>Ga0189285_100004_pt1 | contig 497693 bp, 470 predicted proteins | sample GEYOminimetaG_FD_130315 | JGI IMG/M metagenome (GOLD analysis project Ga0189285, IMG submission 130315) | Marine microbial communities from the Costa Rica Dome - GEYO mini metaG | ecosystem: Environmental > Aquatic > Marine > Oceanic > Photic zone | place: Costa Rica: the Eastern Pacific...
CATCAGGGCCAGCGGTCACAAGCACCGCGCCAACAGGCCGGACACATGACCGCAACCCGCAATGATCAGAAATCACTCAAATCAGACCTTGCAGAACAGGGGCCGTCCACACATGACACCACCTTTAACTTGGATCTTCTTTGCCCTTCCGCTTTCGTTCAACACCACCTCTGTTACGCTTTCTCGGATTTCGGTTCCTCCATTCTGTAAGTGCCAATAAGAACCCAAGGAACTCGCGAAAATGTGGGTGTTGGTGTGGGTTTGGGCACGTCAAGATATTGATATTTTAGTGGTTTCCGTTTCTCTCGACCGCACCATTTTCTCAAGAAAATGAATTGATGAAACCGGATGCCGGTGTGTTTGTAGCGAACGCACTGGGCGGGGGTGGTGTGTTTGGGGCTCGCTGTTGATACGGTGTAGAGCCGTGGGTAGCGCCAGGCCCGGAGAAAGAGGCGTGCGTCGCTGTTTATTCTTGTTCTTTCCAAGTGAGTAGATTCCGATGTCAGAACCGAATTTGACCCAGCTTATCAAACGGCAACCGTTGGAATTTCCGTATTTGGCCTTCGCGAAAACAGGTCGGATGGAGGCTGGAAAACTCAAGGGGTGGTGCGAACTGGACCTGGCCTTTTGCGGCGAGGAAGGGTTTGCGGGGAATGTGCTCTTCGTGACGGGCAGGGGTGTCTCGGAGGTTTCCCTCAAAATGACCGGAGCTTTGTTCGGTCTGGTGCTCTCGGTTGAGGATCGCAAAGCCGACCAGGTGGAGCAAAGACGATACCGTGTAACGGAGACAGAGCGGGGAGAAATTTCGTTCTTCTGTGATGAACTCAGGGCCCGTATTGGCAACGGGGCGGAGGTGGAGAGTGACGCGCATCCGCCTGAATGACCGGGGCAGGCGCAAACTTCGTCGATAACAGATCGCCTTCGCGAAAAACTGTCTTTGAATAGATGGGGACGCGCACCATTTTCCCGCTGCACTTGAAACGCGAAAAAATCGGGGAAACGGACTAATTTCTCACTCGTTCTGCGGGGTAGCGCGCCATTAAACGGTACGTGTCCCCGTTTTTTATGTTCTCAAGAAAATGAATTGATGAAACCGGATGCCGGTGTTTTCGTAGCGAACGCACTGGGCGGGGTTGGTGTGTTCGGGGTCCGCTGTTGATTGGGTGCGGAGCGGTAGGTAGCGTCCGGCCCGGGGTAACGGGGGTGTGCCCCTGTCTTTTCTGAAGGTACTAATGGCTGTTGATATCGAAAGTTGCTGTCGAGAACTCGTTGGGCTCCAGCAAACGTTGGTGAGGGTTTGGAGCGAAACTTTCGGGCTTGATATGGTCGAAACAGCATCTCCTGGAACCGGCGAAATCATGGCCGGCAATGAAAGGTGGCGCTATCGCCGTCACGGGCTTGGCGTAGACTTTGTTCGGTTGTCAGACGGCGTTGACGTTGACATTCACGACGAGTTTGCACGACCAGAACTATTCGACCTTTGGCGGCTCGAGCTTTTTTTGGAAAGTAGGGGAGTCCTTATTCGTCAGCCATTGTTGGAGGGCTTGGTGATGAAGATTTCCGGGGTCGAACGCATAGGGCGCCACTACTTCTTCACCTGCGAGTAGCTCCGGTCCGGATGCCGGTGTGTTCGTAGCGGACGCACTGGGCGGGGCTGGTTTGTTTGTGTGGTTGAGCGAGGTTATGAGAATGACTAACGGGAGCTTGGTTTCCAGATGAAATCCCGTCGAAAAGTTTACTGTGTCGGCGCTTCGCAGACTGTGAATGAGCAGTGGATGTTAAGCTTGCACGATCCTGATATGGCGGGGCTGCAGGTCCTGAATCGCGATATTCAAAACCTTGAGCTTTTATCCGTGGGTGGCGACCGACTCGGGTTCGTCCGGTACGAATTCCCATATCGAAGTGATATGGAAAACTACATCGTGTCTTTCTCCTCAGTCGGATCGGGGGCGAACCTTCTATGGTACGCTTGCGATTATCATGGGGTTGAATACCGGATCGAGGATGATTTCCGCCGCGCGGTCCCGACTGGCAGGCGTCACAAATAGCTGAGGAATTTGTCCTCGATGGCGCTCGAAACACTCGCGCGGCGAGGTTGTTGGGGCCCAATGCAGAAAACAGGGGCACACCCCCATTCTCCCACTCGCCACGAATCGCGCCACCGCCTAGGCTGCGCGCAACATCACTGAAACCCGTCATATCGAGACCGCAAGGAGAGCCGCATGAGCGCAGCCGCTTTTGAAGACGAACTCCTTGCCGATACGTCCGGCCGTGTGAATACCGATCCGGAATTTGTCGCCGAACTGGTCGAGGCGATCCTGACTGGCGATGCGGACCTCGTTCGCCGCCTGCTGACGCCGCTGCACGAAGCCGATATCGCTGACGTTATTGAACAGCTCTCCTCGTCCAAGCAGGAGGCGCTGGCCGAGCTGACGCCGGATATCCTTACCGGTGATGTGCTGGCCGAGCTGGAGCCGGATACGCGCGAAGCGGTGATGGAGCATCTTGATGCCTCTCACCTGGCCGCCGCGATCTCCGATCTGGACAGTGATGACGCCACCGAGGTTCTTGAAGAGCTCGACGAGGAGGTGCGTGAAGCCGTCCTGGCCGAAGTGCCGGATGCGGATCGCGAGGCCGTCGAACAGAGCCTGGCCTTTGACGAGGAGACCGCCGGTCGCCTGATGCAGCGCGAATTTGTGGCGGCACCGGACTTCTGGACGGTGGGCCATGCGCTGGACCATATGCGCGACAGTCGCGGCGAGATGCCGGACAAGTTCTTTGACCTGTTTGTGGTCGATGCCGGTTTTCGCCCCGTGGGCGAGATCCCGGTCTGTCGCCTGCTGGGCGCGCCGCGTGACCTTCAACTTACTGAGATCATGGAAAAGCCGCGCATTCTCGTCGCGCCGGAAACCGACCAGGAAGAGGTCGCCTATGTCTTCCACAAATACCACCTGGTCTCGACGCCGGTGGTGGACGGGGCCGGGCGGCTGACCGGCATGCTGACGCTGGATGATATCGTCGATGTCATCCAGGAAGAGAACAAGGAAGACATGCTGGCCCTGGCCGGTGTGAATGATGCGGGCCTGTCCGACACGGTCGTGCAGTCCGTGCGCTCGCGTGCGCCCTGGCTGCTGGTCAATCTGGCAACCGCCATCCTGGCTTCCGGCGTGATCGCGATGTTCCAGGGCGCCATTGATGCCTATGTCGCCCTGGCCGTGCTGATGCCCATCGTGGCGTCCATGGGCGGCAATGCCGGCACGCAGTCGCTGGCGGTGGCTGTACGCGCGCTGGCGGAACGTGATCTGACGGCGGCCAACTCCATGCGGGTGATCTGGCGGGAACTGGCCACCGGCATGCTCAACGGGCTGATTTTTGCGGTGGTGATGGGCGCAGTGACCGTTGCCTGGTTCCAGGACCCCAGACTTGCCGGGGTTATCGCCCTGGCCATGGTGCTCAATCTCGCCTGTGCCGGGTTGTCGGGAATCCTGATTCCCCTGGGGCTTGTGCGCGCCGGGGCGGACCCCGCGGTTGCATCCTCGGTTTTTGTAACCACAGTGACCGATGTGGTGGGATTTCTTGCATTCCTGGGGTTGGCGAGCCTCCTGCTTCTGTGATGATATCCCTTCAGCTGGGGAGCTAAGGGTGGTGAATACAGTGCGACACAGAGTGCTTTCGCTTGCGTGTTTGTTGGCGGTGACTGGTCCTGCAGCCCATGCTGACGGGGAATGGCAAGCCGCTGCGCGTCTTGATGCGCCCCGGGCAGGCCTGTCCGTGGTCGTGCTGGATGGCCGGCTTTATGCCGCTGGCGGTGCCGGTCTGACTGATCCGCGCGCCGAGTTTGAATCCTATGACACCGAGATCGACCGCTGGATGCCGGAGCAATCGCTGCCGCGCGGGCTGGAACGTTTCGGCATGTCGGTCGCGGATGGCCGTATCTATGCCGCTGGCGGTTATGCCGCGGGCGAAATGGGTGTCGGACCCAGCGCTGCGATGTGGTCCTGGTCGCCGGAACATGCCGTCTGGCAGAGCGAGGCGGCCATGCCCGCTGCCAAGGCGGACTTCACCCTGACCGAGGTCGGCGGCTTGCTCTACGCCATCGGCGGCAGCCGTGATGATGGCGAGTTTTACGTGTTCGATCCGGAGAGCCGGGAGTGGGAGAACGGCGAGGTGCCCGAGGGCGTGACCCGGGCAGCTGCTGCTGCGGTCGCGATTGATGACGAGATCCTGATTGTCGGCGGGTTTTACGCCGGCGCACCGACCGCGCGCTCTGACTTCTTCAACCCGGCGACAGGTGAGTGGCGCGAGGGACCAGCCTTGCCGGCGCCGCGCTCCGGTGTCGCGATTGCCTATGATGGCGAGCGTGTTCATGTCTTTGGTGGCCAGGGCGGCGAGGGCAATACCACGCTGGACGAACACCTGGTCTGGACGCCCGGCGAGAGCGGCTGGGAAAGCGCCGAGGGCCTGCCATCGCCGCGCACGAATGCGGCCGCAGCAAACCTGAATGACGGAATTTATATTGTCGGTGGCGGCAGTGGCGGCGGGTTTTTTGCGCCCTTCACCGCGCTTGATGTCACCGATGTTTACCTGCAGGGCGAAGGCTGAACCTCAAGGCGGCTTCGGACTTGCAATAGGGGATAGGACCCCTGTGTGCCGTGTCAGAATTGAACAAGATGAAACCGCAACTGAAATCTTCCGCCGCCGCGCGCGCCCTGATCAAGCGCTTCGAACCGTTCAACGGAACCGCGATTATTGGTGATGATGGCCATTGGGTTGTCGGTTACGGCCACAAGGCTGCCGCCAAGCCTGGCACGAGCGTCACGCCGGAAGAGGCCGACCTGCTGCTCATCTATGATGTGCTCAACGCGGAAACGGCTATCGATGACGTCGTCAACACGCCGCTGAAAATGCCGCAGCGCGACGCGCTCGTCTCATTTGTGCACGATATTGGCGGTGATGCGTTCAAACGCTCGGACGTCGCGCGCTATTTGTTTGAAGGCCGCGCCATGGCGGCCGGCGAGGCGCTGGCGATCTATGGCGACAATCATCCTGATCGTCGCGAGGCCGAGAATGCGCTCTTCATGACCGCCTTTGCGCCGCCCGCCTCCCGGCGCGGCGAAGAACGCGAACAGTCCACGGTCGAGCTCGTCATCAAGGTCGAGCATCCCGAGGACATCGCCGCAGACACGCCGGTCGAACCGGCCCTGGCGGAGGCTGCAGCTGCACCTGCGCCCGCCGACACACCGCCGCCGCCCTCTGCGCGTGACCTGGCTGCACGCCGCGCTGCCGAGGACGAGATCTCCCGTATTCTGGTCGCTGTTGGTGAAATGCCGCTCGAGGCCTTGCAGGCACCTGTGGAGGACACACCGCCCGCACCGCCTGTCCAGGTGCCTGAGGCGCGTGAGTTGACGGCGGCGCCTGCGCCGGAGGCAAGGCCGGAAGTGACACCGGACGCGACAGCTGAGCCAGCTGAGGAAATCGTCGCTTCCATCGATCTCGTGCAGGAGCGCGCAGAGCCGACACCAGCGGGCGCCGCAGATGATCTCAGGGCGGAAGCCGCTGACGTCGATGTCGCTGAGGTCGCTGACGAAGCTGTGGCCGAAGCTGATACCGCTGTTCAAGACGAGCAGTCCGTGGACACACCGGATGACGCTGCCGCCGAGACGGCGCAGGCTGAAACGCCGGATACTGTTGCACAGGTCAGTGACGAGGATGAAGTCGTCGATACGGCTGAACCGCAAGCGCCTGCGACGCCGGAAAATTACAACCGTGCCGACGAGGTTTCTGTCCGTACTGCGCCCCGTCACCAGCCGCGCTCTGTCTTTGATGGCTATCACAGCTCGCCGCTCGCGGCGCTGATGCCGGAAGGGCCGGTGCGTCACGTGCCTCCAAGCGAGACCCGCTCACCGGCGACGACTGAACAGCAGGCGCAGGTCGAGGACGCTCCCGAAGTGGAACCGGCTTCTGACGCACCATCGTCCGACACCAGCATCCCGCTGAGCGATGTCCAGTCCGCGGTTGATACCAACCCGGTTGATGAAGCGGTGCACGCCTACGACGTGCCGGCTGATCTGTCCGAGCGGGCGGACAGCGGAACGGCATCTGACCCGGCGGCGGCCCAGGTGATCGCGCGCATGTCGCAGGAAATCGCTGCCGCACAGGTCGAACCCCGCGAGGAACATCGTGGTCGAGCCAGTGTGCAGATGTATGATGAAAGCCTGCCGGCAGGCACGACGCTGGGCTTTGTCATTGCTGGCGAACTCGCGGCACATTTCGATGAAGACGCCGCTGACGCCTCCGAAGCTGAGGTTATTGCTGCCGATGTTGCACTCGATGATGACGTCGCAGACGCAGATCCGGCTGTTGAAGCTGAATTTGCCCGCCTCGCCGAGGTGATGAGCGAGGACGACGCCGCGCCGGTCGCGACTGAGGCTGAAGAACCCGCTGCTGAAGCCATCGCCGAGGAGACTGGCGAGGCTGAGCTCGCTGCTGTTGTCGAAACGGGCGACCCGGTCGCAGATGAAGCCGAGGAAAGCGAAGCCGCTGAGGCCGAAGTGCCTCTGGCGGAGATGGTCGAGGACGTTGCCGCGGAAGAGGCAAACGTCTCTGAAGAGCTGGCTGTCGAGGACGCTCCGTCGGTTACGGAAGCCCAGGCTGCCGACGAGGCTTCTGTGGAGGATGCTGCGGACGAGCAGGACACAATCGTCGCACAGGTGCATGATGTCGTGGAGCAGGCGATCGCGGTCGCTGGCCAGGACGCACCGCCGCCACATCCGGCTTTCGAGGCTGCAACGGCCTCCGGTGCCGTGGGCGAGGTCGGCGCGGATGCCAGCCTCACCCGGGAAGCCGTGCACGTCGAGGATGAGCTTGTTGATACCGGCGAGATCGAGGCGCTGGAGGATGATTTCTCCCCGTCCGACCTGGCGGGCGAGGATGATCTCTACACCGATACCCGGACGATCGAGCCGCATAAGGATCGCAGTGCGGGCTGGTTCATCCTGGTTCTGCTGGCGGGTCTGGCCCTGTCTGTTTACGGCGGTCTCTTCACCTATATGGAATGGGATCGGGTCTGGGGCGCGCGGGAGCTGACCTCGGGCGCATGGGCACTGATCGCCGGTAGCTTCTTTTCTGTCATGGCACTCTGGCAGCTCCTTTCCATCTGGATGGAGAAGCGGAAAGAAAAAGCTCCGATTTAGCGCTAACGCGGCAACTCTTTCCGCTTGCGGCCGTCTTGCCGCTTGACCCATGCCGCGCGCGTGATACATCGCGCGGCATGATACCGAACCAATATCCCTCCCTCGACTTCAATCTCGGTGAGACTGCGGACATGATCCGCGACACCGTTCGTTCCTTTGCAGCCGACGAGATCGCGCCGCGTGCGGCCGAAATCGACGAGAGCGATGTCTTCCCACCGGACCTCTGGCAGAAAATGGGTGAGCTCGGCCTTCTGGGCATCACCGTGTCGGAAGAAGACGGCGGCTCGGGCCTTGGATATCTGGAACATGTTATCGCCATGGAAGAAATCAGCCGGGCCTCGGCCTCGGTTGGTCTGTCCTATGGTGCGCATTCCAATCTCTGCGTGAATCAGATCCGTCGCTGGGCGACACCCGAGCAAAAGGCGAAATACCTGCCCAAGCTGATGTCCGGTGAGCATGTCGGTGCGCTGGCCATGTCCGAGCCGGGCGCCGGTTCCGATGTTGTCGGCATGCGTCTGAAGGCGGAAAAGCGCGGCGATCGCTATGTGCTCAACGGCTCGAAAATGTGGATCACCAACGCGCCGGCTGCGGATACGCTGGTGGTTTATGCCAAGACGGATATGGACGCCCATTCCCGTGGCATCACGGCCTTCCTGATCGAGAAGGATTTCAAGGGCTTCTCTGTCGCTCAGAAACTCGACAAGCTGGGCATGCGCGGTTCGGAAACCGGTGAGCTGGTGTTTGAAGATTGCGAAGTGCCGGAAGAAAACATCATGGGCCCGCTCAATGAGGGCGTGAAAGTCCTGATGTCCGGCCTCGACTACGAGCGCGCAGTCCTGGCGTCCGGCCCGGTGGGTATCATGCAGTCCTGCATGGATGTTGTGATGCCGTATATCCGGGAGCGTCAGCAATTCGGCAAATCCATTGGCGAGTTTCAGCTGGTCCAGGGCAAGGTCGCTGACATGTATGTGCGCATGAATGCCACGCGCGCCTATGTCTATGCTGTCGCCCAGGCGTGTGACCGCGGTGAGACTACCCGCAAGGACGCAGCCGGTGCCATTCTCTACGCTGCTGAAAACGCAACACAAATGGCGCTGGACGCGATCCAGCTTCTGGGCGGCAATGGCTATATCAATGAATACCCGACCGGCCGTTTGCTGCGTGACGCCAAACTCTACGAGATCGGCGCCGGCACATCGGAAATCCGCCGCTGGCTGATCGGCCGCGAACTGTTTGGCGAAACCGCCTGACCGGAACCATATTTCCACGTGACAAGGCCCGGTTTTCCGGGCCTTTTCTTTTGCTGCGATAGGTGCTTTCACATTCGACAATCGTCTGATGACGGGCGTTCGGGGCTTGGCTATCCTTGCGCTTGTCCAGTTCGGGAGAATGACATGTTCCGCCAATCCATCACCGCCGTGGTCGGCCTGACGCTTGTCGCCGCCTGTGCTTCTGCGCAAAAAACGTCGACAGCAGGTCAGATGGATATCTTGTCTGCCCAGGACACGCTGGAGGTCTGCCTCAACCGCTCCACGGATGCAGGGATGGCCGAGCAACAGACCTGTATCGGTGAATACTCCCAGGCCTGCATGACACACCGCCCGGATGGCGAGACCACGCTGGGCATGGTGCGTTGTTCAACCGAGGAAGGTGATGCCTGGGATGTTGTGCTCAATGCCAGCTATATCGGCCTGCGCCAGCGTTATGAGGTCACGTCTGTGGCCGAAGGCCTGCGTGATGCCCAGCGCGCCTGGATCGAATTCCGTGATGCAGATTGCCGGGCCGAGGCGGCTGTTTTTGAGGGCGGAACCATCGCCCAGGTCATTCACGCCGGTTGTCAGATGGACCATACGGCCCGGCGGGCACTTGTCCTGCGCGCACGGCTGCAGGAACCGGCGTACTAGCGCCTACATCATCGGAAGCGGCAGGTGGAGTTTGCGGCGCATGCTCTCGGAGATGCCCGCCAGCATGCCCTGGGCGGCTTCGTAACCGGCCTCCACGGATTCCTCGTAGCGGTCCCAGTCGCGCATATCCACACGGGTCTCCGGCAGGATGAGCAGATCCGCGGCGCTGCGCCCGACATCCCGGTGATCGGCAACGCCCACAGTCGCGGCCCGCATCAGCAATGAGGCGATCGGGGGCGGGGATTTCAGGCCGTTATCCTTGACCCAGCCGAGGAAGCTCGGCGGATCGATGAAATCGGCCGGGTTGAGGCCCTGGGCACGGGTGACATCAGCGCCCACGACGGCGCCGCGATGGAAGGCGCGCATCTGCTGGGCGGGGAAATTTGTGAACACGGCACCATCCACCAGGATCTGGCCATTGTGTACGACCGGCGGCAACAGGCCCGGAATGGCGATGGAGGCGCGCAGCGCGTCACGCAAACGTCCTTCCCGGTGCACATAGGGGCGTCCATTGGCCAGGTTTGAGGACAGGCAGAAGAAGGGACGTTTGAGATCGGCGATCTCGACGTCTCCGAAATGATGTTTCAGCCGCGCATCGACCTTTTCACCCTTGACCAGTGAGACAACAGGCAGGGCCCAGTCATCGAGCGGGTGACTGTCGACAAAGGCTTCGCGCACACGTTCTTCCAGCTCGGTGTCGCTCCACTCCAGGCCAACACCCGCCGCGATGATTGCCCCCATCGAGGCGCCACCGACAAAATCGATCGGCATTCCCGCCTCGCGCAGGGCGCGGATCGCGCCGATATGGGCATAGGCACGGGCCCCGCCGCCCGACACGATCAGGCCGACAGATTTTCCGGCAATCGTACGGGCCAGCCGGTCGGCGTCAGCGCGGGCATGATCCTGGCGCCAGTGGAAGAGGCGCGCGGCCTCGGCGGCCTCGATCCATTCCTGCGGGCGGGCTGCCTGTCTGATCCCGCCCAGGTGCAGCAGAACCACATCGAGCAGTTTCAGCTTGGCCGCGGGCGAGGGGTCATCGGGCAGAAGCGGACTTGAAGGCCGCGCATCTGCCCGTGCAAAAACCCACATCCGGTCTGCTCGGCCCATGGCGCGTCGAGCCCAGGTCTGGTTGGCCAGCCTGGCCGTCAGAAGCACGATATCGTATTCCGCCTCGATGGCGTCGAGCTTCTGTCCGCTCCAGTCGGAACAATCCTCGTCACCGATGAAACAGCTCAGCCCCAGGCGCCGCAGCGCGTCACGCAACTCATTGGCACGATAATCCAGATCAATGGTCGGCGAGGTCGAAACCATCGCGAACACCTTGGGCTCTGATCCGGTCGAGCGATCCGAGCTGCGCAGCCGCGCCAGCATCATGCGGGCAAGCTCGCGCATCAGGCTGGCATGTTTGCGGGTCAGGCGTTCAAAACTGGCCTTGGGCAGGCGCACCAGCTCACTGTCGCGCAGGGCATAGACGCTGGCACTGTGCGGGGTCTCGTCCAGCAGGGACATTTCACCCACGGGCTCGCCGGCGCGGATATATCCGATCAGGTCCGGTCGCCCGAGCGCTCCGTTTCGAAAGGCCGCCAGCGCGCCGGAACGCACCAGATAGAAGGCGTCTGCATCATCGCCCTCGCGAAACAGCATCTGCCCGGCCGGCAGGCAGAACCATTCAACCTCGTGCTCGACCGCGTCCAGCGCAGTCTTCTCGACACGATTGAGGAAGGGCAGAAATGAGAGATTTAACGGCATGAATGACGCGAACCAATTGATTGCACGCCAACATTAGGCCGGTTCGCGAGATGGGAGAAGGGGGAAATCGGGGCGTCAGCCCCCGTATTCAGAACCGTCGCCGCAGCACGAAATGTCCGACCGGGCGGACCGAGCGGGCGTGGGTGTCGCCGACGGCTTCGCGGTCAACGCGGTCGAGATCGTCCAGCAACACGCGGGTCTCGCCGGTTTCCGGGTCAAAGATTTCCATCTGGTCGGCACGGCTGTCGCCGAAATAGGCACCGCCCTCCAGGGTCAGGTCCCAGGCATTGATGGTGCGCACGGTCACGCCGGCACCGAAATAGCGAGTCAGCTCGGCGAGGCGGTTGGAGCCTTCGATTTCCGAGAGTTGTGCCAGCGGGATCAGGTCGTACTGGTAGTCACTTTCCGAGATGGCCCAGTCCGGTGCGTCCGTGTCGAAACTCTGCCGGGCGCCAGCAGAGAGATAGAATTCATCGCCAAACGGGTGGATCTCGATTTCGCCGGTCAGCGCGGAGACTTCTGCGCTGTCACTGAAATCACCAAAAACCGTAGTGCCGGACAGGTCGATCTGTTCGGTGGAGAAACGCCAGCGGACAGTCTCGTCGTTTTCCTCGATGCTCAGGCCGGTCTGCCAGGCGAGCGAATCGCTTGATTGCGCGAGTGCCGGCGACGCCGAAAATGCCAAAATGGCAAGTGTGGCCAGAGGTATACTCTTACGCATAAACACCTCCCAACTGGCCCAGTCCCCGTGGGCGCTCCCCTCTAGCGAAAAGCCTGAGCGTCAGCTCTGAATCAGTCGTTAAAGCGGTAATGGCAATTGTTCCCATCTCGGCGGCTTTTTCAATTCTAGCGCGAGGAATATCGAATCAAAGCTCTGGTTTCCACAGAGCTGGGGAGAAGGGGACCGGCGCCTTGTGTCACAAGGACTAAGCGCCGGTCCGTTCCGCGCACGGCTGGGGTGTGGGAGGCGCGGAATACTTTATTCACCCTGTCGCGGATCACTGCGTCAGATAGTCGAGCGCGTCGATCCAGACGAGATTGGGCGCATCTGCAATGAACTGGTCGAGCAGGAATTTGTGACCCGATCCATAGATCACAAGAATGCGGTCGCCTGGTTCTGCGATGCGGGCGATATTGGCGTAGATCTGCAGATTGCGGCCCCACCACCCCGACATTTCCTCGGCACCGGCCGGATTTTCCAGCGATCCCATCTGGGCCAGCAGGAGATAAAGATGGTGAAAGTCGCGAATCTCCTGCGTGTTGTTGTGGATCATGCGCTCCAGAACCGTGTTCTCCGGCGTTGAGAGCGCGTTCATGCGGTCCGAAATCGGATCCGTGAAGGCGGTGAATTCTTCGATCAACTCGTGCTGGCCTGCCTCCTGGGCGGCGGCCATCATCGCGTTGAAATCCATGCCTCGTCTGTGATCGACTGCGTAGAGCTGTTCGTGGCCGAAGCGGGCCGCGAGCCGCATGCCGATCTGCTGGCGCTCATTGACCGACAGGCTGTGCTCGCCGGCGAGAAAATTCTGATAGATCGAGTTCAGCTCGGCTTCCTCATCGGCGGGCCATTCCACGAGGATTTTGGTCGGACGGAAAACAGCGAGCCGATCGTTGACATCAGCGATCTCGACCTGGCGCCGATCCGACAGGAAGTTGTCCACCTGCGGGTTGATCATGTCATGACCACCGCCGGTAAAATGGAAGGTGCCGACCACCATGACCTCGGGCGTTTCCCGTGTGGCTTCGGCGAAAACTGCGCCTGTACCAAGGGCAAAGTAGAGCAGAAGGAGCGCTGTTTGTCGGATCATGTTTATCTCCCGTGTTTACGATGTGATGCGTGATCCTTTGGATTTGGATGCATCCAAGATTGCTTTTTGTCGCCTTGCCGGGTTAAGCAGCGCCCCAACCACCCGCCACTTCTAGGTTTTCCATGACCCAGCTTGTTTCCGCGATCGATACGAATTCCGAGAGCTTCAACGCCAACCAGGCCGCGATGGATGCGCTTCTGAGCGAACTCCAGAGCAAGACGGCCGAGGCCGCCCTGGGCGGATCGGAACGCTCGCGCGAGAAACACCTGTCGCGTGGCAAGCTGTTGCCGCGTGAACGTGTCGAGCGCCTGCTTGATCCGGGTTCGGCCTTCATGGAAATCGGGGCCCTGGCGGCCAATGGAATGTATGAGGGCAATGTCCACGGTGCGGGCATGATCGCGGGTATCGGTCGTGTCTCCGGCCGTGAAGTCATGGTCGTCTGCAATGACCCGACCATCAAGGGCGGTGCCTATTACCCGATGACGGTGAAGAAGCATCTGCGGGCGCAGGAAATCGCCATGCAGAACCGTCTGCCCTGTGTGTATCTGGTCGATAGTGGCGGCGCGAACCTGCCGCACCAGGCGGACGTTTTCCCGGATCGCGAGCATTTCGGTCGCATCTTCTACAATCAGGCCAACATGTCCGCGCAGGGTATTCCGCAGATCGCCGTGGTCATGGGCTCGTGTACGGCTGGCGGTGCCTATGTGCCGGCCATGTCCGACGAGACCATTATCGTGCGCAAACAGGGCACCATCTTCCTGGGCGGCCCGCCGCTGGTGAAGGCGGCCACGGGCGAGATCATCTCGGCTGAGGATCTGGGCGGTGCCGACGTGCATGCGCGCACGTCCGGCGTGGCCGACCATTACGCCGCCAATGACGAGCACGCCCTGCACATGGCGCGTCGCATCGTGGCCAATCTCAACACGGTGAAAAACGTCGATCTGGACGTCACGGCCAGCATTGAACCGAAATACGATCCGAGCGAGCTGGGCGGGGTGATCCCGGCCGATCTCCGCGCGCCCTATGATGTGCGCGAAGTGATCGCCCGCATCGTCGACAATTCCGAATTCGACGAGTTCAAGAAACTCTATGGCGAGACGCTGGTCACCGGTTTTGCGCGCCTTTACGGCATGCCGATCGGCATTATCGCCAATAACGGCATCCTCTTCTCGGAGAGCGCCCAGAAGGGTGCGCACTTCATCGAGTTGTGCGCCCAGCGCGGTATCCCGCTGGTCTTCCTGCAGAATATCACCGGTTTCATGGTCGGCTCGAAATACGAGGCCGGCGGTATTGCCAAGGACGGTGCCAAGCTGGTGACGGCGGTATCGACCTATGCCGGACCGAAATTCACCGTCATTATTGGCGGCTCCTATGGCGCGGGCAATTACGGCATGTGTGGCCGGGCCTATTCGCCGCGTTTCCTGTTCATGTGGCCCAATGCCCGGATCTCTGTGATGGGCGGCGAGCAGGCAGCCTCTGTCCTGGCCACCGTCAAGCGTGACGCCATGGAGCATCGCGGCGAGGACTGGTCCGCCGAGGAAGAGGCGAGCTTCAAGGAGCCGATCCGTCAAGCCTATGAAGCCGAGGGCAATCCCTATTATTCCACGGCCCGCCTGTGGGATGACGGCATCATCGCCCCGGCCGACACCCGCCGTGTGCTGGGGCTCAGCCTGTCGGCGTCGCTGAACGCACCGATCGAGAAGACCAAGTTCGGCGTGTTCCGGATGTAGGGCATGAGCAGGCCGCGCATCACCATCGAGATCCAGCCGGGCGAAGACGGTGGAGTGGACGAGTTGCTCGTCCATTTCAATGCGGCTGGTCGAGACTTGTTGCTGAGCGAATTGTCCAGGCTCGATGAGAGCTGGGACCATGAGCATATTGATGCGATTACCATTTCGCCGGATGCGAAATTGGACGAGGTGGCGTATCGGCCGGACAGCCAGCTAGTGCGGCGAGTCACATTTACGTTGCGCAGTGACGAGATGGACGCTGAGCATTTTCCGCACGTTATGTCTGACCAGCCCGTTTCTCCCTACGACTAGATTCTAATCCAGCTGGGCCAGCGCAGCGTATACGGGACATGCAACCTGGAGCTTTTCATGACCCGTCTTTTCGCATTCCTGGCTTTTTTCAGCCTGTCCACTGCCGCCATGGCGGAGGATGAACCCGCCCACACAGTCGTTCTGCGCGCCGGAGCGTTCGAGATTCGCGACTATGACGCCATGCTGATGGCCGAGGTTGAAGTGGGGTCGACGCAGATGTCGCGCGCCGGCAATGCGGGTTTCCGGCCTCTGGCGGATTTCATTTTCGGCAATAATACCGCGCCGCAGGGCGGATCGGGTGAGATCGCGATGACCACGCCGGTGGTGCAGCAGCGCTCCGAGGAGATCGCCATGACCACGCCCGTGGTTCAGGGGCGTGAGGGTGACAGCTGGCGGGTCGGTTTTGTGATGCCAGCCGAGTATTCAATGGAAACACTGCCGCGTCCGAATAACCCCAATGTGGAAATTCGCGAGCAGCCAGCACGCAGGATGGCCATCGTCCGATTTAACGGTGGTGCCCGCGAGGGGCGTTTCATGGCCTATGAGGCGGAGCTGCGAAACTGGCTGTCCGAGCAGGGCTATCAGACGCGTGGCGAGGCCGTCTATGCACGTTATGATCCCCCCTGGGTGCCGACACCCTTCCGTCGCAACGAAGTCATGCTGGAAATCGCGCAATAGTTGCGTGTCCACCCAATCTTTTCACGGCGTTGATGGCGTGCGCCAATCCTCGCCCTGTTGCCGCGTGACAAAGTCTTAACTTTGGTTAATACTTTCCCCGGCGCCCAGCGAGTTTGGCGGGTTCAGGGGGAGTGGATGCCAGAGTTTGTACAAGACGTTTTGACGTTTGCGCGGGAAGGTTTCGCCGAGGTCAACGCCGTTCAGGGTCTGGTCATCGCCGTTATAGCAGCCTTGGCGCTATCGAACTGGTCCCGGCTCTTTGTCGTCGCGTTGACGGCAGTGCTTGCACACATCGGGCTGGATGCCCTGGTTCCAGTACTCGCGGAGATCGGTCCTTTCCGTATTCCCGAAGTGCTTGAGCCCTGGTTCTGGCGGTATGTGGGACTGTTGTTTGTAGGATACCTGATTGCAGTGGGAATTCTCTTCGCTGTGAAAAGGGTTGTGATCAAAGGCTGAGAAAATTCCCCTGAGAGGAGAACTCGCTTTTCTGAAGGGAATTTTCAATCAATCGTTAACTCTAGGAGCGCGTCTTGGGGTAAGATGCGTTCAGCTTCGATAGGCGGGAGGGGACCGCGACATGGAATTTATGGATCAAATCATGGGCTACCTACAGCCCGTACTCGACTTCTTCATGCCGGGGCTTGTAGCTCACGCCGGTGATGGATCGGTCGTGAACTGGATGCCACTCGGTATTCAGCTGGGCGTGATAGCGCTCGTCCTCGCGCTTTTGATGCGCGAGTTCGGTGCCATTCTCATCTTTACGGTGGTGGGTGTGATCATCCACGTGATCGTGGACAATGTCATGCCGATCGTGCGTGGCGGTGAGAGCGCTGCTGATTTCGATTTTGCCGCTTTCGGCGCTCAGTTCACGCAAACTGACTATCTTCTTTATCTCGGCGCGCTGGCGGCAGGTTATTTTCTGTCCATCATCGTGCTGTCGATTGTCAAAGGCATCTTCTTCCGCGGCGACTAAGTCCCGGTCACTTGCTTTGACACAATTACCGATGACTTCGGGCCGCTGGCGTTTGCCGGCGGCCTTTTTTCTGCCCGCTGCGGCAATCGAACTCTTGGCGCGCGCCGCGAGCGGCTTTAACTAGGAGAGAGTTTCCCTAGCGCATAGAAGGAATTGGCTCATGTCGGACGCCCCCGTTCTGCTCGATGTTTCCCCCGCCGGTGTTGCTGTCATCACGCTCAACCGGCCGGACAAGCACAATGCTTTCAATGCCGAGGTGATCGAGCGCCTGTCTGATATCTTCGAGACGCTGCGCGCCAATACTGACGAGGCGCGGGTGGTCTTCCTGCGGGGCAATGGCCCGAGTTTCTCCGCCGGCGCTGATCTGGACTGGATGAAAACAGCGGCGCATTACACCGAAACCGACAATATCGAGGATGCGATGGGCCTGGCGACCATGCTCAAGCGCCTCTATGACCTGCCGCAGATGACCATCGCCCTCGTGCAGGGCGCGGCCATGGGCGGTGGCGCAGGCTTGCTGGCGGCCTGTGATGTTGGCGTGGTCATGAAGGACTCCAAGATCTCCTTTTCCGAGGTTCGTCTCGGTCTGACACCCGCCACGATTTCTCCCTATGTCGTCCGCGCCATCGGTCCGAAATGGGCACGGGCCTTGTTTACCTCCGGCGAGCGGTTTGACGGCCGCTTTGCCGAGAAGATCGGCCTCGCCCAGTACACGGTCGAGAGCATGGAGGAGATGAGCCAGATGGAGGAACATCTCGCCAAGCTGGCCTTCGGGGCCGCGCCGGGCGCCGTGGCTGATGCGAAAAAACTGGTGGATGATGTCGCCGGCCGCGAGATCGACCACGGCCTGATGATGCACACCGCCAAGGCGATCGCGCATCGCCGATCTTCCGACGAGGGCAAGGAAGGCCTGGCCGCCTTCCTGGAGCGCCGCAAGGCCAACTGGGCGGAGTAATGGAGCGCTCGCTCTACAGATCCGGAATAGTCGCCATGCCCAAGGGCGGTGGTGAAAAACGGTCGGCGTCCATCGAAGTTGCTGCAAGCGGACACGGAGAGTTTATCCAGCTGGTGAATGACTGGCTCGACGAACAGTCGATGGAGGCGTGTAATCACGGCTCGATGACCCGACTTCGCAAGGCGCGCAGACAGGAGCCGAGCGGCGTTGTCAGCGCCGAATGGGCGGAGTAGGGCGCTGCTGGCCGGGTTCGATCCGCGCGCGATCCTGCACGAGCGCCGCGAGGCGTTTCGGCGGGCCTTTGTCAAAGGGCCTTGGACACAGGGCCTGTTCGAGTTTCTCGCATTTGGCATCAAACAGGCCTGGGCCTGCCTGTTTGGCGGATTGATGCTGGCGCTGTTGCTGGTGACCTTCCTTTGGTACCCGCAGGACGCGCCTCTGCCCCGTTATGATTTTCTCACGCTCGCGGCGCTGATGATCCAGATCGGGCTGATCGCCAGCAAGCTGGAGAGCTGGGAAGAGGCGAAGGTCATCGCTGTCTTTCACGTGGTCGGCACGGCGATGGAGATCTTCAAGACCTATGCGGGCAGCTGGGTCTATCCCGAAGAGAGTTTCCTGCGCATTGCCGGCGTGCCGCTCTTTTCCGGCTTCATGTACGCCGCCGTCGGCTCCTATCTGGCGCGGGTGTGGCGGATATTCGAGTTCCGGTTCGACCGTTTCCCGCCACTCTGGGCACAGGGCGTGCTGGCGCTGGCGGTCTATATCAATTTCTTCGCGCACCACTATCTGCCTGATATCCGGATGGCGCTTTTCATCGCGACCGTGCTGATCTACGGGCGCTGTGTGGTCTGGTTCAGGCCGGATGCCGCGCACCGGCCCATGCCATTGGTGATCGGTTTTGTCCTGGTCGCGTTGTTTATCTGGTTTGCCGAGAATATCGGCACATTTGCCCGCGCCTGGTCCTATCCCGGGCAAGAACATGCCTGGCAAATGGTGTCCCTGAGCAAGCTTGGTTCGTGGTATCTTCTGATGATCATCAGTTTCGTCCTCGTCGCGGCTGTGCAATACAGCGGCTCAAACCCGTCTTCAGACCGAGATTCTCCATGATCAATTCGCTGCTTATTGCCAATCGGGGCGAGATCGCCCGCCGTGTCATGAGAACCGCCCAGCGTTTGGGCATTCGCTGTATTGCTGTCTATTCCGAGGCCGATGCTGACGCTCCGCATGTGCGTGAGGCGGACGAGGCGGTTCTGATTGGACCCGCCGCGGCATCGGAAAGCTATCTGCTGGCGGACAAGATTATCGAGGTTGCGAAACAGACCGGTGCCGAGGCGATCCACCCGGGTTACGGCTTCCTGTCCGAGAATGCCGAGTTTGCCGAGTCCTGTGCGGCCAATGACATCATCTTTGTCGGTCCGTCTGCTGAGGCTATCCGGGCCATGGGGCTGAAGGATCAGGCGAAAGCTCTGATGGAAAAGGCGATGGTTCCGGTAACGCCAGGTTATCACGAAGAAAACCAGGATCCGGAAGTGCTCAGGTCGGCTGCTGACAAGATCGGTTATCCGGTTCTGATCAAGGCCGTAGCCGGCGGTGGCGGCAAGGGCATGCGCAAGGTCGATGACGCCGAGGATTTCTTTTCCTCGTTGGAAAGCTGCCAGCGTGAGGCCTCGAAGAGTTTCGGTGACGACCGTGTCCTGATCGAGAAATTCATCACCAACCCACGCCATATCGAGGTCCAGGTCTTCGGCGACAGCCGCGGCCGGGTCATTCACCTCTATGAGCGCGACTGCTCCCTGCAGCGTCGCCATCAGAAAGTGATTGAGGAAGCGCCCGCGCCAGGCATGACGCCAGCGGTTCGCGCGGCCATGTGTTCCGCAGCCATCAATGCGGCGAAAGCCGTGAACTATGTCGGTGCGGGCACGGTTGAGTTCATCGTGGACGGCTCGGGGCCGCTTCGCGAAGACGGCTTCTATTTCATGGAGATGAACACGCGTCTTCAGGTGGAGCATCCGGTCACCGAGGAGGTCACCGGCCTCGACCTCGTCGAGCTTCAGCTGCATGTTGCCTCCGGTGGCAGCGTGCCCGAGCAGAACGAGATCAGCCTGCAGGGCCATGCCATGGAAGCGCGGCTTTACGCCGAGGACCCTCAGTCGGGTTTCTTGCCGTCCACTGGCCCGCTGAACATTCTGCGCCTGCCGGAAGAAGGCGGTGGTGTGCGTGTCGATACAGGCGTCGAGGAGGGAGGCGAGGTCTCGCTTCACTACGACCCGATGATCGCCAAGGTCATTGTGCATGATCATAATCGTACGTCTGCGGCACATCTGATGGCGGACGCGCTGGATGAGCTGGCCGTCTGGCCGGTGAAGACCAATGGCGGTTTCCTGCGCAATTGTGTGCTGCATCCGGACTTTCTCGATGAGAAGCTCACCACGGGCTTTATCGGCGAACGGGAGACCGATCTGGTCCCGCCGGCTGTCGATCTGGTCGCGGCCGGTTTTGCGGCCCTGACCTCCATGCTCGAAAATGGCGATGGCAGTGATTATGCAGATCCGTTTGCGGTGGCAGATGGCTGGCGTTTGAACGCGACCCCGCGTCTGGGCGATCGGTTTGAAGTGGGCGATGATGCCATCACGGTCGTGCTCTCACTTGATGACGAGGATATGAGCGTCACCGTGGGAGACCATACGCTGGAGCTGCACGATCTCGACGGTAGTGGCGGTGACGAGGGATATCTTTTCCGGGCGACAGTGAATGACGGATGGGTCAGCGCCGAGGTGGATTTCCTTGAACAGGGCTATCTGGTTTCGGCCTGCGGCCACTCCGAACTCTACGCCTTCCCGCACCCCGAAGCGGCCGCAGATGCAGCTGACGCCGGCGGCGTGATCAAGGCGCCGATGCCGGGCAAGGTGCTCGCGATCAACGTCAAAACCGGAGATGCCGTGACCAAGGGCCAGGCTCTGGTGGTGCTTGAAGCGATGAAGATGGAGCATTCCCTGCCGGCGCCGCGTGACGGTGTGATCGGTGAAGTTGCGGTCGCGACAGGAGATCAGGTTGCCGACGGCGATGTTCTGGTCGCCATGCAGGAAGAAACCGCTGACGCCTAGCGCGATGTCATCTTGTTCTCGCTAATCCAAAGCGCATACAAGGCACAAAAGGCTGCGACGAACACGTATGGGCCGAGTTGGCCCGAGTAAATGGCCTGCGATGATATGCTCAACCAGACCAGCAGGTGGCAGCCAAGGGCAAGGCCAAACAGGTAGGTCATGCCCCGTTTCCATTGCAGGATGCGCACGACCGCGATGATCAACAGGCTGAGCGTGAGATAAAAGACAAGAATGCTGACAAGGGGAACATTGCGGATAAAGCCGGCCAGATCGATGCCGAAAATCGTTGTGTGGAGCATGCCAGCCAGAGCTCCCGTTACCAATACTCCCCAGGCCAGTCCGTAGAGCAGATAGAGGCAGGCTATAACTGTTGCGAACAGTCTCATGAGTTTATGGCCTTCCTGGGGGGCGTTGTCAGATGGATAAATGTCCGTTCGTATTACGGTGTTCGACAATTTCGCAATGATGAGCCAACTTAATCTAGGCATAATACAACGACCTGCTTCGACGAAAGTTAAGCCTGATTCCCGCGCGCGTTGAATTCGGCACACTCCTTGCTGCTTGAAGGGCGAACAAGCAGGGAGCGGATCAATGCGCGACACTCACATGCTACGCTTTTCAAGCCAGTGGTCGCCGGAAGCCAGGCGGGATTTCCGCAAAACACCGGTCGTGGTTCAGCATAACTATCACGAACATCACGCTTTTTCCGATGTAGCCCTGGCTGCGCTGATCGATCGCCATCCGCGCGATCTGTGCGATTTTTGTACGATGGGCGATGATGCCACGGATCGGGACAGCTGGCGCGCCGGTGATCCTGGAAAACTGTCCGGCGAAGAGCTGATCGAAGCCGTTCGCAATGGCAAGCTGTGGATCAATTTGCGCCATGCCATGGACCGTGACCCGGAGTATCGCCCGATCTATGAAGCGATGCTGGAAGACATGCGCAAGGCCGATCCGGGGTTCAAACCGCTCTCGGCCGAGGCCGGTATCCTGATATCCTCGCCCACGGCGCAGGTCTTTTGTCACTCCGATGTCTCGGAAACCATGTTGTGGCACATGCGCGGTGTTAAGCGTTTCCGCACCTATCCGCCGCAAATGCCCTATCTCAACCGCGACGATGTCGAGGCAGTGCTGCATCATGATCAGACTGAGGATATCCCCTTTGACCCGGCCTGGGATGCGGATGCGTTCACCATCGACCTGCAGCCGGGTATGGCCGCGAACTGGCCGCTGCACGGCCCCCACCGGATCGAAAACCAAAGCGGGCTGAATGTCTCGGTGCCGTTCGAGATCTCGACGCCGCAATCGCGCAAGCTCAATTCCATCCTGTTCGCAAACGGGGTCCTGCGCCGACAGTTCGGCTATACGCCGACATCGACGGCCACGACGGGACCGGGAGCCGCCTTCAAGGGACTGATCAATTTGGCCTACAAGGTGAAGCTGAAGCTCTTCGGCGATGGCAAGAAGCCCATGCCCAAAAGTGAAACCACATTCGATATTGATCTGGACAGCCGCAGCGGGTTCGTTGATCGCGACGCTGCGTGATTTTGCGCAAGACGCACGTCCTGCTTGTGTCTATAAACCCCTCGGGCCGGGGAAATGGAGAGCGTGTATGTTTGTGACCACAGCCCTGAGTCTGCTCGTTTTCGGAGCAGCAGCCACCCTCGAGGATCCCGATCTGCCGTCACCGGTCGTTGAAGCGCTGAGCGCGAGCGTCGATGACGGGCATCGTGACAACTGGCGTTTCCGCATGTCGATCTCGACGGGCGAGGGACAGCTTGTCGGCGATTTTGACGGCGCGCAGGCGCAAGGACAGCAATGGACGCTGATATCGCCGGCCGAAGACGCGCTGGACGAAAATCTTCGCGCGATCTGGGAAGATGTCATCGATCCCAGCGAGGACGAGGACGAAGGTTCCGGCCTGTTTTTCAGTACGACCGATTTCGACTATGAACCGGGAACGATGAGCCTGATCGAGGCCGCTGGCGGATTGAGCCATTTTGCCTTCACTCCGATCATCGCAGCCAATGACATGGATTTTTCCGAGCATCTGACCGGCGTGCTGACGATCAGTGATGACCCGGCCCGCGTGCACGAGGTCCGGATCTTTGCGGAAGACAGTTTCAAGCCGAATTTCGCGGTTCGCATCAATGCGTTCGAGATCCGCCAGATCTACACTCAGATCGATGGCCTGCCGGCCCCGGTGATGACGCGCTCCGTCCAGCAATTCGAGGCCAGCGCCGCTTTTCAGACCATGGAACAGGCGGTCGAGATCGAATTTTCCGACATCGAGTACCTCGCGCAGTAATCCACGCCTGATCAGCAGGGTCGGCTTTGACGCTGGCCTTGTTGTGTCCTAGATCCATTGCATGGTCATGCATCTGGTCAAACTCTGCGTCGGGGTCAGCTCCATCGAGCAGCTCGAGCGCTGGCGCAATGAGGAATGCGAACGTCGTCGCGCAGCCGGCGAGCCGGAAGTCATCGTGCATGTCACGCGCATGTTCCCCACCAAAAAGTCCGCGATCGAAAGCGGTGGGTCCCTCTACTGGGTGATCAATGGCTCGATCCAGTGCCGGTCAGAGATCATCTCGCTGGAACATGTCCAGGGTGAGGACGGCATCAAGCGCTGTGCGATCATCATGGCTCCCGAGGTAATCCGGACTTCTCCGTCTCCGAAGCGACCGTTTCAGGGCTGGCGTTATCTCAAGCCGGAAGACGCGCCGCGCGATCTGTCGGGGCCGGGCGAGGGCGGTGAAGGCCTGCCGGATGATCTGCGTGCCAAGCTGATGGAACTGGGCGCCTGGTAATCAGCTTTCGTCGGGCAGGCGGACTTCGTAAAGCACTGGCCAGAGCTTGCCTGTCAGGAAAATCTGTCCCGTTTCCGGATTGTAGGCGATGCCGTTGGGCACGGCGTCGCGATCATTGCGCAGGGTCTGGGGCACCAGATCGCGCACATCGATAATACCCGTGACGCTGCCACCCTCCGGGTTGATGCGCACGATGTGATTGGTCAGCCAGACATTGGCCCAGATCTCATCCTCGACCCATTCCAGCTCGTTCAGGCGACGAACCGGGCGGCCATTGAGTGTTACATCCAGCTCGCGAGTGAGTTCCAGCGTTTGCGGATCCATGAAACGCAGCTGGGCGGTGCCGTCGCTCATGATCAGCTGCTGGCCATCCGTCGTCAGTCCCCAGCCTTCCCCGGGATAGGTGAAGCGATCGGTCTGTTCGAGCGTATTGGCGTCATAGATGAAACCCTGCTGGGCGCGCCAGGTGAGGACAAAGATCTCATTGCCTATGCGTGTGCTGCCTTCGCCGAAGACACGTCCGGGCAGGTCGCGCTGGTCGAGTACGGCGCCAGTCTCCAGCTCCACACGTCGCAGATTGGATTCGCCAACCTGGCCGGTGCTCTCGAAAAGCTGGTTGTCGGAGATGAAAAGGCCTTGGGTATAGGCAGCGGTGTCATGCGGGTATTGCGCCACGACTTCCGGGCGCAAAATGCTCGGACGGTTCTGGGCCGGCGCCGCAGAGCCCAATCCTGCAAGCAGGGAGGCGGCTAGGATAATACGCAGCATGTCTCGGTCCCCGATGGTGTCGCAGAGGTCAGATTAGCGTCAATTCGGGCAGGAGAAAGGCTAGACTGCGCAATTGTCCAGCAGGCGTGTTTCGCCCAGGCGCACCGTAGCCAGGACCCGTGCCGGTCCGTCGAGCGTGTCGCCATCGAACCTGGCCAGGGTTTTCGCATTTCGGACATCCAGGTAATCAACTGCGTCGAAAGCATTTTCTGCGCTGGCACGTGCTGTTTCCAGGGCAGCATTCAGCGGCTCTCCCTGGCGCAGTTCCGCTGCGAGGGCAAAGATGATCTTGTTCAGCTCTGCTGCACGGGCGCGGTTTTCCTCGGACAGGTAGGCATTGCGCGAGGACATGGCCAGGCCGTCCTTTTCACGCACGATCTCGCCGGGAATAATGTCGATGCCGAGATCGAGATCGCGCACCATCTGCCGGATGACCTGCAGCTGTTGATAATCCTTCTCACCGAACACGGCGACGTCGGGCCTGACCTGGTTGAAGAGTTTGCATACCACGGTCGCCACACCATTGAAAAAGTGGGGGCGGCTGTCGCTTTCCAGGCCTTCAGCGGCGCCCTTGACGATAATCTCGCTGGCAAAGCCGTCCGGATACATCGCCTCGCGTTCCGGCAGGTAGACCAGGTCGCATTTTTCCAGCGCCAGCTTCGCGGAGTCGTCGATGACCGCGCGTGGATAGGCGTCAAAATCCTCACCTTCGGCGAACTGAGCCGGATTGACGAAGACGCTGGCAACGACCTTGTCGCAATGGGCCTTGGCCAGGCGGACCAGCGAGAGGTGACCGTCATGCAGCGCGCCCATGGTCGGGACAAAGCCCACAGTCTGTCCGTCCTGGCGCCAGGATTTGATACGGGTGCGCAGAGCGGAGAGGGTGGTGGCGTGTGGAATTTGCTGGGTGAGCATGGTGGTCTCGTAAAACGGATTGGGACGGCTTACTCATAAGCGATGAGGGAGGCAAGCCGAACGACTCGGTCTAGAAGCCGTCACATGAAAAGAATTGCAGTTACAGCCAGTTTGCTCCTCGTCGGCGGATGCATGACGACGACGGATGCGAACCAGATCACGCTCCAGCCCACCGTCGCGCCGACACAGTCCGCCGCTCTCGCTGAACGCACTTCGGTCGAGCTTGCCCACCTGGCCCGTTTTGATCCGGATCGCCTGGCTGGGGTTGATGCTGAACTGCAGGCGCTCGCCGGCGTGTTGTTTCCACCGGATCCTGTTCCGGCGGAAGTCGAGGATGTCGCGCCGCCGGCACCACCGGTCGATATCATGAATGCGCCGAGCCTGCGTCACGGCGTTCATCTGGCATCCTACCGGATCGAAGACAACGCCATATCGGGCTGGCGTGAGCTGGCTGAGGCCCATACCGAGCTGGCCGCTCTTGAAGCGCGGCTTGAGCGACGCAATATCGAGGGGCGAGGAGAATTTCTGCGCCTGAAGGCGGGGCCGTTTGATACACGGCGCGATGCTGCGGCGCTGTGCGCGAGTTTGCTGGATCATGACATCTATTGCATGCCCGTTGACTTTTCGGGCCGGACGCTGGCCGAATAGTCTTTCCGGCAACCCCGAAATCACAGCCAGATGTGTATCGCGCGGTATTGATCGAGAGCCGGGAGAAGTAGTGTTTCGGACATGACGGTGCATTCGAATTTCAAATTGCCATCCCGACCTATTGGTCGCGTACGTGACGGTGTCGCTGCCGCCCACGTGATCGTCGTCGGAAACGAGAAGGGCGGTGCGGGCAAGTCGACCGTTGCCATGCATCTTGCTATCGCGCTTCTGCGCATGGGCAAGAGTGTCGGCGCAATTGACCTGGATCTGCGCCAACGCACGTTCGGACGTTATCTGGCCAACCGCCGTGAGTGGTCGCGCCGTCGCAATGTCGAGCTGCCGCAACCCGCCGAAGTCCTGTTGAGCCCCAGCTCTGCCCGTGATCTCGATATCGCCGAGGCCGAGGAGCTGGAGCGTTTCTCCGATCTCCTGTCTGATCTCAAGACGCACAATGATTTCATTATCATCGATGCGCCGGGTGCGGACACGCACTATTCACGTCTGGCCCATTCATCGGCTGACACGATCATCACGCCGGTCAATGACAGTTTTGTCGATTTCGACCTGTTGGCGGAGATCGATCCGGACACCTACCAGGTGGGCAAGCCAAGCGTTTACAGCGAGATGGTCTGGGAATGCCGCAAGCGCAAGGCTGCGCTTGAGAAAACCTCCATCGACTGGGTCGTCATGCGCAATCGCATGGCCATGCTGGATGCCCGCAACAAGCGCCGTGTCGGTGAAGGGCTGAAAATGCTCTCCCAACGCATCGGCTTCCGCCTGGCGCCCGGTTTTGCCGAGCGTGTGATCTATCGCGAACTGTTTCCGTTGGGGCTGACCCTGCTGGACCTGACCGAGAATGGTTCAACGGTTCAGTTCACCATGAGCCATGTCGCCGCGCGCCAGGAATTGCGGGATCTGCTGATCGTGCTCAAACTCGCCGGCCTGGAAGGGCAAAACATCCCGTTCTGACATGACAGCATTATCTCTCGGCCTGCTCGCTTTTCTGGGTTTTCTGGGCGCTGCCTGGTGGTTCTCCCGAATGAAGACGGAGAAGGCGGCGAAAATGGTGCGTTACCTGCTCGCGGGTGGGGCCGTAACGGCCGGTGTATTGCTTAGCCTGCGTGGAGCTCCCGTTCTTGGCGGGCCGGTAGGTTTGATGGGATTGGGTATGCTGACGCAGGCTCTGCGCGGTTCGCGCCCGGGCGCTGGCGGCCAGGAGCAGCGCAGGACTTCATCTCCTGGTCGTGTTCGCATGTCGCTTGATGAGGCGTTTGAAACTCTCGGACTGGACCGCAGTGCAAACGAGGATGATGTCGTCGCAGCGCATCGTCGCCTAATGAAGAAACTGCACCCCGATACGGGCGAAGGCTCGCCCGCGTTGGCAAGGCAGGTTCAGGAAGCCAAGGAAATCGTTATGGAATTCCTGCGCAATCGATAGCGCGCGAGTGCGGCTTGCGAAATGCACGTTAAAATAGTAATTTCCTCTCAATGATTGGTGGAGGGGAATATGAGCCTTTCGCGTATCTTTCAGCGTAGAGCCGCCCTGGGTACAGATCTCTTCGGGCAGAAGCTTCCGCCGGCCATCACGGCCCGGGCAGAGACCATTGACCTGGCTGAGGATCTGCGTCGGATCAGCGAGCGCGCCTATCACGCGGGGCTGGACCGATCCTGTAGTCTCATCGAGGTGGCCGCTCAAATGGTCGAGATGGAAGGCATAGACGCGCGTTAGGACGCGTCCGTCTTCTGCACCAGCCCGCCGGCCGTCATGGCGACACGCCCCTCGAGTTCCAGTTCGAGCAAATCGGCCTGTATCCGGCCCAGCGGCTGGTCGGACTGCCGAGCCAGTTCATCAATCGAGATCGGGGTAAAGGAGAGCAGGTCTTCCAGGGCGGCTGGACCGGCCGAGTCCGGCTGATCGGAGATCGAGCGGTCATCTCTCGCTGTAGCCAGGCTGGAGGCTGCCGCGACAGAAACGGTTTTGTGGGCCTCAGTCCCTCGGGCGTTCTCGTCCGGAAAATCCTGATCCAGCGGGAAGAGCTCCGTGGTGTCCGCTTCGCGCACACAGCTCGGACGCAGGCTGGAGCCGTGCAGGATGGCCAGCACATCCTCGGCGGTTTCGACGAGATGGGCTCCGTCTCGCAAGAGGCGATTGGTGCCACGGGCGCGCGGGTCAAGCGGCGAACCTGGGAGGGCCATGACCTCGCGCCCCTGTTCCCCGGCAAGTCGTGCTGTGATCAGCGAGCCTGATTGCAGCGCGGCTTCTATCACCAGCGTGCCCAGCGACAAGCCCGAAATGATGCGGTTTCGCCGCGGAAAATCGCGGGCGACCGGACGAGTTCCCATAGGCATTTCCGAGACGATCAGGCCTTCATCTGCGATCTGCTCGTGCAGTTTGCGGTGTTCAGGCGGGTAGATGATGTCCACTCCGCCGGCAACCGCGGCAATTGTACCGGCAGGCAGGGCGCCCTCGTGCGCTGCGCCATCTATGCCCCGGGCGAGGCCGGAGATGACGCAGATATCGTTCTCGCTAAGCTCCCGCGCGAGGTCCCGGGCGAGGCGGCGGCCGGCAGCTGAGGCATTGCGCGATCCGACCATGCCGCAGGCCAGGCGTGCGAGCAGCTCGGTGCGGCCATGCGCGATCAGCGCTATCGGCGGATCGGGGATCAGGGAGAGGGCGTGCGGATAGGCGGCATCGCCCAGCAGGAAGAGTGTGACACCGGTCTCGGCGAGGTATTCCAGTTCAGAGAGAGCCTGGCCTTCGCCGGGAATGTCAAAGCCCTTGAGTCGCTTGGCGCGCACAAGTTCAGGCAAAGCTTCGAGTGCGGCGCTCGGGCTGGTGTAGCGGTTGAGCAGTTTGAGATAGGTGACAGGTCCCAGGCGCGGCGTCCGGGCGAGTCGGAGCGCGGCAAGGCGGTTATGGTGGTCGAGCTTGGTCTGGCTCAATTTTCCTCCGTTTCCGCCCCGTCCTTGTCTGTTTGTTCGGATTTTTTCTTGTCGCCAATGCGCGGTTCCTCGCCCTTGAGGATGCGTTCGATATTGGCGCGGTGCAGCCAGTAGATCAGGACCGTCAGAAGGCCTGCCATTATGGCAACGTCTGAGCGTCCGATCGCATAGGCTGTAATCGGCGCCGCAAGCGCAGCGATCAGGGCGGACAGCGAGGAAATCCGGAACAGGGCCGCCATGGCGAGCCAGGTTCCGATCACCACCAGGCCAAGCGGCCAGTAGACGACCAGCATGGTACCGACAAAGGTGGCGACACCCTTGCCGCCCTTGAAGCCCAGCCATACCGGATAGCAATGACCTGCAAAGGCAAATCCACCGGCGATCAGGCCGGCTGTCGGGTCGAAGACATAGCCGAAAATCGCGGCGGCAATGCCCGCCTTGCCGGCATCGAGTATCAGTGTCGCGGCGGCGAGATCCTTGCGCCCAGTGCGCAGGACATTGGTCGCACCGATATTGCCGGAACCGATCTCGCGGATATCGCCGAGGCCGCCCAACCGGGTCAGGACAAGCCCGAACGGGATGGAGCCCAGGAGATAGCCGCCAATGGCTGCAATGGCTGGAATAAGCAGGTCCATAACGTCACCCGTTATAGTTGTAAATCGACTGTCCGTCGACGAAAGTTTGTGTCACGACACCCATAAAACGACGCCCGGCCCAGGCGCTATTCCCGCGCGGAGACAAGAAATCATCGGGATTACAGACCCATGGCTTGTCGCCATCGATCAGAACCAGGTCCGCCGGAGCACCGGTGCTCAAGCGCCCCTGGGGCAGGCCCAGCAGGTCGGCAGGGCCGACGGTCAGCGGGCGCAGGGCCTCGGCCAGGCTGAGCTCCTCGTCATGAACAAGCGCCAGCAGCGAGGCCAGCAGCGTTTCCAGGGCGAGCGTGCCCGGAATGGCAAGCGCAAAGGGTTCGCCCTTGTCGTCGAACGGGGTGGGGCGGTGGTCGGAGACGATGGCATCAATCTCGCCATCGGCGATGGCAGCGACCAGGGCGCGGCGATCATCTTCCAGACGCAGGGGTGGATCAATCCGGAAAGCGCTGTCGAGCGCTCCGGCGTCTACCTCGTTGAGCGTCAGATGGGCGATGGCACAAGTCGCGGCGATTTCGATATCGCGCTTGCGGGCATCATGGATAGCGGCCAGGCCGTCTGCGGTCGAGACGCGGTCCACCATCAACTTGCCACCGGAAAGGGCGGCGATCGAGGCGGCCCGGTCGATGGCGATACGCTCGGCCATGGTCGGTTCCGACGGCAGGCCGAAACGCGCAGACCAGTCACTTTCGGTCGCAACAGCACCACAGCTGAGGCCCGGTTCGGCCGCGCGCAGGGCGAGCCACAGGTCAAACTGGCTGGCATAGCTCAGCACCCGGCGCAGGACACGGCTGTCGGCGATGGTATGGTCGCCATTGGAGACATAGGCCGCACCGGCTTTCGCCATCAGGCCAATCTCCGCCATGTTCTCGCCCTTAAGATCCTGGGTGGCTGCTGCTGCGGAAAGGACACGGGCCCCATGCTGGCCGAGGCTGCGTGTCATGCCGGCGAAACCGCCTGCGGTCTGCAGCGGCGAGTGATCATTGGGGGCCAGAACCACGGTTCCGAAACCGCCCGCAGCGGCGCCTACGGCAAGGCTGGCCTGGTTTTCACCATCCGGGGTGAGCGCGGGCTCCTTGGACGCGCGCAGATCTATTAACGCTGGCGCCAGGATCTTTCCGCCCGCATCGACGATGTCGTCAGCAGAATTCAGATCGAGTTCTTCGCCGATCTGGGCGATCAGCCCGTTCTCGACGAGGACGCCACCGGGGCCGTCATAATCGCTCGCCGGGTCGACCAGACGCGCATTGGTGATCGCGAAACTTGAACTCATGCCGCGGCCTCCTTGCGGATATTGGCACCGATCAACTCCAGCACAGCCATGCGGACGGCGACACCGTTTTCCACTTGCTCCATGATCACCGAACGGTCCGGGTCATCGGCGAGCTTGGTGTGGATCTCGACCCCGCGGTTCATCGGGCCGGGATGCATGATCAGCACGTCGGGCTTGGCGCTTTTGATGGTCTCGTGGCTGAGGCCGAAGAGGTGGAAGAATTCGCGGCCGGACGGAATGAAGCCGCCGGACATGCGTTCCTTCTGCTGGCGCAGGGCCATGATGGCATCACAATCGGTGACGGCGTCTTCCAGCTCGTGGAAGACATCCACGCCCCACTGATCAATATCAGTCGGCAAGAGCGTTGGCGGGGCACAGACGCGGATATCCGCGCCCAGCATTGACAGGAGACCGATATTCGAGCGGGCAACGCGGCTGTGCAGGATATCGCCGATGATCAGGATACGGCGCCCGCCGACCGAACCCCAGTGACGGCTCATGGTGAAGACATCGAGCAGGCCCTGGGTGGGGTGCTGGTGCATGCCATCACCGGCATTGATCACTGAAAGTCCGGTGCGCTCGGCCAGGAATTGCGGGGCGCCGGTTGCGGAGTGGCGAACGACCATGATGTCCGGCTGCATGGCGGCCAGTGTGCGCGCCGTGTCAGAGAGGCTCTCGCCCTTGGAGGCAGAGGAGTGGGCGATGGCGAAATTGACCACATCGGCCCCAAGCCGTTTGGCGGCCATCTCGAAACTGCCCTGGGTCCGCGTCGATGCCTCGAAAAACAGGTTCAGCACCGTCAGTCCCTTGAGGGCGTCGGAAGACTTGTCCGGCGTCCTGTTGATCGTGCGCCAGTGTTCGGCACGTTCAAAGATCAGGGAAATATCAACGGGGTTGAGGTCAGCCACCGAAACCAGGTGGCGGTGCGGGAAATCATAGGAGAATGCCGCGCGGGTCATCCTGCCTCCCAAGTCACAAAGGCCCAAAAATGTTTGCGGCGGTATAGGGAACGTTGCGCTGGGAGGCAAGAGCGGCCACATCTTTTGGCGAGGATTTAAAAAGGGGTAGCGACATGCCAACCATACGCCCGATGACGAGCGCTGACGCGGACGCCGTCCTTCAGATCTATCAGGAAGGCATTGATACAGGCCACGCCACTTTTGAACGTGATCCCTCCGACTGGGCGAAGTTTGACGCCGGCAAGCTGGCCAGACCCCGACTGGTTGCGGAGGGTGAGAGCGGGGACGTGCTTGGCTGGGCCGTGCTCAGCCCGATGTCCTCGCGCTGTGTCTATGGCGGTGTGGCCGAGTTGACGATCTATGTCGCCGCGGCAGCGCGCGGTCAGGGGATCGGCAAGGTATTGCTGACGGCCCTGGTCGAGGCATCGGAAGCGGAAGGGCTGTGGACGCTGGTCGCGGGTATTCTGCGGGAAAATGAAGCCTCCATCCGTCTTCACGAGGCCTGTGGGTTCGAACTGCTGGGCTATCGCAAACGTATCGGCAAAATGGGTTTTGGCCCGATGAAGGGAAAATGGCGTGACATCGCCTGGATGGAACGCCGCAGTGAGGTGGTGGGGGTGGGTTGATCAGTTCGCGCCACCGCGCTTCGGCTTGACCGTTCGCAGTGAGCGGCGCACCTTCCCGGCATGTTGTCTGTCGCACTATCGCTCGCGCTCATAGCTGCTGAACCTGCAGTGCTAACCTGCACGACTGAACTCGTGGTGCTGGGCGTCGCCCAGGATGGTGGCGCTCCGCAATTTGGCAATTCCGCTGACCCGGCCTGGAGCAATCCCGAGCTGAGGCGACTGGCGACTTCGCTGGGGGTGATCAATCACGACACAGGCCAGCGCCTACTGTTCGAAGCCACGCCCGACCTGCGGGAACAGCTTTATCGGCTGGACCAGGTGATGATGACAGAGGCGCGGCCCGGTCTGGATGGAATCTTCCTGACGCATGGCCATATGGGCCATTACACGGGCCTGATGTTCCTGGGTTTCGAGAGCATGGGCGCCCAGGGTGTTCCCGTTTTCGCGATGCCGCAAATGGCGCAATACCTGTCGACCAGCGGGCCCTGGGAACAGCTGGTTCGGTACGGCAATATCGCCTTGCAGGATCTGCGTGAAGGTGAGGGCGCTGACGTAGCCGGATTGACGGTGACCCCCTTCCTAGTGCCGCATCGCCAGGAATATACCGAAGTGGTCGGGTTCAGCATCGACGGACCGGATCGTTCCGCCCTGTTCCTGCCCGATATCGACAGCTGGGAGGAATGGGATGAAGAGGGCACACGCATCGAGGACATGATCGCCTCGGTCGATGTGGCCTATCTGGACGCGACGTTTTTCGCCAATGGGGAAATTCCCGGGCGCGATATGAGTGGTTTCCCGCATCCGTTCATCACACACTCAATGGCGCGGTTTGCCGATCTGCCGGCGACGGAGAAGGCCAAGGTGCGCTTCATCCATTTCAACCACACCAATCCGGTGCGCTTTCCCGACAGCCCCGAGCGTCAGCAGGTGCTGGATGCCGGCTTCGGATTGGCGGATGAAGGCGAGCGCTATTGCCTGGGCGACTAGCCCAACAGCCAGAGCCAGAACGGGATGGTGATGAAGCAGAACAGGGCGGACGCTGTGATGTCGCCGGCGGAGTAGGGCGCGTCGCCGCCCATCTGCTTGGCCAGCACATAGGCGGAGGCTGCACCGGGCGAGGCACCGGTCAGCAGGAGCACGGTCAGGGCAACCCCTTCAACGCCCAGCGCAAGGCCAAGTCCATAGAAGACGAGCGGCGCGATCATCAGTTTCAGGAAAACCGACAGGCCGAGCAGGCGCGGACGCGCTTTCATCGCCGTGAAATTGAGCCCGGCCCCGACGGCCAGCAGGATCAGTGGCAGGGCGGCCTGGCCCATCAGGTGGATCGTGTCCCAGGCTGGTTCGGGAATTGGTATGTCGAGCACATTGACCAGCCCACCGGCGCCGGATCCGAGAATCAGCGGGTTGGTGAGGATGCGATAGATGACCGAACGCCAGTCCGGCTTGGCGCCATCGCCCCAGACGGATAACGCGGCCACGCACTCCATGTTCACCAGCGGGATAGAGGCCGCCATGATCAAGGCGACCAGGACTTCACCCTCGGTGCCGAACATCGCGATGGCAATAGCCAGGATCAAAAGGCCGTTCCAGCGGCAGGTCGCCTGGAACAGGCTGGTATAGGTCGGGCCGGGGATATTGAGCAGGGGGCGGATGGCCAGTGTAATGGCCGCCATGCCCAGAAAGCCCCCCACGGCTGCCAGCATGAACGGGCCCAGCTGGATGGAGCTGAGATCGGCTCTGGCGATGGATGTGAACAGGATGGCGGGAGAGAGGCCGAGATAGGCGAGGCGGGAGATCGGCCCCCAGCTGCTGTCGGGCAACAAGCCCGAGCGGCGCAGGAGCCAGCCGACAAAGATCACACCGAATACGGGCAGCAGGGCAGTCGCGATCGAACTCATTCGCCGAGCATCTCCAGTCTGTCGAGCGCGCTTTGAAGGATGTTCGCCGCCGCGTGAGCATCGATGATGTCCTTGCGCTTGTCGCGGCGGACGCCGGCGGAGATGAGTTTTTCCTGCGCCTCGAAGGTTGAGAGGCGTTCGTCCTGGAAGGCGACCGGCACGTCGCGGATCTGGCAGAGATTGCGCGCCATGGCGCGGGCGGACTGGGCGCGCGGGCCTTCCGATCCGTCCATGTTTACAGGCAGTCCGATAACAATCGCCTCGGCCTCGCGTTCGTCATAGAGCTGGAAGACCCGGTCGGCGTCCTGGCGAAACTTGGTGCGCTTGATGGTTTCCACCGCCATGGGAATACCGCGAGAGGCACCACAGGCAGCAACACCGATTGTCTTGGTTCCCGGGTCCAGGGCGATCAGGGCGCCCTCGGGCAATTCTGCGAGTTCGAGAATGGGCATGGCGTCTGTCTACGCCGATTTGTCGGGCACGCAAGCCGGGCGCTTGCAAACCCGCTTTGCGAATGGTTGCCGCCCGGTCGGGCGAAAATGCACAAAAGACCAGCATTTCGCAGGCAAATACCCGCTGAGCCGCGCCTCTTTCTTGCACCAGCGAAATCGCCTTGCTACTCACTCCGCTTCGACTATCCGGAGTGATTTCCAATGTCCGTGACCGCTGACGACGTACGCCGCATTGCGCGGCTGGCGCGTATTGCCGAGCCTGAAGACCGGCTGGATGCCCTGACGGGTGAATTGAACGGGATCCTGAACTGGATCGAGCAACTCAATGAGGTTGACGTGGAGGGCGTTGAAGCCATGACCACGCCGGTCAAATTCCCACTGCCGCAACGCGTGGATAACGTCACTGATGGTGATTGTCGCGAGCGTGTGCTTGCCAATGCGCCGAAGTCCGATGAGGGCTTCTTTGTCGTGCCGAAATCTGTCGAATAGGCCGTGACGGCCCGGATCGACATATGCCGCGAGGACCCGACCTCGCCAGACGCCAGGGCGCTGATTGACGAGCTCAATGCAACGATGCTCGACATCTACCCGCCGGAGCACTGCCATCACATGCCTGCGGAAACGCTGGCCTCGAGCGGCGCGTGTTTCCTGATTGCGCGTTCGGGCGATAAGGTGCTGGGCTGTGGGGCCGGTGTGCCGCTGGACACGGATCGTGTGGAGCTGAAGCGCTTTTTCACGCGACCCGCTGCACGGCGCAGTGGTGCCAGCCGCGCCATCCTTTCCCGTGTCGAGAACTGGGCCCGTTCCGCGGGCTATTCCAAACTGGTGCTGGAAACCGGGTCGCGCTCCGACGCGGCGATCGCGCTCTACACCAGCCACGGCTTTGCGCCCTGCGACGCCTTCGGTGAGTACCGCGCGACCGAAGACAATGTGTTTTACGAAAAATCGATTGCTAGTGAGGAGCTTTTCTCATGAGCGATCAGCTTCGGTCTCCGACGGTATCGCTCGGGATCCATCTAGAGTTTTCGAACATGGACCACGGATGGTCCGACCTGAACCTGCGCATTGGCGACGAACGGCTTCGTATCGAGAGTTTTTCAGATATTGAAAATTCCTTTCACGATATAGCGTTAGCTGGTGTGAGCGCAGCCAGTGGTGGCGGTCAAGCGCTCTGCCAGTTCTCTCTTAACGGTGAGCCGACGGAATGGCGTTGGACTATCAACAGCTTGTTTCGCAAGGGACTTGGATACTATTCCCATGTCGTCGTGGAGGAGTTTCCGGGCGATAGCTTCTTCTCCATTGATGGAGAGGGGAGGTATCAAACAACCCGTACCGCCGAAAGCGAAGTGATCTTCAACGCGTTCTGTTCCAGCGAAGAGCTGGCGGTGGCAATTCGCCGGGCATTTTTGCCGTTGGAGAAAGATGGAATCATCGAGTTTGAAAAGAAGTGGGGTTTAAACCCGTTTCCTACTCGAACTCTCGCCGCGCTCGACGCGGCTCTAGACACCCCACGTCGCTGGTTTGAGCCAGAACTTCATTCTGGTCCTTACGACGTAATTTCAGAGAAAAGAGAACAATGAGTGATCTTCTCAAACTTTCCCTCGATGAGGTGACGACCAAGCTGAAGGCCAAGGAGGTCTCGGCGACCGAGTTGGCCAAAGACGCCCTGGCAGCCGCACAGGCCGCACAACCGGCGCTGAATGCCTTCACGGCGTTTGACGAGGACAAGACGCTGGCCATGGCGGCGGCGTCCGACGAGAAGCTGGCCAAGGGTGAGGGCGGTCTGATTGAAGGTGCGCCGATCGCCATCAAGGACCTGTTCGCGGTGGAAGGCGTGTCCACCACGGCCTCCTCGAGTATCCTGAAAGACTTCAAGCCGACCTATGAAAGCTCGGTGACCAGCCAGCTGTGGGACAATGGCGGTGTCTTCCTGTGCAAGACCTCGATGGACGAGTTCGCCATGGGCTCCTCCAACGAGACGGCCAATACCGGCCCGGTCAACAATCCCTGGAAGGGCGCCAATGGCGAGATGCTGACTCCGGGCGGGTCTTCCGGCGGTTCTGCGGCCGCTGTCGCAGCAGATCTCTGTTTCGGCGCAACCGGCACCGATACCGGCGGTTCCATCCGCCAGCCGGCGGCGTTTACCGGTACGGTTGGCGTCAAGGCGACCTATGGGCGGACGTCGCGCTGGGGCACGATTGCCTTTGCGTCCTCGCTGGATCACCCGGGTCCGTTCGCCAAGACGGTCAAGGACAGCGCGATCATGCTGCAGGCCATGTCCGGGCATGATCCCAAGGATTCCACCTCGCTGCCGAACGACGTTCCGAACTTCGTTGCGGCCTGTGGCCAGTCCGTGAAGGGTCTCAAGATCGGTGTTCCCAAGGAATATCGCGTCGATGGCATGCCGGAAGAGATCGAGAAGGCCTGGCTACAGGGTATCGAGTGGCTCAAGGCTGCTGGCTGCGAGATTGTCGACATCACCCTGCCGCACACGAAATACGCTCTGCCGGCCTATTACATCGTGGCGCCGGCCGAAGCGTCGTCCAATCTCGCACGTTATGACGGCATGCGTTACGGCCTGCGTGAAGAGGGTGAAGACCTGACGGCCGTCTATGAAAACACCCGCGCGGCCGGTTTCGGTCACGAGGTCCAGCGCCGCATCATGATCGGCACCTATGTACTGTCGGCCGGATATTATGACGCGTATTACCTGCGCGCCCAGAAAGTGCGCACGCGCATCCTCGAGGATTTTGACAAGGCCTTCCAGACCGTCGATGCCATCCTGACGCCCTCGGCACCGTCTGCGGCCTTTGCGCTGGGCTCCAAGTCCGATGATCCGATCGCGATGTATCTCAATGACGTCTTCACGGTGACCGCAAACCTGGCCGGTGTACCGGCGATGTCGGTTCCGGCGGGCACGGACAAGGATGGCCTGCCGCTGGGGCTGCAGATCATTACCCGCGCCCTGGACGAGGAAACCATGTTCAAGGTCGGCCACGCCATCGAGGATGCGGCCGGCTTCAACGCCAAACCGGAGAAGTGGTGGTAGGTCGATGGCCGAACAGGCGCATTCCATAAACTGGCAAGGCCTGCTGGACCTGCCCGATCCTGTGAAGGAACGGGCGGCGAAGGCGATTGGCCGGACCATTGGTGTGCCGTGGTCGTCCGAGATCGAGGAGACGGCGGTCGTCCTCGCGCAGTTTGCCTCCGGCGAAAAGGTTGACGAAAAGCTCGGTGTCGAGGTGCTCAAGGTCGTCGAGGCCGACCAGGCCGTGCTGGGACGGGCATCGTCGCGCATGCTGTCTGAAGCGGTGCTGACCCAGTCCAATCGCGAGATCATTGCGGCCATGGCCGCTGACCAGCTGCTGACCGGCGCGGATGCCCGCGACGCCTCTGAAGGACAGGTCGAGGAAGGCTGGTTGCTGACCTTTGCCGCGCGGGCCGAACGTACGGTCGATCCGGTGATGCGCCGTGTCTGGGCGGCTTGCCTGGCACAGGAAATCCTTCATCCGGGTGCGATCTCGACGAGCCTGCTGGCGACCCTCTCCAAGCTGGGGCAGCGCGAGCTGGGGCTGATCAACAAATACGCCTCGCTGATCGTCAGCGGGGAGTTCATTCCTGTGGATGGAAGCGATCTGGGTCAGCTTAAATCCCTGTTCCACCTGCAGTCCCTGGGTTTTGTCAGCGGCGCGGGCACGCCGTTCCGCCGCCAGGGCAAGCTGGACGAGGATGGTGTCTTCTGGGTGCCGGTGGGTGACGAAGCCTTGGTGGTCCAGGGCAAGGCCGGGCAGGACTGGAGCCTGGGCGGCGTGTTCGCCTCGGACAATCTTCTCGCCCTGGCCAAGGTTCTTGATATCCAGCCGCAGCGCGAGGCGCTGATCAATGTCGCGCGGCAATTCTTTCGGCTCGACTGGAAGAAGGAAGTCATGCGCGCCAAATGGACCCGCGATGGCGACCGCGTGAGCTTTGAGGCCATCGAGATCTATCACAAGGAACCGCCGCAGGGCGCCGTCGTGGAGAAGGTGGGCTGATGGACCAGAAAAACCCGACCCAAAACCCGACCCCAAACCCTCCAAGCGCGCTCAAACTGGCGCGACCCAGCTTTCTGGTCGGGGCACTCTTGCTGCTCGCCGGGGCGCTGGTCTATCGCGACATCGTGGTGCTGGAACCCAAGGTGATCTGGACCATCGTGCTGATGGTGCCGGGTGCCGGTTTTGTACTTTTCGGCCTGACCGTAACGGCAGCCGGACGAATTCTGACGGCCGCGCAGGCTGTCCCCGAAGATGAACGTCCCACATGGGATGACGACGAGGAAGACGAGAGATGAGCAATACCTATACCATTGCTGGCGCAACCGGTGACTGGGAGATCGTTATGGGGCTGGAGATCCACGCCCAGGTCGTCTCCAATGCCAAGCTCTTCTCCGGTGCGGCGACGGCCTTTGGCGCGGCACCCAATACCCAGGTCTCCCTGGTCGATGCGGCCATGCCGGGCATGCTGCCGGTGATCAACCAGCACGTGGTTGAACAGGCTGTGCGCACGGGCCTGGGGCTCAATGCCGAGATCAATCTCTGGTCCCGTTTTGACCGCAAGAATTATTTCTATCCGGACCTGCCGCAGGGCTACCAGATCTCCCAGTTCCAGTACCCGATCGTCGGCGAAGGCGAGATCGAGTGTGAGCGGGATGACGGCTCGCGCTTCAAGGTGGGCATCGAGCGTCTGCACCTGGAGCAGGATGCCGGCAAATCCATCCACGACCTGGACCCGAGCCACACCTATGTGGATCTCAACCGGTCCGGTGTGGCGTTGATGGAGATCGTCTCCCGTCCGCATATCCGCTCGCCCGAGGAAGCGTCTGCCTATGTCTCCAAGATGCGCACCATCGTGCGTTATCTCGGCACCTGTGGCGGTGACATGGAGAAGGGCCAGCTGCGCGCCGACGTCAATGTCTCGGTTTGCAAGCCCGGCCAGTACGAGAAATTCCGCGAAACCGGTGATTTCTCTCATCTCGGCACGCGCTGCGAGATCAAGAACGTCAACTCCCTGCGCTTTATCCGCCAGGCGATTGAATACGAGGCCAAGCGCCAGATCGATATCATCGAGGAGGGCGGCACGATCGACCAGGAAACACGCCTGTTCGACGCCAATACCGGTGTGACGCGGTCCATGCGTTCCAAGGAAGAAGCGCATGACTATCGCTATTTCCCGGATCCTGACCTTCTGCCGCTGGAACTCCAGCAGGACTGGGTCGACCAGATTCGCGTGAACCTGCCGGAACTGCCGGACCAGAAGCGCGAGCGTTTCAAGTCCGAGCTGGGCCTGTCGGAATATGATGCCAGCGTGCTGGCGGCCGACAAGGACCGCGCCGACTATTTCGAGACCGTGGCCGAGGGCCGCGATGCGAAACTGGCGTCCAACTGGGTCAATAACGAGCTTTTCGGTCGGCTGAACAAGGAAGGCATGGGCATCAATGACAGCCCGGTCTCTGCGCAGCAGCTCGGCGGTCTGGTGGCCCTGATCAAGGACGGCACGATCTCCGGCAAGATCGCCAAGGACGTGTTCGAGATCCTGTGGTCTGAAGGCGGTGATCCGGCGCAGATCGTTGAAGATCGCGGCCTCAAACAGGTCACCGATACCGGCGCCATCGAAGCGGTCATCGACCAGCTCATCGCGGACAATCCGGACCAGGCGGCCTCCGTCAAGGAGAAGCCGAAAGCCATGGGCTGGTTTGTCGGCCAGGTGATGAAAGCCATGCAGGGCAAGGCCAATCCGCAAGCGGTGAACCAGATCCTCAAGGACAAGCTGGGGCTCTGATATGCAGCGTCCGGGAGCGTCTGTCCGCCAATGGCTGATCATCCTGCCATTGGCGGGGCTTCTGGCTGCTGGCGCAGGGTATTGGGGCGGTGAGGAAGCGGCGCTGTTCGCGCGGGTCTATTCGGGCGCTTATACCTTTTTCGGGATCGTGTTTTTCGCGGGCATCGGTGTAGCGGCCTTCAATGGTGTGTCAGGCTTGCGCATTGCCATCTCCGGCATGATCACCGCAGGACTGGCGACCGCCTTCATGCTTCTGGCGATCCTGGCGGCTCAACCGGATGCAGTTTTGCCGATCTGGCAGAGTGCTCTTGTGATCACGGCCGGGAGTGTGTCCGGCGGCGTGTTCACGGTGCTGGCTGTTCCGGTGGTGTCCTTGCTCAAGAACTTGCTGCCGTCGTGAGAGAGAAACAGCGCACATTCGTCAAAATCGTATGAGCGCCATTCCTGAATATCGTTATTCATGAGGGTGTTGTAACGTCCGTGTTAGCGAACGAGTAATACAACCCAGAGATAGTTTCGCGTGCAGACGGGGGGGTGAACCAATCCCGCTGCCGGTATTTCAGAAATGCCCACTCAAGGAGGCACGTGCATGGGGCACGTGCCTTTTTTTCGTTGGGGCCTTTAGGCCGCACCCTATCGCCTCGCTATACGGCCGGTTTCGGAACTTCGCCCCTTCCCAATCCCCGTCATCCCATGGTGGCCGCGTAGCGGACATCCGGGGGACCTCGACTATCCTGTCGACAGGCGAGCTGAGGTCACCCGGACAAGCCGGGTGATGACGGAAGTGTTGGGGTGATGATCAGGCAACTTTACGCGTGATGGGCGAGGGAAGGCGCATCCAAGCGCCCCCGACCTACATCAAACCGATTTCTTTCAGGCGCTGGAACAGGAATTCGTGCGCCGTGATCGGCTCGGCTGGTTCAACGCCTTCGCGCTCGCAGCCGGGCAGGGTCTCGATGAGATAGTCCGGGCGATAGTGCAGGAAGAATGGCATGGAATAACGCGAGTGCTCGGTGCGCGCGCCCTTGGGATTGATCACGCGGTGCTGGGTCGAGGGCAGGATGCCATTGGTCGAGCGGGACAGCATGTCGCCCATATTCACGGCCAGACAGCCGGCCGGCGGGTTCATGTCGACCCACTCGCCTTCGCGGGTCATCACCTGCAGGCCCGGCTCGTCGGCGCCCAGCAGCAGGGTGATGGTATTGATATCGCCATGGGCCTCGGCGCGGATGGATCCACCCGTATCGCCCTGGACCGGCGGGTAGTGCAGCAGGCGCATGACCGAATTGCCGTCGCGAACCGTGTCGGCAAAGAAATCCTCTTCCAGGCCCAGATCTGTGGCGATAGCGCGCAGGACATCACCGCCCAGTGCGTCAAAAGCGGAATAAAGCTTGTGGATGACCTCTTCCCATTCCGCGATCTCTTCGGGCATCACATTCGGCGCCATGTCCTTTTCATAGGGATGCCCGGCGGGCAGGTCGCGACCGACATGCCAGAATTCCTTGAGATCGACATGCTGCGCGTCCTTGGCGATTTCCTTGCCAAAGGGCGTGTAACCGCGCGCGCCGCCGCCGTTCTCGATGAAATACTTCATCTTGGTCTCTTCGGGCAGGGCAAAGAATTTCGCGGCAACCTCATAGGCGCGATCGATCAGGTCCTGGTCCAGGCCATGGTCCGAAATGGCGGCAAACCCGTATTCCCGAAAACTCTTGCCCAGCTCCTTCGCGAAGGCTTCCGGATCGGTTTTCTGCAGGGACATGGATACGGGCGGAAAGCGGTTCAGGCTGTCGGTAGCGGTCATGGATCAGGTCTCGTCTTTTTGTGTGTGCCCTGCTTAGGTCTTTCGCGGCGAACTGCCAAGCGCTGTAACGTCGCAGGCACAGTTGGCGGGCGTGTGTGTCACAGCCGGGGATAAAACTTCGCCTGTGGGGCTAACGCGCTTGCATCGTCCGCGCGAGTATTCAAATCTCCGCTCCAGGGGGAAATGGGGGTTTTGAATGGCGTCGGACGCCACCAGCGACAATAGCGCAAAGGGCGAGGATCGCTCCGGCCGCGCGGAGACCTTCCGTCGCGCCGGGCTGACCGAGGCGGAATCACGCCGGCTCGCTCGTATCGAGGAATACGTCAATGACCGCGGGCGCTTCTGGGAAGCGTCGCCCTTTGGCATGGTGATGTGGCTGATCTGGAGACTCCTGTTCAAGGGCTTCCAGACGGCGCTGCTGCTGGCTGCAATCGGGGCCTCAGTCTGGTTTGCTGCGCGCATTCTGGACGATATGGGCGGGCTGAGAGTGGTCGCATCAGCACCGGCAGATCTCAGAGCGCGGATCGAGGCGGCATTTGCCGCCTCCCGTGCGCCCGGTGATGATGCCTATGACGTCTGGGTGGAGGAGCTGGCCGACGCCATCAATGGCGATATCCGTCGGCGTCCGGACCTGGACCGGTTTGCCGGCTGGGCCCAGGCGGGGCCGTACTGGCTGGGCGAGGAAGCCCTAGCGCTGCGCCTGCTGGCCGCCGGCCGCGACCCGGCCGAGCTGGACGCGGAATTGCGTGCCTTGCCGCCGCAGGAGCGCGAGCGCCGCCTCGATGGCGTCATCGACGCACAATTACAGCAGGCCGAGATTCGCGGGCTGGAACCGGCCGCGGTCATCTTTGCCCCGGCCAATATCCTGGACCGATACGAACGCTCGCGCCTGGTCTGGGAAATCTCGGCCGCGCCGATCGATGATTTTTTCCGTGCCAGCCAGCAGGGCCAGCTCGAGCTGTCGACCCTGTCCGGACTGGTGACCCATTATCGCAGCGATACACGCCTCTATTCCGGTGTGCGCCATCTGGTGATCCAGCTGTGTCTGGCCCCCATGGCGCAGGTCGCCTTTGCCGAACCGTGCACCGCCAGCATCATTCCGCGGGGTCAGTTTGATCCCTTCCTGTTGTCACTTTCCGCCCTGGAAGCGGGCATGGTGGATCTGGGGCGCGATACCGGCGCTGCGCGGGCCGGGGCGTCCATCCTGCGCGCGGGTTATGTGGCCGGACGTTTGCCGGTCAGCCTGGAGCAGGAATTGCGAGCGTTGTTCGAAACCCATCTGCCCCAGGAGGCGCTGGTCGCCAGCCTGAGAGATGCTGGCTTCCGGCCGGACCTGGCCTTTGCCGCGCCGCGCCGTGAAGAAGACCGCATCAATCGCATCCATACCGGACAGCGCTCCAATCTGGCTGCTCTGGGCAGTGCGCTGGCGGAACTGGCCGATATCCGGCTCGATCACACCGCCCGGGTCACCACACGCATGGTAAGCGGTATCTATCAAATTGAAGATATCGGGCGTTTGTCGGTTCTGCTCGATGCGGTCGGACCGGCGGTCCTGGCGATGCAGTCGCGCCTCGGCCAGGAGATGTATTCCGTGCTCGATGTGGTGGAGGAAAGAGGCGAGGCGGACCAGGCGGATTTGCGCGGTCTGGCCCTGTCCCTGCTGGCCGGATTGATCATCCTCCTGCTGACCCTCGTGCGCCTTTCTACAGAGCCCCTGGTGCGCAATGCCGGGCGGGTGCGCCTGGTGGATGCCTATCTCAGTCGTTTATTCTTGGGAAAGAAAAGCTAACGCATTTAAAGGTTTAAGGCGGAATATTTCTTTGTCCTCTTAACCTTAATGCAATTCTCTTTGCTCAAAGTCCAACTCGTTCGAAGGGCATTCGGACAGGATGGTGGCGCAAACAGAGGACCCAAAAGGGCCGTGTTTGCCGAGTAGTACAGGGGAAGACGCAATGGCGTTCACTGATGTTGAAACCGCACAGGCCCACGAAGCCGTTTCCACGGATCCGACGGGCGAAGATCTCTGCAAGCTGGGAATTCTGTATTCCACGGGACAAGGTGGCGAGATCGATTACATCGAAGCTCACAAGTGGTTCAATCTGGCCGCACTGATGGGTTCCGAGCCGGCGAAATACTATCGCCAGGAAATTTCAGATCAGATGACCAATATGGACATCGCCAATGCGCAGAAGGCTGCGCGCGAGTGGCTCTCGACCCGCCACTAGGGCGGATCACACCACTCTGTCCGAATATCCGGCAGGTCGGGGAGGCCTGCCGGGCCCGGACACTGAAAAATACCAGGAATATGCCGCGATAGTTGTGTGCGCAGGTCTCTCAGACCTGTGTGTGACCGGCTTAAGTCGCGATCAGGTGTCATGCCGCGGGGAGGCTCTTGTCTCTTGGCCGCGCATGCAGACAACCCTGCCTGACGGGTCACCAGAGCCCGCAAAGTCTCCGTTCCGCGCCCAGGGTGGCGAGGGATGTGCCGGTTGGTGGAGAGACGGATCTGGGAATTGCGGAAAATTGATATACAGCTATAGCTAGTGGTTGGAGCTTACGGGTGTGCTCTCGCAATTGCTGGCTGCAGGAATTTCGACTCGCCGGTGGAGTTGGATTGGCATTAGATGGTGTGTGTTTCGGTATTTTCGCCATTGGCGAAAGGGCTACACAGCGAGAACAAATGCGTACAAATGTTCCAGCTCATATAATTGAGGCGATTAAAGCTAACGATTCCGCCACCATCGTCGAGCTCTTCGGCAATAACCCTGATCAAAAGACTTTCGTGACACCATTCGGTTCCGAAAGCTGGATTGGGTATGCTGCGCAAGTAGGGAAGTTAGCGGCGATAGAGGCGCTCATTGAATCCGGGGTCGATCTAATGCAGGCCGACGCCCACAATGGCGCTCTGCCAATATGTAGTGCAGCATCAGCTGGGCATGTCGATATAGTGAGATATTTGCTTAAAGTCGGAATTGAATTGGATGTCTCCGAGTCGGTGCGCAACCCGTTATTCAGCGCAATAGTTGGCCGTTCTCCGGAGATCGTGACGTTGCTTTTGGAGGCAGGAATTGACTCTACGGCTCGGTACAACAGCACATCAATGGAAGATATGGACGCAGTCGCATTTGCGTTGATGCGCGGTGAAAGTAAATGCGCCAGCATCATCGCATTGTGGAACGCTAATGGCGATGAAAAAGCAGCGGAGAAGACGCTGGTTGAAGCTGATGAAATCGCTACAAAGAATGTGAGCTGACGCTAAAGAGCATCCTGACGACCGTAGCTGAGGAGCTTCGTGTAAAAAATAGTGCAGGAAAAATTAGGACAGACGCTTTCCCTGATTAATAAGTGGTCGGCCAAGCCATCAAAGCCCGAGAAATGTATGTGGCGCTGTCTTTGCGGCTGTACTCACACACGCCGTTCTGTCTAGTCCGTCGAGAATAAGACCGGAATGCATCACTCATCCCGGGCTTGCCCCGGGATCCAGGATGCGGTGGCTATGTGGGTGAAACGCGACCCGCTGAGCTTGCCGCGAGGCCCGTACATGGGTCCTGGCTTTCGTCAGGATGAGGGGCACTGAAACGCGCTAAAGCTTAGAATCAATTATTCGTAATCGCGTCCGCAATCGCGTAGGAAAACGCCTGGTCGAGCGGCAGGATGCCCGACACATATTGTTCAACAAAAACATTGATCTCCGCCACGGTGGAGCGGGGCACGAAAATGATGTCGTGGCGGCGCAGCTGGACGCGGTCAGCGCCCGGTCGGCCGTCCAGGGCGTCGTGGAGATTGACGGTGCGCATCATCAGCGCGCCGCCGGGCTGGCGGCGCAGGACGACGACATCGCCGCGCGCGGCCGTGTTGCGGAAACCGCCGGCCCGCATGACGGCTTCAAGCGCGCCGACCGGGCCGGTCATCTCGACCAGGCCGGGTGTGTTGACCTCTCCGCCGACAATGATGTTTTGCGGGCCCAGGGCGGCGCGGCGCACTTCCACGATCGGATTGACCAGCACGTTTTGCGCATAGGCGTCGGCGATCACATTGGCGATCTCGAAATCGGTGCGATTGGCCACCATGACATTGCCGATCAGGGGCAGGGGCACACGCCCGTCCGGCCCGATGGCAACGGTACGGTTCAGCTCGGATGCGGAATGCACAACCACGTCAATGCTGTCACCGGGGAAAAAGCGATAGGCGGGATCGGTCTCCTGCCAGCTCGCGAACTGGCGGCCTGACCAGGCCGGGTCCGTTTGGGGGGCGAGTGAACCCGAGCTGGCGCAGGCTGCCAGGCCGATTGAAACGGCAATTGCGAGGCCGAAACGAGAGGCACGCATAGAATATCCTCGGATCCACTGAACTTGCGTCCATTTCCACCTGTTTTGGATAAGAAAAAATTAAGCGGCTGAGACGCTTTATAAGCATATGAGTCGAGACCCTTATTCCAACGCCCCTCGCGGCGGGGATGAGCCATTGCGTGGCAGTGCCCGCAGTGACGGCCTCGACCTGTTCGATATCATTGCACTCGCCTGGTCCGAGCGTGGCTTCATTGTCGTTGTTTTTGCAGTGCTTTTCGCCATTGGTGTGGCCGCCTCGCTGACCCTGATCAAGCCGAGTTTCGAAGCGCAGTCGCGGCTCCTCGTCCTGCTGGAAAATGATCCGACCCCGGCGGCCGCCGGTGCGGGCGGAGCTTTCATGCTCGACCAGATCATGCAGTCGGAAAGCGAATTGCTCGGTTCCGGTGCTGTGCGGCGCCAGACCCTGGCGGCTCTGGGCCCTGAAACCATTCTGGGCGAACCGGTCTCCGGCAATGCCGATGGTGCGGCACTTCGTGCGCTCGGTTCCAGCCTGACGATTTCACGCGAGCCGTATTCCTCTGCGCTGGTCGCCAGTTACGAGGCCGGCAATGCGGACCAGGCGGCGCTGATCCTCAACGCGGTCGTGGATTCCTATCTGGCCTACCGCCAGGAAATCCTGGTCGAGGCCGGTATCGAGACCGTCACCGAACGCCGCCAACAGGCCGACCAGGCTGTGGCCGAGGCGCAGAGCGCGCTCGACGCTTTCCTGTCCACCCATTCGCTGGCCAATTTTGTCTCTGACAAGAGCGCGGCTGAAACCAGCGTCACCACCCTGCAGGACCGGGTGCGCACGGCGTCTGCGGATCGGGATGCGGCGCGGGCAGGGGCGCAGGCACTGGAAAACCGCCTCAACAATATCCCGGCCAATATCGAGCTTTATGTTGAAAACGGCGCGTCCACCCTGTTGCTGGACCGCCGGGTCGAGCGCGAGCAATTGCTGTCGCGTTACCAGCCCGGCGCGCCGCCGGTTGTAGCCATTGAACGCGAGATCTCTGCCATTCAAAGTCTGTTGGATGCCGGTGGTGCGGAAGGTCTGGGCCAGCGTCGAACGGGCGTGAACCCGGTGCGCCAGGCGCTGGAAACTGAACTGGCCACCCGCCGCGCCAATGCCAACCAGGAAGCCAATCGGGTTGCTGTCTTTGAGCGCCAGCTGGGCGAAGCCCAGGGCGATGTCAGCCGCCTGCGCGGCCTGGAACCGGAATACACACGCCTTGCCCAGGACGTCACCGCTGCCGAGGAAACCGCTGCTGGTTTTGCCGCGCAGGAAGCTGTTGCCGCCGCTCGCCGTTCGCTCGGCCCGGGTGCTGCTGATGCGGTGCGGGTATTTGATCGTGCGACACCGCCACTGCGTGGCTCGTCCATGAAGAAGCTCGCCCTGATGGCCGCCTTTGTCTTTGCCGCCGGCGTGGCGGTCTTCCTCGGCCTGATCAAGGGATATTGGCGGGCCTATATCGCAGCCCGGCGTCCCGCCCAGCGACACGCGCCGACGCAGGCGGTGAACCAGGCCGCGGCGCCGCGCTACCGCGAGCCTCAGCCCGTACAGCCGGTCGGGGCCCCAGCACGCCCGGACCCGCTCGGTGAGGCGCTGGTGGGATTGCCGGTGCTCGCGCGCATCCCGGACCGCTCCGCGTAAGCGCCGCGTTAACCACGCCAGAGGCAGATTGGAATCTGAAACGATTCTCCAGGTGAGTAGCGGTCGTGAACCTGTCGTCCGACATGAGTGCGCTGATTGATCAGCTTGAGCCCATCAGCCGGCCTTCCGGTCTGGGGCGTGTATTGATGGTCATGGGAACCAGCCGCGGGGCCGGGGCCTCGACTGTGGCCCGGGAAATTTCGCGCCTTAGCGCCGTGCGATCCACGCGCGGCGTCTGGCTGTTTGACCTGGACTTCAAGGCGAATGCGCAAGCCGAAGCCTGCCGGGTCAGAGCGGACGTGTTCGACCTTTCGCTGGGCCGTGAGACCCCCTGGGTGCTGGATGGCAATGCGCGACTGGTGGGGCGGCCATCCTCGGTCGACAAGCTGGTCGTGTCCAAGGTGGAACGCCGTGACGGGACCCGACTGCAGGCGGCCCTGCGGGGAGCGCCGGATTATTGGTCCGCTGTGCGCCAGTCCATCGATCTTGCTGTTATCGACGCACCGGGCCAGTCCCGCGCGCCCATGAACCTGGTCGCAGACATGGACGGGGTCATCCTTGTCGTGGATGCGCGTGCGGACAATTTTGATGGCCTGCACGCCCGCCGTGACGCCATCGAGGCGGCGGGCGGCGTTGTCGCCGGTGTCGTCGTCAACCGGGCAGGAGCCCATCGGAGCGCTGCATGAGCCGGGTTGCGATCGAACATCCACCCTTTCTCCAGCGTTTCACTGATGCTCCCGCGATCGGCTTTGCCCGCGCGGCGGAAGCCGGTCTGTGCATCCTGTTCATCTTCATGTTCTCTCAGGGGTTGATCGGGCCGGTTTTTGCCGATTCCGCCGATCCGGAAGGCTCTGCCCTCCTGCGCCTGATGTGGCTGCCGTTTTATGCCGTGACGCTGGTGATGATTGCCGCACGCCCGGGCGCGACCTTCCGCGTCATCGCATCCAGCCCCCTCCTGGTCGGGCTGGTCATGCTGACCATGGTCTCTGTGCTCTGGTCGCTGGCACCGGACGTGACGCTCAGGCGTTCCTTCGCCCTGATCATGACCAGCCTCTTCGGCTTCTGGTTCGCGGCGCGCTGGAGCTGGCGTGACGCCATTCTGATCATCGCGACGAGCTTTTTCATCCTGGCGATACTCAGCGTCATATTTGCCCTGGCGGTTCCCTCTATCGGCGTCGATCACGCCGTGCATGTCGGGGCCTGGAAGGGTATCTGGTGGGAGAAAAACTCGCTGGGCGCCATGATGGCCTGGGGCTCGGTCAGCGGATTTGCCGCTGCCCAGATCAATCCGGAACGTCGCTGGTTGTGGCGGTTCATGGCCGTCTTGTGCACGGCGCTCGTCCTGCTCTCGACATCCAAGACAGCGTTGCTGGCCTGGCTACTGGGCGTGGGCGGGATTGCCGGTATTGGCCTGTGCCGCCAGGGGTTCGGATTTGCGGCCATGACGCTGTGTTTGTCACTGACTGGTGCGGTACTGGCCGGCATGGCGCTCCTGATCGCACCGATCGAGGCGCTGGAACTGCTCGGCCGGGATGCCACTCTGACGGGCCGGACAGATATCTGGGTCGTGCTGGTCGACCAGATCCGCGCCGCACCATGGACGGGGTATGGCTATCGCGCCTACTGGGTGGCCGAGAGCGGGCCGGTGTTCTGGGTTCACCAGGAAACAGCCTGGGACGTGCCCACGGCGCATAATGGCTGGCTGGAAACCGCCCTGGCGATCGGTCTGCCAGGCGTGGTCCTGTTGGCGATGGTGTATTTCCGCGCGCTGGGACGGGGCCTGTCACGCCTGTTTCACGGGCAGGAAGTCTATTTCGCCCTGCCGTGGATCGCGATGCTGGGCCTCGTGAGTATTTCCGAGAGCAATTTCCTGCAGCAGAACGCGCTGAGCTGGACGCTGTTCGTCTTTGTGGCCGCCAAGCTGGCAGACCGGCGGGCCCGCTAGCCCAGGGCGGAGCTGCCGTAAAAGCGCGGCGCAAACCGGTCCTGCCAGAAGATTTTGCCCGCGGCCTGGGCGGATTTGTCGATAAAGCCGGCAGACAGGCGCGGGCTGAACAGGCTGGTCACTACGGCGAGTGGCGCAAAGATGGCGAACTGCGCCAGCCCGACAAGCATCCATTTCGCGACGCCAGCCCAATCCGGCCGGGCCTTGTTCGCACAATGCTGGCTCGGCCCCTGTCCGAATGAAAAGCTGCGCGAAAGCAGGTAGCGCCAGTTGGCCCGCGAGGGATCCACGCATTCGATCGCGCCCGCGCCTGCAGACCAGGCAAAACGCGCGCCTTGTTGTTCGAGCATGGCAAAAAACATGTCGTCTTCGCCCCCGGTCTCGTTGAGATGACGCGCAAAGGGCGTCTGGGGAAGGTCGAAGGCCGCCCGGTCCACAAGGGAATTGCCGCAGCCAAAGGGTTTGCCGAGAAGTTCATCGCTCGCAGCGCCTTCGCGGGAGTACAGCCGGTTGAGCAGGTGCAGGCGAAGGCCGCTGGCTCTGGGTGCCTGGGCCTGAAGGGGGCCGAACACGACCTGCGCGTCCAGTCGTTCCGCAGTGACCTTGAGCGCCTCCAGCCAGTTGGGCTGTGCGATTTCATCATCGTCCAGAAACGCAATGTACCGGCAATCCGTAGCCGCCAGTGCCGTGTTGCGGGCATTGGCGACACCCGGCTCGGCCTCGTGCACATAACGGACAGTCGTGGCGCCGAGTGCCTCGATAGCCTCGCGGGCTCCGCCTTCCGGCGAGTTGTCGACGACAATGATCTCGTCTGCCGGGCGTGACTGGGCGAGAGCGCTTTCCAGTGCGGCCATCAAGCCGTCCGGGCGTCGAAAGGTCGGGATAATGATCGCCGTGCTCATGCCGCGCTCCTCGTGATTGCTGCATAGGCGTCCCGAACGTTGAGGACCTGGGCGCCGCTGCGATCGATCGCGTCCAGGACGCGTTCGAAATCCTCCGGCGTACAACCCCATTCGGTCGGATTGGCCTGGACATCATGGGCGTAGAACACCAGCCAGCCAGGGTGCTGGGCGAGGGCTTCAGCGGCGTCCACCGCACGCTGGATACCGGCTTCGCCACCATCAATGCCGACAGCGGGAAGAAGATTGCGATCCGCGCGGCCACGCATGACACCCGGGCGTACACCACGCAGGGTCTGGAAACGCGAGGCCAGTGCCGTCTTGATGCCCGGTGCAGTCTCGCCATAGGGATAGGCAAAGGAGCTCAGCGGTTGTTTCAGCCCCAGTTCGCGCAGGGCGCGTTCATTGTGCTCGAGGCTGGTGATGACCTCTTCCGGGCTCGACTTGGCGCAGTCCAGATGTTCCCAGGTGTGACAGGCGATCTCATGCCCGGCGGATTCCAGCCGGTGCAGGTCGTCGGCATCAAACATCTCGCCGTGATGCGTTGTCTGCCCGACATAGCCGGCAGAGGCGTAATACGTCCCGGTCCAGCCGCGAGCTTCCAGCGCCTCAGCGCCCGCCGTCACGGCGGATTTCGGGAAATCATCAAAGCTGACAGAGACGATGGCGTGATCGAGATCGAGCTCGATTTCATCGCGCGCCAGAAAGCGCGAGATCTGTCGCGTGAAACGCGACTGCCAGCCGCCGGGAACATAGGGTGAGTTCATCAGATGACCTCCGCCGTCCAACTCGCACGCCACAGTTTAAGACCGAGTGTGCGCAGCCGCATGGGCGCTTGGTGATTGCGAGCCAGATTGGCCCAGACCGGACGCAGTGAGCGGCTGAACGGCACACGTCGGATCGCCCGCGCGGCCTTGGCTCCCGGCAGGTTTCTCAGGTCCGGGTGTTTCTCCAGCATGCGGGCATAGTTTGTTGCGCCTGCGCGGAACTTGTCGAGCAGGACCTCGACCGGTTGCAGGCCGTCATGCTGCGCAGGATTGTCGATATGTCCTAGCTTGTGCTGGCGGGAGGCGGCGACAGCCCAGTCCACATCTTCCCAGCCCCAGCCGACAAATCCGGTGTCGAAGGGCACATCCAGCATCAGTTCACGACGGGCCAGGAGATTGGACGAGCAGAAGGCGGTCGCGCCGACTTTTTCGCGGGCGGCGGCGTCACAGTGATCACTGGCGCTGGCCAGCGCGGCGTGTAGGGCGAGGTTCTGGTCTGCGTGCTGGGTCCGGGTTATGTAACCGCCGAAAATCGCGTCCAGCCCGCTTGTTTCCATGGCTTCCAGATAGGTTGCCAGGAAAGCATCATCGGTGGGGGCCATGTCGGCATCGAGATAGAGGATCCACTCGCCCCGTGCTTCGCGTGCCAGGATATTGCGACCATGGGCGCGGCCGACATTTTCCCGCGCACTGATCAGGCGCGCAGGTGCGGTGAGGGCACGGATTGTCCGGCCGGTCAGTGCGTTGAGATGGGTCTGCGAGCTGCAATCATCAAACAACAGGATCTCGATCGACTTGTCCGCACCGATCAGCGGATTGAGCGCGCGCACGAGGTCACCCGGATCATCATTGTAGAACGGGATCGCGATGCTCAACCGGACCTTCTGGTCGTGTTCGGAAGCGGCGTTGGCCAGTTCGGTATAGGAAACCGTCTTGCTCATGATTGGGTCTCGGTGCGCAGATTGAGTTTGTTGATGTCAGACAGCCAGATGCGACAGTCGGCGATGTTGAAGGCGTAGGCGGCGGCTGCGTAGACGACGGCCCCGGCCAGGGCCTTGCTGATGAGGGCAATCCAGGCAGTCTCAAAATCCGGCACGATGAAGACGCCGGAGGCCATGACCATGGTCGCCGTCGCTGCCTTCACCCAGTCGCCCCAGGGCAGGGGCAGAGGGAAGAGCTTGCGCCCGACAATGGCGCAGATGACCAGCGAGATCAGATAGGCGAGAACGGTCGCATAGGCGGCGCCAACAATGCCGAAGGCCGGGATGAAGAGGAGGTTGAGACCAAGGTTCAGCGCGGCTGCACCGGCCATCAATGCCGCCATGAAGCCGCTGCGACGGCGGATCGTGAAAGCCTCGTGGAAATAATAGGTCATCATGCCGTTGAGCAATCCGGACAATGCGATCCACGGCAGGATCACGGCGGCTTGCGACCGGAGGCTTTCGCCGACAATGAGCGTTGTCAGCGGCTCGGCGACAAGGGCCAGGCCAGCGGCGGCAGGAAAGCTGATCAGCGCCATCAGGCTGGCGGCCTGACCGGCGAGTTTGCGGGCGACGTCCGCACCCTGGGTCTCAAAGGCCTTCAACGTCATTGGCCAGACGGCTGCTCCGAACCAGATGAAGATGATATCGAGCAGGCGGTCTGCAAGACCATAACCAGCAGCGTACATGCCCACGGCCCCCGAACCGAGGAAGGCAGCCAGCAGAAAACGATCGCCAACGGAAAGCAATTGCTCGAACACGAGCGAGAGCGAGACGGCAGAGCCATAACGTGCATAGGTCTTCGCGCGTGCAGGCTGGGCGCGCCCACCGCGGGCCCGGCGCAACATGACCGGCAGGTCAAAGACCAGGGCCACCAGTGCGGCAACGGCGGTGCCGATGAAGATACTGGCCGGACCCAGGTCCGTCAGTGCCAGCAGTCCGACACCGATCATGAAGCCCAGCATCAGATAGCTCGCCTCCAGCGCGGAATATCGCGCGACACCGCCGCCCGCCCGATGGGTTTCCAGACCGATTTGCAGAGCGGCTCTCGTGATCATCGAGACGGCGGCGAAGCTGAAGACGGCCTTCAGCGAATTGTCCAGCGGTGCAAGATGGATAGCCCCGAAAATCAGTGCACCACCGCCCACGGCCAGAAGGATGTAGATGCCATAGGCGGTTGCCAGGTGGTCACGCAGGCGCTTGCGGGCGTCCGCGCGTGCATGGAAACGCGCTACTGCGGCTTCCAGCCAGGTAAATGTCGCAATATGGGTCAGTGTCAGAGTGGCGAGTGTGAGAGCGTAGACACCATAGGCCTCGGCATCCATCAGTCGGGTGAAGACCGCGACCGATCCAAACCCCACAATGGCCTGGGCTACCTGTACCGGCATGTATCCCAGAAGATGTCGTCCAAGCATGGCACGCTCCACTCGCCTCAGGAGGGAAGTTGCAAAAACAATGCCGCGCGAGAGGTATTGTGGGTGTCAGGATGGAACGAATTTCATCCGGGCGCGAATGCGACTACATTTGCTGTTAAGCGGATCATGTTTTCAAGGCGCTATGGAATTGAATCGACGACATGTTCTGGCGGCTAGCCTGCTGCCGGTCCTGCGCCCCGGAACGAGCCGGGCGAAGGCTTTTTCCAAACATGGGTTGTGGAACAACGCCACCGGACCGCATCTGCGTGGAGCCGTGATCACCCAGCGCCGGGTCTATCCGGAGATTGACGGACCGGAATTCCTGGGTCCGGGCCCGTTCGGGACGCCGGTCAGCAATGCCGCCCTCCAGCAGTTATCCGCGGCGGGTGGCAATCTTCTCGTGCTCTCCCATCCCGGCATTTTCACCGAGAACGAACCGTTCGAACTCGATCCCGACGCGCTGGCCAATCTGGATGACCTTGTCACTCGCGCCAGGCGATGGGGGCTGTATGTCATTATCGGCTTCAGGACAGGGCCGGGCCGCAGTGCATTTACCTTCCACCGGGATGACGCAGGAAGCTGGTTTCCTGCTGACATGATCAATGAGCGGGTCTGGACCGATTTCGCCTATCATGATGCCTGGGAGGCGATGTGGCGGGAGACTGCGCGCCATTTCCGTAATGTGGAGAATGTGGCCGGTTATCTGTTGATGGTCGAACCCAACGCGAACCAGGTCGCTGTGGGCCCGAACGGCCATGATCTGGAGATATGGGACGCTGCGGAGTTGCGAAGACAGGTTGCCCGCACGCCGGCAGACTGGTCGCAACTCGCGCGCCGGCTGTCCATCGCGGTCCGCGACACAGACCCGGACACCCCTGTCCTGATTAGTCCGGACGGTTATGCGAATTCGGCTTTCGAGGCCAATCTGGACCTGTCAGCCGACGATCCAGCCGTCCTGTGTGTGCACGATTACGCGCCTCGCGATTTTACCCACCAGGCCATGGGAGATGGGCGGCCTTACGAACCCGGAGAGGGGCGTTTTGAACCACCATCCCATCCGCGCTGGTGCATGGGAGAGTTTGGATTGCATCGCTGGGCACCGGGCGGCGACCGCTATCTGACCGAGCGGGTGCGTGACCTGGAGCGGGCAGGTGCCGGCTGGGCGGTATTTCGCTGGACCAGCGGCTGGGAAATCTATGAACGCCGGGAAAACCGCTTCACCGTCCAGGCCGGCGGTGCTGATGACGCCCTGTTCCGAAGCCTTCGCCGGAGCTGGCGCTATAATCGTCTGCGTCCGGATGCCGGCCTGCGCCGCTAGCGGATATTGATCCTGTCGCCGAGAAGGGCCGGTACAGTCTTGATCATGATCCACAGGTCGAACCAGAAACCGGACCGCGCGATGTAATCGACGTCCCACTTGATGCGCTCCCGTGCGGCTTCCGGCGTGTGCAGCGGTCCACGGGATCCATTGATCTGCGCCCAGCCGGTAATGCCCGGCTTCACGCGGTGGCGGTGTGCATACTCGGCGACCAGGTTGGCGGTAGCTGTACCACCCGTGCGCATGCCATAGGCGTGTGGGCGCGGGCCGACGAGGGACATGGAGCCTGCCAGTACGTTGAACAGTTGTGGCAGCTCGTCCAGGCTGGTCTTGCGCAGGAAACCGCCCAGGCGGGTCACGCGCGGATCATTCAGTTCGACCTGGCGCAGCTTTTTCGATTGTGCATTCGGGTCGTGGCGCATGGTGCGGAACTTGTAGACATTGATCGGACGGCCATTGAACCCTTCGCGTTTCTGCACGAAGAGCGCGGGGCCACGACTGTCGAGTTTCACCAGCAGAGCAATGAGGGCCATGACGGGCAGGGCGGCTACGGTCATCAGGCTGGCAAAGACAATATCCTGCACTCGCTTGGCGAAAACCCGGCCGAGATTTTCCTCTTCGCCGGACATGCGCGCGGTGTGCACACCGACGATGTCGTCCAGGCTGGTCGTCTCCGGATTGAATCCATTGATGTCGAGCAGCAGGATGACTTGCTGGGGCAGCGCGCGCAGCTTCTCCAGCAGGTGCTTGACCCGCTCTTCGGCCTTGGGTGTGACAGTCAGGACGACGCGGTCGACATCTGGAAGTACAGACCAGTTGAACAGGTCGTCCGTGGTGCCCAGATACGGCGTGCCGGCCAGCTGGGTCGGCGCACGTGATTTGCGGTCATCGAAATAGCCCACCACATTGATGGTGCCCGAGCCCTGGTTGGCCAGGATCAGTTTGCGCGCATTCGGCGTCGCGCCCACCAGGATGATGTTGCGCGCCAGACGACCGGCCTTGGCCCAATGTCCGATAAAGCCGGCATAGACCATGTGCAGCAGGGTCATCGCAGAGACAGCGACGACGCAATAAATCGCGAGAATGCCAATACTGTCAGGCGCCGTCCCGAAACCCGCGATCAGCATGGTGGCGCCGACCGAGGCGGTGGCGATTATGGCGCGTGTGACACGCCAGATTATCGCATGGCGCGGTTCGATGCGGTAAAGGCCCAGTGTCGACAACATCAGCGGCAGGAGGGCGGCGAATCCGACAATCGGGAAGAGTTCGCCGGCAGGAACCGCACCGGGCTGGCCGCCACTGATCGCGATGACGCCGACAACGGCAAGCAGGGCTCCGGCGAAAATGTCGATGGATTGCAGGGTGCGGCCCAACGCCTTGCGATTGACGCGGTGCCGCGGAGCGCGCGCCTGCGCACGGATCTGCGAGCGCGCGATCTTTGCCGCATCGTGCTGGGCACGTACGATGTCTTCACCGGTATCATTGGCCGGGCCCGAGGGCGTCCGGTTGGAATTCGCTGAGTAGTCCACCACAAAATCCTCGCGATTTTTCGCCAACATGGCTCCTCAGCCCGAAGATTTCGTTGAAAGGCATGGTTAAAATTGTGTTTGCGTGTCGCGACGGCGTGTTTGCATGGCTGCTGCGCTGCACAATGGCTGGACTAAAGCGGCGTGAAGGCGTAGGTGCGGGACCAATCCAGACAAGAACCGGCTGAAACCATGATCCGAAACACGCTCGCTGCGTTCGCTGAACGCCTGTCCGCATCCGTACGCAATCGCGGTGAACTGCCGGAACTGACCGTGGGTCAGCTGCGCATCGAGGTCCTGGCGGGCCTGACGGTTGCCCTGGCCCTAGTGCCGGAAGCCGTGGCCTTTGCCTTTGTAGCCGGTGTGGAGCCGCTGGTTGGTCTGTATGCAGCCTTCATCGTGGGCCTTGTCACAGCTTTGTTCGGTGGTCGCAGAGGCATGATCTCTGGCGCTACAGGCGCGCTGGCCGTCGTCATGGTCCACCTAGTGGCTACGCATGGCGTTGAATACCTGTTTGCGACTGTGGTCCTGATGGGCATTTTGCAGGTCGGTGCGGGCATTTTCCGGCTGGGCAAGTTCATTCGCATGGTGCCCCATCCGGTCATGCTGGGATTTGTGAACGGGCTGGCGATCGTCATTGGCCTGGCCCAGCTCAAGCTTTTCCAGGTTCCCGGTTCCGATCATGGCGGTGGTGGTCATGGCGCCCTGGGTGGCGAGTGGCTTCCGATGCCCGAACTAATGCTGATGCTAGGCCTGACAGGTCTGACCATGCTGGTTATCTGGGGTACACCAAAACTCACCAAGCTGATCCCGGCGCCGCTGATGGGGATTGTTGTCACTGCAGGCATCGTCATCGCGTTTGGTCTGAATGTTCCCACGGTTGGTGACCTGGCCTCGATCCAGGGTGAACTGCCGGCTTTTCATATTCCGAGCGTGCCCCTGAACTTCGAGACTCTTGAAATTATCTTCCCCTATGCGGTCATCCTGGCGGCAATTGGTCTGATCGAGAGCTTGCTGACCCTGAACCTCGTGGGCGAGATCACCGGCCGCAAGGGCGGTGCGTCGCAGGAGTGTTTGGCTCAGGGCGCTGCCAACATCATCACCGGTTTCTTTGGTGGCATGGGCGGTTGCGCGATGATCGGCCAGTCAATGATCAATGTGAAATCCGGTGGTCGCCTCCGTATCGCGGGAGTTGCAGCTGCGCTCTTCCTGTTGGTCTTCATCCTGTTTGCGTCCTCGCTGATCGAGCAAATCCCGCTGGCCGCATTGGTGGGCGTCATGTTCATGGTCGTCATCGGAACCTTTGCCTGGCAAAGCCTGCGCATCATGCGCCGCATTCCGCGGTCCGATGCTTTTGTCATCATTCTGGTGACGGGCGTGACTGTGTATGCCGACCTGGCGATTGCGGTGGTCGTGGGTGTGATCGTTTCCGCTCTGGTTTATGCTTGGAAGGCGGCGTCGCACATCCATGCGCGTGAGTCGCAAGGCGATACAGGAGAGAAGATCTACCAGATCGACGGTCCGCTTTTCTTTGGTTCCGCCACGTCTTTCATGGAGATTTTCGACATCAAGGGCGATCCTGAACACATCATCGTCGACTTTGCCGACAGCCGCGTGGTCGATCAATCCGCCCTGCAGGCCATCGAGGATCTGGCGCTGAAATATGATGCAGCCGGAAAACGCCTGGAATTGCGGCATCTCAGCCGCGATTGTCACCGCCTCCTGTCCAAGGCCGGCCAGCTCATGGTCGACAGTGATGATGACCCGGATTACCGGCTGGCAGTGGATTATGGTGTGAAGCTGGGCCGTATGGGCGGCGCTCATTGACGCGACTGCGGCTAATCTTACAGATCCGTTAGTTTTGCGAACCTCGCAGAGCGCACTAGTTTGTGCGCAACAAATCTGTTGAGGGGAACAAGATGAAACGCCTTATTGCGGCCCTGACCGCCACCACGATGCTGGCGGGTGCGCCTGCTTTCGCTTTCCAGGACGAGGAAGAAACGGGTTGGGATGTCACCAATCCGCCGATGGAAACACGCGAAATCCCGATCAATGTCACTGAAGGCACCTGGATGAGCCTGGATGTCTCTCCGGATGGCCAGACCATCGTGTTTGACCTTTTGGGTGACATTTACACGGTCCCGATGACGGGCGGTGCGGCAACCAATATTGCCTCGGGCCTCGCCTGGGAGATCCAGCCGCGTTTCTCTCCTGATGGTTCGCAGATTGCCTTTACCTCCGATGCCGGTGGTGGTGACAATATCTGGGTGATGGATGCGGACGGTGAAAATCGTCGCCAGATCACCAGCGAGAGTTTTCGTCTGCTGAATAACCCGACCTGGTCGCCCGACGGCCGGTATATTGCCGCCCGCAAACACTTCACGACCTCGCGTTCCGCAGGTACGGGAGAAATCTGGATGTACCATGTGCTGGGCGGCAACGGTGTCCAGCTTGTCGAGCGTCCGAGCGAGGCCTTCCAGAAGGAACAGGGCGAGCCGATATTCTCGCCGGATGGCCGTTATGTGTATTTCACGCGCGCTGTCGGCTCCGGCAGTACCTTCACCTATGCCGATGATTCCAACGGTGATCTGTTCAATATCCGCCGTTACGACCTGGAGACCGGTGAGGTTGATACGGTCGTAGACGGTGTCGGTGGTGCCGTGCGCCCGTCGCCGTCCCCGGATGGACGGTATATCGCCTTTGTACGCCGTGACGGCATGCAGACCGGCCTCTACATGAAGGATCTTCGCTCCGGCGAGGTCCGCCAGCTGCACGACAATCTCGATCGCGACAACCAGGAGACCTGGGGCGTGATGGGCATGTATCCGAACATGGACTGGACGCCGGACAGCGGCTCGGTTGTGTTCTGGGCTGGCGGTGGCATCCACCGGGTGGACGTGAATACGGGTGAGGTCACCAATATCCCGTTCGCCATCAATGACACGCGCGAGATCATTGATCCGCCGCGCCCGTCGGTCGAAGTGGCTCCCGAGAGTTTCCAGACGCAGATGCCGCGCTTCACGTCCGTCTCGCCCAATGGCGAGCAGGTCGTGTTCGAAAGCCTCGGCAAGCTCTACATCATGGATACCGATGGCGGTGAGCCGCGTCGGCTGACCCGTGACCGGTCTGATCGCCGTGAGCTGTTCCCGTCCTGGAGCCGTGATGGCCGTCGCCTGGTATTTGTGACCTGGGATGACCAGGACCTGGGTGCCGTGCGCACCGTGGCCGCCAATGGCCGCAGCGAGCGTACGCTGACCAATGAGCCGGGCACCTATCGTCGCCCGCGGTTCTCGCCAGATGGCGAGACAGTTGTCTTTGAAAAGGATGGCGGTGGATTCCTGACCTCGCGCGCCTGGTCCGAAACCACGGGTATTTTCGCGGTTTCCGCGTCTGGTGGCGACATGCGGGAGATTGCCGACAGCGGTTCCACCCCCCATTTCGGTGCCGCGAATGACCGGGTCTTCATGACCCGCCGGACGCCGTCGCTGGAGCTCTACTCCGTTGATCTCAATGGCTATGACGAGCGCGTCCACGCCAATGGCGGGATGACAGGCGAATTCCACGTCGCTCCGGATGGTCGTCACCTGGCCTTCCGCGAAAACTACGACGCCTTTGTCATGCCGATGCCGGTCGGGCCGCAGAATATCTCGGTGTCCAAATCCTCCGGTTCACTGCCGGTTGTCGAACTGTCCTCGAATGGCGCGACCGATATCAACTGGTCGGATAATGGCAATCAGATCAACTGGACGATGGGCGCCGAGCTGTTCTCGGCCACGATCGCCGAGATCCGCCCGAACCCGAATGCCGAGGATGGCGAGGGCTATGAAGTACGCCAGCCGGGTGAGGGTGTGTCGCTTTCCATGACGGTCGAGACGGCTGTTCCGGAAGGCATGACCGCCCTCGTGGGCGCACGCATCATTACCATGGCCGAAGATGATGGCGGTGTGATCGAGGATGGTGTCATCCTGATCGACGGTAACCGTATCGTTGCCGTTGGTCCGCGTGACAGTGTCGATGTTCCTGCAGGCGCGACCGTGGCTGATGTTACCGGCCACACCATCACGCCGGGCTTCATCGATGCCCACGCGCATGGCCCGCAGGCTTCTGACGGCATTATCCCGCAGCAGAACTGGTCGACCATGGCGCATCTTGCGCTGGGTGTGACGACAATTTTCGATCCGTCCAGCTCGGCCAGTACCATTTTCCCGGCAAGTGAATATCAGCGTGCCGGAATCCAGCTGCAGCCGCGGACCTATTCGACCGGCGAGATCGTCTATGGCGCCCGGGCTCCGGGTTTCCATGCCGAGATCAATGATCGTGAAGACGCCCAGGAGCATGTTTTCCGACTGGACGCCCAGGGTGCCCACGGCATCAAGAACTACAACCAGCCGCGCCGTGACCAGCGTCAGCAGGTGACCTATGCGTCCATGCTGGCTGACATGATCGTCGTCTCGGAAGGTGGTTCGAACTATCACATGGACATGTCCATGGTGGCCGACGGCAATACCTCGATCGAGCACAACCTGCCGGTCTCTGCGATCTATGATGATGTCATCGAGATGTATGCCGGCACCCAGGTTGCGCTGACGCCGACCCTGGCGGTGACCTATGGCGGTCTGGCTGGTGACCCGTACTGGCGCCAGGCGATGAATGTGTGGGAACACCCGATCCTGTCGGAACACGTGCCGCCGCATATCCTGCGTCCGGGGTCCATTCGTCGCACGACGGCTCCGGAAGATAACTTCGCTGACGCCAATGCGGCCGCGACCTCGCGGGAGCTGGCCCAGCGCGGTGTTCTGGTCTCCATCGGTGCCCACGGCCAGCAGCAGGGTCTCGCTGCCCACTGGGAGATGTGGTCGTTTTCCCGCGGTGGCATGACGCCGGTCGAGGTGCTGCGCACGGCGACCGTGGCTCCGGCTGTCCATCTCGGCTTTATCGATGACATCGGTACGGTTGAGGAAGGCAAGCTGGCGGATTTCGTCATCATGCGTTCCAACCCGCTGGACGATATCTCCAACACTGACGACATCGCCTATGTGATGCTCAATGGCCGGCTCTATGATGCTACGACGCTCAACGAGGTCATCACCGGCGACGAGGCCCGCGACGCCTATTACTGGGAATAGGGGTTTGATAATCCGGAATTTGAGGGGCGCTGGTTCAGCGCCCCTTTTTTCTGGCGCGGACCGGCTTATGCTCTGCGGCACAATCACATGCCGGGGAGGGACGTGTGTTCAATATCAATCGGTCGGTCTTCATTTCACTTGCCATTCTGATCGCGGTTTTCGCGCTGCTGGCCAGCTTCACCCTGGGCTCCGGTCCGGGAATGTCGCGGCAGGAAGCCGTAGCCGCGGCCGAGCCCTTTGCTTCGGCGGAAGTCCTTCGTGATGAATATGGAGTTCCGCACATTACGGGCGACACTGATGCGGCCGCAGCCTTTGGCCTCGCTTATGCCCACGCCGAGGACGACTGGGCGACAATCCAGACGACGCTGGTTGCTGCACGTGGTGAGCTGGCGCGTTATCAGGGTGCAGACGCGGCTCCGACGGATTATGTCGTTCAATTGCTGCGGATCCGTGAGCTCGTCGCGGCGCGCTATGAGCAGGATATCTCCAGCAACGTCAAAGCCTTGCTCGAAGGTTATGCTGCAGGTCTGAACCTTTATGCTGCGCAGCATCCCACCCGCGTCTGGAATGATGTCCTGCCGGTTACACCGGAAGACGTGGTCGCTGGCTTTGTCCTGCGCACGCCCTTCATGTACGGGCTGGATGATACGCTGACGGAGCTGTTTGCCGAGGAACGCCAGCGCGCGATTTCCATGCGATCGACGCAAAGCGCTTTCCAGTGGCTGGACGAGGCGCGATTGCCATTCGGTTCCAACGCCTTTGCCATCGCGCCGGAATTTTCCGCGGACGGTGCAACACGCCTGGTCATCAATTCCCACCAGCCTTTCGAGGGGCCGGTTGCCTGGTATGAGGCGCGCGTGCGTTCGGGCGAGGGCTGGGACATGGTTGGCGGGACATTTCCCGGCGCGCCGTTGATCCTGCATGGGCACAGCGCCGATCTGGGCTGGGCGCATACGGTGAACCTGCCGGACCTGGCGGATGTCTATGTGCTCGAAACCGAGGGTGATCGTTACCTGCTGGATGGGGAATGGCGCGAGCTGGAACATGGCACGGCGCGCCTCAATGTGCGCATCTGGGGTTCAATCCGCTGGACCGTTGAGCGTGACATGTGGTGGTCCGAGCACGGCCCGGTCATCCGCACTGAACACGGCGACTATGCCATCCGCTATTCGGGCATGGATGAGATCCGCCAGGTTGAGCAATGGTATCGCATGAACCGGGCCGAGAACTGGGACGCCTGGTATGAGGCGATGGAGATGAATGCGATCTCCTCGCTCAATACGGTCTATGCTGATCGCACCGGCGAGATTGCCTATGTCTACAACGCGGCCATGCCGGTGCGTGAAGAGGGCTGGAACTGGCGCGATTACCTGCCGGGCGACCGGTCGGAATTAATCTGGCAGGACTATCACCCGCTCTCGGCCTTGCCGCTCTATCACAACCCCGCTTCGGGATGGTTGTTGTCAGCCAACCAGACTCCGTTTGATGCAACCGCCGTGAACGACAATCTGGATGCGGCGGCGTTTTCGCCGACCTTCGGGATCGAGCCGCGCATGACCAACCGTGCGCATCGTGGCCTCACGCTGATGCGCAATGAGCGCGCACTGACAGCGGCGCGTCTGGAGGACATCAAGTTCGACAAGGTCTACTCGGAGACTTCCGCGGTCGGGCGGCTTGTGCGCGAGATCCTGGCCATGGATTTCACCGGCGATGACGATCTGCTTTCAGCTCAGGCTGTGTTGGCCAGCTGGGATATGTCGACCGAGATCGACAGCCGGGCAGCGGCTCTGGGTGTACTGACGGCCGTTCGGACCATTCATAACCGTCACCACGAAGACCCCTGGGACATGGCCCCGGCGGATGCCCTGCGAGAAGCGGCGGACGAATTGATGTCCCACTACGGACGGCTTGATCCAAGCTGGGGTGAAGTCAATCGAATGATCCGCGGCGACGTGAATCTGCCCCTGGGCGGCGGCCCGGACATACTCCGAGCCATATACGGTGGATCTGCCAATCTTGATGAGAACGGGCAGTTGCGCGCGGTCGCGGGTGATACCTACATCAATTTCATCGAGTGGATGCCTGATGGCGAGCTGCGTTCGCGGGCCATCCATCAGTACGGCTCTGCTACGCTGGACCGCATGTCGGCGCATTATGACGATCAGGCGGTCCTGTTTGCGGCAGAGGAATGGCGCACACTTGATCTGGCGCTGGAGGGCGAGGGGTATTCCCCGCTGTCCCGGTAGGTCAAAGAAAAACCCCGGAGCAAGCGCTCCGGGGTTCTTTTTTCAGTTCTGTCGGGTGGACTAGTTGAAGTCCGCGCGGAAGGACACACCCCAGACACTCGGCTCATTCACGAAACCGGTGTTGTTGTTGAAGTCGATGCCGCCAACGAGGTTTTCCTCGCCGGTGATGTTGCGGCTGAAGACAGCAGCTTCAAACGCACGACCATTCGGCAGGCTGCCGGCATAGCCGACGCGCAGGCCACCCTCGAAATTGCCCTCGGAGTAGAACTCCTCGGATTCGTAGAGGAAGAGGTTGGTGCGACCCTGGTAGAACCAGTCGGTGTAGACGAACCATTCACCGCCATTATCAGCCGGGATGGAATAGCGAGCCGTCAGGCTGACGATGTAGTCCGGAGCCTGCGGGAACGGGTTGCCGTCAACTTCGGCGAAGCCGTCATTGTCCGCGTCCGGGTCGGTGACCGTACACTGGGCACAGACGCCAACTTCCAGGGTGTCGTCCTGCAGCTCGGTCTCGTTCCATGAGAAGCCGGCCGTGATCAGCAGGTTTTCGCTGACCAGGAATTCACTGTCGACTTCGAATCCATAGCCAACACCTTCGTCAGCATTGACCAGCTGGACGAGGTTGCCGCCGCCACCGACAGCAGACAGCTGCAGGTCGGAAACGGTGTAATAGAACGCGGTCGCATTGATACGCGCACGGCCACCCATCGGCTCGGACTTGATGCCGGCCTCGTAGGAGATGGACGTTTCGCTGTCTGCGATCGACGGCGTACCGAAGAAGGCAACGTCACGGCCCTGGATTGACGGGCCGCGGAAGCCGCGAGCCACACGGGCAAAGAAGGCCGTTTCGTCGCTGTAGTCATAATATGCAGACAGGTCCCAGCTCACCTCTTCATCAGAGACGCTGTAAGGACCGCCGGCCGGCCATACGGCCTGGATGACTTCCAGGGACTTCTCGTCGCTGGTGTAGCGAACGCCACCGGACAGGTTCAGGCGCTCATTAACCTGGTGAGAGACCTGGCCGAAGACAGCCCACAGCTCGTTCTCGTGACGTACGGTGGTCGGCGGCGGGAAGCCGCCATTCGGGCCGAGCGTGGTGATGTCGAAAGCGCCGTCGAAATAATAGGCGCCGATCTGCCAGGTCGTGTCCAGCTCGTCAGAAGACGCCAGGCGGAATTCCTGGGTGAACTGGTCCAGATCGTCCAGACCATCCTGCGTCTCGGACGGGAAGGGGATGAAACCCGGACCGTTGACCAGGTTGCCGCCATCGATATCGCCGAGGCTGCGGCCTTCAGCGTTTTCGTAGCCGGTGATGGAGGTGAAGGTCATGCCCCCATCGAGGTAGAAGTTCATGTTCGCGCTGGTACCCCAGGAATCATAATTCTGAGGGTTGTTGAACGTGCTGTCGTAGTAGACTTCACCACGATCAAAATTGGCGTTCAGATCGTTCGAGCCCGGCGTCAGGATATTGGCGCGGAAGATCGCAGCCGTACCCGTCAGGGAACGTGCGTGAACGTTGAACAGGGCGTCGAAACTGTCATTCGGCGTGTAGAGAAGCTGTGCACGGCCGGCCCACTCATTGTGGCCGCCCATGGCGTCATTCTCACCGGTGAAGGCGTTATCGATCCAGTCATCACGGTTCTGGGAGAGAAGCGAGATACGTGCAGACAGCACGTCCTCGATCAGCGCGCCGCCAATGGCGCTTTCCAGATTGACCGTACCGAGCGAACCCAGGGTGAGGCTCATGAAACCATCGGTTTCCTGGGACGGACGAACACTGTCGAACTTGATGGTACCCGCCGTGGTGTTGCGACCGAACAGCGTGCCCTGCGGGCCGCGTGCGATTTCAACCTGCTGGACGTCAAAGAGCGGGAAGCTCTTGAGGATCACGTTTTCCTGGACGATGTCGTCCATGATGATGGAAACCGGCTGCGAAGCTGCCAGGTCGAAGTCCGTATTGCCGAGGCCGCGGATGTAGAAGCGCGGAGCGACACGGCCGTTAGAGCTTTCCGCATATACAGACGGAATGCGAGCTGCCAGCGTCAAGATGTCGGCACCACCCTCGGTGTAAGGGGCCAGATCCTCGCCGGACTGAGCGGTAACGGAGTTTGCAACGTCCTGGATATTCTCTTCGCGACGGTTCGTCGTCACGGTGATTACATCCAGCGTGGCAGCGCCATTGTCCTGGGCGAAGGACGGCGTGGCAGCAAGGGTCAGCGCGGCAACACTGGCGCCTGCCCACAGCAGAGATTTCTGCGCGAGTTTCGTGGTTCTCATTTTGAAGGTCATCCCGATCAACCGATAGCGTTAGACAGGAACCGATCCCCAAGATGTGGATCCTGTCATCGACGGCGCTCCCATAACGGATATTACAGGTCGGTGACAACGCAATACTTGATACCGGTCACAGTTAAGGTGTGAGTGTGGGATGATTGCATCAGTTATATGACATAACCCGATGTTCGTTGTTAGGCATTGTTTATTCGATATCAATGGCTTGGTGGGCCGACGCTCAACTTGTTTCGAAAGTCCTCGAAAATTCATGCAAACCCGGCATGCAATTCTGCGTCAGGAAGACACGCGCCAAACCTCGTGTTTGCGCATGATGCGGGCGAAAAGTTCGCTCTCCAGATGCCCGTCGAGCCACCGGCGCACATGTGGGAGCGGAGTGGTGGCAAACCAGTCCCGGTCTGTATGGGCATACTGGCGCACAAAGGGACAGATCGCGGCATCCGCGATGCCCGGTATGTCTCCGCAAAGCTGTTCCTGTCTTGCCAGGCGGTGCTCCAGTTCGAGCAGGATGCTCACACCGATCTCGCGCTGTTCGGCCGGATCCACATTCTCGTAGCGGTTTGGATATTTGTAGCGGTCCAGCGCGTGTTTGAACGGGCCGTCATTGGCTTCGATCAGCGGACGTGCCGTATCGAGCTCGTCTAACCAGTTCTCGGGATCGTTTTGACCCAGTGCCCACAGCATCACATCCAGGCTTTCATCGACGACATGGCCATCCGGAAGGACAAGGACAGGTACAGTGCCTTTCGGGGATGCCTCCAGCATTTCAGGCGGTTTGTCCTTGAGCAGGATCTCGCGGTGTTCCAGCTCGATCCCGGCCACATCCAGGGCCAGCCGGGCCCGCATGGCATACGGACAGCGCCGGAAGGAATAGAGAATGGGCAGTGTCATCGCACGTCAGTCCCGGGCATTGCCACCGACGCTGCCAAGATGGGTTTCACCGCGATCGGCGGCGAGCTGCTCCTGGCGTTCACGCTCCGCATAGCGTGCCTGGTCCGCTGCCGAGCGTTTGTCATGGCAATAGGGGCAGGAGGTGCCCGGGACGAAATACTCAGATTTCAGGTCTTCCGGGCCCAGAGGTTCGCGACAGGCATGGCACAGCGTATAGCTGCCTTCTTCCAGCCCGTGTTTGACGGCGACACGTCGGTCAAAGACAAAACACTCGCCTTCCCATAGGCTTTCCTTTTCCGGCACGACTTCCAGGTATTTCAGGATGCCGCCCTTGAGGTGATAGACCTCGTCAATGCCTTCCTGTTTGACGAAGGAGGTTGATTTCTCGCAGCGAATGCCGCCGGTACAGTACATGGCCACACGCGCATTCGGTCGGCCCTGTTTGAACTTGCGGAACCAATCCGGAAACTCACGGAATGTGACGGTCTCGGGATTGATTGCGCCCTTGAACTGACCGATGCGGATTTCATAGTCGTTACGGGTGTCGATTGTGACGACGTCGTCCGCGCTGATGAGGTCATTCCAGTCTTCCGGATCGACATAGGTCCCGACCAACGCATTCGGATCAACGCCCGGAATACCCATCGTCACTATTTCTTTTTTCAGGCGAACCTTGAGGCGCAGGAAGGGCTGTTCACTGGCCTGGCTTTCCTTGTGTTCCAGCGCGGCAAAGCCCGGGATGGCGCGGAGATAGGCAAGCACATTGGCGATGCCCTCCGGCGTTCCGGCGATGGTGCCGTTGATACCCTCGCTGGCCAGAAGCAGCGTGCCGCAAATCCCGTTTTCCTCGCAAACTGCCTTGATCTTCGACTGGGTGTCGGCATCGGCGGCCAGGGGGGCAAAATGGTAGAGCGCGGCTACGAGGTATGAGGACATGGGAGTTCACCTTTCGCCCGTCCTATAAACCGCGCCCGGGCAAGACTGAAGCTGTCGGTGCAGGCCAAATGGCCGCAGGTCGAAACAAATCAGGGCCGCAGCTGGTGCCGCGGCCCTGTCATGGTCAGTCGTCACTCAGGTGAGGATTATTCGTCTTCGGGGCCTGAGCGGAGATTGTCCAGATCGGCATCCTGCGAGTACAGCGCATAGCGTACAGCTGCGTCAGGATCGAACACCTCGGTGGCCAGCGCCCTGATTTCATCCAGGGTGACGGCCTCGAACTGGCCGGCCACATCGCGCAGCCGGTCCATGCGTTCCGGATCACGCTGACTACGCGCCAGTCCGCCAAGCCAGTACTGATTGTCCCGACGCTGTTCATCGAGGCCTTCGATGATCGGCGTGCGCGCCCGCAGGAGCTCGTCCTCGGTGATGTTGCCGGACGCCATGTCGGCGGCGAGCTGGTCAGCGATGGCGAACATGCGCGTGACCTGGTCGGCAGTGACATCAAGGCCAAGCCAGAGATAGCCGTAGTCCTCGTAGGTCGTTCCGGCGGTGTGGTTCACGGCAGCGGAATAGGTCGCCGCCTCCTGTTCACGGAAGAGGTCCGTGGCGCGCAGGCGCAGGATAGAACGCAGAAGGTGGAGCGTGCGCAGATAGTGCGTGTCGCGACCATCATCCGTCGGCCAGAAGACATTGGCCATGCCCTGGTATTCCTGGCCGGCAAAACGAATGATTTCAGCTTCCGGTGTGGGCGCCGGGAAGGTCAGCTGATCGGCCCCTTCGACAATGCGGGCATTTTGACGCCGGGGCGGCAGGGCACCCAGCGTGCGAGCAGCGACCCGTACGGCCTCGGCCGGATCGATGTCACCGATGATGGTGATTTCCATCGGACCGTCCTGCAGGGCCGGTTCCAGGAAGGCACGCGCGTGATCAACGGTGAAATTCTCTACCTCTTCCTCGGTCGGGAAACCGAAGCGCTGATCGCCATCGCGCAGCATGCGAGAAATCACCGTGTTGAAGGCACCAAACGTCTGGGCCATTTGCAGGCGGCGGATCTCACCGGAGATCGCCTTGAACTGGTCAAGGCCCTGGGACCGCCAGCCCGGTGCTGTGAAATACGCGGCGTAAAGCTCCATCTGCGCTTCGAAATCGGTTGGCGTGGTCGCGCCATTGAAAGCAAATGCACTGTTGGAGGTGAACCCGCCTTGCGACACGGAACGACCCGCGAAGATACGCGTTATCTCGTCTGGCGTGTGCGCTTCCAGACCGCCACCGCTCAAGGCGGAGAAGGCCATGGCGCCCGAGGCCGGTGCCGGTTGTTCACCAAGATTGCCAGCGCCGAAATCAATACGAACCCGCACTTCATTGTCGGCGAATTCGGTCTGTTTGACGTTCAGACGGACTCCATTGTCGAACGTGTACTGGTGCACATCCAGCTCGGCATCATGGGATTGGGCGACGATGCGACCCGGAGTTCCGAAGTCGGTATAGGCCCACTCGGCGGTTTCCACCTCTTCAGGTGCCTCGACAGCAATCTGCGACGCGGCGTCCCAGACGCGACGGACCTCGTCTTCACCGTCAGCGATTTCCTCTCGCGAGCCGACCATGACCAGCGGTGCACCGCTGGTCCAGTATTCGCGGAAGGCAGCCTCGACCGCCTCAACCGTGATTGCCGACTCGAGCATCTGGAAGAGGGCATAGCTGTCAGATGGATGGGTGAAGACATTATCGGCGAGCCAGCTGAACCAGATGCCGTCAGACAGGTTGGCGCTCTCCCGAGTGCCAGCCTCTTCAGCGGCCTCGCGCATATTCGTGCGCATGTTGGCAAGCTGCTCGTCCAGCTCTGCCTGCGTGAAGCCGTGTTCAACCGCGCGGCGGATCTCGTTTTCCAGAAGGCCGACGGCATCGCGCCAGCCCGCTGGAGTTCCCACGGCGAAGACAGTACCGCGGCGATAGGCGTCGTAGGGCTCGCTGGAGAAGACACTGGCCTGGGAAATTGGCGCATTGCCGGAATTGACCAGTACCTGGAAACGACGGCTCAGGATAGAACTGCCCAGGTTTCGCAGCATGCTCTGGATGCGAGCATTGCGGCTGTCGGGTGCGGCTTCCTGTTCGGAGATGGCATCAACCGTGATCAGCGTCAGGGCCTCGGGGTGGTGGAAATACTCGAAGTCCGGCTGCGAATAATCACGATCGCTGTCATAGCTGGGCAGCGGTGTCGGGATGTCGGTGCGTTCCCAGGTGGAAAAACCCTCAACCTGGTCGACATCGATGCCATCGATATCCAGCGGGAAACCGTTGCGGATGCGGTTTTCGATATCTTCCGGATCAACGTCACCGACGACCACCAGGATGGCGCGTTCCGGCGTGTAGTATCGCGTGTAATAATCCACGAATTCCGAACGCGGCACGTTCTGGATGGTTTCCGGTGTGCCGATCACATTGCGCTCGGCCATGACCGAACCGGGATAGTGGAAATGGGCCTGTTCAGTCCAGAATTGCATCAGCGGCGTATCGCGCGAACGCATCTCGCCCATGATAACGCCACGCTCACGATCAATCGCGCCGGTCTGCATGAGGATTTCCGAAGCGGTTTCACGCATCAGGAACATCACGGCATCAAGCGTCTCGGCGTCGACATTGGGCATGTCGAGCCGGTAATTGACGAACGTTTCACTGGTGCTGGCATTGGTGTCTGCACCAAAGGCCAGGCCATAGCGTTCGAGCAGGTGTACCATCTCGCCCTCGGGCACATTCGTGGTTCCGTTGAACGCCATGTGCTCGATGAAATGCGCCAGGCCCTGTTGCGGGTCGGTTTCGCTCAGGGCGCCAACATTGATCGCCATCCGCACGCTGGCTGTCCCCGGCGGGGTTTCATTGCGCAGGATGGCGAAGCCCATCCCGTTTTCAAGGCGTCCAAAGCGGACATTCTCATCGGCGCGCAAATCGCTGCGTTCATGCGCCCAATAGGCGTCCTCGGCAGCATCGCTCTGAGCAAAGGCCGGTGCACAAAGACTGATTGGAAGCATCAGGCACGCTGCGCGGACCCAGTTCCGCACGCTGGTAGTGTGTTTCATGTAGACATATCCCCGAACACGAAAAGTGAGCGGGCTTATAATGCGTTTATGCGGGTGCACGCCAAGTGAAAGATTAGCAAGGCCGCGGTCACAGGGTCGTTAGATCGGCTTGCAAGCCTAGCGCGAATAGATTTCACGGATCCCGGAATGTATGCCACCGCCAACACCCGTCAGGTTGATCAGGCCGCCAGCGCCTGAATTGACGCCGGCTTCCACGATCCACGGCAGGCTGCCGCCAGCTGCATTTTTGACAGCGTCGGTATAGCGATCACCTGCACTGCCGGTGACATATCCCGCGAAGGCTGCTCCGATATATTCACCCTGCAGGTTGGTAGGGTCGATCTCGCAGCCTTCACTGGCCTGGCGTTCCCAGTTGTATTCGCGCTCTCCGGTTGCCAGTTCGTCATTCATAAAGCCGAGCATCACTGTGGCGTAACACCACATGCGCAAATTGATATCCAGAATGCCGGCAATCGCCCCGAGCTGGGCACCGCTGACCCCGGAGGGCGAGCCGATGCCGCTGGCCACTGTGGCCATGTATTGCAGGTTGGAGCGAAGTTCGGAGAACTCTGCGATGGCGCGACGGGCGCGGGCGCCCTTTGCGCCAGAGGGGAAGATCCGCGCGGTGAGATGTCCGCTGTTGTCGATGATCCAGCTTTGTTGGCCGTCTGCGCTGGCTAGGAAGAGGGCATTTGTATCTCCCGCGGCGATCTGGGCAGGGCGAGGCCAGCCCTCCGGGATCGGCGTGCGCGGTGTAATTTCGACCGGATCACTCTCGGAGAGCAGAGCCACATTGACGCTGGACGCTTCGAGTGCTGCGCCTTCAATCGCGGCCAGTGCGAGACCCAGCTGTGGGTCTAGGCTGCCATCGGCGAAACGGGCATTGCCGTCAGAGATGATATCAAGCCCCAGGACGAGATAGGCGCTGCCATCCTCAGTGACCTCTGGAGTAGACCCCCGCAGGATTGCCAGCGGTTCGTCCCGCGCGACACGCTGTTCGAACAGGCGGTCCAGGCGTCCGGTGATGCTGGCGGCTGTCGACATGGTCATGTGAGACGGCCCTGTCATTGGTTCGCTGGGCTGGTTGCCCGGTTCCAGTGAAGCCTCCAGGTCAAGACGGGTTTCGTGGAAATAGCGTCTAAGCGGCGCTTCGGGAGCGTAGCGTCCGGAACTGACCCAGAGCGAATGCACGCCCATAAGCGCGGTGCCCGTCTGGGCCTGACCCAGCTGCAGCAGCTGGCGCGTATCCCCGATCTGTTCGTCGTCGCGAAAGAGGCTGATTTCCAGGCGGGCAGATGACGCATCGAAGGTCTCGGGGATGATGTACTCACCCGCAAGCGTGATCTCGCTGTCCGGAAAGGCGAGGCCCAGCGTCTGGTTTTCTCCGGCTTCAGCAGCGGGAGCGATGAAGCTCACCTCCAGCGGTGTGCCAAGCATGCGGTAGAGTGCATCAGCCGTCACCTCGATATCGGCTTCTGTCGGCAGTTCGATGATCTGGTCGAAAATTCCCTGCCAGACGCGGATCTGGTCGGCTGGGACGATACCGATGACGCGACCCGGGAAACGATTGACTGCCGCGAGCAAGGCCTCTCGACTATCCAGGCTCTCATCACGCCCATCGGTCATCACAAATATATCGCCCTGTTGCCAGAACGTGCCCGCTGCACTGGAGATGGCCTCGACCATGGCACCGCCACCGCCGCGAATGTCCAGGGTCTGGTTGAAGTCCTGCACGGCGTTGGGAATGCGGATCACATTGGTCATGCGTCGTGGGGTGAAGACATCACCGGCAAAAGAGGTCGCCGAGAAACTCCGGTCCGTGCCCATCCGCTCGATCAGCGCCCGGCCCAATAGCCCAGCCTTGTAGATATTGCCATCCTCGATCATGGACGGTGAGACATCGGTTACCAGCGCGAAGGGGCGCAGGCTGGTCGGTCGGCGGAGGATTTGCGGCGCAATGGCCTCGTCGTTGACCCCGAGGGACAGATGAGCAGCCTGCCAGCGCGCATCCGCCGCGGCATCCGTACGCACGGAGACGGTCACGCGGGGGTATTGGGAAACATCGACATCCACCAGTTCGGCCGAGCTGATCTCCGGAGCCGCGAAGGGCTGGCTTTCCGTCTCGAGTGCCGCACCGGCATTCGAGGGCAGGGCAAAACCGTCGGTGGTGAAGGCACTGCCGGCCAGAGGTTCGCTACCTGCGCTTAGAACCGGTATCCAGGCATCAGCTGAAACCTCGCCCGGCGCGGCATCGAGGAAACGCGACAGGCCACTGCTGGGCACGAAGCGCAGCACACCCTCCTGGCCTGACGCGATCTCGGCATCCAGGACGGAAGAGCGGGCGCCGCCTGTATCGACCAGATCAAGACGGACACGGATTGGCGCGGGGATTGTCGCTTGATACGCGGCTGCATCAGCGGGGCGAGACAGGGACGGAAAGACAGGGTCTGCGACCTGCCAGTCTCCCGTCTGGCGATACTCCACCCAGACCCAGTCCTGAGAGCTCAGCGTGTCGGGCGGCGTGCTCGCGGCCGACCAGTAGTTTGCGAGAAGGCTGGTTGCGGCTTCAACTTCCTCGCGGATTGCTGCCATGCGATCGACTTCTTCGCGTGCATTGATTGCGCGTTCCGCTTCCTCGTCGAGTTCGAGATAGGCATAGATGGCGCTGAGGCTTTCGCGGCGATCGGAACGGGGTGTTCCGTAAACCGGAACGGCTGAAGGCCAGTCCGCACGTCTGAGCCGGGTCTCGAAGCCGGCAGCGGTCAGGAGGTCAGAGAGAAGCACGGCCTTGTCGGCCGCGTTGGCCCCGCGCTGGATGAGGACATCACCTGCGCTCAGCATGTGTCCGGAATAATCTGCCAGCATGACGTCAGCACGAACAAAGGCGATCAGGTCTTCCGCGTCGCCCAGAGTGGCGACCGTCTCTTCGACACTAAGCCCGGGATAGCTGTACTCCGCCTCTGCTGCGCGGACGAGTTCCAGCAGGTCGGGGCGCTGGTCCGGTTCAGAACGCGTCAGCAGGAAGAGCACGATCAGGGCCAGGGTCGCACCGGCGCCGATCAGGCCGTAACGAACCGCGGGACGTTGCAGGATCTCCGACATCAGCGATCTCCCTCGAACTCAAGCTTGATGAAGTAATCGTCGACGGTTTCCAGGAAAGTGATCGAACAATCAGATTCCAGCGAATAACGGGTGCGGATCGAAATCAGCTGCGGACGGCCATCCATTGAATATCCCAGATAAATCCGGTTGGACGGCACGGACCGTTCGAACTGTTCGGGACAGTTTTGGCGCGTTCTCACCGGGAAGCGGCTGATGGCACTGATATCGATGGCGTCGGCGTCCAGACCGATACGGCCGCGGTAGTGGTAATCCCCGAACTGATAGCCCCAGGTGCTGTACCAGTCGTCCTCATTGGTGATGTGCATCATGCGGATGGCGAAATCACCGGTGCGCTGGTCATGGGTAACGATGGACTGGCGTCCGAAATTGTCCCAGAGGCCGCTGAGGTCGGTGAAGCGGAGGCCGCAAGGGTCGAGGATCTCGATCCGAGTTTCGTCTTCACGAGTGAAGATCGCGTTTAGCGGCTGTCCGTGTGTGCCGCCATTACAGGGCAGGAGGTAGGGCATATCAAGTGGGCCCGCCGCTTCGAAGGCCTCGATAATCGCCAACTCCTGGGGCGCAAGATCATCACGGCTTTCCAGAACCCGCTCTTCTTCGGCGGCGGGCTGATCGTCCGCGGTGGCGATGGGCTCGGCGGGCTCGTCCTGTGCCGACAGCGCTGGTGCCAACAACAGCAGGGCTGCCAGACTGCTTCCATACCGGTTCACGCAAGACTTCATGCTGGCTCCCCCCTGGATCTGCTGAACGCTAGCAATGCGCGTAAGGCCTATCAATTGAAACCTGAGCTGAACGCAAGCTGAAGTCGGCTCACACACAGGTTACAGCTTTGAGAGTTGAAGGAGAGGATGGTCGTTATAGTGTAACAACCATCCTGGGGAGGTTTGCTTGACCAGAGCGTTTGCTATCGAGATTGACCAGCTCGAATTCGGCTGGAAGCCGCGACAGACCCTGTTGCGCGTGGAGCGTTTTGAGCTCGCGGCCGGCGAGCGGCTCTTTCTTGTCGGGCCGAGCGGCAGCGGCAAGAGTTCGCTGCTGTCGGTGATTGCAGGAATAGCGCCCGCCAGCGCGGGCGATATCTGCATCCTTGACCAGGACATGGGCGCCCTCAGCCCGGCGCGCCGCGATGCCTTCCGGGCGGACAATCTCGGTGTGATCTTCCAGCTGTTCAATCTGGTGCCATATCTGACCCCGCTCGAAAACGTTCTCCTGCCTTGTCGTTTCTCTCCGCAACGCCGCAAGCTTGCCATGGCCAATGGTTCGCTTGGCGATGAAGGCCGGCGGCTCTTGATGGCGCTGGGGCTGGACGGGGATGTGGTCTCGCGCCCGTCGACCGAGCTCAGTGTTGGACAGCAACAACGTGTAGCGGCTGCGCGAGCCCTGATCGGCTCGCCGGGTCTGATCATCGCGGACGAACCAACCTCGGCGCTGGATGCCGACAGCCGCGACAATTTCATCCAGCTGCTCCAGAAGGAGTGCGAGGCGGCCAATTCTGCCCTGCTTTTCGTCAGTCATGACCAGGCGCTGGGCGCGTTCTTCGACCGTCGTGTCGACCTGTCGGAAATCAATACGGCCGGGAGGGTGTCGGCATGAATGGCGCCATTTTCAATCTCGCCCTGAAAAGCCTCGGAAATCGCCTTTTCACGGTCGGCCTGACTGTGCTGGCCATCGCCATGAGCGTCACGCTCTTCCTGGCGGTCGACAAGATCCGAACGGGCGCGCGCACCAGTTTCTCGACGACAATTTCAGGAACCGACCTGATCGTTGGCGCGCGCTCCGGCTCGATCAATCTTCTGCTCTACTCCGTCTTCCGCATCGGTGATCCAACGGGCGCCATGAGCTGGGAGAGCTACGAGCGTATCGCCGGAGCCCCTGGAGTGGAATGGGCGGTGCCCATCTCGCTGGGGGACAGTCATCGCGGCTATCGGGTCGTGGGTACAAACAACGACTATTTCGAGCGCTATCGTTATGGCCGCGACCTGCCGCTGGCATTCCGGGCCGGCGAGGCTTTTGGAGCGAATGAGGAGGGAGTCGTCATCGGTGCCCAGGTTGCCAGCGATCTGGGCTACGAGATTGGTACGGAAATCTCGCTCTCCCACGGTATTGGCGAGGTGAGTTTTGCCGACCATGACGAACATCCAATGCTTGTGACAGGCATTCTGAGGCCGACCGGCACGCCGGTGGACCGCAGTGTCCACGTCACCCTCGAAGCTATCGAGCGCATCCACGATGATGTCGTCGAGGAAGACGGGCATGACGAGGAACATGCCTACGAACCGGAACAGATCACCGCGGTTTTTATCGGCATGGAACAGCCCACGCTGGTGCTGCGCCTTCAGCGCCAGGTCAATACCTATCCGGACGAAGCGCTGAGCGCCATCATTCCCGGAGTGGCCCTGATGCAATTGTGGGAAGTTGTCGGTGCAGGCGAAGCGGCGTTCGGAGCAATCTCGGCCTTCGTGATCCTGGTTGGCCTGATTTCCATCGCGACCAGCCTGTCTGCCAGCCTGAATGAACGCCGCCGCGAGATGGCGATCCTGCGCGCTGTGGGCGCCCGACCCGGACACGTCTTTGTGTTGCTGGTCAGCGAGGCAACAGCAATCGCTGCTGCCGGAGCGATCGCCGGGATCGTGCTGATCAATCTCCTGTTTGTTCTGATAGCAGGGGGGGTCCAATCCCGTTACGGTCTTACTTTGGCTTCCGGAGGCCTGAGCCTGACGGACATGCTGACCGGTGTGGTGGTCATCACATCCGGCGCAATGATGGGCATCTTGCCTGCCCGGCGTGCCTTGAAGAATGCCCTGGCCGATGGCCTGACGGTGAAGTTGTGAGGAAGACAATGCGGAACTGGATCCTGATTGCCGGTCTGGGAATTGGCCTTGCGGCCTGTAGCGGCGAAACCGAGACGGCCGAGACGGAAGTCGCCGAGACCGCTGTCGCCGAAGCACAGACGACGGAACGCTATCCGGTGCCTGACGCGCCCGAAGGTGTTTTGACCATCAACTGGGACGATCTTCTGCCGGAAGGCGAGATGGAGCTGATCCAGGAATTGTTCGAACGCACGGGGCTTGATTCCGGTATCGACCATTTCGGTGGGCAGATGACGCAGATCGGCACGTTCAATGTCGAGAATGAGCTGATCGGCGAGACCATCCGCATGCCGGGCTTTATCCTGCCGCTGGACTTCCAGGAAGGTGGCGAGATCAGCGAGTTTCTGTTGGTTCCATATTTTGGCGCCTGTGTTCACACCCCGCCGCCGCCGCCCAACCAGATTGTCTATGTCACCCTGGACGAGCCGATCGTGGTCGAGCGCATGTGGGACCCGGTCTGGGTAACGGGCGTGTTGTTGGCCGATCGTCACATGAACGAGCTGGGCAATGCGGCCTATACACTCCAGCTCATCAATCACGAGCCCTACGAGGTCTGATGCCCGCTTCCAGCTCATCCGACCAGCCGACCGAAATGGAAGGCATGGTGCTGGCGCTGCTTCATCGTGACGGCCCGTTGACCGCCTACGAGATCAAGGAAGTCTTCCGGGGCTCTCCTTCCTCCTTCTGGTCGGGTAGTGCAGGGGCGGTTTATCCGTTGGTCAAACGCCTGGAAGGCCGGGGCATTCTGTCTTCAAAGGATGTCAGCGAGACCAAGCGCCCCCGCCGGGAATTCTCGCTTACGGATCATGGCCGGGATCTGATGCGGTCCTGGTTGATGGATGTCGATCGTGCGATCGATATGGGATACGACCCGCTGCGCACGCGAATGCAGTTCGTCGGCATGCTGGAGGATGCGGACCGGGAAACGCTTTTTGCCTCGATCTCGGAACGAATTCCCACACCGATACCGCCCGCTCCGGGCGTCGGCACGAGTGACTTGTACCGGCTCTGGCTTCAGGCCCGGCTCGACTGGTTCAACAGTTTCCGCAAGATTTTCAAACGCTAGGTCGTAAGGCCCTAGTGCTCGGCATGGCGCGCACGTGTGCGCATCCAGGAATTGAGATGCGCGGAGGCCAGGAAGACTGCGCCGATCGTCGTGATGACACGCTCCTGCACTTCGCTCATTTCGACCAGGGCGCCGGCAAACAACAGGGCCAACCCGCTTAGCGCCGCGAGGTACATCAGCGGTTTGCGCGTCACACCCGGCCAGCCGCTGGCCGCGATGACGGTGACCGCAAAGGCACTAATCGCTAGCAGGATGTGCACGCGTTCATCTTCCATCCATACGAGCGCGGGACTAATAGCGATAAGTACCGGGAGGCCGAGGCAGTGAACGAGGCAGAGGGCAGAAAGGCCGATACCGGCTGCATCGCTTGAGCGCATGAGGGACTCCCGAGTTAGGTATAGCTGGCCCGCAGGCTTGTGGTGGAGGTGTTATATGATAACATTTCGACGTGCTTCAAGGGTCTTGAACAACAGGATTTCAGAATGATTGGTTTTATTGTCGGCGCCGCCAGCCTCATCGCTCTCTCGCAGGGGCATGCCCATGTGCATGGTCACGCGGAACTCGCGCTTGCCCTGGACGGCGAGGGCGGCCTCTTCATCGAGTTCGAGACGCCGATGGACAATGTCTACGGATTTGAACGCGAGCCCCGCAATGATGCGGAACGCGCCCATATCGCCGAGGTGAATTCCGCCCTGGCAGCTGCATCGAACTGGATTGATCTGGGGCGCGCCAATTGCACGCTTGAAACCGCTGAGATCGAGCAGGAGAGCGATCACGGCCACGGCAGCCTGCACATCACTGTCACAGGCTCATGCGAACGTGATGACCGGATGAGCGTGGATCTGCAAGGTCTGTTTGACCGTTTTGCCGGTCTGGAGGAAGTTGAGCTGGTTGTCCTGTCGCCGAGCGTGCAGCAGGGTTTCGAACTCAGTCCCTCGCGTCCTTCCGTGCGTGTGGGGCGCTAGTCCGACCGCAAGGAAAGGCCCCGGAAATGTCCCTGTCCCGTCTCGTCGTTTTTGCTGGCGCACTTGCGCTGACACCGCTTGCCCACACTCCGGCCCTGGCTCAGAACGAAGGGGCCGAGGACGCACGAGGCCAGGACACGGAGAGCAGTGTCCGTGGACCGCGTATCATCAACTGGGACGACCTGCTTCCGCAAGGCGAGATGGAAGAGATCGCGCGCCTTTATGCGCTCTCCCAGGCCAATACGAGCGTCGACCATTTCGGTGCACCCAGTACCCAGATCGGCACGTTCAACGTGGTCGAGGAGCTGATCGGGGAGACGGTGCGTCTGCCCGGTTTCATCCTCCCGCTGGACGCCCAGATCGCTGGCAATATCACCGAATTCCTGCTGGTTCCCTATGTCGGCGCCTGCGTGCACATGCCCCCGCCACCGCCCAACCAGATCGTCTATGTGCTCTCCGACACCCCGGTCCGCATGGAACGCCTGTGGGAACCCATCTGGGTGACCGGCCTTCTGACATCAGACCAGACCCATTCCAGCCTCGGCAGCACCGCCTACACGCTGGAACTCGATGGCACGGAGCCGTACGAGTATTGAGGAAGCAAACGGAGCGGATCCATGCCGCTCGCCCTGAATGGTTGTTGAGAAGACAGGCGCGAGTTGGCTATTTGACCGTCTCATCTGCTTGCGTAACCCGTACCCAGTCGATCTGTATTGCCGTGCCATGTTCGGCGATATGATCGGCGGATGATTGCGGCAAACCGTAAAGCGGGCTCTTAATGCCGTTTGTCTTGGCCGGATAGACGCCGCCGATCGCGAGGTTGAGGATCAGGTGTTTGGGGGTATCGAACCGCCATTCGCCATACGCTTCGACCATCGTTCTTGTGGCGCGGTAGACAAGGCGGTCATCCACGAGAAACTCGACTGAATTGCTTGTCCATTCAACGGCGTAGACATGCCAGGAGGTCACGTCTTCACCGGCTGGGAAAAAATACTTGTTCACGATCGGGGTATCGCCGGAGTATCCCGGGCCATGCAGCGCCACGCCGACCCAGTCCGGCTCTCCCACATATTCCATGATGTCGATCTCGCCGGTCTCCGGCCATTCGCCATTGCCGAGCATCCAGAAGGCGGGCCAGACGCCTTCAAGATCCGGCAGTCGCATCCGGGCCTCTACGCGGCCATGGGTGATCTCGAACTTGTCCTGTGAATTGATCCGACCGGAGACGAAATGGGCGGTCCGGCCTGTGGGGGTCACGAAACCGTCCGGGCGGTACAAGGCGCGCAATTCGAGCACGCCGCCCGTGGCGCCCTCGATTGTGCCATCTGGCAGGATCCGGATGGTTTCAGGATCGTCGATATAGGCTTGCAGTTCGTCGTTCACCCAGAAGTCGGGCCGGCAGACATTCCAGGTTTCACGGTCCAGAGACGGGGCGTTGAATTCATCGGCGAATACGACAATCCGTTTCGCGTTCTTCGAGGTCTTCGCCTTGCCGGCCGCGTTTATGGCTGGCGAAGCGGTCGCTCCAGTGGGTTTTGTCATCGCAGGGCCTCGTGTCCGGTATCAAGCTCGATGGGGCAGAGCGCACGGTTATCATGGCCACCAGAAGCAGGCGAGCAAGGAGCTGAACCAAAAAAACAGGCTGGTAACGTTTCCCCGGTTCATCGACTCCGTCTGCAAGCTGCGCTAAGCAAATGGCATGTTCATGATCCGCTCAGGCGCGTGGCTCGCCGTGTTTGTCGGGACGGCCTTGTCCCTGTTTGCAACTCTGGCGGCGACGTCCGCGGCACAGTTCGAGGAGGCTGAGTCGGGTCTCCCTGAAGCGCCCGAAATCCTGCCCTTGCGCGAACAGGTGCCGTTGATTGACGGGATAATCGCCGAGCGGCTTGATCTGGTGATTCCGCAAATCATGCGCGAGAATAATGTCTCGATGTGGTTGTTGATGGCGCGGGAGTATTTCGAGGAACCGGTCATCGAGAGCATGCTGGACGCCCGCAGCATGGCCGCGCGCCGGCGCACAATCCTGATCTTCTTTGATCCGGGTGAGGGACAGCCGATCGAGCGCCTGACCGTGTCACGTTATGGGCTGGCGGGCCTGTTCGAGCCATCCTGGGACCCGGCGGAGCAGCCGGATCAATGGCGGGCGGTCGCAGATATTATCGCCGCGCGCGACCCGGCCAGCATCGCCATCAATTACTCTGACCTGTCCGCCTTTGGCGATGGCATGACGCTGAGCCAGTACCGGCTGATGATGGCCGCCCTGCCGGAGCGTTTCCACGACCGCATCACCTCCGGTGAAACCCTGGCCGTCCGGTGGCTGGAGACCCGAACACCGCGCGAGATGGCGCTTTATCCGGACATCGTCCGCACCGCGCACTGGATCATGTCGCGGGCCTTTTCCACGGCGGTCATCGAGCCGGGCGTGACCACCGCCGATGATGTGGTCTGGTGGTATCGCGAGGAGTTGTCACGCCTGGGAATCCAGCCCTGGTTCCACCCGTCGGTCGGCATCCAGCGCGCTGGTCAGGACGGCATGCTGTATGGCGATACCGTAATACAGCCAGGCGATCTGCTGTGGACCGACTTTGGCATTACCTATCTCCGGCTCAACACCGACACCCAGCACCTAGCTTATGTGCTTCGGGAGGGGGAGACAGCCGCACCCCAGGGGCTGGTCGACGGCCTGGCGGCGTCTAATCGCGTTCAGGACATACTGCGCGAGCACATGCAGGTCGGCCTGACCGGCAACGAGATCCTGGCCCGGGCCCGTGCCCAGGCCATCGCGGAGGGCATCAATCCTTCGATCTACAGCCACCCGATCGGGCTGCATGGCCATGGTGCAGGCACGGCCATTGGGTTCTGGGACAACCAGAACGGTGATCCGCGCAGCGAATATCCCCTGTATACGGACACCGCCTGGTCGATCGAGCTGACGACATTTGGCGAGGTGCCTGAATGGGACGGCCAGATCGTCGACTTTCGGACCGAGGAAGACGCCTTCTTCGATGGCGAGTCCGTGCGTTTTCTCGATGGACGACAGACCGAGCTCATCCTGATTGGTTCGGACGCGGGGCCCGCTCAATAAATTTGCGGTCCAGCGCGAATTGGCCCTTGTCAGACCAGGCCAACGGCTCCACCTTGGTTAAGTGAACGGCGTTCATTAACTTGTCGGAGGCGACCATGCAGTTGGTCAGTGATGTCATCCTGGAAGACCGGGCCCAGCTCGCTCCCATCCATGAAGCGGTCTATCCCAGCCTGTCCGGATTCGAGTTGTGGGATCCGAATGCCTGGACGTCCGGACATCCGCACGAATTTTTCAGGCAGATGCGCGAGACCGCGCCGGTCATGTGGTCAAAGGCCGACGCCAAGCGCGCGGGCTTCTGGTCGGTAACCCGTTACGAAGACATCAAGACCGTGGAGCTGGCCTCTGATGTGTTCTCCTCCGAGCGCGGCAGCATCAACATGTTTGTCATGCCGCGCCGCGAGTGGAAGCCGAAAAAACTCATTCCCGCCGCCTTCAACTCGATCATCAATCTGGACCAGCCGCACCACATGGAAATGCGGATCCAGCAGAAGGACTATTTCATTCCCCGTTTCGTCGCTGAGCTGTCCCAGCGGGTCGAGGCGAAAGTGGACCAGCTGCTCGATGACATGGAGCGACAGGGCCCCGTGGTCGACTTTGTCAGCCTGTTCTCGCAGGAACTGCCCCTGTTCACTCTGTGCGAAATGCTCGGCGTGGACGAGGTGGACCGTCCCAAGATCATCAAGTGGATGCATTATCTCGAGCTGGCCAACCAGTATTTCGTCAGCCCCTGGCCGCTGTTGACGCGCCGCCCCTGGTTCCCGCTCAAATTCTTCCACTATGTCAACCAGATGTTTGACTATGGCGAGCGCGTCATGGCCGACCGCCGGGAAAACCCGCGCCAGGACCTGATGACCGCGATCGCCAATACCCGCATGGCCGGCAAGCCCTTGCCGCAGGAATACCTGGACGGGTCCTGGTTGCTGATCATCTTTGCTGGCAATGACACGACACGAAACTCGCTCTCCGGCACCATCCGCCTGCTGACGCAATTCCCGGAACAACGTGCCCGGGTTCTGGCCGAGCCGGATCTTATCCCGCGCATGTCCCACGAGGCGATCCGCATGATCTCGCCGGTTCAGCACATGCGTCGGACGGCCCTTGAGGACACCGAGCTGAACGGACAGCGCATCGCCAAGGATGAAAAGGTCATCCTCTGGTACCCGGCGGCCAATCGCGATCCGGATACGTTTGCCAATCCGGATATGTTCGACCTCGACCGTGAGAATTTTGACCGGCATGTCGCCTTCGGCCATGGCCCCCACAAATGCCTCGGCCAGAAGATTGCGCTCATGCAATTGCAGACCGCTTTCCGGAAAATCCTGGAGCGCTTCCCTGACATTGCCTGGACCGGCAAGCAAAGCATCGCGCCCAATACGCTGGTGCATGGCGTATCAAGCCTGGAAGTGGCGCTCTACGGGCTGGGCAAGGCGCGTCCGAGCCAGGTAGCGGTCAAGGCTGTCGCCGCCGAATAGGCGAGATTCCCCGCAGCCGCTGGCGTTTAGCGCGTGCGCAGCCAGCTATCAAACTGGTCAAGCCACCCGTCTGCCGGAGTGCCGCGCTGATAGCTGCCAAAACCATGGCCTCCGGCCGCGTAATAGTGAAACTCGACTTCACCGCCACGTTCCTGCCAGTCCTCTACGAGCTGAAAGCCCTGTCCGGCAAAAAGCGTGTCGTCCGCGGCCAAGGCGCTGAAGAGGGGCGGTAATGTTTCGGGCAGCGCCATGTCCGTCATCGGCCCGTAGAGGTAACCCAGGAAAGCCGGAGCCGGGTCTGTTGCCTGCCGCGCCAGCCCGAGCGCCGTTATGGCGCCTGCCGAGAAGCCAACGATGCCGGTCCGTTCAGGATCCAGCCTCCATTCGTCCGCGTGGTCGTGCATCAGCTGCCAGGCTGCCACTGCATCGGATATCGCGACCGTCTCCCCGGAGGTTCGATCGAAGCTCTCGAACGGCAGCTGACCCGAAAACAGGGCGCGCATATGGTCCGAGAAGGCGGCTTCGTCTTCCGGCGTCGTCATGGTGCGGTATTTGAGGATGAAAACCGTATAGCCGCGCGCGACCAGATTTTCCGCAATGCGATAGCCTTCATTGTCGATGGAGACGAACTGGAAGCCACCGCCGGGTATAACGAGCAGGCTGATGCCATTGTCAAGATCCGGGGCGGGTCGCATCGGCAGGAGTGTCGGCCGATTGACATTTCGAATCCAGCGCTCTTCACCGAAGTCCGACCATATTTCGGTCGACCGTGTGATATCCACGGCGCCAGGCAAGGCGATCGCCTCGAGGTCGGTCTGGGCGGGCACTCTGCGGGTCATGGCGGACGTCTCCGGCGGCGTTTCCTGAATGGTGGTCATGCTGGCCGTCGCGGGAGCGTCAAGGAGTGTACTGGCGAGGATGAGCAGGCTGGTGACAAGACCGGGCATGGCAAAGCTGGGGCGGGCGTTGATCCTCAGGCGCATTGTCAATTTCCAAAATGGTTTTCGGTGCAGGTTGAACCGCAATTGATGCGCGCGTCTAGCCTGGGTCGGGCCTGCGCGCGGAGTTGTGCGGCTGCAGGGGCGGATCAATATCCGTCGCGAACCACAATGAAGTCGACGCTGTATTGATGTCGGATTGGGACGTCGCACACTCTGGATGGAGACCGCAATTTCGTCCACTTCGCGCCGCTATCCGACTGGATCGTTGAACGGTTGTTGGGTCCAGAGAAAAAAAACCGCCGGGGAAGGCCCCGGCGGTTTTGAAAGCGCAACAATCAGGCTTTGTGTTCGTCGCTCGTTGCCGCAGCCCAGATGACGACACCAAAGGCTATCTTGTTCACAAAGTCGGCGAGGTTGTAGACAAGGTTGAGTGTGCCGGCGTCACCTGCGCCAACATAGCCGACCACGAACCCGATGGGATAGATTGACCACCCGACGGTCACGATCAGACGCAGTGCCCCGAACGCTTTCTTGCTGGCCGCAGTGCCACTGGATGCATTGATCTGGCTGGCTTCCCCTACGAAGATTTCATAGATGATGTAGACCCATCCCAGCATGCCGATGATAAAGCCCGCCCACACGTTCATGGCGCCGGTTTCACCGAGATAGCCACCAATCAGCATCACCACCGAGGCGACTAAGAGTTTCCAGAACAAGGTCGACCTGACGACCGCGATCGCAGCGAGGATCAAATAGAACTCAACGATCTGCAGAGGGACGGTGAGGAGCCAATCGACATAGCGGAACACTGTCGGGCTCTCGCCTGTTTCCGCCCACACGCCGCGCATGTAGAAGTAGTGCAAAGCGGCGATGCCCGTGACCATGGCTGCGACAGTGAGCGAAGTTTTCCACTTGCCCACCGCTCGATCGCGCTCGACATAGAAGAAATAGGTAGCGGCCAACATTGCCGCTGAAATAATCCAGAAAGAAACACCTACATAATCGGAAGGATCCAGCATGATCTGTTCTCCTTTTTTGCTTTCCCGGTATGTCCAGACCGTGGTTGCGAAAACCCGGTATGTACAGATCGTAGTTGCGAAAACCCGGTATGTACAGATCGTAGTTGCGAAAACCTGTCCCGGAAAAATTCCGAGAACCCGAGAGTACACATTACCCGAAGGCGAATTTTGTTACGCCAACAGTGTTTGAGTGAACATTTGTGTCCGCTCCACACCCTCCCCGGAAGTTTTAATATTTACGTGCTTCGTCAAGAGTTCACTTCGTTTTGCTGCGCCGCAAAATCGAAAATGCTCAGCTGAGACAGGTCTGACGGGAGGGCGGAAAACGATGTTGCGATGCGGTAAACTGACCGCTTATCGTGCCGTCACAATGCGTTTCCGCGGCAGAAACACGTCTAATTTCACGAAAAAAAGTGGCGGACAGGATGGGATTCGAACCCACGAGACGGGGACACCGCCTACTCCCTTAGCAGGGGAGCGCCTTCAGCCACTCGGCCACCTGTCCACCTCCGGGTTTAAATGGCTCGGCCTGCGGCTTCAAGTACAAGCTGCGGCTTAATCAGCATCTTCTGCAGCAACCAACAAAAAAGGCGCCCCGGGGAGCGCCTTTCTTCAAAGATTTTGCGGGCCCTAGAAAAAGGCCTGCAGGCCGGTCTGGGCGCGGCCGAGGATCAGGGCGTGTACGTCATGCGCGCCTTCATAGGTATTGACCGTCTCCAGATTGACCATGTGGCGCATGATCTGGAATTCCTCGGAGATGCCGTTGCCGCCGTGCATGTCGCGGGACATGCGAGCGATGTCGAGGGCCTTGCCGCAATTGTTGCGCTTCATGATGGAGATCATCTCCGGCGCAGCCTTGGCCTCGTCCATCAGGCGACCCACGCGCAGCGAGCCTTGCAGGCCCAGCGTGATCTCGGTTTGCATGTCAGCCAGCTTCTTCTGGAACAATTGTGTCTGTGCCAGCGGCTTGCCGAATTGGTGGCGGTCCAGGCCGTACTGGCGTGCCGCATGCCAGCAGAATTCCGCGGCGCCCATGGCGCCCCACGAAATACCGTAGCGCGCGCGGTTGAGACAGCCGAACGGGCCCTTGAGACCGGAGACATTCGGCAGCAGCGCGTCTTCACCGACTTCGACATTGTCCATGACGATTTCACCGGTGATAGAGGCACGCAGCGAGAGCTTGCCGCCAATTTTCGGTGCGGACAGGCCTTTCATGCCCTTGTCGAGGATAAAGCCGCGGATCTTTCCGTCATGCGCCTCGGACTTGGCCCAGACGACAAAGACGTCAGCGATCGGAGAATTGGAGATCCACATTTTCGAACCGGTCAGGCGATAACCGCCCTCGGTCTTGACCGCGCGTGTTTTCATGCCGGCCGGGTCGGAGCCGGCATCCGGTTCGGTCAGGCCGAAACAGCCGATCCATTCGCCGCTGGCGAGTTTCGGCAAGTATTTCTTGCGCTGTTCCTCGGTGCCGTAGGCATAGATCGGATACATGACCAGGGAGGACTGCACGGACATCATGGAGCGATAGCCACTGTCCACGCGCTCGACTTCGCGAGCGACCAGACCGTACGCCACATAACCCAGCCCGGCACCGCCATATTCTTCCGGTACAGTGCAGCCCAGTAGGCCGAGCTCGCCCATTTCGGTGAAAATCGCGGGATCTGTTACCTCGTCGCGATAGGCGTCGATCACACGCGGTTGCAGCTTGTCCTGTGCATAGGCACGGGCCGCATCACGGACCATGCGCTCGTCTTCTGTCAGCTGATCATCAAGGAAAAACGGGTCTTCCCAGTCAAAGGATGACAGATCCGGTGCGTCCTTGGCTTTGAGCGGGCTCATCTCGTTCATGGCGTCTACTTCGTCCTTTTCCCAAATGCGGCCGATCGCATTTTGCCGACAGGTATCGGAGTCTTGGGTTTCGAAAACAAGTCTTGTGTGCGGTTTGCGCTAACCCGCATGTTGCGGGGCGCAGTTTTCACGGTGTGAGCCTACTATACACGTCATACGCCCCAACAAATGACCATTTTTCACCCCGGGTTTGCACCTCAGGTCAGTTCGGCGTTTGCTCAATCAAACCGGTGGTCCCGACTAGGGGCTGGTTGCATGAGGGGTACGCCATGGAACAAAGGCTGAAGCAATTGATGCAGAGCCTTCTGATCCCGGCACTTTTCATCATTGTTGCCTGCGCGCCTGCTGTCGGCGAGCAGGAGGTTGTCGATGTTGTCATGCTTGATATCGATCTGGTGATCTCCAACATCGCCGAGCGGGAGAAGGCTGTTCGCGAGAGCGAGCGCAAGGCCAAGGCCGATGCGTTCGAGAATTCCATCGGTTCGATCGCAACGGTTTTGTCTCAATCAGCTGGCGTGCTGGGAACAGCCGCCAACGGGTTGGAAAGCCAGTCCTCCGAATCAATGGATCGCTCCTCGCTGGTGGCTTCCGCCGCGCAGGAGGTGTCGGCGACGGCGCAGAATGTGGCTGATGCCTCCGAGCAACTTACCGCCGCCATTCGTGAGATTTCGCACAAGTCTGCTGAAGCCGCCCGGATAGGCGGAGACGCGGCGGAGGCCGCCAAAGTCGCTTCGACCACCATCCAGGATCTTTCTGACACTGCCTCGCGCATCGGTGAAGTGACACGGCTCATCGATGACATCGCTGAACAGACCAATCTGCTTGCCCTCAACGCTACGATCGAGGCGGCACAGGCCGGTGAGGCCGGCAAGGGGTTCGCTGTTGTCGCCACCGAGGTTAAACAGCTGGCCGAACAGACGGCGCGCGCAACGACCGACATCAATGCGCAGATCAATTCCATGCCGGATGTGGTCGCCAGTGCTGTCGACAGCATCTAGAACGTGACCACTTCCATCGACGCTGTGGAAGCCGCTTCGATCTCCATTAGTGCGGCGGTTGAGGAACAATCGGCTGCGACGCAGGAAATCAGTCGTACCACCGGTCATACGGCCGAGAATGCGCGTCAGGTTTCCAGTGCCAATGCCGAAGTTCTACAGGCTGTCAGCTCGACACGGGATCATGCTTGCGAAGTTGTGAACGTCTCCGGCGAGCTGACAGAACAGGCGGATGCCCTGCGTGACCAGACCCGCGATTTCCTCAAGGCGATGATGCAAAGCGCTGCCTAGCGCGCATGTGCGACAAGCCGACCGCTTGACCTTGGCGCCGGATCGTAACAAGTCCGGCGTATGATTGCAGAGCTCGGCCAGTTCCTCCTTATCCTCGTCCTGTGTGTCGCTGTACTTCAGGCGGGACTCTCCGCTGCGGGCCTGTACTTCAAGGACCCGGCAGTCTTTGGTTTCGCTCGCATGGGCGCCATTGTGCAGTTTGTCCTGACGCTCGGCGCTTTCGCAGCGCTTACCTGGTTGTTTGCGGTGTCGGACTTCAGCGCGCTGGTGGTGGCCGAGAATTCGCACACGGACAAGCCGTTCATCTACAAGATCACCGGCGTCTGGGGTAATCACGAGGGCTCGATGTTGCTCTGGGTGGTTATGCTCACGGGTTATACTGCGGCCCTGGCCTGGGCCAGCAAGGCTGTGGCCCCGCGCCTGATCACACTCACCTTCGCCGTGCAAAGCGCGATCACAGCGCTGTTTGCGGCCTTTTTGCTCTTCACGTCAAACCCGTTCGCACGCCTCTGGCCATCGCCGGTTGATGGTCGGGATCTGAACCCCTTGCTCCAGGACCCCGGGCTCGCCTCCCATCCGCCCATGCTGTACGCGGGTTATGTCGGCTTCTCGATCACCTTTGCCTTTGCCGTCGCAGCCTTGATTGAGGGGCGCGCGGATGCGCGCTGGGCGCGGATCGTGCGGCCCTGGGCGCTGACGGCCTGGACCTTCCTCACCATCGGTATCGCGCTGGGCGCGAGCTGGGCCTATTACGAGCTGGGCTGGGGCGGTTGGTGGGCCTGGGACCCGGTCGAGAACGCCTCGCTCCTGCCGTGGCTGGCGGGCACCGCCTTCATCCACTCCCTGCGGGTGATGGAGAAGCGCGACACGCTGAAAGCCTGGACCATATTGCTGGCGCTGTTCACATTCTCGCTGAGTCTGGCTGGGACCTTCCTGGTCCGCTCCGGTGTGTTGACATCGGTGCACGCCTTTGCCGTGGATCCGGAGCGCGGCGTCTTCATTCTGGCGATCCTGCTCGGCCTGATCGGCGGCGCGCTGACCCTGTTCGGCTTCCGCGCGAATACACTCCGCCCGACCGGTACATTTGCCATGGTCAGTCGCGAAAGCAGCCTGCTGGTCAACAATATCTTCTTCGCCGCCGCGATCGGCCTGGTGTTCTACGGCACTTTCTATCCGCTCTTCATCACGACGGTGAGCGACGAGACGCTGACGATTGGTGCGCCGTTCTACAACGCGACGTTCAACCCGCTCATGGGGCTGCTCTTCCTGGCGGTTCCGATCAGCGGGCTGATGGCGTGGAAGCGAGCGAAGCTGGGACAATTGCTCAAGACGCTTTCGCCCGCGGTCATTGCCGCCCTGACAGCTGGTGTCATCGCGGCCTGGATGGCCAATGCTCAGCCTGTGACAAGTGCACTTGGCGTGGGGCTGGGTATCTGGGTCGGGGCAGGAGTGCTGTCCGACCTGCGGTCACGCACAAAGCTGTTCGAGACGGATTTCGCGGCCAGCATGCGCCGCGCCGCCAGTCTGCCGCTGGGCATCTGGGGCATGCTGGTCTCGCATCTGGGACTGGCGGTGCTGATTATCGCCATCACCGGTGTTTCGGTCTGGAAACAGGAAACGCGCGCTTTCCTTGAACCGGGACAGGCAATCACCCTGGGTGGCCACACAATCACCCTGGTGGATGTGGTCCGCCTGGACGAGGATAATTTCAATGCTGCCGTTGGGCGTTTCGACGTGACGCGCGCCGGTGGCAGCGAGCACGAGATCATCGCTTCGCGGCGTTTCTATCCGGTGCGAGGCATGTACACGACCGAGAGTGGTATCGACGCCAACCTTGCCGGCGATGTCTATGTCACCATCGGTGATCCGGTTGAGGGGCGTGGCTGGCCGGTCCATGTCTATCTTTATCCGCTGGCCGTCTGGTTGTGGATCGGTTCTGTCATCCTGTCCCTGGGCGGGTTGCTGGCCATTCTCGACCGCGGTCGACGCAGCCTGTCCGCGCGCAAGCCATCGAAAGGCCAGGCCACATGAACCGTTTCTTTGCCTTCATCCCGCTGATCGCCTTTGCGGGCATGGCTGTCTATTTCTGGATGGGGCTTCGCCAGGATCCCAGCGCGATCCCGTCTCAGCTGATCGATGAACCCGTTCCCGTCTTCGAGCTCGAGCCTATCCGGGGCTTCGACCAGGGGCTGAGCCATGCAGACCTGGAAGGCGAGGTCGTGCTGCTCAACTTTTTCGGATCCTGGTGTCCCCCTTGTCTGATCGAACATCCGATGCTGATGCAGATCGCGCGGTCGGGCGAGGTGCCGATCTACGCAATTGACTGGAAGGATGAGCCGGGGGCCGGGGCGGCCTGGCTTGAGCGTCACGGCAATCCGTTTGTGCGCATTGGCGATGACCAGTCCGGACGCACGGCTATTGATTTTGGCGTGACCGGCGCACCGGAGACCTTTGTCATCGACCGCGAGGGGCGTGTGCGCTATCGCCATGTTGGTGTGATCACGGAAGAGGTCTGGCAGGAGACACTCCTGCCCATGGTGGAGGCACTTAAACGCTCATGAAACCGCTTCTGATTGCCATATCATCATTTTTACTGGTCGCTGCGGCGCCGGGGCCAGACGAGATCATGGATGACCCTGCACTCGAACAACGCGCCATGTCGCTTTACGGCCAGCTGCGATGCGTCGTCTGTCAAAGCCAGTCCATAGGCTCCTCCGATGCGCCTCTGGCCGTCGACATGCGCCTAGTTGTTCGCGAGCGCCTCCTCGCCGGCGATGATGATCGCGCGGTCCTCGGTTATATGCAGGAACGTTATGGCGATTATGTCCTGATGCGTCCGCCGCTTCAGGCCAACACGCTTTTGCTGTGGGGCATGCCCTTCATCTTTGTCATCGGTGGCGTGCTTCTGGCCTTCCGCTATGTACGCGCTCAGGACAAGCCTGGTGAAACCCTCTCAAAGACGGACCAAGCCAAGGCCGATGCCTTGATGAAAGAGGAGGGGTTGGAATGATCTGGTTGTTCATCGCCCTCTTGGCCAGTGGTGTCGCACTGGCGCTTGTCGTGCCCTTTATCACCACCCGCGAAGTGCGCTTTTCTGATGGCCTGGGCGTCTTCAATGGTCAACTGGCAGAGCTCCAGCGTGATCGCGAACTCGGCCTTATTGTTGAAGAAGAAGCGCGTCGAGCCGAGACCGAAATCAAGCGCCGGCTCTTGCGCGCGAGCGAGCAGGTCGAGGCAGAGGGGAGCCCGAACGACGCGCTGCGCCGGTCGGCCATCGCGTTCTGTACGCTGACCGTTGCCGGCGCTGTCGGGATCTATATGGCGATCGGCAGCCCACAACTGATCGGGCGGGAGGTGCCGCCGCAGCCCCAGCTGACGGCCGAACAACAGACCTTCCTGAATGAAGTGGATGCTCTGGCTGCAGACCTCATCGCAAATCCAGAGAACCCTGCCGGCTGGGCCGGTCTGGGGCAGGCTTACATGGCGATGGGACGATATGGCGAGGCGGCAATAGCGTTTAATAACGCGATCAGCCTCGTGCCGGACTCGGCGCCGTTGTTCGCCTCACTCGGCGAAGCCTATCTGTTCGGTGAAGGTGGTAATTTCACGCCGTCGGCGCGCGAGGCGTTCCAGCGTGCGCTCGAGCTCGATCCGACGGATGTCCGGTCACGCTTTTTTATTGCCGAGGCTGTATTACAGGCTGGCGAGCGCGATGCGGCAATTACCTTGTGGCGGGAACTGATCGCATCGATGGACGAGAATGATCCGGCGCGTGCCATGATCCAGACTCGTCTCGATGCCTTGATGCCCGGTTCTGCTGAAAACTAGCCGAGCGCGCGTTCGGTCATTTCATCGACATCGGACGGTTTTTCGCCATCCGCACGAAGCCACGCGACAAATACTTCGATCTGGCGCTCGGCCTCGAGCACGTAGTGCTCTGGAACATTTGTGCGCTCTGCCAGTTCGGCGCGCACATTGGACGGACACATGGCGACGCCGCCAACGGCGACAACCATCGCTCCAAACGCGATCATTCCACTTCTCATCAACGCCTCCCCAGCCGTGAATCAAATCAAAAGTGTATGGTTACGAAACCGTAATGCGTTTTGATGGTCCATCCCGAGAAACGATAAATCGTGATTTTTTCTCTGAAAAATTGCTCGATGCGCAGATTTGGGCGCCAGTTTTGTTTGGACAGGGCGCTCAGGCCGCAGAGGGCGGTAAGCTTTTCCGTTTCAAAATGCGCTCTGCTCAACATGCTCATTGACGCGAGCTCAAAGCGGGTCAAATCTTCCAGTCAGAAAACACGACCGGTCGATTCAAAGTCAGAAAGTTCCGTCCAATGAATACATCCTCTCGCGTGGTTGCCCGCTCCGAGGCAATCGTCAAATCGTGGCAGACGCTTAACTGGGCGAGCGCTTTCTCGGCCTTTATCTACCCGGCGCTGGGTCTGGCGCTGCTGATCACCATGGTCGTTTTGGGCCTTGCTCTCGAGGGGCTGACCCTGCACTGGTGGTATGCGCCTGTCGCTATTGGTGTAACGGCTTTCACCATATTCCTGTGCAATATGGGGATCGGGCCGCTGCACCGGATCTGGCAGCACCGGGCAGGGGAAATCAAATGGCCGGCCCAGGTCGTTGTCATGTTCAACTGCATCCTGGCCATGCAGGGTTCCTTGCGTGACTGGGTGAATTATCACTCCCAGCATCACCGTTTTGCCGACAAGCCGGGCGATCCACACAATCCGTTCGAGAGCAAGACCTGGGCCTGGGTCGGCTGGATCCTGTTCCGTGACGAGAAGGACCTTGAGCGTCCGATGCCGATGTGGCTGAAGGAAAACAAGGTCGTTCTGTTCGGTGACCGTTTTCACATCACCCTGTCGCTGGTCATGCATTTCCTGGTGCCTGGCGTGATCTACGCCATTGTTGCCCTGTCCGGAGGTTCGCTGATCCTGACCGCTCTGCTGCACGCCTGTGTGATCATTGGTCGTGCCATCCAGTTCCATGCGACCGTGCTGGGAGTGAACGTCTATGGCCACCTCAAGACGCCGCTCTGGGTGGATTATCTGCTAGCACTGCTGACCGGTGGTGAAGCCCTGCATGACCATCACCACGAACACCCGCGCAGCGCCCTGCACCTGCCCAAAAAAGGCTTCTGGAACCGCGTCGTAGATTACAACGGCACATTTTTGCTGGTTCTTCGACGTCTGGGGCTTGCCAAAAACCTCGAAATCGCGCCTCAATTCAACTGATCCCGGTTTACGGGACGCCAGTTGGAGCCGGGAGAGCTCCACGTAACGAGTTGACGTGTGCGTAAACGTCACTGTGCCGATCACGGCCGATAAGGGGAGAGACATGTCTGACCTGGAAACCTTCCGCGCGGAAACCCGTGCGTGGCTGGAAGCCAATTGTCCTGAGGAAATGCGCCAGCCGCTAGGCTCGGAAGGCGATATCTGCTGGGGCGGAAAACGCTGGGAGTTCAAGAGCGAAGCCCAGAGGGTCTGGCTTCAGCGCATGGCCGAAAAAGGCTGGACCGTGCCCGAATGGCCGGTCGAATACGGTGGTGCTGGCCTGTCAAAGGAAGAGGCGAAGATCCTCAAGGCCGAAATGAAGGCCATAAAGGCGCGCTCACCGCTCAACTCTTTCGGTATCTGGATGCTTGGGCCGGCCTTGCTCAAATTCGGCAACGAAGAGCAGAAATTGGAGCATCTGCCCAAGATCGCCCGTGGCGAGATCCGCTGGGCCCAGGGCTATTCCGAACCCAATGCCGGTTCCGATCTCGCCTCGCTGATGACCAAGTGCGAGGACCAGGGCGATCACTACCTGGTCAATGGCCAGAAGATCTGGACGTCCTATGCGGATGAAAGCGACTGGATCTTTGTGCTGGTGCGCACGGATTTCGACGCCAAGAAACACGAAGGCATCAGCTTCGTCCTGATTGATATGAGTCAGGCTGGCGTGACCACCAAGCCGATCAAGCTGATCTCCGGCAAATCGCCTTTCTGTGAGACCTTCTTTGATGATGCGCGCTGCGAGAAACACAATCTTGTTGGCGAGAAGAACAAGGGCTGGACCATTGCCAAATACCTGCTCACGCATGAGCGCGAGATGATCGGTGGCATGGGGCAGGGCTCCGGTGGCATGCGTCCGATGGGCGATATCGCAGCACAGCAGATCGGCCTGGATGATCGCGGCATGCTGGCAGACCCTATCCTGCGTACCGATGTGGCGCGCGCCGAGATCGATGGTCTCGCTTTCCTCGCAACGATGGAACGTGTGACCGACGAGGCCAAGTCCGGCCAGGGCGTGGGCGCCAATTCCTCCATGCTCAAATACTACGGAACGGAGCTCAACAAGCGCCGTTTCGAACTGATGATGGACAGTTCCGGCAGCGACGGCCTGGCGTGGGGCGCCGAGCGTGATGTGGCGAGCCATTGGCTGAGGACCAAGGCGAACTCCATCGAGGGCGGCACCTCCGAGGTCCAGCTCAACATTATTTCAAAACGCATCTTGAACTTGCCGACGGCTTAAGCCGCGCTCTGGGAGGATTTGATCATGGCAATGGTCCTAAGCGAAGAAGCCGGCATGCTGAAAGATGCGGCCAAGGGATTCCTGGCTGATAGCGCTCCGGTGAGCCAGCTGCGCAGGTTGCGCGATGAGGAAAGTGCAGACGGTTTCGATCGCTCGACATGGAAGGCGATGGCGGAGATGGGCTGGACCAGCGTGCTGGTGCCCGAGGAACATGGCGGCGTTGCCATGGGCCATGTCGCTGCCGGTGTGATCGCAGAGGAAATGGGGCGCACGCTGACGGCGTCTCCCTATCTCTCGACGGCTATAATGGGCGCGACGGCGCTGTCTCGTTTCGGTTCTGACGCCCAGAAAGGCGAATGGTTGCCGCGTATCGCTGCGGGAGAGGCCATCACCGCCGTCGCTGTTGACGAGGGCCGCAAACACAATCCGGTCAATGTAACGACCAAGGCGGAACGGTCCGGCAATGGTTTCAAACTGACGGGTGCCAAGAGCTTCGTGGCGGAAGGTCATATCGCGGACATGCTGATTGTCTCTGCGCGTACCGCTGGCGGAGATGCAGAGGAAGAGGGCGTGTCGCTGTTCCTGGTGCCGCAGGACGCGGCCGGTCTGAAGATCGAGCGCACATCCATGGTCGACAGTCGTAATTCCGCGCGTATCGAGATGGATGGTGTTGAGCTGGATGCTGACGCGCTGCTGGGCGAAGTTGATGGCGGCTACAAGCCGCTGGAGAGCATTCTCGATGCCGGCCGCGCGGGTTTGTCCGCGGAGATGTCCGGCTCAGCCCAGGAATGTCTGTACCAGACGGTGGAATATCTGAAGGAGCGCAAGCAGTTCGGCCAGATTATCGGCACCTATCAAGGTCTACAGCATCGGGCGGCGCACCTCTATTCGGAAATCGAACTGGGCAAGTCGATCGTTCTGAAAACACTTCAGACGCTGGACATGGCGCCGGATCACGCAGCGATGATGGTCTCTGCAGCCAAGTCGAAAATGGGCCAGGTTGCCCAGCTCGCCGCCCAGGAATCCATCCAGATGCATGGCGGTATCGGCATGACGGATGAGTACGATATCGGCTTCTTCATCAAGCGTGTTCGCGTGGCAGAAGCCCTGTTCGGCGATGCCAATTATCACACGGACAAGTTCGCGAGGATGCGGAACTACTAGATCGCTCAGGCGAGGGAGGCCCGAATGGACTATTCCGGCAAGGTTGTTGCGGTCACAGGTGGAGCAAGGGGGATCGGTCGTGCCATGGCCGATGCCTTCCACAAAGCGGGAGCAAAAATCGCCATCGCCGATCTCCAGGGTGCCGAAGAGGCGGCCAAGGCCTATGACGGCTTTGGCATGCGCGTCGACGTCACCCACGAGATGCAGATCGCGGAATTCGTCAAACAGACTGAAGCCACGCTCGGCACCATCGATGTCTACGTGTCCAATGCGGGTATCCTGCGCACGGACGAACCCAGTTGGGATGCGGCCGGTGCGTCTGACCAGGCTTGGCGCGACAGTTTCGAGGTTAATGTGATGGGCGCTGTTCACGGTGCCCGCCAGGTCTGGCCGGGCATGAAGGAGAAGGGCGCGGGTGTCTTTATCCTCGTGGCCTCCGCAGCGGGCCTGCTGGGCCAGATCGGTGCCTCCTCCTATACGGCAACCAAACACGCGGCGGTCTCGTTTGCAGAGAGCCTGTCAATCGCGCATGGCGATGAAGGTCTGCAAGTCGTCTGCGTTTGCCCCCAGGCCGTCCGCACGGACATGCTGGGGGGCAGCGAGGATGGCGGAATTGCCGGCGCCGACGGCATAGTCGAGCCGGAGGATGTCGCTGCTGAGACGCTCAAGGCTATCGAGGATAAGCGCTTCCTGGCCCTGCCGCACCCGCAGGTCGCGGAATACGAAGCCCTTCGCGCGACCCAGCGTGATCGCTGGCTGGGCGGCATGCGCAAATTTCGCCGGATGATGGTGGGCTCACGCGGCAGACCCGTCTAGGCTGTAATCAACACAAAGAACCAGAGACAAAGGGGAGAGAGATGGATCTTGGAGTTTCCGAGCGCGTCAAACCGCTGATCGATCAGGTCCGTGCCATGGTGCGCGACGAAATCATGCCACTCGAAGAGGAATACCATCACGAGGTTGGCAAGGCTCCGGGCGGTGACCGCTTCCAGTTTACCGACCGTCAGAACGAGATCCGTGAAAACCTCAAGGCCAAGGCGCGCGAGCGCGGCCTGTGGAATTTCTGGCTGACCGACAGTGACCGTGGTTATGGCCTGTCCACCGTTGAATACGCTTATCTGGCGGAGGAGATGGGCTGGTCTTTCCTGGCTCCTGAAATCTTCAACTGCGCCGCGCCGGACACCGGCAATATGGAAGTGATCGAGCGCTATTGTACGGCAGAGCAGAAGGCAAAATGGCTGGATGGTCTGCTCGAGGGCAAGATCCGTTCGGCCTATCTGATGACCGAACCCGACGTGGCCTCGTCCGACGCGACCAATATCTCGTTCTCAGCGGTGCTCGATGGTGATGAATGGGTGCTCAACGGCGAGAAATACTGGGCGTCCGGCGCCGGCGATCCGCGCTGTGCCGTCTATGTCCTGATGGCGAAGACCGAGGGCGATGACGCGCCGCGGCACGGCCAGCACTCGCAATTCCTCGTCGACGCATCAACGCCTGGTATCGAGATCCTGCGTCCCATGATGGTGTTTGGCCAGGATGACGCGCCGCACGGCCACATGCATATCCGTTTCACCAATGTGCGCATCCCCAAGGACGCCATCATCCTGGGGCGGGGCAAGGGTTTCGAGATTTCCCAGGGTCGTCTCGGGCCGGGCCGCATCCACCACTGCATGCGTGCCATCGGCCAGTCCGAGCGGGCGCTGGAGATGCTCTGTCGCCGCTCTGTCACCCGCGAAGCGTTCGGCAAGCCGCTGGCCAAGCTGGGCGCCAATGTCGACATCATTGCAGAACGCCGCATGGCGATCGAACAGGCCCGCCTGCTCTGTCTGAAGGCTGCCTGGATGATGGACCAGGGTGATCCGCGCGCCGCTGCACCATGGATTTCCCAGATCAAGGTCATTGCGCCGCGTGTCGCACTGGAGACGGTCGACGAGGCCATGCAGATGCACGGCGGGACCGGTGTGTCCCAGGACACGCCGCTTGCCGGCATGTGGATGGCTCTGCGCACGCTTCGCTTCGCAGACGGCCCGGACGCCGTACACCGCATGGTCATCGGGCGCAAGGAACTCAAACGCTACGTCAACGAGGCTCTGGAGGGCTAGATGGCCGAACGCAAACCCGCTCCCACCCGGGCCGAACTCGAGCCGGTCGTGATGCACATTCTGCAGAACGAGCCGATGTTCAAGCTGGGCGAGGTCGATATCCGCGGCGTCAAGCAGCGCGCCTATGTCGATGCCCCGGCTGATCTGCGTTTCCTGCTGGTTGCTGCCCTGGAACATGCCGAGCGCGAAGCGGTGGTCTTCGAGGACCAGCGCTGGACCTATGGCGAGCTGATCGGCAAGGCGGTCGCCATCGCTAACGGCCTCATTTCGCGTCACGGGGTAACGCCGGGAACACGTGTGGCCCTGGCGATGCGCAATTCACCGGAATGGATTGCAGCCTTTTTCGGCATCCTTGCCGCGGGCGGTGTGGTCGTGCCGATGAATGGCTGGTGGACGTCAGAGGAGATGGGGTTTGGACTTGAGGACTCAGGCGCCAAGCTGGTCATCGCCGGTTTCCGCCAGGCCGAGCGCATTCAGCCCCATGTGGACAGACTGGGTCTGACCATCATCGCCGGGCGCGGCGAGGTCGAGGGTGTCGCGGATCACCTTGAAGCGCTTATCGAGGACGGTGCGGGCAAGCCGCCGCCGGAACTGACGATCGATACCGACAGTGATTTTGCGATTTTCTACACGTCCGGCTCGACCGGATCACCCAAGGGCGCTGTCCTGACGCACCGCGGTGCGGTGAATGCGCTGATGTCCTACGGGCTGATCGGTGCGGCGCTGAAGGCCGTCAACGGCGATGAGGATTTCTTCGGCGACAACCCGGCGGTGCTCGTAGCAGTGCCGTTTTTCCACTGCACGGGATCCCATGCCGTCATGATGATGTCCTTTATCTCCGGCCGCAAAATGGTGCTGATGCGCAAATGGGATCCCGAGGATGCCGTGGACCTCATTGACGAGGAAAAGATCACTAATGTGGTCGGTGTTCCGACCATGTCGCACGAGATCACGCTGGAGGCCGCGCGCCAGGGCCGCGAGCTGGAAAGCCTCATGGATATGGGTGTTGGCGGCGCAAAGCGCCCGACTGCCCATGTGGACAAACTCAATGAGCAATTCCCGCATGCCTGGTCGTCGACGGGTTATGGCCTGACCGAAACCAATGCGATCGGTGCCTATAACGGCACCAATGACTATCAGGGCCGTCCCGGCAGTTGCGGTCGCGCGGTTCCTGCGGTGATCGACATCAAGACCGTGCGCGAGGACGGCTCGACCGCTGATCCCAATGAGCCCGGTGAGGTGTGGATCAAGGGACCGATCCTGTTCCGCGGCTACCTTAACCAGCCTGAAGCGACGGCGGATGTCCTGACCGAGGACGGCTGGTTCCGGACCGGCGATGTGGGCGTGATAGACGAAGAGGGTTTCCTTTTCATCGTTGACCGCATCAAGGACATGATCCTGCGCGGTGGCGAAAACGTCAGCTGCCTGGAGGTCGAAGGAGCCCTGGTGGCGCATCCGGATATCATCGAGGCCGGTGTTATCGGAATTCCGGACGAGCGTCTGGGCGAGTGCGTCGGGGCCGCGATCCTGCTGCGTGAGGGTGCGGAGCTCTCAGATGAAGAGATCACGGCCTTTATCGAACCCCATCTGGCGGCCTTCAAGCGACCAGAGAAATACTGGCGTCTTGACGCTCCGCTACCGCGTGGCGGTACTGGCAAGGTCGACAAGCCGGGCCTTCGCAAGATGTTGTTGCCGGAAGGAGTGTCAGCAGAATGATCACGGTTTCACCGAGTGACGTCAAAGGCATGATCGGCAAGGAGATTGGCGTCTCCCGCTGGATCGAAGTTGACCAACAGCGCATCGATGTGTTTGCCAATGTCACTGAAGATCCGCAATTCATCCATATCGACCCCGAGCGCGCCAAGGCGGAAACGCCCTTTGGTGGCACCATTGCGCACGGATTCCTGTCGCTGTCTCTCTTGTCGCCGATGGCCATGGATCTGGGCTTCTCGCTCGAAGGCATCGCCATGGGCATCAATTACGGCTTCGAGAAAGTCCGTTTCCTTCAACCCGTCCGTTCGGGCAGCAAGGTGCGCGGCCGCTTCGTTCTGGATAATGCGGTTGAGCGGCAGCCGGGCCAGTGGATGCTGACCTACGGCGTTACCGTAGAAATCGAAGGCCAGGACAAGCCGGCGCTGATCGCCCAGTGGCTGACCCTTCAGATCGTCTCCTGAATACAGAAAGTTCCTCCCCATGAACGATATTCGATTTGATGGCCGTGTTGCCATCATCACCGGAGCAGGCCACGGCCTGGGCCGTTCTCACGCCAAACTGCTCGCTTCTCGCGGTGCCAGGGTCATGGTCAATGATCTGGGCGGGTCCGTAGACGGTACAGGTTCCGGTTCCGCAGCAGAGGATGTCGCCCAGGAAATCCGCGATGCAGGCGGCGAGGCTCTGTCCCACCGCGCCAATGTCACCCGGGCGGATGAAGTCGAGGACATGGTCCAGCAGACGGTGCGCGAATGGGGCAAGGTCGACATTCTGGTCAACAATGCCGGCATTCTGCGCGACAAAAGTTTTGCCAAGATGAGCGTCGAGGATTTTCAGGCTGTCGTTGACGTTCACCTGATGGGCTCGATGGTGTGCACCAAGGCGGTCTGGGAGCTGATGCGCGAGGCCGGTTATGGCCGCATCGCCATGACATCGTCTTCTTCAGGCATTTACGGCAATTTCGGTCAGTCCAATTACGGTGCGGCCAAGATGGGGTTGGTCGGCTTCATGAACGTGCTGCATCTGGAAGGGGCGAAATACAATATCCGGGTCAATGCACTGGCGCCGGTCGCGGCGACGCGAATGACAGAAAACCTGATGCCGCAGCAAGCGCTGGAAATGCTCACACCGGAAGCCGTTTCGGCCGGGCTTGGTTATCTGGTGAGTGAAGATGCGCCGTCCCGGGTTGTGCTCGCAGCGGGGGCAGGTGGATATGCCGCCTCTAAAATTTACGAGACCGATGGCATCTACCTGCCGCCAGAGCGCCAGACGCCGGAAGACATTGCGGCAAATTTCGACGCCATCCTCGATACCAGCGCCCAGAAGGAATTCCAGCAGGGCGGCGAACAGGGCATCAAATTCCTGGGCAAGGCTGCGGCGGCGCTGGGCGTAAAGCTAGGCTGACTCATGCATCTCTTTGACGAGGCCACCCAGCTAGAGGCGCGCACGCAAGAAGAGGGGGCAGCCACCTTCTCTGGCGCGGCGCATCCCGGGTTTCGCAACATGATCGGCCCCTATGGGGGCTGGTCTGCGGCGATTTTGGCCAAGAGCATCATCGAGGCGGGGACGCCGGACCTGCAACTCGTCTCGCTGACGACGGACTTCCTGTTGGGTATCAATGAGGGGCCGATAACACTGGACGCCCGATGTGATCGGGCCGGGCGCAATACCCAGTTCTGGACGGCCACACTGACCGCAGATGGGTCCGAGACACCCGCCAACAAGGCGATGGGCATTCTGGCTAAACCGCGTGAAACCGTGAGCTGGCAGGAGGGTGAGCGCCCGGACGCGCCGCCGCCGGAAGACTGTGACCGTTTCCCCCTTCCTATGGAATGGACCAAGACGGTGGAAATGCGCGGAGCCGGCAATCCGCCATTCCAGGGCAGCAAGGACACGCGCTCGACCGCTTGGGTGCGGCTGGACCCGGACCGCCCGCTGGATGCCGTCAGCCTGGTTGCACTGGCCGATACGCCGACGCCGCGCCTGTTCTACATCACCAACAAGCCTGACATGATCGCGACGGTCTCGATGACGGTCTATCTGCACGCCACCGCTGAGGATTATGCCGCGGTCGGCACCGACTACATGTTGGTCGAGGCGACAGGTGCACGCGGCGGCAGCGGATTTTTTGATCAACACGCCCGGATGTGGAGTCGGGATGGGCGCCTGATGGCGACCACGCAGCAAATCGTCAATTACAGAAGCAAGGGTTAGAGGAGAGAGCTATGCGTGAGGCAGTGATTGTATCAACGGCGCGGACACCGATCGGCAAGGCCTATCGGGGCGCATTCAACGACACCTCCGGTCCGGCCCTGGGCGGACATGCCATCAAACATGCGGTCGAACGTGCCGGCGTGGATCCGGCCGAGATTGATGATGTGATTATGGGCTGTGCGATGCAGCAGGGCTCGACCGGCCGCAATCCGGGGCGCAACTGTGCCATCCGTGCGGGCCTGCCAACCTCTGTTTCCGGCATGTCGATGGACCGGCAATGCGCGTCCGGCATGATGGCGATCGCGACGGCGGCCAAGCAGATCATCTCCGATGGCATGACCGTTACGGTCGGCGGCGGGCTGGAGAGCATCTCCCTGGTCCAGAACGACAAGATGAACAATTTCCGCGCCGCGGACGAGTGGACGCTGGAACATCAGCCGGCCCTCTACATGTCCATGCTGGAAACCGCAGAGATCGTGGCGGACCGCTATGGCGTTTCCCGCGAGGCGCAGGACGAATACGCGGCCCAGTCGCAGGATCGTACGCATGCGGCACAGCAGGCTGGCAAGTTCGACGACGAGATTGTCCCGCTGCCGTCCGTCATGAAATTCTTCAACAAGGAGACCAAGGAAGTTTCCGATGTCGAGGTGACGCTGGAGAAGGATGAAGGCAATCGCCCGGGAACATCGGCTGAAAACCTCGCCGGTCTCAACCCGGTGTTCAAGGATGGCCAGGTGATCAAGGAAGGCCGTTTCATCACGGCCGGCAATGCGTCCCAGCTTTCAGACGGCGCATCCGCGTCCGTCTTGATGGAGGCGCGGGAAGCCGAGCGCCGCGGGCTGGAACCGCTTGGCATCTATCGCGGCATGGCCGCAGCCGGTCTGGACCCGGACGAGATGGGTATCGGCCCTATTCATGCCGTTCCGAAACTGCTCAAGGCCAATGGCCTGACGATGGATGATATCGGCCTGTGGGAGCTCAATGAGGCGTTTGCCGTGCAGGTTCTGCATTGTCGCGACACGCTGGGCATTCCCAATGAAAACCTCAATGTAAACGGCGGCGCGATTTCCGTGGGCCACCCCTATGGCATGTCGGGCGCACGCCTGGTCGGCCACGCGCTGATCGAAGGCAAGCGCCGGGGCGTGAAATACGTCGTGGTGACCATGTGCGTCGGTGGCGGCATGGGTGCTGCCGGCCTGTTCGAAGTCGCATAGGGGGGGCGGACATGAAAGCGCTTTACTGCCGTGAATTCGGACCGGAAGCTAATCTGAAGGTTGAAGAGATTGACGATCCGGCGGTACCGGAAAACCACGCCCTGATTGACGTCAAGGCGGCCGGTCTGAACTTTCCCGACCTGCTGTGCGTCCGCGGAGATTACCAGTTCAAACCGCCACTGCCCTTCGTGCCGGGCGGTGAGGGCGCGGGCGTGATCTCCGAGCTGGGCGACGGGCTTGACGGTTTTGCCGTCGGCGACCGGGTCTGTTTCAACGGCCTGACCGGCGCCTTTGCGTCCAAGGTGGCCTCGCCAGCCGGAACCTTTGTCAAAATCCCGGACAGCATGTCGTTCGAAGAGGCGGCCGGCCTGACGGTGGTTTACGCGACGTCTTATTACGCCTTGAAACAGCGCGCGAAACTTCAGCCGGGCGAGACCGTGCTTGTGCTGGGCGCGGCTGGTGGTGTCGGCCTGGCGACGGTTGAACTGGCCAAGGCGATGGGTGCGAAGGTCATCGCGGCGGCTTCGACCGTCGAGAAGCTGGCTGTCGCCCGCGAGCACGGCGCCGATGAAGGCATCAATTACACCACCGAAGACCTGAAGGCGCGGGCCAAGGAGCTGACCGACGGGCAAGGTGTGGACGTGATCTACGACCCGGTCGGCGGAGAGCTGGCCGAAGCGGCCTTCCGCGCGATTGGCTGGGAGGGCCGTCATCTGGTGATCGGATTTGCTTCGGGTCCAATCCCGAAGCTCCCGCTGAATTTGCCGCTCCTCAAGGGCGCGTCCGCGGTCGGTGTCTTCTGGGGGGCGTGGGCGATGCGTGACCCAAAGGGGCACTATCAGAACATGTCGGAGCTGTTTGATTTCTTTGAAAAGGGTCAGATCAAGCCCCATGTCGCCGCGCAGTATTCCCTCGATGAGTTCCTCGCCGCATTTTCCGAGCTTTCCGAGCGTCGCGCGATTGGCAAGGTCGTTCTGAAGCCCTGAGCTGGACTGAGTGTTCAATGATGAATTCAATCGCCGCTCCTCGACAGGGGCGGCGATTTTTTGTTTGCGCCTTCATGAGTTGCCACAGGCTCTTGCCGCACTATCCTGATGGGAAGAGTTTGGGGAGCAAGAAATGATCAAGTCCATCAGTCTATTGTCCGGCCTGGCATTGCTGGCATCGCCGGTGTCAGCGCAGCACGCACCGCCATCGGAAGTGCTGGCCGTGCATGATTATGTGGCCGCGGTCTCAGCTGACCGGATTGAAGCCGATATCCGGACACTGGCGGAGTTTGGCACGCGTCACACCCTGTCAGAAACCGAGAGCGACACGCGCGGGATCGGTGCGGCCCGCCGCTGGATCTTCGATGAGTTCGAGCGGATTTCTGCGGATTGTGGCGGGTGTCTGGAGGTCATGTATGTGTCCGGCACGACCTTTGGCCAGCCGCGTATTCCCGAGCCGACCGAGATCGTCAATGTGATCGCCATCCAGCGCGGTTCGTTGGATCCGGATCGCATGGTGGTGATGTCCGGCGATATCGACAGTCGTGTCACCGATCCGCTGGACGGCACATCGGACAGTCCGGGCGCCAATGACAATGCTTCTGGCATGGCCGGCGTCATCGAGGCTGCGCGGGTACTTTCACAGCACCAGTTCGCCGGTACGATCGCCTATGCCGGGCTGTCTGGCGAGGAGCAGGGCCTCTTTGGCGGCGGCATTGTCGCCAGTCACGCGCTGGATAATGGCTGGCGCATCAAGGCCGTGCTCAACAATGACATGATCGGCAATATCACCGGTATCAATGGCGTCACCAATAACACCACGGCCCGCGTCTTTTCTGAAGGAACGCGCGCCACTGAAACACCGGAAGAAGCGCGTCTGCGCCGCTTCACCGGCGGTGAGGTGGACAGCCCGTCGCGTAATCTCGCACGCATGGTTGACCGGACAGCGGATCAGTACATTCCCAATCTGGATGTGATGATGGTCTATCGCCTCGATCGTTTCCGCCGCGGTGGCCATCACCGCCCGTTCAACGAGGCGGGCATGCCGGGCGTGCGTATCATGGAAACGAATGAGCATTATGATCGCCAGCACCAGGATTTGCGGACCGAAGATGGTCGCGTTTACGGTGATACGATCGACGGGGTGGATTTCGATTTCGCTGCCAAGCTGACCTCGCTCAATGTCGCTGTAATGGCGCAGATTGCGGGCGCCCCGCCCATCCCGGCGAATGTCGAGATCGCGGGGGCGGTTCAACCGTCCACCCATATCCGATGGACCCTGGCAGAAGGCCGCGCCGCCGAGAACCTCGCAGGTTACCGCGTGCACTGGCGTCTGACAGATGCGCCGCAATGGACACACAGCCGTTTTGTCGGGCGGACCGACGAGTTCACGCTCGAGAATGTTGTGATCGACAACTATTATTTCGGTGTGTCAGCCGTGGCGCATGATGGTTCGGAAACGCCCGTTGTCTTCCCGGGGCCGGCCGGCTCCTTCGGCGAATAATGCGGGATCGGGCGGCGGCCGCAGCCGCCGCCGACCAGGCGTGGTGACGGCCTATCTTGAGATGTCAGGGGCTGCACTACGGTCATTGAAGCACGCGATCCGGCTCGGCTCAGGAAAGCAACCTTGGAACGCAAGCTGCGCCCACAGAAAAAGCCACCGGCAGAAACCGGTGGCTTTAGTTTGTTCCTGACGCGAAGGCTAGCTGTCGCGGGCCACGATCGTATAGGTCACGGTCTCGCCGGTCGCGGCATTGGCGCCTTCCCAGCTGTCGCCGAGGCTGACACCGTCCTGTAGCGGCGCGCAGCCGCTTTCGCCGGTCGAACGGACCACGCAGATTTCAGCGCCCCGGATCTCCCAGGTGCCTGAAATGCCGACATTGGTCGTATAGGTGCCGTCCGGGTTGAAATAGGTGACATAGCTGCCCTGGGAGCTGGAAACCTGCAGGGCATTTTCGAGCAGGGCGCTGGCATCTGCCTGCAGCAGGGCTGTGCTCATCGCGAGTGTTGTCAAAATCATGTGTGGTCTCCCCTTTGTCGCATGGCGAGTTGAAAGATGGATTTCAAATTGCCGCAGCCCGAACGGATAGGCATCCACGCTGCGTGTGCGCCGCGTTTATGTTAGCGAGCTTACTCGCGTGAAACAATATATGGAGGGTCCGGTGTCGCCTCTCAGGCGAAAGAAAAGGCCGGTGCGAAACTCGCCCGGCCTTGTTTGGAGTTGATGTGAGACCGGACTAGCCGGTTTCCAGCATCTCATCCTGTCCGCAGTCGCGCATGCCGAGGAAGTGATGGGTCACTTCGTCGCCGCTCTCATTGGCAACTGCGACCGGGGAAAGTTCCTGGCCGTTGCGCTTGTCATAAAGAACGCAGGGCAGGGATTCATTTCCGTAGATCCAGCGGTCGCCCCACTGCTGCATGGCGATCAGGATCGGGAACAGCGCTTCACCACGGTCGGTCAGGACGTATTCCTGACGCTGGCCACGAACGCCGACTTCCTCGCGGGTCATGATCCCGTTTTCGACCAGCTTGTTGAGCCGGTCCGTGAGAATGTTCTTCGCAATGCCGGTACTTTCGTGGAAATCACTGAAACGACGGGCACCTTTCATAGCGTCTCTTACGATCAACAGTGTCCACCAATCGCCGACTTGATTGAGTGTTTGCGCGATAGCGCAAGGCATTTCATCGAAACGTTTCCGTCCCATACCAATAGTCCCCCAAAGACTAAGGCGTTGATACGCCGCTCCTCCAAAAAGTTCGAATCAAGCCGCTCCTAAAAGCAGCCTACCCGAGCACTCCCTTCCCCGCACGAAAGTGAGGTGACAAACAGCTTGCAGGTTGGTCCGTCACGTGCAGTAAAGATACAGGGTTGTGAAATTAATGCGACCCAAAAATGATCTTATGCCGATACCAGATGTGACGGTGAGAGAAACGATAAAAATATCGACAAAGTTTACGGTTGGTTTCCGGGGGAGAGGACTTGCTTGATGGCTTAGGGGTAGACACGCTCACGGTTGAGCTGAGCCCCACATTCCAGCTGATCATGTCCGTCAGCCTCATGGTGATGATGTTCACCGTGGCGCTCGGTCTAAAGTTTCAGGATTTCATCGACTTGAAGAAAGAGCCCGGGGCGGTTGCCGGCGGCGTGGCGGCCCAGGTCCTTGGCTTGCCGCTCCTGACGCTCGGGCTGATCATGATGCTCAACCCGGCGCCCGGCGTCGCGCTCGGCATGATCGTCGTCGCCAGTTGTCCGGGCGGAAATGTTTCCAACGCGCTGACACTCTTTTCGCGCGGTGATACCGCCTATTCAGTCTCCCTGACCGCCATTTCCAGCGTCTCTGCCGCGCTGGTTACCCCGGTCTCAATCCTGTTCTGGGCGAATCAATACGGCCCCACCTCCGCCCTGGTCGATACGCTTGATGTCGACCCGACGATCTTCCTGGTGCAGACCGCAGGCCTGCTTGCCCTGCCACTGGTGTGCGGCATGTCGCTGGCGCACTGGAAAACGGATTTGGCGGCAGTGATGAAGCGCTATCTGACGCCGGTTGCCTTTTCCATCCTGGTCGGGCTGATCCTGGTCGGTGGCTATACCAATCGCGATGTCCTGTTTTCACCGGACCACAATCTCATTCCGCTGGTCATGACGCATAATGCAGTCGCCTTTGCTGCCGGGGCTCTCGCCGCTGTGGCGATGAGGCTGGCGGGGCCCAAGGTGCGTTCGCTGACCTTCGAGGTTGGGATACAGAATGCCGGGCTGGGGCTCTTGCTCCTGTTGTCGCAATTTGGTGGTGTAGGCGGTGCCGTTGCCGTAACCGCGCTTTGGGGCGTGTGGCACATTACGGCAGGATTTGTGCTGGTCGGGCTTTTCCGCGGTTACGACCAGCTGACCAAGAACACGCGGATATCGTGAATTTGACGGGAGGCATTCATGTTCGATCTGGTTATTCGCGGCGGCAAGCTGTTCGACGGCACTGGCACCGAGCCCTGTGAAGCTGACATCGCCATCAAGGACGGCAGGATTGTCCAGATCGGTGATGTGAGTGGCCAAGCGACGCGGGAGATCGACGCTGCCGGCAAGATCGTCACACCGGGCTTTGTCGATATCCACACGCATTATGACGGTCAGGCGAGCTGGGATGAGGAGCTTCGGCCCTCTATCGACCACGGTGTGACTACGGCGGTGATGGGCAATTGCGGTGTTGGATTTGCCCCTGTGCGCGAGGCCGACCACGACAAGCTGATCAAGCTGATGGAAGGTGTCGAGGACATCCCCGGCACGGCGCTGCATGAGGGGCTGACCTGGGATTGGGAGAGTTTCCCGGACTATCTCGATGCGCTCGACAAGATGCCGCGCACGATCGATATCGCCGCCATGATGCCGCACGACCCGCTGCGGGTTTATGTGATGGGCGACCGCGCTGTCTTTTCCGAACATGCGACGGGTGAGGACATCGAGGAAATGCGCCGTTTGACCCGGGAAGCGCTGCAGGCAGGCGCTATCGGGTTTGCTACGGGCCGTTCTGACGTCCACAAGACCGCCGATGGTGACTGGACGCCGTCCTCGGAAGCCACGCGTGATGAACTCACCGGGATAGCCCGGGCCTTCGAAGGGCTGGATTTTGGTGTCGTACAGGCGGTTTCCGATTTCAATCTCGAACGTGGTGAGGCGGATTTTGATGAGGAATGGTCCATCGTCGCCGATTACGCCAAGGCTTCCGGGCGACCGTTTTCCTTCTCTCTCATGCAGCGTGATTTCGCGCCGGATCAATGGCTCAAACTGATCAGCCGGTCGGAAAAGCTCAAGGACGAGGGTGTGGATGCGCGCATGCAGGTCGCGCCGCGTGCGATCGGCGTTTTCCTCGGCTTCAACTGCACTTTCCATCCCTTCATGGGTTATCCGACCTACAAGAGCATTGCGGATTTGCCCCTGGCCGAACGCGTGGCGAAAATGAAAGACTCGGCGTTCAAGGCGAAAGTCCTCTCTGAGAAGACCGACAAGCTCTCCGGCCCCGGCTCGTCCATCCCGCCGCTCGCTGACCTTCTCATGGAGCATATCGAGATGGTGGCCGAGAAGTTCTTCCAGATCGGCAACCCTCCGGATTACGAGCAGCCAGCGGAGAATTCGTTGGCCGCGCGGGCGCGTGCCGAAGGCAAGCCGTTGATGGAGATCATCTACGACACCCTGCTGGAACGGGATGGCAAGGAGCTGATCTACCTGCCGCTCTATAACTATACTGAGCTCAATTACGACAATGTGCTCAAGATGATGGAGCACCCGCAGGCGCTCTACGGCCTGTCTGATGGCGGCGCGCATGTGGGCACGGTCTGCGATGCTTCCATGCCGACCTATATGATCACACACTGGACGCGGGACCGCTCGCGAGGGCGCAAGCTCGATCTTCCAACCGTGATCCGCATGCTGACCGGGGCGCAGGCCGATTACCTGGGCATGTCCGACCGTGGCTATCTCCGGGAAGGTCTCAAGGCGGACATCAATATCATCGACCTTGACCGCCTGCAGATGGAACCGCCGCACATGGAACAGGACCTGCCGGCCGGTGGTCAGCGCCTGTTGCAGGGCGCGCGCGGTTACACGGCGACGATTGTCGCCGGTGATGTCGTCATGGAGGAGGGGCGGCTCACCGGCGCCAAGCCTGGGCGCCTCTATCGGGCCGGGCAACCAGCTGTTGTGGCAGCGGAATAATCATGAGGCTCTTTTCCCCCATCGTTCTGCTGGTCGCTCTGGGCGTCGCGGTGCTGTCTGTGACCCTGTTGGTGCTTGAACCCGCCAGCTGGAGCAGGGCAGTTTTGTCGCTGGTTTTCCTGCCGCTTGCCGGGGCAGTGATCTACCGGGTCGCTCGTCGCAACTCGCAATCTGCTGCGGCCCGCGAGCGGTCGTTGATCCGGACCCGGGCAGCCATGGTGGGGGCAGGAGCCGTCATGGCCTCGGCCCTCGGCTTTCGCCTGGTTGAGGTGTTTGGCATTGAAACGGACACGACCGCAAAATCCGTTGCCAGCATGGTTCTTGTCCTGGTCGTGGTGTTCGGCGAGTTCCAGTCCGGTCGAATGGACCGTGAAGCGGACAAGCTTGACGACGAAGACTGACGCGACCCATCAGCGACGTTCGTTCAAGCCCGCTAGCAATCTGACGCATTTTTAATTCGAATTCGGCATTTTGCTGGCATGGATATGATCATGACACCGAGGCAGGCGCGCAGTCTGCGGACCCAGGAGAGCATTCTCGACGCTTTGGAGCGTTTGCTGAACGCTGACCCGTACGGCGAGTTGTCCATGCCTGGCATTGCCGAGGCTGCGGGCGTGTCGGTCGGCGGGCTTTACGGCCGCTTTGCCAATCGCGAACAGCTGATGGACGCCGTGCACGCCCGATACCAGGCGCGGCGGGATAAAATGTTGCTAGAGAAGCTCGACGCGCAGGGCGAAACAGGGCTGTCCGAGCGGATCGGCGCGTTTGTGGACGCCTTTGTCGATTTGCACTCCCGGAATGCGGGTGTCTTGCGCAGTTTCATTATCCGTCACTGGCTGACGGGTGGAGCTCCGACCCACGAGGTCCTGGCCGAGGTTCGCGATCACAAACAACGTGTCGTCGACTATCTGCTGGCGGCTTGCCCGGACGATGAGCGCGGCTCCAGAGCAGGTCGGATCCGCCGTGCGGTGGAATACGTGATTTCAATCAGCAAGGACCAGATCGTTGTGGCGCCGGATAAGCCGGCTGAGCGCACGGCGCTGGACCTTGAACAGCTACGCGCAGACCTGCGGTTGATTGCCAACCGTATGATCTTCGGTCGCGATCCCTAGGAGAGACAAATGCCCCTTAATCGAGGCGGAATTATTCCGGTGCTTCTCGCGACCGGACTGGTGGCTTGTGGCCTTGATTCCGATGTCCAAGCCCAGGATGAGCTCATCCCGAGGGCGGCGCTCTTTTCGGACAATACGCGTTACGATGCGGCGTTGTCGGCCGATGGAAGGCGTTACGCCTGGTCGGCTGAACATCAGGGCGTACCGGCCATCTGGATGGCTTCCCTCGACGGTAACAGGGGCGCTCGCCCGGTCACGCCTGCTGGTGCCTCGGTTCCGCAATTCATCTGGAGCGCCAATCCCGATGTGATCCTGATCATCGGTGATAACTCAGGCGATGAGCGCTGGCGGGTTTCCGCGCTTAATGTGGTCAGCGGAGGTCTGGTCGATCTGACGCCGGGTGAAGGCGAACGGGCCAGCGTTCTGGCGACGTCGGTGCCGGATCGCGATCATGTCGTGATCTCGTCCAACGAGCGCGACCCAGCGCACCCGGATCTTTTCAAGGTGAATATTCTCACCGGAGAGCGGTCGCGTATTCTGTTGAACGAGGCGGGGAATGCGAACTTCCTGGTTGGTGCGGACCTCGTGCCGCGCATCGGTGTTCGCGTGTATCCCGACACCGGGGATTTCCGTCTGGATGCGCTGGAGGCCGAACCGCGCGCGCTGGCCGAGATTGCCTACGAAGACACCCGCGGGTTCGAGCTTCTGTCCGTGTCTGCCGAAGCCGACGAGATCTATCTGCTAGATACGACCGGCCGCAATACCAGCGCGCTGGTGGCGATGAACCTTGAGACAGGCGCGAGCCGCGTCCTTGCAAGTAATGATCGGGCTGACATCGTCGAAGTCATCACCGATCCGCACACCGGTCACCCGCTGGCCTATGCGCATGATTACGCTGGCAAGGTCTGGGAAGCGGTCGAGGCCTCTGACGAGGCGCTGTTTGAACGTCTTGGCGAGCTGGACGGCCGGGTTGATTTCGAGGCCTGGAGCGCGGATGGAGAGGCGTTCACACTCTACGTCACAGGCTCGGCGCCGTCCGCCTATATCCGTGTGGTTCGCGCGTCCGGCGAGATCAGCCATCTGATAGATATCTATCCGGATCTTGCCGGATATGAGTTCACCGCCAAACAGGCCGAACGCATCACCACCCGGGACGGACAGGAAATGATCGCCTGGCTGACTCTGCCGCATGGTTCCGACAGGGATGGCGATGGCCGGCCAGACACGCCGGTGCCGATGATCGTCATGCCGCATGGTGGCCCCTGGGACCAGTCGCATGAGGCCTTCGATCCGTGGCAGCGATCGCTGGCCGATCGGGGATATGCGGTGCTGTCACCGAACTTCCGGGGCTCGACCGGTTACGGCAAGGCCTGGCTCAATGCGGGTGATCGGGAATGGGGCGGCGTGATCCAGAACGACGTCATCGACGCCTCCCGCTGGGCTGTCGAGGCTGGCATCGCCGAGCAGGACCGGATCGGTATCTGGGGCGCATCCTTTGGGGGTTATATGGTCCTTAGAACACTGTCGAACACACCGGATGAATTCGCTTGCGGGGCGGCGGGAGCCGCGAGTACGGACCTGACGACCCTCTACGATTCCCTGCCGGAATACTGGACAGCCTTCCTGGCGGAGTACCGCCGCCGCGTGGCCGATCCGACGACGCAAAAGGGGCAGGCCCTCAGCCGGGCCCATTCCCCGCTCTATGAGGCGCACCGGATATCCGCTCCGTTGCTGATCGGTCAGGGGGCCGAGGACAGTCGCGTGCCGCGGGCCGAGTCCGAACAGATTGTCTCGGCCATGGTCGGCAATGGCCAGCCGGTCACCTATCTGCTGTTTGAGGGCGAGGGGCATGGCAATCGCATCGTGGCCAATAACCGCGCGGCCATGGCGATCACCGAGAATTTATTTGCCGCCTGTCTCGGCGGCCGGGCCGAGCCCTTTGGCGATGCCCTGGATGGCAGCACGCTGACGATCCCGCAGGGCGCGCAGCATGTGCCGGGGCTGGCGCAGGCCTTGTTGACCCGGGAAGAGTGATCAGCGCACGTAGCTCGCACCATTGATGTCGATGCAGGAGCCTGTGGCGCTGGCGCAGGCTCCCGAGCCGAGGAAAGCGCACATGGCGGCAATTTCCTCCGGCTCGGCCATGCGACCGATGGGGATTTCCGAACTTGCTGCAGCAATTCCTGCAGCATTTTGCGGTGCCATGCGGGTGTTGATCCAGCCCGGCGCGAGCGCATAGGCGTGAATTCCGAACTGGCCCCATTGCCGTGCAATCGTCTTGGTCAGCGACAGGACCGCGCCCTTGGAGGCGGCATAGGCCATGTGGTCCTTGTCCTCGCCGCGATATCCGGCCCGGCTGGCGATGTTGATGATCTCGCCACCGCCGCTTTCCTTCATCTCCGGAATGGCCGCGCGGCAGATATCGGCGACGGCCATCAGATTGACCTGCAGGATGCCGGCCCAGTTGGCTTCCCAGGTCTCGTCGGAACTGTCCAGCGGCGTGTCCCAGTGAATGCCGGCATTGTTGACGACAATATCGATACGTCCTCCGGCCATGTGCAGCGCAGCATCATAGAGGTCACGGCCTGCGCCGGGCATCATCAGGTCGGCCTGGACGGCCCCTAGGGCCCGCGGCCCGATTTCGCGAACAGCCGCATCGGCGTCGGCCATGTTCTGATTGCCGTGGAGGATGACCTCGGCGCCCTGTTCGGCAAACAGGCAGGCGGCCGAGCGGCCAACGCCATGGCTGGATCCGGTGATCAGGGCGCGTCGGCCGGAAAGGGGTCCACTCATGGTCTTGTCCTTGTCTCTTGAAGTTCTGGACGAGCATTAGCGGGCTTTGCGCAAAAGCCAAAAGAAAAGCCGCCGGACGGGACCGGCGGCTTTCACTTGTTCTGGTGGCCGAGCCTATTTCAGCTGTTTTTTGGCCAGGCCCTCGATCAGCTTGCCATAGGGCGGGGCGAGCATGCGTGAGGGGTGCCACTTGCCGGTGTGGAAGACCGAACGGTTGTGGCTGAACACTTCGAACCCGGTCTCGCCATGATAGGCCCCTTGGCCAGACGCGCCGATACCACCGAAAGGCAGATCCGGGATGGATAGGTGCAGCAGGTTGATGTTCACGCCGACACCGCCGGACAGTGTCCGGTCAAGCACGCGCTCAGCCTCGGCCTTGTCCGTTGTGTAGACATAGAGCGCCAGCGGATGGTCGCGATCACTGATGTAATCGGTGGCTGTGTCCAGATCCTCATAGCCGAGCACGGGCAGGATCGGACCGAAGATCTCTTCCTCGAGCAGTTTCGAGTCGGCCGGCAGGTTGAGCACAACCGTCGGCGGGATCTTGCGCGCGGCCTTCGCGGCCGCTGCATCGTGTTCCGGCTGGAGGATAGCGGCGCCCGCGGCCCGGGCTACCTCGATCATGGTGTCGAGGCGAGCGTAGTGCCGGTCCGAGACGATGGCCGAGTAGGAACCGTCATTGCCGGCATCCTCGAACTGGGCCTGGGCAACCTCGATGATTGCTTTGGCGATCTCTTTCTCGCGCCCCTTGGGGGCGAGCACGTAATCCGGCGCGACACAGGTCTGACCGGAGTTGAAAAGCTTTCCCCAGCCAATTGATTTTGCTGCAGATTCGAATGGGTAATTCGCGGTGACGATCGCCGGGGACTTGCCGCCCAGCTCCAGCGTGACCGGGACCAGGTTTTCCGCCGCTGCCTTGGCGACCAGGCGTCCGACCTGAGTCGAACCGGTATAGAAAAGATGGTCGAACTTCAGCTGGGTGAAGGCCTGGCCCACCGCAGGACCGCCGGTAATGACAGCGACCTGGTCCTCGTCGAAATACTGACCGATGAGGGATTTCATCAGCTCGGCTGTTGCCGGCGTGTATTCGGACGGTTTGATCATCGCCCGACAGCCCGCACCGAGCGCCGCAACGAGCGGCGCCATGGCGAGCTGGAAGGGATAATTCCACGGCGCGACAATGCCGGCCACACCGACGGGGTCCCGGCGAATATACGCCTTGCCAGGCATCAGGTTCATGGGAACCGAGACGCGTTTGGGTTTCATCCATGTTTTCAGGTGTTTCGCCGTGTGTTCCGCGTCATTAATGACGAAGACGATCTCGCCGAAAATACTCTCTTCGCGCGCCCGGCAAGAGAAGTCCTTGTTGATGGCCTCGCAAATGGCATCGACGTTGTCGCGGCACAGTTTGGCGATCTTGGCCAGATCCGCCTTGCGCTCGGCGAGGGAGCGCTGCCGGTCCGCCCGGAAAGCCGATTTCTGATCGGCCAGAATGGATTTCATCCGCTCGATCTGTTTGGATTCTGCGTCACTCATGGCGGTCTCCTCAGGCGTGATCTTCCGCGATCATTGCCGCAGCACGGGTCGCGATCATGATTGTAGGCGCGTTGGTATTGCCGCCCACCAGGCGCGGCATGACCGAGGCATCGATCACGCGCAGGCCGTCAATTCCCTTGACGCGGCAACGGCTGTCAACGACCGAGAGGTCGCCCGAACCCATCGCGCAGGTCGATGTGGGATGATAGAGCGTCTCGGCGCGTTTTCGAACATCATCCATCAATTCCGCCCGCGTCGTGACATCGGCGCCGGGATAGCGCTCTTCCTTGCGATCAAAATCGAAGGCCGGCGCGCGCAGGATCTCCCGCACCTTGGCGAGACCGTCCGTCAATACGTCGGCGTCGAACTCGTCTTCCAGATAATTCGGCTGGATAAGCGGGTGGTCGTAGGGATCAGTGGATTTGAGGCGAATGTCGCCGCGGCTACGCGGGTAGAGCTGGCATACATGCAGGGTGACGCCATGCCCCCAGGCCTTCTCGATCCCGTGCGGATTGGAAATCGCCGGAATGAAAACAAGTTGCAGGTCCGGAATCTCCTCCGCATAGGCCGATTTGATGAAGGCTCCGCCCTGAACCGGGTTCACATAGGCCGGGCCATCGCCCATCAGCATCATGCGACCCATCATGTAGATGTGGTGGGGAATGGAACGTAGGGAATTACCGATCGAGATCGAGGACTTTGTCCAGATCTGCGCGGTGACATCGAGATGGTCCTGCAGGTTCTTGCCGACGCCGGGCAGGTCGTGTTCGACGGAAACGCCGGCCTCGCGCAACTCATCCGCCGGGCCGATGCCGGAGAGCAGGAGCGTCTGCGGGGAGTTGATGGCACCGCCGGACAGGATGACTTCCTTGCGGGCTTTCAGCTCGGTACGTGTGCCATCAATCTCGACCTCGACACCGGTGGCGCGGCCATTCTCGATGATGATCCGGCGGACCATGGTCTTGATCGAAACGGAGCAGTTGGCGCGATCCAGGGCCGGGCGCAGGAAAGCGTCCGCGGCGCTGCAGCGTTTTCCGTCACGCTGGGTGACCTGGTAGGGGCCGAAACCTTCCTGGTCTGGTCCGTTGAAATCGCCATTGCGCTTGTATTGCAGCTGGTCGCCGGCCTTGAAGAAGGCCTCGGTCAGCGGGTTAAGCGGGGTGATGTCTTCCACAGACAGCGGGCCGCCTGCGCCGTGCAGGTCAGAGGCGCCGCGCTGTTGGTCCTGGACTTCCTTGAAGGCGGGCAGGGCATTGTTCCAGCCCCAGCCTTCCGCGCCATAAGTCTGTTCCCACTCGTCGAAATTCTCTTTCGCACCACGCATGTAGTGCATCGCGTTGATCGAGGATGACCCGCCGAGCGTCTTGCCGCGAGGCCAGTGAAGCTTGCGGTCGTAGAGATGTTTTTGCGGTTCGGTCCAGTAGCCCCAGTTGAACTCCTCACCCGTGACCGCAAACTGGAGCAGCATGGGTGTCTTGATTATTGGGCTGTCGTCAGAACCGCCGGCCTCTAGGACACAGACGCTGACGTCCGGGTCGCGCGAAAGGCGTTCCGCAACCGTACAGCCCGCCGAACCGGCGCCGCAGATGATATAATCGTATTCAGTCTCACTCATCTCCGGCCTCCATGGCTTCCACGCCAGTTTCCACCGGGCCACCGTAATGAGCAGCCAGGGCGCGCATGGCGATCAGGGATTCCTCGGTACGCGAGGTCCAGGTCGGGTCTGCAGCGGTGCGGGCGATGACAATGTCGCGGCGTTCATCAACCCAGACATATTGTCCGTAGACACCCGCCATGAAGTATTCGCCGTCATAACCTTCCGGCACCCAAAAATGCAGGCCGTAGCCGCGATGGGCGTAGACACCGTTCGGGCCGGGTTCCTGGAAGTCCGCATTCGGGCGCGTGGCGCTGACGACCCAGTCTTCCGGCACTAGCTGGTTGCCCTCCCAATTACCGCCCTGCAGGTAGAACTGGCCGAAGCGGGCATAGTCTTCCAGCGAGGAGTTGAGGCAGCAATAGCCAATCGCCATGCCGCGATCACCGGGCACATTCTGGTTCCAGTAGGCCGGGCGGGTCATGCCGATCGGGCCCCAGATCTGTTCCTGTACGGCCTGGGCAAGGGGCTGGTCGTAAACCGCGCGAACCACAGCCGAGAGCACCTGGGTATTGGCGCTGACATAGTGCAGGTCTTCGCCGGGCGCGCGATTGCGCTCAACCTCGCCGACCAGCGTGTCGATGTTCTGGCCATAAATATTGGCGCCCAGGAAAAGGCGGCGGATATCGGAGCCTTCCGCGTTGTAGTCCTCGTTGAAATCGACACCGGCCGACATCATCAGCAGATGACGCAGGGAGGTCGCGCCAAACGGAGTGCCGGCATATTGCAGGGCGAATTCGTCGGCAGTCTGGTCGAGATTGTCGATCAGGCCCTGGTGCATCGCCATGGCGATCAGGGTCGCGACATAGCTTTTTCCGACCGACCAGGACGTGTGGTGTGTCTCGGCTGTGGAGCCGAGCAAATACTGTTCATGGACGACAACACCGTCGCGCAGCACCATCAGGCCGGTACTGTCGGATTCGGCCAGCCACTCATCGATCAGCTTGTCCTGTCCATTGAACCGGAATGAAACGCTCTCATTTGATACATTTCGGGGCGTTTCGACGGGATTGTTTCCCGTTTCGATTGTCCTGTACGGGAAAATATCGCCCATATTGCGAAAAGTGTGTGCCAGTCGGTCGACGCTTGTTGCGGCCTGGATTTCCGCCGGAGAATAGTCCGACCAGGGCCTGTAATACCAACCGCCAGCAGACACTGCTGCGATGCCCGCAATGGCTCCTAAGCCAATGATTATATTTTTCATTTTTCTCCCCAGGCGCGTCTAAATGAACGCTGTTCACTACGCAGCCTAACAGAGTTCTTCGCAGAGAAAAGACTTGGGTCAAAATCTGCCGCTCTCCAGGCAGAGTGCGGCAAGTGTGCATCATCAAGGCATCTTTTTTGCTCCAAGCGCAAAAACGAGCTGACAGCGTCGTCCTATGATGTTCATATGTCAGATAGTTCACGCGGAAATGGTTGGCTAGAAACCGCGTTACTGAGGGGAGAAAATTCCAATGAAAATGTTCTCGAAAGCGGCCGCTTTGGGCACGACCGCTATTCTTTGTGGCCTTGTTGGCACTACTGGCGCCCTTGCACAGGTAGAGACGATTACAGTCACGTCGCAGAAACGTGAGCAGACTCTGCAAGAGGTTCCGATCGCGGTTTCCGTCGTTCAGGCTGAGACCCTTGAGAATGCGCAAATCGTTGACGCCATCGACCTGCAATCGGTCGTTCCGTCTCTGCGCGTAAGTCAGCTCGAGCGCAGCTCCAACGCGACCTTCATCATTCGTGGCCAGGGTAATGGCGCGAACAACCCGGGTATCGAGCCGTCGGTTGCTGTCTATATCGATGGCGTCTTCCGCAGTCGTGCCGGTACGGCGCTGTCTGACCTCATGGGTATCGAGCGTGTCGAGGTCCTGCGTGGCCCGCAGTCGACCCTGTTCGGCAAGAATGCGACCGCTGGTGTTGTCAGCATCATCACCGAAGAGCCGCAGTTCGATTTCGGCGGTCAGGCCGAAATCACGCTCGGCAACTACAATTCCATCATCACCCGCGGTTCCGTTACGGGTCCGATCTCGGACACGGTTGCGTTCTCTTTGAGCGGGAGCATGAACCAGCGTGACGGTTACTTCACGAACACCGGCACGGGTGGCGATTTCAACAACCGTGATCGCTGGGCGCTGCGTGGCCAGCTGCTGTGGGTGCCGAACGATGAGTTCAGCCTCCGCCTGATCGCTGATTACGATGAAATCGACGAAAACTGCTGTGGTACCGACCGCGTCGTTGATGGCGCTGCCGGTGGTGTGATTCGCGATCTTCTGGGCGGTCAGACGTCCGGCTCCGGCTTCACCTACGAGATCGCGACGGATTTCGAAAACCAGAACACGATCGAGAACTCCGGTATCTCCGCCCAGGCGGACTGGAGCTTCGGCGACACGATGACGCTGAGCTCAATTACCTCGTTCCGTGGTTATGAAGACTATATCGACTATGAAGGCGATTTCACGACGCTCGAGCTGCTCAGCTCCAACGTTCGTGGCCTTGACGTCGATACGTTCAGCCAGGAATTCCGCCTGACCGGCGAATTGGGTGATCGTGGCTTCTTCCTGCTGGGTGCCTACTTCTCCACGGAAGACATGACGGTTGAAGACTCCCGTCAATACGGCGCGGATACCCGCGACTACGTCGATATCCTGACCGCGTCGGGTGTTATACAGGTCGCTCCGGGTGTATTCGTACCGGATCCGTCCACCAGCGCGATCACCGGTATTGAAGTCGCTACGGGCTTCGCGCCGGGAACATTCTTCGCATCCGGTAACGGTACTGCTTTCACCGCAGAGCAGAGCGACGAGCAATTCCAGATTTTTGGTCAAGTTGATTTCAACCTCACCGACCGTTTGGTCCTGACCGGTGGTCTGGCTTACTTCCAGTCTGACAAGGAAGTTGACTTCCTCAACGTCACTCGCACCAACCCGTTCTCTGACCTGAACCTGGTCGCTATCGGTGAGCCGCTCATCCTGGCTGGTCTCATTGGCGCGAACCCGCTGTTCACAGGCACGGACCCGACCGATCCGCTTCAGATTGGTGCATTTGCCCTGGCCAACCCGGCTGTCTTCGCACAGCTCCAGGCTCTGGCAACGGGCGCATCCACGGCCTTCCCAGGCAGCGGTGCTCCGATTACCAACCCGCTTCTCGGCCTGTTCGCGGCCGGTCTGCAGCCGCTGGGCGCGCTGACCCCGTTCCCGAACTCTGTCGAGGACGGACGTACGTCTGACTCAGATTGGCCGTATACGGTTCGTCTCGCATTCGATGCGACCGACCGCACCAATGTCTACGCTTCGTTCTCTCGTGGCTTTAAGGCCTCGTCCTGGAACCTGACGCCGGATACCCGTCCGGCATCTGCGGACATTGCTGCTCTGCGTGCATCGGGTGAACTGGCTTCCGACAACGCTCTTGGTGCTCCGACCGTGGTCACCACGGCTGAAGCGCTCGGCGTCGCTGGTAACCAGCGTTTCGCCCGTCCGGAAGTTACCGAGACTTTCGAGATTGGTTTCAAGACCCGTTTCGACTTCGGTTCTCTTGACGTTGCCTATTTCGACCAGACCGTCACTGACTTCCAGTCGTCTGTCTTCCAGGGTGCCGGCTTCGCCGTCATCAACGCCGGTGAGCAGTCCGCTACCGGTCTGGAATTCGACAGCGTTCTCTACCCGCCGGCATTTGATGGTCTGACCATCAACCTGTCCGGTATCTGGATGGATGCGCAGTATGATGACTTCCAGGGCGCTCCGGTTGTTTCCGGCAGCCCGGAAGATCTGGCTGATGGCGTTCAGGACGGCACCGGTGATCTCAGCGGTAGCGATGTCGCTGGTATCCCGTCGTTCGCTGGCTCCTTCGGTGTCCAGTATGCTCGTGACGTGTCCTTCGGTGAGCTGATGTTCCGCGCCGACTGGCAGTATGAATCCGAGGTTCGTCTGCTGGACAACCTGCCGGAAAACATCACGCGTCAGGTCAGCACCATCAATGCTTCTGTTGGTGTGAACTTCAACAATGGCCTGGAAGCGCTGCTGTGGGCTCGTAACCTCAATGAGGACGAGTATTACACGTCTGGCTTCCCGACCACGCTGCAGTCCGGATCCTTCTCGGCTTATCCGAACCAGCCGCGTACTTACGGCCTGACCCTGCGTTCGCGCTTCTAAGGAAGGCGAACCAACAGGCTCACGCTTGTTGACAGGATTGAGGCGGCGCCGGGGAAACCCGGCGCCGCTTTTGTTTGCGGTGATCGGCTGTCTCAAGCCACTTTGAAGCCTGAAAGAGTGAACAGTGTTCAAATAAGGGCTTTGCTTTGCAGCGCAGGCTGGTTAGCTTGACCCGATATTCCTTTATGGAGACGGGAATGCTCGAATTGCTCATCTTCCTCGGATCGCTGCTGGGTATCGCCGCCATGGTCCTGGTCAACCGCCAGCTTGGCCTGTTCGAGGCGGCCACAATTTCCAGCCTGGACGATGCGACTCGCCGGCTCGATACGGACCAGATCGGGTTCATGGCCGGGCCAGGCATTCTCGCGGATGACAACAGGACAGCGCTTGTCGAGGAAAAAGGCTCCGGCCGTATCGGCCTGCTTGTGGTCGCGGGCAGTGATGTCGTCATCCGCTATCTCGATCCGGGATCGGTCCGCGCTGCCAAGATGGGCGAGGGCCGCGACATCCATCTTGAGCTCAATGATTTCACCTTTGCTCCGGTGGAGCTCGCCATTTCCGACACCTCGACGGCACGCCACTGGGCGGACCGTCTCAACAGCATGCAAGGCTAGATGATGGACGTTCCCGCTTTTGCCGCGAGCTTCAAGCCGATCGACTGGGCCATTCCCTTTTTTGTTCTCCTGATCGTCGCCGAGATGATCTTTGCCAAGCGTACCGGAGGCGCGCGTTTCGAGTCCCGGGACAGCGCAGCCAGCCTGTTGATGGGGTTGGGCAGCACAGTGTCATCCATCCTCTATGGGGGGCTCATCGGAGCCTGGCTGATCTTTGTCTATGATTTCCGCCTGCTCGATATTCCCTTTGCCTGGTGGGTGTGGCCGATCGCGCTGGTGCTGGATGATTTCTTCTATTACTGGTCCCATCGCTGGGCGCATACCGTGCGCTGGTTCTGGGCCGAGCATGTGATTCATCACTCGTCGCAGCACTACAATCTGACGACTGCCCTGCGTCAGCCCTGGACCGGGCTGTTCACGCTGAAATGGTTATGGCTCGGATCTGTCATGGTGCTCATCGGCTTTCACCCGGTGATGGTCGGCATCGTGGGCGGTATCAATCTGGTCTATCAGTTCTGGATCCATACCGAGGCGATCAAGAAATGCCCGGACTGGTTCGAGGCGGTGATGAATACACCGTCCCACCATCGTGTTCACCACGGCATCAATCCACGTTATCTCGACCGCAATTATGCGGGTATTTTCATCATCTGGGACAAGATGTTCGGTACTTTCCAACCCGAACTTGATGACGAGGATATCCGCTATGGTGTCGTCAAGAATCTGGGCACCTACAACCCGCTGCGTATCGCCTTTCATGAATGGCTGGCCATTGCGGACGACATGCGCAAGGCAGGCAATTGGCGTGATGCGATGATGTTCCTTCTAGCGCCTCCGGGCTGGTCTCCGGACGGTTCGCGGTCGACCTCCAGGGAAATCCTGGAGCGATGGGAAGCGCGCCGTCGCCAGGTCGGTCCGGCGGAGTAAGGGCGTGCGCGCCTGCGTCAGGTCGAGCTCGGTCATCTCAACGACCAATACGCTGAAATACTGAGCGGTTTGAGCCAGGGTGAGGCGGTGGTGTTGTATGCTAGCGATTCCGTGACTGATGGTGCCCGGCTCACGCCTCGATAACGTCGTTCAAAAAATCGAGGAACGGGCCTTGCTTTTGGTGGTGAATTGACACACCTTAGCTTTGTGAACAATGTTCACTAATGATCTTGGTCTGGTCGCTCCTGGGGAGGAAACGTGCCATGGGCTCTCTCAGAGAACTCTATCCGATGCCGGATATCGACAAGCATTGGTCGGTCCCGCAGCAATTCGACGCAACTTTCGACTTCGAATACGACGACGGGCGCACGACGCTCATGCACCTCTACCAGAAGGGCAAGGACATGCAGTGGGATGCGGTCAACCGCATCGACTGGAGCCTGGACCTGGATGAAGAAAACCCGATGCAATTGCCCGATGAAGGTATTGCCCTGAAGGGCTCACCGATCTGGGAAAAGATGTCGGAAAAAGACCGCATTCAATTCCGTCGCCACGCCCAGTCGTGGAATATCTCACAATTCATGCAGGGCGAGCAGGCCGCGCTGATCTGCGCCTCGAAAATCGTCCAGCAGGTTCCGGATCTCGACGCCAAATTCTATGCCTCGACCCAGGTCATGGACGAGGCTCGTCACGTGGAAGCCTACAAGGGTTTGATGCAAAAGTTCGGTGTGGCCTACCCGATGACCCAGCCCCTGGCCTCGCTGGTGGATGATGCCCTGCGCGACAGCCGCTGGGATTTCACCTATCTGGCCATGCAGGTTGTCATCGAAGGCCTGGCTCTGGCAGCGTTCGGCACGATCCGGGATCTGGCCCAGAACCCGCTCGCCAAGATGGTCAATGCCTACGTCATGGAAGACGAGGCGCGACACGTCGCCTTCGGCCGTCTGACGCTACGCGATTATTATCCCGAGTTGACCCAGAAAGAGCGTGACGAACGCGAGGAATTCCTCGTTGAGGCCTGTTATCACATGCGCGATCGTTTCCAGGCTCGCGAGGTCTACGAGACCCTCGACTTGCCTGTCGCGGAATGTATCGAGTGGGCGGAAAACTCGGAAATGAACAAGCTCTTCCGCACGCTCCTGTTCCAGCGCATCGTTCCGGTGGTCAAGGATATCGGCCTGTGGGGCGACAAGATCCAGAAAGCGTACACCGATATGGGCGTCATGCACTATGCCGACCAGGATCTCGATCTGCTGGCCAAGCAGGACGAGGAAATCGCCAAGGACCTGGATAAGGTCAATCACCAGGATGTGCGCATGGCCTATGTGCATGCGGTCGCCGGTCAGGCCGAATAAGAACAATCAGAACAGAATAGTCTCGAACGATTTCAAGGGCGCCCACCGGCGCCCTTTTTGTTCATGCCGCGCTGGCTTTCCTGGTTGCAGCGGGCTGATCCAGACGCTCGCTGACGCGGGCGAGGGTGGCTTCGATTTCCTCGGCCTTGAAGGGTTTAGAAATCACGCCATCCATTCCGGCAGCGAGATAGGCATCATGCTGCTCGCGAAACGCATCGGCAGTGATGGCATAGACCGGCATGCGCGCACGGCCCTCGTTGGTTTCCCATCTGCGGATGGCGGCGACCAGTTCGATGCCGTCCAGTTCCGGCATGTGTATGTCTGACAGGACGAGGTCGAAGGGTTCGGTCTGTACGGCGTCCAGGGCGTTTGCGCCATTATCGTGCTCGGTGATCGAACAGTCATGTTTGGCCAGCATGCTCGCGAGCACCAAGCGATTTGTGGCGACATCATCAACGACCAGTACCCGCAGGCGAGAGCTGATATTGATTTCCTGCGGCTCATCCTTCGTTTCGCCCTGTGAGGGCGCCGAGCGGGCAGGGATGTGAAGGGCGAATTCGGTCCCCGTTCCCAGCTGGGACGTCACGGTCAGCCGGCCCCGCATCAGTTCAGCGATTTCGCGCGAAATCGTCAGCCCCAGACCGGTGCCACCGAATTTGCGTGTTGTTGACGTATCTGCCTGCGAAAAGCGATCGAAAATGCGGGCCTGGGCATCCTCGTCGATGCCGATGCCGGTATCTTGGACGGCAAAGTGCAGTTCATCATTGGCGAGACTGGCAACCAGTTTGACATGACCGCTGGCCGTGAACTTGATAGCGTTGGAAACGAGATTGCCGATGACCTGGTTAAGCCGCATCTCGTCGACCCAGAAATTGCCGGTCAGGTCCGGATCGATTTCGACATTCAGTTCCAGTCCCTTGGCCAGGGCAGCAGAGCTGTAGAGCGCCTCGACTTTGCGGCAGAGTTTGGCCAGGCTGGTGGGGGCAGGGTCAATCTCCAGCTTGCCGCTCTCGATCTTGGTGACGTCCAGAATGTCATTGATGATCTGGATCATCGACGAGCCGGAACAGTCCAGCGTGTCGACCAGCTTACTCTGTTCCTTGTCCAGGCGGGTGCTGCGAAGCATGTTCACGAGGCCGATCACGCCGGTCATCGGCGTGCGCAGCTCATGGCTCATATTGGCCAGAAAACGTGTTTTGGCTTCCGATGCGCGCTCAAGCGCCTTGGCCTGGCGATTGGACAAGACGATGACCAGGGCGAGTGTCGCGAGATTGAATATCGCCAGGAGCCCGATAATCAAACCGCCGCGGGAGAGGTTATTGACCGCCGCCTGGGTGCGGTCATCGGCCCGAAGCATGCTGTCTCGGACGCTGGTCTCCAGTTGGTGCACCGCTTCGATCGCGGCGCTGTCATTGATGCGGACCCGCCGATCGATCTCGGTCGGCAGCAGGCCCTGTTGATGCAGGCTCGCAGCGAGCTCGAGATTGCGCTGGTAGTGGCGAAGGGTCGCGGCGAGATTGTCGAGCGCAAGATCTTCGGTCGCGTTTTCAGACAGCTGTCGGAATTCTTCGATCGCCAGAAGGGCGTCGGCGTATTCTTCACGGATGATTGGCAGGCGTTCGAAATCGCCGCGCAGGACGAAATTCTTGAACTCATGGATCGCGCCGCCATACCCCAGATCGTCCCGAATGCGCGACAGCAATTCCAGGCGTTCGATCGGTGTGGCGAGATTGTCCTCGACCGAGCTGCGAACGCTATTGGTCACCTGACCGGTCAGCACGGCGATGCTGACCGTCGAGAAAACAGCGATAGCTAGCACTGTCGGTATAATGGCGCGTGGCCCGATCCGCATGGTGCCCCCCCCCCCGGACAATAAGTCTTCAATGGCAACCATACGGTATTCGATTTACCAAAGCGTTAGTCGGTTTTACTCCGATCCAAATCCATAGGGCGAGGCGCCAAGCGTATGCGGGTTCATTTCCAGCTTGCGGTTAAGCGGCGGAAAGGCGCGCTGTGCGCAGCCCTCGCGCTCACACAGACGGCAAGCGATGCCTATCGGCGCCGGGGCAAGTTCGCGAATGGCATCTGCATGCACAATATTCTCGGCATATTGCCAGTCACAGCCCAGGGCGATGGCGTGAACGACCGGGCTTTGCCTGTGTGGCGAGGATGAAAACTGGCCACGGGCCAGGGACAGGTGGCGCCGGCCGTCCGTAAGCTCGAAGGACTGCGCCAGGACCTGGCCAGGCGAATGCAGCGCCTCGTAGAGATTCCATTTCGGACACCCACCTCCGGAGCGCACAAAAGGCATGATTCCGCCGCCAAAACGTTTGGAGACATTACCGGCCTGGTCAACGCGTATCATGAAGAAGGGCAGGCCTCGCTCGCCATTGCGTTGCAATGTCGTCAGGCGATGGCAGACCTGTTCAAAGCTCAGCTCGAAACGGCGTTGCAGGCGCACCAGGTCGTAGCGGCTTTCCTCGGCCAGCTTCAGGAATTGGGAATAGGGCGCCAGGATCGCACCGGCCAGGTAATTGCCCAGGCCGACCCTCAGCAGGCGGCGGGCTTCGGCGTTCTCTCCCATCGCTGTATCGGCCAGTTTTTCCAATAACTCGCCGAATTCCAGAGATGCCGTGACCGCAGCGATGTGAAAGGTCCGCGAAGACGGATCGAGCGCTTCGGAAAGCAGCAGGCGACGGCCATGAAAGTCGAGGCGGCGGCGCGCGCCCGCCATAATGTCCTCTTCCAGAACGCGGACGGTAAAGCCGTGCTGTGCCTGCAGGAAGCGGGAGAGGTCGGCAGCCTTGTCACGTGAGCGCAGTCCTGCGCGCTCAATCACCTGGGCGGCAGCATCCTCCAGTTCCGGGAAGTGGTTCTGGCGCGCATCCAGGGCGTCGCGCACGGCCTCCAGGACTACGCCCGGACCGCCGGCACTGCCGGCCGGGCCGGACATGCGCGAGGCGAGGTCCTCAGTTGCCGCGGTTGTTTCGCGATAGGCGTGGAAGAGCTTGGCCAGCGCCTCGGCTGCGCGGGGGTGGCTGTCTGCCAGCTCGTTGAGTTCCATCCGGTCCAGCGCCAGTCCGGACAGGACCGGGTCCGAAGCGGCTTCCTTGAGATCTGCGAGCAGCTGATGATCGGCCTCATTGGCAAAGGCGCGAACATCGACATCAAAACTGTCAGCAAGAGCCAGAAGGACGCGCGCCGTGACGGGACGCTGATTGCGTTCAAGCAAGTTGAGATAGCTGGCGGAAACGCCCAGCGCCTGCGCCGCATCGGCCTGGCTCAGTCCGCGCTCCCGACGCAACCGTCTGAGGCGGGCCCCGGCGAAGAGTTTTTCCAGCGGTTTCTGCTCGTCCATCTCACCGGCCTCTGTCAATAAATTTACAAAACGACATATATACAATGTCAAAGACATTACACTGTATCCGCTTTCTAAGAAAGGACATATCGACAGGGTATAATCTGTTTGACAGTTTCGGGGGCAGGATATTTGTCAATTACGGGGAAGACCAATGACAACTTTCAAAGACCTCGTCCCGAACGCTGCCGATGACCGTTTTGACGGAATCGAGCGTCCCTACACGCCGGAAGATGTTCTCAAGCTGCGCGGTTCCGTCGTGATCCAGCAGACCCTCGCCGAACGTGGCGCCAACAAGTTGTGGGAATTGCTGAAGACGGAAGATTTCGTCAATGCGCTTGGTGCTCTGTCCGGCAATCAGGCCATGCAGCAGGTTCGCGCCGGGCTGAAAGCCATCTATCTCTCCGGCTGGCAGGTTGCGGCTGATGCCAATACTGCTGGCACAATGTATCCGGACCAGTCGCTCTACCCGGCGAATTCTGCCCCGGAACTGGCCAAGAAGATCAACCGTGCACTCCAGCGTGCGGACCAGATCGAGGTCTCGGAGAACGGCCAGGCCTCTCGGGACTGGTTCGCACCGATCGTTGCCGATGCCGAAGCCGGTTTTGGCGGCCAGCTGAACTGTTTCGAGATCATGAAAGCCTTCATCGAGGCGGGCGCTGCAGGCGTTCACTTCGAAGACCAGGTGGCAGCCGAGAAGAAATGTGGTCATCTGGGTGGCAAGGTTCTCATCCCGACCAGCCAGCACGAGCGCAATCTGGCCGCTGCACGCCTGGCTGCTGATGTGATGGCCGTTCCCACGATTACGGTTGCTCGTACCGACGCCGAAAGCGCAACCCTGATCAATTCCGACATCGACGAGCGTGATCATGAATTCATTGATTTCGACGCTGGGCGCACGCCGGAAGGCTTCTTCCGCCTGAAAGAAGGCATGGGTGTCGAGCACTGCATCAAGCGCGGACTGGCCTATGCCAAGGTCGCTGACCTGTTGTGGTGGGAAACTTCCAAGCCGAACCTGGACGAAGCGCGCCGCTTTGCCGAGGCGATCCAGAAGGAATATCCGGGCAAGATGATGGCGTACAATTGCTCGCCGTCCTTCAACTGGGAAGCCAATCTGGACAAGGCCACTATCGAAACCTACCAGCGTGAGCTGGGCGCGATGGGCTACAAATTCCAGTTCGTGACCCTGGCGGGTTTCCACAGCCTCAATCACGGTATGTTCGAGCTTGCCCGCGGGTACAAGGACCGTGGCATGGGCGCCTATTCGGAACTGCAACAGGCCGAGTTCGCTTCCGAGGTCGATGGCTACACCGCGACGCGCCACCAGCGCGAAGTTGGTACCGGCTATTTCGACAAGGTCTCGCTGGCTATTTCCGGCGGCAAGTCCTCGACGACCGCGATGAGCGCGTCCACGGAAACCGCCCAGTTCGCAGCAGAATAACCAGGACACGGGCCGCAGGTCCGGCCGGGGGGCTCTCGCTCTTCCTTGTCCCCCGGCGCCTGGCCCCACAGCAGGAGAACTCGACATGACCCATATCTCACCAACAGGCGTGGAAATTCTTGGACATCTGGAGCCGGGCTATCGAGATATCCTGACCCATGAGGCACTGAGTTTTCTGGCGGGGCTGCACCGCCGGTTTGAAAAACGTCGCCAGTCACTGCTGCGTTATCGCAAGGAACGCCAGGCTGAACTGGACCAGGGCGCCATGCTGCTCTTCCCGCATGAAACGGCTGATATTCGTGCCAGCGAGTGGAAGGTGCGGCCGGCACCGGCGGACCTGCTTGACCGGCGGGTCGAGATCACCGGTCCGGTCGACCGCAAGATGGTCGCCAACGCCCTCAATTCCGGCGCCAAGTGTTTCATGGCCGATTTCGAAGACGCCACGGCGCCGTTGTGGACCAATCTGATTGAGGGACAAATCAATCTGCGCGATGCGAACCGTCGCGAGATTGATTTCACGGATGAGAGATCCGGAAAACAATACAGCATCAATGACGACGCGGCTGTCTTGATCGTGCGACCGCGCGGTTGGCACCTCGATGAGCGTCATGTGCTGGTCAATGGTCAGGCCCTGTCCGGATCTCTCTTCGATTTCGGCCTCTATCTCTTCCACAACCATGAAGCCCTCAAGAAACGTGGAACCGGGCCGTATTTCTACCTGCCCAAGCTGGAGAGCCGTTACGAGGCGCGCCTGTGGAGCCTGGTCTTCCAGCACGCCGAGGATGAGCTGGGCCTGGAACGCGGGACGATCCGCGCGACGGTCCTGATTGAGACTATTCCGGCGACATTCGAGCTGGACGAGATCCTCTATGAACTCAAGGAGCATGTGGTCGGGCTGAATTGCGGTCGCTGGGACTATATTTTCAGCTATATCAAGCGCCTGCGTAACAACCCGGAATGTATTCTGCCGGATCGCGGGGCGGTGACTATGTCGGTGCCCTTCATGGAAGCCTATTCCAAGCGTGTGATCGAGGTCTGCCACCGGCGCGGCGCCCACGCCATGGGTGGCATGTCGGCCTTCATTCCGGTGAAGAATGACGAGGATGCCAACGAGGCCGCGCGTGAGAAAGTTCGCCAGGACAAGCAGCGTGAGGTGAGCAATGGTCATGACGGCACCTGGGTGGCGCATCCGGACCTGGTTCCGATCGCCCGGGAAGTCTTCGACGCACGCATGAAAGGTCCCAACCAGCTCGATTTCGAGGATGAGTTTGCGCTGCCGGTGACGACCAAGGCCCTGTTGGAGGCGCCGGAAGGGCAGATCACCGACGCCGGGGTCGAGGAAAATGTCGACGTGGCCATCCGCTATGTTGCAGCCTGGCTGGGTGGCCGCGGTGCAGTTCCAATCCGCAATCTCATGGAGGATGCCGCGACCGCAGAGATCGCCCGTGCCCAGCTGTGGCAATGGCGCAAATACGCCTGCACCACGGCGCAAGGCCGCACGATCACGGCCGGGTTGTTGGAGGCAGAGATCCTGCGCATTCGGGAGGCCATCAAGTCAGAAGTCTCCGGCATGGACGAATTGCTGACGCGGATCGATCAGGCTGCCGACATCCTCAGCACGCTGGTTCTGGACGAGGATTTCGCCGAGTTCCTGACCCTGCCGGCTTATGACCTGCTGACTGCGGATCTGAAAAAGCCGATGCAATTGACCGAGTTCGAAGACTAAACCCGGAGTTATCCCGTGGAGGAGAGGGAGCAGCGTTCTGCGAGCCAGGATGCTGCTTCTTTTTCGCGTGTGAAAGTCTTGAGGCGCGAGCCGAGCAGGAAGCCCTTGGTCTCGAACAGCATGGCCTGGTCGCGATGGTTTTCCGGATGAAAGACCAGCGCCGTCGGGGCGGTTGTGCCCAGACGTTCAAACCAGGTGTCGATGACGGCCATGAATTCGCCTGGCGACAGGGCGAAATCACACGCACACAGGTCAATCAGGAAACAATCGCCTTGACCCAGACGGTCAACGAGGGCGTCGATACGCGCAACCAGAAGCGTTCGGTTGAGTTCACCGGACAGGGATTCGCGAACGACGTTTTTGGGCTGGGGGGAGCCGGATGAATCGGACATACGCACTACTGCTAAATCACTAATACAGGTAGGTGTTTAGCAACGCCCATTCGATTCGAATGAGATTATTCAGCGCAATCGCACAAACCGGTTGGCAAGCGATCAGGCTTGCACCCTGAGGTGGACGAGGTGTGAGCTTATCCCGTGACAGCGGGGGTGTAGCCACGGAAACCACAGGCATCCGCGAGTTTCCATCCGCTGGCGGTCTGGCTGAAACGGCAGGTGATATAATCCGCACGTTCAACGCCGTACGGAAAGGCCGGGGCCAGTTCCAGCGGCGTACCTTCGGCCGGACGCAGGCTTTGGTACTCGTTTTGCGGATAGACCAGGATCTGGCGTTCGGCGTCGCTGGCCTGGCTGCGAGGGTCATCAATCACACACAGGGGTGGGCGGGAGAGCACGCCGACAACACTGCCACGTGTCACGCCCTGGGACCCCCAGATATGGCTGGTGAGTTGCGGGTCGCTTGCTGCGAATGCGTCAGCGACGGCGCCAGGTGCCAATTGCTGGGCCAGGAGACCGGAATTGTGGCTGATGACGGCCATGAAGGCCTGCATTTCATGCGGCGCCGGAGCGCGGCAAACCGGAGACGTGGCTGTGGTCGCACAGGCAGACACGGCAAGGGCACAGGAAGCGGCGGCAAGAACACGAATACGCAAGAGACAACTCCATCCCGTCTGGATGGCAAAATCTATAGCCGGTTCTCGCCGCCGTTTCGAGGGCTAACTGTGCCTGATCAGCGGTTGAGGCGGTTTTCAACCAGGTCGACGACGACGCCCGGGTCCGCCAGCGTTGATGTGTCACCGAGATTGGAGAACTCGTTCTCTGCAATCTTGCGCAGGATGCGCCGCATGATCTTGCCGGACCGGGTCTTGGGCAGGCCAGGGGCGAACTGGATCAGGTCTGGCGTTGCAACTGGACCAATCTCCTGTCGCACCCATTTTATCAGCGCGGCGACGTCTTCATCAGCTGGGTCGCGGCCCTGGTTGAGCGTGACGAAACAATAAATGCCCTGGCCCTTGATCTCATGCGGATAGCCAACCACCGCTGCTTCGGCGACATTGTCATGAGCGACCAGCGCGCTTTCGATCTCAGCGGTGCCCAGGCGATGGCCGGAAACATTGAGCACGTCATCCACGCGCCCCGTGATCCACCAGTACCCGTCCGCATCGCGCCGGGCACCATCACCGGCGAAATAATAGCCAGGATAGGTCGAGAAATAGGTGTCGATGAAACGCTGGTGATCGCCATAGACAGTACGCATCTGGCCTGGCCAGGATCGGGTGAGGACCAGGCTGCCCTGGATTGCACCGTCATCCTCGATAAGCTTGCCATCACCGTCCATGAGAGCCGGCGTCACCCCCAGCATAGGCTTGGTCGCCGAACCCGGTTTCAGGTCCATGGCGCCCGCAAGAGGTGTAATCATGACGCCGCCCGTCTCTGTCTGCCACCAGGTGTCGACGATGGGGCAGCGGCTGTCACCCACGACGCGGTGATACCAGGTCCAGGCTTCCGGATTTATCGGTTCGCCGACCGAGCCCAGCAGGCGCAACGAGGCCCGCGAGTGTTTCTTCACTGGCTCATCACCCTCGCGCATCAGAGCGCGGATGGCCGTGGGAGCAGTGTAGAAAATATTGACCTGGTGTTTGTCGACAACCTGCCAGAAACGGTCCGGTCCCGGATAATTGGGAACGCCCTCGAACATCAGTGTGATGGCACCATTGGCCAGGGGGCCGTAGACGATATAGCTGTGCCCTGTCACCCAGCCGACATCAGCGGTGCACCAGTAGACCTCGCCCGGCTTGTAGTCGAAGACGAGCTCGTGCGTCATTGACGCCCAGACCATGTAACCGCCTGTGGTGTGCATGACGCCCTTGGGTTTTCCCGTAGAGCCTGAGGTGTAGAGAATGAAGAGCGGATCTTCCGCGTTCATCTCTTCCGGAGGACAGTCAGCAGCCTGTGCGGTGATCAGGCTTTCATAGGCGACATCACGTCCCTCAACCCAGCCGACATCGGCGCCCGTGCGCTTGACGACGACAACCTTCTGAACGCCGCCGGCGATCTCTACCGCCTTGTCGACATTGGCTTTCAGCGGGATCGGCTTGGCGCCGCGAATGCCTTCATCCGCCGTGATCACATACTCGCTTTCGCAATCGGTGATGCGGCCGGCCAGCGCGTCCGGCGAAAAGCCGCCAAAAACGACTGAATGCACAGCGCCGATGCGCGCGCATGCCAGCATCGCATACGCCGCTTCCGGGATCATCGGCATGTAGAGCGTGACACGATCGCCCTTTTTTACCCCGATGGATTTGAGGCCGTTGGCGAAGCGGCAGACATGCTCATACAGCTCGCCATAGGTAATTGTGCAATCAACCTCGGGATCATCGCCTTCCCAGATGATCGCTGTTTCGTCCTTCTTCGCGGGGAGGTGCCGATCGATGCAATTGGCCGAGGCGTTCAGCGTGCCATCGGCAAACCAGCGAATATACAGGTCGTCTTTGTCCCAGGACACATCGTCGATCTGGGTGAAAGGCTTTATCCAGTCGATCCGTTTGGCTGTTTCCCGCCAGAAGGCTTCCGGCTCTTCAAGTGAGCGGCGATAGGCCCTCGCATAGTCTTGGGCATTCATATGTGCCTGTTCGGCGAAACCGGCAGGAATCGGAAAAATCTCGTTCGGATCGTGATGCGTCATGATATTCGCTGTGCTCGCTGAAAATACCGCGGAAGGGCAAGACAAGGCCGCTCCAATGGAGCGGCCCAGACGCGAATCTTAGACGTAATTCGGTCTGGCTGAAATGGGACCAATCCCGAAAATTCGTGATCACTCGCCAGAGACGCCTTCTGCGCGCAGCGTGGTCTTTTCGTCCAGCGTTCGCATGGCCGCGTATTGCGACAGGAAGACCTCACCCGTCAGCTGCTCGAAGAAGCCCGCTTCACCGAGCTTATCGCTGACCGGCCCCTTCACCTCGGACAGGTGCAGCGTGACCTTGGCATCGTCCAGGCGACTGTTGATCGTGCGCAGGCTGCCCAGGGCGCTGGCATCAACGAAGTTCACTGCGGGGAAGACAAGGACAACATCAGTGATGTCGGGATGGTCAACTGTGACCTCCGCAACCAGGTCCTCCAGAAAACGGGCATTGGCAAAATAAAGCGCGCTATCGATCCGCAGGGCATAGACGTGCGGTGACATGATTACATTGTGCCGGTGCGGATTGCGAAAATGATGCGTGCCTGGAACCTGGCCCAACCGGGTCCAGTGTGGCCGCATGGTTCGCTGCAGGACAAGTCCGACCGAGACGACAACACCCAGTGTCAGTCCGATCTCTACCCCCAGGATAAGAACGCCGAAAAGGGTCAGAAAGGCAGCCGACCCGTCTGATTGCGAATATTTCCACGCTTCCCAGGCGCCTTTGAAATCCGCCAGTTTCCAGATAGCAACCAGAATGGTCGCCGCCAATGTCGCCTTGGGCAGGTGGTGGAAGAGCGGGGTGAAAAACACAGCGACAATCATGATGATGACGGCCGTCATGACACCGGCCAGAGGCGTTTGGGCGCCGGCCTGTTCATTGACCACGGAGCGTGCAAACCCGCCGGTGACTGGATAACCGCCGGTCAGGGAGGCCGCGACATTGGCAGCGCCCAGACCGAAGAGCTCGCGGTCCGGATTGACGCTCTCGCGGCGCCGCGCAGCTAGTGACTGCCCCACCGAGACACTTTCAACAAACCCGATCAGCGATATCAGGGCTGCGGGCCCGATCAGTGCGCGCCAGGTCTGCAGATCAACCAGCGGCAGAGCGAAAGGCGGCATTCCGGTCGGCAATTCCCCGACGATCGACAGGCCGGTGCGTTCGCTAAGCGCAAAGCTCGCAGCGGTCAGAGTGGCAGCGATCACCAGGATGGCGGGCGCGGCGCGCATGATTGCATCAGCCAGCGTCTCGCCCAGGCCCATGCGCATGAAGATGCGTTTGAACATGGTGCGTGCGAGAATGAGGAAGAGCAGGCTTCCAACCCCCATGCCGACAGCAACCATGTTGACCGTCGAGGCGTTTTCAAACATCGAGACCGCGAATTCCGGCAGGGTTGCGCCCTCGGCATCGACCCCCAGAATGTGGCGCAGCTGGCTGGCGATGATGAGGATGGTCGAGGCGGTGATGAAGGCGCCGATAACCGGTTTGGACAGGAAGTTCGCAACTCCGCCCAGCTTGAGCACGCCAAAAAGAATGAGAAAGGCCGCGGAGAGCAGGGCCAGAGCACCGGCGGCAGCCATCTGCTCGGCCGGGTCGGTCAGGCCGAGATTGCCGATAGCAGCGGCGGTCATGAGTGACACTACGGCGACCGGTCCGACTGCCAGCACACGGCTTGAGCCGAAGATGGCGTAGGCGATCAGCGGCGTCGTCGACGCATAGAGACCTGCCTGAGGCGGCAGGCCTGCCAGAAGCGCATAGGCCAGGCTTTGCGGGATCAGCAGGATCGCTGTGATGACACTGGCGAGTGCATCATCGGCAAAGGTCTTGCTGTCATACTCCTTGAACCAGCGAAGGCCCGGGAAAACCCTCTCCAGCGCTCCCATGGGCTACACCGCGTTCAGGGGAATCTTGAGGTAGCGCGTGCCGTTGTCCTCGGCTTCGGGCAGGTGGCCGGCGCACATATTGACCTGGACAGACGGCAGGATCAGCGTCGGCATGGACAGTTTGGCATCGCGCTCAGTGCGCATTTTGATGAAGGCCTGTTCGTCCGTGCCTTGCTTGACGTGGATGTTCTTCGCTTTTTCGTCACCGACCGTGGTTTCCCAGGCATAGAAGTCGCGGCCAGGCGCCTTGTAGTCATGGCACATGAACAGTCGGGTCTCGTCGGGCAGGGCAAAGATTTTCTGGATCGACTGCCACAGCGTGTGAGCATCGCCGCCTGGGAAGTCGCAACGGGCCGTTCCGAAATCGGGCATGAACAGCGTATCGCCAACAAACGCGGCATCACCAACGTGATAAACCATGCAGGCGGGCGTGTGACCCGGTGTCCAGATGGCCTCGGCCTCGATTGAGCCGATCTTGAAGGTCTCGCCATCCGTGAACAGCTTGCCGAACTGCGAACCATCGCGCTGGAAGCTGGTTTCTGCATTGAAAAGGTCGCCGAAAACGCCCTGGACGTGCTTGACGTGTTCGCCAATCCCGATCGTTCCGCCCAGACGCTCGTGAAGATAGGGCGCCGCGGAGAGGTGATCCGCGTGGACATGAGTTTCCAGGATCCACTCGACGGTCAGGGAATTGTCTTCGACAAAACGGATGATCTCGTCGGCAGAGCGGGTCTGGGTGCGACCGGATGCCGGGTCGTAATTTAGAACGGAATCAATAATCGCAGCTGCCTGTGTCGCCGGATCCCACACTACATAGCTGATCGTATAGGTGTCCGGATCGAAGAAGGCTTTGATTTCCGGTTTTGCTGACATGGCCAAACTCCTGGCAGGCATTCTGAATCGATGATTGCACTATATCGCACTTGCATAATTATGCAAATACGCACATATTGCTGCACGAACTTGCCCAATGGGTATCGAAGAATCGGCGATTTAGGGAGTGACCTGATGGAAAAGACTGTGAATTGGAGTGTAGGAGCGGTTGCGAAGGCGCTTGCAGCCGGCGAAATCATTCTCGTGGACGTGCGCGAGCCACAAGAGTTTCACGCAGAACGGATACCGGGAGCCATGCTGTGCCCGCTGTCAGACTTCAATCCGCGAACCCTGCCGCATTCGGGTAAGAAGAAGACGGTCCTGCATTGCAAGTCTGGTGGCCGTTCCGGCCGGGCCCTGCGTATGTGCCAGGAGGCGGGCGTAGAGGTGGCCGGGCATCTTGAGGGCGGGATCCTCAAATGGATTGCGGAAGGCAAGGAAACCCGGTCCGATCTGGAAGAGAAAAAGGGCATGAGCGTGCCGCAATCCGCGATGGCGTTGGGATCGCTGATGGTTCTCGTTTCAATGGGGCTGTCGCTGGCCTTTGGGCCCATCTGGCTTTTGCTCGGCGGTGCGGTCAGCTTAATGCTGTTGCAAGCGGCCTTTACCGGATTCTGCCCGGCCGCGCGTTTTTTCCTGGCGCTGGGATTTTGACCTGCCTAGTTCCTAGCGGGCTCGCAATAGGCGGTATAGAGGGCATCCATCACCGAGCGGATGCCCTCGCTGGCCAGTGCATAATAGATCGTCTGCCCATCGCGCCGGGTTGTGACCAGGCCCTTGTTCCTCAGGATTGCGAGCTGCTGCGACATGGCCTGGGCCCGCATGCCGAGATTGTCCGCCAGCTCTCCGACGGAGCACTCTTTCTCCATCATCGCGCACAGCGCCAGCAAGCGGGACGGGTGAGCCAGGGTCTTCATCAGATCGGCGACGTCGTCGGCGATCGGTTTCATCTCGGCATATTCCATAGCAACCTGCAAAAATCTGTAGCTTCAGAAAGCTGTATATAATCTATGCCCCCGAGTAAATGAAGTCGGTTAGGCCTTGTGTTAGTCAGCTGTGACGCGCTATTGTGTTATCGCGCTAACACGCTATATCGACGTCCACTGATCAATGACGAGGCGGACATGACCGATCTCAAACCTCTTAGCCAGGCGCTGTTGAGCGTGAAGTCGCAAGCGGAGATGGAACGTTTCCTGACCGACCTGCTTACGCCGGGCGAAATGAAAACCCTTACCGAGCGCTGGCGTGTAGCCGGCCTGCTGGATGAGGGCGGGAATTCCTATCGCGAGATCAGTGAAATCACCGGTGCGAGCACAACAACAGTGACCCGTGTTTCGCGCTTTTTGAGCCAGGAAAATCATCAGGGATACCGGCTTGTGCTGGATCGCTTGAAAGGATCGAAATCGTGACCCGTTTGCGTATTGCCGTACAGTCCAAGGGCCGCCTCGCCGAAGGTGGAATGGATCTGCTGAAGAATTGCGGACTTCGTTTTGCCTATGGTCGCGACAAGTTGCATCAGAGCGCGGAGAACATGCCGGTTGATCTGATGCTCGTGCGGGATGATGACATCCCGAATTTCGTGGCATCAGGAGCGTGTGATTACGGCATTGTCGGCGAGAACGTGTTTCGCGAGGAGCAGCTGGGAAGCCGTCGCGGCAAGGAGCTTGAGATCGCGCTGCGCCTGGGCTTTTCCAAATGCACACTGAAACTGGCCGCGCCCAAGGACGGCGGGATTACCACAGTCGCCGATCTGGATGGCAAGGCGATCGCGACATCTTATCCGGCGATCACGGCGGAATATCTCGAGCGCAATGGTGTGAAGGCGGAGATCGTGGAAATGCACGGTTCTGTCGAAGTCGCGCCGCGTCTCAATATCGCTGATGCGATCTGTGACCTCGTGTCTTCCGGTGCGACCCTGGAAGCCAATGGCCTTGCAGCCTTTGAGACCGTGCTTGTCAGTGAAGCGGTGCTCGTGCGCCGCAAGGAAGCCCGGTCTGATGAGGCCGACAGGATTGCCAGCATCCTGATGCGGCGCGCCCAGGGCGTGATCGCTTCCGCCCAGACCAAATACATCATGCTCAATGCGCCGACGGACCGTCTCGATGCGATCAAGGCCCTGTTGCCGGGGTCTGACGCGCCGACCGTCGCCCAGATCGCAGGCCGGGACGATGTCGTCGCACTGCACGCGGTTTGTCGCGAGCGCGTTTTCTGGGAGACGCTTGAAGCCCTGGAAGCGGAAGGCGCGCGCGCCATCCTCGTGCTTCCGATCGAAAAAATGCTGGCCTAGGGGCGCGAGATGAAAACTCTCAACTGGGCAGACCTTGATCAGGATCAGCGCGTTGCCGCTCTCGCCCGACCGGAAGAAACCGGTGCGGCAGCCGGAGCCGCGCGCGATATTGTTGATGCCATCCGCGCGCAGGGCGAGCCCGCGCTGCGCGCCTATGCAGCGCGACTGGACGGGCATGCGCCTGAACAGTTCCGCGTGCCTGAGGCGGCTTTTGACGCAGCGCTGGAGGCCATGGATCCGGCGGACCAGGAAGCGATCAAGGCAGCCGCTGATGCCGTGCGTCGTTTCCATGTGAAACAGGGCTATTCCGCCTATGAAGTCGAGACCTGGTCGGGCGTGAAAGCCTCGCGTCGCGCGACGCCGGTCGACGTTGCGGCGCTCTATGTGCCCGCCGGCAGTGCACCCCTGGTGTCCAGCCTGATCATGCTCGCCATTCCGGCCCAGCTGGCCGGCGTGCCACGCATCGCCGTCGTCGCGCCGCCAAACGGCAGTGACGGCGTCAATGCTGCTCTGCTCGCGGCTGCGAAACTGATCGGCATAGACGAGGTCTATGCCGTCGGAGGCGCCCAGGCCATTGCTGCCTTGGCGTTCGGCGTTGCCGATATCCCGCGGGCGGACAAGATCTTTGGGCCAGGCAATGCCTATGTGGCTGCGGCCAAGGCCTATGTCACTGCTTTGCCCGGCGGTCCCGCTGTGGACCTGCCAGCCGGGCCCAGCGAGGTGATGGTGGCTGCGGACACCTCGGCGGATGCAGGTTTTGTGGCCAGTGATCTGCTCAGCCAGGCTGAACACGATGCCAATGCCCAGGTCGTGCTGCTGGCAGATGCCGAGGCGACGGCCCGGGCCGTGATGGCGGAAGTGGAAACACAACTCGACACACTGCCCCGTGCTGACATTGCACGAGCTGCGCTGGAGAACTCACTCTGCCTGGTCTGCCCCGATGAGGGTGATATGGCCGAGGCCGCCAATCTCTATGCGGCCGAACACCTGATTATCCAGACAGCCAATCCTGAGACACTGGCCGACAAGGTTCGCCACGCCGGATCAATCTTTGTGGGGCGCTGGGCACCGGAAGCAGCAGGTGACTATGCTGCGGGCCCCAACCACACACTGCCAACCGGTGGATCCGCGCGCGCCTATGGCGGCGTAACCGTGGAAGCATTCCAGAAGACCACGACGATCCTGCGCGCCAGCAAGGCAGGCGCTCGTAATCTGGCACCGACCGTGGAACGCCTGGCCGCACTCGAAGGCCTCGACGCCCACCGCATCGCGATGGCCAAGCGCCGCGAAACGGCCTCGGAAGAGACCGCGACCGGGCAGAGGGGGCCGCGTGCCGCTGCGCGTCGCCGCAAGACCGCGGAGACGGATATTGCCCTGTCGATCAATCTCGATCGCGACGGCCCAAATCGCATCGACACCGGTGTCGGTTATTTCGATCACATGCTGGACCAGATCGCACGTCATGCCGGTATTTCGCTGTCCATTGATGTGGAAGGCGATCTGGAGATCGACGCGCATCACACAATCGAAGATGTCTGCCTGACCTTTGGTGAGGCGTTGGCGGAAGCCCTGGGCGACAAGCGCGGCATAGCCCGTTTCGGGTTTGAGCTGCCGATGGATGAAACGCGGGCAGGGGTCTGGATTGACCTTTCTGGGCGCCCCTATGCCAAATTCGAGGGTGAGATCCTGGGCGATCGTGTCGGCGAATTCCCGGTCGAGATGACCGCGCACGCGTTTCGCTCCATCGCCGAAAGTCTCAAGGCGGCCGTGCATGTGAAGGTCGAGGGCGATAATGCCCACCACATGATCGAAGGCTGTTTCAAGGCCTTTGGTCGTGCCTTGCGCCAGGCTGTGCGTGTCGAGGGAGACCGCCTGCCTTCGACCAAGGAGCACCTGGCATGACGGTGGGGCTGATTGATACCGGTTGCGCCAATCTGGCCTCGGTGCGGTTCGCGCTCGAACGGGCCGGGATCGACTATCGTGTCGCGGTGACGCCGGGACAGGCCGGTGCCTGTGGTCGTTTGATCCTGCCTGGCGTAGGCGCCGCAGCGCCTGCGATGAACCAGCTGGAAGCCTCTGGCTGGGCGGCTGCCTTGCGACGCGACGAACGTCCCTTGCTGGGCATCTGTCTGGGGATGCAATTATTGTTTGAATACTCCAGCGAGAGCGATGTTGCCTGTCTGGGGCTTATCCCCGGTCATGTCGAGCGCCTGCCATCGAGCGAAGGCCTGGTCTGGCCGCATATGGGCTGGAATTCGCTGGACATTGTCGAGCCGGAAAACGTTCTGCTCTCAGGTGTCGAGAATGGCGCCTACATGTATTTTGTGCACGGGTTTTATGTGCCGACTTCCACCTTCACCCTGGCGCGAGCCGAGTATGGCGCGGATATCACCGCCATCGTCAAATCGCGCCATGTCTATGGCTGCCAGTTTCACCCGGAACGGTCGGGCGAGGCGGGCGCGCGCATTCTCACGAATTTTGCGGAGCTGGTCCGATGATCCTCTATCCTGCCATTGATCTACTGGAAGACCGTGTGGTGCGCCTGATGCACGGCAAGTTCGACGCGGTCACTGAATACGCAACTGATCCTGTCGAGGTCGCCAAACAGCTCAAGGCCGAGGGCGCGGAATGGATCCATGTCGTGGACCTGGCCGGGGCTCGAGACGGCGCCCGTCGCCAGACGTCTGTGATCCGCGATATCGCGGTGACCGGCCTCAAGGTGCAGTCCGGTGGCGGGGTGCGGGGCAGCGAGGATATCGAGGCCTTTTTTGAAGCGGGCGTCTCGCGGGTGGTGATCGGATCGCTCGCCATTTCGGCGCCGGAACAGGTTTTGCCCTGGCTGGACCGTTTCGGATCGGACCGCCTGACGCTGGCCTTTGACGTGCAATATGTCGGGGGTGCCTATCGCCCGGCCATCAAGGGCTGGACGGATGTCCTCACCGTGACCCTTGATGATGTGATCAAGGCCTATGATGGCGCAGATCTGCAGCACGCCCTGGTGACCGATATCGGGCGGGATGGTGATCTCTCCGGACCCAATATCGAGCTCTATCAATACCTCGCGCGCACATATCCAAACGTGAGTTGGCAGGCCTCCGGTGGCGTGTCCTCGCTGTCCGATCTGGAAGCGGCGCGGGATGCGGGTGCAGCCGGAGCGATTACCGGCCGGGCGATCTATGAGGGCCGGTTCAGCGTCGAGGAGGCCCTGTCGTGCTTGCGCGTCGCATAATTCCCTGTCTCGACGTCAAGGACGGCCAGGTCGTCAAGGGCGTGAAATTCCGCAATCACGAGATCGTCGGGGATATCGTCGAGCTGGCCCGGCGTTATGCGCAAGAGGGGGCCGACGAGCTGGTCTTTTATGACATTGCGGCTTCGACGCGTGGCGAGACGGTCGAGCCGGCCTGGGTCAGTGCGGTTGCACGTGTGATCGACATTCCGTTTTGCGTCGCTGGCGGTATCAAGTCTGTCGATGATGCGCGGGCACGCCTGTTTGCAGGCGCGGACAAGATCTCGATCAACACGCCTGCGCTCCAGAACCCGTCCCTGGTCGACAAGTTGGCCGCGGAGTTCGGCTCGCAATGCGTGGTGGTGGGTATCGACAGTCGTGAGATTGACGGCGCCTGGCGTGTGCTTCAGTTCACCGGCGACCCTGACAAGACGCAGGAGGCCAATCGCAAAACGCTCGACTGGATCACCGAAGTGGTCGACCGGGGCGCCGGCGAAATCGTGCTCAACTGCATGGACCAGGATGGTGTGCGCGATGGTTATGATATCGACCAGCTGGCCGAGGCGCGGGCGCTGTGTTCCACACCGCTGATTGCATCGGGTGGGGCTGGCCGAAAAGAACACTTCAAAACTGTATTCAATCAGGCCAATGTAGATGGCGCGCTGGCTGCCAGCGTCTTTCACAAGGGGCTGATCAATATAGGAAATCTGAAGTCCTATTTGATTGATGAAGGATTGGGCATTCGGCCATGATCAACGCTGAAAATCTCAACTGGGAAAAGGTCGATGGCCTGATCCCGGCGATCATCCAGGACGTGGCCACGCGCCAGGTTCTCATGCTGGGTTACATGAACGCAGAGGCGGTCGAACTGACCCTGGAAACCAGCAAGGTGCATTTTTACAGCCGTACCAAACAACGTATCTGGAAAAAGGGCGAGACCTCCGGAAACACGTTCAAACTGGTCCAGATGGCCCCGGATTGTGATGGTGACGCGCTGCTGGTCGAGGTCAAACCCAAGGGACCGGCTTGTCACACGGGTACGGTGACCTGTTTCGGTGATGACCCGGCACCGGGTCTGGGCTTCCTGGCGCATTTGCGTGCGATCATCAAGAAACGCCGCAAGGAAAAGCCCAAGGACAGCTATGTCGGGGCTTTGCTGGCCAAGGCGCCCAAGAAACCGGCTCAGAAAGTGGGTGAGGAAGGCGTCGAGGTCGCCATGGCTGCCGTATCCGAAGGCAAGTCGGAACTGGCAGGAGAGGCGGCGGATCTGATTTTCCACCTGATGGTGCTGCTGGAATCCCGTGATCTCAGCCTGGATGATGTCGTTGCGGTGCTGCGCAAGCGCCACGCCATCCGGGCCCAGAACAAATAGGCCAGCCTAGCTGCAGTAAAGGATCTCGGTTTCACCTTCCGGGGTAGCCGTCTCAGCCAGCTCCGGCAAGGTGTCCACACATGCGACCTGGTAGTTGGTACGGGTCTCGGTAGCGGTCAGTGCATGACCGTCCTGATTGCCCGGAACCAGAAACAGAGCGCCTGCAACGGCGGTATAGATAATCAGTGTGCGCATAATGGGGGCGCTCCTAGATGAGTCGACGTTAGCTGGGGAGGGCGCTAACCGGGACTCATCTTTAATTCGCGGTAATGTAAGTGCGAGCGCGGCCTTGAGATTGCCCTAACAGGGACTGAAGGCATGCGGGAGAATTTGACGGGGTGGGGCGTTTCACCTCCCGGTCTTCTCTATCGTCATCACCCGGCTTGTCCCGGGCTCGGTCATCCCCACGGAAGACGAGAAGGTAGGCACTAATCCTCCTTTCCCTTGATGGGAAAGGTGGCCGCGAAGCGGGCGGATAGGGTGCGGCCCGAAGGGCCGGGCGAAACTCAGCCCGGTGTAAAACGTTCGGTCAGGGCGTGCCGGCTGCCCGGGTGGGTCAGGCGGGCGAAGGTGACCACCTGCTGATCCAGGAAGGTGCGGCGTTCCAGCACGAGGCAAGCATCTCCGGCATCGATATCGAGACGATCGGCGGTTGCGGCGCTGGCATTGCGGGCCGAAATAGTGTGCTCGGCCTGGGTCCACGGGGCTTGTTGCAACAGCCAGGCGCCTGGCGGGGTCTGGCTGAAATCTGCGTCCCGGGCGTCGGGCAGCACGGCGAGATTGATCCAGCGTTCTTCCAGCTCCAGCGGGATAGCGTCTGCGCGGTGCAGACAGATCAGCCGTCGCAGCATCCCGCCGTCAGGCAGATCGAAACGCTGCCGCAATTCCTCACTCGCTTCGACGACGGCACTGTCGATCATCTCGAAGGCATAGTCCTGGCCCCGCGCCGGGATGAGTTTGGACATGTCCACGATTTCCAGCATAGCAGCGGGCGCCGGTGGCGGTGCCACGAAAGTGCCGGCGCGGCGCTTGCGGATGAGAAGACCGGTATCGGTCAATTCCCGCAGGGCGCGGTGGACCGTCATGCGGGCGGAATTGAAATGTTCGGCAAGCTCTTCCTCGCCGGGAATGCGATCGCCGGTCTGCCAGCCGCCAGAGCGGATCCGTTCAGTCAGCGCACGCTTGATCTGTTCATAGACCGGTCCTGCGCCATCCAGGCCGATTTCACTCTGCCAGTCCTGCCGGTTCACGCATTAATCCTCTGCATCAGCTGGGTCAGGCGGTCGCAATAACGCCCGGAAATCATGTCCCTAGCCAGGCAAGACCCGGCTTCAACAACACGCTCCCCACCGACATAGACTGTCTCGACCTGACGTCCATCCCCGCTGAACAGCCAGCTGTCCAGCAGCGTGTCAGATGACCGCCCGGCAAGCACCGGTGCCTTGCTGTCCAGCACGACAAAATCTGCACGCGCGCCGATTTCGATCCGGCCGGTGGGCTGGCCCAGCGCCTGGGCGCCGCCGGTGGCGCAGGACTGGTAGAGCGCGCGGCCGACATGCTGGTCCGGTTCGGCCAGCACATTGCGCTGACGCAAGGTCAGGCGTTGACCGTATTCCAAAAGGCGCAACTCTTCCGCCAGATCGATGCGGATATGACTGTCCGAGCCAATGCCCCATTGTCCCGCCTGGGCGCGATAATCCGGTGCAGGGAAAACACCGTCGCCCAGATTGGCCTCGGTCAGCGGGCACAGGCCTGCAATCGCGCCGGAGCGGGCAAGGTCGCGGGTTTCAGCGGCGTCGATATGCGTGGCGTGGACAAGACACCAGCGCGGATCGAGTTCCACGCTCTCGGCCAGCAACTGGACAGGACGTTTGCCGTGAGCGGCCTCGCACTCAGCGACTTCCCTGAGCTGTTCGGCAATGTGGATGTGGACCGGATCATCCGGACGCAAGCCCGCCAGCCAGGGCAAATCCTCAAGATTGGCGGCGCGCAGGCTGTGTGGCGCGACGCCCAGGCGTCCATGGCGAAGCTTGCTGGTGTGGGCAAGGCTGGCATCGCTCAGACGGGCGTAACGATCCGGATCATTGAAGAAGCGACGCTGGCCCTCATGGGCGGGCTGATCGCCAAACCCGGCCCAGCGGTAAAACACCGGCAACAGGGTCAGCGCGATGCCCGTTGTTTCGGCCGCCGCACAGATCCGGCCGGCCATTTCCGCTAGATCGGCAAAGGGTGATCCATCGCGGTCATGGTGCAGATAGTGAAACTCGCCCACGCTGGTGAACCCGCTCTCCAGCATCTCGCAATAAACCAGCGCCGCGATCGCCTCGACATCATCCGGGGTGAGGTGGTCGTTAAAGGCGTACATTACCTCGCGCCAGGTCCAGAAACTGTCATCGGACGTGCCGCGCCGTTCCGCAAGTCCGGCCATGCCGCGCTGGAAGGCATGGCTGTGCAGATTGGCCATGCCGGGCAGGGCGTTGGTGTGCCGGATATCGCCTGCGTGGGCGGAGGTGTCGATCTCGCAACGTTCGATACGGCCGCAATTATCCGTGGACACACGCACATTGCGCGCCCAGCCGCCAGGAAGCAGGGCGTGTTCGAAGAAGAATCCGGTCATGTTTCAGTCCTGCCTCTGGACAAGAATCTCGAGCCTTGTTTAATTGTATAGACAAATATTGGTTTGCGAACCCCCAACACGATGATCTCTCATGCGCATCGACACTCTGATAACTGACGCCCGCATCGCTAGCATGGTTCCCGGTGAGACGCCCTATGGCGTCATCGAGGACGGTGCCATCGCCATTTCCGGCAATACGATCTCCTGGGTGGGCGAGCGACGTGATGCGCCCACGGCGTTTGAAAACGCACACTCTCTGGAAGGGCGCTGGGTCACACCGGCGCTGATTGATTGCCACACCCACCTGGTGTTTGCCGGTGATCGATCGGATGAATACGAGCGCCGCCTCGCCGGTGAGAGTTATGCCGAGATCGCCAAATCCGGCGGCGGCATCGCGAAAACAGTGGAAGCCACCCGCCAGGCGAATTCCGCCCAGCTCGCTGCCGCGGCCCTGCGCCGTCTGGAAGCGCTGGCCGAGGAGGGCGTCGGCACGGTCGAGATCAAGTCGGGCTATGGCCTGACCATCGACAGCGAGCTGACCATGCTGAAGGCTGCGCGTGGGGCGGGGATCGCTTCGGGCATGCGGGTTTCGCCGACGCTTCTGGCCGCGCATTCAATCCCCCGGGAATACCAGGGTCGGTCTGGCGCCTATATCGACGAGGTCTGTATTCCGCTGGTGCGCCAGGCCGCCCAGGAGGGGCTGGCCGATGCGGTGGATGCTTATTGCGAGGGCATTGCCTTTTCGCCGGAGGAAACCCGTCGGCTGTTCATCGCAGCCAAGGCCGCAGGCCTGCCGGTCAAACTTCATGCGGACCAGCTGTCCGACACAGGCGGCGCACGCCTTGTGGCAGAGTTCGGCGGCCTCTCGGCTGATCACGTTGAATACACGAGCGAGGAGGGGCTGCAGGCGATGGCGAACGCCGGAACCGTTGCCGTTATCCTGCCCGGCGCTTTCTACTCGATCGGTGAGACACAGAAACCGCCGGTGGCGCGCATGCGCGAGCTGGGCATTCCCATGGCGGTGTCCACCGACAGCAATCCGGGCTCTTCGCCCATGGTCTCGCTGCTGACGGCGGCCAACATGGCCTGCACGCTGTTCGGCTTCACGGTCGAGGAGGCTGTGGCCGGCATGACGCGGGAAGCGGCCCGGGCCCTGGGGCTGCAGGACAAGCTGGGCACCATTGAAACCGGCAAGATCGCGGATCTGGCTGTATGGGACATCGAACGCCCGGCAGAGCTGGTGCAATGGATCGGACGGCGACCGCTGCATGGTCGCATCCTTGAAGGAGAGTGGGTGTAATGGCGGTTCTTATCCAACCGGGCCAGATGGCGCTGGCAGACTGGCGCGAGATCTATCGCGGTGGCGGTGTCGCGCTGTCGGATTTTGCCAAACAGGGTGTCGATGCGTCGGCGAAGACGGTGGAAGACCTGATCGCCTCCGGTCGCGCGGTCTATGGTCTCAATACCGGTTTCGGCAAACTCGCCCAGACGCGTATCGCCGATGATGAGCTGGCCGTTTTGCAGGAACGCCTCGTCCTCTCCCACGCCGCCGGAGTAGGCGAACCGCTGGGCCGCGATGTCACACGCCTGTTGATGAGTCTGAAGATTTCCAGCCTGTCGCGTGGTGCTTCGGGCATTCGCTGGTCGACGGTCAAGGCGCTGGAAGCCATGCTGAAGGCGGATGTCCTGCCGGTTGTTCCGGCGCGCGGTTCGGTTGGTGCATCCGGCGACCTTGCGCCGCTGGCCCATATGTCCGCCGCGCTGATTGGTTTCGGCGAGGCTTTCTGCAAGGGCGAACGATTGCCTGCTGCCGAGGCATTGGCCAAGGCCGGTCTCGAACCGGTTCAGCTGGGACCAAAAGAGGGCCTGGCCTTGCTCAACGGCACGCAGTGTTCAACGGCATTGGCGCTGGCCGGCCTGTTTGAAGCCGAGAACGCCTACAGGAACACGCTGCTCTCTGGTGCGCTATCGGTCGATGCGGCCAAGGGCTCTGTCGCACCGTTCGATCCGCGCATTCATGCGCTGCGAGGCCATCAGGGGCAGATCGATGCGGCTGCGGCCTTGCGCGGCCTGCTCGAGGGGTCGCAGATCCTCGACAGCCATACCGGCTGTGAGAAAATCCAGGATCCGTACTGCCTGCGCTGCCAGCCCCAGGTCATGGGGGCGGTGCTGGGTATTCTTCGCCAGGCCGGTGAGACCCTTCAGACCGAAGCCAATGCCGTCACCGATAATCCGCTGGTTTTCTCGGAAGAGGGCGACGCGATTTCCGGCGGTAATTTCCACGCCGAACCGGTGGCGTTCGCCGCTGATCAGATCGCCATGGCGGTCTGTGAAATCGGCTCGATCTCCGAACGGCGTGTGGCGCTGCTGACCGACCCGGCCGTTTCCGGACTGCCGGCTTTCCTGACGCCCAATCCGGGCATCAATTCCGGTTTCATGATCGCGCATGTCACGGCGGCAGCCCTGGTCAGCGAAAACAAGCAGAAAGCCTATCCGGCCTCCGTCGACTCGATCCCGACCAGTGCCAACCAGGAAGACCATGTCTCCATGGCGACGCACGGTGCCTATCGCCTGCTGCAGATGACGCAGAACCTGCGTGATGTGGTGGCGGTGGAGCTGTTGTGCGGCGCGCAGGGCGCGGATTTCCACGCACCGCTGAAATCATCGGCCAAGCTGGAGACCGCCAAATCCCGCCTTCGCCAGGATGTACCGGCCTATAGTGATGACCGCTATTTCGCCAATGATATCAATGCGTCCTCTGCGCTGATCGCCTCGGGCGAGCTGGTGGCGGATCTGGATCTGCCGGGCGTGGCATAATGGATGTCTACCAGCTCAGCGTTGGAACGGGACCGCTCGTGGTATCGATGCCGCATTCGGGTCTGGCCGTTTCGCCGGGCCTAGAAGCGCGCCTGACGGAGCGGGCGAGGGCGCTCCCTGATACTGACTGGCATATCCCGGAGCTCTACGATTTTCTGGATGACCTGAACGCCTCGGTGATCCGCGCGAACTATTCGCGGTATGTTGTGGACCTCAATCGTGATCCATCGGGTCAGTCGCTTTATCCGGGACAGGTCACGACCGGCCTTGTGCCCACCGAATTCTTTGATGGCGAGCCGCTCTATCTTGAGGGGCAGGCACCGGAGGATGCCGAGATTGAGCAGCGGCGCCAGGATTTCCATGCGCCATATCACGAAGCCCTGTTCGATCTCATTGATCATGTCCGTGCCGTGCATGGTTATGCAGTTCTGTGGGATGCCCATTCCATTGCCAGCGTCGTACCGCGCCTGTTCGAGGGGCGTTTGCCCGATCTCAATCTGGGTACGAATAGCGGCCAGTCCTGCGCGCCGGAGATCCAGGCCGCCGCCGAAGCCGCCATGGCGGCAACCGGCGACTACGAGACGATTTCCAATGGCCGGTTCAAGGGCGGCTGGATCACCCGCCATTATGGCCAGCCAAAACACAATGTGCATGCCCTGCAAATGGAGATCGCCCAGATTGCCTACATGGCCGAGGGCGCGCCCTACACATTCGACGCGGGCAAGGCCGAGCGCCTGCGCCCCGTCCTGAAATCCATCATCCAGGCCGCGCTTGACGCGGCGGCCCGCCTTCACGCCGGAGACTAGTCATGAGCCACACCCGTATCGACAATGCCCGCGTCATTCGCGCCAAGACCGGCCCCGAGCTGGACGCTCTCAACTGGGCTGCGGAAGCGCCGCTTCGCATGCTGATGAACAATCTCGACCCGGATGTCGCGGAAAAGCCGGAAGAGCTGGTTGTCTACGGCGGTATCGGCCGTGCCGCGCGCGACTGGGAGAGTTTCGATCGCATCGTCTCCACGCTGAAGCGCCTCAAGGAAGACGAGACCCTGCTGGTCCAGTCCGGCAAGCCGGTCGGCGTGTTCCGCACCCACAAGGATGCGCCGCGCGTACTGCTGGCCAATTCCAACCTGGTGCCGAACTGGGCGACCTGGGAGCATTTCCGCGAGCTCGATCAGAAAGGCCTGATGATGTACGGCCAGATGACGGCGGGATCGTGGATCTATATCGGCTCTCAAGGCATTGTGCAGGGAACCTACGAGACCTTCGTGGAGGCCGGGCGTCAGCATTACAATGGCGATCTGACCGGCAAGTGGATCCTGACCGGTGGACTGGGCGGCATGGGCGGGGCGCAGCCGCTCGCGGCGACGATGGCCGGTGCCTGCATGCTGGCCGTGGAATGTCAGCCGAGCCGGATCGAGATGCGTCTGCGCACAGGATATCTGGACAAGCAGGCCAGTGATCTCGACGAGGCTCTGGCCATGATCAAGGACGCCTGTGCCAAGGGTGAGGCGATCTCGGTCGGTCTGCTGGGCAATGCAGCTGAGGTGTTCCCGGAACTGGTCAAGCGCGGCGAGCGCCCGGACATGGTCACCGACCAGACCTCGGCCCATGACCCGGTCAATGGCTATCTGCCGCTGGGCTGGACGCTGGCGGAATGGGAAGCCAAGCGCGAAAGTGATCCCGACGCGGTATCGGTTGCTGCCAAGAAATCCATGGCGCTCCATGTGCGTGCCATGCTCGATTTCTGGAAACAGGGCATCCCGACGCTCGATTACGGAAACAATATCCGCCAGATGGCCCAGGATGAGGGCGTCGAGGACGCGTTTGATTTCCCGGGCTTTGTACCCGCCTATATCCGCCCGCTCTTCTGCCGGGGCATTGGTCCCTTCCGCTGGGCCGCGCTGTCCGGTGACCCGGAGGATATCTACAAGACCGACGCCAAGGTGAAGGAGCTGATCCCGGACAATCCGCACCTGCACCGCTGGCTCGACATGGCCAAGGAGCGTATCCATTTCCAGGGCCTGCCGGCGCGTATTTGCTGGGTTGGTCTGGGCGAGCGCCACAAGCTGGGCCTGGCCTTCAACGAGATGGTCAAGAACGGTGAACTGTCAGCGCCCGTCGTCATCGGCCGCGATCACCTGGACAGTGGCTCCGTGGCCAGTCCCAATCGTGAAACCGAATCCATGATGGACGGCTCCGACGCCGTCGCCGACTGGCCTCTGCTCAACGCCCTGCTCAATACAGCCTCCGGCGCGACCTGGGTTTCGCTGCACCATGGCGGCGGCGTCGGCATGGGCTATTCCATCCACTCCGGCCAGGTCGTCATGGCCGACGGCACCGACGAGGCGGCGGAGCGTGTTGGCCGTGTGCTGTGGAACGATCCCGGCACTGGCGTGATGCGCCATGCCGATGCAGGATACGAGATCGCGAAGGATTGCGCGCGCGAGCAGGGGCTGGATTTGCCGAGCGTCTAGCGTTTTTCCTACCCCATCTTGGGGGAGGTGGGTGAGCGTAGCGAGGCCGGTGGGGGGAGCGCCACGACCCCCTTCGACCGCTTCGCGGCCACTTCCCCCGAAATTGGGGAAGAAGAAAGTATCCGGGATGAAAACGTGAGTGGATAAGCGGGGTGCTCCCCCAACCATCCTTAAACCCCATACGGCGGACTGGCTGGCAGGACATTCAAGGCCCATTATCTTCCCCTCAGGGGAAGTGCCGGAACAAAGTGGAGGCGAAGGGGGCGAGCGATAGCGAGCTGACCTACGGACTTCGTCCTCCGGCCCCTCCGTCTCCGCCTTCGCCAAGGCTACGGCGCAGCCACCTCCCCGGTGGGGAGGATCACCCTGCTCCAAACGCCGCCTCTCTCACCGCGTACAAATCCTCCATCACCGCCTGGCACAAGGCCTCGATCTCGGCGACCGGCTCAATCAGGTCCGGGATCATTACGGTTTGCATGCCCGCAGCGTGGGCGGCGCGGACGCCGGTGAAACTGTCTTCCAGGGCGAGGCAATCGCGCGGATGCACACCGAGCTGGCTGGCGGCCAACAGAAATGGTTCAGGATGCGGTTTGCCTTCGCTGACATCACAGCGGGTCACCAGGGTTTGCAGCCGGTCCAGCAATCCAGCACGCTCCAGACGCTCAGGCGCCGCCGGGCGGCTGGTCGAGGTGGCGACGGCCGCGGCGATGCCGCGCGCATCCAGTGCATCCATCATCTCGTAGACCCCCGGTTTAACCGGCACAGCATCGGCCATGTGTACGTCGAGAATGGTGTGCATGCGGGTGTTGTAGGCGTCGAAGGGGAAGTCCGTGCCCAGCGCGTCCAGCATGATATCGCGGCACTGGGCGTTGGGCACACCGACCTGGGAGCGGTGCAGGGCATCGGTCATTACGTGCCCGAATTCGCTTGCCGCCTGTTTCATGGCGATAAGGTAGAGATTTTCCGTGTCCAGGAGGGTGCCGTCCATGTCGAAGACGACGGCGCGAAAGGGTTTGAGCATGGGCGGTCCGGAGGTGAGGCGAGAAGGGCAGATTGCGGCCTGACTGCCGGGTAAAGTCAAGCGGGATGACAATCCTCGCGCGTCGAATTAGATAGGCGGCAAGCATCTGATTTGGAGCGCGCAATGTCGTCTGGCTTTTATGATTTCCTCAGCGGTGAACTCAAGCAGATCGAGGCCGATGGTCTCTACAAGCGCGAGCGCATCATTACCTCGGAACAGTTCTCCGAGATTGATGTGAACCAGGATGGCCAGGACAGCCATGTCATCAATTTTTGCGCCAACAACTATCTGGGCCTCGCCAATCGCCCGGAGCTGATCGAAGCGGCCAAGGCGACGCTGGATACACATGGTTTCGGCGTGGCGTCAGTGCGTTTTATCTGTGGCACCCAGGACATTCACAAACAGCTCGAAGCCAAGATCGCTGAGTTCACCGGCTGCGAGGATGCGATCCTCTATGCCGCGGCTTTCGACGCCAATGGCGGCGTGTTCGAACCGCTGCTGGGACCGGAAGACGCGATCATTTCCGACGCGCTGAACCATGCGTCCATCATTGACGGTGTGCGCCTGTGCAAGGCCAAGCGCTATCGTTATGCCAATTCCGACATGAATGCGCTGGAAGACCAGCTCAAACAGGCGCGTGCCGATGGCTGCCGTCACATCCTGATCGTCACCGATGGTGTGTTCTCGATGGATGGCTATATCGCCAAGCTTCCCGAGATCGTCGCGCTGGCAGAAAAGTACGACGCGCTGACCATGGTCGATGATTGTCACGCCCACGGTTTCATGGGCGCGAAAGGCCGCGGCACGCCGGAACATTGCGGTGTGTTTGGCAAGATCGATATCGTCACCGGCACGCTGGGCAAGGCGCTGGGTGGCGCGATGGGTGGTTTCACGGCCGGGCGCAAGGAAGTCATCGACATGCTGCGCCAGCGTTCGCGGCCTTATCTCTTCTCCAACTCGCTGGCCCCGTCCATTGTCGGCGCATCGCTCAAGGCGCTGGACATGGTCAATGAGGGTGATGATCTGCGTGCTCGCCTGTTCGACAATGCCAAGCGTTTCCGTGCCGGCATGAGCGCCGCCGGTTTTGACCTGCTGCCGGGCGAACACCCGATCATTCCGGTGATGCTGGGCGATGCCGCCCTGTCCCAGCAGATGGCGAGCAAGCTGATGGAGGAGGGCGTCTATGTGATCGGCTTCTTCTATCCGGTTGTGCCCAAGGGCCAGGCGCGTATCCGCACGCAGATGTCTGCTGCTCACACCCCGGAGATGATCGACCGTGCAGTTGCAGCCTTTACCAAAGTGGGCAAGGATCTGGGTGTGATCTAGCCTGTATACACAGGCGGAAAATCCGTTCGAGGGCAGGTTATGAAAGCACACGATTGGATTTTTGCTGCTGGAGCGCTTGTGATTGTGACGGTGAGCGTCTCCGGTGCCTGGGTCGTAAACCGCGCACCGCGCGAGACGCCGAAGGCCTGTCGCGCGGAAGTTCACGACATGCTCGCCGCGCAACTCACCGACGCGACGCGGCGGCTTGTGCGGTATCCCTCGACCTGGCCCGATGTTTTCGACCCGGAGTGGCGAGATATTGATAGAGCTCGCCCCCTTTACCTAAGTCGCAGCCTAGCGCTGTTCTACACCGGCGAAGGCTTGGAGTATTGGGATGTAGAAACTGGGGAGGTTGTGCACCGCTTTGAGGGAGCTAGTGCCATCGAAATGGGGAGTGTCTCCGATGACGGACGGTTTGCCATTTCCCAGACTCGCAACCGGTTGGCAGGCGGCACCAGCGTATGGAATACGCAGACAGGTGAGCGGGCCTTTCAAGTCTCCGGGGCCAGGCAGTTCAGTCTCGACTGGGAGCAGGATGGGCTACTCGCCCTGGTCGAGACAGCGGACGACGCTGGTCCCAATTCGAGCAATTTGGTCCGCATCCGCCGCTTGATCGATGGCGAGATCGTCGCGAATTTTGTACAGCCAGAAATCGCTCCAGCGGGAAGCGCTGGAGATGGTGTTGAGAAAGGCTTCCTGTTCGCTGCTTTTTCTCCAGACGGTACCCGACTAGTCACAACGGCCAACCCCTTCGGCATCCAGCTCTGGAATACGGAGACCGGCGAGCTTGTCCGCACACTTGGCAAGTATCACCGTTTTGCCCGTTTCACTTTTGATCCGTCCGGCCGTTTCTTGCTCACTGAATCTGAACCTGACTACGGCCCGATCGAACCTATACGGATATGGGACCTCCAATCAGGTGAGCTGGTGCCAGGCACTGAAACTTTGCTTGCAGACGAGATCGACAAGTTTTCAGTCTTCTTCGTCGGCCGCGACAACGTTGGTCGAGTGGGCGATCTCTTCCTTGTGCTCCGCACACAGGACAAGGAGGATTTCTGGCTTTTGTGGAGCTTGTCTTCAGCAACTCCGTTGGGAGTGGAAATCGCGAGCCCGGGCGAGATGTTCGAGGTCTTCATTTCGCCAAATCGGGAGCGAATTCTGCTTGGCTGGGAGGTGCATGAGTACCCGGAGATAATGGAATCCGAGACCGATCAGGATGATTCACCAGGTCGCTTTCGAGCGCAGGTCTTTGATATGAATTCAGGAGCGGCACTTGGTGATCCTGTCGCAATGTCGCACAGGTTTTTTGATCCGGTTCCAATGCTGAATGCCCGATTGCTACTCTTCAGGCACGGAGGCGAGGCAGCGACTGTGATGGATCTGGAAACGGGAGATGTCGTCTACCGCCTTGGAGGCGCAACAGATCCCGTTATTAATGCATGGTCGACACCTGTATCGGGAGTGTTTATCACGCAGGATCAACACGATGTTCTGCAGTTTCGGGAAAGCTCCACAGGGCTCCCGATTGGGCCAGAGCTGTCCTCTCGGCTGCAAATCAATGACGTTTACTTCAACGAGAGCGCCACTGAGTTCCGGGTCCAGGGGCGGGCTGATACTGGACACGAACACTGGTCCATCGACGTTTCCGAAACGCGAGCCGTTGCGCTTGCCTGTCGTGCTGATGAAACGCTCAACGAGATGTGATCGCCCTCAGCTGGGCAATGTGTCTCGATCCGCCTAGAACAGCTCTGCCGGGCGTGTTGGGGAGTGATGTTATGTTGCGCCTGATCCTGGTTGTTTTTCTGTCTCTGTTTCCTGCCGGCGCAAATGCCCAGTCGCTTCCCGATCTGGTGCGCGAGCGCCATCCCGAGCTTGCCGAAGCCGACTGGCCGCAGCTGACCCAATTGTCGCTGGCCGGAAGCGGTTTGCGCAGTCTTGACGGGATTGAGCGGTTCTCCGGGCTTGAGCAGCTGGATGTCTCCAACAATGAGATTGTCGACCTGGCGCCGCTGTCCGGTCTTGGCGCGCTGACGCGTCTGAATTTTCTCGGCAATAACGTGTCGGACCTGGGCCCGCTGGCCCGGATGGACAGTCTTGTCGTGGTCACCTTTGGCTATAATCCGATCGCCTCGCTGGAGCCCTTGCGGGCGCACCCGTCGCTGCGGGTGATCAATGCGCGCGATGTCGGACAGTCGGACTGGTCCGTGCTGGCAAGCATTCCGGCCATGGCGGGGGTGTGGATCGGCGAGAATGGTATCGAGACGCTTGAATGGGCGAGGGGGCTAGCGGGGCTTGTGCACCTGATCGTGCATGACAATCCCATTGATGATCTCTCACCGGTTGCCGGTCTGTCGCGCCTGCGTCAGCTGAATATTGACCACACGCAGATCCGTGACGTGTCTGTCCTGGCAGACCTGTCGGCGCTGGAAAGCCTGACGCTCCAGGGATTGGCGCTGGAAGACACTGCTCCGCTTGAGGGGCTGGAAAACCTGATCCGGCTGGATCTGCGCGGCAATGCGCTTCGTGATGTGTCCGGCCTGTCGGGCAAGGACGCGCTGTCGGTGCTTTTCCTGTCCGACAACCAGATCCGTTCGATTGCGGCCCTGGAGGGGCTTCCGGCTCTGGAATGGCTGATGCTGGACGGCAATGTGTTGGAGGAGACCGGAGATCTCTCGCGTTTTTCCGAACTTGGCGACCTGGCGATCGACGAAGATGCGCTGAGTGCGGATTCTCAGGCCGCCTTGTCCCAGGCCCGCGAGGCCGGTCTGGTGGTGCAAACACCGGATGTCCGTCCTGTGACCTATTTTGTGCGTCCGCCGAGCCGTTCGGACTAGATGCGGGACACTGCCCTTATCGTTCCCGCTGCCCAAACCCTGGACTCCCGCTAGATTTCGGCCGGTAAACTCGCGTGCCGGATGTTTTTGCATCCAAATCCATGCCGGGGGGCATCACAGGGTTATCCCGATCAACAGGGGGGAGAAGCGATCATGAGCACGACAACCACCAGCAATGCCCGTCCACAGGACGAAATGCTGCCATTCCTCAATAATTTCCACGACATCTTCACGACTATCGGTGTCGTGATTTTGCTTATCGGCATGAATATGGGCATTGCCCAGGTGCTCGACACCTATGATTTCGGTGAAGGCCAGAACCTGGTTTATGCGCGCCTTGGCCTGTTTGCCGGCGTCGCCCTGGTCGCCTGGCTCTTGTCCGCGTTGCTGGTCGGCCGTCAGCGCCGCATCCTGCCCGGCATTGTCCTGGCCGCGACGTTCGGCATCACGACCAGTGGTGTTCTCGGCTGGCTCTATACCGACTACCTCATCAATGGCGTGGGCATTGCCCAGCTGATGCAGGAAGGCGGGGAGTTCCAGATCAGCGGAGATCAGTTCAGCTTTGCCGCGGTCAGTGCCGTCATTGAAAACCTCAACCCGGTCGTGCGTTTTGCCCCGATTGTCTACGCCATGATCGGCCTCTTGCCGATGGTGGCCTATTACCTGGCCTTCCGCCTGCCGTTTACCGGTGGCCTGGTTGGCGCAGGACTGGTTTTCACGGCGGCGATGGTGATTGTCGCGGTCTTACCGTACTACGCCATTCTCTACCTGCCGGGCCTCTTGCTGCTGGCTGCGACGACCCTGCTGGTCGCCGGCATCCTGTTTGATGCCCGCGATCCGCAGCGTCGGACGCGTCTGTCCGGTACGGCTTTCTGGCTGCACTTCTTTGCGGCTCCGGCCATGCTGTTTGCGGTTCTCACCGTGACCCAGGCCGGTTTCTCGCTGGACATGGTTGAAGTCATGAACCCGCAGCAGATCTTCATCTTCTCGGCGATGAGCGAGGACAATGTCTCCTCGGCAACGGTCGCTGCGACGGCGCTGACGGTGATCGGTATCTTCGCCATCATCTCGCTGCTGATCAATCGCCGTGCCCTGATCGTCTCCGGACTGCTGACGGCCGGCGTCTCGATCAGCGTCATCGTCAATGAATCCGGAATGGGTGAGGGCGCCACGATCGCCGTGACCATGCTGGTCCTGGGCGGCATTGTCGTCGTCCTGGGGGCGGCCTGGAACCCGGTCCGGTCCATCCTGCTGGCACCATTCCCGAGCGAAGGCCCGCTCGCCCGCATCTTCCCGCCTGTGTCCCACAACGAGGGCTAGGCCAGTAACCCACTGGGTGCTCGTGACGGAGGGATTGGATACCCCGGATTGGGGCGTATCCAATCCCTCTTTTTCGTGTTCGATGTCAGGTTAAGCTGTTGTCATTGCGAAGGTAATCTCCTTCGCGTTGACAGGAGAGCTGTATGAAAATCGGTTCGATAGTGACTTTGGGAGTGACGGGCATTGCCTTGCTGGGTGGTGCGCTGTGGGGATTGCCGCAATACGGCGTCTGGCAGCAGGAACTGGCCGGACGGGCCGAACTGGTTCGCGCCGAACAAAACCGCCGCATTGCCGTGCTCGAGGCCCAGGCCCGGCTCGAAGCCGAGGAGCTCAATGCCCAGGCCGAGATTGCCCGCGCACATGGTGTGGCGGAAGCCAACGCCATCGTGGCCGAGGGGCTTGGCGGTCCGGAAGGCTATCTGCGATATCTCTGGATCCAGTCGCTGGGCGAGAACGGCCAGGATGTGATCTATATCCCGACCGAGGCGGGACTGCCGATCCTGGAAGCGACACGTCACGTCGCCCAGTAGATCCGGCCACGCATGCCTGTGGGAGCGGTTCCGATCGGAGCCGCTCTTTTTGTTGAGGCAGGGTGTGTGGGCATTGCGACGGTCCGCAAGGACGGTGTGATGATAAGCATTGGTGGGAAATGCGGGTGTCCCGGCGGACCGTACGCAACCCGGTGAAGCCGATTAAGACAGGTTTGATCAGCTCCGTCAGCGCCACCCTGAGCCCGTCCGCTGTGCACCGCGAGCAAGGATCAGTCAGCACATTATGCTTGCGTCTGGCAGGGTGGGGATAAGTTGTCGTCTGTCCTCGCGGCGCGCTTGCCAGGGCCTGAGCGGTGTGAAAGCCTCGTTTGCTGTTGAAGGGGAGAGAGATCATGGTGCGCATCGCGTTGTTTCTGACCATCGTGCTGACGGTGGTGACACTGGGTTTTGCCGGCCTCATGGGGCAGCCAGGCCCCATGCAGGCGGAAGCGGATCTCAACGGATACCAGCGTCCACTGTTTGCGCTCTATTTCGCAACTTCGATTGGAGACCTTGCCTTCATCGCGGGCAGCGAGAACGCGCCGCTACGCGAACATCTGATGCATCTGCAGGCCCTGGACCGATGGTTCCCGCTCGCCTATGGCGGGATGGCAATCGCGTTCTTCTTTGCACTCGGACTGCGCGGCGCGAAGCTGGCCTGGCTGGGTCTGGCCCTTGCGGCAGCAACCATCGGCGCGGACTGGGCGGAGAACGAGGTCGCCAATCGCATTCTTGCAGACCTGGACGCAGGAGCAGATCCAACTGAACGGCTCGATGCGATGTGGGGGCATACCTGGATCAAATGGGGGGCAATCGCGGGATATGCGGCGGTACTCGCGATGATCATGGCACTGGCGCGGCGGCGGCTTCTGGCTGTTTTTCCCGCGCTGGCGGCGTTTGGCGTGGGCGCGAGCTATTTCTCCGGCGCGGATCCGGCCGTGTTCAACTGGGCCAATCAACTGCTTGTGCCCTTCATGCTGACTTTCCCTGTCGCTGCGGTGATGTATCTTCGCGCCAAAGACGAATCCGCGGAGGGCGATGATGAAAGCGCTGGTGAAGGCGAAGCCTGAAGAAGGTATGTGGATGGAGGATGTTCCCGAGCCGCAGATCGGCCCGGATGATGTCCTGATCAAGATCCGCAAGACGGCGATCTGCGGAACCGACATCCACATCTATAACTGGGATGACTGGGCGGCGAAAAACGTTCCCACTCCCATGGTCGTCGGTCATGAATATGCCGGTGAGATCGTCGATATCGGCGGCAATGTCACCCGAGTCAAAATCGGCCAGCGTGTCTCGGGCGAAGGGCATGTCGTGGGCGATGCGTCGCGTGCCGTGCGGGCAGGGCGTTTCCATCTGGACCCGGAAACCCGAGGTATCGGCGTCAACGCGCCGGGCGCTTTTGCTGAATATCTCTGCCTGCCGGCCTTCAATGTCGTGCCACTGCCGGACGCGGTAACGGACGAGCTTGGGTCCATTCTCGATCCGCTGGGCAATGCCGTTCACACCGCGCTGAAGTTTGATCTGATCGGCGAGGATGTGCTGATCACTGGTGCCGGTCCGATCGGTATCATGGCGGCCGCAATTGCACGCCATGTCGGCGCGCGTCATGTCGTGCTGACAGACATCAATACCCATCGCCTGCACCTGGCTGGCCAGGTCGCCCCGAATATCCGCACCGTGGACGTCTCCAAGGAAGATCTTAGCGATGTCATGCACGAGCTGAAAATGACCGAGGGTTTCGATGTCGGCCTGGAAATGTCCGGCGCGCCACAGGCTTTCGACACCATGCTCGACAAGATGATCATGGGCGGCAAGATCGCCATGCTCGGCCTGCCCTCCAAGCCGATCCCGGTTGATTTCGGCAAGCTGGTGCTCAAGGCCATTCGTCTTGAAGGCATCTATGGCCGAGAGATGTTCGAGACCTGGTACAAGATGATCGCCATGCTGGAGAGCGGTCTGGATGTATCCCGCATCATCACCCACCACTATGCCGCCGACGAGTTCCAGAAGGGGTTCGACGCCATGCGTTCCGGCAAGTCCGGTAAGGTCGTGCTGGACTGGGGCTGATATGAGTTCTGAAAAACGCGTTCCGCTTGAAAACTATGTTGAATACCCGGCCGAGGAGATGCTCTCCCGGGTGACGACGTTTACCGAAGACCTCAAGCGTCGCCGCACGGTGCGTGATTTTGACGAGCGGCCGGTTGATCGCCGTATTGTCGAGGAAGCCATCAAGGCGGCGGGGTCTGCGCCGTCGGGCGCCAACCACCAGCCCTGGCATTTCTCCGTCATCGAGGATCCTGGCAAGCGCAAGGCTTTGCGCGAAGCCGCCGAGGAGGAGGAGCGGGCCTTTTATGCCGGCAAGGCCGGCGATGAATGGCTGGACGCCCTGACGCCGCTGGGAACCGATGCGGACAAACCCTTCCTGGAACATGCGCCGGTGATCATTGCCATCTTTGCCCAGAAACGCGGTGGCGTGACGGTCGAGGAAAAGCGCAAGAACTACTACATCAACGAGAGTGTCGGCATCGCGTGTGGTTTCATGCTGGCAGCCCTGCACCAGGCGGGTCTAGTGACGCTGACGCATACGCCCAATCCGATGCGCTTTCTCAACGAGGTCTGCGAACGCCCCGGTGACGAAAAGGCCTACATGCTGATCGTCGCCGGATATCCGACTGCTGATGCGACCGTGCCAGAGCACGCCCTGATCAAGAAGTCGCTCGACGACATCTCAAGCTGGATCTGACGCCGTTAACAGCTAGTTTGTATCTTCGTGAAACCTTTTGTCATCCAATGAGGGGGGTGTAGATGTATGGGATGATCCACCAGGCCGCGCGCGAAATGGTTCACACGGTCGCGGATGCAGAGACATGGTCGGTAATTCTTGAGAAATCTGGTCTGGATGAAGAGCATTTCATCAGTGCTCAGACCTACACCGATGATGTGACCTTTGCCCTGATCGGTGCCATACAGGGCGTCACCGGGATGCCGATCGGGGACCTGCTGGCCGCGTTTGGCAGGTACTGGATCGAGTTCGCAGCCTCTACCAGTTACCGATCGGTCATGGAGATGGCCGGCAACGACTTGGAAAGCCTGCTCAACAATCTTGATCGCATGCATACCAGTATCAAGTCGACCATGCCGGACGCGGACATGCCGTCTTTCATCGTGGTGCATAGCGATGCGCAGCGGCTGGAAGTTGAATATCGCTCTTCGCGCAGCGGGCTGGAAATGTTCGTGAAGGGCCTTCTTGAAGGCCTTCTAGAACGCTTTGACGATGAGGGCGACGTCAGTTTTGACGTCCGAGAAGATCATGTTGCATTCACAGTTGATCGACGAGCCGCCAAGGTAGCCTGAGGTGGATCATGGCGCTTGAATTGAACAAGGAGCTGTTAGATGAGTTGTATCCAGCTCGCTTGGCTGTAACACCTGAAGGGCTGATCGAGGCTGCGGGGCCGTCGCTTGTGCGCCATCTCGGAGAGGGTTTGGTCGGGAGAAAGTTTCTGGATGCTTTCAAGTTCGAACGGCCGCGCATACACGATGTGGCCGAACTGATTGGCTGCAAGCAGTCCATCATACTGAAATCGCTTTTCAATTCGGATCTACGTCTGCGCGGGCTGGTCAAGGTCCAGGATGGCCTCCTGCACCTGCTCGTAGGGCATATCCCCACTGCTGATGGCAAGGTCGGCGGACAGATGCTTGTCTTTAGTGACTTTGCACCGACAGACAGCACCCTGGATACTCATCTGATCAGTGTGATACATCAGCAATTGCTCGAGGATGCCCAGCGCATCTCGAAAGAGCTCAAGGCCAAATCTCGGCAGGCCGAAGCGGCCAACGAGGCAAAGACCCAGTTTTTGGCCACTGTCAGCCATGAAATCCGTACGCCGCTCAATGGCGTGCTGGGCATGGCCGATTTCCTTGCGGGCACGGAACTGGCACCGGAACAGCGCGAAGCGCTGAGCATCGTTATCGACAGTGGACAAGGTTTGCTAACCATTCTCAACGACGTTCTCGACTACTCCAAGGTCGAGGCGGGTGAGCTCGAGCTGGAGAATCGCGCCTTTGATCTGGCCGCGCTGATAAAGGGAGCATCCGGTCTTTTTCACGTGAAAGCCGTTGAAAAAGGCCTCCACTATGTCTCATCTCCGGCCCGGGGCTGGTTCATGGGTGACGAAACTCGCCTGCGCCAAATCCTGTCTAACCTGGTTTTCAACGCGATCAAATTTACTCAGTTCGGCGGTGTCGAATTACGAGTCGAGTTTGGTGAAGTGCGCGATGATGGCATGACACCATTGGTTTTCGAGGTCGAGGACAGCGGGATCGGCATGTCGGAGGAGGTTCAGGCCCGCCTGTTCAAACCTTTTCAGCAAGGCGAGGTTACCACGGCCCGCAAGTTCGGCGGTACCGGGCTGGGATTGGCAATCTGCAGAAACCTCGTCGAGAAAATGGGGGGGGAGATCTCGGTTCGAAGCGAGAATGGCCGCGGTTCTGTTTTCCGGGTCGAACTGGCTCTCCAAGCTACCGAGGCCCCTGCGCTGGCCGGCGATGATACGTCGGAGAGTGGGCAGCAGGTCTCTCTCGCCTCGCTTCGCGTTCTGGCGGCCGAGGACAATGCGACCAACCGCATTGTGCTGGGCGCCTTGCTCAAACCCATGGGAGTGGAGCCAGCCTTTGCCGAGAATGGTCGCGAAGCTGTTGAGATGTTCCGCGAGGAATCCTTCGATGTAATCCTGATGGATGTGATGATGCCGGAAATGAGCGGCCTCGAGGCGACACGGGCTATCAGGCAACTGGAAAGCAATTCGGATGCGAAACCGGTTCCGATCCATGCGCTCACGGCCAATCTGATGCGCGAACAGGTCGCGCAATACCTGGAGTGCGGTATGGATGGCGCGCTTGGAAAGCCGATCAATGTCGAGGAATTACGCGGGACGCTGGAAGGTGTCGCTCATGCAAAATCGGATGCTCAGGGCACGCCGGATACGCACAACCGCAAGGCGTCCTAAAGCTAGCCCGCCGAGTCATAGGCTGTCTTCAGCCAGGCTTTCAGCTCGTCGTCGATGTCATGCACATTCGCCGTGCGAACGCGATGTGTCACCATGGAATTGAAACTGCCCGAGGCTTCCAGCCGGTCGCCAGGCTCGACATCCTTGAGCTTGATACCGACATCCACGCGGGACTTGGTCGTGGGCTGGATCAGGGCGAACTGTTTGGCCCGGCGCAGGCTGACATAGGCTTTCTTGGGCGCGATCTCGACATCGCCGCCAAAGGCGCTGACGGCAGCAATGAGCGCGTCGTAGACCGGTTTCAGTGCTTCCTTGCCGGCATATTGCGTTGCGACCGGATCGTCCGGCTTGTCGTTAGAGGGCATGCTGTCACGGGCCGTGTGCGCGACCAGATTGGCATAACCATGGCTGAGCCCGTGATCGCCTTTGAGCACTTTCATCAACTCGCCATGTTTGCGTGTCCCGACAGGCCCAAGCAGCCCGACCCATTCCTCCAGGCTCTTGCCGGTCTTCTCCGGCATGTTGGCGATCATGCTGTCCAGCGGGCTTGGTTTGGTGCCGGTGCTCATCCTGTCCTCCGGTCTTAAGTGGCAGGATAACAGCAAAACGCCCGGGTGTGAGGATACCCGGGCGTTTCTCTTGGGGAAGGAGACGCGTATTCTTGTTTTTATGTGTCGACTTGGGGAGGGGTAAGATCGTCGACTATGTCCGCACGCGTCTGCGGATGGCTGTGAAAGACCAGATCAGGGCAATGATCCAACCGATGCCGGTCCAGCCCAGAAGCAGATTGGTCAGGAAGATGGCGAACGTATTGTCGTGTCCGCGCAGCAGGGCGATAAGCGTCGGCAAAAATCCGAGGATCAGTCCAACAATCGCAGCTTCAGCTCCCATGTAATAGATTTCCATTTCTTCCTCTGAGCGACCCGTTCAGGTCTTATCGAATTACGATATGAAGATACGAGTCGACCCCGGCGCTCGCAAGGGGGACGGATAGGGGAACGTGCATGCGTTTGTCCCCCCAAATTCCGCCGGATCAGATTATTCCGCGCTCGACCGAGATTTTGCTAGAATTTGCACGAACAGATTCGAATGGATATCCGGAATGTCGGAACCCTCAGTCAGCGTAGAAGGCTTCTCGGTTTTACGTGGCGACTATATCCATGTCGTGGAATCCTATGTCAGCGAGATCGAGGACATTAAGAACCGGATGAGGGAAGTCGCTCATCTTGCGCAAACTTGCGGGGTGTTGCGTGTCCTGGTCGAGGCGCGTCATGCCAATGGTTCTTTCTCAGAGAACCAATTGGTGGACCTTGCGGAGTTTGGCGCGGATGTTGTTGGCGTGCTCGAGCGCATTGCCATGCTGCGCGATGTTGATCAGCCCGATGATGCCTGGATGGGAGTTACCCGGGTTCTCAAGGCGGTGGGGTTCGACATCCGGGCCTTTTCGAGTGAAGAGGCCGCCCTGGCCTGGTTGACCGACAGCTGACACCTACAAAAAAGCCCCGGTCCGACCGGGGCTTTCTCGTTTGATATCAGCACGTGTTACGCATCTACTGTCGGAAAGTCGTAATCCGCGTAAATCTCGCGCAGCTTGGTCTTGAGCATCTTGCCGGTCGCGCCGATCGGCATAGCGTCGATAAACTCGACCGCATCGGGCAACCACCATTTCGGAACTTCTCCGCGCAGATACTCGATGATGCTGTCCGCGTCCCTGGGAGCGCCTTCCTTGGCCTGGACGACCAGCAAGGGGCGTTCCTGCCATTTAGGGTGCGGCATGCCGACGGCGGCCGCCATCTCCACGTCCGGATGGCCCATGGCGGCGTTTTCCAGGTCAATGGAGGAGATCCATTCGCCCCCGGTCTTGATAACGTCCTTGGAGCGGTCGGTGATGGTCATGAAACCATCGCCATCGAGATGTGCCACATCACCGGTTTTGAACCAGCCATCATCGGTAAAGGCCTCGGCGCCCGCACCCTTGAAATAGGACGAAACGATCCATGGACCACGGACCTGGACGTGACCGGAGGACTGGCCGTCCCAAGGCAGTTCCTTGCCTTCATCGTCAACAATACGCATGCCGACACCAAAGACGAGCCGCCCCTGTTTCAGCTTGATCTTGATCTCTTCCTCGCGGCTCAGGCCGTCATGCTTGGGAAGCGCGGCGTTGACCGTGCCCAGCGGGCTCATCTCGGTCATGCCCCAGCCTTGCTGCATGGTGACGCCATACTTGTCCTCATAGGCCCGCAGCAGGGCTTCGGGCAGGGCAGAGCCGCCGATGAGTACGCGCTCGACACCGTCGATACGCAAATTGTTCTGCTCGAGATGGTTGAGAAGTCCGAGCCAGACCGTGGGTACGCCGGCGACGTAATTGACTTTTTCTTCCTCGATCATCTTGTGCAGGTTTGGCCCGTCCAGCAGCGGACCCGGCATAACCAGCTTGGCACCGTTCATTGGCGCGGCGTAGGGAATGCCCCAGGCATTGACGTGGAACATCGGTACGACCGGCAACAGCGTGCCACGTGCACCGACACCGATCACGTCTGCCGCCGAGGTAGTCAGCGCGTGGAGGACGTTCGAACGGTGGGAGTAGAGTGCTCCCTTGGGGTCACCCGTCGTGCCCGAGGTGTAACACAGGCCAGCGGCCTTGTTCTCGTCGAAGACCGGCCAGGTGTAGTCACTGGAATGGGCGCCGATCAGTTCTTCATAGGTCAGGCATTCTGTCTTGACCGCACCCTTGTGAGCGCTGTCGGTCATCAAGATCCAGTTCTTCACGCCCGGGCAATGCGCGGCAATGCCGTCGATCAGCGGGGCGAACTGGATGTCGAAGAAGACGGCCTTGGATTCAGCGTGCGCCAGCATCCAGATAAGCTGTTTCGGGTCGAGGCGCGGATTGACCGTGTGCACTACGGCGCCGACGCCGGAGATGGCGTAATAGAGCTCGAAATGGCGATGGGAGTTCCAGGCGATCGTCGAGACGACATCACCGTCCTGGATGCCCAGATCAGTCAGCAGCGCATTGGCCAGCTGTTTGGTTCTTTCATGGGTGGCAGCATAACCTTGGCGGTGGGTTTCGCCGCTTTCCGGCAGACGCGTAACAATTTCGGTATCGCCATGGCATTTGGCGGCGTGGACAAGAATGTCCGAAATCATCAGCGGACAATCCATCATGTGTGCGCGCATCGTTCTCAATCTCCCCTTCGAACAACCGGTTGGACGTTTTACTCTTTTCTGTATCAAAGGCCTTCCGCGCCCGCGGCGCAATCCCTTTGCGCAAGGAGAATATATTGCTTAAGCATTTCTGCCAGTGCGCCGGGGCAGATTCGAGTGGAGTGCAGTATGGCTTTTGATCAGAATGATGTTCCCGCGTTTGCCGATATCGAGGATGCAGCGGACCGTGTAAAAGGCGTGGCGGTTGAAACGCCCTTGTTGCGCAGCGATGTCCTGGATGAACGTGTGGGCGGTCGGGTTTTCGTGAAGCCTGAATGCCTCCAGCGCACCGGAAGTTTCAAATTCCGCGGCGCCTATAACCGTATCTCTCGCCTGGGTGAGGCGGAACTCAAGCGGGGCGTGGTGGCATATTCCTCCGGAAATCATGCCCAGGGGGTTTCCGCTGCAGCCCGTCTGATGGGCTCCAATGCGACCATCATCATGCCCAACGACGCGCCCAAAGCAAAAGTCGAGGGTGTGCATTTCTGGGGTGGCAGCGTGGTGTTTTACGATCGTGCCACCGAAATCCGGGAGGAGATCGCCGCCCGGATTGCCGATGATGAGGGCCGGACGCTCGTTCCGCCTTTCGAGAACAAGTACATCATCGCTGGCCAGGGCACGCTTGGCCGTGAATTGATGTCCCAGGCGCGTGGTTTCGGTCAGGAGATCGACAAGATCGTGTGTTGTGCCGGAGGCGGTGGCTTGATTGCGGGTGTTGGCCTGGCTGCCAAGTCAATGAATTCCGAGACCGAGGTCTGGGCCGCGGAACCCGTTGATTTCGACGATATGAAGCTGACTTTCGAGACGGGTGAGCATGTCGTCAACAAGAAGCTTACCGGATCCATCTGCGACGCAGTCATAACCCCGACCCATGGCAAGCTGACGTGGTCGTTGAACAAGCGACAGCTGTCCGGCGGCTACGCTGTGACGGATGAAGAAGTGCTCGACGCAATGGCCTTTGCCTGGCGTCATCTCAAGGTCGTGGTCGAACCGGGCGGTGCCGTGGCACTCGCCTCGATTCTTTCCGGCAAGGCTGATGTAAAGGGGCGCACAGCCTGTGCGGTCCTCTCCGGTGGGAATGTCGACCCGGCGATGTTTGCCCGGGCCCTGGAACGGGTTTAGCGCCTCAAGCCGTACTCATCCTTGAAAACAGGCTGTTCGTCCCGGCGTCCGGTGTCGCCGGGCCACGGCCCGGTTACTTCTCGCGCAGAGTTTGACGAGAAGGACCAAATATGACCCTCAAATCCCGATTGCTGGGCGCGGCAGCCGGTGTGCTTGCACTTGCCGGAGTGTTCGTGTTCACGACGCAAGAGAGCCAGGCGGAGCTGGAAAACGGTGCGGTTTTCACGCCGGAAGGCACGCTGCTGTTCCATCGTCACGATGGCGAGCGTGGCGGTATCTATGAAATGGACCTGGATGGAAACATCCTGCGGCAGATCACCGACAGTCGTTACATGGATCGCTGGCCCAGTGTCGGGCATGGTGGTCGGGACATCGTCTTTATCTCCACCCGGGACCGGCGCTGGTCGGTCTATCACGTCGGCCGTACGGGCGGTGATGTGAAATTGCTCAGCGATACCAGCGTGTTCAATCTGGGCGGCGCAATCTCTGACAGCGGTGAAATCGTCTACGCCCAAAACCGTGACCAGGAGGAGTTCCAGTCCGACATCCTGGCCTACGACCCGGCAAGCGGTTCAACGCGCCTGTTCATTGAGGGCGGGATGTGGCCGCGCTGGGTGTCGGAGACACGTTTCCTGTTCACCCGCGATAATGGCGAGGACGGCAGTCTCGATGTGATGATGTTTGATGTGTCCGAGCAATCGGTACACCGGCTGACCCATGGTGCCGGCGATGATGTTTCGGCGACACTTTCCCCGGATGGGCAACGGCTCTACTGGGGGGGGGCAGGATGGCGCGAGCTATACCCTGCACAGGCGCGACCTGGCCGGAGGCGAGACGGTGTCGCTGGGCGTACGCGTGAATATCGACAGCTCGCCGGCTATTTCGCCGGACGGACGTTTCATGGTGTTCGGCCGCAATGAGGGTAATGGGTATGACCTTATCCGGCTGGACATGGAAACGATGGAAGAAGTCCGGCTGACCGGTACGGATTGATGGCATAACAAGAAAGCCCCCGGAAGTCCGGGGGCTTTCTTGTTACTCAGGTGTGCCGGCTCTCAGATCGTGCTCGATCATCAGCGGCGTGGCCGTGTCATCAGCAAGACGGGTCCGGTAGACCTGCATGTTCTCGATCACGCGCATCACATAATTGCGGGTTTCGGAGAAGGGAATGCTTTCCACCCAGTCGATCGGATCGACATCGGGATCACGTGGGTCGCCATAATCCTCAACCCAGCGGCGCACACGATGTCCGCCAGCATTGTAGGCGGCGAGGGCCATGACATAGGAACCGTCATAATCCTCGAGTACCTCGTTGAGGTGGTGCATGCCCAGGGTCAGATTGTATTCCAGATCATCGGTCAGCCAGTTGCGGCGATATCCTTCGCCGATTGAGCGGGCAGTCTGGCGGGCCGTGGCAGGCATCATCTGCATCATGCCGCGGGCACCGGCGCCACTGACGGCGTGTTGCGAGAACTCGGTCTCCTGACGGATGACGGAGTGCACGACTTCCGGATTGGGCTGGTCGCCCGAAGTTTCGCTTGGCAGATCAATGGTTGGATAGGCGCTCTGCGGTAGCACAATCCCGCGCTGACGGGCGGCTTTGGCAGCGCGCACCGACTGGCGGACATAAAGATACTCATTCGCCAAAGCCGCCAACAAAACAGCTTCTTCAGGATCGGTCAGCAGATCATCAGCGCGATAGCTGAACAGCCGGTAGTAATAATCCTCACCCTGTTCGCCAAGGCGACGCATCGCCTGGATCATGGAGCGATTTTCGAACCGTACACGTGTCTCATCGGACGGTTCCGGATCGGCTTCGAACGCCAGCACCGCTTCATCGCCGGAGATCTGGGCGATTGCCAGCTGACCGTAGTAGGCGGTCGAGTGTGTACCAGCCTCGGCATAATACTGGGCCGCGAGGTTTGGATCTCCGAGTGCGTCTGCAGCGCGGGCCATCCAGTAGGCGGCGCGGGAGACCGACACGGTGGTGGAGACATTGTTGCGCAGCGTGGTGAAGTGCGCCATTGCGGCCTGTGCGTCGTCCAGGTGCACCAGGGCCAGCCAGCCCGCGAGGAATTCCGCATCGGCAAAATCGGCACCGCGTTCCATGCCGTGGGCACGGGCCAATTCGTAGGCGGTCTGATAGTCCTCGTCGCGGATGAGCGTCAGGATCATCAGCTTGCGCTCGGTCCACATCAGGTCCAGTGCATTGGTGTCGGTGTGTTCGTCCGGCAATTGCAGCAACAGGGGCAGGACACTGTCGCGCAGACCGGACCGGCGGCGCCAGCGGGCGCGTTCAAAGACCAGGCCTGGATCATTCATCATGCTGGTGGGGACGCGCTGTACGGCCCGGTCCACACCACTCTGGCGACCGGCTAGGCGAAGGCGGGCTTCCGCCACATTACGCTCACCACCCTGCAGCAGAGGCACGACGCGACGGGCGGCGGTACGCTGCCCTGACCAGATCAGATAGTCGACACGGGCAAGGTGGTCGTCCTCGGTGAAACGGTCGCGATGGGTCTGATAGACGCGGCGCTGTTCCGGCAGCGGCAGGCGACCACCGCGCCAGGTCTCGCGCAGCAGGCTCTCGCCCTCATCAACACGGCTCATTTCGATCAGCGCCTCGGCAAAGGCCACACGGCCGCGGCCGGAGATCGGGGCATTGTCCTCAAACCAGCTGACGATGAAGGGCGCAGACAGGCCTGAAGCTGAAATCTTGGATTCGGCTTCGGTGCGGATGAAGCTGTCGCGTGGCCAGTCCTGCAGTTCGCCGAGCGCGAGGTCCAGTTCGAGGAAAGTGGCGCGTGGATCATTGAGCGCGATCAGCCACAACATGATATTACGGCTGGCCGGATCGGTGAGCTGGTCGCGCACATCACGCACGAGCGACCAGTCTTCGTCTTCGGCGGCATCAAGACCTTGCCTGAACAGGCCAAAATCGGCGTCTGAAAGATGCTGGGAGAAATTCACGGGTTCCGGTCGCATGCGCGGGGTCGGGATCTGGGCCTCTACGGGCGCGATCACCGCAAATGCGAGCAGCGCGGGTACACAACGAGCGATCATGTTTCGCAATACGCTTCCTGGGTTTTGGGGTAAACGAACTTCACCGCAAATCGCGCCGACTGTCCAGCCTGTTCGAGAACGCTTGGCCAAGTGCTCAAGCGTCGATATGGTCCGCCGCTTACCAAACAGAAGTCGAGATTGAGACATGTTCAAGGGCTCCATCACCGCGCTGGTCACACCATTCAAGAACGGTGCCGTCGATGAAGATCAAGTAGTTGCGTTGACGGAACGTCAAATTGCAGCCGGAACGCATGGCCTTGTGCCATGCGGAACCACCGGTGAATCCGCCACGCTGACCTTTGAGGAACACATGCGGGTTGTCGAAATTGTAATCGAAACGGCGGGCGGACACATTCCCGTGATCGCCGGCACCGGTTCCAACTCGACTGCCGTTGCCATCCAGAATCAAAAGCGCGCCAAGGAGTTGGGTGCTGATGCAGGGCTGGTCGTGGCGCCGTATTACAACAAGCCCAATGCCGAGGGGCTCTATCAGCACTTCAAGGCGATCAATGACGCCGTCGACCTGCCGATCATTGTTTATAATGTTCCAGGCAGGACGGTAGTCGACATTGATGCAGACACCGTCGCGCGCATCGCGGAGCTGGGTCAAGTCGTCGGTATCAAGGATGCCACGGGCGATATGGGCCGGGTTTCTGCCCACCGCCGGTTGATCGGCCATGATTTTGTGCAGCTCTCCGGTGATGATCCGACGGCGCTGGGTTTCAATGCCACGGGCGGTGTAGGCGCGATTTCTGTGACTTCGAACGTCGCTCCAGCCCTGTGCGCGCAGTTCCAGGACGCGACCCTGAAGGGTGACTGGGGCACGGCGCGCGAGATCAATGACAAGCTCTTGCCGCTTCACTACGCGCTGTTCACCTCGTCCAGCCCGGGCCCGACAAAATACGCCATGTCCGTTCTGGGTGTGATGAATTCCGAGCTGCGCCTGCCGCTGACCGAACCCAATGAAGCCTCCAACGCCGCCGTCCGTGAGGCGCTGGTGATTGCCGGCTTGCTGGATCAAGCATGAGCAAACGACAGGACGGCGCGGTAGCGATCAATCGCCGTGCCAATTTCGACTACGAGATTGAAGAGACATTCGAAGCCGGCCTGGTTCTGACAGGCTCGGAAGTGAAGTCCCTGCGCGAAGGTCGTGCAAACATCGCCGAGAGCTATGTAAGTCCGGAAAATGACGAGATCTGGCTGATCAATTCCGATATCCCGACCTATGGCCCGGCCAACCGGTTCAATCACGATCCGCGGCGTCACCGCAAACTCCTGCTGAAACGCCGGGAGATCGCCAAGCTGCAGGGCGCTGTGGCCAAGGAAGGCCGCACCATCATTGCGCTGCGCCTCTTCTTCAATGATCGCGGCATGGCCAAGATCCTTATCGGCCTCGCCCGCGGCAAGAAAACCGTCGACAAGCGCCAGACCATCAAGGATCGCGACTGGAACAAGCAGAAAGCCCGCCTGATGAAGAATTTGGGGTAGGGGCGCCTACTGACTCAGTGCAAACGAGTTCCGGTAAGCCTGTGGTGAGACGCCCAGCTGGCGGATGAAGCTGCGGCGCATGCGTTCATCGCTGCCAAAGCCACACTGGACAGAGACCTGTTTCACCGTCAGCTCGGGATCTTCCAGGGCGATGCGGGCCGCTTCGATCCGCATCATTTCCACGGCGCGGGCCGGTGTCTGGCCGGTGTCACCGGCATAGATGCGGGCAAAATTGCGCGGGCTCATGCCGACACGCTTGGCCAGTTCCTCAACGCGCAGATCTGCGACCAGATTATCCTTCATCCAAAGGTGCAGGGCGCCGAAACGGCCGCTGGCTGTGCGGGTCTGTTGCTGCAGTGCCTCGGAAAACTGGGACTGGCCTCCCGGGCGTTTGACATAGACCAGCAGATGACGCGCCAGTTCCATAGCGACGTCGCGGGAATGATCCCGCTCGATCATGGCCAGGGCCAGATCGATACCGGCCGTGACGCCGGCCGAAGTCCACACGCCGCGGTCCTCGATGAAAATCGGATCCGGGTCGACCTGGGTCTGCGGATAGGCCTCGGCTAGCCGATCACAATCCTTCCAGTGAGTGACGCTGCGGCGACCATCCAGAAGATCCGATGCGCCCAGCAGGAAAGCGCCGGTACAGGTCGCGCCCACACGTCCGCATTTCTGGGCTGCCAGGCGGATGGCGCCGACCAGACGGTTGTCACGACAGGCATCATGCACGCCCTTGCCGCCGCAGGCGATCAGCGTGCCGGCATCGTCCAGGCCGACGCCAGCCAGACGACGTGTATTCAGGGCCACACCGGTGTCGGTTTCCACGGGGCCGCCATAAAGCGAAGCCAGCGTCGTCGTGTAGGCTTCAAAACCCAGGATCTCATTGGCATCTGCAAACACCTGCAAGGGCCCCGTAATGTCGAGCATCTTCACACCGTCATAGGTGATAAAGGCGATGCGACGAGGCTCCTGGCGGAGCTCAGAGGTGTGTGTGGCAGAAAACGTGGGCATGTTGGCGTTTGTGCCAAAAACAACCCGCGATATCTAGCGATATTGTTGGTTAAGGTGTGGAGAAAATGATGTCTGCCAGTGAAATCAAGGAGGTTATCAACACAACCTGCCCCTGGTCGGGCAAACCGGTCAGCGATGACAGCCCGACCCGCTATCGCGGCCGGGTCGTCGGTTTTTGCAATCCAGGTTGTCGCGACAAGTTCGAGGCGGCGGCGAAGGTTTTTGACGCGCTGATCGATCAGTCGGCGGGCAGGGCGTCGAGATAATCGCGGACCTGTTTGAAAACCGCGTCGAACATGTCCTCGGTCAGCCGGCCTGTGTTCGTATTGTATCGCGAACAGTGATAGCTGGAGAGCAGGCGCAGCGTTCCGTTTGGCCCTGCAATGTCGGCGGATCCGGCATGTTCGAATTTCACCGAGGAGACCTTGTGACCCAGCGCCCGAAGCGTGTTGTCATGGGCGATCTTGCCCAGCACCAGCACGGCTTTGAGGTTGGGTAATTGCGCAAACCTCTGGGTCAGGAAGGGGCGGCAGGCATTGGCTTCCGCGCCGACCGGCTTGTTTTCCGGCGGCACGCAGCGCACGGCATTGGTGATCATCGCATCGACCAGCGCCAGGCCGTCATCGGCGTGTGAAGCGTATTCTCCGGTCGTGAAACCAAACTTGCCGGCCGTCTTGTAAAGAAGATCGCCCGCCCAGTCTCCGGTGAAGGGGCGGCCTGTGCGATTGGCGCCGCGCAGACCTGGCGCCAGGCCAACCACGAGAAAACGTGCATCCTCGCCGCCAAAGGAAGGAACCGGCGCATTGAACCAGTCCGGATAGAGTTCGGCGTTTTTCTCTCGGAACTCGACCAGGCGAGGGCAGAGATCGCAATCGAGCGGAGCTTCGGCGAGTTTGGTCATGGCTCAGGCCTCCCGGGTGATCATGGGATCAAGATCGAGCAATTCGATGAAAGTGTCAGCGGTGCGCCGTAATTCGTCCGCGATCATGGGCGGACGGGTTTTCAGCGAAGAGACGACCGTTACCCGAACGCCTCGTGCCTGTGCCGCTTTCACAGCCCGGCAGAAATCCCCGTCGCCGGTAAACAGGATGATGTGATCGAGATAGTCAGCCGCCTCGAGTATGTCGATGGCGATCTCGATATCCATGTCACCCTTGATGCGCTTGCGGCCCTGGTCGTCGGTGAATTCCTTGGCCGGCTTGGTGACGAGGCTGTAGCCATTATAGTCCAGCCAATCGACGAGGGGCTGCAAAGGGTTGTAGTCATCCTGATCGATGAGGGCGGTGTAGTAATTTGCCCGGATCAGACGGCCCTGTTTCTCGAAATGGCTACGGAGCCGGCTGAAATCGATATCGAATTTGAGGGCGCGTGTCGTGGAGTGCAGATTGGCGCCGTCGATGAAAAGGCCGATGCGTTCATCGGGGTAGAATGTCATCTGGAAAATGCCTGGTTGGGAAATGGCTGAAACAGAAAAGCAAAATATGAAATCGAACGGAGTATATATCGGGCTGGGCGCCAATCTAGCCCGCGAGGGATCCACGCCTGCGCAGACGCTTGAGGCCGCCGCAAACGAACTGCACAAGCTCGCCGGTGCTGTCATCGCGCGATCGTCTTTCTGGACGAGCCCCGCCTGGCCGGATCCCAGCGACCCTGCCTATACCAACAGCGTTATCGAGCTGGATACGGACCTGTCTCCGGAGCGCCTGCTCAACATCATGCAAGGCATCGAAAATGTCTTCGGGCGCGTGCGTGAAAAGCGCTGGGCCTCGCGTACGGTGGATCTGGACATCATCGATTTTCGCGGCCTGGAACGCTCGGATGAACGACTGGACCTGCCGCACCCGCGAGCGCATGAGCGCGCCTTCGTTCTGTTGCCACTGGCTGAAATCGCGCCGGACTGGATTGATCCCGTCAGGGGGCGTCATATTAACGATCTGGTTGCTGCACTTGATGCGGGCGATGTAGCTGCGACATCTAGGCTGGAAGTCGCGCTGTAATCTCTGATGAATTCGTGTCCGCACGCTCTTGCTATTGCAGGCCGTCAGGGATAGGTAACGCGGTTCCAAGCTTCAGCGTTGGCTTAAGGAGATCGCGCGCATGGCTCGCGTTACTGTCGAAGACTGCATCGAAAAAATCCCGAACCGTTTCCGTCTGGTCCTGATGGCGGCGCATCGCGCTCGCAATATTTCCGCAGGTTCCGCCCTGACTATTGATCGCGACAATGACAAGAACCCTGTCGTTGCCCTGCGTGAAATCGCTGACGAAACGCTGGATATGGACATGCTGAAAGACAGCCTGGTCACCGGCCTGCAGCGCGTCCTGCCGTCGGAAGACGACGAAGAGACCACGGAAGCGCCGACCCCGGCTGCTGAAATGGAAGCTCTGCCGGCGCCGGCCATCGAGCTGGACGAGACGGAAATGCTCAAAGCCCTCCAGGCTGACCGGGACGGCGCGCCTGACGGCCGCCTTTAAGCTCCGTTGAGTTCGGGCGCGACGTCAAACGAACTGGCATCGCCGCCGCCCGCCATCCCCAGCGCGGACGAGCTGGTTGACCGTATCCGGAACTATTTTCCGCAGGTCGACGGCGACTACGTGCGTAAAGCGTATGACTTTGCGGAAGAGGCGCACCGGCCACAGCAACGCCAGTCCGGCGAACCCTATTTTGCTCATGTCGCCGCAGTGGCGATGATCCTTGCCGATCTGCGCATGGATGTAGCAACCGTGTGCACGGGCCTGCTGCACGACACGGTCGAGGATACGCCAGCCACACATGAACAGCTGATCGAGCTGTTCGGCGAGGAGGTGGCCAACCTGGTCGCCGGCGTTACCAAGCTGGGCCAGATGGAGCTGCGCTCCAAACGCACCAAACAGGCGGAGAACCTGCAAAAACTGGTCGTCGCGATCTCCGACGATGTGCGCGTTCTGATCGTCAAGCTGTGCGACCGCCTGCACAACATGAAGACGCTGGACGCCATCGGGCGGGCGGAAAAGCGTGAGCGTATCGCGCTGGAGACGCTGGAAATCTACGCGCCGCTGGCGCGCCGGATCGGTATCAATCGCGTCTGTGTCGAGCTGGAAGACCTGGCCTTCAAACACGTCAATCCGGCGGCGTATGAATCCATCACCCGGCGTCTCAAACTGGTGCGCGACCAGCATACCGAGGAAGTGGCTGCGGTCTCCCAGGCGATCACAGAGCTGTTAATGAGTTACGGCATTGATGCGCGGATTTTCGGGCGTCAGAAACGGGCCTATTCGATCTGGCGCAAGCTGGACCGCAAGGGGCTGACCTTTGACGAGATCGCCGACATTTATGCCTTCCGGCTGATCGTGCCGCATCCCGATGACTGTTACCGGGCGATGGGCGTGATTCACCAGACTTGGCGCTGTGTGCCGGAACGCTTCCGCGATTTCATCTCGGTGCCCAAGCCGAATAATTATCGCTCCCTGCACACCACGGTGATCGGTCCGAACAGCGTACGCATTGAGCTGCAGATCCGCACCGAGGAAATGGAGTCGGTGGCCGAGAGCGGTGTCGCCGCACACTGGCGCTACAAGAACGAGACCTACAAGTATGATCCGGACGCGGCCCAGGCGGCCGGTGGCGACCCTCTGGAACGCCTGCGCCCCTTCGTGGAAATCCTCAACCAGGGTGGCGATCCGGACGAGTTTCTCGAGCATGCCAAGCTCGAGATGTTCGCTGACCAGGTCTATTGTTTCACGCCCAAGGGCGATCTCATCTCGCTGCCGACCGGCGCGACTCCGCTGGACTTTGCCTATGCGGTCCACACCGAGCTGGGACACACGACCGTTGCTGCCAAGATCAATGGCCGGGAACGTCCGCTGCGCACGCAATTGCGCAATGGGGACGTGGTCTCGATCGTCAAGGGCGGGGTGCGTCAGCCCCCGGCCGGCTGGGAAAATCTGGCGATTACCGGTAAGGCGCGCGCCGCCATCCGCCGCCTCATCCGCGAGTCCGAGCGCGACGAGTTTTCACGCATTGGCCGGATCATGGCCGATCACGCCTTCCGCCGCGAGGGCCGTACGCTGATCGAGCGCGACCTCCAAGACGCTATTGCACGGCTGGAGCTGAAGGATGTGGAGGAGCTCTACGAGACGCTGGGCCGCGGTCGCATTACCTCGGCGGACTTGCTCAATGCCGCTTTCCCGGGACGCCTTGACGAGCGCGAGGATGTCACCGACCGGGCGCTGATCGATGATGACAAGGCGCGGCTCTATGTGCGTGGTCGTGGCCTGACACCGGGCGTGACCCTGCACTTCGGTGAGTGCTGCTCGCCGCTGCCGGGCGATCGCATTATCGGATTGCTGCGCCCCGAACGCGGGGTCGAGATCCACACCATCGATTGCGAGACGCTGGCGCGTTACGACGAAGACAAGATGGATGAGTGGCTGGACCTGGCCTGGACCGCGGAGGCGGAAGAAAACGCCGTCTCCATGGCGCGTATCCAGGCGGTGCTGCACAATGAGCCGGGCGCGCTGGCGCGGGTGGCCCAGACCGTGGGCGAGAACCGCGGCAATATCGCCAATGTGCGTACGCTGCACCGCGCACCAGATTTCTTTGAGATGCTGTTTGATGTCGAGGTGTATGACGCCCGGCACCTGGCCAATCTGCTGGCTGCCCTGAAAATGAACGAGATTGTCGTGTCGGCTGAACGCATGCGCGGCGAAACAGAGGAGTGGGACGAGGAATGACACGCGAGGAAGTATTGCACGAGTTCCGCGAGGCGGGCGCGCTGCTGGAAGGTCATTTCATCCTGTCATCGGGCCTGCGCAGCCCGGTTTTCCTGCAAAAGGCCAAGGTCTTTGCCGAACCGGAGCGCACCGAACGTCTGTGCAAGGCGCTGGCGGAAAAGCTCAAGGCCGAGCTCACCGAACAGCCGACCGTGATCGTCTCTCCCGCAGTGGGCGGCCTGATCCCAGGGTATGAGACCGCACGCCATATGGGCCTCAAGGCGCTGTACGTGGAGCGCGAGGGCGGCGAGTTCACCCTGCGTCGCGGCTTTGAACTTTCCAGTGATGACAAGGTCCTGGTGGTCGAGGATATCGTCTCCACGGGTCTGAGTTCCCGCGAATGCATCGAGGCGATCAACGCCACGGGCGCCACGGTCATTGCCGAAGGCTGCCTGGTTGATCGTTCTGCCGGTGAAGCCGATGTCGGCGTGCCGCTGATTTCACTGACCCAGTATAAAGTACCCGCTTACGAGCCGGACAATCTGCCGCCGGAGCTGGAAGCCATTCCGGCCATCAAACCCGGGAGCCGTGGCCTGAAATGACCTTACGCCTGGGCGTCAATATCGATCACGTGGCCACCATCCGCAATGCCCGCGGAGGTGCGCACCCGGACCCGGTTCGTGCAGCGCGCCAGGCGGCCGAAAGTGGTGCCGACGGCATTACCGCACACCTGCGCGAGGACCGTCGCCACATCACGGATGGGGATATCGACCGGCTGATGGCCGAGATCGAGCTGCCGCTGAACCTTGAAATGGCGACGACCGAGGAAATGCTCGAGATCGCCCTGCGGCACAAGCCGCACGCGGTCTGCTTGGTGCCGGAAAAGCGCGAGGAGCGCACGACTGAAGGCGGGCTGGATGTGGCTGCGGGCCATAATCACATCGCGCCCTATGTGCGTCAGCTGGCCGATTCCGGTATTCGCGTCTCGCTGTTCATCGAACCCGACCCGGTCCAGATTGCCGTCGCCGAAGCCATGGGAGCTGCCGTTGTTGAACTGCACACCGGGGCCTATTGCGAGGCGGCGCTGGCGGGCGATGAGGCCGAGGTCAAACGTCACCTGGAACTGATCCGGGCCGGTGCTGTAGAGGCTCACAAGCGAGGGCTGGAAGTCCATGCCGGTCACGGTCTGACCTATGACACTGTCAAACCGGTCGCGGCTATTCCGGAGATCATCGAGCTCAATATCGGTCACTTCCTGATCGGTGAAGCCATCTTCCGCGGCCTGCGCGAAGCGGTCACCACTATGCGCGGCCTGATGGTCGAGGCACGCAAGGAAAGCGCGGTGGACACGTGATCATCGGTCTCGGCTCTGATCTGTGCAATATCGAGCGCATACAGGGATCGCTGGACCGGTTTGGGGACCGGTTTGTGCAGCGCTGTTTTACCGAGATTGAACAGGCCAAGTCCGAACGGCGGCGTCGCCGGGCGGAGAGTTATGCCAAGCGTTTCGCAGCCAAGGAGGCGGGCGCCAAGGCGCTGGGCACGGGCATTGCGCGTGGTGTGTCCTGGAAGGAAATCGGTGTGGTGAACCTGCCGTCGGGCAAGCCGACACTGGAGCTGAAGGGGCGGGCGCTGGAACGAGCTCAAGCGCTGACGCCAGCAGGTATGAAGCACCGCATCCATATCACCATCACGGATGACCACCCCTGGGCCCAGGCCTTTGTGGTGCTGGAAGCCGTGCCGGAGAATGCGCCCGATGTCTGACCCGATCGCGGATCTTGAAAAGCGCATTGGCTACAGCTTCCAGAGCCGGGAGTTGCTGGAGCGCGCGCTGACTCATTCCAGCTTCGGCGAAGGCCGCAAGACCCACCGCAATTACGAACGCCTGGAATTCCTTGGCGATCGTGTTCTGGGACTGATGACGGCGGAAGCCCTGTTCAATGCCTTTGAGGGGGCTGACGAAGGCGCGCTGGCGCCGCGTCTCAACTCGCTGGTGCGCAAGGAAACCTGCGCCGATGTCGCCCGTGAGGTGGATATCGGATCTGCGCTGAAAATCGGTCGCTCGGAAGAAAAGGGCGGGGGGCGCGACAAGACCTCGATCCTCGGCGATGCCTGCGAGTCGCTGATCGCGGCGATTTATCTCGATGGCGGTCGCCCGGCGGTACAGGCCTTTTACGACCAGCACTGGGGATCCAAGATCGAGGATCTCAAACACAAGCCCAAGGACGCCAAGTCTGCGCTGCAGGAATGGGCGGCCAAGAAGGGTTATACCCAGCCGCGTTATGATCTGAGAGAACGCTCCGGCCCGGACCACCGACCGATTTTCACGGTTGAGGTCATGGTCGCGCCGCTTGATCCGGAAACCGGCGAAGGCAAGTCAAAACAGGCGGCTGAGCGTGAAGCCGCAACCAATCTATTGGCCCGGGAGGGCGTGCATGTCCGCTGATACTCCACTCCGCTGCGGTTTTGTCGCCGTTATCGGTTCCCCCAATGCCGGCAAGTCGACGCTGGTAAACGCACTGGTCGGTGAGAAGGTCACCATTGTGACGCACAAGGTCCAGACCACGCGCTTTGCCGTGCGCGGTGTGGCGATTGATGGTCCCAGCCAGATCGTGCTGGTGGATACACCCGGCGTGTTCGCGCCCAAGCGCCGCCTGGACAAGGCCATGGTCAATGCGGCGTGGGCCGGCGTTGCCGATGCGGACGCGGTGATCCACGTCGTTGATGCCAGCGCGCGCGACCGCATGGCGCGCGGCGAGAGCAAGTCGGGTGACAGTAAGATGATCGAGGACGATGAGCGCGTCACCGAAGGGCTCAAACGCACGGGCGGCAAGGCGATCCTGGCGCTCAACAAGATCGACCTGTTGGAACGCGATCGCCTGCTCGCAATCTCGCAAAACCTTTTCGAGGTAGGTTGTTACAGTGATGTCTTCATGGTCTCGGCCAAACGGGGATATGGCGTTGATACGCTGAAAACCCATCTTTCCGGCCTGATGCCGGAAGGAGTCTGGCATTATCCGGAAGATCAGGTCGCGGACTTGCCGTCACGCATCCTGGCGGCGGAGATCACGCGCGAGAAAGTCTATCTGCGCCTGCACGAGGAATTGCCCTACGCTTCCATGGTCGACACTGAAGTGTGGAAACGCCTGCGCGATGGCTCGATCCGGGTGGAGCAGTCCATCATCATCGAGCGCGACAGCCAGAAGCCGATCGTTATCGGCAAGGGCGGATCTGCGCTCAAAACCATCGGCGAGGCCTCCCGCAAGGAGCTGGAGGAAGTACTGGGCTGCAAGGTGCACCTCTTCCTCAATGTGAAGGTAGATCCGAAATGGATGAACCGCCGCGGGCACTATTCTGATGTTGGACTGGACTTCGACGTCTAGGCCGTTCGCCTCGGTGACGAGACTCACCTAGAACATCGCCATGGACTGGACTGATTCAGGCATCATTCTCTCCGTGCGCCCGCACGGTGAAACCAGCGCCATCATCGAGGCGCTGACACTGGAGCACGGGCGGCATGCCGGCCTGGTGAAGGGCGCGCGATCGCGCACACTGCGGCCGGTTCTTCAACCGGGTAATCAGGTGCGCCTGCACTGGCGCGCGCGGCTGGCAGAACATCTCGGCCAGTTCCAGATCGAGCCGGACGAGCTGGGCGCGGGTATCGTCATGGATGACCGGACCTCGCTGGCGGCGCTCAACTCCGCCTGTGCCATGGCCATCCTTGCCTTGCCGGAACGCGAGACCCATGAAGCGGTTTATCATGGTTTCCGCGTCTTCCTGTCCGCGCTGGAGGATATCGATATCTGGCCGGCGCTCTATGTGCGCTGGGAGGCGGGGCTGCTGTCCGATCTGGGGTATGGCCTGGACTGGGAAAAATGCGCGGTGACAGGCGAAACCGAAGAACTCACCCATATCAGCCCGCGCACCGGCCGTGCGGTCTGTGCGGAGGAAGCTGCGCCCTATGTCGCCAAACTGCTGGAGCTCCCGGCCTTTATGCGTGGCACGGGCCAGATCGGTGAGGGTGATATCGCCAAGGGACTGGACCTGACCGGATATTTCCTCGAACGCCGTGTTCTGTGGCCGGTCGATAAACAATTGCCGGATGCCCGCGAGCGTTTGGTCAACGAGCTGGAACGGGTGGCGCGGTTGTAGCCGGGTTTTCCCCGGCAAATCCTGCGCTCCAGGCCTGTGTGGACAGGCAAATCACCTATACTGACCGGTGCGAATCAAAAAGGTGCAGGTCATGGGCGAGAATTTCGATCCCCAAGGTGGTCATATTATCGAGGAAGCGTTCGATGAAGCGCTCTCGAAACGCTATCTGGCCTATGCGCTGTCGACGATCACCCAGCGGGCGCTTCCCGATGCGCGAGATGGTCTGAAACCGGTTCACCGCCGCCTGCTTTACGCCATGCGCGAGCTCAAGCTGAACCCGGATGCAGCCTTCAAGAAATCGGCCCGTGTCGTCGGTGACGTGATCGGTAAATACCACCCCCACGGTGATCAGTCGGTCTATGACGCACTGGTGCGTCTCAGCCAGGACTTCGCGGCGCGCTACCCGCTGGTCGAGGGGCAGGGCAATTTCGGCAATATCGACGGCGATAATGCAGCCGCCATGCGTTACACCGAAGCGCGCCTGACCAAGGCAGCTGAACTTCTGCTGCAGGATATCGAGAACGGCACGGTCGATTTCGAGGACACGTATGATGGTTCCGAGAGCGAGCCGATCGTGCTGCCGGGCGCTTTTCCGAACTTGCTGGCCAATGGGTCCACCGGGATTGCAGTGGGCATGGCAACGTCCATCCCTCCGCACAATGCCGCCGAGATCTGTGGGGCGGCCCGTGCCTTGATCGCTGATCCGGAGGTCACCACCGATACGTTGCTGACTCACGTCAAGGGACCTGATTTCCCGACCGGCGGTATCTGTGTCGAAAGCCCGGAGAGCATCCGCGAGGCCTATGAAACCGGCCGCGGCGGTTTCCGCACACGGGCCAAGTGGGAGAAGGAGGATCTCGGTCGCGGCATGTGGCGCGTGATTGTCACCGAGATCCCGTACCTGGTGCAGAAGTCCAAGCTGGTCGAACGTATCGCGCAGCTCATGGACGCCAAGAAACTGCCGCTGGTGGACGACATTCTTGACGAGTCCACCGAGGATATTCGCCTTGTCATCGAGCCGAAATCCAAGCTGGTTGATCCGGACATGATGATGGAGAGCCTGTTCAAGCTGACGGATCTGGAAAACCGGATCTCGCTGAACCTCAATGTGCTCGACCCGACCGGAACGCCGCGTGTCATGCCGCTGAAGGAAACGCTGCGTATCTGGGTCAATCACCGCCGCGAAGTCGTTGTGCGCCGAGCGCGCACACGCCTGGCCAAGGTGGAAGACCGCCTGGAAGTCCTGGCCGGCTATCTGATTGTCTACGCGGATCTGGATGAGGTCATCCGCATCATCCGCTTCGAGGACAAGCCCAAAGAGACATTGATGGAGACCTTCAAGCTGACCGAGCGTCAGACCGAAGCGATCCTGAACATGCGCCTGCGGGCCCTGCGCAAGCTGGAAGAGCTGGAAATCCGCGAGGAAGACAAGAAGCTCCGCGGTGAGCGCAAATCCCTGAAGGACCTGATCGGTTCGGAAACCCTGCAATGGGAAAAGGTTGATGGCGAGATTGCCGAGGTCGAGGCGTATTACGGGCCGGAGACCGAGCTGGGTGCCCGTCGTACGCATTTCGGCGAAGCGCCGGCTGTGGCGGATGCCGCCTCCATCGAGGCCTTCGTGGTGCGCGAACCGATTACCGCCGTCCTCTCGGAAAAGGGCTGGGTGCGGGCGCTGAAGGGGCATTCCTCGGACGTCACCGGCCTCAAGTTCAAGGAAGGCGACAAATCCGCCTTTGCGGTGAAATGCGAGACGACCGACAAGCTTTTGATGTTCGCGACGGACGGTAAGTTCTACACGCTCGATGCGTCCAAATTGCCGGGCGGACGTGGCCATGGCGAGCCGGTGCGCCTGCATGTCGACCTGCCCGAGGACGCCGCGCCGATCGGTCTGTTCAAATATGATCCGGAACGGGTGCTGCTGGTCGCCTCTGGCGCGGGCACCGGTTTCCGGATCGCCGAAAAGGACTGTATGGCGGCCAAGAAGGGCGGCAAACAGATCCTCAATCTGGTTGATGGTGACGAGGCGCTCCTGTGCATTCCGGCAATGGGTGATCGCTGCGCCCTGGTCGGTGAGAACAAGAAACTCCTGGTCTTCCAGGCCGATGAAATTCCGATGATGTCTCGCGGCAAAGGTGTGCGCCTGTTGGGTGGCAAGGGCGCGGAACTGGCAGATGCGACTATCTTCAATGCCGAGGATGGATTGAGCTGGCTGGATGGCGCCGGGCGTCGTTTCAACCTCGATGACTGGGAGCTGTGGACGGCCAAGCGTGCCCAGGCTGGCAAGATGGCACCGCGCGGTTTCCCGCGGTCGCTGCGTTTTGCCCCGCGTGGATCGGAATTCCTCGCCTCGCAGGCGAAATCGGAATAAAAGGGATCAAGTCCCCCTAACTGGAGCGTTTTTAAATGGAATCCTGGATCATCCTTCTGGTCGTCTTTGTCGGCATCCCGCTCATCCTGGTGATGATCTACAACCGGCTGGTGGCTCTCAAACAGACCTGCAATCAGGCCTGGGGCGATATTGATGTCCAGCTGAAACAGCGTCACGACCTGGTGCCCAATCTCGTCGAGACGGTGAAGGGGTATGCCGAACACGAAAAAGGTACACTGGAAGGCGTCATCAAGGCGCGTCAAACGGCGATCGATGCCTCTTCTCTGAAGGACCTGGCCGAGGCGGAAAACCTGCTCTCCGGTGCATTGCGTCAGCTTTTCGCGCTTTCGGAAAGCTATCCGGATCTCAAGGCGAACGAGAATTTTCTGTCGCTGCAAAACGAGCTGGCGGATCTTGAAAACAAGATCGCCGCAGCGCGCCGGTTCTTCAACAATGCGGTCCAGGAATTCAATACCGCCGTGGAGCAATTCCCGGCTGTGCTGATCGCCAACATGTTCGGGTTTTCCGCCAAAGACTATTTCGAGGTGGGCGAAGCCGAGCGCGGCGCCCCGAATGTGAAGTTCTAGGGGGCGAGGTGCGATGGTGTTCGGGGCAGCCGGACTTCGCACACATATCTGGAACAATAACCTGCGCTCGTTGATCCTGCTGGCCGGATTCCCGGTGCTGCTTGTCCTGATCGGCTTTGCCATCACACTGGTATGGATGGGCATCGCCGGTGATGGCTATGATGCGGTCAAGGGTGATGTAACCGGCGCGGCGATGGCCGGTGCCTTTGAGCAGTTGCCGGTGATCGGGCTTGTTTCCCTTGGCATTGCCGGCATCTGGTTCATCATCGCCTGGTTCTTCCACCAACGCATGATCGACGCCTCGACAGGCGCGCGAACTGTCCGGCGCGAAGAGGAAAAGGAACTCTATAATCTGCTGGAAAACCTGTGCGTTTCACGCGGGATGAGCATGCCGCGTTTGGCGATTATCGAGACCGAGGCGATGAATGCCTATGCGTCCGGCATCCGTGAAGACCAGTGTACCGTCACCGTAACCCGCGGCCTGATGAACGGGCTCGACCGGGCCGAGCTGGAGGCCGTGCTGGCGCATGAGCTCAGCCATATCCGCCACGCTGATGTGCGCATGATGGTCATCGCCATCATCTTTGTCGGCATCATCTCGTTTGCGGCGGAGATCGCGTTTCGCGGATTGCTTCACGGTGGGATGCGCGGAGGGCGACGCGGTGGCGGCGTGCTGATCCTGGCGGCCTTTGCCATGATCGCCCTGGCCTGGGTGCTGGCCGTCCTGATCCGCTTTTCCCTGTCACGAAGACGGGAATACATGGCTGATGCCGGGGCGGTGGAGCTGACGAAGAACCCGGACGCCATGATCTCGGCGCTTCAGAAAATCTCCGGCCAGGCCGAGATCGAAAAAGCGCCAAGCGAGGTGAGGGAGCTCTTTATTGAAAACCCGAAGGCCGGTTTCATGGGCGTGTTTGCCACGCACCCACCGATCGAGAAACGCATCGAGATGCTGGTGGAGCACGCCGGTGGTAAGCGACCCTATCCGAGCGTGCCACAGCGTTAAAGCTGACTGCCCGGGCGTGGCAGAGCCCATTCAGTGAGTTGTTCGGTGATGTATTTGAACGCCTCGTCGACATCATCCGTACGATAAAGCAGATCCTTGTCCTCGGCATTGATGGTGCCGAACTCGACCATGGCATCCAGGTTGAACACCTTGTCCCAGTATTCTGTGCCAAAAAGCACGACCGGAAGGCGTTTGCTCATTTTCTTGGTCTGTAACAGGGTGAGCGTTTCAAACAGCTCGTCCATCGTGCCGAACCCGCCGGGCATCAATACCAGCGCCTTGGCCGGATAGAGGAACCAGAATTTCCGCGTGAAGAAGTAGTGGAATTCGAAGTTCAGCTGCGCACTGACCCAGGGATTATTGCCTTTCTCGAAGGGCAGGGAGATGCCCAGGCCGATGGTCTCGCCACGGGCCTCGGATGCACCGCGGTTGGCGGCTTCCATGATGCCGGGGCCAGCCCCCGTACACACGACAAAACGGCGTCCGCTCTTGTCTTCAAGGCTGTTGGACCAGCTGGTCAGCTTGTGCGCGAGCTCACGCGTAGCTTCATAGTATTTCGACTGGCGCAGCTTGCGTTCGGCGTCTTCCAGACCCTCGCCGGACTGTCTCGCCGACTCGAGGGCAGTCTGCGCCTCATCCTCGGCCACAAAACGCGCAGACCCGAAAAACAGGATCGTGTCCTGGATATCGTGTTTGGCGAAACGCTGTTTGGGTTCGAGATACTCCGCCAGGATGCGCAACGGGCGGGCATCGGGCGAATTGATGAACACCTCGTCGCGATAGGCGCGAGGCGGGGTGTTGTACGGTTTTTCCTGGGACATCCATCCTCCAATACGGAACGGATGATCCATAGTGCGCGTGTAAATCGATAAGTGCAAGTTATTGTTGAAATAACGGTTTTCCTCCCCGCTTGGGGAGAGGTGGCGGCGAATCCGTCGGAGGGGGGGTGAGCGCGGTCGGTATTGCCCGTTCGCGGCCCAAAACCCCTTCGACCCGTTGTTTCGCACCGGCCCACTTCCCCTTGAAAAGGGGAAGAAAGGTTCTGTGATCTACTCGAACAGGCAAATCTTGTTGTTATCCAGATCCCGCACATAGGCCGAGAAAAACGGGCCTCGCGGTCCGGGTTCACCGTCGCAGCGCCCGCCCAGTTCCTGGGCCAGTTTGTGAAGGCGGCGCACCTCGTCCGCAGAACCCAGTTTCAGGCCCACCATTGTGCCATTGCCGTTGGTGGCCGGTTGTTTGTCGAAGGGAATGGCGATGGCGAAGGCAAAGCTTTTGTGCTGCCAGTAGACCATGCGATCGTTTGTCATAACCAGCGGCGGCGTCCCGCTGTCAAACATCGCGTCATAGAAGGTTTTTGCCGCGTCCAGATCATTGGTGCCGACAACAAAATAATTCATGTCCATGGGAGGTTTCCTGTCGTTTCCAGCGCGTCGGTGAACGCTTCTGGTGTCCTAGGCTAATATGTGACATAAAATGGCATATTTGTTTGTTGGAGCCTGTCTGTGAGCAAGCGACTGCGCCGTCTGGAATTGCTGGCCGCCCAGCTGAAACAGGAATGCCTGTGCACGGTGAAGGAACTTGCCGCGCAGCACGGTGTCAGCGAGCGGACGATTGCGCGTGACCTGGATTTGATGCGCGAACAGGGCCTGCCTATCGATGCAGACAGAGGCCGCGGCGGCGGCGTGCGCCTGGATCGGAACTGGGGAGTCGGGCGCCTGAACCTGGCCTATCACGAAGCGGTGGACCTGCTGATCAGTATCGAGGTCGCCGAGAGGATGAACTCACCGCTTTTCCTGGCCAATCTCGGCACGGTGAAACGCCAGCTGATCGCATCCTTTTCGCCGGAGAAGCGTCACCGGATCGAGCGACTGAAATCGCGCATCCTGATTGGTGTGACCGCGTCGACCCAGGTGCAGTCCGGCTTCTCCTCACCGCCGGAGACGGTTGTGCGGCATGTGCACCAGGGATTTATCGACCAGCAGCGTCTCGCGATCCGTTATCGGCGTGAGGACGGGGCCGTCTCGAAACGCGAGATCGAACCGCATTACCTGCTGCTCAAATACCCTGTCTGGTATGTCATCGCGATGGATGGCCTGCGTGATGCGCCGCGGACATTTCGCTGTGACCGGATACTGGAAAGCGAGATGACGGACACCAGTTTTCGCCTGTTGCCGAAAGAAGCGTTCGACAGCGTGCTGGCCGGAAATGAGTTACAGGTCTGAGACCTAGAGGCCAAGTGTGGGTTCGTCGGGCGGATCAGACGCTTCGGCAAGCTCGGCTTCAAATGCCTCGTCCTCCTCGTCGTCTTCCTCGAGCAGGCCCTCAAAGGCCTCGCGGAAGATGAACCAGACGGAGGAGAAGAGGGCGGCGATGACCGGGCCCAGGATTATCCCCACAGCGCCGAAAAGGGTGAGACCGCCAAGTGTGGATAACAACACCATCAGGTCCGACATCTTGGCATCCTTGCCCACCAGGATAGGGCGCAGGATGTTATCCGAGGTCGAGACCACGACCCCGCCCCAGATCGAGAGGCCTATCGCCGGCACAACATTGCCCGTGGCAAACAGCCAGATCGCCGAGGGCACCCAGATCAGCGGCGGACCGACCATCGGGATGATGGAGAGCAGGGCGGCAATGGCCCCCCAGAAAATCGCCCCCGGCACGCCGGCGACAAACAGGCCCAGTCCGGTCAGGCCGCCCTGGACCAGCGCAATCAGGAAGGAGCCCTTGACCGTGGCCCTAATGGTGGAGAGCGCGCGTTCGGCCAGCAGATCGCGATCCGCCTTGGTCATCGGGATAAGCGTGATGGCCTTGCGCCCGGTCTCGCGGCCGGTCAGCAGGAAGAAGAACAGGGCATAGATCAGGATGAAGAAATTCAGCGTCGCGATTAGCACTCCGCCGGTGCCGGCGCGCAAGCTGGAGACGAGGATATTGCCCACGGTTCCCGCCAGACTGCCCAGCTGAGCAGCCACGGTGGCCTGATAGCGGATCAGTTCTTCGCGGAAGGGCAGCCATTCCGGCAAACCGTCCAGGCCTTCCTCTCGGATCGCAGCCACTTGTTCCTGCACCCATGGGGTAACGAGGCCGGTGACCTCGATGGCCTGCTCCGCAACGACACCCATGATGATCGCGGTCGGGATGACAAAGGCGAGCACGGAGCCGGTGACCAGAAGACCGGCGGAAATGCCCTGGCGCCCGCCCAGCTTGTCGGCGAGCCAGTCCTGCGGTTTCTGCAGGAAGATGGTCAGCACTGCGGCCAGGAAAAGCGCCGCCAGGTAATCCCGGATCATCCAGAAGAAGATCGCCGAGATCACGATGGCGAGCACGGCAACAAATCCCCGTTCAAGCTCGAGTTTGCGTTGCGGGGTCATCAGCGGAAGCTCCTAGCCATACAGCCATTCCGGCAGACCGGTCGCCAGCCACGGGACCAGGGCGACGGCAAGGATGCCGATCAGCTGGATGATCACAAAGGGGATGGCGCCGCGATAGATGGCTGCGGTGGTGACTTCCGGTGGTGCAACGCCCCTGAGATAGAAGAGCGCAAAGCCGAAGGGCGGCGTCAGGAAGCTGGTCTGAAGGTTCATCGCCATCAGCACGCCCAGCCAGACCGGATCAATGCCCATCATCAACAGGATCGGCGCGACGATCGGCACGACCACGAAGGTGATCTCGATAAAGTCGAGGAAAAAGCCCAGGAGGAACATGACAAGCATGACGATGGCCAGCGCGCCCCACTTGCCGCCGGGGACGGCTTCAAGCGCATGCTGCACCACTTCATCGCCGCCCAGCTCGCGGAAGATCAGCGAGAAGAGCGAGGCGCCGATCAGGATGACAAACACCATGGCGGAGATATTGGCGGTGGAACTCATCACCTCATCGAGCACGCCGGACCTTTTCAGACGCCAGAGCGAGAGGGCGGCACCCAGCACGGTCAGACCGACAAGGACCCAGGCGAACAGGCCGCCCATGGCTCCGAGATCCGCCACGAAGAGGCGGCGGTCCTGACCCAGATTGGCGAAGACCACGAGCAGGAAAAGGCCCACGAGGGCGGCGAGCCCCACAAACGAGACCAGCTGGCCCAGACGCGGGTTGTTGTCAGAACCGGCATTGCGGGCGCCAGCAAGGAAAGTCGCGCCAACAGCGCCGATCCCGGCGGCCTCTGTCGGTGTCGCCAGGCCCGCAAGGATGGAGCCCAGCACGGCAAAGATCAGGCCCAGGGGCGGCAACAGCGCGTGCAGGATCTTACCCCAGTCCGTGCCGCCTTCCGGCGCCGGAGCGGCCGGAGCGCTGTTGGGGCGCGTGATGGCGATAAAGATCTGGTAGCCGATATAGAGCCCCACCAGCAGCAGACCCGGGATGAGGGCGCCGGCAAACAGGTCTCCGACCGAGACGATGTCCGGCGAGAAAATGCCCTGGGCGCGTTGGGCTTCCTGGTAAGCGTTGGAGATCTGGTCACCCAGAAGCACAAGCACGATGGAGGGCGGAATGATCTGTCCGAGTGTGCCGGAGGCGGCGATCGAACCGGCTGCGAGTTCCGGTGAATAACCGCGCTTGAGCATTGTGGGCAGGGACAGAAGTCCCATGGTCACGACCGTGGCGCCAACAATACCGGTCGAGGCGGCCAGCAGGGCGCCAACCACCACGACAGAGATGCCGAGCCCGCCGCGCATGGTGCCGAAGAGCGCGCCCATGGCCTCGAGCAATTCCTCGGCGACCTTGGATTTTTCCAGCATCACGCCCATGAAGACAAAGAGCGGAACCGCAACCAGGATCTGGCGGTCCATCTCCATCAGATTGCCGTAGATACGCTGCGGGAAGGCGCGGAAGTGGATCGGGTCGAACACGTCCAGCGCCATGCCAATGAGGGCAAAGACCAGGGCGACACCGGCCAGGGTGAAGGCGACCGGATAACCGCGCAGCAGGGCGGCGAAAGCCGCTGCGAACATCAGAAATGGCAGGATTTCAATGAGGGTCGACATCAGACTTCTCCCTCACCGAGATTTTTCGGGCGCGGTGGCGTTTCCTGGCCAGCCAGTTTGAGGCCCGAGCGCGCTGCCATGGCGATACCCTGCAGGATCATCAGAACGGCAAACAGCGGGATAGCGGTCTTGAGCAGAAAGACATAGGGCAGACCGTCACTCTCACGCGAGCGTTCAAGAATACGCCAGGTGGAATTCATATAGCCGGTCGACGCCCACAGGATGAGCGCGCTCATCGGGATCAGGGTGAGATAGACGCCCAGCAGGTCGATCCAGGCTTTGCCGCGTTCGCTGGCCTTGGAATAGAAGATGTCCACGCGCACATGCCCGTCCGCGCGCAGGGTGGAGGCCGAGGCGAGCAGGAAGAGCAGGGCGTGCATGTAGATGACGCTTTCCTGCAGCTTGGTGGAGGCAAAGCCGAAGACGTAACGCTGGATGACGATCGTGGCGGTGACGACCACCAGGCCGAGCGCAAACCAGCGCGCAGCACCGCCAAAGGCGCCGGTGACGTTTTCGATGAAACCGATGAGGCTGCGCTGGAAGGCGTGCCAGGCGCTCGGCAAGGCAATGAAACGGCCGAGAACGGCCATGATCAGGGGGATGGTGAGGACGGGCCAGAGATAACGTGCTGCCAGGGCCAGCGATCCGCCCATCGCCTGCGCGATGCTGGGGAGATTGGCCTGGAACCAGCTGGCAACACTGCCACCGGTCATCCCGTCCACAATACTCAGTCCGATCCCGACCAGGACCAGAACGAGAAGAAATCCGTCGCCCTGCCGCATGATCTAGCCGCGCAGAATGCGGTCGCGATGCGCCATGTACGGCATTTCCGAGATCCGGCCCCAGTTCTGCATCTGGTTGCGTGCGGTGATGTAGCTCTCATAGACGCGGCGCGTCATGGCATCGGCATTGCCGGTGTCGGAGACGACCTGTTCGGAGATCTCGCCGATCCGGCTCCACATCTCGTCGGTAAAGGAACGCAGCTGCACGCCATGCTCGTTGAGCAGCACGTCGAGCGCCTGGGCGTTCTGATAGGTGAACTCGGCGAGCGAGACGTTGTTGGCCGCACGGCAGGCCGCCTGGATGATCGCCTTGTGATCCTCGTCGAGGTCATTCCAGACACCCAGATTCATCCCGACACCGAGACAGGAGCCCGGCTCGTGGAAACCCGGTCCGTAATAGAAGGGTGCTTCACGGTAGAATCCGAAGGCCAGGTCGTTCCACGGACCAACCCATTCCGTCGCGTCGATTGCGCCGGACTGAAGCGCCGGATAGATCTCGCCGCCGGACAGGGTCACTGCCGCACCGCCCAGTTCGCGCAGGACATTGCCGCCCAGGCCCGGAATACGCATGCGCAGGCCGCGGAAGTCTTCCAGCGAATTGATCTCACGCTTGAACCAGCCGCCCATCTGATGACCGGAATTGCCGGCCTGGAATGGCTTGATGTTGAACTGGCCGGACAGCTCGTCCCAGAGCGTCTGGCCGCCGCCGAACTCGACCCAGCCCATGATCTCGGTGGCTGTCATGCCCAGGGGCACAGCGGTGAAGAAGTTGAAGGCCGGCGACTTGCCCTGCCAGTAGTATTCCGCGCCGTGATACATGTCCGCCGTGCCTTCAGAGACCGCATCAAAGGCCTCGAACGCACTGACAATCTCGCCTGCCGCGTAGACACGAATGTCCAGCGTGCCGCCTGAGGCGGCATTGGCGTAGGCCGCGACATTGTTGGCCGCCGTGCCCAGTCCCGGGAAGTTGGCCGGCCAGGTCGTGACCATGCGCAGGCGTTTCACGCCGCGATTGATCGCCGGAGAGGCGACGTCAGAACCCTGCTGGCTGGTATCGCCGCAAGCCGAAGCGATGGAGGCGCCGGCAATGGCGGCTCCGCTGAGGAATGTACGTCTGTCCATGAACTCTCTCCCCCGAGGACTGGCAGTCGGGCGGGTTACCCGTTGAAATCTGTGTCCTCATCGATATCGAGCGTATCGAAGCCCGTCCAGCCTGCAGGCGTCAAAACCTGCAGAGGTTGGAATTTTGCCTTGTATTCCATCTTCCGGCTGCCCGAGACCCAGTAACCCAGATACACATGCGGCAGCCCAAGAGCAGCCGCTTGGCGAATCGCATCGAGGATCACATAGCTGCCCAGGCTCCGCCGGGCCTGATCCGGATCGAAAAAGCTGTAGATCAGCGAGATGCCGTCTTTGAGGACATCCGTGAGGGCGCAGGCGATCAGCTGGCCTGCTGGATCACGATATTCGGCCACATGCGTGCGCTGGGCGCCTTCTTCGATCATCATGACGAACTCGCCGAAACTCATCCCGACCATGTCGCCATCATGGTGTCGCGAGGCGAGATAGCGGGTCATCAGCTCATATTGTTCTGCAGTGGCGACATTGTTATCGGTGCCAAGTGTGAGGTCGCGGTTCTTTTTGATCAGTTTGCGCCACTTGCGGGACCACTCGAACGTATTGGTATCGATGCGAACGGATTTGCAGGCGTCACAGGCCTCGCAGGCGGGTCGGTAGAGTACTGACTGGCTGCGGCGAAAACCGGCATGGGTCAGGTTGTCATTAAGGGCCGGACCCTCACCGGGCTCGATCCGCGTAAACACCTTCCGTTCCATCTTGCCCGGAAGATAGGGGCAGGGCGTGGACGCCGTGAGGAAGAAGGGGATTTGTCGCGTCGCGAATGGGTGGGTCACCGGAAACCTGTTACTGCTGGCTTGTCAGGGCACTATAACACAAAGGCTCATCCTTACATCCAGCCCGCTGCGTAACGCAGGGCCAGATATCCGGTGAAGGCCAGCCAGATGACAATCACCAGCGGTGTGCCTGCCTTGAGGTAGTCTCCGAATGTGTAGTGACCAGGCCCCATGACCAGGAGATTGGTCTGGTATCCGATTGGTGTCGCGAAACAGGTGTTCGCGGCGAAGAGCACGGTGAGGGCAAACAGGGTTGGGTCCTGGCCCAGCTGTTCGGCAGCGCCGACCGCGATCGGCGTAAACAGGATGGCCGTGGCACTGTTGGAGAGCACATTGGTCAGCGCGGCAACGAAAATGAAGAGCGCGGACAGCAAGACGACGGGTCCAAACGGTGAAAACGCCGCGACAACGCCGCTCGCCAGAAGATTGGCGCCTCCGGTGACCTGCAGGGCACTGCCCAAGGCGAAGGCTGAGCCGATGAGAAGATAGATGCGCATGTCGACCGCACGCGCTGCTTGACGCGTGTTGAGACAGCCTGTCGCCAACATGGCGACGGCGCCCAGGAAGCTCGCCAACACAATGGGGGCGATGCCAGTCGCAGCCAGAAAGACCACCGAGCCGAATATGATGCGCGCTGACAGGGTTTTGCGTGGATCCGCGATGGAGGATTTTGACCATTCCAGCAACAGGAGGTCGCGGTCGGCCCGCAAGCGGCGCATGGCCCGGCCGGATCCGAACAGCAAGAGCGTGTCACCGGCTTCCAAGCGAATTTCGCCCATGCGCGAACGGATCATGCGGCTGCGGCGTTGAATGCCCAGCACGACACTACCGGTATTATGCCTGAAACCGATCTGTTCGATTGTGCGGCCAATCAGGCGTGAGCCCGGCGCGACAACCGCTTCGGTCAGCCCCAGCTGTTCACCCGGAGCGTCGTCCTCGCCGTCCGAAGAGGTTTCAATCAGGCCTTTGACCATGTCGGCATTCTTGGAAAGCAGGTCCTGAAGTTTCTGGCGTGTCGCGGCGACGATCACCAGGTCACCCGGCTTCAAGGTAAGCTCGAAGAAGGGGGGCAGGATAGCGTGTTCGCCGCGCTGGATCATGCGAACGGTCATGTCCGGCAGATCCGGGAACATGCCGGCGACCGGCTGTTTGCCGTCGAGCGGGTGTCCGGGGGTGATTTCCAGCTGGGCGATGTATTGGCGGCCGTCAGCGCCGTGCAGGCTTTCCTCCATGCCTGCACGATCGGGCAGCAGCCGCGGCAGGATGCTCAGGATGTAGATAAGGCCTACAGCCGCCAGGAAAGCGCCGATACCGGAGGGGGCGAAGAAACCTAGCGTCTGGCCGGTGGTCATGAACAGGCTGTCGGCGACCAGGAGATTGGTCGAGGAACCGATCAGTGTCGTCATGCCCGCTAGAATGCACACATAGCTCAGCGGAATCATCAGCTTGGACGGGCTTTGTTCCATTCGCTTGGCGATGGCGACCAGGATTGGAACAAACATCACCACGACGGGCGTGTTGTTGATGAAGGCGCTGACCGCAAAGACGAAGCCGAACATCGCCAGCAGCGTCGTCCTGGGATGGATTTCATAGGAATTGAGCAGGAAGCGCGTCGGCCCATCCATGGCGCCGGTCTGGAATATGCCCTGGCCGACAATCAACAGGGCGAGGATCGTGATCAGCGCCGGATTGGCGAAACCTGCAAGCAGTTGTGTCGCTGTCGGGTTTCCAGTCTCGAGCGGGAAGAAATGGAAAAACGCCATGAGCAAGACAACAATCGAGGCGGAGACCACTTCGATGGCAAACCTGTCCCAGCAATAAAAGACAACCGCCGTGATGACGCCCGCGAGGACGACCCACATCTGCCAGAAATCTACAGACGCCAGTTCTTGCATGAATTAAGGAGAGCTCGATTCCAGATTGGACAAGGCAAAACGCTAACACGCTTGCCTGTCCAAATTGAAGTCCGAAATCGTATTGCGCTGAATTATCGCGGCGTTAGAGGCGGTGTCCGTTTGGCAGGACCGGCGCTTCACGTAGCAGCGTAATCGAAATCCGACGATTGCCCGGCATGAACGGGTCGTCCGGATAAAGCGGTTCGGAGCCCGCTTTGCCACGCACTTCATAGATGCGGTCATCCGTGATGCCTTCGCTCTGCAGAACGGCGCGGGCGGCATTGGCGCGGTCGGAAGAGAGATCCCAGTTGGAATAGCCAACCGCCGAGGTTGGTCCGCTGTCAGTGTGGCCGGCGATGGCGACCCGGTTGGGCAGGCGGTCTGCGATACGGGCGACGGCACGCAAGAGGGCCACGGCGCGATCATTCGGCTCGACAGACCCCGGATCGAACATCGGGCGACCTTCCTGGTCGATCAGCTGAATGCGCAGGCCTTCCGGCGTGATGTCCATGAGAACGTGATTGGAGAGCTCGGCAAGCTCCGGCATTTCCTGCATCGCCTGGCGCAGCGACTGGGAGGCGCTGTAGAGCTGAGCTTCGGCGCGGCGCTCCTGCGCCTCCATCACAGCATCCATGGCAACGGCTGGTTCGCCGTCCTCTGCCGGAGATGCCTCGGGGGTTTGTTGCTGGCGGCGGTCATTGCGCTGCGGGGCGGTCGGGGCGAGACGCTGGCGCTGGGAACTATCACCGGACCCCTGTACGCCATCATCACCCGGGGACGTACCTTGAAGCGGAGCACCGGAACCGGAGTTCGCCGGCGAAACCGAGGCAGGCGCAAAATAGTCAGCGATACCGCGCTTTTGTTCCGGCGTGGTGGTGTTGATGAGCCACATCAGCAGGAAGAAGGCCATCATCGCGGTCACGAAGTCGGCATAGGCCACTTTCCAGGCGCCACCATGGTGTCCGCCCCCGCCGCCCTTGACGACTTTCTTGATGATAATTGGCTGATCTGTGCCCGCCATGACTACCCACCTTGTATATTTTTCTGACTCCTCAATATTGGATCACAGTTAAGGTCAGGTTTCCGAACCCGCATTGAGGGCAAATTCGTGATTAACAGCCGGGATTTCCGCAATGCGCTCGGGCGCTATCCAACGGGCGTAGCCATTGTCGGTGCGTTCGTGGATGGCGAGGCGCTGGGCATGACGATCAATTCCTTTGCTTCGGTTTCGCTTGATCCGCCGCTGGTGCTCTGGTCGATCGAAAAGAACTCCGAACGCTGCTCGATTTTCGAAGCTGCGCCGTATTACGGCATTTCCATCCTCGCACACGACCAGTCCCACCTGGCCCATTCCTGTGCCCAGGATGCAGACTTCAATGCCTGCGAGATCCGTTGGGATGGTGACAAGGCCCCACTCGTCCATGACGCCGTCGCGACCTTCCTGTGCAAACCCTATGCGGTCTATGCGGGCGGTGACCACGACATCCTGGTGGGCGAGGTCATCGAGATGACAACCCCGCGTGATGTTCCGGCCCTGGAATTCTATCGTGGCAATTACGGCGTGGCCGGGTAAAGCCTCAGCGTTTCGCTGCCGTCCGGCGCATTGCCGGGTTCCCAGTCTGTGCGGATCTGGATGTATTCGCCGCGTCCCCATTGCGGGGCGAGGTCGTCATAGTGATCCGACAGGAAATGACCCGACTGCCCCGTCGTGATCATGAAGAGCGAGCTGTCCAGGTCACCCAGGTCATAAAGCGCCCGATAGGATGCCGCGTGGAAGACGGAATAATCGCCGCGGCGCCAGCTGTGATGCGCCACATTCACCGTCGAGCTGTCACCCGGGATGGGCGTTTCGATGGTGAACAGGCCAGCCAGCAGCGGGATGTCCGAGAAGGGCGCATGGGCATGGCGGGCATAGTGGACATCGCCCCACTGCCAGGCGGCGATATCGCTGCCCATCTCGTCCACAAGTTCTGACATGGCTTCGTCTAGCGTCGGGCCGAGCAGCTCAGCGCAGCTGCCGTTTCCGGTTTCGGTGTCGGCGCACCAGTGCGCGGCATCACCGAGCAGGACGTCCTGCATGAATTGCTGGCGATAGCCGACCCAGCGATTGGCCTGGTCACCCAGCTCGTCGTTGTATATTGCCGGGCCGAGATGTTGCATCCAGGCCGAAAAGATCAGGGGCTGGGGAATGTCGATTGCCATGTCCGCATCCCATTCCGAGAGCAGGGCGATTGCGCGCTGACCTTCCGGGGTTTGCGGTGTTGCGGTGAGAAGGACTGGCAGAAGATTGCGCGCAACGGTCGAAACCGTGTCGTATTGCAGCGCGGCCATGCTTTCCATGGTGTGCTGTTCACGCGCCTCGATGCCTTCATAGATCCGGGTGATGCGGCTGACGCCATACCAATCGCTGGTCAGGTAGTGCGGATAACCGTCAGGGATGATCTTGTTGTTGGCCGTCGCGATGAAGCCGCGCTCGGGATTGCGCGTGTGCGGCAGTTCCTCGAACGGGATGGTGTCGACCCAGGCGCCGGACTCGTCGCGGACCGGGATGCGAGCCGGGGCGTAAAGGCCGATATCGCCGTCCACCGCCGCAAAAACCATGCTTTGCTGGGGCGCGATGAAGCCGCGCAGCGCATTGACAAAATCATCCCAGTTTTCGCCGCTGAGAATGCGCATGCCGACACCGGCGGTCGTATCATCGGGTTCATCCAGCATCCATTGCAGGGCAAGGAAGTCTGCGCCCTCCGGAACGGGATAGTCGAAATGTTCCGGATCCAGCACCGGACCGGTTGCGGTGGCGTGGCGGGTGATGGTGACAGCGTCGCTGAAGCGAACCTCGATGATTTCCTCGCGACTGCCGATCACGGCGTCTTCGGTCACGGCGTGCAGGTCACCGACATCGGGCGCGGTATTGGTGAACCCCCAGGCCATGTGATCATTGCGGCCCAGCGTTACAAAAGGCGTGCCGGGCAGGGTGACCCCGACCGTTGAGCCTTCCGGCGTCGTCAGCCGGGTCAGATACCAGATCGCCGGTGCGCGCAGGCCCAGATGCGGGTCATTGGCCAAAATCGGATGGCCGCTTTCGGTCAAACGCCCGGACACGACCCAGTTATTGGAGCCGTCACGGGCTTCCTCATTCGGGCCAAGCGTGGGGATGGCCTCATCGTATTGCGCGTCCGGAGTATCTTCCAGACCGAGATCGGCCATGGACAGGGAGCGCGGGGTTTCATCCGGGTAGCGGCCCATGAACTGGCGCGCCTGCTCTTCGCCGAGCTGCTCGATCAAGGCGTTCAATCGGGGCTCTGAGAAGGCATTGCCGAACAGGTCCAGCGCGATGGCCTTGTAGACGGTCACCGTGTCGCCGGGCGTCCAGGCTTCCGGCTCGAACATCAGGATCTGGTATTCCGGCGGGGCGACAAAACCGGGCGCTGAGATAACGGCGTTGACGCCATCAGAGTAAGCCTGCAGCGCGCCTTGAACATCCGGCGGAAGATTGGCTACGGCCGTGTCCGCGGCTTCGCCCAGCCCCATGGTGCGAAACCAGATATCGCTGTCCAGCCCGGCTTCCCCGAGAAACTCCGAGAGGCGACCGCGCAGTGCGCGGCGGGTGATTTCCATCTGCCAGAGGCGGTCCTGCGCGTGGGCGACGCCAAGGGCGTAATACGCATCATGGGAATTGCTCGCGAAGATATGCGGCACCGCATGTTCGTCACGGACGATCTGGGCCTCGGCGCGCAATCCGGCCAGCTCTAGGCGGCCAGAGGTTTGAGGCAGGGACGCGTACAGACGAATCACAAAACTGAAGGCCAGCAATGCCAGCAGTGCTAGGATGATACCGGCAGCCCAGGCTGCAAAGCGCACAATCGAATTCGTCATGATGTCTTGCCCCCCCTTGCGGCACACACTAGCAAGTGAGTGAAAGCGATGGGAGGGCAAGATGGCAAGCTGTACTTTCCTTGGGCTCGGCGTGATGGGGTATCCCATGGCCGGCCACCTCAAGGCAGCAGGACATGACGTCACCGTTTGGAACCGCACGGGTGCAAAGTCACTGGCCTGGGCGGAGGAACATGGCGGTCAGGCCGCGGACACTGTCGAGGCTGCTGTTGCGGATGCGGACCTCGTCATGATGTGCCTGGGCGACGATCCCGATGTGCTCGCGATTGCCGAGCAGGCCATTCCGGCGATGAAGCCCGGCGCCATCCTGATTGATCACACAACAGCATCCGCAGAACTTGCCCGCGAACTGGACATGGATGCGCGCGATGCCGGAATCGGTTTCATCGATGCGCCGGTCTCCGGTGGTCAGGCCGGCGCCGAGAACGGTCAGCTGACCATCATGTGCGGCGGCGAGCCGGATACCTTCGCCCGCGCCGAACCGGTCATGGATGCCTACGCCAAGGCGATGTCGCTGATCGGTCCGGCGGGATCGGGGCAATTGGCCAAGATGGTCAACCAGATCTGTATCGCCGGTGTCGTCCAGGGGCTGTCGGAAGGTCTGCACTTTGCCAAGCGCGCGGGCCTTGATCCGGAATTGGTGATCGGCGCGATCTCCAAGGGCGCGGCCCAGTCCTGGCAGATGGAAAATCGCTGGGAGACGATGGTCGCGGGTAAATTCGATTATGGCTTTGCCATTGACTGGATGCGCAAGGATCTTCGCATCACACTTGAAGAAGCTCGTCGAAATGGCGCCAGGCTGCCGGTCACCGCGCAGGTGGATCAATTCTATGGCGATGTTCAGGAGATGGGCGGCAATCGCTGGGATACGTCCAGCCTGATCGCCCGCCTGGAGAAGCCCGGTGAGTGATCCCGCGGGCAAGGGCGAATACGGTCGCTATATCGAAACTGACAAGGTTGCGATGGGTGTTTGGGTGCGTCTGGTGAAGCTTTTCGTGACCTGGAAACTGATCTTCTTTGCCGGAACGAGGAAGCGGACGTGGATGCAAGCCTCCAACGACCAGCTCACGATATTGACGCGATCGAAGCATTGGAAAGTCGGGCTCGGCCTGTTGGGCGGGCTGAGCGATGGGCAGGTCGACTTCCTGCTGGAGTATGCGCGTTTGAACGCAGAGCGAGTGGAGCGGGTCTTTCGGACGACGGCACTGTTGCTGATCACGATCCCCGTCGGTGCTATTGTTGCCATTAATGAAGTTTCCCCAACGCTCATGGAAGATCTCGGATTCGGAGATGAACCGTTTTTCATAGGTCTGATGACCGGTTGGGGTGTCGTGGTCGGATATCTCATGCTGGTGGCCTGGCGGTCACGCGACCTGGTGGATTTCATGGCGTTTGAGGTCGCGCGGCGCAAGTTGGCGAACACCAAGACCACTCAATGATGAGCATCGATCTCCTCTTTGCTATCCTGGACTATGCCGGGATCGGGTTTTTTGCCTATTCCGGCGGCATGCTGGCCGCGCGCAAGTCCCTGGACCCGTTCGGAGCGGCGATTGTCGGCGCGGTCACCGGCATGGGTGGAGGCACGCTGCGCGACATCCTCCTGGGCTCGCTGCCGGTCTACTGGATTGCCGAACCAAGCTATCTGGGCGTCGCACTCGTGGGCGCCTTGCTGGGTTATTTCACCTCGCCTTGGGCGCAATCCCTGGCCTCGCGGCGGATCGTGCTGAACTGGGCGGATGCGGTGGGGCTGTCCGTCTTTTGCGTAATCGGTGCCCGGGCTGGTCTGGCCGCCGGTGCCCACTGGTCAATCGCGCTTCTGACCGGCGTGATGAGCGCGGCCTTTGGCGGACTTATTCGCGATATCATCGTCAATGATGTGCCGCTGGTGCTGAAAGAGGACATCTATGCCCTCGCAGCGCTGGCCGGCGCCGGTGCCTATGTGGCCGGCCTGTCGCTGGGCCTGCCGGTGGAAGGGGTGACGCTGGGCGCAGCCGCTCTGGCACTCGTCCTTCGCGGCTGCGCGATCGTTTTCAAATGGTCATTGCCTGCGATGAAGATCAGCGACTGATACGCTGCTTCCCCATCCGAACCATGGGAATGCCGACCTCCGGCATCGGATATTCCGAGACCGCTTGCCAGCCGTGTTTGCGGTAGAAATTCACCGCCTGGGCATTATCCCGAAAACTCTCCAGCTCGATGGTCCCGAACGTGTCGTAGAGCAGACGCTCGCCATGCTCCAGCAGGGCTTCGCCAATGCCTTTGCGGTGATGGTCTACGGTGACCATCATCAGGTGGATTTCATTGTCCTTGATGGCCACAGCGCCGACCGGTTCTTCGCCCCGCTCTGCCACCCAGAGAAACGCGTTGCGCTCGGTATAGTATTTGGGCACCGCACCGGAGGCGATGTAGCCCTCGACCGCATCCGACCCGATCACTTCGGGGTGTTTCTGGCTAATGGTCTTGTAGGACAGGGCGGTCAGCGCATCGACATCATCGAGAGTGGCCGGACGCAGGGAAATTTCAGATTTCAAATTCGTATTCAATGTCTTGTTCCTGACATGAGAAAACACTGCGCTCACAAGGCGGGCACGTTATTCAGTTCTCGTGAAGCCCGCCAGAACGGCGGGCACGTCAGGACTCAAGAGGCATAAAATCTCCGTTGAAGGGCCGATGTCGCATGGATGGCGGACGAGGGCAAGACGGTCCTATCTTCCCCCATGGGGAAGTGCCGAAACGAAGTGAAGGCGAAGGGGGCGAGCGCAGCGAGCTGTCCTCCGGACTCCGTCCTCCGGCCCCTCCGACGGCTACGCCGTCGCCTCCCCGGTGGGGAGGATAAGTCTCTTAAGCCCCCAGCGCCCGCGCCGCTCTTGGCGCAAAATAGGTGATGATGCCGCTGGCACCGGCGCGTTTGAAGCTCATCAGGCTTTCCAGCATGACGCGCTCACCGTCGATCCAGCCGTTCTGGGCGGCGGCCTGGATCATGGCGTATTCGCCGGAGACCTGGAAGGTATAGACCGGGACGGCGAAGTTTTCGGTGAGGGCGTGGACGATATCCAGATAGGGCAGGCCGGGTTTGACCATGACCATGTCGGCGCCCTCGGCGATGTCGAGTTCAACCTCGCGCAGGGCTTCGGCCGCATTGGCGGGATCCATCTGATAGGTCTTCTTGTCACCCTTGAGGGCGGCTGCTGAGCCGATGGCCTCGCGATAGGGGCCGTAAAAGCCCGACGCGTATTTGGCAGCATAAGAGAGGATCATCGTGTTGTGATGGCCGTGGCTTTCCAGCGCCTCGCGGATGACGCCGATGCGGCCATCCATCATGTCGGACGGGGCGACGACGTCACAGCCGGCTTCGGCCTGCAACAGGGCCTGACCGACCAGCATTTCAACCGTCGCGTCATTGGCGACATAGTCTCCGTCGAGCAATCCGTCATGGCCGTGCGTGGTGAACGGGTCGAGCGCCACATCACAGATGACACCGACATTGGGCGCGGCATCCTTGATGGTCTTGATCGCCTGGGGGATGAGCCCGTCCGGGTTCAGCGCCTCGCTGCCATCGTCATCCTTCTTTGACGGATCGATATGCGGGAAGAGGGCGATGGCCGGGATGCCGAGCATCTCCGCATCCTTTGCTGCGGTTGCCAGCGCTTTCAGACACAGTCTTTCCACACCTGGCATGGCGGCCACGGGTTCGACCGGATCAGCCGTATCGGAAACCACCACCGACCAGATGAGATCATTCACCGTCAGTGTCTTTTCCTGCACCAGGCGTCGGGACCAGTCAGCCTGGCGGGTACGGCGAAGTCGTGTGGAAGGATACATGTCGGTGTCCGGCGCGGTTGTGATTCAGTGTTCTGGTAACTGGATACGGGATCAGGGGATAGTGTGGCAAACCCGCTCAGGTGCCTGGCCGCAACTTCCTGAACAGATCATGCGCATTGTGCAGTGCAGCGGAATAGCTGTTTCCCGTCGGGGCTGATGGCAGCGTCGTTATGCCGGATCGCGCCCATGCAACAAACGAAACTTGCCCCGCGGGTCAAGCCGCGATAGCTCTCCGCCCAACGCAAGCAAATCATGGAGCGCCGCCGTGCACTTCTCTCTCACCGAAGACCAGTCCCTGATCCGCGATATGGCGCGCAAATTTGCTGACGACCGGCTCAAGCCGAACGCAGCGCATTGGGATGAAGAGAAGATTTTCCCTGTCGATGTGATGCGCGAAGCCGCCGAGCTGGGCTTTGCCGGAATTTACACGCGCGAGGATGTGGGCGGTTCCAACCTGACCCGCCTGGATGCGGCGCTGATCTTTGAAGAGCTGTCGCGCGGCTGTGTCGCGACAGCGGCCTTCCTGTCCATCCACAATATGTGCGCCTGGATGATCGATACCTGGGGCAATGAGGAACAGCGCCAGCGTTTCCTGCCGGGCATGATGACGATGGACAAGATCGCCTCCTACTGCCTGACCGAGCCGGGTGCCGGTTCTGACGCTGCCAGCCTGCGCACCCGCGCCAAGCGTGATGGCGATCATTACGTGCTCAACGGCTCCAAGGCGTTCATTTCCGGCGCCGGTACGTCTGACTATTACGTCGTGATGTGCCGCACCGGTGATGATGGTCCCAAGGGTGTTTCCACCGTCGTGGTCGAGAAGGACACGCCCGGTCTCAGCTTTGGCGCGAATGAGAAGAAAATGGGCTGGAATGCCCAGCCGACACGCGTTGTCACCTTCGAGGACTGCCGCGTTCCGGTCGCCAATCGCCTCGCCGATGAGGGCATGGGCTTCACCCTGGCGATGAATGGCCTCAATGGTGGCCGTATCAATATCGGTGCCTGCTCGCTGGGTGGTGCGACCGAGGCGTTCGAGACTGCCAAGGAATACGTCCACACCCGCAAGCAATTCGGTCGTGAGCTGGCCCAGTTCCAGGTCACCCAGTTCAAGCTGGCCGACATGGCGACCGAGCTCGATGCCTCGCGCCTGATGCTCTATCGCGCGGCAGCGGCACTCGATACCAAGGACCCGATGGCGGCGCAGTATTGTGCCATGGCCAAGCGCTTCGCGACGGACACCTGTTTCGACGTTGCCAACCAGGCCCTGCAGCTGCATGGCGGTTACGGCTATCTGAAAGACTACCCGCTCGAGCGCATTGTGCGGGATCTGCGTGTCCACCAGATCCTTGAAGGCACAAACGAAATCATGCGAGTGATCATCGCCAAGCAATTGACGGCATAAAGGAGAGCGCCATGGGCGAAGAGACCGGGGCCAGCGAGCCGAAGAGCTTTGAGACCACCCTGGAAGCCTTCGCCCAGGCCTGTGCCGATGCGGAAGAGGGCATCGTCGCCGAACAGCCCATGGTCGGCATTGTTCTCGACGCCAAGGAAGAGTTCGGTGCGGATGAGCCCATGTCCGTCGAGGATGATGGCTGTCTGCGCTTAACCTTGCGTGTGGCTGCCAAGGACGGCGGTTTCATCGCACTGTCCAAGACCACCTATGCGCCCAAGCAGGAGGTGAAGGTCGGTGATCTGGTCTGCTGGGTCCCGCTCAAACACGAAGCGGCCCTGGCCGAACAAGCCAATGACGAGCGTTTCGGCTGGATCGGCCTGGTTTTCGCCACCCTCGAACCGGACTGGGTCGAGGACGAGTGGGCGCTCCGCGAGTTTTACGAATAAGCCTCGGAAACAAGGGATTTTCCATGTCCGAACAACCCGAAATCATCGCCCGCAAGACCGGTCAGGTTGGCCGGATCACGCTCAATCGTCCCAAGGCGCTCAACGCGCTGACCCACCCGATGTGTCTGATGATGATCGAGGCGCTGGAGAGCTGGCGTCATGATGACGATGTCAAGGCGATCGTCGTTGATGGCGCGGGCGAGAAGGGGTTCTGTGCGGGCGGGGATATCCTCAAACTGCATGACAGCGGCAAAGCGGGCAATGATGATGCCTGGCTGTTCTGGCGCGATGAGTATCGTCTCAACACGCTGATCTTCCATTACCCCAAACCCTATGTGGCGCTGATCGATGGCATCACCATGGGCGGCGGTGTTGGGGTCTCTGTACACGGCTCCCACCGTGTTGCAGGCGACCGCACGATGTTTGCCATGCCGGAAACAGGCATCGGTTTCCACCCGGACGTAGGCGGGGCTTATTTTTTGCCGCGTCTGGCCGGTGAGATCGGGACGTGGATGGGGCTGACCGGTGCGCGCCTCAAGGCGGCTGACGCCGTGGCGTCGGGCCTCGCGACCCATTACTGCCCGTCCAGCCAGTATGATGCGCTGGTGGCGGCTCTAGAGAGCGCAGATCTTTCCGATGACGACGCGCTGGAAGTCTTGCTCGAAGAATTTTCCGGAGATCCCGGTGACAGCGACCTGGCCCATACGCGCGGCCTGATCGATGCAGCCTTTGCCGGCAATCGGGTCGAGGAGATCATTGCGCGCATCGAGGGCGCCGGTGATGGCTGGTCGACAAAACAGGCGAAAATCCTGTCTTCCAAGTCCCCGACCGCGTTGAAGCTCACGCTGGCGGCGCTGCGAAAGGGCGCGGATCTGTCCTTTGAAGATGTCATGCGCCAGGACCTGCGCGCGTCGAGCTGGTGCCTGAAGGGCAAGGATTTCTATGAGGGCGTGCGCGCCGTCATCATCGACAAGGACAATGCGCCGGTCTGGGATCCGACCACGCTGGCCAGCGTCAATGACAATGATATCGCCGAGGCGTTTGAACCCCTCGACGCCGACCATGAAATGACCTTCCTGGGCGACGACGCTTAAGGACAGGCAAGGGGAGAATACGAGATGGCGACGATCGCTTTTATCGGCCTGGGCAATATGGGCTCGGGCATGGCAGCCAACCTGGTCAAGGCCGGCCATGATGTGAAGGCGTTTGACCTGTCCGACGCCGCTGTGGCTCAGGCGGTGGAGCAGGGCGCGTCAGCCGCAGGGTCCGCAACGGACGCCGTTGCCGGCGCGGACGCTGTCGTCACCATGTTGCCCGCGGGCAAACATGTGCGCGCGGTCTATGAAGGCCAGGTCTTCCCGGCCGCGGCGCCGGGTACGCTCTTCCTGGATTGCTCCACGATTGACGTCGACAGTGCGCGCCATGTCGGTGGTGCGGCCGTCGACAAGGGATTCAAGTTTGTCGATGCGCCGGTCTCTGGCGGTGTCGCAGCGGCCACGGGCGGCACGCTGACCTTCATGGTCGGTGGTTCCGCAGACGATTTTGCCGCCGCCGAGCCTTTCCTGCAGGCGATGGGCAAGGCCGTGATCCATGCCGGTGATACCGGTGCAGGCCAGGCCGCCAAGATCTGTAACAACATGCTGCTGGCCATCACCATGATCGGCACGTGTGAGGCCTTCGCACTGGCGGAAAAGCTGGGTCTCGACCAGCAGAAATTCTTCGATATCTCGTCCAAGGCCTCCGGCCAGTCCTGGTCCATGACCAGCTATTGCCCGGTGCCGGGTCCGGTCCAGACCACGCCGGCCAATAACGACTATCAGCCCGGTTTCGCCACGGCGATGATGCTGAAGGATCTCAAACTCGCCCAGGATGCGGCCCAAAGCGCCGGTGCATCCACGCCGCTGGGTGCCCAGGCCGAGGCGCTCTATGCCATGTTCGACAATCTGGGCGGTCGTGATAAAGACTTTTCAGGTATTTACGAGCTATTGATAGGAAGTTGGGGTAAAAATTAAGCGGTTTTTAGAGCTTTGCGTTTAGCATTCCATCCAAAGATCAAAAAGATCGGGTGGAGTACAGACCATGGCATTGGCTGAAAGCGTAACGCCGCAGGCAGGACCGCAGGCAGAATATCTCGAACTTCTTCAACTGGTGGAGCGTTTGCATCGCCAGCTTCTCGATGTTGTCAAGGACGAGCTGGACCGCGAAGGGCTCGAGGATGTGAACAGCGTGCAGGCGCTGCTGTTGTTCAACATTGGTGATCAGGAGCTCACTGCGGGCGAACTGCGGACACGTGGCCATTATCTGGGCTCCAACGTTTCCTATAACCTCAAGAAGCTTGTTGATGCCGGTTACATCCGCCACGAGCGTTCTTCCACGGATCGCCGCTCTGTGCGTGTCAGCCTGACCGAGAGTGGTCACGCGGTGCGCGAGCAGCTCAACGAACTCTTCGCCCGCCAGGCCGGATCCCTCCATCCGGTTGGCGGTGTCGAAGGTGAAACCCTGCCGACGGTGAACACGGCATTGACCCGTATTGAGCGTTTCTGGGCGGACCACATCCGCTTCCGGATGTAAGCACTGCAAAAAATTCAGGGTGCGGCGCTTCGTCCATTCGCCGAAGCGGTGTTAACGGTTTATACCCCGACTCAGTTCCCACTGAGCGGGACAGACTGTTAAGAGGCACCCATGAATTACGAAGCCGCATTCGATTCAGCTGTACGTCGTGTAAAGGCCGAGGGCCGCTACCGCGTGTTTGCCAATCTCATGCGCAAAAAGGGTGATTTTCCCAACGCACGCTGGCGCACGCCCGATGGCGATGTGCGCGATGTCACGGTCTGGTGCTCCAATGATTATCTGGGCATGGGACAGATCCCGTGTGTCGTCGAATCGATGAAATCCGCGATCGATGAGGTTGGTTCCGGCGCCGGCGGAACTCGCAATATTTCCGGCACCACGCATTATCATGTCGAGCTTGAGCACTCGCTCGCCGATCTGCACCGCAAGGATGCGGCGCTTCTGTTTACCTCAGGCTACATCGCCAATGAGGCCACGCTGGCTACGCTGGGCAAGATCCTTCCGGGCCTGATCATTTTCTCCGACGAGCTGAACCACGCCTCAATGATCGAGGGTGTGAAGGGCGCGCGCTGCGAGAAGCACGTCTGGCGTCATAATGACATTGAACACCTGGAAGAGCTGCTCAAGGCGGCTCCGATCGATGCGCCCAAGGTTATCGCCTTCGAGAGTGTCTACTCCATGGATGGCGATATCGGGCCGATCGAGGCCGTGTGCGACCTGGCTGAAAAATACAATGCGCTGACCTATCTCGACGAAGTGCACGCAGTGGGCCTTTACGGCTTGCGCGGCGCCGGCATCGCCGAGCGGGATGGTCTGATGCATCGTGTCGACATTATCGAGGGCACTCTGGGCAAGGCGTTTGGCGTAATGGGCGGCTATATCGCCGCGGACGGCGCTATCATCGATGCGATCCGTTCCATGGCACCGGGCTTCATTTTCACGACGGCACTGCCGCCTTCGCTGGCCGCCGGAGCCCGCGCAAGCGTCGAATATCTCAAATCATCCAATCATCTGCGCGAGAAACACCAGGAACGCGCGGCGACGCTGAAACAGCGCCTGGCCGACGCCGGTTATCCTGTGATGCCGTCCGTGACCCATATCGTCCCGGTCAAGGTTGGCGATCCGGTTCTGTGCAAGCGCATCACCGATCGTCTGCTCGCGGATCACGGCATCTATGTGCAGCCGATCAACTATCCCACCGTTCCGCGGGGCACCGAGCGTCTTCGACTGACGCCGACACCGTTGCATACGGATGAGATGTTTGATCAATTGATCACGGCGCTCGACGTGGTCTGGGAAGAGGCGTCTGCGGAAGGCCAGGACGGCCTCGCCACCGCCTGATCGTGAGGCTGGATGGGCGGCCACGATATCTATCTTGAAATTGTCGGGATCGGGAACGCAGTGCGTGTCGCTGCGGTTGACGGTGTGACCGGTGACGAGGTCGTCTTTCAGGTGCCTGAAAAAACTTCGCGGGCGGAAATCGAGCGCCTGGCCGTCGCCAAGCTGAAATGGAAACAGGACAAGGACGCCAATAAAAAACGGCCGGGTTCGAAGCCCGGCCGCGGTATTACTGCTTGAAGCTGGGTCTTACGCCTTGGCGCCCCGGCCCAGGCCAATATCCTTGGCAAACTGCGAACGCTTGCGTGAATAGGCGGGCGCGACCATCGGATAATCCGAGGGCAGATTCCATTTCTGGCGGTATTCGTCCGGGGACATGTTGTATTGGGAGCGAAGATAGCGCTTGAGCATTTTCAGCTTCTTGCCGTCTTCAAGACAAACGATGTGATCGTCCGCGATTGATTTGGAAACTGGTACAGCCGGCTTTACTTTTTGCTCAATTTTTTCCTCGATCGAGGAAACACTTGTCATTGTGGCGTGCACAGACTTGATCAGGTCTGGCACACTTTCGGCCGGCATTGAGTTGTGTGACAGATATGACGAGACGATTTCAGTCGTCATGCGAAGCAGTTCTTCTCTGTCGATATCAGGCAGAGCGTTGTCAGTCATATCCGATCCCTTTTTGCTTTTTTTGGATGAGGGCAGCGTAAAGTGAACGCTGTTCGTATTGGAGGGATATGGTTAGTTGAATCACAATTCAAGTCTTCAGAAGTGCATTTCGGTATTCGTTACGTGCAGTGTGAGTAATATAAATATTCCGTAATATTGCAGGGCGTTCACGAGGCGAGATGCGGTCTTGCAAAAAGGAAGCTTGAAGGCCCGTGAGCACCATCCTATCAAAGCGGCATAACGAGTAAGGACCCGCCATGACTGACACTCTCACTGACACGATGGATACGGCTTCCACAGAAGCGTTTTTCTCCCAGCCGGTCGTCGAATCCGATCGCGAAGTTGCCGGAGCCATTCACGCCGAGATTCTGCGCCAGCAGAATCAGATCGAGCTGATCGCTTCAGAGAATATCGTGTCGCGCGCTGTGCTTGAGGCGCAGGGCTCTCCGCTGACGAATAAATACGCGGAAGGTTATCCGGGGCGCCGCTATTATGGCGGGTGCGAGCATGTTGATGTCGTTGAACAACTGGCCATCGATCGGGCCAAGGAATTGTTTGGCGCTGCCTATGCCAATGTCCAGCCGAGTTCTGGCAGCCAGGCCAATCAGGGTGTCTTCCTGGCCTTGCTCAAGCCGGGTGACAAAATCCTGGGCATGTCGCTGGATGCCGGTGGTCACCTGACACACGGCGCGCGCCCGAACATGTCGGGCAAATGGTTCGAGGCGCATGCCTATGGCGTCGACAAGGACACGGCCCTGATCGACTATGACGCGCTGCGCAAGCAGGCGCACGAGGTCAAGCCGGCCCTGATCGTTGCGGGTGGTTCCGCCTATCCGCGCGAGATCGATTTTGCCGAATGCCGAAAGATTGCTGACGAGGTTGGCGCCTATCTTCTGGTCGACATGGCGCACGTGGCCGGTCTGGTCGCCGGCGGGGTCTATCCCAGCCCGGTGCCGCACGCGCACGTCTGTACGACGACCACTCACAAGACCTTGCGCGGTCCGCGTGGCGGCATGATCATCTCCAACGACCTGGATCTCGGAAAGAAATTCAACTCTGCAATCTTCCCGGGCCTGCAAGGTGGCCCGCTGATGCATGTCATCGCCGGCAAGGCCGTTGCCTTCGGCGAAGCGCTGCGACCGGAGTTCAAGGCCTATGCGAAACAGGTCGTCGCCAACTGCAAGGCTATGTCCGATGCTGTGCTGACTGGCGGTTATGACATTGTGTCTGGTGGCACCGACAGCCATCTCGCGCTCATCGACCTGCGTCCGAAAGGTCTCAAGGGCAATATCGCCGAGGAAGCGCTCGAGCGGGCCTATATCACCTGTAACAAGAATGGTGTCCCGTTTGATCCGGAAAAGCCGACGGTCACGTCCGGTCTGCGTGTCGGCTCTCCGGCGGGTACGACGCGGGGCTTCGGTGAGGCCGAGTTCAAGCGCATTGGCGAGCTAATGGTTGAGGTTCTCGACGCACTCGTTGAGAGCCCGGAAGGCAATGCCGAGGTCGAGGCCCGGGTGCGTGAGGAAGTGAAGGCGCTGACAGCACGCTTCCCAATCTATCCGAAACTGGCCTAAGGTAACTGAATGCGCTGTCCTTTTTGCGGTCATCCAGACACCCAGGTCAAAGACTCCCGCCCGGCGGAAGATGGCAATGCCATTCGCCGCCGGCGGCAATGCCCGTCCTGTGCGGCCCGTTTCACCACGTTTGAACGGGTGCAGTTGCGCGAACTGACGGTCTCGAAAAAGTCTGGTCGCCGGGTCCCGTTTGATCGCGAAAAGCTCAGCCGTTCCATCCAGCTCGCGGCGCAAAAGCGCAATATCGAGGCGGATCGTATCGAACAGATGATCTCCGGTATTGTGCGCCAGCTGGAAAGCTCCGGCGAAACGGACATCACTTCGGACCGTGTAGGCGAGCTGGTGATGGAGGCGCTGAAAAGCGTCGATAGCGTTGCCTATGTGCGTTACGCCTCGGTCTACAAGGACTTCCACCGCGTTGAGGACTTCCGCGAATTCATCAAGGATGAACACCTCGGCGGCGGCAAGAATGCGCAAGGCGACAAGAAAAAATGAGCCCATCCGCCCAGCCGCGGGTCACGCTCAAATTAGCCACCTCGCTTGATGGCAAGATTGCGCTGTCCAACGGACAATCCAAATGGATCACCGGCCCGGAAAGCCGCGCTGAAGTGCATCGCATGCGCGCGGCGCATGATGTGATCCTGACCGGTGTCGGCACTATCCTGGCAGATGACCCGGAGTTCACGGCGCGTACCGATCCCATGCCGGAGAAACAGCCGGATCTGCTCGTGCTGGACCGCCAGGGCCGGATGAATATGGGCGCGAAAGTCTTCGCGCGTGGTGACCGGCAGGTCATCCTACGCGCTTCTGGTGATATCGCTGCTGCGATCGACGGATATGAGCGCGTGATGATAGAGGCGGGCGGTCAAATCGCCGCATCAGCGATCAAGGCGGATCTCGTTGATCGCATTGAGTGGTTTCGAGCCCCGAAGATTTTGGGGGGCGAGGGATTGTCCGTGTGTGCAGAACTCGGCCTTGAGAGTCTCGATCTTGCCCCCATCTTCAAGCGCATATCCGTCACCGAACGCGGTGATGATCTGCAGGAAACTTACGAACGGGTTCGCTGATGTTCACAGGCATTATCACGGCCAAGGGGCGAATTCGCTCGATATCCGGGACCGACGTGGTCCGGTTTGAAGTGGAGGCACCCTATGATGCCGACACGATCGATATGGGTGCATCCATCGCCCATGCCGGCGCCTGCCTGACCGTGGTCGAGAAAGAAAACACCGCGGATGGGTGCTGGTATGCCGTCGAGGTGTCGCCGGAAACCCTGCGTCTGACCACGCTGGGTGATCTCGGCGAAGGCCGCTTCGTCAATCTGGAACGTGCCCTGGCCATGGGCGAGGAGCTTGGCGGACATCTGGTTACCGGCCATGTGGATGGCGTCGGTGAGGTCGTGGATCGCCGGAATGAGGGCGACTGGATCGTCTTCACAATCCGGCCACCGGCGGAGCTCAACAAGTACATCGCCAAGAAGGGTTCTGTCACGGTCGATGGCGTGTCGCTGACGGTCAATGATGTCACCCGCGAGACCTTCGATCTGATGATTATTCCCCACACCGCAGAGGTGACGACGCTGGGCCAACTGCAAAAAGCCGCACGCGTAAACCTTGAGGTCGATCTCATGGCGCGCTACGCCGCGCGCCTGAACGAATTTTCGGAGGATCAGGCGTGAGCGATATCCCTCTCTCCCCGATCGAGGACATTATCGAGGACGCCCGCAATGGGCGTATGTTTATCCTGGTCGATGCCGAGGACCGCGAAAACGAGGGTGACCTGGTCATCCCCGCCAAGTTCGCAACGCCCGACGCGGTCAATTTCATGGCCAAACACGGTCGCGGCCTGATTTGCCTCGCGATGAGCCAGGAACGTATCGAACAGCTCGATCTGAAGCTGATGTCCTCGGAGAACCGTTCGCGCCACCAGACGGCTTTCACCGTGTCCATCGAAGCGCGTGACGGCGTCACGACCGGAATTTCCGCGCATGATCGCGCGCGGACGATTGAAGTCGCTACCGACCCCTCTAAGGGCGCTGATGACATCGCAACACCGGGACACGTTTTTCCACTGGTCGCCCGCGATGGTGGTGTCCTGATCCGGGCTGGGCATACCGAGGCGTCTGTTGATGTCGCTCGGCTGGCCGGTGCCGGTTCCTCTGGCGTGATCTGCGAGATCATGAATGAAGACGGCACCATGGCGCGTCTGCCCGATCTCATTGCCTTTGCTCAGCTGCACGGGCTGAAAATCGGCACGATCGAGGACCTGATCGCCTATCGCCGCCGCAATGACCGATTCATCGAGCGCCGGCTGGAGAGCGAGTTCACCAGCCAGTGGGGCGGGCCGTTCAAGCTGGTCGTATTCCGCAATACGATTGATGGCGCGGAACATGTCGCGCTGGTAAAGGGCAAGCCGTCCTCCCACGAGCCGACCCTGGTCCGCATGCACAAGGTCTCCTTCGTGGACGATGTCCTGCGTGAGGCGGGGGGGCGTGGTGGCCTTGCAGAAGCGGGTATCAAGGCGCTGGCCGAGAATGATGGTCCCGGCGTGATGGTATTCATCCGCGAAACCAGCCACACGGCGATTGTCGAGCGCCTGGGCGCCCATCCCGCTCTCCCGCAGGATGAGCGCGAGGCCCGTCGCCTGCGCGAATACGGCATCGGCGCGCAAATTCTGCTCGACCTCGGTGTGCAGGAAATGGACCTGCTGACTACCAAGCCGCAGACCATTGTCGGTCTGGAAGGGTACGGCCTGAGCGTTCGCAAGGAACGCCTGTTTTCTGGAGACTGACATGAGCGGCTATCGCATTCTCATCATCGCCGGCGCCTTTTACCGCGAGATCGCTGACCCGATGATCAAGGGCGCATCCGAGACGCTGGCCACGGCGGGCTGCTCGTTTGACGTCGTCGAGGTTCCCGGTGCGCTGGAAATCCCCGGTGCTATCACCCAAGCCGAGCTGACCGATGCCGGTTATGACGGCTATATCGCGCTGGGCTGTGTCATTCGCGGCGAGACGACGCATTATGACTATGTTTGTGGCGAGTCTGCGCGCGGCCTGATGGATCTGTCGCTGGAAGGTGTGCCGGTCGGCAATGGCATACTGACGGTGGAAAACCGGGCGCAGGCCATGGTAAGGGCGGTCGACAAGAACAAGGGCGCTGACGCGGCCGAAGCCTGCCTGTCCATCCTGCAGCTTCGTGACCGTTTCCGCGGCGAAGCGGAAGATTGAGATGACTGAAAAAGAAAACCCGTCCGAACGCCGTGCGCGTCTGCGTCGCATGGCCCGGCTGTCCGCTGTGCAAGCGCTTTACCAGATGGAAATTGCCTCACGCGGCGCCAAGGACGTGATTCGGGAGTTTCGCGATCACCGTTTCGGTGCGGCGCATGAAGGTCCGGAATATGTCGAGGCGGACGAGGATTTCTTCGATGATCTTGTCAGCGGCGTGGTCAGCAACCAGGCGACAGTTGACCCGGCGATTGATGAAGTCCTGGCCGATGGCTGGCGTATGGAGCGTCTGGACGCGACCGTTCGGGCCATTCTGCGCTCCGGCGGTTTCGAGCTGTTCAAGCGCGATGATGTCCCCGCAAAGGTCGTGATCGATGAATATGTCGAGATCGCCAACGCGTTCTTCGAGGGCTCCGAACCGAAATTCGTCAATGCCGCGCTGGACAAGTGCGGCCGCAAGGCGCGCGCTTCGGAATTCTAGGTGATGAGCGGCTCGAACGAGTTCGACTTTATCGAGACCTTCCTGAAACCCATGACACTGGGTCATCCCGCAGCGCTCGGCCTGCTGGATGACGCCGCCTTGCTGACCCCGCAGGCTGGCCACGAAATCGTGCTGGCGAGCGACATGTTGGTGGAAGGTCGCCATTTTCCGGTTGATGCAAGCGCCGACGTTATCGCGGCGCGGGCCCTGCACAGCAATCTCTCCGATCTTGCCGCCATGGGCGCCTTTCCCCTGGCTTTCATGAGTTCTGTGGCTTTCCCGGAAAGCTGGGAGGCTTCTCGCCGGGAGGCGCTTGCCAAGGCGTTCGCGGCCCTGTCACAGCCGCTGGAACTTCCGTTGATTGGTGGAGACACCACATCAGGAGGCGAGCAGCTGGTTATCTCCCTGACGCTGATCGGGGAAGTGCCGAGCGGGCAGGGGCTTGTGCGCTCTGGCGCGCGTGAAGGTGATGATGTCTGGGTGTCTGGAACGATCGGCGATGCCGGGCTCGGCCTCAAAATGGCGTTGAACACGCTGGACAAGCAGGCCGACCTGCTGGCCCGGTATGAACATCCCGAGGCGCGTCTGGAACTTGGCCTGGAGCTGCGGGGGCTGGCGTCAGCCTGTGTCGACATCTCGGATGGCTTGATTGCCGACGCGGTTCATTTGGCAAAAGCCTCCGGTGTCGGGCTGGAAATCGAAAGCGCCATGATCCCGCTGTCAGATCCCGCACTGTTGTGGCTGGAAAACGAGGGGCAGCCAGGTCTCATCAAGCTGGCGAGTGCCGGCGATGACTACGAGCTCTTGTTCACAGCACCATCCTCACGCTCCGGCGACATCCTGGCGCTGCAGGAGGAAACCGGGCTTTCTCTGAACTGGATTGGACGGGTTATTGCGGGTGAAGGTTGCCAGCTTCTCGATGATGCAGGCGTGGCTCTGGATGTGGCTGCAGGCGGTTTTACGCATTTTTGACGCCTCTCACTTACGCTTTCGGTTGGATGGTGAGGTGTGTGATGCGTTTTCTGATTTCGCTCCTGATGTCGGTTCTTCTAAGCTCGACGGCGCTGGCCGCGGCCTCTGCGCCGCCGTCGAGCGATGACGAGGGCAGTTCCGGCGGTTCCGGAAATCGTTTCCTCATGCTGTTTTCCAGCGGCAATGAGGATGAAGACGAATATGTGGAGGAAGAGGATGATCCTCGTTCCTTCACCATGCCGGCCGTGGTCGCTCCGCTGGCGGAGAATGACCGTCTCACCGGTTTCGCCTATGTGCTGGTTCGCATGCGTGTGGCCCAGGGGCATGACGTCTGGCGCATGCAGGAAAACACCCATTATGCTCTTGATTTGATGACACGAACCGCGTTCCGTGAAGATCTGAGTACTGAAGATGGGCAGGCCCTGAACCGCGAAGCAGCCGTGGCCGCCTGGTCGCAGGCACTTGGCGAGTATTACGGCGCAGGCGCAATCGAAACGCTCGAGATTCGGAGTTTCGACGTCCGTCTTTTCGCCCGATAGCGTCTGTTTTCCTTTTTTCTTTAATATTTAGCGGGTCAAGCGCGTCGGCGTATTGCACCCCCTAGGGGCATTGGGCATAGTCCATTCGTCTAGGGGGAGTTTTTTACGGTCGGCGCGATTCCCGCGTTTGGCTTCCCCGTTGAAAATAAAGGCCGATGTGAGGAAAAATAACGGGGCTCTACGCCATGAACATGCTTATGCTGGCCATTGCCGCAGCTGTTCTCGCCATCATCTATGGGGTTGTGCAAACACAACGCCTGATGAGCGCGAGTGCAGGCTCGGAGAAGATGCAGGAAATTGCATCGGCCATCCAAGAAGGCGCTAACGCTTATCTCAAGCGCCAATACACCACCATCGCCATCGTCGGTGTCGTCGTCTGTATCCTGATTGCCGTCACTCTGGGCTGGCAAGTCGCACTCGGTTTTGCCATCGGTGCAGTCCTGTCCGGCGCGGCCGGATTCATAGGCATGCTGGTTTCGGTCCGCGCCAATGTGCGCACGACCCAAGCCGCTAGCACCGGCCTGGCTGCAGGCCTGGCTGTCGCTTTCCGCTCTGGTGCGATCACCGGCATGCTGGTGGCTGGCTTGGCGCTGCTGGGTGTGGCCGGATATTTCTGGCTGCTGACCGGCGCGATGGGCTTTGAGGCGGGAGACCGTACGGTCATCGACGCTCTGGTCGCCCTGGGCTTTGGCGCCTCCCTGATCTCCATCTTCGCCCGTCTGGGCGGCGGCATCTTCACCAAAGGTGCTGATGTGGGTGGCGACATGGTCGGCAAGATCGAAGCCGGTATCCCGGAGGATGATCCGCGCAACGCTGCAACCATCGCTGACAATGTCGGCGATAATGTCGGCGACTGTGCCGGCATGGCTGCTGATCTGTTCGAGACCTATGCCGTGACGGTTGTTGCGACGATGGTTCTCGCGGCGATCTTCTTTGCGGATGGTCTCGGCGCAACGATGATGATCTATCCGCTGGCAATCGCTGCGGTGTGTATCGTCACCTCCATCATCGGTACCTTCTTCGTCAGCCTGGGCGGCGGTACCAATGTGATGGGCGCGCTCTACAAGGGCCTCATCGCTGCAGGTGTTCTGTCCATTGGTGGTCTGTGGGTGGTCAACACCTATGCCCTGCCGAATGGCATGGGCGAGATCGGCGAAGTTGCCGGCACCATGATTACCGGCATGAACCTGTTCTGGTGCGGCCTGATCGGTCTCGTCGTCACGGCGGCGATCATCTGGGTCACGGAATACTATACCGGCACGGAATTCCGTCCGGTGAAGTCGGTGGCTGAAGCCTCCGAGTCCGGCCATGGTACCAACGTCATCCAGGGTCTTGCTGTTTCCCTGGAAGCGACTGCTCTGCCGGCGATCATCATCATTCTCGGTATTCTATCGACCTTCATGCTTGCAGGCCTGTTCGGTATCGCCATTGCGGTGACCACCATGCTGGCTCTGGCGGGTCTGATCGTTGCGCTCGACGCCTTCGGGCCGGTCACCGACAATGCCGGTGGTATCGCCGAGATGGCGGGCCTGGACGAAAGCGTTCGTGACACGACGGATACGCTGGACGCTGTTGGTAACACGACAAAAGCGGTCACCAAGGGTTACGCGATCGGCTCTGCCGGTCTGGGTGCCCTGGTCCTCTTCGCGGCCTATACGACGGACATCGAGCACCTGCTTCACATGGAGCTGGAATTCTCGCTGAAGGATCCGTACGTGATCGTCGGCCTGCTTTTTGGTGGTCTTCTGCCTTACCTGTTCGGTGGCATGTCGATGATGGCGGTCGGTCGTGCAGCGACCTCGGTCGTTGCCGAAGTGCGCCGGCAGTTCAAGGAGATCCCGGGCATCATGGAATTCAAGGCGAAGCCGGATTACGGCCGCGCTGTTGATATCCTGACCCAGTCCGCCATTCGCGAGATGATTGTTCCGTCGCTGCTGCCGGTTCTGTCACCGATCGTGCTTTACTTCGCCATCAACGCGATTGCCGGTCAGGCGGCTGCCCTGACGGCTGTCGGTGCGATGCTTTTGGGTGTGATCGTCAACGGTCTCTTCGTGGCTGTTTCCATGACCGTCGGTGGCGGTGCGTGGGACAACGCCAAGAAATACATCGAGGACGGCAATCATGGTGGCAAGGGTTCGGAGGCTCACAAGGCTTCTGTAACCGGTGACACCGTCGGTGACCCGTACAAGGACACGGCCGGTCCGGCTGTGAACCCGATGATCAAGATCACGAATATCGTGGCTCTGCTGCTGCTCGCCTTCCTGGCTGGCTAAGCGGTCCTGATCGATCGAACTGGAAAGCCCCGGTCAGCTGGCCGGGGCTTTTCTCATGCGCGCTGTTCTCTGCGGTAGGCCAGGTGAAAAAGAAACGCTGACCCCGTCCAGATCCCCGCAAAGAAGGTGGTGACCAGGAAAACATCGCTGAACAGGTCCGGCGTTGCCAGGATGAAGCCCAGCGCGCCGAGCGTCATCTGTGTTCCGGCGACCGCAAGCATGGTCGTCCGCATCCCGCTGGCCCGGAAACGGGACAGCGCGGATCCGATGGCTCCCGCTGCAAGCACCAGCGTCATGGCCTGATTGATCGGATGCTCGCCGGAACCGATCAGGCCGACGGCCAGCTGCATCCAGACCAGGACAAGCGCACCCAGAGCGGCGAGGGTGCCGGCCAGGATATGCCAGTGTGATCGTGCATTGCGGGTGATCAGCCAGGTCACCAGCGCGCAGCTGGCAAACAGGGCCGTTGCGATCACATAATCCGTCGTGTCCCAGTTCATAAGCATGTCCCTTGATAGCCCCTGGCCAGATGCAGGTCCGGGAACCAAATCTTTGCGTTTCCTGATCCAAACTGGGTGAATTCTACGCGTGGGGATTGGTAAATGAAAACTCTGGCCACTTCATGGTTCAAGGTGGTGGTGATGGCGTGTTTGTTCGCCAGCCTGTGCGGTCAGGCCTTGGCCCAGCCCGGCTCGCAGGAGCTATCCGCAGACCAGCGAACACGCCTTGATGACATACTGATCGACAGTCAGGCGCTTTACGGGACGATTGGGTATTCGGTTGTGTTGCTGGCCGGTGCCGAGGTGATTTATGAAAACCATGGTGGTGTCGTTGATCAGGTGAGCGGCGCAGCGCCGGATGGAAGTTCGGTCTATCCGGTCTATTCTGCCTCCAAACTCCTGTTCAATGTGGCCCTTCTCCAGGCCGTCGAGCGCCAGGAAATTGCCCTGGATGCCACTTTAGGCACGCTGGTGACTGATCTTCCCGAGAGCTGGAAACAGGTGTCGCTGGCAACTGCGATCTCGCATGCGTCGGGCTTCCCGGAGTATTTCTCACGCCCCTTCGAGCCCACGGCCCGGTCTGCGCTGGAACGGGTGTTCGACGAGCCATTTCTATTCGAACGAGGAACGGGGTCTCGCTATACGCAGACCAACTACGCCCTTGGGCGCCTGGCCCTCGAGCGCGCGTCAGGGCAGCCTTATGAAACCCTGCTGGCACAGGGCCAGGCCGCAGTTGCCGGCATGTCGGATCTGGAGATTTTCCGAGAGGGCGCACACATCGATAATGCTGTGACCAGCTACCAGTCGGAGGCAGAAGGTGGAGGCTCGAGGGGTATGCTCTACTGGATGCCGTATCATTTCTCCGGAACCGGTCTCAATCTGAGCCTCGACGACTTTACGCTATGGGCGCAGGCGCTGGTGCGGGGTCGGTTCGTGCCGCGAGAAACCCTGCTGGAGCATTGGCAGGGCTTTGCACTGGCGGACGGTGGCCTGTCGCGCTTTTCTCATGGCTGGGAATTTGAGCAGCATGGTGAATTTACCGGCGTCGGCCACGGCGGAGGCGGTCGGGTCGTATTCCGGCACTATTTCGATGCGGACGCACCGGACACTTCAGTCACGGTGGTCTATCTCGACAATGGTGGCACACGCTATTTCTCACAGAGCCGTCTGGCGCTGCGTCTGGCAAGCGTCGTCATGCCTGAATTGTCAGAGGGCGCGGAGTAGACCTACTGGTCGCGACGCGGGCCACCGGCACCGCCTGGCAGATTCTGCTCGCCACCAAACTGCTCGTTGGGAAGCGTGCCGACATTACCCAGCAGCTGTTCCAGGATGGAGAGCTCACGACCGCGGGTCGGCGTTTCCGTAGAGGAGTAGGCCACGACGCGACCATCATCCAGACCGTATTCGTTCACTTCGGAGACAACGCCAGTGTCGTCGAAGGTGATGGCGATGATGCGACGGTCACGGGTGGAGGGACGCAGATAGGCCAGCGACTCACGTGTTGCCGAGATGTAGTACCAGGTGTTCGTTTCGAACGTGCCGCGTGTGGACGGGTTTCCGAAGCGCTGCAACACAGTCTGTTGCGTGTCCTCGGCAACGGTCACTTCCGGTTCCACGTTGATACCATAGCGATGCCCGTGCGAACGAAGCGTGGGATTACACGCTGCGACGCCAAGCGTGCAGGCAATAATAACGGCAGAAATACGGACGCTGCGTTGCATGAATTCACTCCTCCGGGGGCGGCCCGGCCTGTACTTGCCGTATTGACCTACCCTCGCGGGAGCTTAGCCTCAAGTGCAAAGATTGAGGAGCGCCGATTACATGTTGTTCGGATTGTTCAAGCCGCGACCGGAAAAACTGCTGGCGAGAGAGTTGTACGAGCATCTGCTTGCTGCATCCAGACAGCCTGCCCTGTATGGCGAAGACTGCGTTCCCGACACGCTCGAGGGTCGCTTCGAGATGGTGGTGTTACATACCGCCCTGGTGATCCGTGTGTTTCAGGCGAGTGCTGAACAGGCGCACCGCGATATCTCCCAGGTTCTATTTGACACCATGTTCGATGATTTTGACGCGGCCATGCGCGAGATGGGGGTAGGCGATTCCGGAGTGGGCAAGAAAATCCGCTTCATGGCCGAGGGCTTTTATGGACGTGCCAGCGTTTATGACGAGGCGCTGAAAGTTGACGACCCGGGCGTGTTGGAGCTCGCGATTGCCCGCAATATTTTTGCGTCGGAAGAGACAAATTCAGCGTCGCGTAAACTCTCGGACTACGTGCGGGCGAGTGCGGAAAAGCTTGATGCGCAAGGGGCGTTGACGCTTGCGGAAGGCGCCGCTCCGGATTTCATCACGCTCGGCTGACCGTTTTCCCGCCTTGCATCTGTCCGGAGGTCCGATAAGTTCCGCTGGATTTTGGCGGTTCAAGCCGTCGCAAGGGGACGCGACCTTCCTGCATGACTGGCATTCCTACGATTTCGGTAGACGCGATGGGGGGCGATCTTGGCCCGCGCGCGGTCGTTGAGGGTATCGTGCAAGCGCTTAAACGCTGGCCGGACCGACAGACGAAATATCTCCTTCATGGCGACCAGGCTGAGCTGCAACCGCTGCTGGATGAATATCCGGCGGTCGCAGCTGTCTGCGAGCTACGCCATTCCGATAGCCAGGTCCAGATGACGGACAAGCCGAGCGAGGCGGTGCGTCGTGCGCGCGGCTCCTCCATGTGGAATGCGATCCAGTGCGTGAAATCGGGTGAGGCGGATGCGATCGTGTCTTCCGGCAATACCGGTGCGCTGATGGCGATTTCCAAGGTCATCCTGCGTATGAAAAAGGGTGTACACCGTCCGGCGATTTCTGCGAACTGGCCGACGCCGAAGGGGCATACTGTCGTTCTTGATGTCGGTGCCAATGTTCAGTGCGGTGCAACCCAGCTGGTCGAGTTCGCCATCATGGGCGAAGCGTTCCATCGCGCCGTTTTTGGTGAGAGCAAGCCCAAGGTCGGCCTGCTCAATGTCGGTCAGGAAGAGCTCAAGGGTAATGATATCGTGCGCGAGGCTGACGGCCTTATTCGCAATTCCGGACTGGACCTCGACTACCAGGGCTTCATCGAGGGCAATGATATCAGCGCCGGTAATATCGACGTGGTCGTGACTGATGGTTTCACCGGCAATATCGCGCTCAAGACCGCTGAAGGTACGGCGCGACTGGTTGCCGGATGGGTGCGTGAAGCGCTGACGAGCTCACTGCTGGCCAAACTCGCCGCCGGCCTGTTGTCTCTGGGCGCGCTTGACCGTCTGCGGCAGCGTATGGATCCGCGTTACATCAATGGCGGTGTCCTGCTGGGCCTCAAGGGTATTGTGGTCAAGAGCCATGGCGGTGCTGATGGTGAAGGTTTCGCTTCCGCGCTCGGCCTGGGTTACGCCATGGCACAGAGTAATTTCATGCCGGAATTACGGCGCATGCTCGACAAGTTCATGGACTTCGACGAGCAGGAAAAAATGGCTGAGTAATGACTGAGCGTATTTCGCGGATTGCCGGCGTCGGGTCCTATCTGCCCGCACGCATCCTGACCAATGCGGAAATGTCCTCGATGGTTGATACCAGCGATGAGTGGATCCGCGAGCGCACGGGTATTCGACAGCGGCATATTGCGGGCGAGGGCGAGACCACGTCTGACCTGGCTGAGGCGGCTTCACGCAAGGCGCTGGAACATGCCGGGCTGGATGTCGCTGACATCGACCTCATTGTGATGGCGACCACAACGCCTGACTTCACCTTTCCCTCTACTGCGACCGTGTTACAGGCGCGACTGGGCATCACGCAGGGCGCAGCGTTTGACGTCCAGGCGGTGTGTACCGGCTTCGTCTATGCGATGTCGATCGCAGATAATTTCATCGCCCGCGGCCAGGCGAACAAGGCGCTGGTAGTGGGTGCCGAGACAATGTCGCGCATCGTGGACTGGACCGATCGTACGACGTGCGTCCTGTTTGGCGATGGTGCCGGCGCTGTTGTGTTGAGCGGTGAAGAGAAAACCGGTGCGGATGATGCCGGTGTCATGGCGAGCTATCTGCGCTCGGACGGGCGTTACAAGGACCTGCTCCATGTGGATGGTGGTCCGTCCGCAACTCAGTCTGTCGGTCATCTGCGCATGGTCGGCAACCAGGTTTTCCGCCATGCCGTGACCAATATCGCCGAATCCATGACCACGATTGCCGGGCGAGCGGGGGTCGATATTGCGGATGTTGACTGGTTCGTGCCGCACCAGGCCAATCAGCGAATCCTGGAAGGGGTGGCGCGCAAACTGTCCATTCCGACCGAGAAGGTTATCTCCACGGTCGCCGATCACGGGAATACGTCTGCGGCATCGGTTCCGCTGGCACTGGACCGGGCGATTCAGGATGGCAGGATCAAGCGCGGCGACCTCCTGTTGATGGAAGCTCTGGGCGGAGGTTTCACCTGGGGCGCGGCTCTCGCGCGTTACTAAAACGCGAAATTGCCGATTTTCTTGACTTTTTTCTTGGTCGGAGCGTTGACGCGCCCCCATTTTGGGGCTTAGCCTGTACTCATCTGTCTGGGGATTGCTATGTCGGATAAAACTCTTACGCGTGCAGATCTGGCCGAGGCGGTATACCGAGAAGTCGGTCTTTCCCGCCAGGAATCTGCGGATCTTGTTCAGGCTGTATTGGGTATGGTGTCCGATACGCTTGCGAACGGCGAATCTGTTAAACTGTCGTCGTTCGGATCCTTTCTCCTGCGCGACAAACGTGGTCGTGTCGGGCGCAATCCCAAGACAGGGGTAGAAGTTCCGATTGAAGCTCGTCGCGTGCTGGTTTTCAAACCATCGCACGTTCTGAAGGAGCGCGTCGATTCGGCTCTGTCCAAGGACTAGACCTTGTAAACGGGGTCGAAGGCTGACGCGATAAACGCATGTCGGTCTTGGAAAAATCACCGGACGCCTTTCGCACCATCAGCGAAGCCGCTGAGGAGCTTGACGTTCCGGCTCATGTATTACGCTTCTGGGAGAGTAAATTTGCCCAGATCAGTCCGCTGAAACGTGCGGGCGGGCGGCGGTTCTACCGACCGCAAGACCTCGCTTTGCTGCGCGGAATCAAGCATCTGCTCTATTCAGAAGGCTTTACCATCAAGGGCGCCAAGAAGTTCATCAAGGACAATGGCGTCGCCTCAATCGTCGAGCTGGGCAGTAACCCGAACAGAGACATCGCCAGGGCAGTTGACAGTGCAGATGTGGAGGCCAGACCTGAACCCGTCCGCAAGGCGGCGCCGGGTGGTCGATCCAACCGTGAGATCAAGGATGTGATCCAGGAATTGGAAGGCGCGCGGGCGAAGTTGAAGTCGGCGCTCAATCCAAAGATCTGAATCTCGCTGAATGGGGTGTTGCTCCGTTTTCGGCCTGTGCCTATAACGGCGTCCCCGTCGTGGCGACCTGCCATGAAAACAAGTCGGAGCGTGGCGCAGCCCGGTTAGCGCACTCGCCTGGGGGGCGAGGGGTCGCGAGTTCGAATCTCGCCGCTCCGACCATTTTTCCCATCGCTATTGAGCGGCCTTCATGATGTCCTTCATCATGATTTCCGGATTGGCCAGGTCTGCCTGATCGGGCCTTGCGTTCTTCATGATCATCATTTTGGACGCCATGAAGCTCTGGGGATCATTGACGCAGTCTGCGGCGACTAGGACGCCGTCGCGCAAATGGAAGATCGCTATCTGGTCGGGATTGGCCCCCTTGCGCACGATCTGTGTATCTGCACCCTGGAGCAGCCCAGCGGTCTGCAGTTTCAGGTCAAACTGGTCGGACCAGAACCAGGGTACTTCGCGCTTCGGTAGCGGAGTTCCACAGATCGCTGCTGCAACCAGCTTTCCCTGTTCCAGCGCGTTGGGCACGGATTCCAGGCGCATACGGGTCCCGGAAAGCCAGTTGTGCTGATTGCAGCAATCACCGATCGCATAAATGTCGCGAACCGAGCTCTGACACGTTTCATCGACCAGGATTCCGTTGTCACATTCAACACCAATGGCACTGGCCAGTTCGATATTGGGCAGAACGCCGATGCCGACGAGGGCGCTGTCGCACTCGATACGGCTGCCGTCGGCCAGCTCGACACTGGTAATTCGTCCATTCTCGCCGGTCAGCTTGCTGACCTGGCTGGCTAGGCGGACATCGACGCCACGACTTTGGTGGGCGTTTAGATAGAAGGCTGAAAGTTCTTCCGGCGCTACCCGGGCCAGAAGGCGCGGCATGGCCTCCACCACGACGGTTTCGGCGCCAAGTTTTTTGGCGACCGAAGCGGCCTCCAACCCGATATAGCCGCCGCCAATGATGGCGATCCGTCGCCCGGGCCCTACGTCGGCCTTGAGTTTATCGACATCGGCTATATTGCGCAGATAGCGTACACCCTCCAGCTCTGCACCCGCGACGGGAAGTTCGCGCACGCGCGAACCGGTCGCGAAGACGAGGTGGTCATAGCGATGGCTGCTGCCATCCTCGAAGGCGACGATCTGTTCCTCTCGATTGACGGCCGTGGCGCGCAGGCCGGTACGCATCTCGACCTTTTGTTCGGCCCAGGCTTCCGGTGTCTGCACCCAGAGACGGTCTTCACCGATCTCACCGGACAGATAGGCCTTGGACAGGGGCGGGCGTTGGTAGGGCGGATGTGGTTCTTCACCGACAATGAGGATTTTGCCGTCAAATCCGTTGCGGCGCAGACTCAAGGCGCACTGACCACCCGCCTGGCCGGCGCCGATGATAACAACCGTCTGATCCGTGAAGCTCATTTTCGTCCTCATCGCTTTTCGGCATCATGGCGCGAGTAAAGTTCAAGGGCGAGCCCCAATTCAGCCTGCGACATGATTTCACCGTCCTGGGTGCTTGCGCTCGCGCCCGGATGCGATAGCTACGGTGCCAACAGGAGTTGTCATGAGCTATCGTTCCCATACCCCTCCCATGGTCGCGACTTGGTTGTTTATTGTCGCGCTGATGATCTGCGCGATGATCATTGTTGGCGGTGCTACACGCCTGACCGATAGTGGTCTGTCGATCACAGAGTGGAAACCGATCACCGGTGCCATTCCCCCGCTTTCGACTGCGGACTGGGAAGAGGCTCTGCAGCTCTATCGCTCAACCACCGAATACCAGGAAGTCAACCGCGGGATGAGCATGGAGGAATTCCAGTTCATTTTCTGGTGGGAGTGGGGGCATCGCCAGCTGGGTCGACTGATTGGCCTGGCTTTCGCGGTGCCGCTGCTTGTCTTCTGGCTGCGAGGAGATCTGACAGCGCGCCTCAAGCCGCGTCTGTTGGTGCTGCTCGTGCTGGGTGGTCTGCAGGGCGCCATTGGCTGGTGGATGGTGGCGTCAGGCCTTGTTGATCGGCTGGATGTCAGCCAGTACCGCCTGGCCACCCATCTCGGCATGGCCTTTGTCCTGCTGGGCGCAACCGTCTGGTGCGCCCTGGAAGCGCGATACGGCGCACCGCCAGTCCGGGCGGGCACTCACACGCGCTGGTTCCTCTTTTTCTGGGGTCTGGTCTTCGTTCAGATCATGGCCGGTGCTTTCGTGGCCGGGATTGATGCCGGCGTTGTGCACAACACCTGGCCGCTGATGAGCGGGCAACTGGTTCCCTCCGATTATCTGCAGGATGCTTTCAGCGCCCAGAACCTGCCTTTCTTCCAGGCGATTTTTGAAAGTCGGGCAGCCGTTCAGCTGCAGCATCGCTGGCTGGCCTATCTTGTGGTGATCCTGACGGGCGTAACGACCTGGCTGATTTTCCGTGAGCCGCGCGTATCGCTGAAGCCCTTCATGGTGATCCTGCCGGCGCTGGTCCTGGCCCAGGTGGCGCTGGGTATCGCGACGCTGCTGGCGGTGGCACCACTGTCGCTGAGCCTGCTGCACCAGGGCGGTGCCATCATTCTCTTTATCGCCTGCGGGGCGGCCGCCTGGACCGCCCGCAGATCGATTTGATGCAACCGGTCTATTCGATCGTGAAATAGGCCCGGGTGAAGGCCTCTCGAGAGATGACCTTCACGCGATTGTCCGAGCGATCAAACACGCCGAGCATGCCGTCGCCATAAGCGGTATAGCCGTAAGTGGTGGCGGTAATGTCGATTGCCGCAGGTTCCTGGATACCAGGCGTGCTCAATCCGTCCACGACAGTCACATTGGCAGCGCGTTCCAGATCAGCCGCATGGAAGGTGTGCAGCTCCCGACTTGCGGCGTTCGTGAGGACAATCAGGCTGGATCCGTTGAAATCGCCAGAGGCAATGCCGGTCGCAGCGATCTGCAATTCAGCTTCGACAACACCGTCAGCGGAGAGCCTGGTGACGCCACCCGCAGGGCTCAAAGTAAAGATCGCGTTGTCGATCGTGGTGCATTCGCGAGCCGGCGCCTGAAGCTCGAAACTGCTGCGCTGGGCTACACTCAGCAGATCTTCGCCGCTGTCCTGGATGCGGATGATTTCTGCGGGGGCGCCGGTGCCGAGCAGGAACAGGTCAATATAGCCAATACCTTCTTCCAGCATGCACAGCCCGGCCACGCCGTCGCGGGGTGTGAATTCGCCCAGAGGGAGTTCAAACACCCGGAAATCCGCGAGCGTCACGACAAAACCGTGCAAGGCAGAAGCGTCACTGGCGGCGCCGAAAACAAGTGGCAAACGTTCGCCGCGGAGCTGGAAGTCCGGCGCAGCTGCGAGAGTGGACAAGCCGGGGCCGGCATGTTCGGCACGCACTTCGCCATCGGCGTCATACACATCGAGTCCACCGGAGCGTGGTGCTCCGATGATGGCGCCCAGGGATGGGGTTTCAAGGTTGGGCAGGAATACGATGTCCGCAGCGTCTTCGTCGCGTGTGCGGAAGGCAGCCGTGACCAGGACTTCGCGTTCAAAGTTCACGGCGACATCCGGCGCGGCATCCGGTTCCTCAATTTCACCGCAGGCTGCCAGAGCCAGCAGCGAGCAGCCTATCAGGCTCGCACGCGCCAGGGACCGCGGACGGCGAAGGTCCGCCCGGGATTTCGTTGAACGTTGAAGAACAGGGTCAAACCATCGGGACTGAAACATGGTCCGGTAATCTCACTTTTTTCGCCATCAGGGCCGATATCGGCATTTCTGCCAATCGTATACACCTCACCGGACGGCGTCACGCCGCGGATGTATTGATCGGCATCTCCGTCTTCCACGACAATGAGGTCACCCCAAGGCGCGACGCAGATATTGTCGCAATATTCCATGATGCGATCATCTGTGCTCTCGAGGAAAAGCGTGAGCTCACCTGGCTCACCGGCTTCTCCGGGACGGCCTTCAAAACGGCTCGGGCGGTATCGCCAGATCTGGCCGATGCGTGCCGGACCGCCATCCGTGCAGGTGAAATAACACTCCCCATTGCCCCACCAGAGCCCTTCGCCGCGTGTGAAGCGCGCCGCGCCGGCTGCATGGCCACGTTCGGCAAGATCCGCGTCCGGCGCCTCGACATCGTCCAGATCGATCCAATACACCTGAACTGAAGCACCCTGGGCGAGTGACTGCATGTCCCAATTGCGGAGGTCGGCGCCGGGCTGACCGCGTACCGCGAGTGCCTGCAGACGTCCACCGCGGGCCAGTTCGCCGGGCACATCGGGTAGGAAGCGATAGAAGAGGGAGGTGCCGCGCTGGTCCTCGGTCTGGAACACGACACCGCTAGCCGGATCAACCGCCACTGCTTCATGGCGAAAACGGCCCATGGCCTTGAGCGGCACAGGCTGGATGAGGCCTGTGGCCGAGGAGGGGACCTCGAAATTATAACCATGCTCGACCCGGGCATCCGGGCCCGCATTCATCTCGGTTTCTTCACAGGTGATCCAGCTGCCCCAGGGCGTCACACCGCCAGCGCAGTTGTTATTGGTTCCTGCCAGCGACATGAAACTGCGTTCGACCCGAAGCGTGTCCGGGTTGACGATCAGATGGCTGGTGCCACCTAGGTGGGGACGACCATCCTCGGTCCAGTCCCAGACCCGCGAGCGATCAATACGATCCAGCCGGGATGCATCCGATGCAAAGGCGGACTTGGTATATTGGTCCTGTCGAAGCTCGTGATTTCGAACGAGAGTGAGCAAGCCGTCAGGGCGCGCAAAACAGCCCATGCCGTCAAAATCTCCCGCGGCCAACAGCCCGTCGGACATTTCTTCACCCATGGTTGACAGGACCCGGTAGGAAAAACCGTCAGGCAGGTCGAACAATCCGGCTGGGTCTCGTCGTAGCGGCCCATGCGGATTGAGCATGTTCGTGTAGGGCTGTTCGAGATTGTCCAGCGGGGCGTGAGCCGTGCCACGCATTGTCTGACAGGCCGACAGTCCGGTGAAGGCAATCGAGGTTGCTGCAGCTTGCTGCAAAAAGTGACGGCGGGACAGGGACATGACGCTCTCCATAAGGCTTGAAATCACGTAGCGAATACAATGAGTTTGCGACGCTCGTATGACCGGTTTCTGTTTTGCGGTATTATATAACCGCATGGCTAGGTGTAATTAAAACAACGCTTTTTGCGATGGGTGCTTGACGCTTGAGTCATTCGAACGTACATCGCGCGCTCGAATTCGCACCATGGCTCTAAATCTGAGGCAGGATTGAAATGAAAACTTACTCCGCAAAACCGGCGGAAGTCGAGAACAAGTGGATTGTGATCGACGCAGAAGGCGCTGTTGTTGGCCGCCTGGCGTCGTTCATCGCCATGCGTCTTCGCGGCAAGCACCGTCCGGACTTTACCCCGCATGTCGACACTGGCGACCACGTTGTTGTCATCAACGCTGAAAAAGTTGTCTTCACCGGCAACAAGCGTGACGACAAGCGTTACTACCGTCACACCGGCCACCCGGGCGGCATCAAGGAAACCAGCCCGGCGAAACTGCTGGACGGTCGTTTCCCGGAACGCGTCCTGGAAGCTGCGGTCAAGCGCATGCTGCCGAAAGAAAGCCCGCTGGCTCGCAAGCAGTTCTCCAAACTGCGCGTCTACGCCGGTACCGATCACAAGCACGAGGCTCAGCAGCCTGAAGTGATCGATTTCAAATCCATGAACTCCAAGAACGCACGAGGCTGATCATGGCTGATGAAGCACGTTCCCTCGAGGACCTGAAAGACGTCATCACTGACGCCGGCAATGACGCTGTCGAAACCAGCGCAACGCCGACCGAGCCGCAGATCGACGAACACGGCCGCGCCTATGCCACTGGCAAGCGTAAGAACGCCGTCGCTCGTGTCTGGATCAAGCGTGGCAATGGCAAGATCACGATCAATGGTCGCGATCAGGAACAGTATTTTGCGCGTCCGGTACTGCGCATGCTGCTCCAGCAGCCGCTGGAAACCGCTGAGCGTGTCAACGAGTTTGACATCGTCGCAACCGTCAAGGGCGGTGGCCTGTCTGGCCAGGCCGGTGCGGTTCGCCACGGCATCTCCAAGGCGCTGACCTATTTCGAGCCGGGCCTGCGTCCGGTGCTGAAAGCCAACGGCTTTATCACGCGCGACAGCCGCGTTGTTGAACGTAAGAAGTACGGCAAGGCGAAAGCCCGTCGTTCCTTCCAGTTCTCCAAGCGTTAATCGCTGCGACCTTTACAGGTTACGAGACGGGCGGTTCCAAATGGAGCCGCCCGTTTTTTATTGACTGATATTTTGAGGGGGCGGGCTGGCGTGAAGGATTGCTGACAGCTCCTCTGCCAGCAGGTCAAACACCAGCCGGATCCGCCGACTGGTCTTGAGTTCCTGGTGCGTGACCAGCCAAACCGGGACATCGAGCTGCTTGAGCTTGTCGGGCAGGACCATTTCCAGTTCCGGGTACAGGCCAGCGAAATCATGGGTGAGTGGTGTGATGCCAAGGCCTTCGCGCACATAAGCCATGATGGCCGGGCCACGATTGGCACTGATACGGAAATTGTCCAGGCTGATCTCAAATCCCATTTCACGGAAATAGGGCAGGGCTTCCTCATTCCGGTCGAAGCCGATGAAGGGATAATTCTTCAGATCTTCTGGCGTTTCCGGTCGTCCCCACTCATCGAGAAAATCCCGTGTTGCATACAGCGCGCCCTTCGTCTCCCCGATGAGCTTGCAATAAAGGTCGGACTGGTCTGGACGAGCATGGCGGATGGCGATGTCCGCCTCGCGCTTGCGCAGATCACGGATCTCTGAAGACCCGATGATCTCGATCGAGATGTTGGGCGCTTGATCACGCAGCTTGCGCAGGATCTTGGGCAGGAAAACCGCCGCCATTGTATCGGTGGACGTGATGGTGACCTGGCCGTCTACGGTCGAGGCCTGTCCGGAAGCAGCAAGTGAGATCCGGTTGGCGGCTTCTCCCATCGCCCGGACATGTTCCAGCAATTCGATGCCGGACTGGGTGAGGTCAGTTGAGCGATGGCCACGCTGGAACAGGGTCACGCCCAGCGTTTCTTCCAGCGCGGTGATCTGCCGGCTGAGCGTGGGCTGGGTCTGTCCCAGTGCCCGTGCGGCCGCGGAAAGCGAGCCTTCCTCGGCCGTGGCCAGAAAGGCGCGGACCTGATTCCAGTCAAAGGAGATAGCCTGCCAGTTCATCGTTTCGTGTATATCAGGTGTCCAAATATGCTCAATGTATATTCGATCTTTGTATATGTATTCAGGAGGGCAACACAAGCCGTCAGAGAGAGATGATGAGTAACAAGGCCCGGTTCTGGGATCGCATCGCGACCAAGTATTTCCAGCAACCCATCAATGATGAGGCAGCCTATGAGCGCAAGCTCGAGCTGACCCGAGAGAAACTGACCAAGGACAGCGAGGTGCTGGAATTCGGGTGCGGGACTGGCGGTACGGCGCTTAAACACGCCCCGCATGTCAAACACATCCTCGCCACGGATATTTCCGAGAACATGCTGGAGATTGCCAATCGGCAAAAAGCGGAACGCGGCATCGACAATGTCACTTTCCAGCAAGCCGATTTTGATACGCTCACAGCCCCGCCGGGAAGTTTTGATGTCGTGCTGGGTATGTCCATCCTGCACTTGCTGTCCGACCGCCGCCCGGCAATTGCCAAGGTGCGCGAGATGCTGAGACCCGGTGGTTATTTCATCACCAGCACGGCGTGCCTGGGCAACAAGCTCTGGTACATGGCGCCATTCCTGTGGGGTGGGCGCCTGATCGGTCGATTGCCGCTGGTACGCATCTTCACCTATCGCCAGCTCGTCGACAGTGTGCGCGATGGCGGTTTCGAGATCGAACATGAATGGGTGCCGGACAGCGGCAATTCCGTCTTTGTGATCGCGCGCAAACCCTAACCCTCCTCCCCCCTAGGAGGAGGGGGCTGCGTCGCCTATATCAGTGACGCAGCCCCCCTTGTCTTGAGGCCCAAGTGACTGATACCCCCAATCAACGTGCCCGCGTCGACCAGGATCGCGGCTCCAGTTTTGCCACCCAGCTGGAAAACGAACAGGCCAATCGCGAGAAGGGCCGTGAGCTCAAACCGCTCAGCCGGCTCTTGCCGTACATCTTTCGCTATCCGCTGACACTGCTGCTTTTTGTCATCTTCCTGGGGTTGGCGGCAGCTTTGACGCTGGCCCTGCCTGGTGCCTTCCGCCTGGTCGTGGATTGTGGTTTTGGTGGCGCGGCGACGTCGGATCTTTGCACCGAACTCCTGCCTAACGCCGAGCTGTCGACATTCTTCCTGGCCGGCATGGGGCTGGCGGTGGTTCTCGGCATGGTCAGCGCGCTGCGTTTCTATTTCATCAGTCGCCTGGGTGAGCGCGTGGTCGCTGACCTGCGCAAAAATGTCTTCAATCATCTGTTGAGCCTCAGCCCGGGTTTCTATGTCAGCACACGAACCGGTGAAGTGCTGTCGCGTCTGACGACGGACACCACGCTGATCCAGACCGTTGTCGGCTCGTCCGTATCCGTCGCGATCCGCACGGTCGTGACGACTGGTGGCGCGCTGGCCCTTATGGTTGTTGTGAACTGGCAGCTTTCCCTGATGGTCCTGGCCCTGGGCCCGGTCATCCTCGGTCCGATCATGATGTTTGGCCGCCGTGTGCAGCGCTTCTCGCGCGATAGCCAGGACACGCTTGCCGATGCGTCTGCGCGGGCAAGCGAGAGCCTCTCGGCGATCGAAACTGTCCAGGCCTTTACCCGTGAATCCCAGGAGCGGGCGCGTTTCGGGGCATCGGTGGAAACCAATTTCCAGGCTTCCCTGCGCCGGATCCGCACCCGTTCCTACATGACGGCGATCATTTTCTCGGTGGTACTGGCCGGGTTGATGGCGGTGTTGTGGTTCGGCGCGACCCAGGTCCAGTCCGGCGCGATCACGCCAGGCGCGATGACGCAGTTTGTCATGTATGCCTTTGTCGCTGTCTCGGGCGTCGGCATGTTGACCGAGACCTATGCCGAGGTCATGCGGGCTGCAGGCGCCACCGAACGGTTGATGGAATTGCTGTCGGCCGACACCGATGTCGAGGCGCCAGCGAATCCGAAATCCCTGCCTGAAAACGTCAGCGGCGCGATCCGGTTTGATGGCGTGACTTTCGCCTATCCGGCCAGACCGGAAGATGATGTCCTGCACGATGTTTCACTGGAGGTTTCTCCGGGAGAGACGATCGCTCTCGTCGGGCCATCCGGTGCTGGAAAGAGTACGATTTTCCAGCTGTTGCTGCGCCTTTACGATCCGGCCACCGGTGGTGTCAGTCTGGATGGTGTGGATATTCGCGAGCTTGACCCGGTCGAGCTGAGAGGAGCCCTCGCGATCGTCCAGCAGAATGCGCCGCTCTTCTCGGGCAGTGTGGCGGACAACATCCTGTTCGGGCGTCCTGATGCGGCTCAGGACGAGGTGATCGCCGCTGCGAAGGCGGCCAATGCCCACGACTTCATCACCGCGCTCCCGGAGGGCTATGACACCCAGCTCGGAGAAAATGCCAGCACGCTTTCGGGCGGCCAGCGCCAGCGCCTGGCGATCGCGCGTGCGATCCTGCGGGATGCGCCGGTGCTGCTGCTCGACGAGGCGACCAGTGCGCTGGACAGTGAAAGCGAACAGGTGATCCAGCAGGCGTTTGAACGCGTATCGCGTGACAGAACAACACTGGTGATCGCCCACCGCCTGGCCACAGTGCGCGAAGCTGACCGCATTGTCGTGATGGAACACGGCCGGGTCGTCGACCAGGGCACGCACGAGGAATTACTGGAGCGTGGCGGCCTTTACGCGCGTTACATCGAGCTGCAATTCGGGGAGCGTCAATAATGGTCCGCTAGCGTGCAGCCGTGCGGCAGGTTTCGATCTGCGGGTCCAGCGCAGTCCGGCCACCCAGGGCGCGGGACCCGGTCAGCACATCGTCGATCGAGAGGACTTCCACCCCGGTCGCTGCTGCATTGGTGTATAGCGCTGTTTCGCCGTTTTCGAGCGGGAAGAGACCGGCGGCCGCTTCCAGCCCTTGTGTGGCGAGGGCGGCATCCTGTTCGGCATCCGGCTCACCGACGCCCAGCCAGAGATAGACATTGTCCAGATTGACACCGGCGTCTGCCAGTTCCTGCGGGCGGTTCGGTGCAGACAGGACGAGGTCGGGATTGAGCGCGTGTAAAAGCGCCGCATCTTCAACGGTGTAGGCGATGACGATCACTTCATTCTCGGCATTGTTGGCTGCAATGGCCTCAACAAGTGTTTGTTCGGAGACGTTCTTGAGGTCGAGATTGAGATAAACGCCTGCTTCACGGGCAGCGAGGATCGTGTCCTCGAAAGTCGGGACGGTTTCGTCCAGTTCCTGCCCATCCGGATCGACCAGATTCAGAGTAGATATATAGCTCCACGCCGTTTCGCGGATCTCGCCCGTGCCGGTCGTGGTGCGATCCAGCGTCCAGTCATGCATCAGATAGAGCTGGCCATCCGAGCTTTCGGCAACATCGACCTCGGCGTAGAGCACGCCCAGTTCCGCATTGCGCTGGATGGAGGCGATGGCGTTTTCCGCATAGCCCGGACCAAAACCGGCCCGGTGCGCGGCCAGCATTGTGAACCCGTTCTCCCGTACACATTCAAGGACGCGGGCCTGATAGGACATGGTCGGCGCCTCAGGGGTACAGGCTGAAACAAGGGCCAGGAGGCTGGTTGCGGACGCGATCGTGAAGAGGCGGTTTTTCATCGGAACAACTCGGTATCTGGTTGGAAACTAGTCGACGGTCTGTGGCTTCGGGCTGGTCTTTTCCTCATCGGAACGGACAAGCACATTGCGACCGGGCGCCGGACGTATGGCTGCGAGATTACCGTCACCGGGGGTGCGCGCCGGGACGTCGTCCCCGGAACGTTCATACAGCCATTCCCGCCAGTCCAGCCACCAGGAGCCGGGGTGCTCGACCGCGCCTGCGATCCAGTCGTCCACGGTTTCCGGCAAGTCATCATTGGTCCAGTGCTGATACTTGTTCGCGTCCGGGTGATTGATGACGCCGGCAATATGTCCGGAGCCAGCCATCATGTAGCGCACCGGTCCGCCAAAACGCTTGGCGCCCTTGTAGACGGACGGGTAGGGGGCGATGTGATCATCGCGCGAGGCCTGCATGTAGATCGGGGTCTGTACAGCGCCGAGATCGAGCGGCACATCCCCAAAACCAAGCTCGCCCTTCGCCAGGCGGTTATTGCGGTACATGTTGTCGAGATACCAGAGGTGCAGCGCCTTGGGCATGCGCGTCTGGTCGGCATTCCAGTACAATAGGTCAAAGGCCTGTGGCTGCCTGCCCAGCAGATAATTGTTGATGGTGAAGGACCAGACGAGATCGTTCGAGCGCAACAGGTTGAACGTGTCTGCCATGGTGCGCCCGTCCAGCACACCGCCCTGGGCGTCCATCAGGCGCTCGATCTCCTTCATCCATTCGTCATCGATGAAGATGAGCAAGTCGCCAGCGAGCTCGAAATCCGTCTGTGCAGCAAAGAAGGTTGCCGAGGCGATACGGTCCGGCTGGCCGGTGGCCTCGAGATAGGCCAGCGTGCTCGCCAGCAGTGTGCCGCCGACACAATAGCCGACTGTGTTGACGGAGGTTTCGCCGGTAGCTTCCTCCACAGCATCAATCGCCGCCAGCAGGCCCTCATGCATATAGTCCTCGAAGGTCTTGTCCTTGAGTTCAGGGCCCGGATTGACCCAGGAAATCAGGAAGACCGTGAAGCCTTGCTTGGTCAGCCAGCGGATCATGGAATTCTTCTCACGCAGGTCGAGAATGTAGAATTTGTTGATCCAGGGCGGAGCGATCAGCAGGGGCCGCTTTTTCACTGTCTCGGTCGTCGGCGCGTACTGGATCAGCTCGATGATGTAGTTTTCGAACACGACCTCACCGGGCGTGGTGGCCAGATCCTGTCCAACCTTGAAACCTTCCATGTCCGTCTGCGTCAGGGCGAGGCGACCGTGACCCTTCTCAAGGTCCGCCATCAAGTTTTTCAGCCCACGAGTCAGGTTTTCACCCCGCGATTGCATGGTCTCACGGATGACATCGGGATTGGTCAGCGCGAAATTCGTCGGCGCCAGGGCGTCTGTCATTTGCTTGGTCAGAAACTCGACCTTGCGTTTGGTCTTGTCGTCCACGCCATCCACGCCATGCACCAGTCCCATCAGGAAATGCTGGTTGAGCAGGTAGGATTGCTTGATCGCGTCAAAGACCGGGTTCTCGTTCCAGTCCTTGGAACGCCAGCGCTTGTCGCCGGCTTCCGGCTTGATCGCGGCCTGTTCATCCCCGGTGACGACACGTTTGGTGGTATTCGTCCACAGGTCCAAATAGCCCTTCATCAGGTCAGCCTGGGCCTGCATGACCAGTTCCGGTTGGGAAATGATCTGGCTCCACACCTCGCCGAATTCAGGCGCCGAATGGAAGGGGTCGGCCTGCGGCAAGACTGGATCACCCTCCAGGGCTTTGGCCACGACATCGGACATCAACTTCTGCGACTTCAGCGAGGCCTGCATGAGATTGCGCGATACATGGTCAAGTGTTTCGAGATCCTTCTCGGTCCACTCGGTCCAATTGCCGCCGGGAAAAGCTGAGTTGTCCTGATTGTCCTTACTCGACATGGGAAATCCTTGAGATCGGGGATTGGAACATGGGCGAGAGACGGTATAGAAGATCACAAGCGCGTCCTGCGCGAGGAGATATCATGAACCGCTTTATAGGTATTCTGTTTTTTTGCCTTACCTGCTCTGCGTGTGCGTCTGTTCAAATGCCGCAGGCTAGTGTGGAAGAACCCGACTGGATTACAGAAAGACGCGCGGAACATCTTGCATCCTCCGAAACGCCTGTTAGCGTTAACGCAACTCGATCTGATGCTGGCATCCGGCATGAGAACGAAGCTCAGATGAATGAAGTGCTCGAAAAGCGCGAGGAACTGCTGGAGCAGGCCCGGGCGCTGGACGGGGATGACAGGCTGAGCACGGAAGAATTCATCGAGGCGGGCCGGGAACGGACCTCACCGCCGCAATAACACACGAATATCCCGGCGCGTCCGGGGCAGGAGACTGAGAGAATGAGCGACACCAAGGCGCTGAGCAATCTTGCAATGGATGCGGTCAAGGCCGCTGAAGCCGCTGCCCGGGCCGCGTACGACTGGATCGGTCGCGGCGAGAAGGAAAGCGCTGACCAGGCTGCCGTAGACGCGCTCCGTACGGGTCTCAATGCCATGGCCATGAAAGGCCGCATCGTGATCGGTGAGGGTGAGCGCGACGAAGCGCCCATGCTCTACATCGGTGAGGAAGTCGGAACGGGCGAAGGCCCTGAGATCGATATCGCCCTCGACCCGCTGGAAGGAACATCCCTGACGGCCAAGAACATGCCGAACGCATTGGCTGTACTTTCTCTCAGCCTGCGCGGGGGGCTGCTGCACGCGCCGGACACCTATATGGACAAGATTGCTGTTGGCCCGGGCCTGCCGACCGGGGTTGTCGACCTTGACGCCAAGCCGGAGGACAATGTCCTTGCGCTGGCGAAGGCCAAGCGTGTTGATCCGAGTGAGATCACGGTCTGCATTCTCGAACGTCCGCGTCACCAGTATATTGTCGACGGTGTGAAATCCGTCGGTGGTCGTGTTCGCATGATCCCGGATGGTGATGTTGCCGGCGCCATGGGCGCGGCCGGCCTGGGCACTAATGTCGACATGTATATCGGTCAGGGTGGCGCTCCTGAAGGCGTGCTCGCGGCGTCGGCGCTTCGCTCCATCGGCGGTCAAATGCAGGCGCGCCTGGTCTTCCGCAATGATGAGGAGCGCGCGCGAGCCGAGCGTGTCGGTGTCACCGATTTTGATCGCAAGTACGATCTGTCCGAACTGGCTGCGAGCCATTGCCTGTTCGTGGCAACCGGTGTGACGGACGGCGACCTCGTGGACGGTGTCAGCAAGTCCGGCGGTATTGTTTCTTCCGAGACACTCGTCCTTGATTCTGCCGACCATTCCGTCCGCCGTATCCGCACCGACCTGCCGCTTTAGGCATGGAAAAGACGCTCCGGGACGAAACCTCTCATTCTGGCGGTGCCGTCCTGGGTGTCGAGCGGTCCGTGCTCGGCAAGTCCTGGTATGGGTACAATGCCAGTGACGAGACAGTCAGCACGATCGTGCGCCAGCACCGCCTACCGGAGTTGCTGGCGCGCATCCTGGCGGGCAGGGGGCATGAGGCGAGCGATGTTGCCGGCTATCTCAATCCCCGACTGAAAGACAGTTTTCCCGACCCAAGCTCCTTCAGGGACATGGATGAGGCCGCGGCGCTGATTTGGGACGCTATTGAGAGCGGGACCCGGGTTGCGGTGTTCGCTGACTATGATGTGGACGGGGCGACTTCTGCCTCGCAATTACTTGGCTGGGCTCGCGCCGTGGACCAGGCGTGGAGCTTTTACGTTCCAGACCGTGTCGACGAGGGATATGGCCCCAACACCGAGGCCTTCCAGCGCTTGCAGGATCAGGGCGTAGAGCTTGTTATCACGGTCGACTGTGGTGCCGCTGCACATGCGCCGCTCGAAGCGGCTGCCGCCATGGGCCTGTCGGTGATCGTGGTGGATCACCATTTGATGGATGAGCGTTTCCCGCCCGCCGATGCACTCATCAACCCGAACCGGCCCGATGACACGTCTGGCTGTGGCCACCTGGCTGCAGCAGGTGTGTGTTTTGTCCTGCTCGCCGCCCTGAACCGCGAGGGACGTCGACGCGGGGCATTCGAGGGGCGGGACGAGCCCGATGTTCTCTCCTTCCTGGATCTGGCGGCACTGGGCACGATATGTGATGTGGTGCCCTTGCATGGCATCAATCGTGCCCTGGTTGCGCAGGGGCTCAAGGTGATGAGTGGATGGAAGCGCCCGGGCCTGAAAGCGCTTGCGGATATCGCCTCCGTCGAAGGCGAGGCCAGTACCTATCATGCGGGTTTTGTTCTCGGGCCGCGGATCAATGCCGGTGGTCGGGTCGGACAGTCACAGCTGGGCACTCGGCTGCTTTCCGGCACAGATGAAGATGACCTCGCCGGTATCGCCGCTGAACTCGACCGGTTCAATCGAGAGCGCAGGGAAATCGAATCGCGTGTGCTCGACGAAGCCATGGCCCAGGTCCAGGGGCAGGCGGCTGCGCGCTCGATTCTAGTTGCGGCCGGGGATGGCTGGCACCCTGGCGTGATTGGGGTGGTTGCGGGGCGCATCAAGGAGCGTTTCGACAAGCCTGCGATCGTTATAGGCATTGATCGCTCCAGCTCGCCAGCCCTTGGCAAGGGGTCTGGGCGATCTGTAGAGGGGGTCAATCTGGGCGGTGCCATTGCAGCAGCGCGCGAGGCCGGCCTGTTGCTGGCAGGCGGTGGTCACGCCATGGCCGGTGGTTTGAGTGTGGAGGCTGATGCGATCAACGCGCTGGTGAGTTTCCTCGACGACCGCCTTGCCCCCGAGCTGGCGCAGGCGCACGAGGCACGCAGGCTGAGGGTGGACACACTGGTCTCTGCCAGTGGCGTCTCGCTGGACCTTGTCGAACATATTGCCAGCCTGGCTCCCTTCGGGCAGGGCAATCCGGAGCCGCGGGTTGTCGTTCCGGAGCTGCGTGTCTCCTTCGCCAAGCGTGTGGGCACGGATCATGTGCGCGCCAGCTTCACGGCGGCGGACGGTACCCAGGTGCAGGCCATATGCTTTCGTTGCGCAGACAATCCCCTGGGAGAGACACTTCTGGCGGCAGGAGACGGGTTTTGGCACGTGCTGGGCCGTGTTAAGATCAATGAATGGCAGGGCCGCAAAACGGTCCAGCTGCAGGTCGAGGACATGGCTGCTGCATTAAGCTGAGGTTTTTCAGCAGAAGGTGCTTGCAACCCGGTCCAAGCTTTTTTATACGACCGCTCTCACATCGCTGCGCTCCCTTCGTCTATCGGTTAGGACGCCAGGTTTTCAACCTGGAAAGAGGGGTTCGATTCCCCTAGGGAGTGCCAACGATGTGGATTTTACCCCTCCATGCCTGATATTCAGACCTGCCCCTGTGTTGAACCCACAGGGTGAGGGCTTTGCAATCGGATCACGACCATGGCGCATCTTTCGACCAAGACCTACGGCAATGAACGCGGGCTGTCCTGCACGTCCCGGCAGTGGGCTGCGGAGAGCGATTGTCACTTGCTGCACGGCTATTCCTTCGGCTTCCATTTCGTGTTCGCTGCAGAGCAGCTGGACAAGCGGGGCTGGGTGCTGGATTTCGGGAAGGGTGGTTTCGGGCAGATCCGCGACTGGCTGCATGAAATGTTCGATCACACGCTTCTTGTCGCAAAGGATGATCCGGAACGCGAAGCGCTGGTCGCGCTGGGCGAACGCGGCATTGCGAGAGTTCGGGTGGTTGAGGGCACGAGTTGTGAGCGCGTCGCAGAAATGACCTTCCACAAGGCCAATGAGATCGTGCAGACCTTGACCAAAGGTCGATGCTGGGTTGAGTCGGTGGAGTGTTCAGAACACGGCTCCAATAGTGGAATTTACCGATCCACCGAAGCACAGGTTCGACTGATTGAAGCAGACAGGCTGAGAAATAACCTCTGAAGCGAATAGAGAGCGATTCTTCTGCAAGCTTCGATTCGCGTTAGCGATACAATCGCCTGGATTACATACCCTCGCAGGTGCGAAATTTGCGTTCTACACTCGCCGAAAAGGTGAAAATTAACGAACGCGCCTCCCCACGGTGTGACTTTTCCACAGAAATCACTCGCCTGAGAGGAGAAAAAAGCAGATGGCCGAAAGTTCATGCAACTCGCACCTTATAGGGGGGTGAACAGTGCTCACTCACCACATATTGCGTTAATGGTGCTGAGAATGGCTCTCAGTCTCTAGATGTAGCGGATGCAAAATGCAACAGAATGGGTGATTCACCTTCTCTTAACATTTGAAATTGTGTAGAACTATTCGCTCGAGGGTTGTCTAAGCGAGCAAAAAGTTATGGTTCTAGCTCATGAAGTTTTCGACGACGCGGAAGTGCTTCGTCTCGAGGGTCGCGTGAAATGGTATGATCCGGCGCGCGGTTATGGTTTCATTGATGCGGTAGACGGGCAGGGCGATATCCTGCTCCATGCGAGTTGTCTCCGACGATACGGACAAGGTCCGGCTCTTCCCAATGCGACAATTGTTTGCAAAGCGGTCAAGGGTGCCAAAGGGCGCCAGGCGATCGAGATTGTCGAAATGACGGGAGGCGACGCCGAAGCTCCGGTTCGTCCACGACGTTTTCATCCCGGGACCGCGTCCTCAGCTCCTTTCTGCAATGCTGTAGTCAAATGGTTTGATGCGCTGCGTGGATTTTGATGCGCTGCGTGGATATGGCTTCGTCACCTGTGACGAGGTTGAGGGGGATGTCTTCCTGCACGCGGCGACGCTGCGACGGGCAGGTCTAGACGAGGTCCAGCCGGGTGAGAGTCTGCAGGTCCGTTGCGTAGAAGGGCCGAAGGGCGCTTTGGCGGCGGAAATCAAAAGCGTGGCACACGCCTGATCTTTTGCTGCAATGCGCGGTGAATTGCGCGCATCGAATGATTGCGTTGGCTGGTAAGCCCGGATAGCGTGCCGACCATGCGCATTCTGATCTCATCTCTTCTTGTCTCGGCCTTTGCTGGCGCTGCTGCCGCACAGGTTGATCCGTCCGCCCAGGACACCGTCATAGAATTTGGCGGCCCTGAGAGCGTCATCATCGCCACTGCTGAAAACGAGCACGAATTTGTGGTCGAACTGGCCGAAACGCCGGAACAGATGCAGCGTGGCCTGATGTGGCGAGAGACGCTGGATCCGGGCGCAGGCATGCTGTTCCGCTATGACCCGGTTCGTCCGGCGTCCATGTGGATGGAAAACACACTCATTGCCCTGGATATCGTCTACGTTGACGAAGATGGCGTGATCGAGAAGATCATCGCCTATGCCCAGCCGCAATCTCGCCGCAGTCTGAGTGCTGACACGGATGTCGCAGGCGTGCTCGAACTGGCAGCCGGTCGCACGGTTGATCTGGAAATCCGTCCGGGCGACATCGTTCGACACCGCTTCTTCGACAACACTGAAACGATCGCTGAAGAAGCTGTTGACGAGGCTGCCGAAACCGAGACTGCAGAGGAAACGGTTTCTGACACTCAGTAGGCTTGCCTTAAGAGCCGACCGCTTACATAAGGGCAATAACGGGGCGTAGCGCAGTCTGGTAGCGCACCTGGTTTGGGACCAGGGGGTCGCAAGTTCGAATCTTGCCGCCCCGACCATTGTCGGAACCCGTCCGAGGGGAGAGCTGAATGTTTGCGAAGATCTACCGTCCGGCCAAGAATGCAATGCAATCAGGTCGCGGCAAACTCAATACATGGCTTCTCGAATTCACGCCGTCCATGGCGCGCAGACCCGATCCGCTGATGGGGTGGACCTCGACGAAAGACACCAAGACCCAGGTCCGTCTCAAGTTCGACAACAAGGATGACGCGATTGCCTATGCCAAGCGCCAGGGCATTCCCTTCCAGGTCAGCGAGCCACAGCAGGCCAAGCGCTATGTGAAGTCCTATGCGGAGAATTTCTCCGCGGACCGCAAACAGCCCTGGTCTCACTAGTCCCTGAATGTGCCTCCGTAGCTCAACCGGATAGAGCGCCCGCCTTCTAAGCGGATGGTTGCAGGTTCGAGTCCTGCCGGGGGCGCCACTCAGCTGTGCGCTGCAACCGCGGCAAATCCCTTTTCAAGATCCATGATCAGATCCTCCGGGGCCTCCATACCAATGGCCAGGCGGATCAATGCGCCGTCATGTCTGGCCTCGGTGGCTGAGCGACGGATCTGCGGATCGCAATGGATGGCGAGACTCTCAAAACCGCCCCAGGAATATCCGATCCCGAAAATTTCCATCGCATCGAGGAATATCTCACTGTCAGCCACGCTCCAGCCTGGAAGCTCGAAAGAAAACAGCCCAGCGCTTCCGGTGAAGTCCCGCTTGAAGAGTTGGTGTTGGGGATGATCGCTGCGGGCGGGATGACGGATGGCACCGACTTCGGCGCGCGCGGATAACCAGTCTGCTATGTCAAGCGAGCTGGTCGCGCTGCGCTGCATCCGAAGTTCGAGCGTGCGCAGCCCTCGAACCGCCAGGTAGGCGTCATCCGGCGCAGCGTAAAAACCCATGCCCCGTTCAGTGGTTTGCAGTCGTTGGCCAACTGCCTCGGTGCGGGCCACGACAGCCCCCAGCATTACGTCGGAATGCCCGGCGACGTATTTTGTGAGGGCCTGCGCAGCCAGATCGATACCGATTTCAAGCGGCTTGAGCGTGAGGCCGGCGCTCCAGGTGTCGTCGATGATCGTGGTGACGCCCTTGTCCTGGGCGATACGGGCAATCGCTTCCAGGTCTTGCAATTCCATGGTCAGCGAACCCGGGCTTTCCAACAAAATCGCCTGGACGTCACCATCCAAGTGATCGCCTATTTCGTCAGTGATATCAGGTGCTACGAAGCGGGTCTGAATTCCATATCTCGGCGCGATATTCCGAAGGAAGCTGCGCACGGGGCCGTAGATATTGTCTGCTGCCAGCACGGTTCCGCCGGCCTCGACCACGGTCAGGATGGAGAGGATGTTGGCCTGGAGGCCTGAGCTGGTCAGGGCACAGAAGCTGCCACCCTGCAGATCCTGAATCGCTTCACGCAAAGCCTGCTGCGCGGCCAGACCGACCCGGCCATAATGCGGCCGTCCGGGCGGGGCGTCATAGAGTTCGCCAGCGCTTGGCGCAAGAACGGTGGAGCCGCGTTCGATGGCCGGATTGACCAGACCTGTTTCATGGGCAGGCCGACCGATGCGGGTCAGGCGCGTGGCGTCTTTCATGGTCAAGCTCCAGTGCCGGTTTCGACAGGCAGGTCATCGCGGCTGCCCCATTGCGACCACGACCCGTCATAAACCCGTGAATGCACGCCCTTTTCCTCAAGAGCAAGCGTCAGGATACACGCCGTGACACCGGAACCACATGTGGTAATGACCGGCTTGCTGTCGCCGGCAAGGAAACTGGGCGGGAGCTTGTTCACATCAAGGGCGCCGGTTTCATCCATCAGTTCGCCGAAAAAAAAGTTGGTGGCGCCGGGCATATGGCCGGGACGCATGCCGGGGCGGGGCTCCGCACCGGACCCGGAGAAGCGTTGCGGGCTGCGGGCATCGAGTATTCTGTGATCACGCGCGTCGACGGCCGATTTCATGGCTTTAATGGAAGCGATCCGCCTATCGTCCAGCTGCGCCTGGTAATTGGCGGGCCCCGCAGGCCGTGCCAGCGTGTCAGCGCTCGGTCCACCCGCGGTCATCCAGGCCGGCATACCGCCATTGAGGACTGTAATATTCGCGTGCCCCATAGTCTTGAACATCCACCACACACGCGGAGCCGTGAAAACGCCCATCCTGTCATAAACCACGAGGCGGGTGTTGGTGGAGATTCCAAGGGCGCCAACCAGATGTCCGAAATCTCCGGCTGTCGGCAGGGTGTGAGGGAGGCTGGAATGAGCGTCTGCGATCTTGTCGATATCGAAGCCGATCGCGCCTTCGACGACCTGGTCCGTAAGTGGCTGCGGGCCACCGGGATAGGTCCAGGTTGCGTCCAGGAACAGCGTGTTGTCCTCGCCGTAAAAAGCGAGCGCGGCCTCAGCGGAGACGAGGTTGGGAAGCGTCAGCTCAGCCATGACGGGACCGGCAGCTCTTTTTCACGCAGGAAATCGGGGTTGAAGAGTTTCGACTGATACCGCGATCCATGATCGCACAAGATGGTCACGATGGTATGGCCCGGCCCGAGATCGCGGGCCAGTCGCATCGCTCCGGCGATATTTACGCCAGCAGAACCTCCAAGGCACAGACCTTCTTCCTGAACCAGGTCGAAGAGGATCGGGAGCGCCTCATGGTCGGAAATCCGGTAGGCATGGTCGACGGCCACATCTTCCAGATTGGCTGTAATGCGGCTCTGGCCGATGCCTTCGGTAATCGAAGTTCCATCCGCCGCGAGTTCGCCGTTGGCGTAATAGCCGTAGAGTGCGGCCCCGCCCGGGTCAGCGATACCGATCTGGATGTTCTTGTTCAGCGCTTTCAGTCCGCGCGAAACACCGCCCAGCGTGCCGCCCGACCCGACCGCGCAGATAAAGCCGTCCAGCTCGCCGTCGGTCTGATCCCAGATTTCCTGTGCCGTCGTTTCTGCATGAAAATCACGATTGGCCTGATTGTCGAACTGATTGGCCCAGATGGCGCCATTGGGTTCGCTTTCATTGAGCTCTTGCGCCAGCTGACCGGAATAACGCGCATAGTGAGCAGGATTGGAATAGGGCACCGCATCGACTTCGATCAGCTCGGCCCCGAGCAGGCGGATCGCGTCCTTCTTTTCGTTGGACTGGGTGCGCGGGAAGACGATCACGACCCTGTAACCCAGCGCGGCGCCCACCATGGCAAGGCCGATGCCGGTATTACCGGCGGTGCCTTCCACAATTGTCCCGCCGGGTTTGAGGGCTCCGGACTTTTCGGCGGCGCGTATAATCCCCAGCGCTGCGCGATCCTTGATCGAACCGCCCGGATTTAGGAATTCGGCCTTGCCGAGAATGGTACAGCCGGTCGCTTCGGACGCCTTGTTCAGGCGCAAAAGCGGCGTGTTGCCGATCAGGTCAATAACGGAGGTCGCGGTCATCAAAATCTCCCTGGATGAAGTCTGCATATAGGTGTTTTCAACGTGATCCAAATAGGCAGGAACTGCGTAATCTAGATATGAGCATTCTTAGCCAGATACCCGTCATAGCTGCTGCCGTCGGCCTGTCGTCCGCGGAGGCTGAAACACCTGCAGATATTCGTTTCGAGGTCTACCGCAACAACTCACGCATGGGTGAACACGCGGTTGCGTTTTCAAGGACAGAGGCCGGTGATTTGCGAGTCGATGTTGATATCGATCTGGCGGTTCGCCTCGGACCCATCCCGGTGTTTCGTTACCAGCACGACGCGACGGAGTATTGGCGAGACGGTCAGCTCATCGCCATCCAGGCCGCCACATTCAGCGATGGAGAATGGAGCCGCTGGCAAGCCGCTCTGAATGACACAGATGGTGTGCCGCTAGCCGAGTTGCCGCCGTCCAGCCATTGGACACGCTATGATCCTGCGACAGTGGCCATCCTGAATACTGAAACCGGTGAGGCCATGCCGGTTGAAATCGTGTCGCTGGGTCTGGAAGCGTTTCCCACTTCAGCCGGAAGTGTTCAGGCAGAGCGCATTCGCATGACAGGCACGCTGACAGTTGATCTCTGGTACGATGCTGACGGCAACTGGGTGGGATGTGAATTTGAGGCTCGTGGCCAGCGAATTCGCTATGTCCGGGTCGGCTAGGACGGCAGTGATTTAAACGCCTCAAGCGCCCAGTTGCGGCGTTCCTTCAGATCAATGATCTCATCCGGGTAGGCACCAAAGCCTTGCGCGTGCTCCGGAACATAACGTCGGACATATGTCCCCCTGGGGTCGAATTTTTCTGCCTGGGCGAGAGGATTGAATATCCGGAAGTAGGGAGCTGCATCGGCGCCTGATCCGGCAACCCATTGCCATGATGCCGCGTTCACCAGTGTGTCCGCATCGACGAGCGTGTCCTCAAACCAGCGCATGCCCTGCTGCCAGTGGATGCCCAGGTGCTTGACGAGAAAGGATGCCGTGATCATCCGGACACGATTATGCATCCAGCCGGTTTGCCAGAGTTGACGCATGCCGGCATCGACAATGGGGAAACCCGTTTCACCTCGAGTCCAGGACCGGAATGCTGCCGAATCCTCCCGCCAGGGGAAATTGTCGAATTTGGCATTGAAGTTCTCGTTACGCAGATCCCCAAAATGCCGGAAGAGATAGTAGGCGAAGTCACGCCAGCCGAGCTCCGCCTGGAACTTTTCGATTGCTCTTGCGGATACGCCGTTCACCTCGGCTTCGAGGCAGGCCTGCCAGACTGTGCGCGCTGACAGTTCGCCATGGGCCAGGCAAGGCGAAAGCCGAGAGGTGGTATCCAGATCAGGCCGATCGCGCTCTTCGGGATATCTGCCAAGGTCCTCGGACGTAAACTCAGCCAGGCGTGCCAGGGCATTTCGCTCACCGGGCTTCCAGGCAGCGCCGAACCCGGCCGCCCAGTTCGGTTCGGCCGGGCACAGATTCCAGCTGTCCAAATCCTCGCCTTCAGGCTGTTCGTCATGGACGCGCAGTGTCTCCGGAGCGGGCAGGGCACGTTCATGGCCGAGTGTCGGCTGCGCTGCCCGCCAAAAGGCCGAAAAGACCCTGAACGGATCTCCTTGCTTGTTGCGGATGGTGTCCAGCTGGGTCAGTGTCGTCGAGCGGAAGACCCTCGGCTGACAGCCCATTTCGATCAATCGGTGGGCCAGGTGCCGGTCACGCTCATCAATCCAGGGAATTTCCGTCTGGTTCCAGAACAGCTCCGCGACATTGAACTTCCGGACGAGGTGAGGGAGTAGGACAGAGGCTTCGCCGCTCAACAGGTGCAGTGTCGCGCCGAGCCGGGCGAGTTCCCTGGAGTGGGCCTTCAGTGAGTGATGCAGCCACCAATTGCTGGCTGCCCCGGGCGACAGGCTTACGCTCTGAAAGGCTTCCTTGATGTAGATGCAGATCAGTGGCCGACCGGAACGCACGGCGGCATGCAGTGCCGGGTGATCGGTGAGACGCAGATCTCGTCCGAACCAGACGATTGCCGGTTGTGTGGCTTCAGCTGTTGCCATGTTTGTCGCCAATGTTGATAAGAACACTAGCTTGTACGTTCATGTTTCCGGCTTGGATCATGAGCGTATCAAAGGCGTTATACGTTGACTGGAGAACAACATGAGCGAGCAGAATTCCACGATTCGCGTTCCGCGTCCGGGTCAGGATGCGATCGAGATCGCAAATGACAAACGTCTGGTCATGATTGCAGGACCGTGCCAGCTGGAAAGCCGTGAGCATGGCCTTGAGGTGTCCGCACAGCTGCGCGAGATCGCCGACCGTCTGGATGTTGGCATCATCTACAAAACCTCTTTTGACAAGGCCAATCGGACCAGCGCCTCCGCGCAGCGCGGTGTTGGCCTGGAAGCGGCTCTGCCGATTTTTCAGGAAATTCGCGAGACAAGCGGTTTGCCGGTGCTGACAGACGTTCACACCGCCGAGCAGTGTAAGATTGCCGCCGAGGCGGTCGATGTATTGCAAATCCCGGCCTTCCTTTGCCGCCAGACGGATCTGCTGCTTGCAGCAGCCAAGACGGGCAAGCCGATCAATATCAAGAAGGGCCAGTTCCTGGCGCCTTGGGATATGAAAAACGTCCTCGCCAAGGTTACCAGCGCGGGCAATCCGAATGTGATGTCCTGTGAGCGTGGTGCCAGTTTCGGCTACAATACGCTGGTGACGGATATGCGGTCCCTGCCGATCATGGCCGGGTTCGGTGCTCCGGTCGTGTTCGACGCGACCCACTCGGTACAGCAGCCGGGAGGTCAGGGCACGTCGTCTGGCGGCCAGCGCGAGTTTGTTCCGCATCTGGCGCGAGGCGCAGTCTCGATCGGCGTTGCCGCCGTGTTCATGGAAACCCATCCTGATCCGGACAATGCGCCGTCAGACGGTCCGAACATGGTTCCGCTGAATGAGTTTGAAGGTCTGGTCGCGCGACTGCTTGAATATGATCAGTTGACCAAGGGCTATTGAGCCGGGCTTAGAAACGGCGGCGGTCGGGGATCGGGATAACCGGAGCTTCCTCGACAGCTTCCGGATCTTCAAGGGGCGGTGCCCAGCGCCGCTCCTCTTCCAGAATCGTTGTCACGATCATGCTGCGACGCGCCGCATCCAGGCGCAGATCCTCGTAGAATAGATTGAACGGCGCGTAGAGGAAATCCTCCGCGATGCGGGAGGGTCTGCGTAACAGGCGCGATTCCGGACGTTCGATCAGCAACACGCCATCCGCACATTGCGCTCCGGTCTGCATGGGTAGCGGCGCAGGATTGGCATCGGCCGAAAACCCTGTCGCCGAAGCACCGCCGCGATGCATCCGTGCCGACGCATACTGGTTGGAGGGCGCCGCCAGCAGAGGATTCGTGCACAAAAGTCGCCGTTCCTCGACGAAATCCAGCTCCCCGCGGTGCGTCCAGCTCATGGATCGTTCAGTGAGTATACGTAAGCGGCGTATCTCGTCTTCCTCGGCATAGGAAAAGGAATAGATACACCGCACATCCTCAGGCGTATCGCAGGCGGGGATGTTTGCAAGCGGGCCCTCGAACAGATCCAGCGGGACAGGCGCGTCCAGGACATAGGCCGCGGAAAGTCTCGCCGTCAGAGCCTCATCCTGAGCGATGACGTCCATCGTGACGCGCAGCGCATGTAATCCACCCTGGCCGACACCGGCAATGATGATCGGGCGCTCTTCACCGACGTCGAGCAAGAATTGCCGGAACGCGGCTTCAACATCATGATAGGCAAATTCACGGGCAAGAACGCTGTCCTCACGATTGTTCATGAAAGTGTAGAGTGAGGCCTGCCGATAGCGCGGAACAAATAGCTCGCCGGAATCGGCAAATGGAGCCGCATAGTTGGGAATGACGACATGTTCGACTTCCGCATTGGCACTATATTTGTCCAGTTTGGCATTCCAATCGGCCCCGCCGGAATAAGTGGTGGGGTGGACGAAGAATACCGCTGGCGTCGAGTTGTCTTCGAAGCTTCCACGGATGAACCAGGCCTCCGCGCTGGCGTACACCGGCGCTGGCGGAGGTGTATAGGTCTGGTAGGGTTCACCCGGGTCTTGAAATGTCTGGAAGACTTGTTCGCGCAGCAACCACGCCGCCGCTCCGGTCAGGAGTACGGTGGCGGTGATGATTGTCACGACAATCCAGCGGGCGATGCGAAATGAACTCACGACCTCTCACTCCGAAACGAGTCGCTCCATGATCGCGGTCTCGCGCGGCATGTGCAACCGATTGGCGAGCGAGACGACATGTCCTATGCTCGCTAAGTTCGATAACACCCCCCGGTTATCGCGTGTCTCGGGATTTCAATGAATGTTACGCTGGTTACGCAACAGCTTTCTGACGGGAATCGTCATCGCCACGCCGCTGGGTGTGACGGCACTGCTGATCATTTCCTTTGTCGGTTATGTGGATCGGGTTGTGAAACCCATGATTCCGGCCCGCTATAATCCGGAAACCTATCTGCCCGGTGACTTTACCATTCCGGGACTGGGTGTTGCTATTGCAGTGGTCCTGCTGACAGCACTGGGTGCATTGGCAGCAAATATCTTCGGTCGTTCCATCATCCAGGTCGGCGAACGCCTGCTTGAAAGCGTGCCCCTTGTCCGCAATGTCTATGGTGCTCTGAAACAGATCGTTGAGACCGTGTTTTCCGGTAAGCAGAATTCCTTCAAGGAAGTCGTGTTGACCGAATACCCGATGAAGGGGCTCTATGTTGTCGCATTTGTTTCCGCGGAGGGTAACTCCACCCTGAAGGAAAAGATCGCCGATGACGTGATCGGCCTCTTTGTACCCACGACACCCAATCCGACTTCTGGTTTTCTGCTCTACACCTCACGGGCCAACACCATCCCGGTTGACATGTCGGTTGAGGAGGCGGCGAAGCTGATAATCTCTTTTGGCATGGTCACGCCGGACAAATTGCCCAGCGACGTTCAGGAGAGCCTGCCGGACGAGGTCAAGCCTAGCCAGACTTGAGAAGGCGGATACCGGTATCCTGTTCAAAGAGGTAGAGCAGCGTCCGCAGGGCTTCGCCTTTTTCACCCTCCAGCTGTGGATTGCTCTCCACGATGAGCCGCGCATAGTCATTGGCCACTGGGATCAGGTCCGCATGCGCCTCGATATCGGCCAGGCGATAATCGGGCAGGCCGCTCTGGCGCAGGCCGAGCGGATCGCCGGCACCACGAAGGCGCCAGTCCTCCTCGGCAATGGCAAAGCCATCATCCGTCTCGCGCATCATCTCCAGCCGGGCGCGCGCCGTTTCGCCCAGCGGCCCCTTGTAGAGCAGCATGCAGGATGATTCCCGGTCACCCCGGCCGACACGCCCGCGCAGCTGGTGCAACTGGGCCAGCCCGAAGCGTTCGGCATGTTCGATGATCATGATGGTCGCGTCCGGTGCATCAACACCAACCTCAATGACCGTTGTAGCCACAAGGATATCGATTTCGCCGGCCCGGAAGCTGGCAGCGATGCGCTCCTTCTCTTCCGCCTTCATACGCCCGTGCAAAAGCCCGATCCGGTCATCGCCGAGTGCCGCGCGCAGATGTCGCCAGCGATCCTCTGCTGCTGATAGTTCCGACACCTCGCTTTCCTCGACCAGCGGGCAGACCCAGTAGACCCGCTCGCCCTTCGCCACAGCACGGCGCACGCCTTCAACCATCTCGCCAACACGGTCCATCGATACTAGGCGGGTTGTTGGCGGTTTCCGGCCGGCGGGTTTTTCATCGAGCTTGGACACATCCATGTCACCATAGACCGCCAGGGCCAGCGTGCGGGGTATGGGGGTGGCCGTCATGGCCAGCGTTTCGGGGCGATATCCCTTGGACGCCAGGCGCATACGATCTGACACACCAAACCTGTGCTGCTCGTCTATAACCACGAGGCCAAGGTCGCTGAACGAGACATCATCCTGGAAGAGGGCATGTGTTCCGCACACGACCATGGCGTCTCCCGATGCGATCTTCTCCAGCAGGGCCTTTCGAGACTTGCCCTTGTCCCGTCCCGTCAGGGTGATGACCTCGATGCCGACCGGTTCCAGCAATGCGGCGATGGTCTTGTGGTGCTGGCGCGCGAGAATTTCGGTAGGTGCCATGATGGCGGACTGGGCGCCGGCTTCAGCGACATGTGCGGCCGCCATGGCGGCCACGAACGTCTTGCCCGCTCCAACATCGCCGTGCAGTAGGCGTGTCATGCGCTCGGGCTGTTCCAGATCGCCGCGGATATCGCAATGGGCGCGTTCCTGGGCCCCGGTGGGCTTGAAGGGCGCGTGCTCAAGCATGGTCGCTACGTAACGGCCGTCCACCTTCATTTCCCGTCCGGCAACACGTTTGCGCTGGGCCCTGACCAGCTGCAAGGCCAGTTGTCGCGCCGTGAGTTCGTCAAAAGCCAGGCGCGAGCGCTCCGGCGTGTCCGGCGAGAGGCCTTCCGCGTCTTCCGGCCGATGCAGGCCGCGCAAGGCGTCCGTGAAGTCCGGCCAGTTATATTTCTGTTTCAGACCGGTATCGCACCATTCCGGAAAGCCCGGCAGGAGCGTCAGTGCCCCGTCCACGGCCTTGCGAACCGTTTTGGCCGTAAGGCCAGCTGTCAGCGGATAGACAGTTTCCAGTAGTGGCGTGGTTTCCGCCTCTTCCTCTGTGATCACCAGGTCGGGGTGAACCATCTGGATCTCTGATCCAAAACGCTCGATCTTGCCCGATACGATCCGAGTTTCCCCCTCGGGCAGCAGTTTCTTGAGGTAGTCGCCGCGCGCATGGAAGAAGACCAGGTGCAGGAAACCGGTCTGGTCGTACATGCGAACCTTGTAGGGCTGGCCCTTGCGACGCCCGGGAATATGCGTTTCGACGGTGGCCTGGAGCGTGATGATCTGGTCTTCCGGCGCGTCTGCAACGCTGGTCTTGTAACGTCGGTCAATCAAGCTGGATGGTTTGAGAAACAGCACGTCCTTGACACGCGGGCCCGAGACCTTGCCAAGCAGTGCCGCCAGCCGCGGGCCGATGCCGGGCAGGGCGGTTAGGTCCTGGAAGAGCGGAAAGAGAATCTCTGGGCGCATTGATCGCGAGTGTAGCGCTTGATTTCACACAGACCAGTGGTCGACGAGAGGCTCGAGCCGCACTATATGCACGCCATGACCGAAAGCACTGACATCAAGCGCAAGAAACTGCGTATCCGCGCCTGGCGACGTGGCTTCAAGGAAGCCGACTTGATCCTGGGACGATACGCTGACGCCAATCTGGACACGATGAGGGATGATGAGGTTGTCCTGTTTGAGCAATTGCTCGAGCAGGAGGATCAGGACATCTATGGCTGGATCATTGGTCGTGAACCGGTGCCGGAGGCGTTTCGCAACTCTGTCATGACCGCCCTGCAGGCCTTCAAAGTAGAAGATGATGCGCAATACGGCGACGGGCCGCGCATCTAAGAGACGAATATGACGGATCTTGATCTGATCGCCCGGGCGAGCGGAACGGCGCGTGTCTGTGGCGCGCCGGAAGGCCTCGATGCGCTGGTTTTTGCCGACGCAGCGCGTCTGCGCGGCGGTTTGAATGTCTTCATTGCCCGTGACGATTCGCGGGCGGCGGCGTTTGCGACGGCGCTTGAGTTCTTTGCTCCCGATCTGGAAATGCTGCGCCTGCCAGCCTGGGATTGCCAGCCCTATGACCGGATCTCGCCGTCACCGCGGCTCGCGGCCCGCCGTGCTGCTGCCCTGGCAAGCCTGGCCAATCATGATGGCAAGGAAAGCCTGCTGGTCGTCACCACCATCAACGCGATGGCCCAGCGGTGTCCGCCGAAAACCGTGCTGGCCGGGTCCCGCATCCAGCTGAAGCCGGGTCAGAGCGTGGATAATGACGCGCTTCTGCATCATTTCACCTCCAACGGATACGCAAGAGCCGCCACGGTGATGGAGCCAGGTGATTTTGCTGTGCGCGGTGGTGTGATCGATGTCTTCCCGCCAGACAGTGAGGAGCCGGTCCGTCTCGACTTTTTCGGGGACAGCCTGGAGAGCATCCGCACCTTTGATCCGGAAACCCAGCGCTCACAGAAACAGTTGAGCGCCATCGAGTTCACGCCGGTCAGCGAAGTCATCATCGACGAGACGTCCATCTCGCTCTACCGCGGTGGTTTCGTGAAAAGTTTCGGTGCAGTTCAGCGGGATGACCCGGTTTATCAGGCCGTGAGCGAAGGCGCGCGCCCTGCCGGTGTCGAACACTGGTTGCCGCTTTTTTATCCCGAAGTGGTCACGGCTTTTTCTTATCTGCCTGAGAACACACTCGTCGGCGTGGATGCGCTGGCGCATGAAGCCTTCGATGAGCGTGTCGAGCAGGTAAAGGACTATTTCGATGCTCGCCAGCTGGCGGCGGATGCGTCCCACAGTTCCAGCCTGTCCGCCTCGACCTATCGCGCGCTGGAACCCGATGCGCTTTATCTCACCCGGTCAGACTGGGACGCAGCCCTGGCAGACCGGGCCGTGCGCAACTTCACCAGTTTTGTGGAGCCGGGCGCGAATACGGTTGATGCCGGGGGCAAGAAGGGGCGGGTTTTCGCTGCGGAGCGTGTAGCGGAAAACACCAATGTGTTCGATGCCACCGCGAAACATGTTCTCGAGCTCAACAAGACCGGAAAACAGGTCCTTCTCGCCTCCTGGAGCCTTGGTGCGTCCGAGCGTATGGCCAGTGTGCTCGGTGATCACGGGCTCAAGAATATCAAGCTGTCCGACAACTGGCAGGATGCATCGTCCGGACCGAAAATCGGTCGGGTTGTTCTGCCGATTGAACGAGGGTTCGAAACCGAGAGCCTGGTGGTCATTTCCGAGCAGGACATCCTCGGCGACCGCCTCGCCCGTCCGCGCAAACGCAAGAAAACCGCTGATGTTATCGTGGAGGCGGGCAGCCTCGCACCTGGAGATCTGGTAATCCATGCCGATCACGGCCTTTCGCGTTTCATCGGCTTGAAAACACTACCGGTCCAGGATGCTCCGCACGACTGTATAGAGTTGGAATATGCCGGCGGATCAAAGCTCTATCTGCCGGTCGAGAATATTGAGCTGCTTTCGCGTTATGGCGCAGAGGCCGAAAATGCTCAGCTCGACAAGCTGGGTGGCGTCGCCTGGCAGGCGCGCAAGGCCAAGGCCAAGAAACGTCTGCGCGACATGGCGGATGAACTCATCAAGATCGCTGCCCAGCGGCTGTCACGCAAGGCGACGGTCATTGACAGTTCCGGTGGCATGTATGACGAATTCTGCTCGGCCTTTCCCTACGCGGAGACAGATGACCAGCTCAACGCGCTGGACGATGTGCTGGGCGACCTGACCAAGGGGCGCCCGATGGACCGCCTGATCTGCGGTGATGTTGGGTTCGGCAAGACCGAAGTGGCGTTGCGGGCGGCCTTTGTGGTGGCGATGAGCGGGCAGCAGGTTGCTGTGGTGGCTCCAACCACCTTGCTGGCGCGCCAGCATTTCAAGACGTTCTCGGAACGATTCCGTGGCTGGCCGGTGAAGGTTCGGCAATTGTCACGCCTGGTGGGGGCAAAGGAAGCCAAGGCGACCCGGGAAGAATTGCGCGACGGCAAGGTCGAGATCGTCATCGGCACGCACGCTCTGCTCGCCAAGACAGTCAAGTTCAATGATCTGGGCCTGCTGGTGGTAGACGAGGAACAGAATTTCGGCGTCAAGCACAAGGAAACGCTCAAGGCACTGCGAGCAGATGTGCATGTCATGACGCTGACCGCGACACCGATCCCGCGAACGCTGCAGCTGGCCCTGACCGGTATCCGGGACCTATCCATCATCGCCACGCCGCCGGTCGACCGACTGGCCGTGCGCACCTATGTGACGCCGTTCGATTCTGTCACTGTGCGCGAGGCCCTGCTACGGGAGAAGTATCGCGGCGGACAGGCTTTCTTTGTTGTGCCGCGAATTTCCGACCTGGATGATATCGCCAGCTTCCTGCGCGAGAGTGTGCCGGAAGTGTCCTTCGTGATTGCGCATGGTCAGATGGCCGCCGGTCAGCTGGAAGACATCATGACGGCCTTTTATGAGGGCCGGTATGACGTCCTGCTTTCCACGACGATTGTTGAATCAGGAATTGATATCCCGACCGCCAACACGCTTGTCATTCACCGTGCGGATCGGTTTGGCCTCGCCCAGCTCTACCAGCTGCGGGGCCGGGTCGGTCGCTCCAAGACACGTGCCTACGCCTATTTCACAACATCCGCCAATCGCAAGCTGACCGATGGCGCGGAACGGCGTCTCAAGGTCCTGCAATCCCTCGATTCACTTGGTGCCGGATTCAGCCTGGCGTCGCACGATCTCGATTTGCGAGGTGGCGGCAATCTTCTGGGCGAGGAACAGTCCGGTCATATCAAGGATGTGGGCGTCGAGCTTTATCAGTCCATGCTCGAGGAGGCTGTTGCTTCACTGCGCGGTGAGGGACAGGATGAGGATGACGGTGAATGGTCACCGCAGATCAATGCCGGCGGTGCGGTGCTTATCCCGGAAGACTATATCCCGGATCTGGATGTGCGCCTGCAGCTCTATCGCCGCCTGTCTTCGCTGGAGGACAAGGCCGCACGCGAAGGGTTCGCCGCGGAGCTGATCGACCGTTTCGGACCGCTTCCCAAGGAAGTCGAAACATTGATGCGGGTGGTCGCCGTGAAAATGCTCTGCAAGCGCGCAGGCGTGGAAAAAGTGGATGCCGGTCCCAAGGGTGCCGTCATTCATTTCCGCAAGGACCGTTTCATCGACCCGCCATCTCTCATCGCCCACATCAGTGCCAATCCGGGGCTGTTCAAGGCACGCCCGGATCACAAGCTTGTGCTGCGCGCAGGCTGGGATGAGCCGGAAGATCGGTTGCGGGCGATCGAAAAATCGATGACGCCTCTGGCTGAGATCGCTGACCGGGCGCGTGAAGCGGGCTAGGCCCGAGCGGCAAAGGCATTACGGGATTGCAGCTGGCGAATACCGCGTTCGATCATGCCTTCAGCGGTCTCGGCCGGGCGAGGCATGATGCACTCCGAGCGCACGTGCAGCCTGAAGGGGTGCAAGGGGTCCTCGCTCTCGAATGCCGTGCATTCAGCGATGGCAGAGACCCGAGCCGCGACAGCGGAGACACCTTCTTCTTCGGTAAACGGCAGCAAGGCCAGGAAAGTATCGGCATTCACCCGGCAGGCTGCATCCTCGCTGCGCAGGAGGTGGCGCAACATGGCGGCGAACTGACGGCGGGCTTTTTCAGCAGAGAGATCATCCGGGCGTTCGATTCCCTCGGGCAGGTCTGTGTTCAGGATCAGGGCGCTGAAACTGACTTCACCGCGATCATGATCATTGATCATGTCCTGCAGGTGCGAGGTCAGAAAACCGGCGTGGAAAAGGCCGGTATCGATATCCAGCGTGCGCGGTTCACGGCATGCTTCCAGTGCCGCCTTGGCGTCGCGCCTGCGCCGACGTTCCGCGGTCAGCGTCAGGATGCGGTCGCGCATCTCTTGATCCGATGTCTGAGCACTGATGATATCGGACACGCCGCGGGCAAACGCCTCGTCGGCCGTTTCGTGATTGGTGTCTCGTGTCAGCAAGAGAACCGGTGTGTGATAGAGGCGGGCATTGCGGCGCATGGCCGAGCTGATTGTGAACGCCGCATCCGCCTTGTCGTTGGCATTGAGAACCACGGCGTCAAAGCTGCGCTCGTGCAGATAGTCAAAGGCCGAATAGGAGGAGAAGGCGGCGACCACCTCGACATTGTCAGCTTCCATTATGTGCTGGAGACTCATGAAGCGAGGCGAGGCATCCCCGACATATAGCACGGAGCTGCGCGCTTCCGGCCGGGCGACGAGTTCGGGCCTTTCGCCATAAAGTGCGTTGACACTGGCGCGGCGCTTGGCAATGGCTTCCATCGAGTGCAAGCGGAAGAGGGATCGTGCTCGCGCAGCGACCTGGGCTGGTAGCGCCGGTTCAGGCACCCAGGCATCGACCGCAGCAATCTCGGCCAGCGAGGACGGGCCGATCGCGATGATCGGGCGATCACCAAGGGCAAAACTTTCCAGCGCTTTGCGATGGGCATCAAACTCTTCCGGATCCGCCGCGAAGATCACGCCGCACGCAAAGGCACGGCTGGTCGCGGACTGGGGTGTGTCGGAACGCACGATGCGTACGCGCATCGCGAGTTTTTCCATCGCGTTGGCAAGTTCCCCCGTTTGATCCGCTGGACCAATCAGCAGGACGTCGAGTTCACGCCCCATTTGTCCCCCTGGCGTCCGCATCCACACAATCCTGTTTCTTGAGTTTCTCACAAATGCCACGATCCCCAAAACGAAGAATCGTGAGGTTGGTCTCAATGCAAGCACAAGGTCCTCTAAAAGGCGTTAAAATCGTCGAATTCGTCGGTCTGGGCCCGGCACCATTCGCAGCGATGTTGCTTTCCGACATGGGAGCGGACGTCATCCGTATCGATCGTCCCGGCGCGTTCGGGACGGGTGCAGCGGATGTTCTGGCGCGGGGAAGGCGCTCCGTAGCCCTGAACCTCAAGGACGAAACCGACCAGGCCCGTTGCCGCGCACTCGTCGGACAGGCGGACATCCTGCTTGAGGGCTACCGGCCCGGGGTTATGGAGCGGCTTGGTTTTGGTCCCGATGACATGCTGAAGCTCAATCCCGCTCTTGTTTATGGTCGAATGACTGGATGGGGACAGTTCGGCCCACTGGCTCACGCGGCCGGGCATGACATCAACTATATTTCTCTCAGCGGGGCTCTCGGAGCCATCGGCACGGCCGAGACGCCCGTCGCTCCGCTCAATCTGGTCGGGGATTTTGGCGGAGGCGCGCTCTATCTGGCGATGGGGGTGCTGGCTGCAATGCACCATGCCCGCGCCAACGGTCAGGGGCAGGTTGTCGATGCTGCGATTGTGGACGGTTCTGCCTCACTTATGGCCTCGCAATACCAGTTGATGGCATTGGGTTTATGGAAGACGGAACGCGCCGCAAACCTGCTCGACGGAGCGGCCCATTTCTACTCGATCTATGAATGCGCGGACGGTCGGCATATCTCGCTGGGCCCGCTGGAGCCGGAATTCTATGCGCTTTTCTGTGAAAAGGCCGGAATTGATGCGGGTACGATTCCGGCAGACTGGAGCGGCAAGAACTGGGCAGAGGCCAAATCCGTGTTCGAAGCGCTGTTCAAGTCCCGGTCTCGCGATGAATGGTGTGAATTGCTGGAAGGCACGGATGCCTGTTTTGCGCCTGTTTTGACCTATGAGGAAGCGCACAAACATCCGCACATGGTTGAGCGTGGAACATTCCAGAGCGTGGAAGGCGTGATGCAGCCATCGCCGGCGCCGCGCTTTTCGCACACACCGTCTGCAATCCAGGGTGCCGCGTCACAGCCCGGCGCTGACACGGCGGATGTTCTCAAGGACTGGGGTGTGGAGATCTAGGCGCGAATAACATCGGCCAGGTCTGCGGCGGCGAGCGTCGTGGCCTGTTCGTCCGATATGCGGGCATAGGCGAAACATGCGCCCGTGGCTGCAACGCCATTGAGCTGTGCGCCTTCCCAGAGTGTGTAGCGACAATCCGCATTGGCCAGGTTGGAAGGCAGGGACCGTCCAGCGCCAAGTGTGAGGCTGTCCAGACGCGCGCCACGCAAATCGGCATGGGAGAGATTGGCGCCACTCAGGTCTGCACCACGAAGATCGGCATCACGCAGGTCACAGCCACGCAAATCTGCCTGGACCAGTTTGGCGCCCTGCAAGGCGATATCGCGCATGTCCATGCCGGAAAAATTGGCCCCATGGGCCTGCATGGCCGTCAGCTCTCGTTCGCGCAGATCACCGACTTCGCGCATGTCCATGCCCTTGAAACTGGCCGGAGCGCCGTCTTTGCCCTGGGTGCGACAGAGCTTTTCATGATCGCGCAGTTTGGAGGTGAGGGGGCGGGGGTCATTATCGGGCTCGAAGCCGTTTGTGGCCTCTTCGTCGAGTTCTCCTGTCAACATGCCGGAGGTTATGGCCTGGGCAAGCTTGAGATCCTTTTCCAGTGCACCGCGCATGTCAGCATCGGTCAGATCCGCACCGGACATGTCTGTCGCCGTCAGGATGGCGCGCTGCATGACGGCGTTTTTCAGCTTCGCGCGTAGCAGGCGGGAATTGTTGAGATTGGCGTCGGAGAAATCGGCGCCCTCGGCTTCCACGCCTGCCAGCCGCGCATGTGAAAAATTCACTCCGCCAAGCCGGGCATTGCCGAGTTTTGTTGACTGGACCGAAGCTGTAGGCGTGCCTTCACTGCCGATAGCGGGCAGGCGTGCCAGTTCGCGAAAATCGGCATTCTGGCATTGCGATGCAGACAGGTCCGCCTCGCTCATGTCACAGCCACGTAAGTCGGTATCATCCAGATTGGCGCCGATCAGCCTGGCACCAACAAGCTTTGCGCCCGAAAAATTGGCACCCCGCAGATCCGAGCCGGACAGGTCAGCACCCGACAGGTCACAATCCGCGAAACTCGCATCCTGAAGATCGCGATTGGTCAGCACCAGCCGGCTGAGGTCCTCGCCATCAAAACGCGCAAAACCACCGCCCGAGCCGCTGAGTGCTCGCGCGTGTTCATCGCAGATACGGTCGATTTCCTGTTGCCGGTCGGGGGCGTTGGCTGTGGCAGGCAAGGTCAGTCCTTATGGGCTTTGCGGCAGCCTATGTGATTTGCTCTGGAAGTCACAAGGGGTCAGGCGCAAATAATTCAAATTGTTGTAGAAAATCCCATTCATTTTTGTTCATCCAGGGTTCAGCAGCAATCACTAATATTTGTATTCGAGATGAGCGGCCGCATTTCAGTCCCTCGCCGGATCGCCTTCTCGCTATCGAATTGATACCCCGAAGCGTCGGCCGCCCCCAACGGCCGGCGTTTCTTTTTGCCCTGAAATGGGGGTGACAGGTTTTGTCGTGGCGGTGGCTCATCTTGTTCTCAACACGAAGACAAGAAGGAGTTCAGACATGGCAATCGCACTTCAGGCATCCATCCCCGGCGCAGCAGGTTCCCAGAGCAATCTGGTCCCGCATCGCTTTCGTGACGGCTTCTTCCGCGTCCAGCGTGAAGGTGACGACATAAGCTGCATCCATGTCAAAGATCTGCGTTCGGTCTGCCGTTATCTGCACAAGGGTTATCAGCTGGCCATGAGCGCTGCTGACGGCCACTCCATGCCGTCCTGGCTGCCGGCTGAACAGGTCAGGATCGCCGTTCGCTAAGGCAGCCCCGGGAAATCTTCCCGACGATGTTCATTGACAAGGTCGGCGAGTTCCTTCGGCTCCAGAACCTCGACCTGGTCACCCCAGGCATAAAGATGCCAGCACATCTCCAGATGGCCGCTGGCAGTAAAACGGACATCGAGAGACCCATCCGGGTTTTCAACGATTTCCTGATCCGGATGAAATCGATATCGCGCGGCATGGGGGGCGGCCTTCGGCGTAAAGCGCCAGTGTACCGGCTTGAACTCGCGATCATTCTGGAAAACGCCGAAACTTCGCGCCGAATATTCCGCCAGATTGAAGTCCGGATCGCGTGCAAACCACTCCTCAGTCAGCACGGCGCGTGCAATATCCTCGATCCGGAAGTGTCGCAGGCGATTATCATCCCTGGAGGGATCCCTGGCGATGAGATAGCGCCGGGTTCCAAGGAGAATACCATAGGGTTCGATACGCCGTTCTCGGGCTGTGTCGTCATTGCGACCGCGATAGAGGATGACCAGGCGGAACGGCCCCTTGAGAGCGTCCGCGATGGCTTCATCCACCTGTGAATTGGTCGCCGGGCGAGGGCCGGGACGGGCGGCATGGCCCATTGCCTCCAACAGGGCTTCCTCATCAGCCTCGATGCCTGCACGACGACGGTCTGACGTCAGGAGTTTCACCGCACCGCCAAGATCGGACAATTGTTTCGCTTCGCTTGTCAGGCCCGCATTTGTCAACGTTTCCTTGGCCAGCTCCAGCGCGGCGAGCTGATCGGCAGTCGGTGCAAAAAACTCCGAGACCTTGCCGTGAGGAATGCGCCAGCGCTTGTGACCCTCATAGTCCACATAGGCCTCGGCATCGGGAAACACTGTTTCCAGCGCCTGGGTCATGCGTTGCGCGGTGCGACGGACACAGGCGAACTCTTCCTCGATCTCGGCGAGGGATACGCCGGTACGACCATTGGCGAGGCGCGCCAGCTGCAAAAGATCGACAGCCTTGGCAAAGGACATATGGCTAACTCCCTAATCGCTCGCAGCTTATCGAGACTTGGTGATTCTTTAACCGGACTCACGCTTAGCAGGCCGGATGTCAGCCAGCGAAACCCTTTCCAAGCCGACCCGCAAGCGGGCAGCCGTCATGATCGTCTTTTCGGCGATCAGTCGGTCAATGGCGCGGGATGTGATGTTGTTCGCCGGTGGAGCGTCATTTTTCGGCATGCTGGCCTTGTTTCCCGCAATTGCGCTGGCGATGTCGGTTTACGGCGTGGTGTTTTCTATCGCCGATGCAGAAAGCCAGTTCGCGCGGTTTTCTGAAATCATGCCAGCAGGTGCACAGGATTTCGTGCTGGGTCAAATGTCGCGTATCGCGGACGCGCCGATCGCGGTTCTGTCCGCACAGGGCGCTGTGGCCCTTGCCATCGCGCTCTTTGCCGCGTCGCGGGGTGTGAAGGCTTTGATCGCAGGGCTCAACCATCTCGCCGAGGACAAGGACATTCGCAATGTCATCCACTTCAACATCCTGGCCATGGTCGGTGTGTTGATTGGCGGCGTGCTTCTGACCCTCGCCAATCTGGCGGTGCTGATCATTCCGGTCGTGGCTCACCAGGTGTTCGAGTTTCTCAATATGCCGGAGCCTGATCTGGGCCTGTTCATCAATGAATGGACCGCGGCCGGCCTGTCGATGTTCCTGGCGCTGGAAATGCTTTACCGGCTCACCATGCGCAAGCGGGAACAGGCTGTGACCTGGAAAGCATCGACAAGCGCAGCCCTGGTGGCGACTGGTTTGTGGCTGGGTTTGTCGAAGGGATTTTCAACTTATGTCACTGAAGTGATCGATTTTAGCGTGTATGGATCACTCGGCGCTCTTGTCGTCTTCCTCTTGTGGATTTATTGGAGCGCATATGCCGTTTTCTTCGGCGGTGCTCTGGCGATCGAAATCGACGGTCGGCACCTCGACAGATAATGCGGCATGTCCCTTTCGCTGGTGTTCTTCGCACCTGCAGTATAAACATGAACCAGTTATCAACTTTGAACTGAGGTCCTCATGAACAAGGTATTTCCCGATGCCAAGGCCGCCCTGGACGGTCTGGTGTTCGACGGGATGACGATCATGGCCGGTGGTTTCGGCCTTTGCGGTATCCCAGAAAACTCCATCGCAGCGCTGCACGACACCGGTGTGAAGGACCTGACGGTGATTTCCAACAATTGCGGCGTGGACGGATTTGGTCTCGGCGTCTTGCTGGATGCCAAGCAGATTAAGAAAATGGTCTCGTCCTATGTTGGCGAGAACAAGGAATTCGAGCGCCAGTATCTTGAAGGCGAGCTGGAGCTTGAATTCAACCCGCAAGGGACGCTGGCCGAGCGTATTCGGGCCGGTGGCGCGGGCATTCCGGGCTTCTTCACCAAGACCGGTGTCGGCACGCTGATCGCCGAGGGCAAGGAACACCGCGAGTTCGACGGCGAGACCTTCATCATGGAAACCGGCCTGACCGCGGACGTCGCGATTGTCAAGGCCTGGAAGGCGGACCCGCAGGGTAATCTGATGTTCCGCAAGACCGCTCGCAATTTCAATCCGATGATGGCAACGGCGGGCAAGATCACCATTGCCGAGGTCGAGGAAATCGTTGGCCCGGGCGAGCTGGATCCGGATCAGATCCACACGCCGGGCATTTTTGTCCAGCGCATCGTCAAGGGCGAGTTTGAGAAACGCATCGAGCAGCGAACCATTCGTGAGCGGGAGGACGCATAATGGCCTGGACACGTGATGAAATGGCGGCCCGCGCCGCCCTGGAACTCGAAGACGGTTTCTACGTCAATCTTGGCATTGGCATCCCGACACTTGTCGCCAACCATATTCCCGACGGCATCGACGTCACGCTGCAGTCAGAGAACGGCATGCTGGGCATGGGTCCGTTCCCGTTCGACGATGAGGTTGATGCTGACCTGATCAATGCTGGCAAGCAGACGATCACCGAGCTGCGTCGCACCAGCTATTTCTCGTCCGCAGACAGTTTTGCCATGATACGGGGAGGGCATATCGACTTGTCCATCCTGGGCGCGATGGAAATCTCGGAAGAGGGCGATATCGCCAACTGGATGATCCCCGGCAAGCTGGTCAAGGGTATGGGCGGTGCCATGGACCTGGTTGCCGGCGTTAAACGCGTCGTTGTGATCATGGACCACGCGAACAAGCGCGGGGAACCCAAACTGCTCAAGGAATGCTCTCTGCCGCTGACCGGCAAGAATTGCGTTCACCGTATCATCACTACGCTGGGTGTGTTCGACGTGAAGGATGACGGTCTGGAGCTGATCGAACTGGCGCCGGGCGCTACGCTGGACCTGATAAAGGAACAGACGGAAGCCAAGTACACGGTTTCCGACAGGCTGGTCTCTCACGAGACCGCTTGATGAAAGAATTCTAAGGCGGTTCACGGCTATGTGAGCCGCCTTAGCAAGGTTTAATACCCCTAGACATTTCACGTGTTATCAGGTGCGTCGGCTATGCGAGGAGCCAGACATGCCTTTAACGCGACTTTCCCTGAACAACCCGGCCGCTGTTTTTGTGATGCTTGCGCTTGTCGCGCTGGCAGGCATTGTCGCGTTCACCCGCTTGCCGGTGCAGCTTATGCCGGACGTCGAGCGGCCACAGGTCAACATCGCTACATTCTGGCGTTCCGCGTCTCCGCTGGAAATGGAATCGGAAATCGTCGAGCCGCAAGAACAGGCGCTTTCGGGCCTTCCCGGGCTCGAGGAGATGCGTGTTTTTGTCAATGAAGGTAACGCCTTCATCAATCTGACCTTCGCTATCGACACCGACATGACCCAGACGGCGATCGAGATTTCGAACCGTCTCAACCAGGTCCCGCCACTGCCTCGTGATGCCATCGGGCCGAATATCGGTTCTTTCGGGGGAGATGCGCAGCAGAGCCTGATCTGGTTCTTCATGCAGGCCTTGCCTGGCAATCCTCAGGAGATCCACGAATATTCCGCCTTTGTGAGTGATACCGTCATCCCGCGTCTCGAGGCGATTCCGGGGGTGGCCAGCGTCCAGGTGGGCTGGGGACTGCGTCCGGAGGAGCTGCAGATCACGGTCGACCCGTATCGCGCTGCGGCGCTGGGCGTGACGCTGCCGCAGATCAGTGCAGCCATTGCCAATAATTCCGATGTGTCCGGCGGCAATGCCGAGATCGGTCGCCGTTCCTACCAGATGCGGTTTGAAGGTGAGTTTGATCCGCTCGAAATGGGTGAGCTTGTCATTGACTGGCGCGAGGGAAGTCCTGTGCGTCTGAGCGATGTGGCAGATGTCGAGGTCGGTTTTGGTGAAAGACGCGATTTCACCTACCAGAATGGCAATCCGGCCATGGGTATCGAGGTGCGCCGTCAACAGGGCGCCAATGTCCTGGCTGCCCTCGAGGCGGTGAAAGCGGAAGTCGACCGCATCAATGAGGATTTGCTCGCAGACCGGCAACTGGTCATGGCGCCCTCTTTCGACGCGTCTGTCTTCATCAATCGCGCGATCGACCTGGTTGTCGTCAACCTCTTCCTGGGCGTCGGCCTGGCCGTGTTCGGTCTCTGGCTGTTCCTGCGTCGCATACGGGCGACCATTATCATCTCGGCCGCCATTCCGGTGTGTCTGCTGTCCACGCTGATCGTGCTTTATCTTTTTGGGCGCACGCTCAACATCATCTCACTCGCGGGCCTGGCCTTTGCCACAGGCATGGTGATGGACGCAGCGATTGTTGTTCTCGAGAACATCATCCGTCGCAGAGAAGCCGGAGAAGACAGTCACACTGCGTCCCAGGAGGGGGCAGCCCAGGTCTGGGGAGCTTTGCTGGCGTCGACGGTGACCACGGTCGCTATCTTCCTGCCGCTGATTTTTGTGCGTGATGTGGAAGGGCAGCTGTTCGCTGATCTCGCATTGACGATCGCTGTCGGCGTTGGACTTTCCATGATCGTTGCTGTGACCATTCTTCCAGTTGCCGTCAAACAATTCGTTCGGGATCGCAAGACCCAGACGGAACAACCGTTGCTCAACAGGGTCGCTGACTGGGTGCTCTGGCTTTCGAACACGCCGCGACAGCGTATCGCGCTGGCCGCAAGCCTCATTATCTTGCCCTGCCTTCTGGCCTGGCAGTTCAAGCCGGAGGATGGCTATCTCCCGGAAGTCAAACGGGATGCCGTAGATGCGTTCTGGATCTTTCCGCCCGGCACCAATCTCGATTGGGTTGAAGAAGAAGTGGCCACTCGTGTCGTTGAGCGGCTAGAGCCGTATATGAGTGGCGAGCAGGAACCGCGACTACGCAATTACTATTTCGGGACTTTCCCGGGGGGCGGGGGCGCCACTGCCGGTATCCGTGTGGCGGACCAGTCCCGCGTAGGCGAGCTAGAACAGATTGTTCGCGAGGAGATCATCGGGGACATTCCCGATGTGGTGTTCAGCTCTGCGCAGCAGGGCAATCTGTTTGGCGGTTTCCAGCAGGGCGGGGGGATACAGGTCAATATCCAGTCCGCTGACCCCGATGCCCGGGCCCGGGCCGTCAATGTCGGGCTGAACATGTTGCGCGAACGTTTTCCCGGCGTGAACATCAACGCCAATCCGCCGCCCCAGGCGACACAGCCGCGTCTCACCATGGTGCCGGATGACCGTCGCATCCAGGAGGCGGGCTGGTCTCGTCGCAATGTGGCCGGGATGATCTCCATGCTCGGAGACGGCCAGTTCATTGGCGAATATTTCGACGGCGACAGCCGCATGAACATGATCCTGCGTACGGAGGGCTGGGAAACGCCGGATGAGCTCGCAGGCCTGCCCATTGCGACGCCATCAGGGGCGGTGGTTCCGCTGGGCGATCTTGTGAGTGTCCGCGAGGAAGTCGGTGTGGGCGGCATTCAACGCCTGAATCGTCGCCGGACCGTGACCATCAATATCAACCAGCCTGAGGATCTGACACTGGGCGAGATCGTCGGCGTGATCCGCAACGAGGTGGAACCCGCGATCATGGAGGAATTGTCCACTTCCGGTTCTGTCACCTATGGCGGCAGCGCGGACAGTCTTCAGCGTGCCAATGAGACCATGTTGATGAACTTGGCCATGGCGCTCGTGGTTCTGTTCATGATCCTGGCCGGGCTGTTCCGGTCCCTGCGCGATGCCTTGCTGGTGCTGGTCTCGATCCCGCTGGCTGCGGTCGGGGGCGTGATCCTGCTGGCCATTCTCGATGTGTTCGTAACCCAGCCGCTCGATCTTTTGACCCAGATGGGTTTCCTGATCCTGCTGGGCCTTGTCATTAACAATGCCATTCTTCTGGTTGACCAGACGCGCCAGGGAGAACGCTCCGGCCTGCCACGCCGCGAGGCGGTGGAACAGGCGCTGCGCATGCGTTTGCGTCCGATCTTCATGTCGACCATGACCAGTCTTCTGGGCATGTTGCCGCTTCTGCTCAACCCCGGGCCAGGCAGTGTTATCTATCGCGGGCTGGCGGCGGCCATTGTTGGCGGCATGACGGTCAGCCTCATCTTCACCCTCATTCTCATTCCCTGTCTTCTGCGCCTCGGGGAAGGGCGCCAGGAGCAGGCCATTAACGCCTCTGCGACTTCGCAGCCGGCCGAATAAAGGGACAGACCATGTTCAACTCACTCCGCTCGGGCGTAATCGCAGGCCTGGCTCTTGGTGCCACGGCCCTTGTCGCACCGACTGTCCTGGCCCAAAACGGCCCGCCGCCCGCCATCGTACGTATCGGTGAGGTCGTGGAACTCGACATGGCACGGACAATCACTACCCCGGCCAGTGTCATCGCCCGCAATGATGCCCGTATCGCGGCGGAAGCATCCGGCCGCATCACCATGATCGCCGAGCCCGGAGATTTCATCGAGGCTGGCGGGATCATCGCCCAGCTTGACGACCGTCAGGCGCGCATTCAGCTCGATGAAGCACGTGCCAGCCTGGCGCGCAGCACGGCCAATGCGAACTATCAGCAGGCAGAAGCGGAACGTTTTGCACAGCTGGCACAAAACGGCACCGTGCCGACAACGCGACTGCGAGAGGTCGAGCTGGCCCGTGACCTTGCCCTGCAGGATCAAAGACAGGCCCGCGCTGCCATGCAACGCGCCGAGCTCGAGCTGGAGCGCACGCAGATATTGGCGCCTTTTGCTGGTCGCGTGGCTGAACGCCTGATGGAGGCAGGGGAACTGTCAGCGCCAGGTCGCGAGATTGCGCGCCTGGTAGATACGGATCATACCGAGGCCATTGCCATGGCGCCCGTTGCGATCGCGCCTTATCTCAGCGTTGGCCAGACAGTGACGGTATCCCTTCACGATGGCGAAAGTATCGAAGCGCCGATCCGTGCGATTATTCCTGTCGGTGACGCGGTCTCTCGCACTTTCGAAGTCCGTATCGACCTGGAGGGAACCGGCTGGCTGGTTGGTTCCGCAGCACGTGCGGCCTTTCCGGCGGAAACCCCGCGCAGCCAGACGGCCGCGCCGTATGACGCAGTGATCTTGCGGGCCAACGGATCGTTTGTCTTCACGGTCGACGAGGATGATATCGCTCACCAGGTCGCCGTAACCACGGGTGTACGTTCGGGCGGTTTTATCGCCATTAACGGTGATATCGCGCGCGGTCAGCGTGTCGTGGTGTCCGGTGCTGAAACGCTCAGCGAGGGACGTGCGGTCCAGGAACAACAGGATGATGCCTAGGGGTTAGCACTCCACCACATTGACGGCGAGACCGCCCTGGCTGGTTTCCTTGTACTTTTCCATCATGTCGATACCGGTCTGGCGCATGGTCTCGATGACCTGGTCCAGAGAGACTTTCATGTCTTCGGAATTGGCACGAAGGGCAAGACGAGCGGCATCAATCGCCTTGATGGCACCAATGGCATTGCGTTCGATACAGGGTATCTGAACGAGGCCGCCGACCGGGTCACAAGTCAGTCCAAGATTGTGCTCCATGCCGATTTCAGCGGCATCCTCGATCTGGTGATTGTCTGCACCCATGGCCGCGGCGAGGGCCCCGGCAGCCATCGAGCAGGCTACGCCCACTTCACCCTGGCAGCCGGCTTCAGCGCCCGAGATTGAGGCGTTTTTCTTGTAGAGCGAGCCAATCGCCGCAGCGGTCAGGAAAAAGCGCTGCAGCGCCTCTTCATCGTCGGGGTCACGATGATAGCGATCGAAATAGCGCGCCACGGCCGGGATGATGCCTGCTGCGCCATTGGTTGGCGCGGTGACGACACGTCCGCCGGCAGCGTTTTCCTCATTCACTGCCATGGCCCAGAGATTGATCCAGTCCATCGGGGCCAGCGGATCATCTGTCGGGTTTTTCGCCTCTTCCTTGAGGTCGCGATGCATTTTGGGCGCACGGCGTTTGACGTTCAGACCGCCGGGCAGGATGCCGTCCTGGCGCAAGCCGCGATCGATACAGTCTTCCATCGTGCGCCACAGCCCTTCAATGCCGGCCCGGATCGTATCTTCGGGCAGGAAGGTCCGTTCGTTCTCAAGCATGATACGGTGGATGGAGAGGCCGGTGCGTTCGCCGATTTCAAGCAATTCCTGGGCGGAATTGAACGGGTAGGGTTCGCCTTCCTTCACATCCGCCGCTGAATTGCGCCCCGCTTCGTGTTCATTGATGACAAAACCGCCGCCGATCGAATACCAGATCTCTTCGCGCAGGATTTCCTCGCCCTCGCCATAGACCTTGAATTTCAGAGCGTTGGAGTGGAAGGGCAGGCGAACATCGCCCCGAAAGTCCAGATCGCGTTTTTCAATGAAGGGGATTTCGGTGCCGTTGGCCAGTTTGAGCGTTTCTTCCGTGCGAATGCGTTCAAGCCGCTGTGGGACCGTATCCGGGTTCAGCTTCGCGGGGGCATTGCCCTCGAGGCCGAGGAGCACAGCCGTATCTGTTCCGTGACCCAGACCGGTCAGGGCGAGTGAGCCGTAGAGCTCAGTCTCAATCCGTTTGATGTCCAGCCCGTCGGCCAGAACACGGTCGACAAAAACCTTGCCGGCCTTCATCGGGCCAACCGTATGGGAGCTGGACGGACCTATTCCGATCTTGAACAGGTCGAAAACGCCAAAATGCATGGATCAGCCTTCGCCGAGACCGCGGTCACGCGTGAATGCGTTGAAACAGATGATGGTCTGCGTGTCCTTGATGCCCGATATTGTTTGGACTTGCTGGTTCACGAAACGACCGATATCGGTCTCGTCGGACAGTGTGAACTGCGCCAGCAGGTCGAACGCACCCGAGATCGAGTGCACCATCGGTGCCTCGTCGAGATTGTCCACCAGCGACGCTGCCACGTCATAGGTCCGGCCGAGCTCGCATTTGATGAAGACATAAAACTGGCGCATCTCATCCCTCTGGGCGGTTGATTCATGCCAAACTAGTACGTCATCCGCGAAGTTTGAAACGCTGAATCTTGCCAGTCTGTGTTTTCGGCAGCGTCTCGATGAATTCGACCCGGCGCGGGTACTTGTACGGCGCGATACTCGTCTTGACGTGATCCTGAAGCGCCTTGATTAGTGTTTCATCACCGGAAACGCCCTCCGCGAGAACAATAAAGGCGCTGACAACGGCCCCACGTTCCGGATCCGGCAGGCCAACGACAGCGGCTTCTGCGACCGCTTCATGCGTGAGCAGGGCCTGTTCGACTTCGGGGCCAGCGATATTATAGCCGCTGGACACAATCAGGTCGTCCGCGCGTGAGACGTACCAGAAATACCCGTCGGCATCCCGGGAGTAGAGATCGCCGGTATAGTTCCAGCCATCCCGCACATACTGGGACTGACGGTCATCATCGAGATAGAGACACCCGGTCGGCCCCTTGAGCGCAAGACGCCCGGTTTCTCCAGCCGGCAGCGTTTCGCCGTTCTCGTCTGCAATGCGCGCTTCATACCCTCGCACCACGCGTCCGGTCGCACCGGGACGAACATCTGTCGCGGTGGTCGAAATGAAGATGTGGATCATCTCGGTAGCACCGATGCCATCAATCAGGCGGATGCCGGTTAGTGTGTGGAAGGCATCGGACGTCGCTGCCGGAAGGTGTTCGCCCGCCGAGATTCCCTTGCGAAGGCTGGACAGATCATGCTGGTCCCACAGCCCCATCATCGCGCGATACCCCGTGGGAGCGGTGAATGTCGTCGTCACCTTGAAGCGTTCGACGGTCTCGCACAGGGCGTCAAATCCTGGTCGGTCCGGGAAAGCAACGGCAAGGCCTGCGCGGGCCGGGAAGACCAGGAAGGCCCCCAGGCCAAATGTGAAAGCCAGGGGTGGCGTGCCCGCGTAAACATCATCCGGCTGCGGTTCCAGGCAATGCTGCGCGAAGGTATCGGCCATGGCCAGAACCGAAGAATGATAATGCGCGCAGGCCTTTGGCTCTCCCGTCGTGCCCGAGGTACAGGCCAGCAGCGCTATATCATCGCGTGCGGTGTCGGCATTGTCGAAGGTGACAGGTTTCCCGGCGACATCATCTTCAAGCATGCCATCACCGGCCCAGTCGACGATCCAGGCGAGCTTGCCAGTAATCTCTCGCGCTTCCTCAACAACTGGGCGCAGCTTGTTGTCACACAGAGCAAAATTGACTTCTGCCTTGGCAATAATCTTGGCCAGTTCGCCTCCGCGCAGCATCGGCATTGTGGTAACCGCGACAGCACCGGTCTTGATGGTCGCATACCAGGCGACGCTGAGAGCGATGCCGTTGAAGCCGTGCAGTAAAACGCGATTTCCTGGTACGACACCCATTTCATCGACGAGATAATTTGCCAGCTGGTTGGCGCGTTCCATGAGCTGGCGATAAGTCAGGGTCTCGGCAACCGAGTAGATCGCGGTCTTGTCACCCAGCCCCTTGTCGACATTGGCATCGAGCAGCTCGACTGCGGCGTTCAGGCGATCCGCGTATTGCGGGGCTTCTCCGCCGAACAGGAGGTCCGGGCGCTGGTCAGCGGGCGGGAGGCGATCCCGGCAGAATGTATCGGCATGGCCAGTGGCGATCATCTTGTCCTCCTGCGTGTTGTCCAGAATGCTCATGACGGCAGTACCGCTGTGGCTTCCAGTTCGATCTTGGCGCGCTCCTCGATCAGCCCGGCGACGATAACAAAGGACATCACTGGATAACTGCGCCCCATCAACTCCTTCCAACTCGCTCCGATCAACTTGCCCGCCGCGAGATATTCTTCACGTGAAGTCACGTAACCTGTCAGCCGGACAATGTTCTCCGGCTTGCCGCCACCGGCCTCGAGAACAGCGATCACATTTTGCAGAGCCTGGTGGAATTGTTCGGCGAAATCATCAGAGACGATGGTTTCAGTCTCATCCCAGCCGATCTGTCCGGCAATGAAGATCATCTCGCCATCACACTTGATACCGTTAGAATACCCGCGAGGGCGCGGCCATCCGCGTGGATTGATGATATCCATCACCTTGCCTCCATGCTGCGTTCGATGCGGGCCCTGAGTGGGTCCGGGATCCGCACGGGCTTGTTGCCTTCCATGCGAATGAAAACGAGGGTTTGCTGGACAAGTGCGCGGAGCTCGCCCTCAGCACTGATCCGGATCTCCAGCCCGATGGAGCTGCGCCCCAGTCGGACGAGGTTCAGTTCCAGCTCGACCAGGTCGTCCAGTCGGCTTGGGGCCTTGAAATCAACCTGGATGGTGGCGGTGGGAACGCCGTATCCATCCCTGAGGATCATCTGGTCGAAGCCATAATCCAGGGTGCGGAACCAATCCTCGATGGTCGCGTTGATCATCTCGAAATAACGCGGATAGAAGACGATCCCGGCCGGGTCCACATCGGCAAAGCCGACCTTGTGCCGATGTGTGAAGGTCATGACTTCGCTCCGGACAGGTGTGCGCGGGCAATAACGAGTTTCTGGACCTCCGAGGCGCCTTCATAGATGCGCAGGGCCCGGATCTCGCGATAGAGGGCTTCGGGAACCGACCCCTTGGTGACACCCAGGCCGCCAAAGATCTGCACAGCCATGTCGATTGCCTGTTGGGCGGTTTCGGTCGCGTGCAGCTTTGACATGGCGGCTTCGCGGGTGATGCGCTCTGCGCCGTTATCCTTGGCCCAGCCACCGCGATAGATGAGAAGGGCGCTGGTATCGATACCCAGTGCCATTTCGGCGAGCTGGGTCTGCACACCGGCAAGGTCGGAGAGCGCCGCCCCAAACAGCTGACGTGTCGTGGAACGTCTGGTGGCCTCATCAAGCGCACGCCGTGCAAAGCCCAGCGCTGCGGCGCCCACCGTGGAGCGAAAGACGTCGAGCGTTGCCATGGCAATCTTGAAGCCCTGACCAGATGTGCCGATCAGACGATCCAGGGGCAGGCGGCAATCATTGAACCGCAAATGCGCCAGCGGGTGCGGAGCGATGGTGTCGATACGTTCAACAATCTCCAGCCCCGGCGTGTCAGCATCGAGAATGAAGGCGCTGAGGCCGCGTGCGCCTTCTGCTTCACCCGTCCGGGCGAATACGACGTAAAAATCGGCAATTCCGCCATTGGAGATGAAAGTCTTTTCGCCATTGAGTCGGTATTCTCCATCGACCAGCTCGGCAGTTGTCGCGAGGTTGGCGACGTCCGATCCTGCTTCCGGTTCGGTGAGCGCGAAGGCGGCGCAGAACTCACCGGCTGCTACTTTGCGCAGATAGCGCTGGCGTTGCTCCGGTGTCCCGAACAAGGAGATTGCGCCGGACCCCAGACCCTGCATGGCAAAGACGAAATCCGCGAGGCCTGATCGATAAGCCAGGTGTTCGCGGATCAGGCAGAGCGTGCGTATGTCCAGGCGGTCCGTATTGACCGGGACCGAATGAGCGGTCCACCCGGCTGCAGCAAGGTCTTTCAGGATAGCTCGGCAGTCAGCATCGACATCGGCATGATCGTGAAACCCGTCATCGCCGAAGCGGTCGTTGGCCCAGGTTTCGATCTCCGCCGCGAGCCGGCGGTGTTTGTCGTCCAGAAAAGGCCAGTCGAGATAGGAACGATCTGCCATGTCAGTCGCCCTCGAAAACCGGTTTTTCCTTGGCCACGAAGGCACGATAGGCGCGTTCGAAGTCCTTGGTCTTCATGCAGATGGCCTGGGCCTGGGCTTCCGCCTCGATGGCCGTGTGCAGGCTCATATCCCACTCTGTGTTGAGCTGGTTCTTGGTCATGGTATTGGCAAAGGTCGGGCCTGTACGGATGCGTTTTGCCCAGTCCAGCGCCTTTTCCATCAATGCATCGGGTTCGACGATCGAATTGAAGAAGCCCCAACGTTCGCCTTCTTCCGCGCTCATCGAGCGACCGAAATAGAGCAGTTCGGACGCGCGGCCCTGGCCGATGATGCGCGGCAGGATCGCGCAGGCGCCCATATCACAGCCCGCCAGGCCCACACGGTTGAACAGGAATGCGGTCTTGGAACGCGGTGTTGAAATGCGCAGGTCAGAGGACATGGCGATAATCGCACCTGCCCCAACACAGATACCATCGATGGCGGCGATTATGGGTTGCGGGCAGTCCCGCATCGCTTTGACGAGATCGCCGGTCATGCGAGTGAAATCGAGCAATCCAGGCATATCCATCTGGACCAGCGGTCCGATGATTTCGTGCACATCACCGCCGGAACAGAAATTCTCGCCGGCACCGGAAAAGACCAGCACCTTCACATCCGGCACATAGCAGAGGTCACGCAGGAAATCGCGCAGCTCGGCATAACTCTCGAAAGTCAGCGGATTCTTGCGTTCAGGGCGATTGAGGGTGATGCGGCCAATGCCGTCCTCGAACTGCCAGAGGAAGTGTTCAGGTGTGTAGTTTGCTGGATCAAGGCGCACGGTGGTCTCCGGACTTGAAACGGGGTGAATGCAGGATGTGGTCGAGATTTTCGCTGAGTGCCTCGGCAATGTCGGCCGGTACGGCGTTCAGCAGTTCATCAACCCAGGCGGCATGAGCCGTGGCGATTTGGGCAAAACATTCGCGGCCCTTTTCGGTGGTTTCGATGTGATAGCTGCGGCGATCGTTGGGCAGAGGCGTGCGGGTCACCCAATCATCCTCGACCAGACGCGTGATCAGGCCGGTGACATTGCCGTTGCTTACCAAAAGGCGCTCGGAGAGCTGGCCCATGGTCAACGGGCCATCCGCGCGTTCCAGGGCAGACATCAGGTCAAACCGGGCCAGGCTGACGTTGTACTCACGGGTCAGGCGAGCGCGGATCTCGCGTTCAATCAGGCCGACCGTACGATAGAGACGCAGCCAGAGGCGAAGATGTTGTTGCGGAGCCGCGGGGGTATCAGTTGCCGCCAGCGACACTAGATTGCGCCGCCGGCTATCATGATGGCTTGACCGGAAATGGACGCGCTGAGTGGAGAGCAAAGCCAGGTGACCATTTCCGCAACTTCCTCGGGCCGGATCAGACGCCCCTGGGGGTTGTTCTTCGTTAGTTCGGCCAGGGCCTCGTCGCGGGAACGGCCGGTCTTCTCCATGATGTTGGCGACGGAATTGTCGACAATCGCTGTGTCTACATAACCCGGGCAGACCGCGTTCACGGTCATGTTGGTCTTTGCATATTCCAGCGACAGGGACTTGGTCAGGCCGACGACAGCGTGTTTTGAGGCGACATAGGGACCAATATAGGCGCCACCACGCAGACCTGCGATCGAGGCGATGTTGACGATCCGCGCATAGTCGGAACGCATCATTTCGCCGATAACAGCCTGGGTGCAGCGAAACAGGCCTTCGACATTAACGGCCTGGATGCGCCGCCACTCTTCCAGCGAGGTCTTGTGGAAGGCGGATGCTGCAGCGATACCGGCATTGTTGACGAGGATGTCCACCGGGCCATCTGCCATGGCAGAACCAAAGGCCTGGGCGACGCTGGCATCATCGGTGACATCGACCTTGATCGCCTTTGCGCCATCGATTTCAGCAGCGGCGGCTTCGAGACGTTCCAGATTGCGGGCCATCAGAATGACCCTGGCGCCCTGGGCAGCGAGGTCCCTGGCGCAGGCGACACCGATACCGGTTCCGCCACCTGTGATGACGGCTGTGCGTCCGTTTAGCGTGCTCATGCGCGTTGCTCCATTTCCTGGGCTTTTTTGAGATTGCGGCCAAGCTGTTCAAAGCCGGCGACATAGGGGTTGGGTGCGGTAACGCCGCGATAACCGAGTTCCGCGGCAGCACGCAGAGTCCAGTTCGGGTCCGCCAGATGCGGGCGGGCGAGGGCGACCAGGTCGGCCCGGCCGGCCGCGAGGATCGAATTGACGTGATCGGGTTCAAAGATATTGCCAACCGCCATGGTGGCGCAGTCAAGTGTGTTGCGGATCTGATCAGAGAACGGTGTCTGGAACATGCGTCCGTAGACCGGACGTGCGAGCGGGCTGGTCTGGCCGGCAGACACATCGATCAGATCGGCGCCAGCCTCTATAAAGGCCTGGGAAATACGCACCGTGTCATCGCCGGTAATGCCGTCTTCACCGAGCCAGTCAGTGGCTGACAGACGGATTGCCATCGGCTTGTCTGATGGCCAGACATTGCGCATCGCTTCAAAGACTTCCAGCGGAAACTTGATTCGATTGTCGAGCGATCCGCCGTATTCGTCGGTGCGCTGGTTCGAGATTGGTGTGATGAAGCTGGAGAGCAGATAGCCGTGGGCACAGTGAAGCTCGACCAGATCGAAACCGGCCTCCAGAGCGCGCCTTGTCGCTGCAACAAAATCCGCCTTGACGGCATGCATGTCGGCACGGGTCATCTCTCGCGGGATCTGGTTGCCGTCTGACCAGGCGATCGGAGAGGGGGCGATGATCTCCCAGTTTCCGCTGTCGAGCGGCAGGTCATAGCCTTCCCAGCCGATACGGGTGGAGCCCTTGCGACCGGCATGACTGAGCTGGATAGCCATTTTGGCGCTGCTGCGGCTGTGGGCGAAGTCGGTGATTTCACGCCAAGCCGCAACATGTTCATCGGTGTAGAGTCCGGCGCAGCCCGGCGTGATGCGCGCGTCGGCGCTGACATCCGTCATTTCGGTATAGACCAGCCCGGCGCCGCCGATACAGCGCGCGCCGTAGTGTGTCTTGTGGAAGGCGTTGGGTGTTCCGTCCTTGGCGGAATACATGCACATCGGAGAAACCACGACGCGATTTTCCAACCGCATGTCGCGCAGCTCGAATGGCGCAAACATCGGCGGGCGCGATGGTGTGTCGGCTTTTTTCGTGGCCGTTTTGGTGAACCAGCTCTCCACACTGCCAAGCCATTTCTCGTCACGCAGGCGAAGGTTCTCGTGGCTGATGCGCTGGGAGCGGGTGAGCAGGGAATAGGCAAACTGCTTGGGTTCGAAACCGAGATAGCGGTCGAGATGTTCGAACCATTCGGTGGAATTGCGCGCTGCGCTCTGGAGTTTGAGAACCTCGACCTTTCGCGCTTCCTGGTAGTCATGCAGGCCTTCGGCGAGCGGTTTCTCGGTCGAGGTCAGAACGTCCGCCAGCATGATGGCGTCCTCGAATGCCAGCTTTGTGCCTGAACCAATCGAGAAGTGGGCCGTGTGAGCTGCGTCACCCAGCAGGATCACATTGTCATGGATCCAGGTCTCACACAGAACACGCGGGAAATTCAGCCAGGCCGAGCCGCGCAGATGGCGGGCATTAGACATGAGCTCATTACCGTCCAGCCAGTCCGCAAAGAGCGCTTCGCACTTGCGACAGGTCTCCTCCTTGTCGAGCTGGTCAAACCCCAGCTTTTCCCAGGTCTCCGGTTCGCATTCCACGATGAAGGTCGAGGTTTCGTCGTCAAAACGATAGGCGTGCGCCCAGACCCATCCATGTTCGGTTTCGGTGAAGATGAAGGTGAAGGCCTCAAACACCTTGTTTGTGCCAAGCCAGATGAACTTGTTCTGACGAACCTCGATATCCGGCTTGAAAACATCGGCGTAGGTGTTGCGGATCTTCGAGTTGAGGCCGTCTGAGGCGATGATGATGTCGGCGTCGGAGAATTGATCCAGACCCGGTTCGATCTCGACTTCGAAGTGCAGATTGATGTCCAGCTCACGAGCCCTGTCCTGGAGTATGTTCAGCAGGTGCTTGCGCCCGATGCCGCAGAACCCGTGCCCCGTAGACGTCTCGACACTGCCACCGAAATGCACGTCGATATCATCCCAGTGGGCAAGACTGTCGCCAATGGATGCTGCGCTGATCGGGTCATTGCCTTCCAGGTTTTCCATGGTCTGATCGGAAAAGACCACGCCCCAGCCAAAAGTGTCCCCTGGCTTGTTACGCTCATAGACGTCGATCTCGCAATCGGGATCGCGCAGCTTCATGGAAATTGCGAAGTAGAGGCCGGCGGGACCACCGCCCAGGCAAGCAATCTTCATCACGCGGCTCCTGTGTTGATTTCATGAGCGGAAAGGCGACCACCCGTTTCCGCAAGCCGGACCAGCAGATCCGAAGGTGTCCACCAGCGCGCTCCGAAGCGTTCGGCATTGGAACGAATACCGGCAAGTACCTTGTCTAGGCCGATCGTGTCGGCGTGGAACATCGGACCACCGCGATAACGCGGGAAGCCGTAGCCATTGGCGTAGACCACGTCGACATCACTGCCACGCCACGCGATCCCTTCGTCGAGGATTTTCGCACCTTCGTTGATCAGCGCGAGCATGCAGCGATCGACGATCTCACCATCATCTACCTCACGCAGAGTGACGCCCTGTTCCGAGCGTGCCGTGGCCAGAATTTCGTCAAGTGCTTCGTCATCCAGCGGTGCGCGATTGCCCCTTTCATAGCGATAGAAGCCCGCGCCGGTTTTCTGGCCCTTGCGCCCCATCTCGACCAGACGGTCATGGATGAGAAAAGCCCGCTGCTCAAAACTCTCCGGGTCAAGCTTCTGCCGGTTCATGTAGCCGATATCGAGGCCCGCCATATCACCCATGGTGAAGGGCCCCATCGGCATGCCGAAATCGGTGAGGGCCTTGTCGATCTGGCGGTGTGAAGCCCCCTCCAGAAGCATCAGCCCGGCCTCGCGCCCGTAGCAGGACAGCATGCGATTGCCGATGAAGCCATGGCAAACACCGGAAACTGCCGCGACCTTGCGCATACGCTTGCCCAGCAACATGGCAGTGGCCAGGACGGACGGATCCGTCTTCGCGCCACGCACAACCTCGAGAAGCCGCATGATGTGCGCGGGTGAGAAAAAATGGAGGCCCAGAACGCGTTCTGGATTGGGGACGCGATCTGCTATCGCGTCTACATCGAGATAGGATGTGTTGGTTGCCAGGATGGCCTTCTCGCTCACCGCTTCCGTCAACTGGGCGAAGACCTTGTGCTTGATTTCGATATCTTCGAACACGGCCTCGATGACGATTTCACAGTCCGAAAGGTCTGCGTACTTCGTGGTGGCAGTCAGGCGTTGCAGCAGGGCCTCGCATGCTGTTTCGTTCAAGCGCCCTTTGGCAACGTCGTTCTGGAAAATGCCCTTGATGCGATTGTAACCGGCCTGCAGGGCCTGCTCCGACATGTCCAGCAGCTTGACCGACAAGCCCGCGGACAGGAGCGATGCGGCGATGCCGACGCCCATCGTGCCACTGCCGATGACGGCCGCGCGTTCGAGTTTGCGGGGCTCTGCAGCGACGCCGGGAAGTTTGGCGGATTTACGCTCGGCGAAGAAGAGATGGCGCATGGCAGCGGACTGCGTGTCCGACATGCGCTCAACGAACAGTTCGCGCTCCTTTTTCAAGCCGGCCTGGATGTCCAGCGTGCCACTGGCTTCGACGGCATCGATTGCCGCGAGCGGGGCCTTTTGACCGCGCTGGCGTTTGCCCGCATGGGCGCGCCAGTGGTCCAGCGCCGACTGATCTTGCTCAGGATTGGGAAGCGCACCTGTGGAGCGTTTGTCGTTGCGGGTTTTGCTTTTCGCAAAATCAAGCGCGGAGCTGGCAAGGTCATCGCTTGCAATTGCATCGGCGATCCCGGCTTCCAGGGCCTTGGCCGCTGTGATTGGTTTGCCCTGGCTGGCCATTTCCAGGCCAAGTGCCATACCAGCAATACGGGGCAGACGTTGCGTGCCGCCCGCGCCGGGGATCAGACCCAGATTGACCTCGGGAAGCCCGGCTTTTGCACGCGCATCCATCACCCGGTAATCACAGCCCAGAGCGATCTCCAGACCGCCACCCAGCGCCTGGCCGTGAATAGCTGCAACAACTGGGAAGGGCGCGTTTTCCAGGGCTGAGATCGCGTCAGCGAGGCTGGGCGCCTGGGGCGGTTTGCCGAACTCGGAGATATCTGCGCCTGAAAAGAAGGTTCGTCCGGCACATTGCAATACCGCAGCATTCGTACTCGCCGGTGCCGAGTTGAGTGCGCTTACTATGCCCTCGCGAACGGAATGCGAGAGTGCGTTGACCGGCGGGTGATCGATGGTGATGACCAGGACAGAACCGGTTTTTCGGGTGGAAACAGGGCTCATCATCGTCTCCTAGGTCACGGCGGCGCGGACGGTATATTTCTCGTCCTTCCAGCTATTCGTGTTCATCACATCGGCGAGCTCGGAAACCGCCGTCCAGACATCGCTGTAGCGGGTGTAGAGCGGGGTGAAGCCGAACCGCAGGATGTCCGGAGCACGGAAATCACCAATGACGCCGCGATCGATCAGCGCCTGCATGATCGCGTATCCGTCGCGATGACGGATCGACACCTGGCTGCCTCTGTGTTCAGCGACACGCGGTGAGGCCAGTTCGAAACCGGACGTGTTTTCCTCAACCAGCTTGATAAAGAGGTCGCCCAGCATTTGTGATTTCCTGCGCAGGGCGGCCATGTCGACGTCCGCGAAGATATCCAGCCCGACTTCCAGCGCACACATGCCGAGAATCCCCGGAGTGCCGCACAGAAACCGGTCAATGCCCTTGCCGGCATCGTAGCGGTCGTCGAAGGCGAACGGCGCCGCATGGCCCATCCATCCGGAAAGCGCGGGCATGACCTTGCCCTGATGACGCTCTGCCACATAGATGAAGGCGGGCGCACCAGGGCCGCCATTGAGGTATTTATAGCCACACCCGACGGCGAAATCGGCGTTGCAGGCATCCAGTTCGACAGGCAGGGCTCCGGCGGAATGGCTGAGATCCCAGATCACCAGGGCGCCAACGTCGTGGGCGCGGCGTGTAACCTCTGCCATGTCCCAGAGCGCACCGGTCTTGTAATGCGTCTGGGTGAGGAGCAGGGCGGCAACATCCCCCTTTGTGAGACGCTCCAGAATTTGCGAACGTTCGACCAGCTCGGCACTGAGCTGACGACCGGAGGCGCTCGCAAGCCCCTCCATCATGTAGGCGTCTGTCGGAAAATTCCCGGTCTCGGAAAGCAAAGCCGACTTGTCAGAGTTGAGTTGAGAAGCTGCAGACAGTGCCTTGAATACGTTTACGGATGTGGAATCGGCTGCAACGACCTGACCGGGCGCCGCGCCGATCAGGCTTCCGATCTTGTCACCCAGGCGACGGGGCGCATTGATCCAGTCATTGCTGTTCCAGGAGCGAATGAGATCCTGGCCCCACTGGCGGTGGATCATGTCGCTCATCGCGTCAGGCGTCGCCTTGGGCAGGACACCCAGCGAATTACCGTCCAGATAGATCACGCCATCAGGAATGGTGAACAGGTCGCGCATCTCGCGCAGCGGATCGGTGGCATCAAGCGCGTTGATCTCGTCGAGGGTCATCTCAGAGTTCTCTCAAAATCGCGCGAACGGGCGAGGCGTCCGCATTGATGATGGGCAGGGGCAGGGCGATCAGCTCGTATCGTCCGTCCGGTACGCCGTCGAAGACGAGGCCTTCCAGAATGCGCATGTCATGCCGTTTGACAGCGTGATGCGCGTCGAGCGTCTTGGATGTTTCCGGATCAAGCGAGGCAGCGTCGGTGCCGATCAGCTTGCAGCCGGCAGCGGCCAGTCGTTCGACTGTTGACGCATTGATGGCACGGAATTCACTGTCCCAGCTGTCGTGCGGGAAATACTCATAAGTTCGCACCAGAACCCGTGCATGGGCGCCGATCTTGTCCCAGTCAACATCGTCTGGCGTCACATCGACACCGGAACCGCCCGCGGTGACCAGCACACATTCCCCCAGGTAGGGCTCCAGCGAAACCGAGGCGATATCTGTGCCATCACGGTCATAATGCTCCGGCGCATCCGCATGGGCACCGGAGTGCGTGGACAGGGTCAGGCGGGAGACCTTGACGGGGCACTCGTCGGAAATCACCCAGTTGTCTTCGCGTTGGAAAGCGGTGTCACCGGGCCAGACAGGCAGCTCGGCGCGGAGCGGTTGTGATATGTCCCAGAGATGTTTCATGGATCAGAGCAGCGTCCGCACGGTCCAGATTTCCGGGAAGAAACGAAGATCCAGGGCCTTGACCAGATAGCCCACACCGGCTGTGCCGCCAGTGCCCTTGCGGAAGCCGATGATACGCTCGACAGTTTTCATGTGATTGAAACGCCATTGCTGGAACTTGTGCTCGACGTCGACGAGTTTCTCGCCGAGTTCATAGGCTTCCCAGTGTTTCTCGCTGTTAGCGTAGATCTCGCGCCAGACCGCCTCGACCTGTTCGCTCGCCTCGTAGGCTTCGCTCCAGTCACGCTCCAGCCGGTCCTTCGGAACCTCGTATCCCTTGCGGGCGAGGAAGGCGAGCGTCTCATCCCAGATGCTGGGCTTGGTCAGTGCTTCGGTGACCATGGCGTGGGCAACCGGATTATCCTTGTGCACGCGCGCCATGGCGGCGTTCTTGTTGCCCAGGCGGAATTCGATTGTGCGATATTGATAGGACTGGAAACCCGAGCTGTGGCCCAGCTTGTCGCGGAAAACCAGGTAATCAGCAGGGGTCATGGTCGCCAGAACCGACCAGGCCTCGATCAGTTGTTCCTGGGTGCGCGACACCCGCGTCAGCATCTTCAGCGCCGGTCCGACCTCGTTCTGCGCAATACGGCGGGAGGCAGCCTCAATCTCGTGGATCACCAGCTTCATCCACAATTCGGCGACCTGGTGGATGACGATGAACAACATCTCGTCATGCTCGCCGGTCAGCAACTCCTGCTGGGACAGGATGGTGTCCAGACGGAGATACTTGCCGTAGGACATGTCGTCCTTGAAATCCCAATGAATATCTTCATCAGAGACATCGACTTGCGAGGAGAAGGTGTCGGTCATATTCATGCCTGTGAAATCGACATCGCCGGAGTGCGAGTCGGAGATAATTTAGAACTAAAATAATTTCGCGTGATGACATCGATCCGTCAAGCGCGATCAGGGGTGAGTGCTATGCTGGATGCTGTGGAACAGACTGTTTGGGACGTGATTTGGCTTTATCTCAACCTGGGTTACGAGCACATCCTGCCGCTGGGCCTGGACCATATTCTTTTTGTCCTGGCGCTTTTTCTGGCATCATCAAAATGGAAGGACCTGATCTGGCAGGTCTCCGCTTTCACCCTGGCCCACACGATCACGCTGGCTCTGGCCACGTTGGGCCATGTCAGCCTACCGGGCAGTATAGTCGAGCCGATAATCGCGCTGTCCATCGCCTTCGTGGCGATCGAGAACATCGTCTTCAAGGATGTCCAGAAATGGCGCCCCGCGCTGGTTTTCGCCTTCGGGCTCTTTCACGGCTTGGGGTTCGCGGGCATATTGGGTGAGCTGGGCTTGCCGGAAGGCGATCTGGTAGCCGCGCTTATCAGCTTCAATGTCGGGGTTGAGCTGGGGCAATTGTCGATCCTGGCCATGGCGTGGATCGCCGTGTTCTGGTGGCGCGAGAAGCCTGCCTATAATTATCTCCGTCTGGGGGGCACTGGTCTCATCGCGCTGATGGCGCTGTGGTGGACGATCGAACGCGTGTTTCTGGGAGGCTAGGGGAGCCGGCTATTCAGCCGGCCCTTCCATCTGACGCTTGGCAGAGCCATTTTCAGGCGCCCATCCGGGTCGCTTCGAAAGATACCCCCACCATTCTCCGGCATTGCGGGCCGAGCCGAGGTCCCTGAAGAGGCCCGGAAGTTCCGAGAACCAGACGGCCAGCGGATTGACGCTGTTAAAGTCGCGCGCCAGGCCGTAGTGCGGGGTTTCCTCTTCGCGCTGATAGGTGCCGAAGATGCGGTCCCAGATGATCAGGATGCCGCCGTAATTCCTGTCGATATACTTGTCGTCACAGCCGTGGTGGACCCGGTGATTGGCGGGTGTGTTCAGGATGCCGTCCAGCACGCCCAGCTTGCCGACCAATTCGGTGTGGATCCAGGTCTGATAGGCCTGCACCACGACGATCGAGAAGAAGACGACGCCTGGATGAAAGCCCATGAACAGCATGGGCAGATGGAAGATCGCTGATGTCAGGCTCTCAAACGGCCCGAAGCGCATCGCCACGCTGATGTTCATGAAGCGAGAAGAGTGATGCACGGCATGCTGGGTCCACAACAGACGGATTTCATGCGCCATTCGGTGTTCCCAATAATAGGTGAAGTCGGCGACCAGGAGCGCGAGAACCACGCTCCATAGCGTCACTGGAATATCCCAGCTGACGAAGTTCGCATTGATGGCGACAAAGCCGAGATACACAAATCCCATCACAAATATTTCGAAGGCCAGATAGGGAATCTGGGTCGAGATATTGGCGATCATGTCCAGCAGGGTCCGGCCGGTCATCTTCTTCGTGAAGACACCGGTCACCAGCTCGATCAGCAGGATGGCTGCGCCGAGAAGGAAGAAAGCATCATCAATTTGGCTGCCCAGATACTCAATTGCATCACCGTTCATGATTTCGCTCCTACACCCTTGATGAGGCTGTTCCAGGCGAGTTCGCTGGCCTGGTTCAGGGTTGTTTCCTCGGCACGCATGCTTTCCCAGCCGGCCATGATCGCGGCGTCGTACATGCGCTCGATCCAGCTTGTTGGAATGGCAGGGTCGAACAGTCCTTCCCCGCGAGCCGCGTCGATCAGATCGCGCGTTTCCTCAGCCTGGCGCGCAATTTCATTTTTCAGCTCTGCATCATCCTCGAGCCCAAAATGTGCGAGAAAGCCGTGGCGATCACCGAGAGGGATGAGGGCGTCCAGAATATTCTTGAGAGCGGCAGAATAGCTAGGCGCGTGTTCTGCCGCGCTTTCCGCAGCCTCGTCCATCTCTTCATAAGCGCGCATGGCAAGCTTCCGCAGAAGCTCGTCCCTGCAAGTAAAGTGACGGTGCAATGTGGCTCTCCCGACACCGGCGTGTTCAGCGATGCGGGACAGAGAGCTTGATGGCTCGGCTGACAAAAGTCGGAAACCGGCTTCCATAATAGCATTTTTGGCGGTGGGTCTGATTGGATCATTCATGAGACAATCATGTCTCATATGATATTGTGGAGTCACATTAAATTTGAGCAACTCGTCGAGGCGTTCTAGTGAACGAAAGCCAGCAGGGTCGGTTTTCGTATAATTTTCCGCTGCTTGCTTTGGTTTCGAATGGTTCCGGCAGCGGCATCCCCAAGTGTAGTGGATACTCCAAATAACTGTGCTCCCGTTATAAGGTAACGCGGAGTTTCCACCGCGCTTCGGCGGCGCGCGACCACCCTTCGGAGGCATGAATGCCAAGAATTTTTGTGCTCAGCTCCCTCGTTCTGATGCTTGGACTGATGGTGCTGGGCGCGGCAACTGCCTGGGCGCACCCCGAGGACGAAATCTGTCGGCTGGACCCGGATCTCTGTGCGGCACTGGAAAGCATGGACAGCGAGTTGCCTTCTGGAGAAGCCGCACTGGGTTTCGACGTCACGCTGGAACGCGGCCTGTGGGAGACGATAGCGCTTTACGTGAAGCTGGGGTTTGAGCACATCCTCCCCAAGGGGTTGGATCATATCTTGTTCGTGTGTGCGCTGTTTTTCGCCTCTACACGTCTGAAACCGCTGGTGCTGCAGGTTTCGAGCTTCACGATCGCGCATACGATCACGTTGGGGTTGGCGATTTCAGGACTGATTGTCGTGCCGGGCCAAATCGTCGAGCCGATCATCGCGCTTTCGATAGCTTTTGTGGCTGTCGAGAACATTCTTTTCAAGGACATGCAGAAATGGCGCCCCTTGGTGGTCTTCGGCTTCGGACTGTTTCACGGGCTGGGTTTTGCCGGCGTGTTATCTGAGCTCGGATTGCCTGGAAGTGCGCTGGTTCCCGCGCTGGTGAGTTTCAACGTCGGGGTTGAACTGGGACAGCTGACCATCATCGCAGCAATGTATTTTGCCCTGCGTTGGTTTTTCGAACAGGACTGGTATCGCAGCTGGCTGGTTCGCGGCGCCAACGGTGCCATCGCATTGATGGCCATCTGGTGGACCATCGAGCGCGTCTTTCTCGGCGGATAACAAAAAAACCCCGGCTCGATGAACCGGGGCTTTTCTCGGATAGCGGTGACAGCTTACTCGCTTTCGCTCTCGATCAGGCCACGACCTTCGAGCAGCGGCTCGATGGTTGGTTCCTGACCGCGGAAAGAGACGTAGAGATCCAGGGCTGGGCGGATGCCGCCGGCGCCATAGACGTTCTCGCGCAGACGCTGGGCATAGGTCTCGTCATACAGACCGTTTTCGCGGAACGGAATAAATCCGTCAGCGTCCAGCAGGTTTGACCAGATATAGGCGTAATAACCGGCAGAATAACCACCCGCGAAGATGTGTGAGAAGTACGTCGAGCGATAACGCGGCGCGATCTCTTCCATCATGCCGATATCATCGAGCACTCGGGTCTCGAACTCCAGCGCGTCTTCCGGGATCTCCTCCGGGCTCAACGAGTGCCAGGCGAGATCGAGCAGCGAAGCGGCCATGTATTCCGTGGTTGCGAAACCCTGGTTGAAGGTGGCTGCTGCCTGCAGGCGTTCCATCAGCTCGTCCGGAATGGTCTCACCGGTTTCAGCGTGGGTGAAGAATTCACGCATGACTTCCGGAGCGGCCGCCCAGTGTTCATAGATCTGGGCCGGGAATTCGGTGTAGTCGCGCGGACCGGTGACACCGGAAATGCGCGGATAGCGTTGCTCGGACAGAAGGCCGTGCAGGGCGTGGCCGAATTCGTGGAAGAGGGTGGAGACCTCGTTGAAACTCATCAGCGCCGGATCACCTTCTGCCGGCGGCGAGAGGTTGAGGTAATTGCCTACGACCGGGCGCTGGTTTTCACCATCGATATTCTGCTGCCCGCGGAAGCTGTTCATCCACGCACCGCCACGCTTGGTCGGGCGGGCGAAGAAGTCACCGTAGAAGACGCCGACATGGGTGCCGTCCGCTTCGCGAACTTCCCAGACTTCAACGCCGTCGATGAAGACCTGTGCGTCCTCGACCGGATGGAAGGTCAGGCCCCAGAGACGGTTGGCAACTTCGAACGCAGCATTGCGAACATTCTCGAGCACGAAGTACTGGCGAACCTCTTCCTCATTGAGAGAGTAACGCGCCTGGCGAACCTTTTCGGAATAATACCACCAGTCCCAGGCCGCGAGCTGAAAGTCGCCGCCTTCCGCATCGATCATGGCCTGCATGTCGTCACGCTCTTCGCGTGCGCGGGCCAAGGCCGGCTCCCAGATCTGGTTGAGGAAATCGGAGAGATTGTCCGGGTTCTGCGCCATGCGTGTTTCAAGCTGGTAGGACGCGTGATTTGCATAACCGAGCAACTCGGCGCGTTCAGCACGCAGGCGAGCGATCTCGATCGCTTCTTCCTGATTGTCGCTGTCACCGCCGGCGAAGCCACGCATGACATAGCCGTTGTAGATATCCTCACGCAGCTCTCGGTTTTCCGCGAAGGTCAGGAAAGGCGTGATGGAGGAGCGGGAGGTCGTGAAGACCCAGGAGTTCTCATATCCACGGCGAGCAGCTTCGCGGGCACCGGCAGCGCGGATCCCATCCGGCAGGCCGGCCAGATCAGCCTCGTCGGTGATGACCAGCTCATAGCCATTGTTTTCTGCCAGCAGATTCTGGCCATAGGCGACCGTCAGTCCGGAAATCTGAGTGTTCAGCTCGGCCAGGCGTTCCTTGGCGGCGTCGTTCAGCAGGGCGCCGGCGCGGACAAAGTCACGGTGATAGAGTTCGAGAACCCGCATCTGGTCTGCATCCAGACCCAGGCTGTCGCGCGTCTCGTAGAGCGTGTTGATGCGTTCCCACAGCCGCCCGTCCAGGGAGATGTCATTGCCCAGTGCGGAGAATTGCGAGGAATATTCCCGGGACAGCGTCTGGATGGTCTCATTGGTGTGTGCGCTGGCAAGCGCGAAGAAGACTGACTGCACACGCGACAGGGACGAACCGAGACGCTCCATGGCGATAATCGTGTTCTCATAGGTCGGAGCGTCAGCGTTTTCGACGATGGCAGCGAATTCCGCGCGGGACTCAGCAATGCCAGCGTCGAATGCCGGTGCAAAATGCTCGTTTTCAATGCGGTCAAAAGGCGGCGTGCCGAACGGTGTATCCCACCGGTCTTCCAGGAAGGGATTGCTGGCGACATTGACGTCGGCTGCAACTTCGCTGCTGGCGTCCGCATTGGCGGACGTTTCGGCATCGGTTCCGGTGTTGACCTGGCCGCAAGCGGTCAGGAGCGCCAGGCTGGCGACGCTAGCCATGAATACTGGTTTCAAAGTTTCACCCCAATAGACAAGCGAACGGCCCGGCACTTTGCGGCGTTTAGCAAGGTCCGGAATCCGATCAGAAAAATGATCGCAAACCTAACGTTACATTATAACGCGCGCAATGTGCCGAGCCGTCTGTGACTCAATCGTAATGCGTCGGAGAGATTACCAGCCGCAGGAGCGACCTTCGTTTTCCTCGCGCAGATGGTCCATAAGCGGTTGGAAATAGGCCGTGATTGCAGAGCCATCCATCTGACGGTTGCCCGTAAACGCCTCCAGCGCATCCGGCCAGGGCTGTGATGCGCCCAGCTCCATCATGGCGTTGAACCGAGCACCGACTTCCTCGTTTCCATAAATCGAACACCGATGCAGGGGACCTTCCCAGCCCGCCATGTCACAGGCGGCCTGGTGGAACTGGAATTGCAGGATATGGCTGAGGAAGTAACGCAGATACGGCACGTTATTGGCGATGTGGTATTTCGAACCCGGATCGAACGCGTCTGCCGGGCGCTCTACCGGCGGGGTGATGCCCTGATAGCTGTTTCTGAGCTCCCACCAGGCGGAGTTATAGTCGTCCGGCTGAATCTCGCCACGCAGCACGCGCCAGCGCCACCGGTCCATCATCACCGCGAAGGGCAGGAAGGCGATCTTGTCGAGCGCCGTATCCATCAACAGGCTCAGATCCGCGTCCGCACCCGGCATGTCCGCCTCGTTGAGTAGGCCGATCTGGACCAGGTATTCCGGCGTCACGGAAAGCGCGATGAAGTCCCCGATAGCCTCGTGGAAACCGTCATTGGCTCCCGTCTGGAACAACAGGTCCTGGTGATTGTAGGCGCGCTGATAGAAGTTGTGGCCCAGCTCGTGGTGAACCGTCACGAAATCAGTGCCATTGACGAGCGTACACATCTTGATGCGCAGGTCATCAACACTGTCGAGATTCCAGGCCGAAGCGTGACAGGCTACCTGGCGATCGCGGGGCTGGGTGATCAGCGAGCGCTCCCAGAAGGTTTCCGGCAGGGGCTCCAGCCCCAGTGAGGTGAAGAAAGTCTCGGCCACTTCGACCATCTGGTGCGCCGTGTAGCCGTTATTGACCAGAAGATCGTCGAGATTGTAGGCGGCCTCACCTGAACCGACGCCGGCGACATCGCTGAGTGAACCCCAGCCCTGTGCCCACATATTGCCCAGGAGGTCCGCGCGGATTGCGCCGGTGGAGGGCTGGACCTCGTCACCATAGAGTTCGTTCAGGTTGGAGCGGACGTGACAGTGAAGTTCCTCGTAGAACGGCGCAACCTGGCCCCACAGGCGCTCGACTTCGGCTTCCATCTCGTCGGCCGGCATGTCGTAATTAGACAACCACATCTGCGCCAGATTGTCGTATCCCAGATCACGGGCGCCCTGGTTGGCGATGTCGACCATTTCGGAATAGTCCTGCGCCATGGCTTCCGGATCGTAGGCCTCGCGCCAGCCATTCCAGACATGGGCCAGGAATTCCGGATCGCGGCTGGTCCGCATGATGTTTTCAAGCTCGTTGTGATCGACCATCTCATCGTCGATTTCCATCAGGCCGGAGGAGTAGGACGAGCCCATGCGTGTGGTCAGCTCTGACATGCGCGCTGCCGCAGCCGGGTCATTGGGCGAGGGCAGGGTGATGCCGGCCCGAAGCGCTGTCAATTTTCGCTCGAGCGAAGCGGGAAGATCCAGATCAGCATATTGACCGGCTTCGGTCGCATACCGCACGGACATCGCGGTGGACTGGGCGCCCATGCGCTGCAGCAACCAGTTGGTGTCATGAGTGATAAAATTGTTCTGAACCCAGGCAGTGCGCGCAGCAAACTCGCCGAACTCGCGGAACTCCGCTTCAGCCCCCTCCACAAAGGCCTCCGCATCCGCAACGGTCAGCGGTGCATCGCTGCTTGTGGTCGATGGGCCAGCCTGTGTGCCCGCATGACCCTCATTCGCGCCCTGGTAAAAATAGATGCCAGCGCCCATCAGCAGGGCGCCAGAAGCGACGCCCATCAACAAACGGCCCATGATTGTTCCCCTCAGAAACCGAAAATACGCCGATCATCCTCGCCGAGTTTGCGTAAGCGTCAAGTCAATCGCTGGTGATAGCCGTCGTGTCAGGTGATCCTGTTAGGCGGACAGGCCAGACTCGGATGAGATCGCAGGGACGCTTCCAGAGTGCAGATTGCAAGCTCGATGCGAGCCGGGCGGACATTTCATGCAGGAATACGATCCGCACGGTATCGGCCGCGCCCAGGCTATCTGGATGCACCAGAATGACCTTCGAGCTGCAGGAGTGACCCTAGTGCCCGAGCAACTGTCCCTCGGCGAGGACGTGGAGCAGGGAGCGGGCGCTCATTTTTTCCGGTATCAGCTGGTTATGACCGGAGTATTTCGTGATCAGGTCCCGATTTTCCTGGGTGTCAGCGAAATAGGCCATTCGCCATTTGTGGAACAGTCGGCTGTCGACCATCTCACATGAAGCGAGCTCGATGTCCGTGTGACGTTCGTCCGCCGCAATACGGTGATAGGTTTCGCTGACCGCATGACGTCCGCCCTCCAGCACCTGAACGAAATAATCGCCGTCAAACCACAGTGCACCGGTGATATTATTCTTGCTGTTCTGTTCGCGGGCCGAGGCCAGGATCTGATCGAGATCCATGCCCAGGCCCTGGGATGCTCGAGAGAAGTAAAGCAGGCGAGTGAGATACATGCGAAAGCTCCATCAAGTTGCCTCATGCTTCCCGATGCGCGCGATTCTCACAAGCAAAATTCGCCTAATACGTGTCAGACGTCATCAATAACCGCCAACATGGCATCAAGGTTGGCGGCGCCGAGTTTACGGCAACGCTCGGGTGACCATCCGGCAAATACATCTGGCAGATCGGCATTATCCTTGAACGGCATTTCCAGCGTCATCGCGAGGCAGCCGAACGTGTTTGCCATATAGTTGGTACAGATGGACAGATCTGCCGTTCCCGGCGCATCTACGTCATAGCCGTGCAAAGTCTGGAAATCCGGGGAAATGGCCTCGAGCGCGACCTTGTAGGCGTCCAGCTTGTATTGGTCGTCAGCCGTGAAATTCGGTGCGCCTTCCCCGCCGGCGATGAAGTTGTAGGGAAGCCCCTCGTCGCCATGCACATCCAGGTGCAGGTCAACTCCCGTCGCTCGGATCCGTTCGAGGACGAAAAAGACCTCTGGAGAGTTCTCTGGTGACGCCTTGTCCCATTCGCGATTGAGATTGATACCCTTGGCATTGGTGCGCAGGTGCCCGCGACGACTGCCATCGGGATTCATGTTCGGCACCATGTGGAAACGCGCGAGGCTGAGGAGTTTTCGTGCGACCGGGTCGTCCTGATCAAGAAGACGATTGAGGAAACCCTCCATCCACCACTCGGCCATGGTTTCGCCCGGATGCTGTCGGGCCGTGATCCAGATCGTTTTTTCGCCATTGCCCACACTGAGACAATCCAGGCTCTGGCCGTCGAGCGTTTCGCCAAGTACTTCTAAATCAACACCCGGGTAGGTTTGGGCCCAGGCTATCAGATCCTGATGGCGTTCCATGGAATAGGGGGCAAAATAGGCATACCAGACCGTGTCCAGTTCCGGGGCATGGCTTAGAGTCAGGACGCCGTTTTCATAAGAGGTGTCGATGCGGAACCATGTTTCGCGATCATAAGACGCGCACGCCTGATAATCTTTCCAGCCGTCCAGATAGGCTGCACCACCGGCATTGGTGATCGCCATTGAAAGCGCCTGGCCCTTGGCGCCGCTCACCCGGTAGTGGAACCACTGGAAGAAGTCGGAGCCGTTATCCTTGCAGATCTCAAGTTCGATCGCCCCGCCTTGATCAACGGAAACGACATCAATATTGCCACTGTCGAAGGCGGAATTGATCTTGATTGTCATGCGGCTCTCCCTAACCTTGCAGATGTCTGGCGCAATTCGGGCCGGTTTCCAACCGTTCGATCACGGTCCACGCCGCGGAATGTGAAAAGACCGGAGCCCGCGGAGGCGATAGGAAACAGGCGATTGCCACGGGAAGGGGCTGACATGAAACTGACAACGATTATCCGCACGGTACTGAGTGTTTTCGTATCCATCATCTTTCTTGATTCCCTGCGCTTCAAATTCACAGACGCGCCGGAGACGCAGGAAATATTCGGCCGGCTGGATGCCTGGGCCGGCACGCTCGGCGCGCCCGGGCTGTTCGGACATAGCGGCCTGTTCAGCCAGTACATGATCGGAGGGGCGGAGCTTGTTGCATCTGCCTGCGTGCTGATTGGCCTGTTGCCGGGGCTTCGTCGTTTTCAGGCCCTGGGCGCGATTCTTGGCATTTCCATCATGAGCGGTGCCATCAGTTTCCACCTGTTCACGCCCCTGGGTATCGATCCCAACAATGATGGTGGTGGCCTGTTCATGGCGGCGGTCGGCGTCTGGTTTTCTTGCCTCGTCCTGGTGGTCTGGAACCGGCGTGAATTGGCGGCGTTACTCGGAGATTTCATCGCAGCGCTCGTTCGCGATGATCGTTATCGCTCCTGATGGTCTTGGAGCGCAAACGTGTCGAGGTCGACGATGGCGATCTGAGCGTCTTGATTGCACGTCGGCCCTCTGCACCCCGCTTGATCTTCGGTCACGCCAATGGTTTCAACGCGGGCACGTACCGATTGTTCCTGTCAGAGCTGGCCGATCAATTTGAAATCATTGCCCCGGACTTGAGGGGGCATGGTCTGTCGCAAGTGCCTGTCGAGCCGGTAAACTTGCGTGATTGGCAGGTTTTTGGTCGTGATCTGTCACTTGCCTGCCACGACAGCTCTACGCGACCCACACTGTTCGTCGGACACTCAATGGGGTCCGTCTGCGGACTATTGGCGGCGGCCTGGCACGGTTTGCGGGTGGATCGATTTGCCATGATCGAGCCAATTTTCATGCCATCATGGTTTTATGCCATTCCTCACATTCCCGGAGGGGCGTGGGCGTATCGCTACAACCCGATGTCCACGGCAGCTCGGAAGCGGCGTTCGCTATGGGGCAGCCGCTCGGAGGCAATTGCCCATTATAAGGAGAAACCTCTGTTCGAGCGGTGGCAGCCGGGCGTTTTGGAGGATTATCTGGACACCGGCGTTATCGAGCACGATGAATCAGCAAGCCTCGCGTGCGCACCTGAATGGGAGGCCGCGATTTTCGCGTCGCACGGTCATAACCCTTGGAGCGCGCTGCGCGAACTCCATGCACCCGTCTCCATTCTGAAATCAGTGCGAAGAGGGTCGACAGTCTATCCGGTCTGGCGCCTGCGTCGTCACGGACTCGACCCTGATCTGACACAGGCAGGCCATTTGGCTCCGATGGAAGACCCTATCGGGTGCGCTGACTGGGTTCGCGCTCAGGCCGCTGACCTGTTACGGGCTTGAACCTTTCGAAGCCTATGCACGATCCGATACACCAGAAGGATGCCCAGGACACCGCCGTGGACCCATGGCCCCAGCTGATGCCCCTTCACCATGAAGCCATAGTGGAAGACGGCCAGCACCGCGATCGGATAAACGGCGAGGTGCAGGCGCTGCCAGAGATGCGCCCCCAAAGCGCGGATCGAGCTGTTGAACGATGTCAGTGCGAGCGGAACCAGACCGATAACGGCAAACATGCCCAGCGTGATATAGATCCGCTCAACCACATCATTCCACAGCCCTGCAAACATGCCGGGCACGTTGCCCTGCGCAGCAACCAGCAGGTCGAGCCCCATGTATGCCAGCAAGTGCAATAATGCGTACCAGAACGCCGCCAGACCGACACGGCGGCGAATTTTCATGACCGGTGTCCACCGCGTGAGATCGCGGAACGGCGTGATGGCCAGCGACAGAATCAGGATCCTCAGGGCGGTATCGCCCAGAAAACGGTGTGTGGTCTCGATCGGGTTGAAGCCGAGCGCGTGCTCTGCGCCTGTGAGCAGCGCCCACCATTGCCAGCCAAGCCATAAACCAGGCAGGGCAAGCAACCAGAAACTCAGCGGTTTGAGCCAGTCGCGCCCGAACCGTTTGAGGAGGTCGGCTCGTGTTGACATCAATGCTGCTCGATCAGATCCATTCCAGCATACATGGACGCGACCTGGTCCTCATAACCGTTGAACATCTCCGTCTCCCGACGTGCCAGCAGGCCACCGCCGATAATGCGTTCGCTGGACTGGCTCCAACGCGGGTGGGCGCGGTTCGGATTCACATTGGAATAAAATCCGTACTCATTTGGTGCTGACTGGTTCCAGGAAGTCGCGGGCTCTTCAGACGTAAATCGGATTTTCGCGATGGATTTTATGGATTTATAGCCATACTTCCACGGAACAACGAGACGGATCGGTGCTCCGTTCTGCTTGGGCAGAACCTCGCCATAAAGCCCCACAGCCAGGAAGGCGAGTTCGTTGCGAGCTTCATCAAGACGCAAGCCTTCCACATAGGGCCAGTCCAGCACACGCAGGCGAGTGCCACGCATCTCGTTACGGTTGAGATAGGTCTCGAACTGCACATATCGCGCGTCGTTGCTCGGCCGCAATCGCTCTATGATCGATGCCAACGGCACACCGACCCACGGGATCACCATGGACCAGGCTTCAACACAACGCAGGCGGTATACGCGCTCTTCCAGCGCGTCGAAATCAACAAGATCCTGCAAGGCGTATTCGCGGGGTTCATCGGTCAGTCCTGAAACCTCAATGTTCCAGGGTGATGTTGTCATAGCGGACGCATAACGTGCCGGATCGCCCTTATCCAGGCCGAACTCATAGAAATTATTGTAGCCCGTAACGGCTTCGTACGGGGTCAGATCGTCACTGACCTGCCAGTTGGTCTCTTGCGCGGCCAGCGCGCCTTCAGTTGGCATCTGGCGGGCCGAGGCCGATCCCTGGCCACACCCGGCAAGCGCTGTGACGCCAAGGGCACCCGCGGCCTTCATGATTTGACGACGGTTGAGAAAAGCCGGTTTTGGCGTGACCAGCTCGTTGGACAATTGCCAGATTTCATTCTTGCGACGGATCATGATGGCTCCGGTTTGTATCGTGCCTCCAGACATAGCCCGCCAATCTGATTTGTCTTCCCCAACCAACGCGCTCGTGATCGAGAATTCAGCTTTGTGAGATGACGTGATCGTCCGCCGACAGTTGTTTTTTAAAACTCTTCAGTCTTGCCTCGCTGTGTCATTGGCCGGCGCTTGTTGCCATGAAAAGAAGTTCGGGATGAGTGACGGAGAATTCGGACACCGCCTTGGGGAAGACCGCACAACAGGTGTTCTGATCCAGGAAATTTGGGGCAAGACGACGCCTGAGGGGTTGGGAGAAGCCGCTGCCGCCCTGGGCGAGGCGTGCATACGGCTCCGTTCGACACGCATCCTGATGCTCGTTTCCCGGAGTGACGCCCAATTCACACCGGCCCAGTTCATCTCCATGTTCGAGGCGTTCATGACCGCATTTCCGAGCGTTCGCCGGATCGCCTACGTTCTCGACGTGTCATCCCATGATACCGAACAAATGCTTCTGGGAACGCTCGCCTGGCGACATCAGATCAAAGTGGGTTTCCACGATGATGAGAAAGCCGCTCTGGCCTGGTTGGGTCGAGGCTAGATCAGTCTCCTCGAGAAACAATTTGGCAGGGAATCATGTCTTCATGCTGCCCGCCGAGGGGGTTGCCATGGGGCCAAGAACTCAGCTCTGCATGGCCGTGATGACCGCAGCGGCGTTGTCATGCGCCGCTTAAGGCCAGGATTTCTGGCACGCCGAAAACATACAGATCCTGCGCGGTGAAGACTACGAGCTTGGATCAACTGATCGCACGATCATCACAGTTGAACACGCCAGTCGCTGGTCCGGAGGCGATTTCTTCCTGTTCACCGATTTTTTGTTCAACGAAGATGGCAGCATCGGCGCATACGGCGAAATCACGCCGCGTTTCTCGTTTGAGAATCTGTTTGATATCGATTTCGGCGACGGCCTGGTGCGTGACGTCTATTTCACCCTGAATTACGAACGCGGGGAGCAGGGGCTGGAGCGTTATCTGGGAGGAATTTCAGCGGATCTAGATCTGCCAGGTTTCGTCTTTTTCAAGGTGATGGCCCTGCACCGGGATGATCCGGCACGGCCTGGCAGCACCGAACAGCTGACGCTGGCCTGGAACGGCCCGGTGATGATCGGCAATACACGCCTCTTGTTCGAAGGCTTCTCTGACCTGGCTGGCGCAGAGAGCACCGGCGTGGCCAATACGCTGATTGTGCCACGAGTGCTGGTCAATCTGGGCTCGCTGAGCGGGGAGCCAGGAAATCTCTGGGCCGGAATTGAATGGCAGTACTGGGACAACAAGTTCGGTGTGGATGGTGTGACCGAAAGCGTTGTGCAGCTGCAACTGAAATGGGTTCCCGACTGGGGTTAGTGGCGGAGGGGGAGGGATTCGAACCCCCGGAACCTCTCGGCTCAACGGTTTTCAAGACCGCCGCAATCGACCACTCTGCCACCCCTCCGATAGCCCCAATTACCCGGCTTTCGGTGCGAATGGCAACTATCTTGATGCAGCTTACGGAGCTTTCACCATTTCGGCGATATTCTCCGGTTAGAATGACGTCTTCCAGATACGGGATGGTATGTCTTGCGTGCGCTGAGAGTTTTTCTGGTTCTGGCCTGCACCGTTATGGCGGCGGCCTGTTCTTCCACACCGAGCAATCTGCGGTCTTTTGACAGCAGTGGCGAACGCCTTGCGAGACCTCTTTCCAGGACTGAAACACGATCCCTGATCGCACGCTCCAGCGCTCACCAGAAAGTCGGCAACCCCTATGTCGTCGCAGGTGAGCGCTATGTCCCTCGCCGGGATGATGACTATGACGAGATTGGCATCGGCTCCTGGTATGGCCCAACCTTCCACGGCCGAGCGACCGCCAATGGTGAGGTTTTTGACCAGCATCTGATGACCGCTGCGCACACAACGCTGCCGATCCCCTCGATCGCCGAAGTGACCAATCTTGAAAATGGCCGCAGCGTTATCGTGCGCATCAATGACCGGGGTCCGTTTGTTGATGATCGCATAATCGATCTGTCACGCGCTGCCGCGGAAGAACTGGATTATCGCTCACGTGGTCTGGCCCGCGTCCGTGTTCGTTATCTTGGTCCCGCTCATGCAGGCGCGGAACCTCCTGCGCGTACGCATTCTTCCAATGGTGAGCCGGCGCAGGCTGTCCCAACACGGGCACCAACACCGGCTCCGGCTCATGCGGCAACGGCTGCATCTCAACAGTCGCAGATTGCCGGGCAGGGGCGTTTCACCGTTCAGCTCGGTGCTTTTGGCATGCGGGCGAATGCGGAAAATCTTCGCGCCCGTGTCGCCGATCTCGGGGATGCCTGGGTTGAAGAAACCCACGGCAATGGGCGCACGCTTTATCGTGTGTATCTGGGGCGTTGGGCGAGTGAACAGGCCGCCGTCGATGCGGCACGTCAGCTCAGTTCCTACGGGATATACGACAGCCGCATCGTTACCATCGGCTGACAATTCACGAAAATGCCCTGTTTGAACGCTGGACCTGACCGGGTCCACACGCTTGAATGCGCTTCACGTCAGTCATCCACGAATCGTCGAAGGAGCGTCCAAGTTGCGCGCCATTCTCGCATCCCTGCTTCTCCTGAGCACACCGATCAGCGCTGTTGTTGCCCAGGATCAGTACCAGACCGAAGCCACCCACGCGGTGATCATGGACTTCGATACGGGTGAAATCCTGTTTGATCGCAATGGCGATGTTGCCATGCCGCCGGCCTCGATGTCCAAGCTGATGACGGTCCTGATGACGCTGGAGGCCATTCGCGATGGTCAATTGAGCCTTGATGACGAACTCCCGGTCTCCGAAAATGCCTGGCGCCGGGGCGGGGCTGCTTCAGGCAGTTCCACGATGTTTCTGGAAGTGAATTCACGCGCGCGGGTCGAGGACTTGCTGCGCGGGATCATCATCCAGTCCGGCAATGACGCCTGTATCGTTATCGCCGAAGCCCTCGGCGGTTCCGAAGAGGCGTTCGCGGAAATGATGACGGACAGGGCACGCGAACTGGGTCTGGAGAGCGCAAGCTTCGCCAATGCCACCGGCTGGCCGCATCCCGACCACCGCATCAGCGCTGCGGACCTGGCGGAACTCGCTCGCATCATCATAGCGGATCACCCGGAACTCTACTCCCTCTGGGCTGAGCGCGAGTTCACCTACAACGGTATCCGTCAGTACAATCGCAATCCGCTTCTGGGTGTCTTTTCCGGGGCCGATGGCCTGAAAACCGGACACACCGAGGAAAGCGGCTACGGCCTTGTCGGCACGGCTGAACGCGACGGAGTGCGCCGGATCATTGTGTTCAATGGCATGGGCTCCAACACCGACCGCGCCAATGAAGCCGAACGCATGATGCGCGCAGCAATCAATGACTATGCCCTTTATGACCTGTTCGCCGCCGGAGATGCGCTTGAGGCTCAGGCTGAAGTCTTCATGGGCGAAGCTGAAACCGTGCGTCTGGAAGTCGCCGAGGATGTTCAGCTCGCGCTGCATCGGCGCGCTCGTCGCAACATGACTGTTTCCGTGGCCTTCGATGGTCCGATCCCGGCCCCCATCAGCGCAGGCGACGAAATTGGCCGCGTCATCGTCGAGGTCCCTGGCCAGGAAGATCGGGAGTTTCCGGTTGTCGCGTCCGAGGATGTTGCCCAGAAAGGTCTGATGGGCCGTATCGGCGCTGCGATTGCGCACATGATCCGCGGGAACTGACGTGGCCGGCAAATTCATCTCGCTTGAGGGCGGTGAGGGGGCTGGCAAGACCACCCTCATCCGCAAGCTTAAAACCCACCTGGAAAACCAGGGCCTGGAAGTGATCATCACGCGTGAGCCCGGAGGTACGCCAGGCGCAGAAGATTTGCGTGATATCCTGCTCACCGGCCAGACGGATCGCTGGTCGCCCGTAACCGAAGCCCTTTTGATGTATGCAGCGCGGGTCGATCATGTCGAGCGCCTGATCCAGCCTGCACTGGCGCGGGGTGCCTGGGTAATCTCGGACCGATTTTCAGACAGTACTCTGGCCTATCAGGGGGCTGCGGGCGGGGTTGATATCGCGCGTATTCGCCAGTTGCACACTGTCGCGCTCGAGGATTTCTATCCTGACCTGACGTTTATTCTCGACCTGGATCCGCTGGTCGGCCTGCGCCGTACGGTGGAGCGCGGAGAAGATCCGACCCGGTTCGAAATGCACGAGACCGACTTCCACACTCGTCTGCGTGACGCCTTCCTGCGCATCGCCGGTGACGAGCCGGATCGTTGTGTTGTTCTCGACGCTTCCATGGCGCCCGACGCAGTATATGAGGCTGCTCTCGAGATCATGGCAGACAAGCTGGGTGCAAACGCGTGAGCCTGACCGATCCGGATATCGCTTCGGATCAAGAAGCCGGCTGCTTGCCGCCTCGCGAACGTTATGACCTCCTTGGGCATCTGGACGCCGAAAGGGCATTCCAGACAGCCTGGGAAAGCGGCCGCCTGCACCACGCCTGGCTGATTTCGGGGCCTAAGGGAATCGGCAAGGCCACCCTTGCCTGGCGCATGGCGCGCAGGGTTCTCGGCGCGGCGCCGGACACTGAATATGGCATACTGGGTTCCAGTCCGCGCGACCCGGCCAGTCAGCTGCTTGAGGCCGGGGCCAATCCGGACCTGTTGATGCTGCGTCGTCCCTGGGATGACAAACGCAAGCGCTGGCGTGCAGAGATCACGGTCGATGAGGCACGCAAGGCTCCGAGCTTTTTCGAGAAAAGCGCTGGCGCGGGCGGTTGGCGTGTGTGTATCGTTGACAGCGCGGATGACATGAATCGCAATGCTGCCAATGCCTTGCTGAAGACACTTGAAGAGCCACCCAAGCGCGGCATCCTCATTCTCATCTCACATTCACCAGGCCGCCTTCCCGCCACCATTCGGTCGCGTTGTCGCAAGCTTGTGCTGCGCGCTCCTGAGCCCACAGCCGTCTGCCGGTGGCTGAGCGAACGTAATGGAGTGCCCTCTGAGGCCTCTTTGGATCAGTTGGTTGATTATGCGGGCGCGTCTCCCGGGCGAGCACTGGCGCTTGCGATCGGCGATGGCGCCAGTCTTATCCAGGACGTCGACGCCCTGGTGAAGCGCGGAAAGTCCCTGAGCGATCAGGATGCCCGCCGTATTGCCGACCGTGTCACCGGCAAGGGCCGCGAAGATCAGCTCGCCGTCTTTTATGAAGCGCTGGCCCGGGCCTATCAGGCCCAGGCGCTCCAGTGCGCCACCGATGGCAGGGACCCCAAGGGCTGGATCAAGGCCTGGGCGGATATCGCCAAGCTTGTCCGCGATGCGGAAGCGCTCTATCTCGACCCGAAACAGACGGTGCTTCAGGCACTGTCGCTGACACGCACCGCCGCGACCACATCCTGATCATCCGGATAGCTAAGACATGCTGGTAGATAGTCACGTCAATCTGCACGGTGAGCAATTCGCCGACGACCTCGACGAGGTCATCTCTCGCGCCCGTGCAGCGGGCGTGAAGCGAATGCTCACGATCTGCTGCCAATTGTCTGACTTTCCAGTAGTTTCTGTGATTGCCGAAAGGCATGATGACATCTGGTGCACGATCGGAGCGCATCCGCATCATGCCAAGGACCGACCAGACATCACCGCAGAGGAACTGGTTGAAATCGCTCAGCACCCTCGTGTTGCAGGTATTGGTGAAACCGGCCTGGATCTGCATTACGGGTACAGTCCGATCGAGCAACAGGTCCAAAGCTTCAGGGCACATGTCGAGGCGGCTCGCCGCACCGGCTTGCCGCTGATCATCCATACCCGCGAAGCCGATGATTTGATGGGCGACATCCTGGAGGAAGAGATGGGGAAGGGGGCGTTTCGCCCGCTGATGCACTGCTATACCAGTGGCCCTGAGCTCGCCAGACGTGCTGCAAAACTCGGCGCTTACTTCGCGGCGTCCGGCATCATCACTTTCAAGAAAGCCGATGATGTTCGCGCGGTTTTCAAGGACATTGTGCCGGATGATCGCGTGATTGTTGAAACAGATTGCCCGTATCTCGCGCCGGTTCCGCATCGTGGCAAGCGGTGTGAGCCGAGCTTTCTTCCTGCCGTCGCCGCCAAACTCGGTGAGATCAAGGGCTGGGACGAAACCGAAGCCGCGCAGAAGACCTCCGACGCCTTTTTCCAACTGTTTGACACGGTCAGCCGGCCATGAGCGGTATCACGCGCCTGACATTGCTCGGAACAGGCTCTTCGGGAGGAGTACCGCGCGCAAATGGTGACTGGGGCGATTGCGACCCGGCCAATCCACGCAACAGACGTCGTCGTTGTTCGGCATTGCTGGAACGCGCCAAGAGTGTCGAGGACCTCGATGCCGGCGAAGACGTCACGCGTATCGTGATCGACACGTCTCCCGATTTTCGCGAACAGATGATCTCGGCTGGTGTCAGACGCCTGGACGGCGTGCTGCTGACGCATGAACACGCAGACCAAACGCACGGCATTGATGATGTGCGTGCCTTCGCGCTGTTGCAGCGCAAACGCATTCCGGTATGGATGGATGCGCGTACGGCGGAAATAATGTTGTCGCGTTTCAGCTACACCTTCGTGGCGCCCGAGAACTCCATCTATCCGCCGATCCTGGATGCACGCAGCGAGCTCACACCTCTAGAGGCGATCACGATCGACGGACCAGGTGGTCAGTTGATCATCACACCGTTTAACCAGGAACACGGTCCAATCAACTCGCTGGGCTTTCTGTGTGATGGCCTCGCGTATTCTGCTGACATCAATGCATTGCCGGCCAACAGCGCAGCGTTACTGCAGGACGTGGATTGCTGGGCGGTCGACGCGCTGCGTGAGGAAGCGCATCCGACTCATTTCTCTGTAAGTGAAGCTCTGAATGCTGTTGAAGCGGTGGGCGCAGTCCAGGCCGTTCTGACAAACCTTCACATCACGCTGGACTATCAAGCGCTGTCATCGCGTCTGCCCAAGGGCGTTCATGTTGCGTATGACGGTCTGCGCATCACGAAGTGTGCTGATGCGGTTGCGGTTGTATAGCCAGCTCAAATCAACATCGTATTTCTCATAATATTGATTATGCGCTTACTTGGGATAGGTGTCGCTATCGCTCCGCACACAGAATCTGCTCATCTTGGCGCCCAGCCTTTCAGCGAGCAAACACATGTCCGACACTCCACTCCAGCCAATGTCCGAACTATTGGCGATTATGGCCCACCTGCGTGATCCTCACACCGGATGTCCGTGGGATGTTGAACAGGATTTCAGCACGATTGCGCCCTATACGATCGAGGAAGCCTATGAGGTTGCCGACGCGATCGAGCGGAAGGACATGCCGGACCTGCAGGATGAGCTTGGCGACCTCCTTCTGCAGGTCGTGTTCCACGCCCAGATGGCCAAGGAGGCTGGCCTGTTTGACTTTGATGATGTGTGCCGGTCGATCAATGACAAGATGATCCGTCGCCATCCACATGTGTTTGGCAATGCGAGTGAGCGGGATACGGATGCCCAGAACCAGGCCTGGGAAGAACAAAAAGCACTGGAACGCAAACAGAAGGACAAGGGCGAAAGCCTGCTGGATGATGTCCCCGTCGCCCTGCCCGCATTGAAGCGCGCACAGAAGCTCCAGAAACGTGCCGCCACCGTCGGGTTTGACTGGCCGGATGCCGATCGTGTGCTTGAAAAAGTGCACGAGGAAATCGGCGAAGTGAGCGATGCAATGATGCATAACGACCAGTCGGCGATAGATGAAGAGGTGGGCGATTTAATATTTGTTTGCACAAACTTAGGACGAAAACTGAAAGTAGATGTTGAGTCCGCAACCCGCTCAGCAAACGCCAAGTTCGAACGCCGATTCAGGCATATCGAAATAACCCTGGAGGCGCAGAAACGCACCACCAGCGAGGCGTCGTTGGAAGAGATGGAAGCCTTGTGGGACGAAGCCAAGCGGATTGAAAAACATTCCGCCTAGTATTCCTCTTTCGGCAATGGTGCTGCCAAGTGCGGATATTGTGCGCGGAAGCGTCCTGCATTGACGTCGGAGAGCTTGTAGCGTCCCGTCACTGCACCGGTCTCCATATCGGTGTCTTGGCTGATCACATCGGCATTGGCCATAAGCCAGGCCAACGCACGTCCCTCGACAGGTGGCAGGACGAGCTCCATCACCTCACCGCGTTCAGCCAGCGTGCTCTCAATTGCACCGAGCAGGACATCAATGCGCTCACCGGTGTGGGCTGACACAGCCAGTTTGACGATGCATTCCGCCTTGCGATTGGACAGCAGGCAGTCGAGCTCCAGATCCTCCAGCGGCTCTTCATCGAGCATGTCGATCTTGTTCCAGGCTTCGATCTCGAGCTGGTCATGTGCCTTGCCGGCCTCGATCTGGTCGAGAACCGCGTTCACATCCGCCACACGGCCCTGCATGTCAGGATCCGAAGCGTCGGTCACATGGATAATGAGATCAGCTTCCTTGACCTCCTCGAGCGTCGCTCGAAAAGCCGCGATCAGCTCGGTCGGAAGATCGGTGATGAAACCCACCGTGTCGGACAACAGGATCTCGAGCCCGCCGGGCAGATTCACCTTGCGCACCGTCGGATCCAGCGTGGCAAAGGGCATGTCCTTGGCAAACACCCCTGCCCCTGTCAGCCGGTTGAACAGCGTCGATTTGCCAGCATTTGTGTATCCGACCAGCGCGACGGTCGGGAACGGCACATCGTCGCGTGTCTTGCGGTGAAGGCCACGCGTCCGGCGCACCTCGTCGAGCTGACGTCGAAGCTTGGCCATCTTGTCTGCGAGAAGCCGGCGATCAGTCTCGATCTGGGTTTCACCGGGACCGGCCAGGAAGCCCCGACCACCACGCTGGCGTTCCAGGTGAGTCCAGGTTCTCACAAGCCGTGATCGTTCATAGGCCAGCCGCGCCAGTTCGACCTGAAGCACGCCCTCCTTGGTGCGCGCCCGTTTTGCAAAAATCTCGAGGATAAGACCGGTCCGGTCGATTACCTTGACCTTCCAGACCTTTTCGAGATTGCGCTGCTGTAGAGGCGAGAGCGCGGCATCAACAACGGCGACGTCGGATTCGGTCTCTTTCAGCTTGTCGCTGATCTCCTCGACCTTGCCCTTGCCAAAATACAGGCCCGCCTCGATCCGCCGCAGCGAAACGAGATAACCATCCACCAATTCCATATCCAGGGCTTCGGCCAGGCCGGAGGCTTCCTCCAGGCGTGCATCTGCACGATCGGCACGATCTCTTTCGTACGGATGGATGACTGTGGCTCGAATTACCGGTTGTTCGCGTTCAATCAATCCGCGATATCCGCTGTCTCAGGTGAAGTCGGTTCGGCCTCAAGGCCTTCCTTCTCCTGATCAAACAGCTGGACCGCCTGTGCCGGCATGATGGTCGAGATCGCGTGCTTGTAGACAAGTTGCGAGAGCCCGTCCCGGCGAAGCAGGACACAGAAATTATCAAACCAGGTCACAACGCCCTGAAGTTTGACACCGTTTACCAGGAAAATGGTGAGCGGTGTCTTGGACTTTCGCACCGCGTTCAGGAAAACGTCCTGCAGGTTTTGTTTTTTATCTTGAGACATGTTTGCTCCGCGTGCGCCGCTTTTCCAGCGATTCGTAATTAACCGTATACAGGGCTGGGCCCTTCCTGCAACCGTCTCATTTTAAAAAGAAACGTGTCTTTTGCTTACTGTGCCCTCAAATACTCATCTCGCAGCGAGAGTGAAAGCGATCCCGGGGCGCCATTTCCGATCATCTTGTCGTCAATCTGAACCACCGGCATGACGAAACTGCTGGCGGAGGTGATGAAGGCCTCGCGCGCAGATTTTGCTTCGGCTGGCGTAAAAGCGCGTTCTATCAGTGGGATAGACATTGCGTTGGCGACCGCGACGACTGTTTTGCGGGTAATCCCATGCAGAATATGATTATCCAACGGCCGCGTTACCAGCGCGCCGTCTGCATTGACGATCCAGGCTGTCGTTGAACTGCCTTCTGTCACTAGCCCGGCCTTATCCACAAGCCAAGCCTCGTAGGCCCCCTCTTCGCGCGCCGCCTGTTTGGCAAGCACATTGGCCAACAGGTTGACGGACTTGATGTCACATCGGTCCCAGCGTTCATCCTCATGGGTAATGACACGCACCCCCTGCTCGGCACGCCTGCCAGCTGCCGAGAAGCTGAAACGCTTGGCCGTCAGCACGATAGTGGGCGGAGTATTGGTCGCTGGAAAGGCGTGATCGCGTGGGGCAACACCGCGCGAGATCTGCAGGTAGACCAGTCCTTCACGGATCCGATTTCGACGCAGGAGCTCGTGAATGGTGACCTGCATAGCAGACTGGGAACGTTCGAACCGGATGTCGAGCTGGTCCAGCGAGCGGTAGAGCCGCTCGAAATGCCCCTGCTCATCCAGCAAATGCCCGTCCCGCACACTCCACACCTCGTAGACAGCGTCGCCGAACTGGAAGCCGCGATCCTCGATATGCACGCTGGCTGCGCGATGGGGCACAAAAGCGGAATTGACATAGGCATAACGCGACATGCGACTTATCTCCGGATGAAAACCGCCCACACAGCGGTCAGGGCGGCGATGACTTCCAGACGCCCCAAAATCATGACTGGAATAAGGAAGCTGCGGGCGTTTTCACTCATCTCGGTCCAGGCCAGCGGTTCCCCGGTGATCTGGTCCAGCAAGGGGCCGGCGTTGGAAAGAGCTGAGGCGGTCGCGATGAAACTCACCTCGAAACTACTTCCAAAGAGCGTAATCAAGAAAGCGCCCGTACCCAGTACGGCAGCAAATGCCAGTACATAGGACCAGACTGCGATCAACGACCTGTCCTTGGTTACCCGCCCCCGGAAGGATACAGGCATGACGCTGGATGGATCAGCGAGCACAGCCAGTTCCGCTCCCATACGCTTCCACAACATCAAGACCCGGGTGACTTTTACGCCACCGGTCGTGGACGCGGCGGCACCACCAATCAGGACAATGAACGCACCGACCAGCCCGACTGGAAGCACATCATCCCCGATTTGATACCCCGACGTTGACACCAGAAAGACCGCGTTGGCGACATGCTCGACTAGCCCCTCGCCCGTCGCGACAAAGAAGATCAAAGTCGTACCGACAACAAGAGCCAGAATGCCGGCAAGATCGGGATCCTGGAAGCTGGTGCGGTCGCGAAGCGCGTCCCAGAACAGTGACACGTTCAGACTGCCGAACAGGCACGCCAGAACGACCCAGAAGCCCGTCAGGGAAAGGTTTGAAAACTGGTCACCGTCCAGAACAGGCATTACGCCGGACGTTGAAATCCCGCCCATGGCCAGAACGCCAGCTTGGAAAAGATCATTCCCGGCGAACATCAATCCGACCATGATCAGCCCGGTCAACAAGGCATAAATCAAGGCGATGCGTCGGGCTGCGACACCCAGGTGGGAAAACACATTGTCCGGGCGAATGGTTAGCAGAGCGGAGCGCCGGATGGCTGGCAAGTCCTTGTCCAAGGCTGCAAATACAGCAGCAGCCAGAACCAGGGTTGAGTAACCTCCGGTCCAGGCCAGAAGTGCTCGCCAAAGGACAAAAACCCGTGGCAGGTCCTCTGCGTTCGCGAGCCTGGCTCCGGTTGTCGTCAACGCTGAATAGGCTTCAAAAACTGCATCCGGGAACGTGAAATATCCTGATAAATACAACGGGATGGCGGCAAACGCTGGCGTGATTGACCAGGCGATGAGCGCTAGCAAGACAGCATCCATGGCCGTCGCCGTCATCGTCATTCCGCGCGTTGCCGTCAACATCAGCAGGCCGGGTATCCCGCACACAGCAGCACTCGCCAGGAACAGCGGCGCCAAGTGAGATTCCCCCAACGCTCCGGACAGCAAACCGGTAAGCACGGCTACGATCGCCAGCAGCGACCACAATCCACCGAGCGGACGGAGGAGAGCGCTCGGCCCCATGCCTAGAAGAACTCGAGGCTGACGCGGAAGAGGTGTTCGACTTCGGAAATGATCGCCGTATTGCAGAACAGCAGCACGCGATCATTCTCACGAACCCGTCCACCATCGCCGGGCAACATGACCTTGTCCCCCCGAACAACAGCGCCCAGCGCCACGCCATTGGGAAGGTCCAGCTCGTCAATCTCACGCCCGATCAGTGGCGAGGTCGCGAGGGCCACGCCCTCAAGCGCCTCTGCCTGGCCGCCGCCAAGCGTTTGAAGACCGGTAATACGACCGCGGCGGATATGCTGGAGAATAGTCGAAACAGTTGTTGCGCGCGGATCAATAAGAACATCAATGCCCAACGGTTTGCGCATGCTCTCAAAGGAGCGCTCATTGATCAGGCTGATTGCCCGCTGGGCACCCTCACCCTTGGACATGACCGCGGCCAGCATGTTGACCTTGTCGTCATTGGTCACGCACACCGCCAGCTCCGAATTGGCGACACCCGCCTCGGCCAGCATGGCCGGGCTCAGGCCATCGCCATGCAGGACGACGGTCTTCTTGAGGACCTCTGCCGCATGCTCTGCACGCCGCTTGTCGGCCTCGATGAGACGAACTTTCACACCGCCGGCGCGCTCCAGGGCGCGAGCGACATAAAGACCGATATTGCCAGCTCCAATGATGACGACACGGCGGACGATGCCGGTTTCCTGACCGAAGATATCCAGTGCACGGCGCACCTGGGCGCTCTCCGTGACAACATAAACATCATCGCCGGGCAGGATTGGATCGGACGCCTTGGGTATGAACAGCGTCTGCTCGCGCTGCACACCCACAACGGTGACCCGCAAGTCCGGGAAGAGTTCCATCAACTGTTCCGTGGACGAGCCAGCAGCGGGTGAGTTCTCGTCCAGACGCAAGCCAAGCAGTTGCACCCGACCGCCAGCAAAGACACCGGTGTTGAAGGCGCCTGGCGTTTCCATCCGTTGCAGGATCGCGCGCCCGACTTCCAGTTCTGGCGAAATAATCTCGTTAATGGGCAGGTTACCGGTCGTGAACAGGTCTGCCCAGGCTGGTTCCAGATAATTCTGTGCGCGGATACGGGCAATACGCATCGGTGTTTCGAACAGCGAATGCGCCACCTGGCAGGCGATCATGTTGGTTTCATCGGAGTGGGTTACAGCGACGATCAGGTCGGCTTCCCCTGCCCCTGCGCGCTCCAGCACGTCGGGGTGGGAGCCATGCCCCACGACACCGCGCACGTCCAGATCCGTCACGATATTGTCGATCAGTTCGGTCGACCAGTCGACCACTGTGACCGCATTGCCCTCCTGGGCAAGCGCTCTGGCGATACCGAAACCAACTTGACCCGCACCGCAGACAATGGCTCTCATGACGCTGTTCCTAGCTCGTCGTTGCCGAGTCGCGCTGAGGACCACCCACGCCGAGCGATTTCAGCTTGCGATGCAGCGCGGAACGTTCCATGCCGATAAATGCGGCCGTCTTGGAGATATTACCACCAAACCGGTCGATCTGCGTCTTCAGATACTCACGCTCGAAGCTCTCGCGTGCTTCACGCAATGACAGGGCGATCATCTTCTCGGAATCAAAACCACCTTCCTGGGTGTCGCGCGCAACGACCTCGGATGGCAGCGCGGCCAGGGTGATGGCCTCATCAACGGGACCGGTGGCAAGGATCAGAAGCCGTTCAACATTATTCCTCAGCTGACGAACATTGCCGGGCCAGCTGTGTGCCTGCAGTGCGGCCATCACATCCTCGCCGAAAACGCGACGTGGCAGGCCGGCATTCACTGTCAGGCTCTCCTGGAAATGTTCGACCAGGGACGGAATGTCCGCTCGACGTTCTGCGAGCGCCGGAACGGCAATCGGGACGACAGCCAGGCGGTGGTAGAGATCTTCACGGAACTCACCGGAATCAATGCTTGCGTGAAGATCTCGCGACGAGCTCGAAATGACACGTACATCCACCGAGACGTCAGCCGTGCCGCCGATGCGGCGGAAGCGTTGTTCTACCAGCAGCCGCAGCAACTTGGTCTGGGTTTCGCGCGGCATGTCGCCAATCTCGTCGAGATAGAGCGTGCCCCCGTGGGCCCGTTCCAGGAGACCAACATGCTTGATCGATCCATCATCATTTTCACGACCGAATAGTTCTTCCTCGAAGGATTCCGGTGCGATACCCGGTGCGCTCACTGCGATGAAATCGCCGCCGCCACGTGGCGAACCGTCATGGATCTGGCGGGCGACCAACTCCTTGCCGGCGCCGGACGGGCCCTTGATCATTACGCGACTATTTGTCGGGCTGACCCGTTCGACCAATTGCCGGACCTGGATGATACCCGGCGAGTTGCCGATCAGGGTCGACTGAACTTCGGTGCGTGCCCTCAGCTCTGCATTTTCCTGTCTCAGGCGACTGTTTTCGAGCGCCCGGGTCACCGTCAGCAACAATTTGTCCGACTTGAAAGGCTTCTCCAGGAAGTCATAGGCACCCTTTCGGATCGCGCCGACGGCGGTTTCGATCGTGCCATGGCCGGAAATCACAATCACCGGCAGGTTTTCGTCAATCCGCTTGAATTCCTCGAGCAGTTCAAGCCCGTCCAGACGGCTGCCCTGAAGCCAGACATCAAGGATAATGAGCGAAGGCTTGCGGGCCTGTATCGCGGCCAGCGCCCCATCGGCATCCGCTGCCTCGCGCGGTGCATATCCATCATCTTCAAGCAATCCGCCAATGAGTTCGCGGATATCTGCTTCGTCATCCACGATCAGGATGTCACGTGCCATGAATCAAGCCTCCTGTGCGTTTTCAAGCACGGTTTCACTCTCTCCCGCGAGCGGGAAAACCAGTCTGACAACAGCCCCATGACCTTCCGCAGGCACGTCCAGTTCAAGACGTCCCTTGTGGTCCTCCATGACACGCTTGACGATGGCAAGGCCGAGACCGGTGCCTTTCTCGCGCGTTGTCATATAGGGTTCGGTCAGGCGTTCCCGGTTCGAAACCGGCCAGCCCAGACCATTGTCTTGCACTTCGATCACCGCATAACCGTGTTCGGCGCGAAGGTCTGCCTTGATGATGCCAGGTTTAGCGCCGCCAAGTTCACTCTCCATACGAGAAGAGACACTCTCCGCGGCATTCTTGAGGATATTGGCAAGGGCCTGGCTGGACAGCCGCGCATCACACAGCGCGAGCATCTTGTCGTCGGACGCCTCGAAAACGACGTCCAGATTGGGTGACGCGACCCGTTGAGCGAACACAGCGGCTTGCGTCATTTCCCGCATCTCCACAGGCTCGATATTAGGCTGTGGCATTCGCGCGAATGAAGAGAATTCGTCGACCATTCGGCCGATATCGCTGACTTGTCGAACGATCGTGTCGGTACACCGGTCGAAGATCTCGACATCCGTCTGGATCTCCTTGCGATATTTCCGCTTGATACGTTCCGCAGACAGCTGGATCGGGGTCAGCGGGTTCTTGATCTCGTGTGCAATGCGTCGTGCGACATCGCGCCAGGCAGCGTTGCGCTGGGCCGCGACCAGACGGGTCACATCGTCGAAGGTGACGATAAGGCCAGCCTCTTCGTCCATCGCCGCCCGGACGGACAGGCTGCGCACCTGGTCATCCTCCGCTCCGATATCAATCTGGGCCTCTGCGATTAGGCCGGGGCGACGTCGTGCCTCCTGAATGATCTCGAAAAGTTCCGGCGATACTGATTCAACATTGATCCCGATCAGATCATCCGTGCCCGGGCTCAGCAGGCCGACGGCGGATCGATTGACCAGGGTAATCCGGTCCTGGCTGTCCACGCCCATCACCCCGGCGCTAACGCCGGCAAGAACGGCTTCGGTAAAGGCGCGGCGCTGTTCGGACTCTGCATGGGATTCTATGAGTTCGCGGCGCTGGCTGCGCAACTGGCGGGTCATTCGGTTAAAGGCACGGCCCAGAGCAGCAATTTCATCATCCTCACGCCCCATCTGGACCCGGGTATCAAGATCGCCTCGTCTGACACATTCGGCGGCGTAGACCAGGCGCGAAATCGGCGTCACCACGCGGGTCGCTGCAGACAAGGCCAGCCAGATCGAGCCGATAATGATCAGCGCCACAACTTCAGCGTAGAGCATGAAGAAAACCGCACGCGATTCCGCTTCGCGCTCGCGCACGGCGCGAAGGGAACTCGAGGCTTCGAGAATGTCCCGCCAAAGCGACATGTCCAGTTCTCGAACAACATAAAGATAAGCGCCTTCATACCCTTCCAACTTGTGCAACATGCGCATGCCTTCAGCGCTGCTGGGAAGATTGGCCGCCGCTGCAAAATTCGGCCCCGATACACCCAAATCGCCCGCATCCGCGAGTTCATAGAGATTCTGGGTCGGAGGGACGTAAACCTCGCCCGGCCTGAACTCCACTTCAGCCAGACGCGTACCGCGCTCATCAATGATGTAGGCCGCAGCCAGCCGCGACTGTGCAACGGCGTTGGCGAAAACTGTGTTGAACTGGATGCGACTGGAGACGAATTGCTGCGCTGCTCTTTCGCTCTCCACAGCGGTCGCCAGTGCCTGCAAGCGCGACTGGGTAATGCGCGCTTCCTGGTAATAGACTTCTTCAGCCGTCTGGGACGCTGTGTTTACAAAGGCTGTTACCCGCTCTCCAAACCAGTATTCCACACCACGCGTCAGGACCGCGCCCAGAAAGATTGCGGCGAAGATGGCTGGCGCGGCCGCCGCGATTGAAAACAGACCGACAAAACGTAGGTGCAGACGGGGTGCGGGCTCACCGAAACGACGGCCTCGCATGCGGCGACGCACTCGCACAAAGACCACAAGTGCCAGCCCCAGGATCAAGACTGCATTGGCGGAAAGGATCGCCAGCGCAAGCGGATCGCCCGGCTCAATCGCATAGATATCACCCAGAATGGCAACGGCGACGACAACGAGGACTGTTGTCGCAACAACAAAACCAAGACCGAACAGCGCCGCCGAACGTGGCGAGATATTCTTGATCATATTGACAGATTCAGAATCTGACACGGGCAACCCTGAGCTTTAAAACACGCATCTTTACGCCGATGTTGCTCGAAATCAACACTCGTGTTCGTGCTGCCACATGGTTAGCGCAGGCCGAGCTCGGCCATCCGCCGCGCCAGTGTGTTGCGATTGACGCCTATCCGGGCAGCGGCGCGGGACTGATTACCACTCTCGACTTCCAGTGCCTGCAGGATGAGTGCCTTGTCGAGCAGGTCGACACCGTCCTGGCGACTGATGCCATTGGTGTTCATGAAGCGCGCGACTGCAGCGAACGGGTCCCCTTCGGCACGAGATGGCGTGTCACGATCTGCGCGGGAGAGTTCCTCCGTGACACTCTCAACGGAGAGGCTGCCGGACTGGCAGGCCACGGAGAGCCGCGAGAGAACGGCCCGCAACTGGGCTGAATTGCCCGGCCAGTCATGGCCTTGCAGTTGTTCGATGATGGGGGCTGGCAGGACCAGGGGCTCGCGCCCGTCGCGGTGAGCAAATTCAGCCAGAAAAGCCTGGCACAATGCGGGAATATCGTCTCGGCGCTGTCTCAAAGGCGGCAGATCCACACGGCTTTCGCCGAGACGTGCCTGCAGGCGTCCGCTTAGCTCAGTCTGGCCAGGCGTATACGTCGCCACGACCAGCGCCTGCCCGGTATCGAGCCCATCAAGCCCTGCGCCCAGCTGGCGTTCATCCCACTCATCAAGCCGAAGCCAGAGATGGTGGGAAGCGGTCTGACAGGCCTCGAAAATCTCCTTCGGAGCATGCGAAGGCGTCAGAACACGCACCTCGCCCCGGGCAATCCCGCGCGCATCAAAGAGCGTTTCTGCTGCGGTGCGTTTACCTGTCCCGGCTTCCCCCGAAATGAGAACATTGGCCCGGCTGCGCGCCGCCATGCCGATGGCCTTGAAGCTCGGCTGCATCTCTGAAGAGCGGCCGGCCAGCCCCGCTTCGGTCTGGCGCTCCCGAGGCCGGAGTGACTTGCTCGACCTCTTTAGCGCACCGGCCACCGTGTCGCGCAACACCTCCAGGTCGAAAGGTTTTGGGAGATAGTCAAACACCCCCACCTTGGAAGCACCGATTGCGGTTTTCGCCGTGGTCTGCGCGCTCATCGCGATAACGGGCATGCTCGGCGCCAGGCGCTTGAGCATGGGCAGGTGTTCAAACACATTCACACCATCCAGCAGCACATCGGTCAGCAAGAGATCGACACCGCCATCCTGTAACCAGCCGCGCGCTGTCTCGATCGAACCGGTCGCCCGCACTTCATGACCTGTGGAGGACAGGCTGCGCGCCACGATCTTGCGCAGGCTTTCGTCATCTTCGAGCAGGATGATCTTGGCTGGCATCTTATCCTCGGCGATCAGCTGGAAGTTTCAGGTAGAAGGATGTGGCACTGGGCGTTGATTCATAATCCAATCGCCCACCATGCAATTGGGCAATACGGGCGCAGAAGGAGAGTCCGAGCCCCTCACCCGCGGGCTTTGTCGTCACAAAGGGAGTGAACAGCGACCCTCGCAGTTCCGCGGACACGCCCGGCCCGTTGTCGCGTACGGCGATCACCAAAGGCGCCGGTCTCGAACCGTCCGCGCCTCGGTCAAGCGCGTCGTAATAGGTCTCGACACGTATCCGCGGCCTGTCCGTGTCTTCCAGGGCGTCCAGTGCATTCTGCAATAGATTGAGAACGACCTGCTGCAGCAGGAGAACATCACCGCGACCCTGGGGCAGAGACGGATCGAACTGCTCGATGATCAGGTCGTCAGCCAGACTGCTGGAACGCGCCAATCGCTCGAAAGCCTCGACACAGACACGGTTCAGATTGACCGGTTCGTCTGCCTGCAGCTCAACATCCCCGATACTGCTCCAGCGATTGGCAAGGCTGGTGATGCGGTCAACGTCCTCGATGATGGTCTGGGGAAGATCGCGATCCTCACCGGACACACTCGGTTCAAGCAATTGCGCTGCGCCTCGGATACTCGCCAGCGGATTTTTAAGCTCATGGGCCAGCATCTTGCCAAAACCCAGTGCGGCCTGGTGTTCCTGGCGGCGCGGAGCGGGAGCGGGAAGAACGCATAAAGTTGTCGCGCCGACCTCGTGATCATAACTCGCACTCAGATCATACTGGGCGCCGGCAATCTCCACTTCGCGGAGGATCACCGACTGCCCGGTATCAATAGCCTGGAAAACAGGGTCCGCGATACGTGAGTAGGCGGGGTGAATTGCGTCCAGACCACGCTTGGAGAGTTTCCTGGAGGAGACTCCCAACCATTCCTGTCCCGCCGTGTTCAGCCAGAGCACGCGCTTGAGATCATCAAAGACGATCAGCGGAAAGGGCAAGACCTCGGCGGCTAGCTGGGCAGGATGATCGAGCGTGTGCTGGGTCATGCGGCCACGGCCTGCTCCGGCTCTTCAAGCCCTGCAAGACACGCCTCGACTTCTGCCGGGTCGAAGCTTTGGCACAGAATGTTCTTGAGGGCTCGACGTGAATCTTCGGCAGCGCGACGATATTCGACATCAACAAAGGAAGAGAAATGTTTGCGCATCATGCGAGTACCCAGCGCTTCGCCATAGAAATCTAGCGCCTCCCGGAACTGTTCACTCAGCGCGGAACATTTCTCGTCCCAGCTTACCGCAAGAGGCCTTCCCAGCATTTCAGCACCGATCTGCCCAACCAGCCAAGGCAGACCCTGGGCCGCCCGTCCGATCATCACAGCGTCGGCACCGGATTGCTTCATAGCTTCACGAGCGTCGTGCAGTGAACAGATATCACCGTTGACGACCAGCGGAATATCAATCGCGTCACGCACCGGCCGAACAGCCGCCCAATCCGCTTCACCCTTGTAGAATTGCTGGCGAGTACGGCCGTGCACCGTAACCAGCTGGATCCCGGCATTTTGCGCGCGCAGGGCCAACTCGGCTGCATTCAGGCTGGCATGGTCCCATCCAAGACGCATTTTCAATGTCACCGGCAAGGTTGTGGCCGTCACCGTCGCCTCAATGAGGGTCATCGCATGATCGAGATCACGCATCAGGGCCGAGCCAGACAATCCTTTCGTCACCTGGCGCGCAGGACAGCCCATGTTGATGTCAACGATATCAGCGCCTGCGTCTTCAGCGATCTTCGCACCTTCCGCCATCCAGTGGGCTTCTCGACCTGCAAGCTGGATGATGCGTGGATTTAGACTGGCATCGCTGGCCGCCTTGCGCACCATGTCACGGCGACCGGCGGCCAGGGCGTCGCTAGCCACCATTTCAGACACGACGGCTCCTGCACCAAAAGCCTGGGCCTGACGACGGAAAGGCAGATCCGTCACGCCGGACATCGGAGCCAGGATTGCTGGCACGTCGATCACATGTTTGCCGACTGAAAAGCTCATGTTAGGTGACAGCCTCTTTCGCGCTCGCGTCGCGATAACGCTAACGATTTTGCTGCACTGCGGCAATGCACGGGACTGTCACATGAAAACTGCCGCCATTCTGGTCGCTGCCGGACGGGGAGAACGCGCCGGTAGCGGTGTGCCCAAACAATATCGGCAACTGGCAGGAAAAACCGTGCTTGAACGGACGCTTGAGGTGTTTTCTGCGCACCCGGACATTGGCCCAATAGTCGTTGTGATCAATCCTGCCGACCAAGGCTTCTATGCCTCGATCCAGGGTGACCACCGATATGTACCGGGTGGTGCAACACGCACAGCCTCGGTGCTGGCTGGTCTGGCGACACTGGAATCAGAGGCGCCCGATAAAATTCTCATCCATGACGCAGCCCGGCCGTTCGTCAGCCACGAAATCATATCCTCCGTGATCACGGCTCTGGAGGACACCCCGGCTGCCCTGCCGGTTCTGCCCCTGGCCGATGCCATTCTTGCGCATGAACATGGCGTCATGCAGGCCAGTGTTGACCGGGATCAACTGCGTGCCGCCCAGACACCGCAAGGCTTTCACTATGGCGCACTGATGAACGCCTACAAGGCACATGGTGATGGCGCGGCGCATGACGATGCCTCAGTCGCGCTCGCCGCGGGATTGAAGGTCACGCTGGTTGACGGCAGCTCGGATAATTTCAAACTGACCACACCGGCCGATTTCGAACGCGCCAAGACGATGCTTGGGAAACCAGACATGACCTATGTAACCGGCCAGGGATTTGATGTGCATCGCCTGGAAGCATCCGATCACATGTATCTGTGCGGTGTACGGCTTGATCAGGAGTTCGGCCTGGTTGGGCATTCCGATGCTGATGTCGGGCTGCATGCTCTGACCGACGCCATTCTTGGCGCTGCAGGCGAAGGTGATATTGGCCAGCACTTCCCGCCGACTGACCCGCAATGGAAAGGTGCGCCGAGCGATCGGTTTCTCGAACATGCCTGCCAGCTGTTGAAAAATGCTGGCGGGGAGCTTGTGAACGCTGATGTGACGCTGATCTGCGAGCGCCCCAAGGTGGGACCCTATCGTGAGGAGATGCGTGCCCGGGTGGCAGGATTGCTTGGCCTCGCCGTGCGTCGTGTCAATATCAAGGCAACAACGACGGAGAAGCTGGGCTTTACCGGCCGCCGGGAGGGCGTTGCCGCCCAGGCTATCGTAACCGCGCGGATGCCAGATGATGTTTGACACTGAACTTATCACTCGGGCCGACGCCCTGCTCGCACGGGCTCGAACCGCAGGCGTCATGATCACAACAGCGGAGAGCTGTACCGGCGGGCTGGTCAGTTCACTGATGACCGATGTCGAAGGCTCTTCTGATGTGGTCGACCGTACATTCGTGACCTATTCCAATGAAGCCAAGACAGAAATGCTCGGCATTCCGGCCCGAGTGATCGTCTCCAATGGCGCCGTATCGCGTGAGGTCGCGCGCCGGATGGCAGAAGGCGCCCTTCTGAAATCCAACGCGGATATTGCGGTTTCGATCACCGGTATCGCTGGACCGGGTGGCACCGCTCACAAGCCTGCCGGATTAGTGCACTTCGGGTTGGCAATTCGTGGCCGCACCGTCATTTCACAGGTGGAACGCTTTGGAGACCGGGGGCGTGGCGAAGTCCGTCGCTGCGCCGTCCTGACTGCGCTAGGCCTGCTGGATCAGGGCGTCGATTTCTTCGGTTAGATCAAGCTCAGGATTACCCGACGGCCCGAAGCGACGGCCCGCTTCATCGCTGAAGCGCTTGATCAGAACATGCCCGGCCCGGGCCTTGTTGGCTTCAAGCAGCATTTGCAACATGCCAATCTTGAATTCAGCCTCAATGTAGAAATCAACCAGGCAGGACCCGTCGCTGAGCGGATGGAAACGCCAGTTATTGATCAGGGTGCGAAACGGTCCGGAAACGAAACTTACATCTATGCTGAGAGCGCCAGCATCGGAGCGTACGCGGCTGGTGAAACTCTCTGCCACGAATTTATAGCGCACACGCGCCTCTGCGGTCAGATCACCTTCGCTCTCTTCAAGGACACGAAGGGCCGTGATCTGACTGATAAACTGTGGGTAGGACCGCACATCCAGCACCAGCCCGAAGAGCTCGTCCGCGGTGTGAAAGAGCCGCAGGTGTTCACGGACGACTGTCGCCACTAGCGGTTCACCGCCTGTTCGCGCGCGGCTTTCAGCTTGGCGAAATCATCACCGGCGTGATGGCTGGACCGTGTCAGCGGCGTGGCCGACACCATCAGGAACCCCTTGGCGCGGGCGATGGTTTCATAGGCCTTGAACTCATCCGGCGTTACAAACCGCTCGACCGCTGCGTGTTTGCGGGTCGGCTGGAGATACTGGCCGATCGTCAGGAAATCGATGCCGGCTGAACGCATATCGTCCATCACCTGCATGACCTCTTCCTTGGTCTCACCCAGACCGACCATGATGCCGGACTTGGTGAACTGGTTCGGATCGCGTTCCTTTACACGTTCCAGCAGACGCAGCGAGTGATAATAGCGCGCGCCCGGACGGATGGAGAGATAGAGGCGCGGGACCGTTTCCAGATTGTGGTTGAACACATCCGGTCTGGCGTCGATCACCATTTCCGCGGCGCCATCCTTTCGCAGGAAGTCCGGTGTAAGGATCTCGATCGTCGTCTGCGGCGCCGCCTCGCGGATGGAATTGATCACATCGACAAAATGCTGCCCGCCGCCATCATCCAGGTCATCCCGGTCCACTGACGTGATGACCACATGGTTGAGCCCCATCTCAGCCACGGCATCGGCGACACGGCGCGCCTCATCATGATCGACAGGGGCTGGCAGACCCGTTTTAACATTGCAGAACGAGCACGCTCGCGTGCAGGTGTCGCCCAGGATCATGAACGTGGCGTGTTTCTGTTCCCAGCATTCACCGATATTCGGACAACCGGCTTCCTCACAAACCGTGACCAAGCCGCCATCCTTGACGATTTTCTGGGTCTCAGAGAACGTCTTGCCTAGCGGCGCCTTGACCCGGATCCAGTCCGGCTTGCGCAGCACCGGGGTGTCCGGACGCTTTTGTTTTTCAGGGTGGCGAGCGGCGCGCGCGGACGCGGCAGATTCACGCGAAGACGTATCGATCAGATTGGCCATGCCCCGCAAATAAGCCCAGCAGCGGCGGACATCAAGCGTTGTCATCCGTCCCTGCGCGAATACCGGCCATTCTCTTAGTTAGATATTTTTCGAATTGTTCTTGACTTCAATTCGTCGATTAGCTAATCGTCTAATCATGAGCAATGTATTCAAAGCCCTCTCGGACCCCACAAGGCGGCGTGTCTTGGAACTCCTCAGGGAGCGTCCGATGACCGCTGGTGAACTGGCCGCTGAGTTCGACGTCTCCAAACCGACCATGTCGGCGCATTTCACAGTCCTCAAGGACGCCAACCTTGTGGACGCCACCAAGGACGGAAAGAGCGTGATCTATCGGATCAAGCTTTCTGTGCTCGAAGACGCCCTTCTCGGTTTTGCTGCCGCCTTTGGCCTGGGCAGCCCGACGGAAGAAAAAGACAAAGAGGAGACCGGACAATGAGCCGTACTTCGAATTCCATTTTCGGCCCGATGGCCATGGTGGTCCTGACGTTCAGCCTCGGCGCGATCGCCGCTTATCGTGAACCGGAAGGTCTGATCGCCTTCATGATTGCCGCGCTGTTCCTGCCCGTCGCCTGGACGGTGATCGAGATCAAGAAACGCAATCAAGAGCGTGATGAACGCTTCTATGAGAACCAAGCCGCGATCCGATGGTCCATCTCTGCCGCTGGGTTGCTGATGGCTGTTCCCCTTGCATTTACGCTGGTGGTTTCCTTCGGGATTACCGAGGCTCTCGGCGATGCGATGGAACAACGCATCCTGGGTGTTCTGTTCGGTGTCATATTTCTGCTCTACGGAAATGCCGCGCCCAAACGCCCCATCGCGTTGCAGGATGCTGGCTGTTCACCTGAACGTGCCCAGGCGCAGGCACGCTTTGCAGGACGCATGTTTGTTCTGACGGCTCTGGCCTACACACTGATCTGGGCTTTCGCGCCGATCGAATGGGCCATGCCTGCCGCAATGGCCGTGCTCTTCTCCGGCGTCATCGTCGTGGTCGCATCAGCCGCAAGCCTCTACCGCTCCAAAAACTAACCCTCCCCAACTTTCACTCTGCCTCAATAACGTGTGCCTTCGGGCACACGACCGGCGGAGCCATGCCAAAAGGAAATTCCCATGCCCTTCATTTTACACCTGACCAGGGTGTTACTGCCCCTGATCCTATCCGCCCTCATCAGCTTGCCTGCCCTCGCCCAGGAGGCCACTCGCAACTGGATAGGCACGCTGGACACGCCCGCCGGCTCCCTGCGGCTCCTGCTCAAGGTGAGCGAGGACCAGGACGGTAACCAGACCGCATTCCTTGAAAGCCTGGACCAGGCACCGGGTCAGAATATTCCCGTTACGACAGTCGCACTGGACGATGAAAGTCTCAGCTTTTCGATCGCCAATATGGGCGCGCAATACTCCGGCGATTGGAATGCGGAAACGAATCGGTATGAGGGCGAGTTTCAGCAAGGCATGACGCTGGCGCTCAATTTTTCCGCCGCTGACGAAGCGCCCGTTGCACTGATTATCGAAGGGCTGGACGGACGCTGGGAAGCGTTGCTCGATCGTGAGGGCACGCTCTTGAACCTCGTGCTGAATATCGAGACCGGAGCACACGGCACCTCGGCCACGCTGGATAGTGTTGACCAGGGCGTCTACGACATTCCGGTGACTGGTCTGAGCCGAGACGGCGACCGCGTTGACCTGCGCATCCCGATGGCCAATGTAACTTATTCGGCGGTGCTCGATGCTGACGCAGGCGTTCTGCGTGGCGACTGGACCCGTCCGGGCTTTCCGGATGTGGCGCTGGAATTCACCCGCACAGCCATGCAGGTCGTTGCTCCAACACGCCCGCAAACACCGCAAGCGCCTTTTCCCTATGAGATTTCCGAAGTGCGTATCGATAATCCTGAAGCAGAGGGCGTGAGCCTGGCCGGGACCCTGACCATGCCGCGTGGCAGCCAGCCTGTGCCGGCCGTCATTCTCGTTTCAGGATCTGGCCCCCAGGACCGTGACGAGAGCATCTGGGACCACCGCCCGTTCGCCGTTCTCGCCGATCATCTTACCCGCCAGGGGGTCGCGGTTCTTCGTTATGATGACCGCGGATTTGCAGAATCGACCGGAGACTTTGCAACAGGCACGTCACATGACTTTGCCAGCGACGCCATTGCAGTCCTGCGCTGGCTACGCGCGCAGCCGGGTGTGGACACGTCCAAAGTTGGTGTGATCGGTCACAGTGAAGGCGGGCTGATCGCGCCGCTGATGGCGAACCTGGACGGCGCACCTGACTTCCTTGTTTTGCTCGCTGGCCCCGGCACGACCGGCCAGGAGATCGTGCTGGAACAAGCCGGCCTTATCGCCCGCGCGTCCGGTGGTTCCGATGAGGATGTCGCCGCTATGGTCAGTGCACTTCAGGTGATGACAGATGAGGCCAAACAGGCCCATGACGGCGCCGATGTACGGGCACGAGTCACACCGCTCCTGACCGAGGAATTTTTGACGTCACTGAGCGTTCCGGCCGACCAGAAGGAGCTCTTCCTGACCCAGATCACGCGGGACTGGTATGTGCAATTCCTCAATCACGACCCGCTGCCCTATCTGCAGGCTGTTGAGCAACCCGTACTGGCAGTAGTTGGTTCCATGGATCTGCAAGTCCCTGCCGCATCCAATCTGGCAGGTCTGCGTGAGGGGCTGGCCGGAAACCCTAATGCAACCATCCTGGAACTTTATGGGCTTAACCACATGTTCCAGCCCGCACAGACCGGCACGATTGCTGAATACGCCCAGATCGAAACGACTTTTGACCCAGAAACGCTCGATCTGATTTCCGACTGGATCCGGACGCGTTTCGTGGACTGATCCAGACCTCCCCCCGGAAGTGAAAAGCCCGGCTCGCTTGAGCCGGGCTTTTTGCTATTCCTCTCGGGTTTCGATGGTGTCTCGTGAGACACGCAGGTCCATGTCGCTCATCATGTTCGAGCGGGAGCCCTGACCGGACCGATAGAGCTCCAGACGCGTTGGCTCGATGCGCGGCGGATAGTGATTGTTGGACCGATCCGCATCGGCGGTTTCAAACAGCGGATCGAGCTCGACGGAAACAACCTCCTGATCCGTGATGTAGGACCAGGTGATGTTCGCCGGGTCATAACGCCAGACCTCAGCGGGAATGCGTACTGTCTCGGTGTTTCCGTTTGCGAAGGTGAATTCCAGGATCACCGGCATGACCACACCGCCCAGATTGGACAGCTCGATGTAATAGATACGGTCGCCGCTATCGAGGATGTCACGCTCATAGTCTTCCAGACCGTCGCGGAAACGCTCATAGGCTTCACGCTCGCGATTGGTCACGGTGTGAACATCCCGCGAGGAATAGAAGTCGACGACTTCCGGATTGTCATCGGCGTAGAAGCGGATGCCCTCAGCCATATTGTAGGCCTGGGTCCGGCTTTCGCCGCGGGACTCGTCTGAGGCGCGATCCAGCGCGTTCTCGATTTCCGGATTTTCGGTGTTGAACATACCCTCGGTGACGTTGTCGATGGAGATATCGACATGATCGGTGGAGTAGAACCATCCACGCCAGAACCAGTCGAGATCAATCCCCGAGACCTCTTCCATGGTGCGGAAGAAATCATACGGCGTCGGACGCTTGAAACGCCAGCGACGGGAATAGGTCCGGAAAGCCTCGTCAAACAGTTCGCGACCCATAATCGTCTCGCGCAGGATGAACAAGCCGACCGACGGTTTGGAGTAGGCATTCGCGCCGATGCTCCGAACACTATCTGACTGGGTCATGATCGGCTGCTGGTTGCGCGAGGTCATGTAACCCGTGATCCACTGGACGTCGGAGCGTTTGCGGCCAACAAAATCCTCTTCCCAGCGAAGCTTTGCGATGTCCTCGAGGAAGGAGTTGAGGCCTTCATCCATCCAGGTCCACTGGCGCTCGTCGGAATTGACAATCATCGGGAAATAGATGTGACCAATCTCGTGGATGATCACCCCAACAAGACCGTTCCGGGCGCCGCGGGAATAGGTGATATTGCCATCATCATCGATCGTCGGGCGTCCAAATGTACCACCATTGAAGGTGATCATCGGATACTCCATGCCACCCTGCGGTCCCGCTACCGATTGCGCTGTGGGATACGGGTAAGGGAAGGCAAACTCGTTATAGACATTGATCGTATGCTCGACAGCGCGGGTCGAGAACGTCGACCAGAGCGGCTCGCTTTCAAACGGATAGAAGGACATCGCCATGACCAGGTCCGGTGCCTCGCCCTGCCCGTCCTGCTCGATACCAACGGCATCCCAGATGAATTTGCGCGACCCTGCCCAGGCAAAGTCGCGGACATTCTCGGCGGCAAAACGCCAGGTGCGCTCGGAGCGCGTACCACGGCGTTCGTTCTGCTGTGCCTCTTCCGGGGTCACAATGAACATCGGCTCGTCTGCCGTGCGTGCCTGTTCCAGGCGTGTTCTCTGCTCTTCGGTCAGAACCTCGTCGGCATTCTGGATCTCGCCTGTCGCGGCAACAATGAAGTCCTGCGGAACCGTCAGCGAAACATCGTAATTGCCAAACTCCAGCGTGAACTCACCACGAGAGAGGAAGGGTTTGTTGTGCCAACCCTCGAAATCTGTAAAGGCAGCCGCTCGTGGATACCATTGCGCGACCTGGAAAATACAATCGCCACCTGAATTGTCGTAATCGTCAAAACACTCGACACCACCCCGGCCACCGGCCCACAGGGTTTCCAGCAGACGATGGTTCCAGTCGATGGTGAAAGTGACGCTGTCACCGGTTTCCAGTGGCGTTTCCAGATCCACCCGCATCAGCGTGTCGACGATGGTGAATTCCAATGTCTCCCCATCGGCTGCAGTCACACCCGTGATGTTCTGGCCATAGCCGTTCTCTCGAACAAGGCGCCGGCGATTGAAAGCCCGCGCGGCGATACCATCGGTCGAGATGCGGCCAAGGCGCGAACTGGCACGTTCACCGCCACCAATCGTCTCGGTCATCACCGCGATGGAGTCCGGACGGAAGCGGTTCTGGTCGAGGTGGAACCAGAGGAAATCCAGCGTGTCCGGCGCGTTATTGGTGTAGGTCACCGTCGCCGCGCCCGTGATCACGTGGGAGTTCTCGTCCAGACGCGCCTCGATAACGTAGTCTACCTGTTGCTGCCAGTAGGCCGGTCCCGGCGCTCCCGTCGCGCGGCGTTCATCATTGGGTGTCGGCCAGTCCTCGTCTTCCATCTGACGAAAGGCGTCGCGCCAGTCGCTGGACGTCTGACGGATAGGCTGAGCCTCCGCCACGGCGGCAAAACCCACGCTCGTGACAAGCATGGCAATGGCTAGATTGCGCATTTCCCCAAATCCCCTTGAGACAATCCCGGTGTCGGGACGTTATTGCGTGAAGCGGACGCGGATCGGATCGCGTCGGCCAGGCCCCTGCATCGCGGTGCGAACATCAGAGTTGAAACGGAAATTGGTCATCATGACCTGGTCCTCGAACGCGTTCGAGAGAATGTCATTATCGACCACAAAGCTGGACGTATCTTCTGGCGCCGAAGCGGTGAAATAGATCCAGGCGAACTCGCCGTCCAGCTCGGCGCCAACATAGGTCAGCTCAAGCAGCCGGCCGTCTCCCTCAGCCACGCGAAACTCCGCGCGTACAAGTTGCTCGATCTGCGCAAGGCCGGATTGTGAGGAGAGGAGTTCGGTCTCATCCAGTTCCAGGTTTCCCAGCGCCTCAAGAAGGTCGTGGGCGTAGACCCGGTGGATGATTTCCATTTCGCCGGTGCGTTCATTGACCGCGATCTCGGTCGCGCCGGCTTTCATGCGGTGAGCCTGAACAGGAGCCGTCACGAGGACGGCTCCTGCCATTACTGCGAGTATCAGTCGAAGCTTGCTCATCTTACTCCGAACGCGTGCGGACGCTGTCGCGGCTCACGCGGCGGTCCATATCGCTCATCATGTTGGAGCGGGAGCCCTGACCGGAACGGTAAAGCTCCAGACGGGTCGGCTCAATGCGCGGCGGATAATGGTTATCCGAACGATCAGCATCAGCGGTCTCGTGCAGCGGGTCCAGCTCGACGGAAACGACCTCCTGATCGGTGATGTAGGACCAGGTGATGTTCGCCGGGTTGTAACGCCAGACTTCGGCCGGGATGCGAACGAGCTCGGTGCTTCCGTTTGCAAAGGTGAATTCCAGGATGACCGGCATGACCAGGCCGCCCTGGTTTGACAGCTCGATGTAATAGATACGATCGCCGCTATCCAGGATGTCACGCTCATAATCTTCCAGACCGTCGCGGAAACGCTCATAGGCTTCACGCTCGCGATTGGTCACCGTGTGAACATCACGCGAGGAATAGAAGTCGACGACTTCCGGATTGTCCTCGGCGTAGAAGCGAATGCCTTCAGCCATATTGTAGGCCTGGGTCCGGCTTTCGCCACGCGCTTCATCAGCAGCACGATCCAGTGCGTTCTCGATTTCCGGATTTTCGGTGTTGAACATTCCCTCGGTGACGTTGTCGATGGAGATATCGACATGGTCGGTGGAGTAGAACCAGCCACGCCAGAACCAGTCGAGATCCATACCGGAAACCTCTTCCATCGTGCGGAAGAAATCATACGGCGTCGGACGCTTGAAACGCCAGCGACGGGAATAGGTGCGGAAGGCCTCGTCAAACAGCTCGCGGCCCATGATCGTCTCGCGCAGGATGTTCAGCGCAACGGTTGGCTTGCCATAGGCATTCCAGCCAAACTGACGGATCGAGTCAGACTGCGTCATGATCGGCATCTGATTGGACGACGTCATATAGGTCACTGCGGAGTGCGGATCGCCGCGACGCATGACCCAGTCTTCTTCCCACTGGCGCTCGGCCTGGTATTCGAGGAAGGAGTTCAGGCCTTCATCCATCCAGGTCCACTGGCGCTCGTCGGAATTGACGACCATCGGGAAATAGATGTGGCCAATCTCGTGGATAATCACACCGATCAGGCCGTTACGGGCACGACGAGAATAGGTCATGTTGCCATCACTATCCACGGTCGGACGACCATAGGTGCCACCATTGAAGGTGATCATCGGGTATTCCATACCGCCAACCGGACCGGCAACGGACTGCGCTGTCGGGTACGGATACGGGAAGGCGAAATCGTTGTAGACGTTCAGCGTATGCTCAACAGCCCGTGTGGAGAAAGTGGACCAGAGCGGCTCGCTCTCGTTCGGATAAAAGGACATCGCCATAACGAGATCAGGGGCATCGCCCTCACCGTCCTGCTCGATCCCCTGAGCGTCCCAGATAAACTTGCGGGATGCCGCGAAAGCGAAATCGCGGACATTGGCCGCGGCAAACTCCCAAGTCGCCTCGGACCGTGTACCACGGCGTTCATTGGCGCGGGCCTCGGCAGGCGTCACGATGAAGACCGGCTCATCTGCGGTGCGGGCCTCGGCGAGACGCTCACGCTGCGCCTGGGTCAGAACCTCTTCGCCATTGGTCAGTTCACCCGTGGCAGCAACGATGAAGTCCTGCGGCACGGTGATGGAGACATTATAGTCGCCAAATTCCAGGCCGAATTCACCGGCACCCAGGAAGACCTTGTTGTGCCAGCCTTCATAGTCGGAAAAGACAGCAGCACGCGGAAACCACTGAGCAACCTGGAAAATGCAGTCCGCGCCCGTATCCTCAGTCTCCTCAAAACACTCCTTGCCGGCCCGTCCGCCAATACGAAGCGCCTCGACAAGGCGATAATTCCACTCGATCGTGAAAGTGACGCTGTCGCCGGTTTCCAGGACATCATCCAGATCGATACGCATAAGCGTGTCGACGATAGTGAAATCCATCGGCTCGCCATTCGCATCCGTGACTGCGGTGACGTTGAAACCGTAGCCATTCTCTTCGATCATCTGGCGGCGACGCATGGAATACGCGGACACACCATCCGGAGCGCCATTTCCAGCCGTGGCCGTGACATTCGCCATGCTGTCGGGACGGAAACGGTTCTGGTCCAGCAGGAACCAGAGGAAGTCCAGCGTGTCCGGAGCATTGTTTGTATAGGTGACGGTCTCGGTCGCCGTCAGGACATCCGTGCGCTCGTTCAGGTGAACATCGATGTCGTAATCGACATCCTGCTGCCAGTAGTCCGGACCCGGCGCGCCGGTGGCACGGCGTTCGCGGTTCGGAGACGGCCAATCCTCGTCTTCGAGCTGACGGAAGGCATCCCGCCAATCGCTGGATGTCTGTCGGATTGGCTGGGCATCCGCGAGACTGAAGCTCGCGACGGATGCAGCCAATGCAATAAGTGAAAGTGTACGCATTTCCCCTCGCCTCGTTTCTAGAGCAGGCTAGTTCCCTCGGCGGCGGAGCGTATAGGGTCAGTCAGGCGGGCACCAGCCCACCTGACTGAAATGTCATGATTGAAATTATGCCGGGTCTGGCTCGGCTTCAATTTCCGGTTCCGGGTCACGGCGCGGCGGCTCGGAGCGTTGGGATGTCTCGTCCTGATTCTTGTTACCAAAGGACAGCATCCAGGCGCCAAGACCTGCGGCCCAGGTCAGGAACGCGACCGGGATTCCAATGGCGCCAACTTGCGAAAGAGCAAAGAGCGCGACCAGTACCAACAACAAGGACAGTGATCGCATCGCCAAACCCAATCCGCGTTCCGCGTGGCTGCGATTGAAGATGAGGTCTCCAATCACGATCCCACCGAATGCAAAACCAAGCAGCATTACCCAGGGATAAAGCGGCCAGACCAAAAGTATGAGCGGAATACCGATAATTGTTATCGCCAGAAGTACCGTCAACATCACCATTGCAACGATCGACATCGGAATAGCGACAAAACCGAGCACCATGGAAGCGATCGGACGAGACCGGAAGGTCCGCGCAATCTTGCCGACACCGCGTGGGGTCAGGAGCACTGCAAACACCCCGAGAAGGAATGAAAGCCCGTAGAATGTCGCTCCGAAAAACTTCTCAGGAGAGCCCATTAGTCTGACTGGACCGTCGATTTGGAAATCGACCTTGTTCCAGTGACGGGCTCCAAAATTGAACCCTTCTTCTTCGTAGGAATAATCCGGAACGACCGCACCCGCTTCGATCACGGGCTCGGACGGGCCACGAACCTGCAACGGCGCCGAGAACTCCGCACCAGCGGCGACGCGTACGTCTTCAGCAAGAATCTCGACTTCATCGAGGAAACGGCCCGAGAGCACAACTTCTTCGGCTTCGATCGAGATTCGGCCTTCAAAGCGCCCATCCATATGGACTTCAGCACCGATTATCTCCGCTTTGCCTGCGATCGAGCTCGCATCCGTCAGGCGGATGTAACCGCCAGCAATATGGGCGTCATCACCTACTGTGGATCCGATTTCCACACTGCCACCAGCTGCATTCAGCTCCCCGTGCACCGGGCCGCTGATCTGCAGGCTGCCACCGCCGACATTGATCGTTTCGCGGATTTCGGCTGTGACTTCGATATCGCCGCCAGCCAGGTCCACATCGCCCATGACCAGACCATGAAGCTCCAGATCACCACCGAAGACCTCGAGATTACCGTTCACCGTAGCGTCGATCTCGCCATCACCGGAGATGGCGAAGATATCGCCGCCAATCTCTCCATTGATGCGCATCTGACCGCCGAAGAAGTGCACATCGTCGCTGGAGCCATTGATGTTCAGGTCGCCGCCAATAACCTGGGCGCCGGCTGAAGATCCCAACGTCAGGACGGCCAGCCCCCCGGCCGTCAGTATATGTCTAATATTCATGCGTCTCGCTCCCTGTGCCCCCCGGCAGACAGGTTTTCGAATTGAATTCAGTCGATCAGGTCGTCGCAATCGACGCCATCACGCGGAATATAGGAAATGTTTGATCGTCCCCGAACATCCGACGAATCAGGCTCGTTTTCAGCCCAGACCGTCAGGCTTTCGCCTACCGAGGCGCCACGTTCAAACTCGATCGTGATGCCGCACACTTCTCCACCGCCACGCAACTCGCCAGAGATAACGATCAGGCCGTGCTCCGGATCGTTCCTGCGACGACGGCGAATTTCCTTGGCAGCCACCAGCTCGACTTCTCCGTCGACGGTGCTGCGAATAATCATGTGGTCCGCATGCGCGTTGAGGTCACGCCCGATCGACGCTTCGATCAGCATGTCCCCCGCCGCAAAGGAACCGTCCCGGCCCACCTGGCCGGCCACAAAGAGATCACCCGCAGCGATCTCGACATCTTCTTCGCCAATGCCGTCAAAATTGACGTCGCCACCGGCGATGGCCACATCGTTCGACACGCGGCCGCTGAAATCCACGTCACCTGCAGCGATGGACACGCCGCCGCCGACCTGCAGGTCGTCTGCCGTGACATCACCGCTGACCAGATTCAGATCGCCGCCGAGCTGTCCGCGCAGATCAATATCACCGCCGATTCGGCTGAAATCGCCGCTGCGGTCCAAAACAAGATATCCATCACGTCGCACTTCCGGATTGAAGCTTTTGCTATCGTCGTCGCCAACAACGATGACGCAACCGGAAAGAAGGGTCGCTCCCAGCATTGACGCGGTTGCGATCAGGGCCTTACGCATTTGAATCTCCTAAGTTCGCAGTCGCTACTGCGATGTTTTAGACGCTCCCCAGCATTCATTGGGAACTTACATTATCGAAAAACGATATCAAGAAATTTTTTGATAAACGATAAATATTTAATGTTTTCCGAGATAATGCGCTTTAGTCCACAAACTGGAATGGCACTCAGCTCTTCCCTCCCCGCCGGTTCGCAGTAATATCCAGCAATCAAAAGTGTGCCGCTAAAACATTAGAATGGCGGACTTCCGGGAGGATTGAATGGCGGTTGATTCTGCCGCTGGTGAACCGATTGCGACGGCAATCGAGCAACCGGCCGACAAGATTTACGAGGGTGACAAGTTCGACGAGAACCGCATCCGCAAGTCAATATTCGAAGGCCTGCTGCAATCACGCGGCCGTTACGGTGGCAAGAAGGTTGCCGCGATCGACGCGGATGGACGCGAGCTCAGCTACAACGAACTGATTCAGGCTGCATTTGCTCTCGGTCATGCTCTCAAGGCGGGCACTGAAAAGGGCGAAGCCGTCGCGATCCTGCTGCCAACCGGGGTTGGTGCAATCGTATCTATCTTCGCAGTCTCCGCCTATGGCCGTGTGCCGGCTATGCTGAACTTCACTGCGGGCGAGGCGGCGATTAAGTCCGCTTGTATAGCCAGCAAATGCAAACGCATCGTGACAGCGCACCGCTTCATTGAACTCGGCGAATTGCAGGCGCTCGAAGAGTCGCTGGCGGCTGACCATGAGATGATCTATCTCGAGGATGTCCGTGAGAATCTGAGCATCAAGGACAAGATTGCGGCTGCAGTTGGAACGATCGCGCCCTGGGCGGTCCGCGCATGGCCTGATCCTGATGACGCAGCAGTCTACCTCTTCACATCCGGTACCGAGGGGCAGCCGAAGGGCGTGGTGCTCAGCCACGCCAATCTGCTGGCCAATGTTGAACAGGTCCGTGATCACATCACGCTTCTGCCAACAGATGTGCTTTTCAACCCGATGCCGACCTTCCACAGTTTCGGCCTGACGGGCGGGGTTCTGTTACCAATCAACCTGGGCATACCGGCGATCTGTCACCCGACGCCGCTGCAGGCAAAGACCATCGTCAAACGGGTTGCCGAAACAGGCGCAACGATCCTGTTCGCCACTGACACCTTTATCAATCAATACGCCCGCGCGGCCGACAAGAAGGATTTGTCCAGCCTGCGCATGGCGGTGTGCGGTGCCGAGCGCGTCAAGGACGAGACCCGCACCATGCTCAAGGACAAGTTCGAGGTCGATATTGTTGAAGGCTATGGCCTGACCGAAGCGGCCCCGGTGCTTGCCGTGAACCAGCCCGACGCGAACAAACCTGGCACCGTTGGTCGCCTCCTGCCTGGCGCCAAGGCAAAGCTGATTCCCGTCAATGGAATTGATGATGGCGGACAGCTTCACATCTCAGGGCCCAATATCATGCGTGGCTATATCCGCCCGTCAGCGCCCCTGGTTCTGGAAGAACCGGCGGACGGCTGGCACGACACGGGTGATATCGTGGCGATCGATGACGAGGGCTTTCTCAGAATCCGCGGCCGGGTCAAACGCTTTGCCAAGCTTGGTGGGGAAATGGTCTCTCTCGCTGTTGTCGAAAATTGCGCAACATCGCTTTGGCCCGACAGCATGCATGCAGCAGCTGCGATCCCGGACAAGCGCAAGGGAGAGCAAATCATTCTGCTGACCACCTACAAGAATGCCGGGCGCGCTGATTTTTTGGCCTTCGCGAAAAATCATGGCGTGACCGAGCTCGCAGTGCCCAAGAAGATCGTGATTGTCGACGAGATCCCTGTTCTTGGAACCGGCAAGACCAATTACGGCCGTGTCCAGGCCATGGTAAACGAGGCGATGGCCGAACCACCGGTCACAGCCGTCGAGCCCGAGCCAGCGCAGTAGCGCTTGAAAGATGCAGACACTAAAAGGCCCGGACAATCCGGGCCTTTTCTTTTGATGTTGTCAGTTCCTAGCCGTGGCGACTGAAACGTTCGTGTTCGAATTTCTCGCAATCGCGTCCGTCGAGATCAATGAACTCCGCGCCGGACGGCAAGCGATCCGGCCGGCTGTCCGAGACAAAGAGAAAATCGCCCTCGAAACGCGCGGCGCTGGTGATTTCGATCTCGGTTGAACAAATGGCTCCACCGCCCAGAAATTCACCCGCCAGCGTCAGGTCACCGCTCTTGCGGTTCCCATGCCCCTCAAATTCGAAGCCCTGGAGAAAACGACCGCGAATCGTGGCGCGAGAGGCCGCGATCTCGACCGGGCCGCGCATTTCACCATCCAGACGCAGTCGTGCCGCGGCAATTTCCGTATGGCCTTCGATGATCGCATCGACATGCGCAGTGGCAGCAGCGATTTCGGCATCACCCGCGACAGTTCCGTTGAACCGAAGACGTGCTCCGGCAGCTGAGAGATTGCCGCCGACGTCGGCGTTGGAACGCACTGTGGCACCCGCCACGTCCAGATCGCCATCAATATCACCGTCAGCACGCACGATCATGCCGGCAAACTCGGCATCTCCGGTTACATCGACATTGCGTGAGGAAACCAGTCCGGCAGATTCAACGGAACGGTGCTCATCCGGACCATAGCTGGAATAGGTGCAGGCTGATACGGCCAGGGCCGAAACCGTGATTATCGCCAGATTGCGCAACATGATGTCCTCCGCAGGGTGTGCTTTCAGACCCTATGATGCATGCGGAGACGATTTTGCATGCAGGGAATGCTCCTGAACACATCCCCTGCCCCGAACTCCTACATGTGGATGACCTTGTCATAGGCGTCGAGGACGCTTTCGTGCATCATTTCCGACAAGGTCGGGTGCGGGAAGACAGTGTGCATGAGGTCTTCCTCGGTCGTTTCCAGCTGACGCGCAACGACATAACCCTGGATCATCTCGGTGACTTCCGCACCGATCATGTGAGCGCCCAGGAGTTCACCGGTTTTCTTGTCGAAAATCGTCTTCACCAAGCCCTGGTCGTCACCCAGCGCGATAGCCTTGCCGTTACCCACAAAGGGGAACCGACCAACCTTAATGTCGTAGCCGGCTTCCTTAGCCTTGGCCTCGGTGAGACCGACCGAAGCGACCTGCGGGTGGCAATACATACATCCCGGGATATTCGACGTCTCGAAGGCGTGAACATCGAGGCCGGCGATCTTCTCAACACAGACCACACCTTCGTGAGACGCCTTGTGGGCCAGCCAGGGCGGCCCGGCGACATCACCGATGGCATAGAGGCCTTTTACATTGGTGCGTCCGAAACCATCATTGACGATATGGCCACGGTCGACCTTGGCACCCAGCGCTTCAAGGCCGAGATTCTCGACATTGCCGACAATACCGATCGCCAGGATGACTTTCTCGACCTCGACAATCTGGACCTTGCCCTTGGCGTCCTTGACGTGAACCTTGACGGTCTTGGGGCCCTTGTCGAGCTTTTCGACCTGGGCTCCTGTCATCAGATTCATGCCCTGTTTCTTGAAAGCCTTCGCAGCGAGCTTGGAAATTTCCTCATCCTCGACCGGCAGGACACGATCCATCATTTCGACAACAGTTACATCCGCGCCCATCGTCTTGTAGAAACTCGCGAACTCGATCCCGATCGCGCCCGAACCGATGACCAGCAGAGATTTCGGCATCTCCTTGGGCACCATGGCTTCACGATAGGTCCAGATCTTGTCACCGTCCGGCTCAAGTCCTGCTGCCGGCACGGTGCGCGCCCGGGCTCCCGTGGCCAGGATGACGTGTTTGGCAGAGTAGGACTTGCCGGCCACAACGACGTTCGGAGCCACGCCGCCCTTGCTCAGCTTGGCCTCACCCTCGATCACGTCGACCTTGTTCTTTTTCAGAAGCATGCCGATCCCGCTCGAGAGGCGGTTGGCAACACCGCGCGAGCGTTTGACGATTGCCTCGATGTCGTAACTGATCTTCTCTGCCTTTAGACCGAAATCAGACGCGTGCTGCATGAGATGATAGACCTCGGAGGTCCGCAAAAGGGCCTTGGTCGGGATACAGCCCCAGTTCAGACAGATACCACCCAAATGCTCCCGCTCGACGACGGCCACCTTCATGCCCAGCTGGGCTGCCCGGATCGCGGCGACATAGCCGCCGGGACCACCACCGATAACGATAACATCATAAGCTGTTGCAGGCATGGGCGTGACTTTCTTCGCGTGTGAACGAATTTGCGGAATTCGATTTTTCTCCTAGCAGCGAACCCGGTTCGGATCAATGCTGGCGAGGCCCGCGGACGGGGATTACTCTGACGCGCGATAAACGGGAGGAAAATTATGGTCGATACAGTACTTAAAGCGCTCCGCACCGATGATGATCGTTTTGCGGATCTGCCTGACTGGCCCTATGCACCAAACTATGTGGATGAGCTGCCTGGATATGAAGGCCTTCGCGTACACTATGTGGATGAAGGACCGAAATCGGACGCACCCGTCTTCCTGTGTCTGCACGGCGAGCCCAGCTGGTCATTCCTCTACAGGAAGATGATCCCGGTCTTCCTTGAAGCCGGTGCCCGCGTGATTGCGCCTGATTTTCTCGGTTTCGGGCGCTCCGACAAGCCGGTCCAAGACGCTGACTACACATTCCATTTCCACCGCAACATGCTCAAGGCCTTTCTCGAGCGCATGGACATCCAGGATGTCTGCCTGGTCTGCCAGGACTGGGGTGGGCTTCTGGGGCTGACCATCCCCAAGGACTATCCGGATCGCTTTACACGCCTGCTGGTGATGAATACCGGGCTGGGTGTCGGACGCCCTGCCGGGGACGGTTTTGACGCCTGGCGCAATTACGTCGCCACGACACCCAATTTCGACGTCGGTGGCTTGATGGCGCGCGCGACACCTGTTCTGAACGAGGCCGAAGTCGCGGCCTATAACGCTCCCTTCCCGTCGGATGATTACAAGGCTGGCGTCCGCCGTTTCCCCATGCTGGTACAGACCTCCCCGGAAATGGAAGGTGTGGACACAGGACTGGCCGCTGCGAAATTCTGGAAGCAAGACTGGCAGGGCGAGAGTTTCATGGCGATCGGGATGCAGGACCCTGTGTTGGGCCCACCAGCCATGCGATCACTCCAACGCCTGATCAGGAATTGTCCGGAACCGATGGAAATTGCTGACGGCGGTCACTTTGTCCAGGAATGGGGTGAACCCATTGCCCGGGCCGCCGTAGAGCGCTTTGGTCTGGACCAAAAGCCCTAGATATCCTCGATGGTCTGGGTCAGGTCACTGTCGGGATTATCGCCGGTGTTCGTGACCCCGGCCTTTTCGAACAGCATGATGTGGACTTCCTCGGTCTTGGCGACCGGGCGATGACGGATTCCCTTGGGGATCACACAGAGCTCACCGGGTCCAAGAATGACCGGGTCCTGTCCCTCGATCTCGATTTCCAGCAAACCACGCGAAATGAAGAACATCTCGTCTTCATCATCATGTTTGTGCCAGTCGAAATGACCTTCGGCCTTGGCCAGCTTGATGTCGTAATTGTCCACCGTGGCGATGCGCTTGGGTGACCACGGCGCTTCGAACTGGCTGTGTTTTTCGTTCAGGGAAATGGACTTCACGGTCATCGGCGATCTCCAGTAGCGGGCACGCACTAGAGGTAGAGAGAGTCGCCCGCCCTAGGCCAGTGGGGGCGCCGTTGTTGGATTGCCCTCGTCATCCAGGGCGACCATAACGTACTCTGCCTCACCGACCAGACGCCGCTCGGCCGTCATCAGGTTTTCCGCTTCCGCCCGCACGCCAACACGCAGTGAAGAGCGTCCAACCTCACGGACTTCTGCAACGACATCAAGCATTTCGCCTTCCTGGGTGGGGGCGATGAAATCGATCTTGTCGGACGCCGCCATGCCGATCTCACAGCGGGCATGCCGTGACGCGGCGATATAGGCAGCCTTGCCCATGATCGACATCGCCCCGCCACCAAACAGCTGGCCCAGATGATTGGTATCGCCAGGGAAGACCAGGCGCAGCGTCCGCGCAGACCCGACCGGTGATGGCGCAAATTCGGGCTTGGCATCGGGGGCTGGAGGCAGGCGTTCCGGATTGGTCTTTCGGTCTGCCGCGACCATGGTGAAGGCACCACGCGTACAGATGCGCCGCTCGCCTGTGCGCAGGTCTTCTGCTGCAAGCTCCACGTCCACGACGAGTGAAGACCGACCTACAAGACGCACCTGGCCGGACAATTCGATCATATTGCCGACATAGGCCGGATTGCGGAAATCGATACGGTCGCAGGATGCCGTTACAAACGGCCGGCGGGCGTGACGCGCGGAGACCAGGAAAGCCACCTTGTCCATCACCGCCATCGCCGCACCACCAAAATACGTACCCTGGTGATTGGTCTGTTCCGGGAACACCAGATCGGTATGGCGGATCTCGGCAAGTTGGGAGGTGATGGGCATGATGATCTGCCTACATCAGCATCGTCATCGGGTCTTCAACGAAGGTCATGAATGCGGCCAGCCATTTCGCACCGGTTGCACCATCCACCACGCGGTGGTCACAGGTCAGGGTGACGGTCATGACATTGGCGATCGCCAGCGCGCCATCCTTGACGACGGGACGCTGCTCGCCAGCGCCAACCGACATGATCATGCCCTGCGGCGGGTTGATGATGGAGGCGAAGGATTTGATGCCGAACATGCCCAGATTGGAGAGCGAGAATGTGCCGCCCTGGAATTCCTCCGGTGCCAGCTTGCGGTCGCGCGCACGCATCGCCAGGTCCTTGGACTCGCGGGAGATCTCGACGAGACCCTTTTGATCCGCATCCTTGATAATCGGCGTGATCAGGCCGCCCTCGATGGCGACGGCCATGGAAACGTCGGCGTGTTTGTGCATGGCAATGCGGCCATCCTCGATCCAGGACGCGTTTGCGGCCGGCACCTTTTTGAGCGCCAGGCCGGCGCACTTAATCAGGATGTCATTGACAGAAACCTTGGCGCCTTCTGCCTCGGCAGCGGCGTTCACGCGTTTGCGGAAATCCAGCAGCTTGTCGATATTACAATCGATATTGAGCGGGAAATGCGGGATATCGCGGAAGCTCTCGGACAGGCGTTTGGCCGAGATCTTGGTGATATTGTCCGCCTTGACGACCTCATAACGCTCAGCCGGGATACCATAGGCTGCCAGCGGCTCGTCATGATCGATGACCGCAGCCGGCGCGGACGGCGTCGCCGCTGCTTGCGGCGCCGCAACGGGGGCTGTCACGCTGGCGCCTTCGACATCGCGCTTGACGATACGGCCATAGGGGCCGGAGCCCGTCAGGCTGGCGAGGTCCAGACCCTTGTCTGCGGCAATACGACGGGCAAGCGGGCTGGCCTTGATTCGGTCTCCCGAGGCAGCGACCGGAGCCGCCAGAGCTGGAGCCGGAGCGGCAGGCGTGGGTGCAGCAGGTGCCGGAGCAGCAGCGACCGGAGCTGGTGCAGGAGCCGCCGCGACCGGTGCCGAACCGGCATTATCCAGCGCAGACGTATCCTCGCCATCTTCGAGCAACAGCGCGATCAGTTCATTGACCTTGACGCCTTCCGTGCCTTCTTCAACCAGGATCTTGCCAACGGTGCCCTCGTCGACGGCTTCAACTTCCATTGTCGCCTTGTCAGTCTCGATCTCGGCAATGACATCGCCGCTCTCGACGGTATCGCCTTCCTTGATGTTCCACTTGGCCAGTGTGCCCTCTTCCATGGTCGGAGACAGGGCGGGCATCAGGATTTCGATTGGCATGGGAGACCCCCAAAAAGGAATGATTTGCACCCGAGATAGCGCAAACAATCCGGGCACACAACACGTTTGGAGGCATTTGCTTCGCTAGCGAATGTTTATTTGCTGCGCACACGGAAAAAGCCCGGGCCAGCAGCCCCGGGCTTTCCGTCACGAGCACTCAGTTGCTTTAGTCCCGGGCAGCACGGATCGCTGCTTGCAGGACAGGGGTATAATCCCGGCCACCCATGCGCGGGCCGCCCTGGATATCCGTGTTCATGCGATTGACGATGACCATGTCCAGGCTCGGGATAACCGTCACATACTGACCGCCATAACCGGCACCCGTATACATGTCCTGAGGAAGGCCAAACTCTTCGGCAGTTGCTTCATCCGGCACTTTCCACCACATGAAGCCGTATCCACCCATCCAGGCGCCCGGCCATCCGGTGTCGGCATGATCGCCCGTGCTTTCGCGGACCCAGTCCTCGGAGAGGATTTGTTCGCCGTCCCACTCGCCATTTTGCAGGTAGAGCTGGCCGAACAGGGCCACATCCCGCGCAGACAGGCGCATGTGATAGGCAGAGAACATTGTGTCGGGCGCATGCTGGCGATGGGTCTCGAATACGTCGAAATCAGGCATGCAGAGCGGCTCGGCGAACAGGCGCAGGAAGGCACTGTCGTAATTGCGCCCGGTCGTGCGCTCGAAAATGTGGCCGGCGACGTTGAAGTCCCAGTTATTGTAATACCAGTGCTCGCCCGGCGCGTATTCACCGCGCTCCGGGCGGCTCTCCCGCATTTGCGGCGTTTCTGCCGCCGACGGGATGTAGACACCGGACATGGAGGTGATGATGTCGCGGACCGTGGCCGAGCGTTCCTGTTCGGTCAGACCGACAAGATCATCCACCCCCAGCTCTTCCATTGTCTGGTCGAGCCGTACCGCGCCGGCATCAACGGCAACGCCCATCAGCCCGCTCATCAGCGACTTGCGCAGGGAATGCACCATGATCAGGCGATCGGTCTCTCCGTGGGAGAAAACCACCTCACCGCCCCGCACGATCATCATCGCGGTGGATTCGAGATCGGTTGCGAGCTGGTTCAGGCCAGCGAGGTCGGTTTCGGAAAATCCGAGCGCAGCCGGATCTGTGGCGGGTGCAAGCGGATATTCCTCACACCGGTCCTGGGCGAAGGCAGACGTGGAAATGGCCAGCGCAGCGGCGCCGGCAAGTAGATGTTGGAACATGGACAATCCCCGAGCTGTGTGAGCGCGGGCAAATTGCCATGCACGTCAAAACACGGAGATGTCAGCCAGATTGCGTTTCAGAAAGGTGGGTAGACGTCAGGCCTGGCCTTTGTCGCCGGCGATCTGGTCGATATTCTTTTCCCAGTTGGCACCGTCAAACTCCTGGAAGCGCAATTGCAGGTTCGCCTCTGCATCGAGGGCGCGCAGATTTACCGACCAGCCATCCGGGTGCGAGCGAGGCACATAGAAGGGTTTCACGCCACACTTGGAGCAGAACATGTGCTTCGCCTCGTGTGAGCCGAATGTGTAGGTGGTCAGGCTTTCAGCCCCGCGTTCAATCTTGAAATCATCCTTCTCGACGATGAGGTGGATGAACCCCGTCTTGGCGCAGATCGAACAATTGCACGACAGCGCGACAACATGGTCCGGCAGGTTCACGGCAAAACCGACTTCACCGCAATGGCACTCACCGTGGCGCCAGGATTTTTCAGGGGAGTTGGTCATTGTTTCGTCTCCGGTGCGCCCGCGGCTGGTGACAATTCCTCATTCTTCGCGAGTTCGATATGAGGTACCCCGTCCATCAGCACGTGCAGCCATCGGTCATCTGAGGGGATGATGAAATGCCGGAGCTTGTCGAAGACAAACGACTGCAACCCAGACTCCGCTTCCAAGAGTCCCTTCGCGTACTTGCTGTCTTCCACCTCGAACACGATGCCTGACCTCTCGGCATTCGAATTTAGTAACTCAATAATCTGCTGAGACATCACATCGCCGAGCGTCACTGCGTAAACCACAGGCGCCGAGATAAAGATCGGGCAGACAGCAACCTGCTTACTGGACGAAAAGTCGGACGGTTCGCTTGCAGTCGAAAGAGCCAATTCGCAAAGCAGGTCGCCACCGGAAATCTCGATCTCCAAATCTGAAAACGTGCGCGGCGAAGGCTCTGGAACGTCCTTCGGCCAGGGCGCAAACGTCGAAATATTGTCGATGTCGAAGAGCAAGCCCACAGCTCCCTACCCCACGTAACAAACTTCCTTCACCGCGCGGGCGATATCATCCGTGTTCGGCAGGGACAGGGCTTCCAGATTGCCGGCATAGGGCAGCGGGACGTCTTCCTGGTGGACGCGGACCGGCGGAGCGTCGAGATAATCGAACGCGTCCTTGGTGACCACGGCCGCGATCTCCGCGCCGACACCCATACGCCCCCAACCTTCCTCGGCAGTGACCAGGCGGTTGGTCTTCATGACGGACTGGACGACAGTATCGGTATCAAGCGGGCGGATGGTGCGCAGGTCGATGACCTCGGCGGAGATGCCCTCGCCTGCCAGGATTTCAGCCGCTTCCAGCGCAAAACCGACCATGCGGGAATGTGCGGTGATGGTGACGTCCGTGCCTTCGCGGCGGACCTTGGCCTTGCCGATTGGCAGGACATAATCGTCCAGGTCCGGCACATCAAAGCTCTCGCCATAAATCAGCTCATGCTCGAGGAAGACGACCGGGTTCGGGTCACGAATGGCGGCCTTGAGAAGGCCCTTGGCATCGGCGGCGTCATACGGCGCGACGACCTTGAGGCCCGGCACATTGCCATACCAGGAGGAATAGTCCTGGGAGTGCTGGGCACCGACGCGGCTGGCCGCCGAGTTCGGACCCCGGAACACGATCGGGCACCCCATCTGACCACCGGACATGTAGAGCGTCTTGGCGGCAGAGTTGATGATGTGATCGATCGCCTGCATGGCGAAGTTGAAGGTCATGAATTCAACGATCGGCTTGAGACCGTTGAAGGCAGCGCCCACACCCAGACCGGCAAAGCCGTGCTCGGTGATCGGCGTGTCGACCACGCGCTTGGGGCCAAACTCCTGAAGGAGCTCGCGGGTCACCTTGTAGGCGCCCTGGTATTCAGCGACTTCCTCACCCATCACGAAGACAGTGTCATCGCGACGCATTTCCTCAGCCATCGCGTCACGCAGCGCGTCACGGACCGTGGTGGGGGTGAAGCTGGTGCCCGCCGGGATATCCGGGTCGGCCAGTGACGCGACATTCGCCTGTATCATCGACGGGCGTTCATCGATCGCCGGGGCGGCTTCAACAGGTGCTGCCTCTGCAACCGGCGCAGACGGCGCTGCCGCAGCAGCGGACACATCCTCGCCCTCTTCTGCCAGGATGGCGATGACGGCGTTGACCTTTACGTTCTCGGCACCTTCCTCGACCAGAAGCTTGGCGACGGTGCCTTCTTCGACGGCTTCAACTTCCATTGTCGCCTTGTCGGTCTCGATCTCGGCAATCACGTCACCGCTCTCAACGGTGTCGCCTTCCTTGATATTCCACTTGGCGAGCGTGCCCTCTTCCATGGTCGGAGACAGGGCGGGCATCAGGATTTCAATCGACATATCTTCAGTCCTGCAGGATTAGCCGTTTGCGGCTTCAGGCTCGTAACGCAGCGCGTGTTCGCGCATGCGTGTGGCAAATTCGATCAGCGTGTTGAGCGGGCGGATCATCACTTCAATCCGGCACATCTTGCCCTCGTCATTCAGGGTGATGCGGTCGATGGCAGACAAACCCTTGCCGTCCACCGTGCCGGTAAATTCGAGAATGATCTCGTTATCCTTCACCCACTGGTCACGGTACTGGAACCCATCGATCATGGTGATCACACCCATCAGGATGTGCAGCAGGTAATGCTTGTCCGCGCTCGGCTTCCAGACGACCGGGGAGTGCAGCTCGCAGCCCTCGGCAATAATCGCCTCGAGACGGTTGCGATCGCGGTCTTCAACCGCACCATGCCATTCATCGAGGAAGTGTTTGACTTGTGGGGTCATGCTCAGACCTCCACCAGAACGTCGGTGTAAAGCTCGGACGGATCCGGTTCGGGTGACGTCTTGGCGAACTCGGCACTCTCATTGACGATGGCCTTGACCTCTTTGTCCATGGCCTTGAGCTCGTCTTCGCTGGCCCATTTCTTCTCGAGGATCTTTTCCTTGACCATGTCAATCGGGTCGTGGTGCGAGCGCACTTCATCGACCTCTTCGCGCGAGCGGTATTTGGCCGGGTCGGACATGGAGTGACCGCGATAGCGATAGGTCTTCATTTCCAGGATGTAGGGGCCCTTGCCGGAGCGTGCGTGTTTGGCTGCCTTGTCGGCGGCCTTGCGCACCGCTTCAACATCCATGCCGTCCACGGCCTCGCCCGGGATACCGAAGGAGATGCCACGCTTGTGCAACTCAGTCTCGGAGGAGGCCCGCTTGACCGCGGTGCCCATGGCGTACTGGTTGTTCTCGATCACATAGATGACCGGCAGATTCCAGAGCTTGGCCATGTTGAAACTCTCATAGACCTGGCCCTGGTTGGCCGCGCCATCGCCGAAATAGGCAACGGAGACCTTGCCATTGTCCTTGTACCAGTTGGCAAAGCCCAGACCGGTACCCAGCGCGACCTGCGCGCCGACAATGCCGTGGCCACCATAGAAGTTCTTCTCGCGGGAGAACATGTGCATGGAGCCGCCCTTGCCGCGGGAATAGCCGCCCTCGCGCCCCGTCAGCTCGGCCATGACGCCATTCGCGTCCATGCCACAGGCCAGCATATGCGCGTGATCACGATAACCGGTGATGACCTGATCGCCCTCTTCCAGCGCCGCCTGGACACCCACGACAACCGCCTCCTGGCCGATATAGAGGTGACAGAAACCGGCGATGAGACCCATGCCGTAGAGCTGACCTGCTTTTTCCTCGAACCGCCGCATCAGCAGCATGTCCCGATAGTATTGAAGCATTTGCTCTTTCGAAGCGCCTTTGGCGGCAGTACGTTTGGCTGGCATATTTCGCTCGCGAAATTAATTGACGCAGACGCGCCGGGAATTGAGCTGCGACTTATCAGAGTTTGCGGTAACTCTGCAAGATCAAACCGAAACCCATTGCTCAGAAAGCACGCAAATCGGACTTTCGCTCGAGCTATTCCGTGTGCGAAGAAAAGTTAACGACGGTTGGTCGTGTCGATTTCGACAATGAAATCGCGAGGATGGGCTACATTGAGCACATCACGAGCCCGCTCATCCAGATAATCCAGATCCAGGCTGTCAGAACGCAGCCGCGCCGCGACTTCTTCCATACGCTCGCGCTCAGCGCGGGCCTCGGCCAGCTGGATTTCCGTCTCGCGGATTTCGTTTTCGATGACGAGCCAGTTGAGCACGCCCTGCTCACCGGTCAGGGCGTGATAGCCAAAATAGGCAATCGCCATAGCGATAAAAAAGCTCGGTATGAAGCGCTTGATCGCGTCCACCGCTGGTCACCCTGTCTGCCGGCCATTCGCCGTGTCTAGGGTTCCAACTAGACGCGATCAGCGTGAAGGAAGCGTTACCGGATCAGTAGTTGATCGCGGTATTGCCTGCATAAACAGCGGTATCGGACAGTTCCGACTCGATACGAAGCAGCTGGTTATACTTGGCTGTGCGATCGGCGCGCGCCAGCGAGCCGGTCTTGATCTGACCGCAATTGGTGGCGACGGCCAGGTCGGCAATCGTCGAGTCTTCTGTCTCACCGGAACGATGGCTCATCACAGCGCCGTAACCGGAACGCAGCGCCATGTCGACGGCGTCCAGGGTCTCGGAGAGCGTGCCGATCTGGTTGACCTTGATCAGGATGGCATTGGCGGCACCGATCTCGATGCCGTGGGCCAGGCGCTCCGGATTGGTGACGAAGAGATCATCGCCGACCAGCTGGCATTTGCCGTCGAGGCGATCGGTCAGGGCTTTCCAGCCCTCCCAGTCATCCTCGGCCATGCCGTCTTCGATAGAGATGATCGGGTAGTTGTCGACAAGGCTGCCGAGATAATCCGCGAAACCTTCGGCGTTATAGCTCTCGCCGGAACCGGCCAGCTCATAGCGGCCCGCCTTGTAGAATTCGGTGGATGCCACATCCAGCGCCAGGGCAACTTCCTCACCCGGCTTGTAGCCTGCCTGCTCGATCGCGGCCATGACAGCGTCAAGGGCCTGTTCAGCGGTGGCGATATTCGGGGCGAAACCACCCTCGTCGCCGACATTGGTATTCAGGCCCTGTTTTTTCAGATTGCCCCTCAGCGCGTGGAAGATCTCGGCACCGCAACGCAGGCTTTCCGAGAAACTCGGCAGGCCCACCGGCATGATCATGAATTCCTGGAAGTCGATCGGATTGTCCGCGTGCGCGCCACCATTGAGGATATTCATCATCGGGGTCGGCAGGACACGCGCGTTGAGACCGCCGATATAGCGATAAAGCGGCATGGCCTGGGCGTCGGCCGCGGCCTTGGCAACAGCCATGGACACGCCCAGCATCGCATTGGCGCCGAGGCGGCCCTTGTTGGCAGTACCGTCCAGCTCAATCATCGCCTCGTCGACGCGGCGCTGGTCCTCGGCTTCGAAACCGGCCAGCGACTCGTAGATCTCGCCTTCAACCGCCTCGATCGCCTGGCGCACACCCTTGCCACCATAACGCTCGTCGCCATCGCGTTTTTCAACGGCCTCGTGGGCACCGGTCGAAGCTCCGGACGGAACAGCGGCGCGACCGAAGGAACCATCCTCCAGCAACACATCAACTTCAACAGTCGGATTGCCACGGCTGTCGAGGATCTCGCGCGCGATGATATCGGTAATGGCGGTCATGTGTTCAGTCTCCGGAGGAAGAAAGTCTTTCGCGCGCTTCATAACCCAGCACTCATGCGACGCAAGGGCTCTCAATTGGTGTTAGCGCAAACCTGCCGCCTTTTCTGCAGGATATCTACGCATAGCCGCTTCCCGGCTGCGGTTTTGAGGTTGTCGCAGGCGTTGCCCGCCTCCCGACGCATGATACCAACGAGGCCAAATCGGGGAGAAACACCACCATGTTGATGTCTGAGTATCATGACTGGGCCAAGCGCCTGGTCGACTGGACGGTACAATACTACGAGGGCCTTAGGGAGCGACCGGTTCGCTCGCCGGCACAGCCCGGAGACACGCTCCACCAGCTTCCTCTTGCCCCTCCGGAGACAGGCGAGGACATGGCCGAGATCTTCAAGGACTTCGAACGCATCGTCCCGGAAGGCATGACCCACTGGCAGCACCCGCGTTTCTTTGCCTATTTCCCAGCCAATACAACCCCGCCGTCCCTGCTCGCGGAGCAATTGGTCTCGGCAATCGCAGCGCAATGCATGTTGTGGCAGACCTCTCCTGCAGCGACCGAGATGGAAACACGCATGGTCGAATGGATGCGTCAGGCCCTTGGCTTGCCAGAAAACCTGCGGGGGGTGATCCATGACAGCGCCTCCTCAGCAACACTGGCCGCAGTGCTGACCATGCGCGAACGCGCGCTGGACTGGGCCGGCATCAAGAGCGGCGCTGCCGGTCAGGGACAACCGCGAATCTATGCGTCCGCCCAGACCCATTCCTCCATCGACAAGGCGGTCTGGATCGCCGGCATCGGTCAGGACAATCTGATTAAGATCGAGACCGACGGGAACTGGTCGATGAAACCCGACGCTCTGGCAGCGCAGATCAAGTCAGATCGCGCAACAGGATATCTGCCGGCCGGAATCGTCGCCTGCACGGGCGGCACATCCATCGGAGCCTGCGACAGGATAGACGCTATCATGGACATCGCCGAGACCGAAGGGCTCTACGTCCATGTCGACGCAGCGTGGGCCGGTTCCGCGATGATCTGTGAAGAACAGCGGGTTCACTGGCGCGGCGTTGAACGCGCCGATTCGATTGTATTCAACCCGCACAAATGGCTGGGCGCGCAGTTTGATTGCTCGATCCAGTTCCTGCGGCACCCCGAAGAACAGGTGCGCACGCTGGGTCTGCGCCCGGACTATCTGGAAACGCTCGGCCAGGACGAGATCGTCAATTACAGCGAGTGGACAGTGCCCCTAGGACGCCGTTTTCGTGCACTGAAGCTCTGGTTTCTCATTCGCAGCTATGGACTGGAGGGCTTGCGCGGACGCATCCGCAATCACATCGCCTGGGCAAAGCTAGCGGAACAAAGGATTGCCGCCCTGCCTGGTTTCACGATCACATCGAACAGCCGTTTCAGTCTGTTCAGCTTCCGCTGGGAACCTGAGGGCCGTGATGGCGATGAGGCCAGCATGGCGCTGCTGGAAGCCATCAATGATGATGGCCGAATTTATCTCACTCAGACGAAGCACCGCGGCGATTTCGTGATTCGCTTCCAGGTCGGACAGTTCGAGACCCGCCGGGAGGATGTGGAGACAGCGATTGCCGTCATCGAGGAAATCTCGACGCGGATTTAGGCAGAAACAAGAAAAGCGCGGCTGGCCAAAGCCAACCGCGCTCTTGAACCTTTACGGCATATAGACCTTAGTCGTCCTGCGGATCCAGGATCTGACGGCCGCGATACATGCCGGACTTCAGGTCGATGTGGTGCGGACGACGCAGCTCACCGCTGTCCTTGTCCTCGACATAGGCAGACGCCGTCAGGGCATCGTGGCTACGACGGAAGCCACGCTTCATCTTTGTGATTTTACTCTTAGGGACGGCCATGAGCCTCTCCACCGTGTAGAAAACTGTCTGGGGACGGCGATTTGCCATCCATTCGAGCCGCGCCGTATACCTGCTTCGCAGGGGGAGCGCAAGCACTTGCCTGCGCTCCATGCTGTCAGCGGCTTAGATCAGCCGTTGCGGTCAAAGCGGACATTGCCGCCCATCGTCTCGGAACTGTCGTGAGAGAGCGGGCTGCCATAAACAACAACGTCTCCGCCGAGAGAAGCACTGGCATCGACCGACTGAGCGGCGTGTACGCGCGCTGAGGCACCCGTGGACGTCGACACGTCAACAATCTGGCACTCCAGGTCCCGACCATCAAAAACTGCACCTGTGGAACCGCTGACGTCGAGTTCACCGCAACTTCCTGTCATAGACACGAAACTTCCGGTGCTGACATCCACCTCAAGAGCAGAAAACTCGAATCCCTCAACGTCAGCCCGCAGGCCGCGAGAGAAGTCCAGCTCGTCCAGAGACGGCACAGTGACATGCACTGTTACGTCCAGGCCGCGATTGCGACCGAACAGGCGGGATTGTTGCTCGATATAAAGGCCGTCACGGCGGACATCGATCTCAACCTTGGAGAAGTCATCGCCGTCGCCATCAAGGCGAAGCGTGTAACTGTCCCCCTGAGTTACGACCAGACGGTATCCGCCGCCCGCATTAATTCGGGAAAAGCTTTCGACATCTACATTCTGGCTGTCCTGCGCGATCGCCGTCGAGGTCATCGCTATGGCAGCCGCACTTGCCAGAAAAGCTGAGAGTTTCATTTTTCCATCCCTGTCACTATCGACACTTGTCCTGTCTGCACGCGCGAAACTAGTGCAGCTGACAATAGGATGCATCCGGGACGCGTTTTGGATGCGTCCCCCCGGGAAAAATTACACCATGCGGCTCTGTTCGAGCGCGGCACCGACAAAGCTGGCGAACAGCGGGTGCGGCTCGAAGGGGCGTGATTTCAGCTCCGGGTGGAACTGGACGCCGATGAACCAGGGATGGTCCTCGATCTCGACAATCTCGGGCAGGACGCCATCCGGCGAAAGTCCGGAGAATTTCAGGCCGGACTGCTCGAGCTGGTCGCGATAGGCGACATTGACCTCGTAACGGTGACGATGGCGTTCCTCGATGTGCGCGGAACCATAGATGTCACGCACGCGCGTGCCCTCGCCCAACACAGCCGGATAAGCGCCCAGGCGCATCGTCCCACCCATGTCCCCATCACTGGAACGGGTCTCGACTTCATTGCCACGGGTCCACTCGGTCAGCAGGCCGATGATGGACGTTCCCTTTTCGGAGAATTCCGTCGACATGGCATCATCGATGCCCGCCAGATTGCGTGCGGCCTCGATGACGGCCATCTGCATGCCGTAACAAATGCCGAAGAACGGCACCTTGCGCTCGCGTGCAAACTTCGCCGCAGCGATCTTGCCTTCCACGCCACGTTCGCCAAAGCCACCGGGGACCAGGACAGCGTGAACATCCTCGAGCGGTTCAACAGGCCCATCATTCTCGAACTGCTCACTATCGAGCCATTTGAGATTGACCTTCACACCATTGGCGATCCCGCCGTGATGGAGGGCCTCGATGAGGGATTTGTAGGCGTCCAGAAGGCCAACATACTTGCCGACAACACCAATGGTGACTTCGCCATCCGGCTCTGCAATTGCTTGAGAGATCGTCTCCCAGCGAGTCAGGTCCGGTGCTGGCGCGTCTTCCAGGCCGAAACAGCGCAAGACCTCGCGGTCCAGCCCCTGACGGTGATATTCCAGCGGCACATCGTAGAGAGAGCGCGCATCACGGCCTTCGATCACAGCGCTTTCACGGACATTACAAAACTGACCGATCTTGCGTTTGTCGCCTGGCGTGATCGGGATTTCACATCGACACAGAAGAATATCCGGCTGGATGCCAATCGAGCGCAACTCCTTGACGGAGTGCTGGGTCGGCTTGGTCTTCATCTCGCCGGCTGCCTTGATAAAGGGCAGCAGCGTGACGTGAACGAAGACGGCATTGTCGGGGCCGAGTTCCTGGCCCAGCTGGCGAATGGCCTCGAAGAAGGGAAGGCCTTCGATATCGCCAACAGTGCCACCGATCTCGCAGAGAACAAAATCGACATCGCCCGCGTCAGACAGGACGAATTGCTTGATCTGGTCAGTCACGTGCGGAATGACCTGCACCGTCGCGCCGAGATAATCGCCGCGGCGTTCGCGTTCGATGATTCGCGAATAGATTCGGCCCGTGGTGATATTGTCGGACTGGCTCGCCGGCACGCCGGTGAAACGTTCATAATGCCCGAGATCAAGGTCCGTTTCCGCACCATCATCGGTCACATAACACTCGCCATGCTGATAGGGCGACATCGTGCCCGGGTCGACATTGAGATAAGGGTCCAGCTTGCGCAGGCGGACTTTATATCCACGAGCCTGCAGCAGAGCGCCCATAGCGGCGGAGGCGAGGCCTTTTCCAAGCGAGGAGACCACGCCGCCAGTGATAAAGATATAACGCGGCATGGGCCGTCTCAGTATCCGAGATTCGTTCGCGCCGAAAGACGCGATGTGAGCTTTTCAGGTAAAATTTGATACGGACTAGCCGTCGGTGGGAACCTGATCAGTTGCCTCTTCTTCGACCACCGGAGTGTCGAAGTCCTGGTCCAGACGCAGATTATCACCGGAATCAGCGCCGGTCAGAATGGCCAGAGCGATCGAGTTGCCGATGAAGACCGCAGCGAGCACCATCGTGGTTCGGGTCAGCAGGTTTGCCGCGCCGCGGCCGGTCATCATGCCACCGGCACCACCACCGCCGCCGCCACCCATACCGAGCGCGCCACCTTCAGAACGCTGAAGGAGAATAACCGCGATCAGGGCTGCCGCGACCAGAAGCTGAATGATGAGCAGTACCGTTGTCATGAAACTCGCCGTTCTCTGTCTTCGTCCACAATATAGGGACGAATTTACATGGCGGCGCGTTTTATAGCAGCTTGTTCGCCTTGGCCAGCATCATCTGCTGCTTGCGCTGCTTGCTGAGCCTGGACTGCAGCAGCGCGCGCCTGCAGGCGTTTACGCAGGCTGGCAACCGTACGGTCGATCTCGTCACGGGATTTCTCCAGGCCATCTCCATTGGCAAAGGCCGCATAGGCGCCCATCGACAATTCCTTGACCAGTTTGAGCGTGGCCGGCGAGACTTCTGCTGGATTGATTGCACCGATCTGGTCGATGAGTGCCTGGGCCACTTCCGCAGCCTCAGCGCGGTTGGCCTTAATCATCTGGGCCCGCAGCTCGCGCGCCGTCTTGGCCATGTCCTCCAGGTCCAGTTTAGGTGTCGCCCCGTCCCTGGCTCCAGACAGGAACAGCTCGACTCCCACCACAATGCGCATGGCAACCCGGCGAATACGTTCCGCGTTGACAGTCGATTTGGCCGCCTGGATCCACTGGCTTCCCTTGGCCAGCGCTTCGGTATCACCCTCGACGACAGCCTGTAGAATATTGGGGACATCCAGTGACTGAGCAGAGGAAGACCGGTCATTGGCCTTGCGCCGATCGGGGCCGATATAATCGCTGGTCACGATAAAGCTCTTGCGTCCCTTGATCAGGGTGCGGACACGTTCTTCGGCAAACATGGTCGAGAACGGCCTGACGATGAGATCATCGGCACCGCATTCGATGGCTTTGCGGATATGCAGCGTGTCCCGGCTCCATGTTGTCAACAGGATCACGACGAAGGGGTTATTCCCCAGTTCAGAACGCCGGATTGAACGTACAATTCGAAACACATCAGCATCGGTTGCGCTGCTTTCGGCGACGATCATCAGCGGATTGCTGTCCGTGATCCCGGCCTTCAGATCTTCCAGTGTCGACACACACTCAATCTGCCGAAAACCGATTTCGAAAAGCGCATAACGCGTCGTTCGCTGGTTGGCATGAACGGGATCAAACAGAAGAACTGGGGCTCGGGCGTAGTCGGGTTCGGCCATGCGCTGGGGAGCTCCGTTAAGGCGAATACTCAGGACAAACGAATGAACATCATGGATTCAATTGGTTTCAATCGCCTTACCAGCCCCTCAACACCTTGTATTTTTTATGATGCCAGCAAAGTCCACCGGATTCAGACTGGCCCCGCCGACGAGCGCACCGTCAACGTTGTCGAGCCCGAGTATCTCTTCGGCATTCTGGGGCTTCACCGATCCGCCATAGAGGATGCGAGCATTGACGTCCGCCGGAAGCGCCGCCTTCAGAGCGCCGTGCATGGCGACAATGTCTGCTGACGAGGCCGTGCGGCCAGTTCCGATGGCCCAGACAGGCTCGTAGGCAATCTCGCACCTGTCCCCGGCATTTTCCGGAAGGGACGCCAGCAATTGCTCGGTAACGACGGTTTCGGCGTTGCCCTGCTCCCTCTGTTTCAATGTCTCGCCCACGCAGATTATCGATGTCAGCCCACCCGCGAGTACAGCTTCGGCTTTCGCCTTAACCTCGGCGCTGGTTTCCCCATGATCAGCCCGGCGCTCGGAATGTCCGAGAATCACGAAGCGCGCTCCGGCGTCCGCCAGCATGGCAACGGAAAGATCTCCGGTATGGGCGCCACTTGCACTGACGTGACAATCCTGGGCACCGATTGCGATCCCGCTGCCGTCGGCGGCTCGGGAACAGCGCTCGATCAGAGTTGCCGGAGGACAGATCAACAGCTCGGCTGGACTGTCGCCGACAGCATTCACGAGATCGTCAAAGAAGCTGAGTTGGCTACTGAGCCCGTTCATCTTCCAATTGCCAGCGATGAGTTGCCGCGCCATGTCTCCCCCAAGTTGTCGCGATGCCGATATGTTATCGAACCAGCATTACGGCGGGAGCCCATGTGAGGCAATGCTTCAACCACAGCCCAGAGCGCTTGTATCCCAATGGGTGTGTCGCTACGTTCCCGCTCTCACTATTCTTAAGGCCTGTGTACAATGCTGACCCTGCTACGAGCTTTCGCCAAATCACCCTGGGCGATTGTTATCATTGGACTTCTCGTTCTCGCCTTCGCCCTGACCGGCGTCGGAGGCGTCTTTACGGGAACCGGAACCGCGATTGCCGTCGTTGGCAATCAGCAAGTCAGTGTCAGCCAGTTCTCGCGCGCTTTCGAAAGCGAGATCCGCAATATCCAGCAGCAGGATCCGACCTTCACGCGCGAGCAGGCCCTCGCTGAAGAACGGGAAAACCAGGTTCTCAATCGTCTAATCGTGCTTGCCGCCTTTTCTGCCAAGGCTGAAGAACTTGGCCTGTCTGTCTCTGACCAGGCCTTGCTGGAAGCCGCTTCGCAGTTTGACATTTTCCAGGACCCTGCAACGGGCGACTACAGTTTTGCAGCCGGTCGCGAGTATCTGCGGCAGCTCGGCTACACACCACGTCAGTTCGAGGAAGAGCTGGCGGATGATGTGCTCAGAGCCCAATTCACCTCGACGCTGGCTGGCGGAATTTCCGTTCCCGCTGAATTTGCCAGCAACCGCTATCGAGTGACCGAGGAGCGTCGGTCCATGCGGGGATTGTTCATTGATGCTTCCACCGCAGACGCGATCGAGCCGCCCACCGATGAAGAGCTTCAGGCATTCATCGATGAAAACCGGCAAGCGACTGATCAGCTGGGCCTGCCTGTCTTCACCGGCACGGAACTACGCGGGATCACGCTCGTTCGTTTCCAGCTCGATGACTTCACTGCCAACGAGACCGTCGACGAAGAACCGCTGCGCGAGTTTTATGATTATCAGCTCGAGACGGGACAAATCGGCACGCCGGCAACACGCGGTTTCCTCCAGCTCGTCGTCAACGACACCGAAACGGCCAGCCAGGTCGTGGATCGTCTCACCGCCGGCGAAGTCGCTTTGGACATCGCCAACGATCTCGGCCTGCCGGCACCGTTTGAACAGACTGAGTCGCTTGCCTACCAGGTGCCAGATCAGGCGCTGGCTGACGCCGTCTTCGCTGCCGCTGTAGGTGAAACGATCGTCGTGGAAGGCGCCTTTGCCACCTACGCCGTACAGGTCACCAGCGGTACGGATGCGGTGACACCGTCCTTCCAGGAGCAATTGCCCGAACTGCGCCAGGCTGCTGCGCGCGAACAGGCACTCGACGTCATGTACAACACAATGGGCTTGTTCCAGGACGCTCTCGATTCCGGCGCCACCCTTGAGGAAGCCGCTGCGGCCTCGGGGAGCCCGCTGGAAATGTTCGCCCCTATGGATCGCGTCGCACGTGGTGCGGATCGTGAATTCAACTTCCCGCGCTACGCCGCTCTTTCGGCTGACATCCTGCCGTCCGCCTTCGATCAGTTCGAAGGGCTTGCGACCGATATGCAGCAGTTCAATGACACCGATTTCTTCATTGTTCGCGTCGACAGCATCGTCGAAAGTCGTGATCTGGAACTCTCCGAGGTTCGCGAAGAAGCGGAAATACTGTGGCGCCAGTCCCAGATCGGCATTCAGCTACAGGCGCGCGCCGAGGAGGCCCTCGCCCAGCTCGAGGCTGGCGAGGACATGGATATCGTCGCGCTGACCTCTGGAGGCCGGGTCGAGACCGCTACACTGAAACGTGACGAAAGCGCAGGCGAATTCGCCGGGACAGTCATTCGGGAAGCTTTCTTCGCCGAACCCGGTCAACCGGTCATCGCATCGGGAACAGGTGATGGCCTTCGGGTCATCCTCGTTGTCGACGACATTGTACACGTGGATCCGGCCGCAGCGGCACTCGGGGAGATGGGGCTGCTCAGCACGACCATTCTTGGCGAGATGCAGGAGGACATGTTGATCATGACCCAGGCAGCGCTGCTTGCAGAATATGGTCAGGACGAAGAAGGTGGCATCGACGCCCGTCTGGTTGACCAGGCACTGGGCCGCGATTCCAACGCCAACCGGTGACGTCGGCCCGAGCGCCGGTCGTAATCCCGGATTTTCGTACCGTCGAAGCTGCCTGCCAGCGCGGTGAAACCATTGTCGTAACGGCACGCCGTGCAGACGATCTACTGACACCTGTCGGGGCCTATCTGAAGCTCGCCGGCTCCTCCCCGCATACCTTCCTGCTGGAATCGGTGGAAGGCGGTGCGTGGCGCGGACGTTATTCAGCGATAGGGCTCGATCCGGATCTCATCTGGCGTTGCCGCGACGGCCAAGCCGCAGTCTGCACGGGCGAAAATCTGGTGGACAAGACATTTGAGCCGCTGGACGACCACCCCATGCAGGCCCTGCGCGATGTCATCGAAAGCGCGCGTTGCACCCTGCCTGACGGTTCAGCTCCGATCGGCGCCGGCCTTTTCGGCTATCTCGGTTACGACATGGTGCGCTACATGGAGCGCCTTCCGGAACAGGCTGCGGCGGAACCGCTGGATCTGCCAGAATCGGTCCTGATGCGTCCTCGCACGATCGTTGTCTTTGATTCCCTGAAACAGGAGATCCAGGTCTTTTGCCCGATCCGCACCGACGGGTTTACACCGCGTGAAGCCTATGATGCCGCATGCGAACGTATTGATGCCGTTTTTCGGACGCTGGCGGGCAAGATGCCCGAGATCGAACGCGCGCAAGGCGAGCTGGGCGAGATACGCTCGAACCAGTCACCGGCAACCTATATGGCTGCTGTCGACAAGGCGCGGGACTACATCCGGGCCGGCGATGCCTTCCAGGTCGTTCCCAGCCAGCGTTTCAGCGCCGATTACCCTGCAGACTCGTTCTGGGTTTACCGATCATTGCGCCGCCTGAACCCCTCGCCTTTCCTCTTCTTCTTCCGCATGGACGGGTTCGAGATTGTCGGCTCAAGCCCGGAAATTCTGGTGCGACTGCGCGACGGTGTCGCGACGATCCGCCCGATCGCCGGCACCCGCCCGCGTGGCAAGTCTCCGGCCGAGGACGACGCTTTGGAGGCAGATCTGCTCGCGGATCCGAAGGAGCGCTCCGAACACCTCATGTTGCTCGATCTCGGTCGCAATGACGTCGGACGGATTTCCAAACCCGGCAGCGTCCGCATCACCGCGCGCGAGATCGTCGAGCGCTACAGCCACGTCATGCATATCGTTTCCAATGTCGAAGGTGACCTCGCGGACGATCAGGATGCGGTATCAGCACTTTTCGCCGGTTTCCCGGCTGGCACGGTTTCCGGTGCTCCCAAGGTTCGCGCCATGGAGCTTATTGACGAGCTGGAACCTCACCGACGCGGCGTATATGCCGGCGCGGTAGGCTATTTCGGTGCTGATGGCTCGATGGATACCTGTATCGCCCTGCGCACAGCGGTGTTCAAGGATGGCCAGATGAATGTTCAAGCAGGGGCCGGCGTTGTTCTGGATTCCGACCCAGCATCGGAACACGAGGAATGCTGCAACAAGGCCGCCGCACTTTTCCGGGCTGCTGAAGACTCACTAGCGGATTGAGGCTTCCACGATTTGCTGGGATGGCGTTTCCAGCGAACGAGCGAGCTCTGTCAGCGTGACGAATTCAAAGCCGCGTGCTTCTGCCTCGGCGATCCAGCTCTCCAGCGCTTCCAGGGTTTCGTCATGCGGATGACCGATCGCTATCGCCCAACCACGCAGTGAGGCCAGCGCCTCAACCTCGGCCAGCCGGGCATTGATCGCCGCCACCTCGATGGTGTGATCAAGGAAAATATCTCGTTCCAGCGCTGTCAGACCAAGTCCGCGCGCTACCGCAGCGCCACGACTTTCTGCAGTCGTCATGGAGTCCAGGAACAGGCCCGCCTCCTGAGAAAGAGCTTCAAGAACCGGCCGCAGAGCACTGGTATCCTGCGTCAATCGACTGCCCATGTGATTGTTCATACCGATCGCGCCAGGCACGCGGGCAAAGGCCCAGCGCACACGCAGGCGCAGCTCGTCCTCACTCTGGCCTACCCGCAAGGCATGCGGCCCAGGATCTGCCAGTCCAAGTGGTTCCATCGGCATGTGCAGCAAAAGATCGTGCCCTGCTTCACGGACCTGCCGTGAAACATCACGGGACGCATCGGCATAGGGCAGCACCGCCATGGAGATCGGAACACCGAGCTCCGAAGTCCGCCGTGCAGCGTCACGATCCAACCCGACATCATCAATCACCAGAGCAATCCGTGGCGGCGTGTTTGCAGTGGGCACTGGGTAACTGGCAGGCTGCGCCTCGAGCATTTCATCAATCTCGGGCACAACGACCTGTGAGCTTGCAACCTCCTCCGGCGCAGCAAGCGCGACCAGGTCCGTCTCAGCCGGATCAGCAATCCCACTTACATACAGGCTCGGCGGATCGTAGCTCAGGGAAAACTCCGGCAGGTCCGCCGGGTCGGCCTTGCTGGCAAACGAGAAGACGATCGCACCCACACCATAGGCCGCAGCAGCCACAACACTGGCAAAAGCCGGCGTTGCAGATTGCAGAACTCGGAAGCGATTCGGATGGCGTCGTCTCATGCTGCTAGTGCGAAGGGAGTCGGTAAATCATCCGTTAAGCAGTGGCAGGGATTGGCCCTGACAACCGAAGCGCCTAGTTTGGCCGCGGAGGCCCGCAATGCTCTTGATGATCGACAATTATGACAGCTTCACCTTCAACCTGGTGCACTATTTCCAGGAGCTCGGAGCTGATATTGCTGTGCATCGCAACGATGCGTTGAGCGTCAATGAAGCGCTGGCTCTCGGCCCGTCAGCCATCGTGCTCTCACCGGGTCCGTGTGATCCTGACCGTGCCGGCATCTGTCTCGACCTGATTGCCCAATCGCCAGACGACATGCCGATCCTGGGCGTCTGCCTGGGTCATCAGTCCATCGGTCAGATCTTCGGGGGCAAGGTTGTTTCCGCCAAGGAAATCATGCACGGGAAAACCAGTCCGGTCACCCATGCCGGCACCGGTGTTTTCAAAGACTTGCCCTCACCTTTTGAGGCAACACGTTACCACAGCCTGGCCATCGAACCGAACAGCCTGCCCGCTGAACTCAAGGCCAATGCCTGGACCGCCGATGGCGAGATCATGGGCGTACATCATGTCGAGCGACCGGTTCACGGGGTGCAATTCCACCCGGAGTCCATCGCGTCGGAACACGGCCATCAATTGCTGCGCAACTTCCTGAAATTAGCTGGCACGCCACTGAAAACAGCTGCGTGAGACACATCGCGGGCGATTGAATTTCTGCCACAGCCAGCTAGATTTGCCGGGTTCGCGAAGTTCAACATGAGCCAGCCGGTATGCCGATCCTGAACCGACATGTCCTGAATGCCTTCACTGCCGATCCGGCGGTGGCGTCAGTCATGCCGTCATCGCGCGTTCGATGCCGTGTGCTGGATCGGCGATGGCGCAGCTTGCCCTGCTAGCCCACCCTTCTCCAGACAAACTGAACAAGAGAGAGCGATGACTGAGCTCGCTATCTGCCTGCAGGCCATGAGCCGCGGGCAACGACCGGACACGAAACAGATTGAAGCCGCCTTCAACCTCCTGATGGAAGGTGATGCGCCCGATGCCGCGATTGGTGGCTTCCTGATGGGGCTTGCCGCACTTGGAGAAAGTCCGGCAGACATCGCAGCGGGCGCTCGCGTGATGCGTGGCCGCATGACCCGGATCAACGCGCCTGACGGGGCCATCGACACCTGCGGAACCGGTGGTGATGGCAAGGGTGCCTACAATATTTCCACCGCTGCCGCGATTGTCGCTGCTGGCGCCGGCGCCAACGTCGCCAAACACGGCAATCGCGCTGCCAGTTCGAAATCGGGGTCTTCGGATGTTCTCGCGGCATTGGGCGTACGCCTGGACGTGGGCCCGCAAACGGTCGAGGAAAGCCTCGAAAAGGCCGGTGCTGGTTTCCTTTTTGCGCCAGCCCACCACAGCGCCGTTCGCCACGTGGCCAGCGCCCGCAAGAGCCTGGGTGTGCGCACCGTCTTCAACCTCCTAGGTCCGCTTTCCAATCCGGCGGGGGTCAAACGGCAATTGCTGGGTGTCTTCGACGAGCGCTGGCTTGAGCCCATGGCCGAAGCCCTGCGTGACCTGGGCTGCAAACGTGCCTGGGTAATGATCGGTGATGACGGCATGGATGAAATCACGACAACGACCACGACCCAGGTCGCTGAGCTGAAGAATGGCGAGATCACGCGCTTTGTCGTCGATCCGGCAGAATACGGCATCGCCAAGGCCAGCGAGGCAGACCTCCAGGGCGGCGATCCGGAGTTTAACGCAAAGGCGATCCGGGCCTTGCTCGATGGTGAGCCCGGCGCTTTTCACGACATCGTCGTCCTCAACGCCGGGGCCGCGCTCGTAATCGCTGACCTGGCCAACGATCTAGCCGACGGCATCACCAAGGCCAGGGCAGCTATCGTTGACGGACGTGCCCGTAAAACGCTCGAGCAGATGATCGCAATCACCTCGCAGGGGGTCGACGCATGAACCAGATGCCTGACGCACTTGCGCGCATCACCGCCTACAAGTTGGACCATATCCAGGCCTGCAAGGCGCAGCGTTCCTATGAGGACATCGCCGCGCTCGCTGCGGATCAGCCTCCGGTGCGCGGCTTCTTCGATGCACTTCGACGCGATGCGCGCGAACGCGGCCTGGCCCTTATCGCCGAGGTCAAGAAGGCCAGCCCCTCCAAGGGTCTTATCCGCGAGGACTTCAATCCTCCGGTACTGGCCAAGGCCTATGAAGACGGTGGAGCCACCTGCCTTTCCGTGCTGACTGATACGCCAAGCTTCCAGGGTGATGACAGCTTCCTGGCCGCGGCACGCGATGCCACCGGGCTTCCCGCGCTGCGCAAGGACTTTCTCTATGACCGCTACCAGGTCGCGGAAGCCCGAGCGCTCGGCGCTGACGCAATCCTGGTCATCATGGCGGCCGTTGATGATGCCTGTGCCCGCGAGCTCATGGATGAAGCCGACAAGTGGTCACTCGACGCGCTTGTGGAAGTCCATGACGAGGCGGAGCTGGACCGAGCGCTCGCCCTAGAGGCACCGCTGATCGGCGTCAACAATCGTGACCTGCGGACATTCGAAACCTCGCTCAGCACTTTCGAGCGTTTGTCCACACTCGTGCCGGACGACCAGTTCATGGTAGCCGAAAGCGGGATATTCACGGCTGATGATGCTGCGCGGCTGAAGCTTTCAGGCGCCGGAGCCTTGCTGGTCGGCGAGAGCCTGATGCGTCAGACTGATGTCGAACAGGCAACGAAAACGCTGATGGCGGCCTATTAGCCCCTGTTGACGACAAAATAGAACACATGTAGAACACCCATCAAGTTGCCACTTTGTTCCGGCGAATTGGAGGGAGTCGAGCTGTGCTGACCCGCAAGCAACATGAACTGCTTTTGTTCATCCATGAGCGCATCAAGGAAACCGGTGTCTCACCCTCCTTTGACGAGATGAAAGGTGCACTCAGCCTGGCCTCGAAATCCGGCGTTCACCGCCTGATCACGGCACTGGAAGAACGCGGTTTCATCCGCCGTCTTGCCCACCGCGCCCGCGCACTGGAGGTCCTCAAGCTTCCCGAAAGCGCCGCCGCTGAAAACACCGAGGAAAAATCAGCCGATCTTGGTCCCAATGTGGTGCGCGCTGATTTCACAGGCCAGGGTGCAGCCCCCTCCGATGATCGCGGCACGATCGAGGTTCCCATGCTGGGGCGTATTGCTGCCGGTGTTCCCATTTCTGCCATCCAGCACGAAACCGATCGCCTGCCCGTCGCGGCTGACATGCTGGGCAATGGCGAGCATTTCGCGCTCGAAGTGAACGGCGATTCCATGATCGAGGCCGGTATTCTCGATGGTGACACGGTCCTCATCCGTCGCTGCGATGTGGCCGATACAGGCGACATCGTTGTCGCGCTGGTCGATGACGAGGAAGCCACGCTGAAGAAGCTGCGCAAGAAAGGCGGGTCTGTCGCGCTTGAAGCGGCCAATCCGGAATACGAGACCCGTATCTTCCCGCCACACCGGGTGAAGGTTCAGGGCAAGCTCGTCGGCCTGCTGCGTAGCTATCACTAGATTTCAGGTCTGCCAGGGCCAGCTGGTTTCCGCCGCATCCACATAGCGGATACGGGCGACACCGCTGTTGTTGAGCCAGACCAGGGCATTGCCGCGTTCGGCGAGTTCAGACAGTGCAATGACCGGACGCCCGCATCGGCGCCCAATCCAACGCGGTGTGTCCGCGGAAAGCACGACCAGGTCGGCGCGCTCGCAATCCTCCTGCAAGGCCTCAATCCGACTGGGCACTGCAATGCGCAGATAGTCGGTTTCAAGCAGGCAACCCAGATCATCACAGGCCGCCCTCTCCCCGGTTTGCCCCGCCATGGCAGACCGCTCCAGGAAGACCTGGCGCCCGAACCGGCCACGACGCAACGTGTTGGCGGTCCATCCCTCGCCCGACCGAGCGACCACAACCCCATCGGCGCTGATGAAGACATCCGGTTGCGGCCAGAGCGCCCAGAGTCCGACCAGCGTCGCAGCCACGCCGCCCGCGACAAGACGGGCCAGCAGCCCGCGCCCCAGGATCAACAACGCTGCGAGAGCGATATAAAGCGCCAGCCACCACCCCGGAACAGCCGGCACGGCACGCGCCGCTGTAGGCAAGGCCTCGATCCATCGTGAGATACTGAGAATGGTGTTAAGTCCCAGCTCCATCAGAGCAAAGGCCGGAGCGTCCAGTCCCACAGGCATCAGCAACAGCCCCAGAACGCCCGCCGGCATGACCAGGAATGAAAACACCGGCATCGCAAGCAAATTGCCCAGGAGCCCGTAACTGGCCAGGCGATGGAAGTGGAAAGCACCGATAACTGCCGTAGCGGTTCCGGCCACAAAACTTGTAAGCGTCAGTTCCCAGAAAGGGCGCAGGAAACCGGGCAATCGCCGTTCCATGACATCCTCTCTGGAACGTCGCCATTCGTGAACGGCAATAAGGGCCCCCACCGCGCTGAAAGACATCTGGAAGCCGGGTGAGATCACACTTTCAGGCTGGATCAGCACGACAGCCCCTAACGCGAGCGCAAAGGATTGCAGGGAAAACGCTCGTCGCCCCGCGATCATCGCTCCCAGTGCCACCACGGTGACGACAAAAGCCCGCTGTGTCGGAATTCCGGCACCGGAAATCAGCAGGTAGGCGACCGAAACCACCAGAGCAACAATCGCGGCGAGTCGCGCCACATCCTGTCTGCGTGCGAGCCGATTAATAGCGGAAAGCCCGAGACGAACCGCAAAGAAGGTTCCGCCGGCCATCAATGCCATGTGTAAACCGGATATCGCCAGAATATGGCCAAGCCCTGCCACGCGAAGGCTTTCCGCCGTCTCCGGGTCAATGCCGGAGCGATCCCCGACCAGCAGCGCTGCTGCGATTCCTGACGCCGGTCCGTTGATGCGAGCACGAATGGTCTCGGCCATGTCATATCGCCAGCGGGCCAGTAAACGTGGCGGACGCCGCCGGTCTTCGTCTTCCAGACGCTCAGGCAGAGACAACGCGTAACCCGAAGCGCGTATTCGTTGGAACCAGGCGTAATAACGCCCGTCATATCCACCCGGGACCACCGCGCCCCGCGGCGGCTCAAGCATGGCGGACAGGGACAGCCTGTCTCCCGGGCGGGCCTCGCCCGGACGAGCCAGCACACGCACGCGGTGCCAGCGATCCGCCTCCTCGATCCTGATGATAAGACGGGAGCGACCAGATCCGCTGCGCTCGATCCGCTCCAACCAACCGGTGATCTCGTTACGCCCGGACAACTGATGCCCGGGCGAAGCGCTTTCAATCGAGGACAGGCGCATGTCCGAAACCAGCAATCCCAAGGCTACTCCTGTAAGGATCAGGGCCAGTTTTCGAAGTCCGGGGAGCAGGAAAAGTGCGGCAAACCCGCACAGAGCCATGACCTTTGCCCCCCCGGTCCACATCGAGCCAGGGCGTTGTCCGGCCGAGAAATACAGCACAGCCCCGGCTGCCAGCCCGAGCGCGAGCAGGAGGGCGGGTGCGACCGGCCGCGTATGCGTCGGCGGATCCAGGACTGCTTTCAAACGCTTGAACCCGTGCACACCAAGAGACATGTCTGTGCCTTCGCTCTATCGCTTGAGGAGTTAATCATGCTAACACCTGAATTCCTTCCTTGCAGCGCAACATGATTTCGCAGGTGCAACAAAACCAAATGACGATCCGAACTCGCTTCGCACCTTCTCCGACGGGCTTTCTGCACATTGGCGGCGCCCGTACCGCCTTGTTCAACTGGTTGTTCGCCAAACATCATGGCGGCGAGTTCCTGCTGCGAATCGAGGACACGGACCGCAAGCGCCTGACCCAGGAAGCCGTTGATGCAATTGGCGAAGGACTGGAGTGGCTGGGCCTGGACTGGACCGGTGATGCCGTGTCGCAATTTGCCCAGGCTGATCGCCATGTCGAGGTTGCCAACGCTCTGCTCGAACGCGGCAAGGCATTCCGCTGTTATCTGAGCCCGGAAGAAACCCAGACCCTGCGCGACAAAGCGTTCGAGGAAGGCCGCGCCCTTCGCTCACCCTGGCGCGACAAGCAGCCGGGCGCGGAACAGGACGGACAGGCTTTCACCATCCGTTTCCGCGCCAGTGATGACGATACCGTGATCGAAGACGCTGTGCAGGGCACGGTGAAGTGGGCTGCCAAGGATTTTGATGATCTTATCCTGCTGCGCAGCGATGGCACACCGACCTATAATCTCGCGGTTGTTGTGGATGACCATGACATGGGCATCACCCACATTATTCGCGGTGATGATCACCTGGTAAACGGTGGCCGCCAGAGCCAGATCTATGATGCGATGGGCTGGGAACGCCCGGTTTTCGCGCATATCCCACTGATCCATGGTGATGACGGCAAGAAATTATCCAAACGCCACGGCGCACTGGGCGCTCAAGAATATCGGGACCAGGGTTATCTATCTGAAGGCATGCGCAATTACCTGCTGCGCCTCGGCTGGGCCCATGGTGACCAGGAATTGTTCACCGACGAGGAAGCCATTGCGGCCTTTGACCTGGGCGGCCTGAACAAGGCCCCGGCTCGCATGGATTTTGACAAGCTCGCTCACATCAACAGCCACCATATCGGCCTGGCCGATGATTCTCGTCTGCTGGAGCTGAGCTGGCCCTGGATTGAGGGCCTCGAGGAACGGCTCGAGGACCTTGAAGTGATCAAGGCGCGTTACATGCGCGCGATGCCGGTATTGAAAACCCGCGCATCAAGACTGGATGAGTTGGCTCAGCAAGGCTATTTTCTGATCAAATCTCGTCCATTCGTATTTTCCGGCAAGGCCGCCAAGGCGCTGAAAGAAGACGCAAGAGAACGTCTTAACCGCCTTTTCACCACTCTGTCCGACACCACGGACTGGACAGGAGAGGTGCTGGCAAAGGCCCTGCAGGATTTCGCCGACGCTGAAGAGGTTGGTTTCGGTAAAGTAGGTCAACCGCTCCGCGCGGCTTTGACCGGAGGGGCACCCGCCCCCGATTTGGCACAAGTCATGGTCTTCCTCGGCCGCGACGAAGCGCTGGATCGCATCAAAGATCAAATGTCGCAGGGCAGCTAACTGCCCGCCACGCGTAGAGGGAAGACGTCATGGAAAGCAAAGCAAAGCCGAACGGCTCCGCCACCCTGAACTATAATGGCCAGAGCATCGAACTGCCGGTCTTCAGCGGTGAGATCGGGCCGGATGTCATCGATATCCGCAAGCTGTACGCCCAGACCGGCGCATTCACATATGATCCGGGTTTCACCTCGACCGCCAGCTGTGAAAGCCAGATCACCTATATCGACGGCGATGAAGGCACACTTCTTTATCGCGGCTACCCGATCGACCAGCTGGCCGAACAATCGAGCTTCATCGAGGTCTGCTACCTTCTGATGAATGGCCGCCTGCCGGAACAAAAAGAGCTAGATGATTTCGACTGGACGATCCGTCGTCACTCCATGCTGCATGACCAGTTCGAGATGTTCTTCCGCGGTTTCCGCCGCGATGCGCATCCGATGGCCATCATGGTGGGAACGGTTGGCGCCCTCTCGGCCTTCTATCACGACTCAACCGACATCAATGATCCGGAAGCGCGCACGATCGCCAGCCATCGCATGATTGCGAAAATGCCGACGATTGCCGCCCGCGCTTACAAATACGCCATCGGACAACCCTTCATCAGCCCGCGCAACGAGCTGGACTATGCCGCAAACTTCCTGCGTATGTGTTTTGCTGTTCCGGCCGAGGATTATGAAAGCAATGCGGTTCTTGCCAAGGCGATGGACAAGATCTTCATCCTGCACGCCGATCACGAGCAGAATGCATCCACCTCCACGGTTCGCCTGGCCGGTTCCTCCGGTGCCAACCCGTTTGCCTGTATCGCAGCCGGCATCGCCTCCCTGTGGGGCCCGGCACACGGTGGTGCCAACGAAGCCGCGCTGAACATGCTCAACGAGATCGGTTCCGTCGACAAGATCCCGGAATACGTTGCCAAGGCCAAGGACAAGTCCGACCCGTTCCGCCTGATGGGCTTTGGTCACCGCGTCTACAAGAATTACGATCCGCGTGCGAAAGTCATGCGTGAAACCTGTCACGAGGTCCTCGACGTACTGGGCGTTCGCAATGACCCGACCCTGCAGGTCGCCATGGAGCTGGAGCGCATCGCGCTGGAAGACGAGTATTTCGTCGAGAAGAAGCTCTATCCGAACATCGACTTCTATTCTGGCATCACGCTGAAGGCGATGGGTTTCCCGACCGAGATGTTCACCGTTCTCTTCGCCCTGGCACGTACGGTCGGCTGGATCGCGCAGTGGTCAGAAATGCTGGGCGATCCGTCCCAGAAAATCGGCCGTCCGCGCCAGCTCTTCACCGGCGCCCAGTCCCGCGACTACGTCCCGCTGGGCAAGCGCTAGGCTTTACTCGGTTCAAGAAGAAGGCCGCTCAATCGAGCGGCCTTTTTTATTGGGTCAGTTCAAACACGGTCTGCGCCGCATTCTCGCTGGCATCGCCCTCGCCGCGCAGTTTGTCTGTCGCGGCTGCCAGTTCACTGTGCAGGCGTTCTCGGCGTTTCGGGTCATCGAGAAGTGCAGAGACTTCCGCGGCCAGAAGACCGCCGCGGCAGCGGGTCTGGACAAATTCCGGGACCAGCATTTCATCAGCCGCGATATTCACCAGGCTGATATAAGGCGCCTTCATGATGTTGAAGGCTCGGATAATCGCCCAGGTCAGCCAGCCCAGCTTGTAGGCCGTCACGGTTGGAACGCCAGCGGTCGCGAGCTCGGTAACAACGGTCCCAGAACAGGCCAACGCGACGTCGGCGGCAGCGAAGGCATCGGTTTTTTCAGCTTCATCAACGATGACAGCGCCAAACTCACTGCGCGCATGGTCCAGGACAGGTGCGAGCTGGTCCTTCACGGCACCAGCGACGATTATGATCGGCGTCACTTCGCGTTCCGCCTTCAATTGCTCCAGCGAGGCAACAAAGGCCGGCCCGATACGATCGATTTCCGATTTCCGACTCCCGAACAGGACCAGGACCGTGTGGGCATCGGCAGCTATCCCATGGCGAGCGCGGAAGGTTGCGCCATCCCCCGGTTCGATCCGATCGAGTGTGGGATTGCCGACAAAGGTCACCGGCAGGCCGAAAGGACGATAATAGCGCTCGTCGAAACTGAGAATGGACATGAGATGGTCCACCGTTTCGGCGAGGGTCTTGGCGCGACCGGGACGCGTCGCAAACACCTGCGGACCGACATATTTAATCAACTTGATGGAAGGATCTGCTTCGCGCACGCCCTGAGCGACACGCAGCATGAACCCCCAACTGTCAATCAGCACGACCGCGTCGGGTTTGTGTCGGATGATATCCGCGACAACTTCGGCGACACGTTGCTTGATGCGCGAAAACGCCTTGAGTCCGTCGAAAAAACCCAGAATGGAGAGGCCTTCGATACTCACTGTAGAGGGCACGCCCCCCTCTGCCATCGCCTCACCGCCCATGCCGCGAAAACTCACGCCATTACCGTATCGCGAACGCATTGCCTTGATGAGGCCGGCGCCGAGTAGATCGCCGGACCGTTCCGCTGCGACCACATAGATCAGCGGAGTGTCCTCACTCATCCTCCGGCTCCACGATCGCCAGGAACATGTCATGTTCGCGAAGGGCGGCCTCAACGGCATCTCGATTGACGATGAGGGCCGCACCCTCCTGCAGGGCGATACCGGCAAGGCCTGCCGCAGACGCACGCTCGATGGTCTCCACACCCATTGTCGGCAGATCGATTCGACGCTCCTGGATCGGTTTGGGCATTTTGGCGAGCACGCCGCGTCGCGCCTGCGGTGTTCCACGGACCTCAGCCCGAAGGCCGGCGACCCGTTCCAGCATTTGGTTTGTGCCTTCCTGGGCTTCCACGGCTAGAACCAGCCCATCGGCGACCACAGCGCCCTGACCGATATCCAGACGGCCGATTTCGCGCGCGACAGCACAGGCCTTTACGACATCATGCTGGTGTTCGGGTACTGATTGGGAATTGAAGCCGGCTGCGGCATCCGGTGTCAGGCTCTCGAGCACCTCGTTCGCGCCAACAACCTTGAAACCCTGTGTTTCAAACTCGCCGACGACCACCCGCAACAGCGCATCATCACCCTTCCGTCCAGCGGCCAGCGCCTTGGGCACCATGATCATGCCACGCGCATCCAGTTTGAGTGTTTTGATGTCAGGGCGCTGAATGTAACCAGCAAAACAGACGGCGTCACAGCCGCCGGCTTTCAGGGCCTTGCAGATCGCACCGATCTGCCCGACTGAAAACTGCGCGGTCTCGAACTCGGGAAATTCGCGGTCCACAAATCCGGTGAGTTCGACAACCAGCGGGGATCGTTCAGCTTCGGCCTCGGCAATGAGTCTGGGAAGGTCACCCCCCCCCGCCAGGATACCAAGGCGTGACCATCTGCCAGATATTGCCGGAGACTCAGCCATTGGGCATGCAAAGCGAGCGTTTGGCATCCGCCGCACGAATGAAGTTGATAATTTCCATCACCGGAGCATTCTCAGAGTAGTCCCGGGCCACATCGTCCAGTCGTTCCTGAAACGTACCCTCCTCCGCGAAGAGCAGTCGATAGGCTGTCCGCAACTCGCGCAGGGTTTCCCGCGGCATGCCTCTGCGTTTCAGACCGACAACATTCAGTCCCGCAAGATGCGCATGATTGCCGATGACCGAACCATAGGGAATCACATCCGCGGTGACCATGGCCATCGCCCCGATGAAGGCGTGACGCCCGATGCGGCTGAATTGATGTATTCCTGCATAACCGCCAAGGATGACGTGGTCCTCGATGTGACTGCAGCCGCCAATGGCCGCGCCATTGGCGAAAACCACACGATCGCCCACCTGGCTGTCGTGAGACACATGTGCGCCGACCATAAAGTATCCATCATGGCCAATGCGCGTGGCCCCGCCGCCGACACTTGTGCCGGGGTGCATGGTGACATTCTCGCGCATTACATTGCGATCACCGATAGTCAGCGTCGTATCTTCGCCCTGATACTTGAAATCCTGCGGAGGGTGGCCCAGGTGCACGCCGGGATAAAGGACACAGTCATGCCCAACCTCGGTCAACCCGGCTACCGTCGCGTTTGAAATGACACGCACGCGGTCTTTCAGAACGACTTTAGGACCAATTACACAGAAGGGACCGATCTCGACGTCCTGGCCGAGTTCAGCAGCCGGATCAACGACCGCAGACGGATGGATCTTGGCACTCATGAGTGGGGCATCGCCTTGGCTGCAAACTCTGCCTGAACGGCTTTGACACCATCAGCGTAGACTTCGCCGGAAAACTTGAACACGCCATGGCGTGCAACATTCACCTTAACCGGCATGCGCAACATCATTCCCGGGCGCACGGGAGCCCTGAACTTCACCTTGTCAGCACCCATGAAGAAGACCGTGGCATCCGCAGGAGAGGCTTTGAGCGTCTTGTACATGAGAACCGCGCCTGCCTGCGCCATGGCCTCGATCATCAAGACGCCGGGCATCACCGGATTGCCGGGGAAGTGGCCAGGGAAAAAGGGCTCGTTAAACGTCACTCCCTTGATGCCTGTAATGCTCTTACCTTCGACATAGTCCTCGGCTGCATCGATTAGCAGAAACGGATAGCGATGCGGCAGCAGAGTCTGGATTTCAGCGCTCTCAATTCGGTCACTCATGGTGGATCCTAAGTCTTTTTGTTCTTGGAACGAACAAGGCGCCGGATCTCGGCAACCTCGCGCATGTAATCTCGAAGGGGTTGGGCCGGCATACCCGAATACGCCCCTGCCTTTGGAAGGCTCTTCATGACCGCCGCGCCACCACCAACAATGACGTCATCGACAATATCGACATGATCCGCGACACCGACACGGCCTCCGAACATGACCCGCTGGCCGATCGTCGTGCTTCCGGAAACGCCTGCAAACGCTGCCATCAACGTATTCTCTCCCACCGACACATTATGAGCGATGTGGCAGAGATTATCGATCTTGACGCCGTCGGCGAGCCTGGTCGAACCGAACACCGCCCGATCCACGCAGGAATTGGCTCCGATAGTCACATTATTCCCCAGGGTCACTTGACCCAGATGCGGCACGTCAATCGAGCCGGACTTGGACATTGCAACGCCAAAGCCGGCTTCGCCAATCACAGCTCCTGCCAGAATGTTGCAGTTTTCGCCGATATCCGCACAGATGACCGAGGCATTGGCTCCAACCCGCGACCCTGTCCCGATCGTCACACCGGGACCGATGTGCGCGCCTGGGCCGATCGTGACATTTGCGCCGATTACGGCGCCCTCACCGATTACTGCGGTCGCCGCGATGCGAGCACTCGCGTCCACCCGGGCGGACGACGCGTCCGCATCACCAAACCCGGCTTCCCTGAGCGTGTAGAGATGATTGGCGACAAGAGCGAATGCCGCCCTCGGATTATCATGGACCAGGAGTGTTGCTCCGGCCAGACGCTCATCACCGGCGAATGCTGCGGTGACCAGGAGGACTATGCCCCGCATGGACTTGCCGTCCAGAAGGCCGAAGAACTTGTCAGATTCCAGATAGCTGATGGCACCGGGTCTCACATCCGCCAGATCAGCAACATCCTCGACTTCGCCTCCCGAAGAATCAGAAATCGCCGCACCCGAAAGCGCGGCGATCTTTGATACTGCGACAGGACCGAGCCGATCAAAAAATCTCGGGTCAGCCACGTTCACATCCAGTCTTATTGAGCGGCCTCAGCCTGACCGCCATCCTGCGGCAGGCGCACGCGGTTTACAGAAACCGTCGGCAGGCGCGTATTCAGGATATTGATAACCTCTTCGGAGATATCAACTTCCGGGCTGGCGAAAACCAGGTTGGAACGATCGACCAGAATGTCGATGCCGCGTGCAGCGACAACTTCTTCCAGGATAGGACCAAGGCTCTCATAAACCGGGCGCATTGCAGACTGCTCGGTGGCAACAAGCTCACGCTGACGAATCTGGCGCTGAACCTCGAAAGCCTGAGCCTGCTGGTTCAGGGTTTCGATACGCTGGACGAGATCCGGACGCGCCTGGATTGCTGCCATCGTCATGGCTGCGGTTTCAGCATTGAGCGCTTCACGCTCTTGAGCCAGGGGCTGGCCCATGGCCTGGAGTTCCGCGTCAACTTCCTGTGCGATAGCCGCCAGACGTGTCTGGATGTGAATACCCACTGCGCTTTCCCGCAGTACACGTTCTTCGCTCATCACCGCGATGTTCGTTTGCGCCAGCGCCGGAGCCGCGAGGCTCAACACAGCAACTGGCAGCAGCAGAAGTGATTGAATGAATTTCATAACCTAGAACCCTGTTCTTGTACTGAAGCGGAAGAACTCCGTACGGTCGTATTCTTCCGCCATAAATGCCTCTGCAAAGTCGAAACGGACCGGGCCGAACGGAGAGTCCCAGAAGACACTCAGACCGGCTGACGCCCGCAGCGCCAAATCATCGACTGTGAAGATCGTTGACGTACCCTCGTCTATCTGGTCCGCGGAGTCGAGCATGCCCAGCGTACCGAATTCAGTGAACAACGCGCCCCGGATACCGTATTGCTCTGGCAGGAAACTTGGCAGCGTCAGCTCAACGGCACCAATTGCATAAAGCCTGCCACCCAGAGAGTCGCCCCGGACCAGCTCGCCTGTCGACGTATCACGCTGCACTGTGCGCGGACCGAGACCACCGACGTCAAACCCGCGGAAAGAGTTGCCACCCTTGAAGAAACGGTCGTTGATGCGGATACCATCACCGCCCCAGCCGACTGCGAAACCGGCATTACCCGTGAAGCTCGCAACCCAGCCGCGGAAGATCTCGTGATAGTAAGCCGACTGGATCTCGGTGCGCAGATAGCGCACATCGCCGCCAAATCCGGCGAGGTCCTGGTTCAAAACGAAACGGAAACCGTCACTCGGTTCGACCGGATCATTGAGGCGCGACCACTGGAAAGTGTAGCCCACAACAGAGGTTGTACGCGATCCGGCCTGGTTTCGCAGCGCCTGTGACGCGCTGCTGAAGACAATGACATTATCGTTTCGCAGGGTATAGCGCAGTTGCAGATTGGTCTGCCGCGTGACTGGGAAGCCAAGACGAATACTGCCACCTGTCGATTCCGTCTGGAACGAGGCTTCGCTGAGGAAATCTGAGTTCACGCGGAAGAGGTCAAAACCAGCGGCCAGATTGCGATCCATGAATCGCGGTTCTGTGAAGCGAATATCGATCGTCTCGCGGCGCGAGCTCGCCGAAATCCGCAAGCGAAGGAACTGGCCCCGACCGCGCAGATTTCGCTCCGAGATTGAGAGGTCCACCAGGAAAGCATCGGTGGATGAGAAACCGGCACCGAAGGCCAGTTCGCCGGTCGGCTGTTCCGACACATCGACCTGCAGGCGCGCACGGTCCGGTGTCGAGCCCGGCGTTTCCGTGATTTCGACTTCCTCAAAGAAACCAAGACGACGGATATTATTGCGGGAACGATCGATCAGGACGCGGTTGAAGGCATCACCCTCGACAATGTTCAGCTCGCGACGGATCACCCGGTCGAGCGTCCGCGTGTTGTTCACGATGTCGATGCGCTCGATATAGACCCGCGGGCCCTCGTCGATGACATATTCCACATCAACAGTCCGCGTTTCGCGGTTGCGACGCGTGATCGGACGCACGTTGACGAAGGCATAGCCAGACGCACCCGCAGCGAATGTCACCGTGTCGATTGCATCTTCAATGAGCTGGCCTTGATAGGTCGCCCCCTCGCGGGTGGGTACGATTGCCTCGAGATATTCCTCGTTCAGGTCCTCGATAGCGCTGGTCACTGTGACCTCGCCGAAACTGTATACTTCGCCCTCATCGATCGTGATCGTGATGTAGAAGCTCTCCTGATCCGGCGTCAGTTCGGCAACGGCGCTGAGCACACGGAAATTCGCATAACCCTGATTCTGATAGAATTGGCGCAGCAGTTCGCGGTCATATTCCAGGCGATCCGGGTCGTAATTGTCATTGGAGCTGAAGAACCGCCACCAACGCGATTCCTCTGTCACCAGTTCACGACGAAGACGACGATCCGAGAAACTCTCATTGCCGATGAAATTGATGCGGCGAACGCCGGTAACCGGCCCCTCAGAGATCTCGAAGATCAGATCCACACGGTTCTGCGGCAGCTCGATAATCTGGGGTGTCACGGACGCCGCAAAGCGACCAGAGCGGCGATAGACCTCGATGATACGCTGGACATCACTCTGGACCCGTGCGCGTGTGAAAATCGCGCGGGGCTGAGCCTGGATTTCGTCCGTGATTTTGTCGTCATCCATGGCGCGGTTACCTTCCAGCACCACGCGGTTGATGATCGGGTTTTCCTGGACACGAATGGTAACGATCTCGCCGCCATCTTCGATCTGAACATCAGAGAAGAGGCCCGTCGCAAACAGCGTCTGGATGGAGAGGTTGATCGAGCGCGGATCCGCATACTGGCCCGGCTGAATCAGCAGATAGGACAAAACCGTGTCAGCTTCGACGCGCTGATTGCCTTCTACCAGGATCTGCCGGACAACTGGGCGAGCGGGTGCTTGGACAGCCGCCGCCTCCCCTTGTGCCGGTTGAGCCTGCGCCGACGCAACTGCGCCGAGGCTAAAGGTCATCAGGGCTGCAAAGAGCACACGCAAAACACTCGCCATGGAAGATCGCCGTTCTCTCCGCTCAATCAGAAGAATTGACTGAGCTTGTAGTTAATATCGTTCCAGGTGGCTAAAAGCATCATCATGAGCACAAAGACAAGCCCCAATCGAAAACCGATGGCCTGTGCCTTCATGCTCAGCGGACGACGCGCCACTGCCTCATATGCGTAATACACAAGATGCCCGCCGTCGAGGATCGGTATCGGCAATAAGTTCACCAATCCCAGTCCGACGGACAGATACCCGGCCAGCTGAATGAGGTTAATAAACAGCAATAACGTGCTTTCCAGCGGAGTCCGTCCGGCCTCGACGCTACGCTGAGCGGTCTGCCCTGCCGCTTCCGCGATTCCCAGAGGACCGTTCAGCAGATCTGTCGATGCGCGACCGGTTACTATGTGTCCGACATAGCGGCCGGTCATCGAGACGGCATCCCAGGTGCGATCCGCACCATGCCCGATCGCCGAGACGATACCACCCGGTGAGATCGCGTACTCATCACGCCGGATCAGCTGTGGGACATTACCAATGCCAAGCTGGCCGAATGTGCGTGTTCCGCCAAACTCGTCCTCGACCTCGGTTGCGCGAGGCGTTGCGAACAGGGTGACCTGCTGTTCGCCCCTGGAAACGTCAAAAGTGATCTCCTGCCCCGGGCGCCAGATCACTTCCGTAATGATTTCCTGAAAACTGTGGATATCACTGCCATTAATCGCAAGAATTTCATCCCCTTCAAGGAATCCAGCCTCTTCAGCGGCAGATCCCTCCGCAACCGAGCCAACCACAGCCGGCTGATATTGAGGGCCGCCAATACTCAATGCCAGCACGGCAAAAATGACGATCGCGAGAATGAAGTTCGCGATCGGGCCAGCGGCGGTAATGAAACTGCGCGCCCAGATCGGCTTGAAGTGGTAACACTGGTCGGCGGCAGGCCCCATGCGTTCGCGCAATTCTGCCAGCTTGTCGGCATCGGGCTCGCTCGCAGCACCGGCATCGCCGAGAAACTTCACATATCCACCCAGCGGGAAAGCCGCGATGCGCCAGACAGTGCCGTTCTTGTCCCGGCGTGACCAGAGTGTCGGGCCAAATCCCATGGAAAAGGCCTCGGCGTGAACCCCACACATCCGCCCCGCCCAATAATGGCCGAGCTCGTGGATAACCACGACCAGGGAGATCAGGAAGATAAAGGAGAATGTTCCTAGCAGGAGACCCGCAATGGCACTCATGAAACGATCCGTATTCTGTTATGCTGCGGCAACAGCAATCAAGTCGCGTGCCAATTCCCGGGCACGATGATCGATCGCATAAACATCGTCAAATGACGACAGCTGTTGCGGCATGTCCGCATCACCCAGTGCGGCTTCCATCACATTCTCGACCGTCCCGGCAATGTCCAGGAAACCGATCCGTTCGGCCAGGAAGGCGTCGACAGCTATTTCATTGGCAGCATTAAGCACTGCCGGTAAAATCCCACCCTGCCCGACCGCCTCGCGCGCCAGACGCATGGCAGGAAAACGCGCGAGATCCGGCGCCTCGAAATCCAGCCTCGAAATGGCACACAGATCCAGGGGCTTGACCGGCGCCTGCATGCGTTGCGGCCAGGACAATGCGTTTGCTATCGGCGTCCGCATGTCCGGCGATCCCATCTGCGCCAGCACACTGCCATCTGCATAATGCACTAACCCGTGGACGATGGACTGCGGATGAACAGCCACATCGACGCGGGTTTCGGGCAGGTCAAATAGCCAGCATGCCTCGATGATCTCGAGTCCCTTGTTCATCATGGTGGCGCTATCGATCGTGATCTTCGCGCCCATCTCCCAGGTTGGGTGCGCCAGCGCATCAGCGCGGCGTGCGTTGTCCATCTGCTGAGGCGTCCAGGTCCGGAACGGTCCTCCGGACGCGGTCAGGGTGATCTTGTCGATCTGCTTTTTCTGCCGATTGTCGAAAACCTGGAAGATGGCGTTGTGTTCGGAATCAACCGGAAGCAGCTCGGTCCCTGCCTTGGTCGCGGCCTGCATGAAAAGCCCGCCGGCACAGACCAGGCACTCCTTGTTGGCAAAGGCCAGCGCATTTCCCTGTTTCAGAGCTTCCAGCGTCGGCCGCAGACCCGCTGCCCCCACGATTGCTGCCATCGTCCAGTCCGCCGGACGTCGTGCGGCTTCAACAACAGCGCCTTCACCGCAGGCAATCGCGATCCCGAGTCCGTCCAGCGCATCCCGCAGTTTCGCTTCGCCGCTGGAATCGGCCAGTGCTACCATTTCTGGGCGGAATTTGAGGGCCAGGCGGATAAGCTCGTCCACATTGGTATGCGCCGTCAGCGCGGCGAGTTCAAACGCCCCGGCCGGAGCACGCTCGATCAGGTCCAGCGTGGCTGCACCAACCGAACCCGTCGCCCCGAGCACACTGATTTTTCTTGTCTTTGTCATTATGCCGACCAGCCAAGATCGATGAAACGTGACGCGATCACAGCCGTCACGACGGCCAGCATCAGCGCATCCACGCGATCAAGAACACCCCCGTGTCCGGGGATGAGTGTACCTGAATCCTTCACGCCGAAGGATCTTTTGAACAGTGACATCGCCAGATCCCCGCCAACAGAGGCAAAGGCGACCAGGACCGAGAAGAGGATCACCCCCTCGGTGGACAGACCGAACAGCAGTCCGACTGCGTATCCAGCCGCGCCGCCAGCCGTCACACCGGCCAACAAACCCGACCAGGTCTTGTTCGGACTGGCCTGAGGCAGAAGCTTGGGGCCGCCAATCCAGGTTCCGACCAAATAGGCGAAACTATCCGCCGCCCACACGATCGCGAATAACAGGATCACGGCCTCAAGTCCGTGCCCGCCCTCGGCGCGCATAGCCGCCAGAAGACCAGCGCTCAGCGAGACATAAAGAACGCCGAGCACCTCGATCGACCAGCCACGACGCCAACGCTCGGCGCCGGATGCAGCCGTTCCCAGCGCGCCCCACACGAGCGCTTCCTGAATGCTGGTCTGTCCGGCCAGCAAAACCGCTCCAGATGCGGTTGCGCAGGCGATTGCATAGGCAACAGGCGGCGCGTCCTCGTCGGACATCTGGATCCATTCCCACGCCATGGCGGCTGCAAAAGCCGCCACCCAAGCGGTGAAGAACAATCCACCCATCCAGAGCAGGAAAACTGCCAGAGGACCGAGAATGAGGGCGGAGACCAGACGGCGCTTGAAGACCGGATCATGCCGCTCCGGCATCAACGCCTCCATAACGCCGGTCGCGGTTCTTGAAGGCCTCCAGCGCTCGAGCCAGCTCGGCCTCGTCGAAATCGGGCCACAACACATCGGTGAAGTGGAACTCCGCATAAGCGGCCTGCCAGAGCAGGAAGTTGGAAATGCGCTGTTCACCGCTCGTGCGGATCATCAGATCCACATCGGGCAGCCCCGCCGTATCAAGAGCTCCGGAAAAACGGCCCTCATCGATCGCGTCAACGCTTAGATCACCGGCGTGGATAGCGCGCGCTAGGTTTTGTGCCGCACGCAGGATCTCGTCCCGGCCCCCATAATTGAATGCGATATTGAGGTTGAAATCGGTATTGCTGGCGGTTTCGGCCTCGGCCTGGCCCACAATCTCCGCCAGGTCCTCCCGCAAGTCCTCCCGCCGACCGATGATGCGAATACGCACACCACGCTGTTTGAGCGATTTCAGGTCCGCGGCAACATAGCGTTTCATCAACTCGAACAACGCCCCGACCTCATCGGCGGGACGGTTCCAGTTCTCGGTTGAAAAGCTGAACAGGGTCAGGGTGTCAATCCCCATGTCTCCGGCGGCTTCAACGACCCGGCGGACAGCCTCAACACCCTTGGAATGACCGAAAGTACGGGGACGGCCGCGCTGCTGCGCCCAGCGGCCATTCCCATCCATGATGATGGCGACATGCTGCGGAACGCTCGTTCTGTCCGATGCGGTCTCGCTCATAGAAGTGTCGCCTCGCTCAGGTCGTCAGACCTGCATGATTTCTTCTTGTTTGGTCTTCAGGTTTTCGTCGATCTTCTTGATCGCGTCATCCGTTAGTTTCTGGACGTCGTCGGCAAAGGACTTGTGTTCGTCCTCGGACAGTGTGCCATCCTTTTCCAGCTTTTTCAGACCATCCATGCCGTCGCGGCGTACATTGCGCACAGCAACTCGGGCGTTCTCAGCATAGCTACCGGCCAGCTTGGCCAGCTCGGCGCGACGCTCCTCGTTGAGCGGCGGGATCGGAATCCGCAGAAGCTGACCTTCAACAACCGGGTTAAGACCAAGCTGGGAATTACGGATCGCCTTGTCGACAGCGCCCACCATGTCCTTGTCCCAGATCTGAACCGAAATCATGCGCGGCTCCGGAACGGAGACCGTGCCAACCTGGTTGATCGGGGTCGGCGTGCCATAGGCTTCAACCTTGATCGGGTCGAGCAGATTGGCGCTGGCGCGTCCCGTTCTCAGACCGGCAAACTCCTTGCGCAGCGAATCGATCGCGCCTTCCATGCGGCGTTTCAGATCGTCCTCGTCATAATCGCTCATGGGTCTCTCCCCTTATTCTGTTGCGGTCAGGCGGTTTCTTGCGAACGCACCTTGCCGATAGTCGTACACACACCCTCACCGGCCAGAACCTTGGCCAGGCCGCCCTGTTCATGGATGCTGAACACCACGATCGGAATACGGTTTTCGCGCATCAGCGTCACGGCCGAGGCATCCATCACGCGCAAGTCGCGGGTCAGGACATCGAGGTAATCGAGTTTATCATAACGTTCCGCGTCCGAATTCGTCCTCGGGTCATCCGTATAGACACCGTCGACCTGGGTGCCCTTGAACAGAGCATCACAGCCCATCTCGGCGGCGCGCAACGCAGCAGCCGTGTCGGTAGTGAAAAACGGGTTTCCGGTCCCGGCAGCAAAGATGACAACACGCCCCTTTTCCATGTGCCGCGTGGCGCGGCGACGGATATAGGGTTCGCACACAGTGGTCATCGGTATGGCCGACTGCACACGGGTCTGAACACCAATGCTTTCAAGAGCGGTTTGCATGGCCAAGGCATTCATCACCGTCGCCAGCATGCCCATATAATCGGCAGCGGTGCGGTCCATGCCCTTGGCGGCGCCAGACAATCCCCGAAAGATATTGCCGCCGCCGATGACGAGGCACATCTCGGTGCCGCCTTCGACGGCCTGTTTGACTTCTTGCGCGATACGATTGGCGGTTTCCAGGTCGATACCAAATTGTTGGGAGCCCATGAGGGCTTCACCGGAAACCTTAAGAAGAACCCGCCGCAATTCCGGCGGATTGCTGGCGCCTGATGGCGTGGAGGAAGCTGAGTCGGTCACGGTCTGGCAGCATACAGAAAGCGCCGGAGCTGAAAAGCTCCGGCGCTGGCTGTTTTTGACTTAGGCCTGGCCAGTTGCAGCAGCAACTTCAGCGGCGAAGTCTTCTTCTTTCTTCTCAACGCCTTCGCCCAGGGCGACGCGCTGGAAGCCAACGATCTCAACCGGCGTGCCCAGTTCTTTGGAAGCGTTGGCCAGAACCTGTTCAATCGTGTTGTCCGGGTCCATGACGAAGGATTGTTTCAGCAGCACAACTTCTTCGTAGAATTTGCGCATACGGCCTTCGACCATTTTCTCGACGATCTGCTCCGGCTTGCCGGACTGACGTGCCTGGTCAGCGAACACTTCGCGTTCCTTGTCAGCGATCGCGCTGTCGACACCATCGGTATCAACGGCAACGGCAACAGCCGGGGAACCGGCAGCGACGTGCATGGCGATCTTGCGGCCCAGCTCGGCCAGCTTGCCGGCATCGCCTTCGGACTTGAGCGCAACGATAACGCCCAGCGCGCCCATGCCGTCAGCAGCAGCATTGTGCACGTAGGAGGAAACAACACCCGTTCCGGCGTCCAGCTTGAAGACGCGGCGCAGGGACATGTTCTCACCGATCGTGGCGATCAGGTTCGTCAGTGTCGCTTCAACCGTTTCACCGGACGGCAGGGTCGCAGCGTTGAGCGCTTCGACTGTCGCGTCGGTGGTCAGGGCCAGCTTGGCGATCTCGGCAACAGCAGCCTGGAACTTTTCGTTGCGGGCAACGAAATCGGTTTCAGAGTTGACCTCTACAACAGCGCCATTGGCACCATCGGTCGCTACGGCAACCAGGCCTTCCGCAGCAACGCGGTCAGCTTTCTTGGCGGCCTTGGACAGACCTTTCTTGCGCAGCCAGTCAACAGCGGCTTCGAAATCGCCGTCCGTCTCGTTCAGCGCCTTCTTGCAGTCCATCATGCCAACGCCGGTTTTTTCGCGAAGTTCCTTCACGAGAGCAGCAGTAATCGCGGCCATCGGATTCTCCTGGAATAAATAGAGTTGCTAACGAAGCTTATGCTTCGGTCTTGTCAGATTCAGAGGACGCTTCCGGAGCAGCAGCCTCTTCGGCGGCTTCAGCAGCCGGAGCCGCCTCTTCCGCCGGAGCGTCTTCGGCAGCCAGCATGGCTTCAACCGGAGCTTCTGCTTCACCCAGATCAACGCCCATGGCCAGCTGGCTGTCTGCCATACCGTCCAGAACAGCGTCGGCGATCAGGTCGCAATACAGCGAGATCGCGCGGGATGCGTCATCATTGCCCGGGATCGGCATGTCGATCGGGTCCGGATCACAATTGGTGTCAACGATAGCAACGACCGGGATGCCCAGCTTCTTGGCTTCCTGGATGGCGATCGCTTCCTTGTTGGTGTCGATCACGAACATCAGGTCCGGCGTACCGCCCATGTCCTTGATACCGCCCAGGGAGCGCTCCAGCTTCTCGCGCTCACGGGTGAGCATCAGCTGTTCTTTCTTGGTCAGGCCGTCAACACCGCCTTCGCTATCAAACATGGCTTCCAGCTCACGCAGACGCGCGATGGAGTTGGAAATCGTGGCCCAGTTGGTCAGCGTACCGCCGAGCCAGCGCTGGTTCATATAGTACTGCGCACAGCGAGAAGCAGCCGCGGCAACCGGGTCGGAGGCCTGGCGCTTGGTGCCGACGAAGAGAATACGGCCACCCTTGGCAGCAGTATCGCGGACCTTGACCAGGGCCTGGTGCAACAGCGGCACCGTCTGGGACAGGTCAAGAATGTGGATGTTGGCGCGATCGCCGAAGATGTAGTCTTTCATCTTCGGGTTCCAGCGGTGGGTCTGGTGTCCGAAGTGACAACCAGCTTCGAGCAGCTGGCGCATGCTGAATTCAGGGAGAGCCATCGATGTATCCTTTTCCGGTTGGCCTCCACGGAGCGGAGTCGCTTGCCTGGACAAACGACACCGGAGCGGCAGACAAGGCGCCCGCCGGAGCTCCGTGTGCGTAATGAGGCGGCTTATAGGCACCTCTTTTGAGTAATGCAAGCAGGCTCATCCGGCTTTTGTGCTATCAATTATGCAGGGGTGAGATGCACGGCATGGCTCCGCACGAAAACGAATAGCGAGATTGATCGTCAGATCAGGGCTCTGGTCTGTCGTTTTCAGCAGGATACCAGGTGAAATCCATGCCTACTGGAAACAATCTGCTGCCACGCAGCACAATGAAAACGAGCCAGTTACACTTCCTGGCGCCATCGGTAGTGATGATCGGTTGGCCTTTGATGTCCGGATGACGAAGACGATGGCGTTCAAACGCTTGTCGAGCAGAGCGTTCAAGCCTGATGCGCACTTGATCATGATCCTCTGCCAAGGCAAAGCCCGGAACAAAAAAGCCAATGCCATCCAGCCCGTCTTTGGTGGCGTGCTTAAGATGGATCGGTGTCATTTCAATCAATGCGAACCAGGGCGGATCACGCCAGCTCCGCATCAATGCTGGCAACGCCCCTCACCGCACGAAGCGCGGCTTGCACCGCAGCATCAGCGCAATGGCGACCCGGCAGCCGGATTTCGGCTTCCCCACCATCGCGCAGCGGCACGAACAGATCGACCGCCGCGTCCAGTTGGGCATCCGAACGGGAGTTGGCCCGGTCGAGCCGCGCCTTGATCCCGGCCAGAGCGGAAGGGTCGTCGAGACGGATTTTCAGACTGTGCGCCGCCATCCGGGTATCGAGAACTTCCAGCCGGTCAGCAAAGAAGCTGATTTGCTCGTCTCGATTATCGACACGGCAATTGACCAGAACGGCTGTACCACTTTCCAGCTGGTCTCGAGAGGTGCGCAGAAGCTCCGGCGCCACAAAGACCTCGAACTCGCCCGTCGGGTCGGACAGGGTGACCCAGGCAAAACGTTCGCCGGACTTGTTGGATACACGCTCCTGACGCCGACGGACCACTCCGCTCAATCGCAAGGCCGTAGCGCCTTCAAGCACGCGGCCCGTGCTTTCCGCGAACATCACTACGCCGCGGCCTGCCAGTTGTTCCGTCAGATCGTCCAACGGGTGGCCGGAGAGATAAAAGCCGATGGCTGACAATTCCTCGTCCAGACGCTGCTGGGCGGTAAAAGGTTCAGGTTCGGGCAGGTTGGGCCGCTGTAGCTCGACCTCGCCACCACCGCCGCCAAACAGGCTGGCCTGGGCGCTCTCGCGCTGTTCAGCAGCGTGCTGGGCCATGGAGAGCAGGATTTCCGCAGACGCGATGACCTTGGCCCGGTCGGGTTCCATGGTGTCGAAAGCGCCCGCTTTGGCAAGGTTTTCGAACGTGCGGCGATTGACCTGACGTGGATCAATGCGCTCGGCAAAGTCGTAGAGATCCTTGAACGGCCCCTTGGCATCGCGTTCGGCAACAATGTGTTCCATCGCAGAAAAACCGACATTGCGGATGGCGCCCAGGGCAAAACGTACACAGCCCTCCTCGACCGAGAAATCGGCATTGGATGCGTTTACATCCGGCGGTCGAACCGTGATGCCCATGCGGCGGATTTCCTGGTGGAAAGCAGCAAGCTTGTCAGTGTTAGCGGCGTCGAGCGACATCAGCGCGGCCATCAATTCAACAGGGTAGTTCGCCTTCAGAAATGCGGTTCGGTAGGCAATGACGGCGTAGGCCGCAGCGTGAGACTTGTTGAAACCATAACCGGCGAACTCGGCAACAAGTTCGAAAATGTACGAGGATTTGGCACGATCAACGCCATTCTCTTCGGCACCATCAAGGAAACGGACTTTCTGCTTGTCCATCTCCTCCTTCTTCTTCTTGCCCATGGCACGGCGCAGGAGGTCGGCCTCACCGAGCGAATAGCCCGACAGGATCTGGGCGATCTGCATCACCTGTTCCTGATAGATGATGACGCCATAGGTTTCCGACAAGACGCCTTCCAGGTCGGGATGGAGACAATCCACCTCGGCGCGGCCGAACTTGCGGTCCACATAGACGTCAATGTTTTTCATCGGGCCCGGGCGATAGAGCGAGATCAGCGCGATCAGGTCCTCGATCGCATCCGGCTTCATCTTTTTCAGCGTGTCGCGCATGCCCGAGCTCTCGAGCTGGAACACGCCGATGGCATTGCCCGACGCCAGGAGTTCGTAAGTTGGCCTGTCTTCCAGGCTGACGGCCTCGATATCGGGGACCTCCTTGCCCGCTGACGCGATATAGCCCAGCGCCCGCGCGATCACGGTCAGGGTTTTCAGACCCAGGAAGTCGAATTTCACGAGACCGGCCGGCTCCACCCATTTCATGTTGAACTGGGTAGCAGGAATATCGGAACGCGGATCGCGATAGAGCGGAACAAGTTCGGACAGCTTGCGGTCACCGATGACAACACCGGCGGCGTGGGTGGAGGCGTTGCGGAAAAAGCCTTCCAGCTTCAGCGCCACTTCCAGCAGGCTGTCGACGGCCTGGTCCTCCGCCCGCATCTCGTTCAGGCGCGGCTCGATATTGAGCGCCTCGGCCAGGGTAACCGGATTGGCCGGATTAGCCGGGATCAGCTTGGCGAGCTTGTCGACAAGACCGAACGGCAATTGCAGCACACGCCCAACATCGCGCACCACGGCACGGGCCTGGAGTGTTCCGAAGGTGATGATCTGGGCGACCCGGTCGTGGCCATACTTGTCCTGCACATAACGGATCACTTCGCCGCGCCGTTCCTGGCAGAAGTCGACGTCGAAGTCGGGCATGGAAACACGTTCGGGGTTGAGGAAACGCTCGAACAGAAGGCCAAACCGCAAGGGATCGAGATCGGTGATGGTCAGGGCATAGGCCACAAGCGAACCGGCGCCGGAGCCACGGCCGGGACCGACCGGAATGTCGTTCTCCTTGGACCACTGGATAAAGTCCGAGACGATCAGGAAATAACCCGGGAACCCCATCTGCTTGATGATGTTGAGCTCGAAATCGAGGCGCTCGCGGTATTCGCTCTCCGGCAGCGAATTGGCCTGTCCGGCGGCGATCCGGTCGGTCAGGCCTTCATGGGCGCGGGCGACCAGTTCCTCGGCCTCGTCCCGGCCCTCAGCCGTTTCGAAACTGGGCAGGATGGGCGGGTGCGTGCGCACGCGATAGGCACAGCGCCGCGCCACTTCCAGCGTGTTTTCAAGGGCCTCGGGCAGGTCCTTGAAGCGCTCCCGCATCTCGTCCGGCGTGGCGAGATGATGGTCCGCCGTCACCTTGCGGCGATCCTCCACGGAGACATAGGTACTGCCGGAAATGCACAACAGCGCGTCATGGGCCCTGTGCATGCCCTGGTCCGGGAAGAAGGCCTCATTGGTAGCCACCAAGGGCAGATCGCGCGCATAGGCCTGGTCGATCAACCAGTCCTCGGCGGTGAGTTCGTCTGCCCGGCCGTGACGTTGCAGCTCTACATAAAGGCGATCACCAAACGCGGCCTGGTAGCGCGCAAGCAGGTCTGACGCCTCGCTCTCGCGGCCAGCAACGACATACTGGTTGAGCACGCTATCGGGACCTCCGGTCAGGGCAATCAGACCAGCGCTGTGTTCCAGCACATTATCCAGCGATACCTGCGGCTCTTCCGCACCATCCACATCGAGGAAGGCGGCGGATGTCAGCGCCATCAGATTGAGATAACCCTCGGCATTCTGCGCGTAGAGCGCCAGCGTGCCATCCGGGGCAGCGCGCTCACCGGGGTGTGGATCGGATACCCGGACCGAGAGCGTGATGCCGACTATGGGCTGGATCCCGGCCCCGGCCATCTTCTCGGAGAATTCCAGCGCGCCAAACAGGTTGTTGGTGTCGGTCAGCGCGATGGCGGGCATGCCATAGGCCTGGCAGGCATCGACCATTTTGGGAATGCGGATCGCCCCTTCAAGGAGCGAATAAGGAGACCGGACGCGCAGATGCACAAAGGGAAGCTTCGTGTCCATGTTGATCTCCTGAGTGCCCGGACCCGCGCCGCTAGAGGGCGCACGAATCCCGGCAGACTAGCGCGATCAGGACGCGCCTAAAATAGAGCCCCACATCGTGATCATCCAGGTGAAGCCAAGAATTGCAGTAGCAGCGGACATATCTTGAATCATGCGGCGCATATCGCCCTCCCAAACCAATGTTCTTGATTTGTTCTATCCGATGGCAAAGTCAGCCGTCAACACCTGATTCGAATTTTTGTTCCAGATTTGTTCCGCAGTCAGGCTGGCTCGAACACCGTCAGGCGTCCGTTTTCGAGTGTAACAACACGATCCATGCGCTCTGCCAGCTGGTGATTATGCGTGGCGATCAGGGCCGCAGCGCCCCTCTCCTTCACGGCGGACTGAAGCGCCAGGAAGACGCTCTCTGAGGTCGCCGGATCGAGATTGCCGGTTGGTTCATCGGCGAGCAGAACCCGCGGTTCATTGGCCAGGGCGCGTGCTATGGCGACCCGCTGCTGCTCACCGCCGGACAATTGAGACGGCGCATGGGTTAGGCGTTCGCCAAGACCGAGCCCCGTCAGAAGCTCGGTGGCATGCTCGCGTGCACGTCGCACACCCTTGCCGCCAACCAGTTGCGGCAGGACCACGTTTTCCAGCGCGTCGAACTCAGGCAGCAAGTGGTGGAACTGGTAGACAAACCCGACCTCGCAGCGGCGCAGCGCCGTGCGTCCGCGGTCAGAGAGTTCCCGGGTGTTCTGACCAGCAATGACCACTTCACCGGCATCGGGTCGTTCCAGCAAACCCGCTGCATGCAACAGGGAGGACTTGCCGGAACCGGAGGGCCCGATCAGGCCGACAATTTCTCCCGGGTTCAGCGTCAGGCTGGCCCCGCGCAGGACCGTCAGATTGCCAGCCTCGGTGACATAGGTCCGCTCGATATCGCGCAGTTCAAGAACGGCATCACTCATAACGAAGCGCCTCCACAGGATCGAGACGGGAAGCCAGCCAGGCCGGGATAACCGTGACGGCCAGTGACATGATCAGGCCGAAAATGGAAACGAAGAAGATCTCGCCGACATCAAGCTCGGCCGGGATCCGGTAGAGATAATAGACCGATGGATCAAATACCGGACCACCGGTCAGCGCGTTCAGAACATCCTGGATCGGTCCGATATTGAGCACCAGAACGACGCCCAGGATGATCCCGCAAAGCGTACCCAGCATGCCGATCGTCGCGCCGACCAGCAGGAAGATCCGCATGATCGAGGCGCGCGTCGCGCCCACTGTACGCAAGATGGCGATATCACCGCTCTTGACCTTCACCAGCATGACCAGCCCGCCGATGATATTCATCGCGGTAATGCCGATCACCACAGACAGGAGGAGCCGCATCATCGAGCGCTCCATCTGCAGGGCATCAAAAAACGCCGGGTTCTGGCCTGTAAAATCAAAGACCGAGGAATTCACCCCGGCGCGTTCCTGGATGGGCGCGACAAAACTGGCCGACAACATCGGATCATCCAGACGGATCTGGATCAGGTCCACCACCCCGTTTTTCTGGAAAAAGAGATTGCCCTGCTCCAGCGGCATGAAGGCCAGCGCATCATCAATGGTTGAGACACCGGTCGAGATGATGGCGTCGACATAATAGGCCTTCTGCGTGGGGATACTTCCCGCCGGCGTGTTGCGCATGGCGGTGGTGATGAAGGTCACGCGGTCATCAATGCTGACGCCGAGCTGGCGGGCGACGCCGCGGCCGAGCACGATGCCATTGCCGCCATAACGCCCACTGCCAAAACGCTCCAGAGAGCCTGCAATAATCCCCGTCAGGCTGCCGGCCGTTTCACCCTGGGTCACCAGTTCCATCTGTGCGAGATCGGAGGGTTCCACGGCGAGCACCTGGATCACGGTCTCATAACGATCAGAAACCGCCATGACCTGTCCCTGGACAACCGGGTCTGCGCTTTCAACGCCAGGCATGGCTTCCAGCTCGACAACAAGCTCGGACACGTCATCGGGCGTCATCACGCGGGCATCGACATAGACGTGTGGCTGCGCCCCGAGCAGCTGTTCATAGAGCTGGGTGCGAAACCCGTTCATGACCGACATGACGGTGATCAGGGCCGCGACGGCCAGGGCCACGCCTATGAAGGAAATAATCGCGATCAGCGCGACGCCGCCATCCTTGCGGGTTGCGCCGACAAAACGCCCCGCAATCATGAATTCATACGGGCTGAACGGCAATGCGCCAGACGTCTTGCTGGCGGCAGGATTATCCATTCGAGAAAGCACCTTCTGCGAGACGGTTGACCGCGTCTTCCGGCGACATCTCATGCGTCTCGCCGGACCGACGGATCTTGACCTCAACCTTGTTCTCTTTAAGGCCGCGCGGACCGATCACCAGCTGATACGGCAGGCCGATCAGGTCTGCGGTCGCGAACTTGCCGCCCGGGCGTTCCTTGGTGTCGTCGTAAAGCGGATCGAGCCCGGCCGCCGACAGCTTGGCGTAGGCATCCTCACAGGCCGCATCCGCCGCCTCGTCGCCCGCACGCAGGTTGAGAATGCCCGCCCCGAACGGTGCCACGCTTTCCGGCCAGATACAGCCCTTCTCGTCGTGATGCGCCTCGATGATCGCGCCGAGAAGACGCGACACGCCAACACCATAGGAGCCCATGTGGACTGCGTGTTCCTTCTGGTCCTGGTGCATGACCATGGCCTTCATCGGCTCGGAATACTTGGTGCCGAAATAGAAGATGTGGCCCACCTCGATACCGCGCGCAGACAGCTGGCGGTCAGCCGGAACCTTGGCGAACTCATCCGCGTCGTGCATTTCCTCGGTGGCGGCATAAAGCGCGGTGCGCTGATCCACCAGCGGCTGGAGATCGCCCTCGAAATCAACATCCGCGCCCGGCACAGCCATTTCCACCAGGTCGGCATGACAGAAGACCTCGCTCTCGCCGGTTTCGGCCAGGACGATAAACTCGTGTGACAGGTCCCCCCCGATCGGACCGGTATCGGCCCGCATCGGCACCGCCTTGAGGCCCATGCGCGCAAACGTGTTGAGATAGGCCACGAACATGCGGTTATAGGAGTGGCGCGCCGCCGCCTCGTCGATATCGAAGGAATAGGTATCCTTCATCAGGAATTCGCGGCCCCGCATGACGCCGAAACGCGGACGGATCTCGTCGCGGAACTTCCACTGGATGTGGTAGAGCATTTTCGGCAGATCCTTGTAGGACCGGCAATAGGAGCGGAAGATCTCGGTGATCATCTCCTCATTGGTCGGCCCGAACAGCATCTCGCGCTCATGGCGATCGGTGATGCGCAGCATCTCCTGGCCATAATCGTCATACCGACCGCTCTCCCGCCACAGATCGGCGGACTGGATGGTCGGCATCAGCATTTCCACCGCACCGGCGCGGTTCTGCTCCTCGCGCACGATCTGCTCGACCTTCTTGAGCACTTTCATGCCCAGCGGCAGCCAGGAATAAATCCCCGCGGATTGCTGGCGGATCATGCCGGCGCGCAGCATCAGCTGGTGGGAAACGATCTGGGCGTCCGAAGGGGTTTCCTTCAGTACGGGCAGGAAATAGCGGGAAAGGCGCATGGAAATTCGTCCAGTCAGGAAGGTTTGTGCCAGTTAGACGACTTCTGCGCGCCGTGACAAGGAGCTGGAGGTGTCACTTGCACCTGGAGGGCGGGATTTTGGGGTGGTGGGGTGGTCCCGACGACGGTTGGGAGGCGGTTTGTCGAGCGGTTTGGGGTTGTAGGAACGGTGTTCCTTGGGCACCAGCGGCCGGCTTCGAAGCCTCCACTACCGCGGCTCCCCCCGATCGGCACCTGGTTGCAGTATGAGCAGATCATCACATTCTCTCGCGCGGCAACGATCCGCAAACCCAAGGGCTTCAGATCGATCCTGCAGAAAAACACCAAACAGGTCTCGGGACAGGCGGTAATACTCTTCGTAGTCAACCAACCTGTTGGAGACGGGTATCGACAGGTAGTAGCCAGACGTTTTTGAGTCACGGCCAAGCGAGTACCGACCGTCTGTGTCGGTGTAAGAGTCTACGAACCGCAATTCAGATACCTTCCCAGGATAAGTGTGAAGTGGTCCCGGTTTTCCGGACAGTTTGGCGGCTGAGTTAAGGTGTATCCGGGATTGTTGTCATGCCCAAAAAAACAGGGACACACACCATTTATTCCCCGTCCAGACGCGGGCGTCCACGTGCACGGGGGCGTAGCTGGCGAGTGGACTTGGTCTCCAGACGGTCCAACCCGTCCGGAGCGCCCATCGTAATCGGTACGTGTCCCCGTTTTTTCGCGTCATCCCAACGAAGGTTGGGATCCAGTTCGTCGAGCGATGCAGGTTCAGGAAAAAACACTGAAAAAACAGGGACAAACACCATTTATTCCTTGTCCAGACGCGGGCGTCCACGTGCGCGGGGGCGTAGTGGACGCGACGACTTCGTCTCCAGCCCGGCCAACCAGTCCGCAGCGCCCATCGGATAGCCCGTCTCGGTGTAATATCCCAGCCGCGCCTCTTGCTCTGTACTCAATTCGTCCGCAAGATATCGGCGCCAGTCAGGCACGCGCGCCAGATATTCGATTGCCGTCGTCAGGCCGTCCGGCGGGCCGCCGAGATGATAGCGCGCGCTTGACCACGCCCAGTCCTGCGCACGCGGGCTCAGCCGCGCCTTCACCGGGTTGAGCTCGACATAGCGCACCGCCGTCAGCGCGTGCGCCTCATCCATCGCACAGGATGAAAACCGACCCTGCCAGAGATAACCGGTCCATCCCTCGCGCGCATTGATGTGTCGGGTATAGCGCTGATGCGCCTGCGCCACCGCCCGGGCCAGACCGCCCTCATCGACCGGTTCCAGAACAAGGTGGACATGATTGGGCATCAGACACCAGGCCCAGCAGCGCACGCGAAACTGCGCACACGCCGCCGCCATAAGATCGCGGTACAGCGCGTAATCGGTATCTTCAAAGAAGGTCTGCTGACGACGATTGCCCCGCTGGGTCACGTGGTGCGGATATCCGGGCAGGACGAGGCGCGCTTGGCGAGGCATGCGCGCAGAATGGCTGCCAGGACACCCTAACGCAACCGGTGATTGATTTCACACGGGAGGGAAATGGGTGTGTGTCCCTGTTTTTTCCTGGTCTCCAGACTGTCCAACCCGTCCGGAGCGCCCATCGTAATTGGTACGTGTCCCCTTTTTTTCTAGGATAGCAGCAGATTGAGCATTTTCTTGCGAGCCGCAATGCACTTCAGGACCAAAATCGAGCTTGGTTACACCGTAGGGTTCTTGAACTTCATACCCATGGTGTTGATCCTCGATCAGTGGTTTCTCCTCGTGAACGGACGTTTTGATGCAATCACCGTTCGCGGTTGGATCGGTTTTGCTGTCGTGCTGGGTGTCGGCTGGTGGTCTACGAATTTGACCCTAAAAGGATTCGATGAGCGGGACCGCGAACGCGAAAGAGAGCGAGAATCTCAGTAGTCCGCGCGTCCAATGATCGTGTTAAAAACAGGGACACACACCATTTATTCCCTGTCCAGACGCGGGCGTCCACGTGCGCGGGGGCGTAGCTGGCGAGTGGACTTGGTCTCCAGACTGTCCAACCCGTCCGGAGCGCCCATCGTGATCGGTACGTGTCCCCGTTCCTTTTCGCGCCGGTGAATGTTTTGAGCGGTGGGAGAATTGGTGTGTGTCCCCGTTTTATAAGGTGTAAGGATCGATATGGCAGCAGCCCAACCCTCGCGGACGCCCCGTCATGGGAGGGACAGAATGAACCAGAGAAATTGTCTCTGTCCCGTGTTCCGCCTGCTTTTTGGCGCAGCGCCTCAACTCAGTAGTAAATAACAGGACGTTGCAATGGAACTGCATCCAGGTCCAGGTGTTCTCTTGCGCGCTCCAAGGCGTCTCGTTCGTTTCGAATGAGGTCTCCAGAAATGTGGAAGTTATGGCGTCTTAAGTAGCTTTTGCTCGGCGCCCAAAGAATGTGAAAGGTTCGAACTCTCACAGACTCGCTCGACACGTCGATCGTCTCGATAATTGGATTGAGCATCAAAACTGCCGAGTGAAGCACAGAAACCGGAACATCCGCACGTTCATACAAATCCATTGAACGCGATATATTGGAAGCATACTCCGGATTCCCTCGCGCCACCTGTGCTGCTTCTGGGGACAATCTAGACAATCCGAAAGTGCTCGACGAGAACCCGTACACAGAGCCATGGAGAACAGTTGTGGATCTGGCTGCCGGAACCAAAATAGAAAAGCAAACGCCTACGCAGAGTCCGTCTACAACCAGATTCAGCTCATGATCTGCAAGCAAGTCAGCCAAATCGAGAGCGAAAGACTCTACCCCGCCATTCGACGCGACAATCAGGTATTCCAATCCACCAGAATCGAGGCGCCTCTCTAATAACCGAACCGAGGATTCGGTTATTGGACCAGCAATGCGCAATGAATTTTCTGATGTGGCGGCACTTGGCAGCACGCCCTTTGGATCACATCCGGTCAGAAAAACCGCCAAGAAAGTGGTCAGTAGTCGTAGCAATCGAATCTCCCGGCGATAGTGATTACGAACTGTGAAAGCACGCAATGATGAACAGCGCTATCGGTTCGTATCCAAAGGGCCTCTACCCACAAAAAGTCTATACCAACGAACCCATGAGCCAGTATCTGTCTCCACCGGGCTCAGTCGGAAAAAAAACAGGGACACACACCATTTATTCCCTGTCCAGACGCGGTCGTCCACGTGCGCGGGGGCGTAGCTGGCGAGTGGACTTGGTCTCCAGACTGTCCAACCCGACCGGAGCGCCCATCGTAATCGGTACGTGTCCCCGTTTTATTCGCAAAATCCACTGCGCATCCAACACTAGCTCTACAAGACTAACCTGGCGCCTGAATTTCTCGATCCTTAAAAATGGAGTGTTTATCGCCCAAGGTAATCCCAGAAATCTCTAGATGATTGATATTCTTGTAGTCAAACAAGACGTCATAATGACCATTCGAAAGTACCGAAAGCACACAAACAATCGGCCTCGTTCCAGTTTCTTTTTGAATGCAGTCGAACAGTTCCTTCAGTAGTTGATAAACTGCGCGATGGGTTCCCCTTTTGAGGTCCCTATCACAATTCAAGTACTTAAGCCGATCACCCACTAGATACACACTCTCGTAACGAGCGTTTCGACCACCTTTCTCAACGTACCTGAAGTAACACTCATCCCAATCCCCCCCCGCTTCGGTCATTAGGCCATCCAACAACGTAACAGCTCCAAGAACCAGCTCACCTTTTGTGTGCATCTGCGCCTTAATCCCCTCTCAAAAGATTCCCGCGACTGTCGAATACGCGATCGTATACCTGCAACCAAAAAACAGGGACACACACCATTTATTCCCTGTCCAGAGGCGGGCGTCCGCGTGCGCGGGGGCGTAGCTGGCGAGTGGACTTGGTCTCCAGACTGTCCAACCCGTCCGGAGCGCCCATCGTAATCGGTACGTGTCCCCGTTTTTTTGGAAGCGGTGTCTCACGGTCTGACCGCATTCCAGATCGGCGCCTCGCCCGGCACTCGGATGGCTGAGGACACCCGGACGAGCCGGGCGATGACGGAGGTGGTGTTAAAAGCGCCGTCCCCACAAAAGTTGGGATCCAGTTCGTCGAACGATTCTGGTTCAGGAATAAGCCGCGAACATCGGCCCGCTTCGAACTAGGCCCTGATCTTCATCAGGGTGACGGCGGAGTGCGAGCTAACACTCTGCCAATCCGCAAACGCACCCCCCAGTCATTTTCCCCGCCCTTGTGGCGGGGTCTGGTTGACGGGAAGAACAATCACCACCGCATGCCGGGCCCCGCAATGAATGCGGGGGAAGGTGATTGGGGCGGCTTGCGGTGACGATAGGCGGACTGCGAAAGGCCCCTACACCACTGTCTTCGCATAAACAGCACGGTCAATATCCACCAGTTCCCGACTCGCCAGTCAGGAATTTGGTCAGCGGCTGCTCCTGGCGGTGTCATCCCAGTGCAAACTCGGCACATAGATCGGGCAAGTTGGTCGTAGCCCTGACCACGCCTTCCTCAAGATCGAATTCGAGTTCAACCAGGTCTGTACCGAAATGTGTGGAGATGTTGTGGGATAGATGCTCCATGACAGCCTGCGCGAAAATTCCTACCAGCAAGCGCATCTCGCCCGCCGGGACCGGAATCCAGCTCTTTCCGTGTTCAACATCCAGCGTGAGGATGGGCTCCTTCGCCTTCGTAGGTTTCCGCTGGAAACTGGCGTGCAGAAAAAAGTGGCGCGGACTCTCCGAACGCTCCTTGACGAGGAGCCCCGTCAGACAATCTGCCAAGTCAACAAGCGCATCAGCGTCAAACTCGACCAATCTCCAGCGCGTATAATGAGTGAGTGAAAGCCCGATCTCATCTGCGCACCAGTCCGCCCTATCCCCCAACTGCTCTGCTGCGGTAGCAAAAACCGGCCAGAGAGACATCGGCTCAACAGAAAGTATGGGTTGCGCACAAAGAAATGTCGCCTGCTGGATAAACTGAACGGCCGCATCGCCCCTACAGTTTACAGTGAGGACAAATGCTTCGGGGGCGGATTCCTGTGCGGTCGCCAACTCCGACTGCAAACGTGCCACGGTTTCAATCACACCGATGGAAGCGGTCGCGCTGATTTCGTCTCGTGGCACCCAGCGCACGCCACCACTATCCAGTGCCTGAAGCACCTCCACCGAACGAAAAAAGCCCAGATTGATCACCCTGATAAACAAAGTGTCCACGTTGCCCTTAGCAGCCAGGTTTTCCGCCTGCAGCCTGTCTCCAACAAAAGCGAGCCCCGGATCCGGCTGACTTAGGTCAGGAGAGACCGAGAGCGCCTCCCAAATCGGAGCTGCCACCGCATAGTCTATGGAAATTGCATCTCCCAGGACGAGTTCATCATTAAGGTCAGGACTCGTAATCTTTTTACGCCCGGCGCCAAGTCGCGGCTTTGCAAGCAGCTGATTAACACCCTGAAGATCTGTATCGAGTTCCGATTTCCAGCGCGCGAAAACACGATCGAGCTTACCCTCATTAGCAATCTCCGCGATACCGGCCAGGACATCGCGCGCGCCCAGCTTCACACCACGGCTGGACGCTGGACGATACGGCAGATGTGCCTTTCTCCAGAACCAGGCACTCGTATGCCGACTTGATGATCCGTCTGAGGCTTCCGAGTTCCTATTCGGGTCTGTCTCGGTCAGATAGATTCTTACGGCCTCGTGTAGGAGATCCAACTCGCTGAGGCCCTCAGCCGCGGGTGAACTATTGACCACCGTCTTCGCATAAACAGCGCGATCAATATCCACCACTTCCACACTGGTCGAGCGCGCTTGCCCTGGCATCGAACACACATTCGCCCTCACCCGTTCGCTCAGATCGGCTTTCTGTTCGACCGTGCGGCCGGGCATGATGCGGAGCTGGACGTGGATGAAGGAGAAATTGTCCGAGCCATTGCGGGTCATCGAGGCCGGGTGGGAGCGGACCTTGATGTCTTCGGTGCCAAACAGCCCGCTGGCCTGCATGCCGTCAAAGACGGCGTCCAGGAGATCGGCTTCGCTGATACCGATTTCGCTGAGCGGGGAAAATTCCACGATGGCGTGGGGCATGTCCTAATTCCCTTTCGGGTCGGGCTGGAAGTCCGGTGTGGGCAGGCCGGCACAGGGGAAGACCTCGAGTGGGAGCGCGAAGGGGCCGAGCACGGCGCCTTCGGGATGCGCCTCTGACACATCCAGGCTGATGGTGAAATAGGCCGCTCCGCGCGGAGCAATGGCCTCGCCCTCCACCGGCCGGTCATCGAGCCGGCCCGGAATGCGTTCACCCAGCTCGCCATCTTCACCGACCGAGGCATGGCCGCCCCCCGCCCAGCGCGGATCCCAGACCCGGGTCCGGCCCATCTCGCGCTGGCGGCAGCTATAAAAGGTCCACAACTGGTGCGATCCGGGCGCGGTGGTGACATCGCTTTCAAAATAGGTGCGCTCGCCATAGGCCTCGATCACGGGCGTTTCGCCGGACAGGTCCGCCCAGATGAGGACGCCAGGCCGGGTATTGGCCGCCTGACCTTCCGCCAGTCCAAGGCTGAGAATGAGGGCGAGCAGGATCATGCCCTACCCCCAACTGCCATCACGCGGCAGGAATTCATTGATCACACCGCTTTCAGCAATGGCGAAATAGATGATCCAGACAATCGAGGTGATGACCGTCGTCCACCAGGCCTTCTTGGCCAGCATCGGGGTGACAGGCGCGCCGGGCTCGGAACCTTCCTGGATATCACCGTTTTCCTGTTGCGAACGCACGCCGACCGGCAGGGTCATGAACAGGACCAGCCACCAGCAGATCAGGAAAACCACCAGCCCGTTGACCAGGCCCACACCGCCATCACGCAGGAAAATCCGCGACAGCCACAACAGGCCTGCGATGGCGACGGGGGCGATCTGGAGATAGCGGTTCATCAGGACGGCTCCTGCATCAGCTCGATCAGCTGGCCGTTGGAGTTTTTCGGGTGGATGAAAATCACCGGCACGCCGTGCGCGCCCAGATAGGGCTCACCGGTGCCCAATACCGTCGCGCCGCGCTCAACCATCGCATCACGCGCCTCGATGATGTCCTTGACCTCAAAACACAAATGGTGCTGGCCGCCCTTGGGATTGCGTTCGAGGAATTTGTGCACCGGACTGTCATCACCCAGCGGTGACAACAGCTCAATCTCGGAATTGTCCAGATGCACAAAGGCGACCCGAACACCCAGCTGCGGGAAGTCCTTGGTCTCGGTGGCATCGGTGGCACCATAGAGCTCGGCATAGGTCTGTTTGGCGGCCTCGATGTCCGGAACTGCGACACCGACATGGTTGAGACGTCCGATCTTCATCCAAAACTCTCCTTCTTTGCCGCCTTATACGGGCAGAACCATCACTTCGACCTGTGGCTTCTTGCCCCAGATGGCATTGATTTCACGGCGCACGGCCAGGCGGATTTCTTCCTCGATCGCGTCGGGATCCTTGCGGGTCCGGCGGCCCAGGCTGTCAAAGCGCTGTTCAGCAACTTCCTCCAGCTGGTCGAGAATGGCCTCGATCGGGGTGCGGTGATCTTCCGCCACACCGGAGGCCCGCACGTCCGGACCGCCTACCAGCCGGCCCTTCTCGTCCACGGCCAGCGAGACCGCGATCATGCCGGCAAAAGACAGGCGGCGGCGTTCGCGCATGGAATTGGCATTGTCCGGCGTCAGGAACTTGCCATCAAGGTGCAGACGCCCGGCGGGAACCTCGTCAACAACGGCGCCACTGCCATCCGAGCTCAGCTCGACCATGTCGCCATTGCGTACCGTGATGGCATGGGGAACCTGGAGGGACTTGGCGAAATCGGCGTGTTCGAGCAGATGGCGCCGTTCGCCATGCACCGGGATCGCCACTTTCGGCTTGGCCCAGGCATACATCTGCGCCAGCTCGTCCCGGCAGGGATGGCCGGACACATGGATCGGGCGGTCCTTCTCGGTGATGATATGCACACCGCGTTCGGCCAGCTGGTTCTGGAGATTGAAGATCCCCAGCTCATTGCCCGGAATAACGCGGCTGGAGAAAATGACGGTACTGCCGGGCCCCAGTGTCACATTGCGATGATTGCCGTCGGCAATGCGCGACAGCGCCGCGCGGGGCTCACCCTGGGAACCCGTGCAGAGATAGAGGATCTTGTCTTCCGGGAAAAAGCCCGCCTCTTCCTCGGTCACGAAGTCCTGGACGTGTTGCAACAGGCCGACCGACTTGGCCGCAGACGTCATGCGGTGCATGGAGCGACCAACCAGGCAGACGCGTCGGCCATTGGCCTCGGCGGCCTCGATAGCCGATTGCAGGCGCGCAACATTGGACGCAAATGCCGCGATGGCGACCTTGCCCTTGAGCTCGCCAACGACTTCGATCAACGCGTCCTTGACCCCGGCTTCGGAACCACTTTCACCGGCCGAGAAGACGTTGGTGCTGTCACACACCATGGCGAGGACGCCCTCCTCGCCCATGGCTTCCAGCGCTGCACTGTCGGTTTCCTCGCCGATCAGCGGATCGGGGTCGATCTTCCAGTCGCCGGTATGCAGGATCAGACCGGCCGGCGTGCGGATGGCGAGGCCATTGGGTTCGGGAATGGAGTGGGTCAGCGTGACCAGCTGGATATCGAACGGGCCCAGCTCGAACCGGCTGTCGAGACTGATCTCGTGCAGCTCGACCTCGTCCAGCAGGCCATGTTCGGCGAGGCGGTCGCGTACCAGATAGGCGGTGAACGGCGTTGCATAGATCGGACAGCGCAGGCGTTTCCACAATTGCGCCACAGCGCCCATATGGTCCTCGTGCGCATGCGTCAGCACCATGCCGACCAGGTCGTCGGCACGTTCCTCGATGAAGATCGGATCGGGCATGATCAGGTCGACGCCGGGCGTCGACAAATCGCCAAAGGTCACGCCGCAATCGACGATCACCCATTTGCGTTTTTCCTCCGGGCCATAGCCGTAGAGGTTGAGATTCATTCCGATTTCATCAGACCCGCCGAGCGGCAGGAAATAGACGCTGTCGCTCACGCGGCGCCCCCGTTCAGTTTCCAGACTTCAAGCAATCCCCGGATGGTCAGGTCGGGGTCGTAATGTTCGATCGTGCGCGAAGCCCCATCGAACAGGCTGACGACACCACCCGTGGCGATCACCGTCATGGGCTGTGCGTACTCCGACTTGAGCCTTTCCACCAGCCCGTCAATCAGGTCGATATAGCCCCAGAACACGCCGGACTGCATGGCCGAGACCGTATCCCGCCCCATCACGCGTTGTGGCTTGGCAATGGCCACGCGGGGCAGTTTCGCTGCAGCCGCGTGCAGCGCCTGCATCGACAGGTTGATCCCCGGGGCGATGATGCCTCCCTCGAATGCACCGTCATGGGAGATCACGTCGAAGGTCGTCGCCGTGCCGCTATCGATGATGATCATGGCGCCGGAATACTTGGCGCGGGCGCCCAGCGCATTGACCAGGCGGTCGGCACCGGCGTCCTGGGGACGCTCGAGCCGCACCTCGATATCCAGATTGATCCCGCTCTCGCCGACAATCATCGGCTCGCAATCGAAATAGCGGCGGGAGAGATTGCGCAGGTTAAACAGCGCCTGGGGCACCACAGTGGAGATTACGCACGCATGGACATCCGACAGCTTGAAGCCCTGCAGGGCCATCAATTGCGACAGCCAAACGGCATGCTCATCGGCCGTTCGCGTTGAATCCGTTCCGGCGCGCCAGTGCGCTTTCCAGTCCTCGCCATCATGAATGGCAAACAGCGTGTTGGTATTACCGCAATCGATAACCAGCAGCATGCCTCATCCTTTCATCCCGCCCCGGATCAGCTGTCCGGGAAAAAGACTTCACCGGCAGAGATAAATCTCCGCTCTCCGCGCGCCAAGTCGAGGCGCAGTGATCCATCAGGACCAAGATCGGCAAAGATACCAGTCACGGTCTCGTCATTCAGCCGCGCCTGACAGCGATCGCCCAGCCCGAAGGCACGCACCAGCCAGCGATCCCGGATCGGACCAAATCCATCCCGGAACCAGAGCGCGAAATACTTGTCGAAAGCGCGGGAGAGAATATCAAGCGCCCGCTCGCGATTCATATCCGCGCCGAGACTTGCCAGACTGGTCGCCGGCCGCTCGACGTTTTCGGGAGCTACGGCGATATTGATACCAATACCGACGGCCAGCCAGAGACCACCGCCTGGCGCCTTGCCGCTCTCCAGCAGGATACCGGCCAGTTTCTCGCCGTTGATCAGAACGTCATTGGGCCATTTCAGCCGGGTGAGCTCAAACGGAACCCCAGCCGCGTCACACAGATCGCCAACTGCCAGTGCTGCCACAAAGGACAGCTGGGCCGCGCGTTGTGGATCGTCCGACAGCGTGTAAAGGCCCGTGGTGAAGAGGTTTCCGTCCAGCCCGGACCAGGAACGACCGCGTCGCCCTCGCCCCGCGGTCTGGCGGCGGGCGGCGATCCACAGGGGACCGCGTTCACCCGCCTCGGCACGCTCGCGCGCCAGTGTGTTAGTCGACGATGTCTCGTCCAGCCATTCCAGCCGGGTGGCAAGTCCACTCAAGCTAGAGCGTCGCCAGTCCGACGCTGAAGGCGCGGTGCACCAGCCAGCCCAGGGCCGGCAGCAAGAGCACGGTCGCCAGACCAGCCGCACGCGTCACCCAGTAGACACTCATGGAGGATGGCACGAACTCGACGTCGGAGCTGTCGAACCACATCACCTTGACGATCCGCAGATAGTAGGCCGCGGAAACGACAGAGAAGAGGACTGCCAGGATCGAGAGGTAGATCAGGCCTGCATCAACGGCGGAATAGATCACGAAGAACTTGCCGAAGAAGCCGACCATGAAGGGCAGACCACCGATCGAGAACATCAACGCTGTAATGGACCAGGAAAGCCCCGGATTGCGCTGGGCGAGACCGGCGAGGTCAGAAATGTTCTCGACCATGCCTTCCTTGGTGCGCATGGAAAGGACAGCACCAAAGGCACCAACCACGCCCACCATGTAGAGCGACATGAAAACGAGCAGCGCCCACAGGCCTGTATTCGTACCCGACGCAATCGCGACCAGGGCATAACCCATGTTCGAGATCGAGGAATAGGCCAACAGACGCTTGATATTGGTCTGGGTCAGAGCGCCAAAGGCACCGATACCCATGGACAAGGCCGCAATCATCCAGACGACGTCACGCCACTGGTCAATCATGCCGCCAAACGGCTCAACCAGGATACGGGCCAGAAGGACGATGGCGGCAAACTTGGGTGCAGTCGCAAAGAAGGCCGTGACCGGGGTCGGCGCGCCTTCGTAAACATCCGGTGTCCACATGTGGAACGGTGCGGCAGAGACCTTGAAGGCCAGACCACAGATGACAAAGACAAGACCAAAGGTCAGACCAACCGACGGCCCTGCGGCAACCGCCTGGGCGATTTCCTCGAAACCTGTAGCGCCCGTGAAACCGTAGATCAGTGACGAGCCGTAAAGCAGCAGACCGGAGGACAGAGCGCCCAGCACGAAATACTTCAGACCGGCCTCGGACGCGCGCAGGCTGTCGCGGTTGAACGCAGCCAGCACGTAAAGCGCCAGGGATTGCAGCTCGATACCCATATACATGGAGATCAGGTCATTGGCCGAAACCATCATGCCCATACCCGTGGCCGCCAGGATGGCAAGGATCGGGTATTCGATCTTGAGCAGTTTTTCCTTGTCCAGGTATGGCAGGGCCAGGATCAGGGTCAGCGCCGCGACCAGCACGATGGCAACTTTGGAGAACTTGGCCAGCGGGTCAAAGACAAAAGCGCCGCCAAAGGCCATGCCCTCACCGCCCGTGCCGAACAGCGCCAGAAGTGCTGCACCGACAAGGGCCGCAATGGAAAGCGTGTAGACCAAGCGTGTCGCCCGCTCGCCTTCCATGAAGACGCCGAGCATCAAAAGCACCATGGCACCGCCTGCAAGCAGCACTTCGGGAAGGAGAAGCGAGAATTCCTGGGAAAGCAGATCCGCTGTCATATCAGGCCCCTCTTACTGGGCTGCTGCGGCTTCAAGGGCCGCTTGGTAGTTGGAAATCAGATTGTCGACCGAAGCCGCGGTGATATCGGTGATCAGTGTGGACGACACCCCCAGAACCAGCGTTGCGATGGCAAGAATGCCAAGCATTGCGGATTCCCTGCCATCGACATCGGTGATCGTCTCCAGCTTGGGATTGGTCATCTCGCCAAACACGACATTGCGGTAGACGGTCAGCATGTACATGGCTGACAGGATGACGCCAGCGGCTGCGCCGGTAGCGATCCACCAGCTGACCTGATAGGCGCCGACCATGGTCATGATCTCGCCGACAAAGCCCGACGTACCCGGCAAGCCGACATTGGCCATGGTGAAGAGCGCGAAGAGCGCGGCATAAACCGGCATGCGGTGTACCAGACCACCATAGAAGGCAATCTCGCGTGTGTGCATGCGATCATAGATAACGCCGACACACAGGAAGAGCGCACCGGAGATGAAGCCGTGGGAGATCATCTGGAAGATCGCGCCCTGAACGCCGACGTCATTCATGGCGAACAGGCCCATGGTCACAAAACCCATGTGAGCAACTGACGAATAGGCAATCAGTTTCTTGATATCCGTCTGCCGGAACGCCACCAGCGAGGTATAGATGATGGCGATGATCGACAGGCCAAAGACCAGCGGCGCGAAATAATCGCTCGCATTGGGGAACATCGGCAGTGAGAAACGCAGGAAGCCGTAACCACCCATTTTCAGCAGCACGCCGGCCAGGATGACCGAGCCTGCCGTCGGCGCCTGTACGTGCGCGTCGGGCAGCCAGGTATGCACCGGCCACATCGGCATTTTCACCGCGAAGGACGCGAAGAAGGCGAGCCACAGCCAGGTCTGGACATCGATGTCGAACGGATGATCGAGCAGCGTAATGATGTTCGTCGTACCTGCATCCAAGAACATGTAGATCATCGCCACCAACATCAGCACCGAGCCGAACAGGGTGTAGAGGAAGAATTTGAAGGCCGCATACACACGGTTCTGACCACCCCAGACACCGATGATGATGAACATCGGGATCAGGCCACCTTCGAAGAAGATGTAGAACAGAACCAGGTCCAGTGCCGTGAAGACGCCGATCATCAGCGTCTCCAGCAGCAGGAAGGCAATCATGTAGTCGGCGACGCGTTTCTTGATCGCACCGGACGCCAGGATACAGATCGGCATCAGGAATGTCGTCAGCATGACGAACAGGACCGAGATGCCGTCAACACCCATGCGGTAACCCAGGCCGATCTGCTCCAGCCAGGTGACCTCGTGGATCATCTGGAACCCGGAGACCGACGGGTCGAACTCCCACAACATCAGGCAGGAAATGCCAAAGGTGATGAGCGTCGTCCACAGGGCCACGGCGCGGGAATTGCGATCCGTGATGTCCTGATTTTCCGCCCGCGTCGTGAAACGCAGATAGGCAATCACCAGCGCGCCGAGCGTCGGCACAAAGGTGAGAACGGTAAGCAGGGATTCGATCTCGCCGAACATTCTAGTTGCCTCCTGCGCCGGCGACGATCCAGAGCGTGAAGCCCAGTACGCCGATCAGCATGACGAATGCGTAGTGATAGAGGAAGCCGGACTGAGCCTTGGCGATACGGCGTGCCGTGGCCATGGTCGTTGCGGCAAAACCATTGGGTCCGAAACCGTCGATGATGCGTACATCGCCGACCTTCCAGAACAAATCGCCCAGCCCTTTCGAGCCTTTCACGAAGACAAACTGATAGATCTCGTCGAAATACCATTTGTTGGACAGGAAAGCGTGGACAGGACCGCCATTGGCAGCGATGCGCGCACCAATGCCTTCCTTGACGATGTAGAACCAGACCGCCATGCCGAAACCAAGCCAGGTCACGCCAAACGGCATCCACAACACCCAGGTCGGCGGATGGTGACCGTGATGACCTTCATCGCCATGGCTTTCATCCGCGTGCGTGTTGTCGGCATGAGCCGGAGCGGCATGGGTATCAGCTGCATGCTCCTCGGAGCTCGCTTCGTGATCGTCAGCCGCATGGCTGTCGCCCGCATAACCACCCGACGCATAGGCTTCAGCGTATTCGGGGTAATTGCCCTCGGCATAGGGGCCTGCCGGCAGGCTGTCGCCCCAGTATGCAAAGGCATCCTTGCCGACAAAGCTGTCCTTGAACAGGCCGCCCGCAAAGACAGCACCGATCGCCAGCAGGACCAGCGGGCCGGTCATGACCCAGCCACTGTCGTGGGCGTGCTCGTAGTCGGACTGCTTGCCACGGAATTTGCCGTGGAAGGTCATGAAGATCAGGCGCCAGGAATAGAAGCTGGTCAGCAGGGCTGCACCGATACCGATCCAGAAAGCACCCATTCCGAAGAACTTTCCTTCCTGGCCCATCATAAAGGCTTCCTCGATGATCATGTCCTTCGAGTAGAAACCGGCAAAGCCGATACCATCGAATTCCCAACCACCCAGGGTGAACGGCGGAATACCGACACCGGTCAACGCCAGCGTACCGATCAGCATCAGCACCCAGGTCATCGGCATCATCTTGTAGAGACCGCCCATCTTGCGCATGTCCTGCTCGTCATGCAGGCCGTGAATGACGGCGCCACATCCAAGGAACAGGAGCGCCTTGAAGAAAGCGTGCGTGAACAGGTGAAACATCGCTGCCGAGTAAAGGCCAAGGCCCGCGGCGAAGAACATGTAACCAAGCTGGGAACAGGTCGAATAGGCGACAACGCGCTTGATGTCGTTCTGGGCCAGGCCGATCGTTGCAGCAAAGATCGCCGTCGTCGCACCGATCACCGTGACAATGGCAGAGGCCATCGGTGCAGCTTCGTAGATCGGGAAAGCACGGCAGACCAGGAAGACACCGGCGGTGACCATGGTCGCAGCGTGGATAAGGGCGGAGACCGGCGTCGGGCCTTCCATTGCGTCCGGCAGCCAGACGTGCAGGAAGAACTGGGCCGACTTGCCCATAGCACCGATGAACAGGAGGAAGGCGATCAGCTCGATCGCGTTGAACTCCATACCGGCAAAGGCCAGCACCGTCTCGGAATGGTCGGCGACGTGGCTGAAAACGACGTCGAAATCCACTGATCCGAAGACGTGGAACAGCGCCATGATACCCAGGGCAAAGCCGAAATCACCGACACGGTTGGTGACGAAGGCCTTGATGGCGGCGTCGTTGGCGGACTTCTTCTTGTACCAGAAACCGATGAGCAGATAGGAGGCCAGGCCCACACCTTCCCAGCCGAAGAAGAGCTGAAGGAAGTTGTCGGAGGTCACCAGCATCAGCATGGCGAAGGTGAAGAGCGACAGATAGGAGAAGAAACGCGCACGGTGCGGATCGTGGGACATATAGCCCCAGGAATAGATATGCACGAGCGCGGAGACCGTGTTGACGACGATCAGCATGGTCGCGGAGAGCGTATCCAGCTTGATGTCCCAGGAGACATCGAAATTGCCGACACTCATCCAGGTCGCCAGATGCAGGGTCGCCGTATGGCCGCCCATGGCCACGTCGAAGAAGAGATACCAGGACAGCGCTGCAGCGAGCACGACAAAGAAGGTCGTGACGATCTGCGAGACGCGATGCCCGATGATATTGCCGAACAGGCCGGCGATGATGGACGCCAGGAGCGGTCCGAAGACAACGATGTAGGGTGCCATGTTTCCTAGCCCTTCATCAGGTTGACGCCCTCAACCGAGATATCACCCCGGTTGCGGAAGTAGACGACGAGGATGGCGAGCCCCACAGCGGCTTCGGCGGCAGCCACGGTCAGCACGAAGAGTGCGAAGACCTGGCCGGCGAGATCACCGAGGAAGCTGGAGAAAGCCACCAGATTGACGTTCACGGACAGAAGGATCAGCTCGACCGACATCAGGATGACGATGACGTTCTTGCGGTTCACGAAAATGCCGAAGACACCGATGGTGAACAGTATCGCGGCAACAGCCAGATAATGGCCCAGACCGACTTCCATCATTCTCCAATCCCCTGTCCCGGTTTGACGTCCACGAGCTCGACCGCGTCTTCGCGACGGCGACCGACCTGAGCGGAGACGCTCTGACGTTTCACATGCGGCTTGTGGCGCAGCGTCAGCACGATGGCACCAATCATGGCAACCAGCAGGACGAGGCCGGAAGCCTGGAAGAAATAGATGTAGTCGTCATACAGGATCATCCCGAGCGCCTCGACGTTGGAGACACCGTCCGGCATCACCGCAGCGCGCAGCGCCTCGGCCTGTTCGGAAGCGCGCCAGGTCAGGCCGATCATGGCCAGCTCGATGGCCAAGATCAGGGCGACGATGGCACCGAGCGGCGCGTATTCCAGGAAACCTTGTTTCAGCTCGGTGAAATCAACGTCAAGCATCATGACGACGAAGAGGAAGAGCACCGCGACCGCGCCGACATAGACAACGATCAGCAGCATGGCGAGGAATTCCGCGCCCAGCAGTACGAAAAGACCCGCCGCCGAGAAAAAGGCGAGGATCAGGAATAGTACAGACCTGACCGGGTTACGCGCGATGACGACCATCAAGGCCGAGACAATCGCGACACCGGAAAAGGCCCAGAAGGCCAGGGATGCGAGCATGGCGCCCTCTTCCATTCTCAAGTTTTACAATGCACCGACAGATCAGCGGTACGGTGCATCAAGTTCCAGGTTCTTGGCGATTTCGCGTTCCCAACGGTCACCGTTTTCGAGCAGTTTCGCCTTATCGTAATAGAGTTCTTCGCGGGTCTCGGCCGCGAATTCGAAGTTCGGACCTTCCACCACTGCATCCACCGGGCACGCCTCCTGGCAGAAACCGCAATAGATGCATTTGGTCATGTCGATGTCGTAGCGCGTGGTGCGGCGGGAGCCGTCTTCACGCGGTTCGGCCTCGATGGTGATGGCCTGCGCCGGACAGATTGCCTCGCAGAGTTTGCAGGCAATGCAGCGCTCTTCGCCGTTGGCGTAGCGACGCAGAGCGTGCTGGCCACGGAAGCGCGGGCTGAGCGGACCCTTCTCGAAGGGATAGTTCAGCGTCGCCTTCTTCTTGAAGAAATAGCGCATGCCCAGTCCGAATGCGGACCAGAAATCCATCAGGAGCGCGCCACGGATAGCTTGAGAGATACGGCTCATCACAATCACCCTTGAGCGCCGTAGACGATGTAGGCGCCAACCACGGCAACCGCGACGAGAGAGGCCGGCAGGAAGATTTTCCAACCCAGGCGCATCAGCTGGTCATAGCGGTAACGCGGTACGAGAGCCTTCACCATGGCGAACATGAAGAAGAAGAAGACAACCTTGATGGCAAACCAGAGGAAGTACCACAGGCTGGAGACGAGATACGGCCAGCTGGACGTGTCGAGTTCGAACGGCGGGTTCCAGCCCCCGAAGAACAGGATCGTCGTCATGGCACACATCAGGACGATGTTGAGATACTCGCCGACCATGAACAGCAGGTACGGGGTCGAGGAATACTCGACCTGGTAACCGGCCACGAGCTCGGATTCGGCTTCCGGCAGGTCGAACGGCGGACGGTTGGTCTCGGCCAGGGCCGAGATAAAGAAGATGATCGCCATCGGCAGCATGACGATGAACATCGGCCAGCCATCCTCGATCAGTGCGCGACCGGCGAGGAAGTTCCAGTTCCAGAAACCACCCGCCTGAGCCTCGATGATGTGCGTCAGGCTCATGGAGCCCGCGAACAGCAGCACAGTGACGATGATGAAGCCGATGGAAACCTCGTAGGAGACCATCTGTGCCGCCGAGCGCAGCGCGCCCAGGAAGGGGTATTTCGAGTTCGACGCCCAGCCACCGATGATGATGCCGTAGACACCCAGCGAGGACATGGCGAAGAGGTAGAGAATACCCACATTGATGTCGGAGATGACCCAGCCCGGAGCGACCGGCACGACAGCCCAGGTCACAAAGGCGAGGATCAGCGTGATCAGCGGCGCCAGCAGGTACATCGACCGGTCCGCGCCGGCCGGCACCACGATCTCCTTGAAGACGAACTTGAAGAAGTCGGCAAAGGACTGAAGCAGACCAAAGGCGCCAACCACGTTCGGGCCCTTGCGCATCTGGACCGCGGCCCAGACCTTGCGGTCCATCAGCAAGAGGAAAGCCAGCGAGATCAAGAGGACGATCACGAAACCCAGGATCTGCAGCACGGCCATGCCGAACCCGCCCCAGACGCCAAATTGTGCAACAAAATCGCTCATCAAGGCTTACTCCGCTGCGACCTTGGCCGGTTCGGAACGCAGGGCGGAACAGGCCGCCAGGGTTTCCGACGCTCGGGCGATCGGGTTGGTGAAATAGAAGTTGGAGACAGCCGAGGTGAAGGCCTCGTCCGCGACATCGCCGGCCTGGCCAACAGCCTTGGCGTCGAAGTCGGCAGCGCCTTCAGCGCCCGGCGCATGGTCGATACCAGCGAAGACCGGGTGGTCCTCGAACAGTTTCATGCGCAGCTGTTCCAGATTGTCGTACGGCAGCGTCTTGCCGAGGCGCTCGGACAGCGCCCGGAAGATAGCCCAGTTCTCTTTCGCTTCGCCTTTCGGGAAGACGGAACGCGAAGCCAGCTGAACACGGCCCTCGGTGTTGACGAAAATACCGTCCTGTTCCGTCCAGGCGGCGCCCGGCAGGATTAGGTCAGCGCGGTGGGCGCCATTATCGCCGTGCGAACCGACATAGATCACAAAGGCATCGCCAAAGCTGGACATGTCCAGCTCGTCTGCGCCCAGCAGGACAACCGTGTCCAGCGCCGTCGACTGCATGCCCGCCACGTCGTGTCCGCCCTCGCCCGGCAGGAAACCGAGATCGAGACCGCCGACACGGGATGCAGCCGTGTGCAGTACGTTGAAACCATTCCAGTCTTCGCCGATCGCGCCGACGGCAGCCGCCAGGTCGCCCGCTGCATTGAGCACCTGGTCACCATCCCCGCGGGTCAGAGCACCGGAGCCGACAATGATCATCGGGCGTTTGGCGTCTTTCAGTGTCTTGATGAAGCCGGAGCGCTTTTTCTTGAGACCGGCCAGGTCCTTGGCGCTTTCGCCGACATGCTCGTATTCATACGTCAGATCAACCGCTTCACCAATAACACCGACCTTGGTGTCATTGTTGAGCCAGGTCTTGCGGATGCGGGCATTGATGATCGCGGCTTCGACACGCGGATTGGTGCCAACCAGCAGGATGGCGTCCGCGTCCTCGATACCGGCGATCGTGGAATTGAAGAGATAGTCCTGGCGCGCTCCGCCACCAATCTTGGCGCCGTCCTGGCGACAATCGATGGAAGCAACACCCAGCGCATCGGCGAGATCCTTGACGGCCTTGAGCTCTTCAACAGAGTTCATATCACCGGCAACAACACCGATTTTCGAGGCGTCACCGCCCAGTTTTTCAGCGGCAATCGTCAGCGCCTCGGTCCAGTCAGACGGACGCAGCTTGCCGTTTTCACGCACATACGGGCGATCCAGACGCTGTTTGCCCAGGCCTTCCCAGGCGTAACGCGTCTTGTCGGAGATCCATTCCTCGTTCACGCCCTCATGGACGCGCGGCAGGATGCGAAGAACCGCCGGGCCGCGATTGTCGACGCGGATATTCGAGCCAACCGCGTCCATCACGTCGATTGTCTCGGTCTTTTTCAGCTCCCACGGACGCGCGTTGAACGCGTACGGCTTGGATGTCAGCGCGCCAACCGGGCACAGATCGATGACATTGCCGGACAGTTCGCTCTCGACCGCGCTTTCCAGATAGGTCGTGATTTCAGCATCTTCACCGCGACCGATCATGCCGATCTCCGGCGAACCCGCCACTTCGGTGACGAAGCGGACACAGCGCGTACACTGGATACAGCGGGTCATCTCGGTGGAGATGATCGGACCCATTTCCTTGTCTTCAACCGCGCGCTTGTTCTCCGGGAAACGGGAACCGGTACGGCCATAGGCCAGGGCCTGGTCCTGCAGGTCACACTCACCGCCCTGGTCACAGATCGGGCAATCCAGCGGGTGGTTGATCAGGAGGAACTCCATCACACCTTCGCGGGCCTTCTTGACCATCGGGGACAGCGTATTCATCGCCGGCGGCTCACCATTGGGGCCACCGCGCATGTCTTTCACCTGCATCGCACAGGACGCAGCCGGTTTCGGCGCACCGACCAGCTCAACGAGGCACATGCGGCAATTGCCCGCCACGGACAGGCGCTCGTGATAACAGAAGCGCGGAATCTCGCGCCCTGCCTCTTCAGCCGCCTGCAACAGCGTGTAGGAATTCGGTACTTCGATTTCCTCGCCATCGACGATAATTTTGCGGAGATCTTCGCTCATGGCCTAGTCTTTCGCCTTCAACAGGGTCGAGAGTTCCTCGATCGTATTCTGCACTTTGAATTCGCCGGCATAGGACGCATTGGGCAGACAGGTGACGACGCTGCCGCCCTTGTCGTGCTCCCGGATGGTCGCAATGGTGTCGACGCGCAGCAGCATCTTCTCACCCTTGTGGGACATCACCGGAATAAACCGCGGATTGCCGAAGAAAGTCATCTCCATCACTCCGCTGCGACCGACTGGCTGACGAAGACAGGTTTGCCTTCGCGGTAATTGTTGATCCGCTCTTCAATCTCGTGACGGAAGTGGCGAATGAGACCCTGGACCGGCCATGCAGCCGCATCACCCAGGGCACAGATCGTGTGACCTTCTACCTGGCCGGCGACGTCGAGCAGCATGTCGATCTCTTCGATCGTGGACTCGCCTGCCGCCATGCGGGTCAGGACGCGCCACATCCAGCCGGTGCCTTCGCGGCACGGCGTACACTGGCCGCAGCTCTCGTGACGGTAGAAGTACGAAATCCGGGCAATCGCCTTCACCACGTCGGTGGACTTGTCCATGACGATGACGGCAGCCGTACCCAGACCGGACTTGTGCGCGGAAAGCGCATCGAAATCCATCAGCACGTCGTCGCAGATATCCTTGGGCAGCAGGGAAACCGAGGAACCACCAGGAATGACGGCCTTGAGATTGTCCCAGCCCCCGCGAACACCGCCGGCATGTGTCTCGATGAGCGTTTTCATCGGGATCGACATGGCTTCTTCGACGTTACAGGGATTGTTCACATGACCCGAGATCGAGAAGATCTTGGTGCCGACATTGCGCTCACGACCGAAGCTGGAGAACCATTCCGCGCCGCGACGCAGGATGGTGCCGGCAACCGCGATCGACTCGACATTGTTCACCGTGGTCGGGCAGCCATAAAGGCCGGCATTGGCCGGGAATGGCGGCTTCAGGCGCGGTTGGCCCTTCTTGCCTTCCAGGCTTTCCAGCAGCGCCGTTTCCTCGCCACAGATATACGCACCAGCCCCGTGGTGGATATAGACGTGGAACGGCCAGCCATTGGTGTTCTTCTCGCCGATCAGCTTGGCCTCATAGGCCTCCTTGACGGCTTTTTCGAGCGCCAGGCGCTCGGTGACGTACTCGCCACGCAGATAGATGTAACAAGCGTGCGCCTGCATCGCGAAGGAGGCGATCATGCAGCCTTCGATCAGGAGGTGCGGATCATGACGCATGATCTCGCGGTCCTTACACGTGCCCGGCTCTGATTCGTCGGCATTGACGACGAGATAATGCGGACGCGCGCCCACTTCCTGCGGCATGAAGGACCATTTCAGGCCGGTCGGGAAACCGGCGCCACCGCGGCCACGCAGGCCGGAGGCTTTCATCTGGTCGATGATCCAGTGACGGCCCTGTTCAAGGATGTCCTTGGTGCCATTCCATGCGCCACGCTGTTTGGCAGCCTCCAGCCCCGGGCTGTGATGACCAAACAGGTTGGTGAAGATACGATCTTTATCCTGGAGAAGCTCTACCATGATCAGCCCTCCGCCTTCTCTGTGTTCGGCAGCTTGATCTTCTTGGCCTTTGAACCGTCATAGAGGCTCGGATCAGACAGAACAGACGTGCCGTGCGGCTCGGACGCGTTGCGCTCGGATTGCGGGCCGTACTCGACCTTGTTTCCGGCGGCCAGATCGTCGAGCAGTTTCTCGAATTTCTCGGCGTCGAGATCCTCGATGTAATGGTCACCCTCGCCATTGGCGAGCTGGATCATCGGGGCGTTGGCGCAGGCGCCCATGCATTCGACCTCAACCCAGGTGAACTTGCCGTCTTCGGAAATCTCGTGCTGCTTGCCGATCCGGTTCTTGCAGATCTTGATCAGCTCGTCAGAGCCACGCAGCATGCACGGTGTCGTGCCACAGACCTGGACCAGATGCTCACCGACCGGGGCCAGGTTGAACATGGTGTAGAAGGTCGCGACTTCGTAGACGCGGATATAGGGCATATCCAGACGCGAGGCGATTTCGCGGATTGCCGGTTCGGACACCCAGCTTTCCTGCTTCTGCGCGATCCACAGCATCGGGATGACGGCAGAGGCCTTTTTCTCTTCCGGGTACTTGCCCAGCCAGAACTTGATCTCGTCTTCGCTCTTCTTTTTGAAGGCGAAGCTATCCGGCTGCTCTTTTGCGAGACGGCGAACGCTCATCGGTCGATCTCCCCGAACACGACGTCCAGTGAACCAATAATGGCGGATACGTCAGCGAGCATGTGCCCGCGATTGAGGTGGTCCATGGCGGACAGGTGGGCAAAGCCCGGCGCGCGGATCTTCACGCGATACGGCTTGTTGGTACCGTCGGCCACGAGATAGACGCCAAACTCGCCCTTGGGCGCTTCCACACAGGCATAGACCTCGCCCGCATCGACATGCACACCCTCGGTGTAGAGCTTGAAGTGCTGGATCAGGGCTTCCATGGACTGTTTCATCTCGGCGCGACGTGGCGGAGAATGTTTGGAATCGGTGGCCAGCACCTCACCCTGGTTCTCGTCCTGCATCAGCCAGTCACAGCACTGGATCATGATCTTAACGGACTCGCGCATCTCCTCCATGCGGCAGAGATAGCGGTCATAACAATCGCCATTCTTGCCAACCGGGATGTTGAACTCGAGCTCGTCGTAAACTTCATACGGTTGCGCGCGGCGCAGGTCCCAGGCCATGCCGGAACCGCGCACCATCACGCCGGAGAAACCCCATTCCAGGGCCTCTTCCTTGGAGACGATACCGATATCGGCATTGCGCTGTTTGAAGATGCGGTTTTCCGTCAGCAGGCTGTCGATATCGTCCAGCGCCTTGGGAAAATCATCACACCACTGGCGGATGTCCGCGAGCAGTTGCGGCGGCAGGTCCTGGTGGACACCGCCAACGCGGAAATAATGCGCGTGCATACGAGCACCACAGGCGCGCTCGTAGAAGATCATCAGCTTCTCACGCTCTTCAAAACCCCAGAGCGGCGGCGTCAGCGCGCCCACATCCATGGCCTGGGTGGTGACGTTGAGAAGATGGTTCAGGATCCGGCCGATTTCCGAATAGAGCACGCGGATATACTGGCCACGGCGCGGCACGGTGACACCAGCCAGACGCTCTGCAGCCATGCAGAAAGCGTGCTCCTGGTTCATCGGCGCGACATAGTCGAGACGGTCGAAATAGCCGATACCCTGGAGATAGGTCTTGTGCTCGAGCAGTTTCTCGGTACCGCGGTGCAAGAGGCCGATATGCGGGTCAACGCGTTCGACAACCTCGCCGTCCAGCTCCAGCACGAGGCGCAGAACACCGTGTGCCGCCGGGTGCTGGGGACCGAAATTGATCGTGAAGTTACGTTCGGAGGTTTGCGCCTGATCATCAGCCATGATTTAACCCTCCGCCTTCTCGTCGCCCGGGAGCACGTATTTCGCGCCTTCCCACGGGCTCATGAAATCAAAGTCGCGATATTCCTGGACCAGTTCGACCGGCTCATAGACGACGCGTTTTTCTTCTTCATCCCAGCGCACCTCGACATAACCCGTCAGCGGGAAGTCCTTGCGCAGCGGATAACCCTCGAAACCATAGTCCGTCAGCAGACGGCGCAGGTCCGGGTGGTTGGAGAATGTGATGCCATACATGTCGAAGGCTTCACGCTCGAACCAGTTGGCGACCGGGAACAAGTCGCAGATCGAGGCGACCGGGGTCTCCTCGTCGACGCAGAGTTTCACGCGGATACGCTGGTTCTGCTGCATGGACAGCATGTGATAGACGACCTCGAAACGCTCGGCGCGTTGCGGATAGTCGACACCACAGATGTCGATCAGCGTGGTGAACCGGCAGGTCGGGTCATCGCGCAGGAAACGGATGACGTCCTCGATACGGTCGTCGTGGATCTCAACCGTCAGCTCGCCGTGGGCGATTGACCAGTTGGTCACAGCCGTCTCCTGAGAGGCGGCGATGTGTTCACCCAGCGTTTTGAGAGCTTCGCTCATTCATCTCTCCTGGTGCGCGGATCAGCGCTCGATCGAGCCTTCGCGGCGGATTTTCTTCTGCAGCTGCAGGATGCCGTAAACCAGCGCCTCGGCTGTCGGCGGACAACCCGGCACATAGACATCTACCGGCACGATGCGGTCACACCCGCGAACGACCGAATATGAATAGTGGTAATACCCACCCCCATTGGCACAGGACCCCATGGAGATGACGTAGCGCGGCTCGGGCATCTGGTCGTAGACCTTGCGCAGGGCCGGAGCCATCTTGTTGGTCAGCGTGCCGGCCACGATCATCACGTCGGACTGGCGCGGGGATGCACGCGGAGCAAACCCGAAACGCTCGACGTCGTAACGTGGCATGGAGGCCTGCATCATTTCAACGGCGCAACAGGCCAGACCAAAGGTCATCCACATCAGCGAGCCGGTGCGCGCCCAGGTGACGAGATCGTCGGCAGCCGCAACGACGAACCCCTTGTCAGCGAGGGCGTCGGACACGCCATCAAAGAAGGGATCGTGTTTCTTCGGGTCATAGTGCGGGACGGCAGCGCGTCCGGCCATGCCATTCGGGGTGAGATCAGAGGCCATGACTTACTCCCAGTCCAACGCGCCTTTTTTCAGCTCGTAAACGAAGCCGATGGTCAGCACGCCGAGGAAAACCATCATCGACCAGAACTCGAACTCGCCGAGGTGTTCCCGCAGGGTGACCGCCCATGGGAAGAGGAAGGCGACTTCCAGGTCGAAGATGATGAAAAGGATTGCCACCAGGTAGAAGCGGACATCGAACTTCATCCGCGCATCGTCGAATGCTTCAAAGCCACATTCATAGGTGGAGACTTTTTCCGGGTCCGGCTTTGACGGTGCGATCACGAAGGCCGCAAGCATGAAACCAATCCCGATAACGGCAGCAATGCCGAAGAAGATGAGGATCGGAAGGTAGTCGAGAAGAAGCGTGTCCATGATCAGCACTCGCCGGGTCCGAATTTCAGCTCTCGGGCGAAGATCTGGAACACTGGCGTGACCCGCGGGGAGCGAATCAGAAACGCCAAGAAGAGCCCCCGCCCGAATTTTGCCGGAAGCTAGATCGCACCGGCGCTTCGGGCAAGGGCAAAACACCGCCGGAGTTCAGTTCTCTACCGCTTTATCCGCAAAGAGGTTTCCAGTTGCGAACAGGTCGCAGAAAACGGGCTATTTTGCGGTGATCCCGAGTACGGATTTCCAGAAATTCACACGCAAAAAGGGCGAGCGCAGCGAAAACGCGCGGTCCGGGAAGATATGCCAGGGCTTGTACCCCCATTCCCGAATCTGTTGCCGTGCCTGGTCACCAAGGCCAGCCGCATAGGCAGCAGCGATGGCAGCGCGCCGAGAACACCAGGAAGAGCGCGAGCGACGGAACTCGGCCAGCGCACGCCCCTCGATAGCGCCGACGTGCTGGAAAACTGCGCGCAAGCGCACGAATTCCCGCAATCGGGCCACACTATCGAGGGACAGCACGAGCACCCCGAGCACAGCCAGGACAGACAGCCAGAGAAACGGGCTGGCTAGGGCGATAATCAGCGAACTGCCCAGCAGAAGCAGGGGCGGCCAGGTCGCGCGAAGCGACCAGAGCTGGAAATCGAGAAAAGCCTTGGATGTACGCATGCGCCGAGCTTTTCCGCTTCACCGGCAAACAGATAGAGGGACGTGCACGCTGAGCGTCCCCTTGCCTCTTTGCACCGGCCCAGACTCGTGCCGATCTGTCAGCGTGAAGGAAAAACGGGGATTGTCATGCTGGCTGATTACTACGGCGTTATAGGCTTCGCGCTGATCGCCGTCCTTTTTTCGTATCTGGTGGACCACAGCCCCCTGAAAGCCCGCACCCTGTCCGCTCGCATGGACCGCTACAGGTCACACTGGATGAGCGCGATGGCGGCACGGGAAGTCCGCATCGTCGACAGCCAGATTATCAGCGGCTTGCAGAACGGTATCGCTTTTTTCGCCTCAACCGCGCTGCTGGGAATAGGTGCGGCCTTTACCCTTCTCACTGCCCTGGACAATGTCATGGCCGCCGTCCGCGACATCCCGGCGCTTGCTGTCGGGTCTCGAACCCAATGGGAAGTCATGAGCATCGGCCTTCTGATGATCTATGCCTATGCCTTCTTCAAATTCGGCTGGGCCTATCGCCTGATCAACTACTGCGCCGTCCTTTTGGGCTCGACGCGGGATGTGGAACGTGGTGACAGCCCCGACGCGCAATGCCTGAGACAGGCCGAGCTGGCCAGCGAGATGAATGTACTCGCTGGCCGCCAGTTCAATCGAGGACTGCGTGCGCTCTTTCTTTCCATCGGATATCTTGCCTGGATCGCTGGTCCCCTCGCCCAGATCCTCGCAACGGCAGCGATCGCCAGCCTGCTGGCCTATCGCCAGTTCTACAGCCCGGCGCTGGACCTGCTGAAAGATTGACAACCTGCCCTTCCCGGAAAAAAGTGAACAGCGTTCGCTACGGGAGGCAGGCTTGGCTGAAGCTGTGACACCGCAAGACCTGGAGATCTCGCCGCGCAATCTGAAATTCGCGCGGGAGAGCAAAGCCAAGCGTTGGTGGGCAGGCGGCGATCCGATTTCGACAGCCTGGTACAATGCCCTCTCCGTCACCTTCCCAGCTGGCGAGACATTCTTCATCGAGAGTGTGCGGCGCTTTGAAAAACAGGTTCCCGAACAGCTGGCACTACAGATCAGGGCCTTCGTCAAGCAGGAGGCGTTCCAAACGCGCGAACACAATGCCTTCAACGCCCGCGTCAAGGAGGCCGGCTACGATATCGCCCATATGGAGGCAGAGGTTCAGGCCCGTCTCGACCAGGCACGCGAAACGCATCCGGTTGTCCAGCTTGGCCTCACGACGGCGCTGGAACATTTCACGGCCATTTTTGCTCATTCTGCGCTGAAACAGCCCGAATTGCTCAACGGTGCCGACAGGGAAGCCCAGCGCATGTGGGGCTGGCACGCCATTGAAGAGATTGAGCACAAGGCCGTCGCCTTCGACATATATCGCCATGCCACGCGGGACGTGCCGAAGTTCAAGCGCTGGATGATCCGCTCGATGACCTTCCTCAATGTCTCCCGCAATTTCATCACCGGCCGCTGGCGCGAAGCTCTGGATTTGCTCGAACAGGACGGGATAATCGGCTTCAAGGCCCGCTGGAAACTGGCCTGGCTCCTGTGGGGCAAACCGGGGCTGGTACGGCGCGTATTCCTGGCCTGGCTGGCCTATTTTCGGCCCGGATTTCATCCCTGGCAGGTCGATGATCGCGCACTCATCGCAGACGCCCAGCAACGCCTAGACCTCGCCTGACGCCAAAATGGCTGGCCCCGCCCTCCCATTCGTTTTATCTCTTTGAGCCACATCGGGCACAAGTCTTGAGCGTTTGAGGGGAGTTTCAAGGTGAGCATTGGCAATTCAATTCTCAACATGGTTGAGAAAGCGGGGAACCGACTACCGGATCCCGTAACGATCTTTCTGATCCTGATCGGGATCGTGGTCACGGTTTCAGTCTTCGCAGCCGGTTCCGGCCTGGAAGCAACCCACCCGGTCACCGGCGACACTATCGCAGCTCAATCATTGTTGAGCGGCGAGAATATTCGTCACCTGCTGACAGATATCACACGCATTTTCGTCAACTTCCCACCACTCGGCCTTGTCCTGGTCGTCATGATCGGTGCCGGCGTTGCTGAACGTACCGGTTTGTTCGCTGCCGGCCTGCGCGCCATGGTCAGCTGGGTTCCGGGACCGCTTCTGACTGCGACCCTCGTCTTTGCTGGCGTGATGGGCAATCTCGCCGTCGATGCGGGTTATGTCGTGCTCATCCCGCTTGGTGGAATTGTCTTTGCGGCAGTTGGTCGCCACCCGGTCGCTGGTATCGCCGCGACGTTTGCCGGTGTTTCCGCCGGTTTTTCAGCAAACCTGTTGATCACACCGCTCGAACCGCTCCTGCTTGGCATCACCCAACAGGCCGCGCAGTTCATCGATCCGAGCTGGGATCTCAACATCGCGTCTAACTATTACTTCATCATGGCACTGACGCCGATGGTGGTAATTGCCGGCACCTATGTCACCAATGCGATCGTCGAGCCGCGCCTGGGCGAATGGAATGGCGTCATGTCCGGTTCGGATGACGAAGCCGGACAGCCGTCCACGAAACTGAGCGCTGCGGAAAGCCGCGGGCTCATGTTCGCGGGCGTTGTTCTTCTGGCGTTGTTCATCGGCGTAGCCATGATGGTTGTGCCTGAAAATGGCATCCTGCGTGACCCGACCAGCGAACTGAACCCGCTCGGACCGTTCTACAATTCCATTGTCGGTATCTCTCTCGTGGCCTTCTTGGTCGCTGGGCTTGCCTATGGCCTCGCAGCGGGCACGGTAAAGTCCGACAAGGATGTTGTTAAAATGTCGTCCGATGCTATGGCCGACATGGGCGTTTACATCGTCCTGGCCTTCACGATGGCGCTTTTCCTGGACCAGTTCGGCTCGTCCAATCTGGGCACCATCCTGGCGATAACCGGTGCGTCAACGCTCCAGGAATCCGGTCTGCCAGCGCCCGTCCTGCTGATCGCGATGGTGCTCCTGACCGCTGTGCTGAACCTGTTTGTCGGATCGGCCTCGGCCAAATGGGCGATGCTGGCGCCTGTCGCGGTCCCCATGCTCATGTTGCTGGGGATCGGACCGGACGCGACAACCGCCGCCTACCGTGTCGGCGATGGCGCCACCAATATCATCACGCCGCTGATGCCCTACATGCCGCTGGTTCTGGTCTTTGCACGCCGTTACATGCCGGAATTCGGTCTCGGCAGCCTGATCGCGACCATGCTGCCCTATTCGATCGCGATCCTGATCGTGTCGATGTCGGTGCTGGGTATCTTCGTTGTGCTGGATCTGCCGCTGGGCCCGGGCTTTGCCCCGGTCACGATTGATCCGAGCACGCTGACAAGCGGCAGCAACTAGGCGGAGACATCCGCATGAACACATCTGGCGAGCATCGTCGTAACCCGGTCTTCTGGATCGCGTTTGGCACGATGCTCGCCATTTTTGTCTATTCCGGTGCCTGGCTGGTCCTTGATGTCCTGATGAAGCTTGGCATGACGCCGCAGGCCCCCGTGGTGGACACAGGGGCGATGCAGGACACACTTTCAATCTGGAATGACATCGCCTTCTACACGGCGATCGCGCTTACCCTGCCCAGCCTCGTTCTGGCCTGGCGCGGAAGCAACCTTGTTCTCATCACCTATGCCTTCGCCATTCTGGCGGCCGTGGTCGACTGGGTGCTGCTGATCAACGCGGTACCTGAAACGGCCTCACAACTGGGCTTCTTCGTCTTCTCAGGCCAGCTCTTCGTTTACGTCTACCTGGTCGCATTCGCGCTGCGCCGAAATCCCGCCCTGCGATAGCTCGACAGGCTGACGCAGGATCGTACGCAGGCGGTCAGAGGGCGTGCGGCGCAAGTCACTGAGATAGATCTCGTGGTGCTTTCCGCGCATGCTGGCGCGGGCCTTCGGGATGAAACTGCCGTGCATTTCCTCCAGCACCGGCCCCTCGGAATCAAAACTTCCAAGATGCAGGGTCTGGACACATTCACCCTCGCTCCAGCGCGCCAGGCGAACACGCCGCAGCGTGCCCTCGTCCGTCGCCGCTTCACGCTTGCGATTGATCTTGGCCACCGTGGCTTCCAGCACGCTGTCCAGCAGCGCCAGTTCAATCCAGTCCGGCTGGCGGATCATGGCCGTCCACAGCCATTCATCCTTTTCCCGACGCTGGAACACGGCCTCATCCTCGGCCCACCACAACGCTTCCAGCGGCATCACCGCATAATCACGCTGCAGTTCCAGCTTGGAATGAAATTTGATGTTGTAGGACAGCGCAAACAGCGCCGCCACGGCGCTTGAAAACGCCTTCGACGCATCCGGATCGCCCTTGCCGTCAATCTGCAGGAAGTTCATTTCCGGTACGGTGACGATGTCAAAACGCCCCTTCCGGCCGCTGTAGAAACAGCGGTCTTCCTTCTTCATATCAATTTTTGTCACGATCACCCTCCGAGGTGAGCGAAAACTCTCACCGCGGCGAAGGGGAAATGGAAGTTAAAACTTGTTAGGCTTGCAAGCTACTCAGAGTGACTGGACTCGCGCCCAATCAATACTCGTCGTCGAACACCTGATGGTCTGGTGGTCCGCCGCATTGCCCGGGAAACTGATACTCGCAGGCTATGTATTCGACGTCCATGCAGCTATATAGACTGTAGAAATACTCAGCGACGTCCTCACGGGACTGTTGAACGCCGTATTCCCGATCCGTCCACCACCGGTGGGTAATCTCTACTTCGATCTCATGCATGATCTGCCGGAGTCGATAACCCGCCTCAAACTCAGGGCCAAAATCACCGACCATTCCAGTCGGGTCTTCGCGAACGCGCAGCGCATGCTGTTGTGTGAAGTACTCAATCGCTAACGGGGTGCTGAAATTCTGAAAGTACCAGTAAAGAGCATAGTTTTCCTGATTGTAGGCCGCCGCAGCACAGCGCGCTGTCCTCGCCCATAATTCGCCGGAAACTGAGAAACCGTCATAGCGATACGCGCCGTACTGCTCGTGGCGTGAATGCACATCCTTAGTCACCGTAAGCGAGAGCCCAACGAACGACACCGCAACAACTGTTGTTATCATTGAATTTTCCCCCAACTCCACACAGCTAAGCCCCGCCAAAAACGCGGCCGCAATCGATCGGTACCCACCGTCAGTTCTTAAGGCAACCGATCAGGAAAGAAAGCGCATTCCAAGCGTAAGGAATAGAAAAAAGCCGCTCGAATGAGCGGCTTTTTCTGGTCCAGCCACCTCTGAAAAGAAGTGGCGCGAGTGACGGGACTCGAACCCGCGACCTCCGGCGTGACAGGCCGGCGCTCTAACCAACTGAGCTACACCCGCAATGTGGCTCGCCGAAGCGAGGAGTGCTGTTTATGCGCGTGCTGGCGCTGGGTCAAGCGACTTTCAGCAGGCAATGCAGCTTGAACTGCACAAGCTCCTATTTCGCCGCAAATTCAGGCGCCTTTCCATAGTCCTCGGTCTGGTGGTGTGTGAAGAAAGCCTCCCACATCACGCCATCGGGATCAGCCGTCCAGCTCTTCTCGGACTTGTGATAACAACACGTCGTCATACCTTCGGGCAAATATGGCGCCTCCGCCGATTTCATACGGTCAAACACCGCATTGAGTTCGTCCTCGCTCTCGGCTTGCAGGCCGGCATGGGTAAAGCCATGTGCGTCTGCCGTTTCCTCAATGACAAAATTCATGCGCGGATCCTCGACCAGCCATTTGGCATAGCCTTCACGGACAATCGTGGGTTCGGTGCCGAACAACTGGGTGTAAAAGGCGATGGATCTGTCGAGGTCCTCGACATTGAAGCTGACATGAAGACGTTTCATGGCGTGATACTCCTGATTCTGGGGGAGGAAGCGCTGCAGCAATCGTGCAGCAAGAAATCGGCTACCGAACGCAGTGTGTCCAGCTGTGCCCGATAGATTATCGAACGCCCCCGCCGTGTGCCCGCGACCAGCCCGGCCCGGGAAAGCTCTTTCAGATGAAAGGAGGCTGTGGGTGCCGGCAGGGATAATTCGTCCGCAATCGCCCCGGCAGCAAGCCCGGCCTTCGATGGGTCATCCGCTTCCCAGCTGACGAGCAGTCGGAAGATATCGAGACGGGAATCATGGGCAAGAGCGCCCAGGGCGGAGATAGCGTCAATCTTTTTCATATTTCCAATGTAGTGAAAATAAATATCGACACAAGGTCATTTTCACATTTTTGGAAATTTAACTGAAATGCTCGCTCGCCCAGGACCTGGTCACCAAGAGCGTTGCCGAGATGAGTTGGTCGAGCTCATCTCGGGAAATCACATAGGGCGGCATCAGATAGATGATGTTTCCAAACGGCCTCACCCAGACACCAGCATCGACAAACCGCGCCTTGAGGGATTCCAGATCCGGCAGGCTTTCAAATTCCATCACACCGATAGCGCCCTGCCAGCGGACATCAACAATGCCCGCAAACTCCCGCGCCTCGGGAAGTTGTTCCGCAAACACCGCCTCGATGGCGGCGACCTGCTCAAGTCGCGGCTCGTTTTCAAACAGGTCAATGGACGCGTTGGCTGCGGCGCAGGCGGCCGGATTGCCCATATAGGTCGGCCCGTGCATCAGCGCCGCACCGGCATCGTCCGACCAGAAATCGGCAAACAGCCGGGAGGACGCGATCGCTGCGGCCAGAGGCAAGGTCCCGCCGGTCAACGCCTTGGACACAGTCATGATGTCCGGGACCACACCGGCCTTCTCGCAGGCAAACATCGTCCCGAGACGTCCAAACCCGGTCATGATCTCGTCCAGAATCAACGGCAGTCCATGTCGATCACAGATCTCACGCAGGAATTGCAGCGTTTCGGGCGCGTGGAATTTCATCCCGCCCGCACCCTGGACCAGAGGTTCGGTGATGATGCCCGCGATCTCAGCCTTGTGTTCGGCAACCAGGTTTTCAAACCGGGCCCGGCTGTCTGCGTCGCGCGGGAGGTCCGTCACGATCTGTCGCTGCAGCCCGCCTGCAAACAGGCTGTGCATGCCCTCCTCCGGGTCACACACAGACATCGTCGCCAGCGTGTCGCCATGGTAGCCACCCTTGAAACAGACGAATTTCGTATGGCCGCGCTCACCGCGATTGATCCAGGACTGGATCGCAATCTTCATGCCGATCTCGACCGAGACAGATCCGCTCTCGCAAAAGAAGACGTGGTTGAGATCCCCTGGCGCCAGCCTGGCCAGACGCGCAGCGAGCGTTTGCGCGGGTTCGTGTGTGAGACCGCCGAGCATGACATGGGGCACCTTGTCGGTCTGGTCCTTCACGGCGGCCATGATGTGCGGGTGGCGATAGCCGTGGCAAACCGTCCACCAGGACGAGACGCCATCAATGAGGCGGCGACCATCTTCCAGTTCGATGAATACACCTTCCGCAGAACGCACTTTCAGTGCCGGCGGCGTGGATTTCATCTGGGTATAGGGACGCCAGACATGATGGTCGGCAATGTTGAACGGCAGATCAGGTGTGTTTTGGGTCATGACCGGGCTTTAGCAGGCGGGAAATCTGTGCGACAGGGCCCATATGCAATCAATTTCGCCATCGCTTGAACGTTTCACGTCCCGCAAGCTGGCCGGGCTGGAAAAACGCCAGCTGCGCCGCCGGCTCCAGGAATCCAATAATTCCGCCGGCATGCAGGTCGAGCGCGATGGTCAAACCTATGTGAATTTCTGCTCGAACGACTATCTGGGCCTGGCCAATGATCCCGAAGTGATCCGCGCCGCCCAGCAGGCCGCCGCAAAATATGGTGCCGGCTCGGGTGCGTCCCGACTGGTCACCGGCGGCCACCACCTGCTGTTTGAACTTGAGCGCCGCCTGGCCGCGCTCAAAGGCAGCGAGGACTGCATCGTTTTCGGCTCGGGTTATCTGGCTAATCTCGCCATCGCTCCGGCGTTGCTGGGGGCCGGCGATCTGGTGCTGGTCGACGAGCTGGCCCATGCCTGCATTCATGCAGGTGCCGAGCTCTCCCGCGCCGAGATCCGCAAGTTCCGCCACAATGACCTGGCCGACGCCCGCGAGATCCTGACTGCCGAGCGCGCGGATTATCGTCACGCCATGATCATGACCGACGGCGTGTTTTCCATGGATGGCGATTTCGCTCCCCTGCCTGAACTGCTGGCTCTGGCCGAGGAGTTCGAGGCCTGGACGCTGGTCGATGACGCTCATGCTGTTGGCGTTGTTGGTGAGGGCAAGGGCTCGTCCGCGCACTTCTCTCCAGCTGCCATGCCGCCCCTTCAGATGGGGACTCTGTCCAAGGCGCTGGGCAGTTACGGCGGCTATCTGTGCGCCTCACGCAATGTCTGCGAGCTGCTGCGGACCCGCGCACGGCCGCTGGTTTTCACCACGGCCTTGCCCCCTGCCAGCATCGCAGCCGCTCTTGCGGCGCTGGATATCGTTGAGCGCGATGCGGAACGCCGGGAGCGCCCGCTCACGCTGGCGAGGCGTTTTTGCGCTGCAGCGGGCCTGCCGGCTCCGGCCTCTCCCATTGTGCCGGTACTGCTGGGATCGGAAAGCCGCGCGCTCAACGCGTCCATGGCATTGCAGGATGAAGGTTTTCTGGTCACCGCCATTCGGCCACCGACCGTTCCGCGCGGCACCGCACGCCTGCGCATCACCTTCTCGGCCACCCATGTCGAGGCGGACATTGACCGACTGGCGCAATGCGTGCGAGTGATCCTTGAGGAGACCTCGGAGACAGCGTGAACCGCAGACCGATCTTTTTTACCGGAACCGGAACCGACATCGGCAAGACACACGTGCTGTGTGCCCTGCTGGAAATCTACCGTTCCGTTGGCGGCCGCGCCCGTGTTCTCAAACCCGTCCTGTCGGGTTTCGACAACTCTAACGCTCTGGAATCCGATTCGGCCCGGTTGATCCGCGCCAATGGCGACACAATGGATGCCGAGACGCTCAAGAAAACCACGCCGTGGCGATTCAAGGCTGCGCTCTCGCCTGACATGGCCGCGCGCCGTGAACAGCGCGAACTGACACTTGACCCGATCGCCTCCTGGTGCAGTGACCAGTGCAGTTCAAGCCGCCCGACCTTTGTCGAAGGAGCCGGCGGCATCATGTCTCCGATCGCACAAGACGGTCTCAATCTCGACCTGTTGCGGGAACTCGACGCCTTTCCGGTCCTGGTGACCGGTAATTATCTGGGCACGATATCCCACACGCTGACGGCACTACGTGTGCTGGACGGCCGCGCTGCTGTCATCATCAATCCACGTCCCGGCGATCCGGTCGAGGCAAATGAAACGGCAGCCAGCCTTCGCCGGTTCTCCCCGCGCGCCGAGATCATCGAATACGACGCGAACCGCCCGGAACGATTGCTCCGGATCGTCGACCTCGCCTTGCGTGACTAGGTCAGCGCAATCTGAGTCAACTTCCCGCCTGGCCAATCACGTCGAGTTTACGATGTGAACCTTTCGGGCGACGGGAATCGCCTTCCAATCCGTATAATCATCCTCAGAATGTCTTGGAGAGATCGCAAACTCCTGCCCGCACAGATTGGGCCGGAGCATTTCAAGCGGGGAAAGTATGCGCAGTATTGTTCGTGTCGCGGCCCTTGGACTGGGTCTTGTCGTTGTTGCCTGTAGTGGCGGCGGTGGTGGATCAGGTAGTGGCTCGGGTAGCGGCGGTGGAACAACGCCGCCTCCCCCACCTCCGCAGAATCAAAGCCCGACGCTGGAACAATCTTCCAAATTCCTTGGGCAGGCGACGTTCGGCCCGACTTACGAGGAAATCGAAGATCTGTCGGTCAGCACGTTTTCGCTCTGGTACCGAGATCAGCTGACCCGACCGGCGACGCTGCACCTAGACGCTTTGATCGCCAATGGCGTTCTCAACGATTTCTCGACCTTCCGGGGGGCTTCGGACGCCTATTGGGCAGGTCTGATCGATGGCGATGATCAGTTACGGCAGCGCATGGCCTATGCGCTCTCGCAAATCCTGGTTGTCTCGGAGGGCCAGGGTTCTGTACTGGCCGGCCGCCCACTGACCACCGCCCACTACATGGACATTCTCATCCGCAATGCCTTTGGCAATTACCGGGACATCCTCGAGGAGGTTACCTATTCGCCGGCCATGTCAGCCTATCTGACCTATCTCTACAATGTTCGCGAGAATATGGAGAATGGCCGCGTCCCCGACGAGAATTACGCACGCGAGATCATGCAACTCTTCACTATCGGCCTGGTCGAACTGCGCATGGATGGCACCGTCGTCACCGACAATGAGGGCCGCCCGGTTGAGACCTATGACAATACCGATGTAACCGGCCTCGCCCGGGTCTTCACAGGCCTGGGCCTGCGCGGCGAAAATTACTGGCCGTCCGGGGATGATGAGAGCATCTACTACACGCCGCTCCAGATTTTTCCGGACTATCACTCGACGAGCGAGAAAACTTTCCTGGAAACGACAATTCCCGCGAATACCGATGCCGAAACCAGTATCGACATCGCCCTGGATACGCTCTTCAATCATCCCAACCTCGCGCCCTTTATCAGCCGCCAGCTGATCCAGCGGTTCACCACCAGCCATCCGACACCGGCCTATGTCCAACGCGTGGCGACCGTGTTCGAGAACGGCAGCTATCAATTCCCCGATGGACAGAATGTGGGAACAGGCCAGCGCGGAGACCTTGCAGCTACGCTTGCCGCAATCCTGATGGATGATGAAGCCCGCCAGGATCCGGCAACAGCGCCCAACGAGTTCGGCAAGGTGCGGGAACCGGTTCTGCGCTTTGTACACTGGGCACGCGCCTTCCACATAACCGGCTCTGAAGCCTGGCGCGAGGATTTCCTGTGGGACACCTCCTCCAACGGCACGCTCGGGCAGCACCCTTTCCGGTCGCCATCAGTCTTCAATTTCTACCGACCGGGCTACATCGCGCCTGGATCTGCGACCGGGGCAGCGGGACTGACCGCCCCCGAACTCCAGATCGTCAACGAGGCCAGCATCATCGGTTTCACCAATTTCCTGAGTGCCTTCATCACAGACGCCACCTGGGGCGATGACCGGACTGAAACCCTCGGCTTCCACCCGGTCTATGACGATGAGATGGCGATCGCAGGCGATATCAATGCCTTGATCGACTGGCTCGACATGACATTCACAGCAGGAACTTTGAGCGTGGAAACCCGCACCCGAATGTCAGACATCCTCGAGACGATCGTGATCGATGGCGAGGACCCCGGCCCCGGGCAGAGGGGGCGGGTGCAGACGGCCGTCCTGCTCATTCTCACCTCACCCGACTACATTGTTCAGCGCTAGGGGGACAAGCTCATGAAACTCAATCGACGCGATTTCCTCTCCCGCGCATCCGCAGCCGGTCTTCTCGGCACTGGCGGACTGACCACCAGCCTGATGTCGATGCCGGCTCTGGCGGCAGACACGACGGGATACAAGGCACTTGTTTGTGTTTTCCTGTTCGGAGGGATGGATCACTATGATGCTGTCATCCCCTACGATCAGGCATCACACGACAGTTTCGCAACCACGCGCGAAAGCCTGTTTTCGCAGTATGTCAGCGCCAACAGCCCGCGCAGCCGTGACAATTTGCTGGCGCTCAACCCTGTAAACGCCGGCTCACTCGGCGGCCGCCAGTTTGCGCTGCCGCAGGAGCTGGCCCCCCTCCACACCATGTTTGAATCGGGTGATGCAGCAATCCTCGCGAATGTTGGCCCGCTGCTCGAGCCAACCAACCGGGAGATGGTGTTGAATGGCCAGGCTCGGCTTCCACGCAAGCTTTTCTCCCACAATGACCAGCAATCCACCTGGATGTCATCTGCTCCCGAAGGTGCCCTGTTTGGCTGGGGCGGACGTTTCGCTGACGCCGCGCTGGAGGCGAATGCCAACCAGAACTCCCTCTTCACCAGCATGAGTACGTTCGGGAACCAAGTCTGGCTGTCCGGGGATGTTGCCCAGCAATACCAGCTGTCCATTGGTGGCCCGGACAATCTGATCGCCATTCAATGGCCTCCCTATTTCGGAGCTGAGGGCCAGGGTGTCTCGGCGATGATGGAGGACCATTTCCGGTCGCAGGGCCTCAGCCCGTCAAATCTCTTCCAACAGGATATCACCGACCGTTCCCGCAGGGCCCTGGACGCCAATGAGGCCTATTCCAACGCCCGAGACGAAGTCGCCGAGATCACCACGGAGTTTCCGGGTGGGTATTTCGCGCAGCAATTGCGCACGGTTGCCGAAGCGATTTCTCTTCGCAATGTCCTCGGCGCCTCCCGCCAGGTCTTCTTCGTCGGACTGGGTGGTTTCGACACCCACTCGACGCAAGCACGCGACCTGATCAATCGCCAGTCCCAGCTGGCCGCAGGTATCGCCGCCTTCCAGTCCGCCATGGGCGAAATCGGCGCGAGTGATGATGTCACCGTCTTCACCGCCTCGGATTTCGGCCGTACCCTGTCCATCAATGGTGATGGCACCGATCATGGCTGGGGATCTCACCACTTTATAATCGGTGGTGCAGTCAATGGCCGCCAGATCTATGGTCAAATGCCTGAATACGGCTTCGAACACGCCCAGGACGCCGGAAATGGTCGCCTTATCCCCACGACCTCGGTCGAACAATATGCAGCCACTCTGGGGCGTTGGTTCGGCCTGAACGATCAGGAACTGGCCATCGCCCTGCCCGGTCTAAGCAAATTCACAGGCTCGCCCGCCTTCGTCTGAGGCGGCCCAGTCTGACCGGTGCAGGTGCGTCACTTTCGCAAACGCCACCGAGGGTCGATCGGTCCGATCCCGTAAGGAGGCATCTTCGAAACAAGCTGTCGCGAGACTGAAAAAGGCACAAAAAATCCTCCGTCGCCAAGGCGTCGGAGGACATCGCACCATCCACTCTGAATGTTCGCCTGCTTTCCCGAATGGCTCGCCGTCCGAAACCCGCAGGTCGAAGGATGGTGGGCGGTGAGGGGCTCGAACCCCCGACCCTCTCGGTGTAAACGAGATGCTCTCCCAACTGAGCTAACCGCCCATCCGGTGTGGAGCGCGCGTTCTAATAAGCCAAACGCTCCTTGGCAAGCGCTTCATGCGCTAGGAACTGTAACGCGTGATCACAGCGTCGATTATCAGGCGCATTTGTTCCAGGGCATCGCCCTTTGGATCTTCCTTGAAACTATTGGGAACCGTCTGCACAGTAATGCCATGCACGCTCGCCCACAGGGCACGTGCGAGGTCGGCACGAAGCTCGGGTTCATTGACCCCCTCGAGTTTATCCAATTCTGCTTCAAGCACACCAAAGAGTGCATTTTCGGCCTCAACAGCCAGCGCATTCGAATCTCGATACTGGCGCCGGAACTCCAGGAGATTCGCCCAAAGTTTCTCGTTCGCCTGCACATAGTCGACGTAGGACACAGCCATTTGCATGACCCGTTCCAGGACCGAGCGTTCCGCGGCTTGAGTCAATGTACGATCCAGGATCAGCGCCAGTTCGGCATAGACATCCATGGCCAAGGCTTCGCGCAGCGCATGCTGATCAGGAAAAAACTTGTAGAATGAACCTGTACTTACGCCCGCACTCGCGGCAAGCTGGCGTATCGGAAGCTTTTCCTGCTCGCCGGAACGCAAGAGTTCACGCGCATGGGATAACAGCCGCTGGCGGACACCGTCTGACAGAGGCGGGCGCCCTCGCCCCCGCGCGTTACGTGAATTCGTTTCCATTTCTACTTTCAACCATAATATTATTTAATGAACAAGGTTCATTTTACACCTTGAATGAATGATATTCGCTTCCACTCTGTTTATGAACATTGTTCATTTATGGAGGTATCGATGTTCTCTACCTTGATGACCGTCATGCGGGGCGAAGTCCGCAAGACCGAGCGCTCCATCGAGCGCCAGAATGCCATCACCATACTGGAGCAGAGAATCGAGGATGCTGAGATGGCGCAGGCCAATGCCAAACAGCGCCTCGCCGGGCTGATCCTAAAGGAAAGGAATGAAACCGGTTCACGCACCAGCCTGACCGGCCAGGCGAGAGAGTTGGAAAATAGGATTAAAAAGGCACTGTGTTCTGACCTGACGGCCCTTGCAGAGGATGCGGCAGGACATCTGGCGCGGCTGGAACGTGATGTCGAACGCCTCGACACATCCATTTCCAGGAACCAACTCGCCATCGAACGACTGCGCCGGATGATCGATTCCGGCCAAACCCGGTTACTGGAGTTGAAACAGGGGCTCTCTACGGCCCGGACGGTGGCGGCCGAGCGCAGAACGACGGCGGAGTTGAGCGGGGATATTACCGGCATTGCAGCGCTCATTGAGGGCGAGCGTGTACTCAACGCCTTCCTCGATCAACCAGACGCCTATGAACATATGGAGATCCTGGAGGAAATCGCGACCGAAAACGACCCAGACACTGTACTGGACCGACTGGCTGCAGAAGGCTGCGGAGCCCCTGCTCCCCACTCAACCGACGCCGTGCTGGCCCGCATTCGCGCTGGCATGAGCCAGGACGAGGAGAAATGACATGCTGGAACAATCAAAACTCTGGATCGGTTTCAATTATGCCTGTGTGGCTATTGCCCTGGGCATGCTCTCCCTCTCCCTTTTGCTGATGCCGGTTGATCTGTCGACCAAGGGCTATCTTGGCATGGGGATCCTATTCCTCTGCGGCTCTCTCATCACCCTGGTAAAAACGCTGCAGGAAGTGCGGATCAATGAGCAATTTTCCAGCAAGGTCGAACGCGCCAAGCAGGAAAAATTGCTGAGTGAATATGCATCCAAGGATGCGGCGTAGGCCTGACAGCAAAACGGCTCATCGGGGCTTGTAAACCCGATGAGCCGATTCTGGGAATAGTCTGCCGTGACCTACTCGGCGATACTCACCTGATCAATACGATCGGACGCGTAACAGCCCAGCTGCTTGATCTCACGTGTGTGCTCCTCGAGCACGGCCATCGCGTCCTTGATGACCCTGTCCTCGACATGGCCATCCACATCCATGATGAACATCTCTTCCCAGGGATTGCCCGGAATGGGACGGCTTTCCAGCTTGACCAGGTTCACGGCCCCATCGCGGAACCCCATCAGCGCATCCACGAGCGCGCCCGGCGTATCACGTGTGGTGAACATCATCGATGTCTTGCACTCGACCTCACGCGTCGGGTTCTTGCTGTCGCGTCCCAGAACGATGAAACGCGTGATATTCTGCTCGTGATCGCCAACACCGCTTTCCAGGATGTCAAATCCAAAGAGCGCAGCGGCGTCAGCCCCCGCGATCACGCCGGCCGTATCATCATCCTCAAGCAAGCGCTCAAGCGCACGGGTCGAACTGGACGCCATGTGGGACTCGATCTCGGGATGTCCGGCCAGCCAGCGGCGTGACTGCGCCAGCGCCTGAGGGTGGCCATAGACGCGACTGATGCGCCCCAGCCCCGTGGACCGGCCAATCAGGCAGTGATCGACGCGCAAAAGGAACTCACCAACGATACGGGCATTGCCAGCGAGAAGAAGGTCATAAACTTCATTGATGGAACCGGTCGTGGTGTTCTCGATGGGGATAACACCGAAATCCACCTCGCCGCTCTCCACAGCGCGGAAGATGGAGATGAAGTCGCGTTTGGGGGCCGGAACGACACTCGCATTGCGGCGTTCAAACACACGCTGGGCAGCGATATGGCTGTAGCTTCCTGGGCCGCCGAGATAGGCGACAGTTGCTTCGTTGAGGTCTTCATCGCGCATGCTGTCGAAATGGGTGCGCTGGCGCTGGATCGACGCTTCGAACAGGCCCTGGAACAGGCCCTCTACCAGTTCCGGCGCCACACCTTGGGACTTGCCGCGTTCAACAGCATCGAGAAGCACGGCCTGCTCGCGCTCACGATCGCGCACTGGCAACCCCTGTTCGGCCTTGGCGCGGAGGATTTCCTCCACCAGGTCACCGCGTTTCGCGATGGTGTCGATCAATAACCGGTCCAGTTCGGAAATCTGCTGACGGACCTGGTCCCTCGCTTGTGTGTCGCTCATGTCCTTTACCCCAAATGAAAAGGACCTCCCGCTCGGGGAGGTCCTGGAAACTTGTTGCTTGTCACGCAAACTATCCGGCCACCGCCCCCGTTCGGGTCACGTCGGTAAAATAGCCAAAAAAGAAATAAGTCGTGCAAGTCATGCGGAGACTGTGCGCAGCCGGTCGGGTGGCGTCAATCCCCTCAGAGTTAACAAAGCGCCGTTTTCTGCAAAAAAGAGCCGGGATAAGCATCCCGGCTCTCATTTTATTGCTCAAATTCGTTTCAGGTGAAACTAGTGCGCAATCGGCGTGCTCTCGCCTCCACCTGGTGTAGAGGAAACCGCCGCCAGGGCAGCCTCGTCCGCCTCGGTCCACTCGACCGGCTCGACTGGCTCGACCAGGGCGCGCGTGAGGACTTCATCAGCAGTCTCGACCGGAATGATTTCCAGGCCTTCCTTGACGTTGTCCGGGATCTCCTCAAGATCCTTCTCATTCTCTTTCGGAATAAGCACCGTCTTAACACCGCCGCGCAGGGCCGCGAGCAGTTTTTCCTTCAACCCGCCGATCGGCAGGACACGGCCACGCAAGGTGATCTCGCCGGTCATGGCAATGTCCTTGCACACCGGAATTCCGGTCAGCACGGAGACGATGGCAGTCATCATGCCGATACCCGCTGACGGACCGTCCTTCGGCGTTGCCCCTTCGGGCACGTGAACGTGGATATCGGTTGCGCGGAACACGGTGGGCTTTACGCCGACGGATGGCGCGCGCGACTGCACAAAGGAGTTCGCTGCGGAGATCGATTCCTTCATCACATCGCGCAGATTACCGGTGACCTTCATCTGGCCCTTTCCGGGCATGCGCACGGCTTCGATCGTCAACAGGTCACCACCGACTTCCGTCCAGGCAAGTCCGGTGACAACACCAATCTGGTCCTGGTTCTCGGTCTCACCGAAACGGTGTTTGCGGATACCGGAATAGTCCTTGAGATTGGCCGGTGTAATAGAGATCGTTTTCTCTTCACCGCTCTCGATCTTGCGCACGGACTTGCGCGCCAGATTGGAGATTTCACGCTCGAGATTACGCACGCCAGCTTCGCGCGTGTAATAGCGGATCAGGTCACGCAGACCGTCCTCGGTCAGCTCCCACTCGTCGGCCTTGAGCGCGTGGTTCTTCAGCGTCTTGGGCAGGAGGTGGCGCTTGGCGATCTCGACTTTCTCATCCTCGGTGTAACCGGCGATGCGGATGATCTCCATCCGGTCGAGAAGGGGTTGCGGCAGGTTGAGCGTGTTTGCCGTCGTCACGAACATAATGTCGGACAGATCGTAATCGACTTCCAGATAGTGATCGGCAAAGGTCGAATTCTGTTCCGGGTCCAGCACTTCAAGCAGGGCAGACGCCGGGTCGCCACGATAATCCGCGCCCAGCTTGTCGATCTCATCGAGCAGGAAGAGCGGGTTGGACGAATTTGTCTTTTTCATCGACTGGATGATGCGGCCCGGCATGGAACCGATATAGGTCCGGCGGTGACCGCGGATCTCAGCCTCGTCACGCACACCGCCCAGCGACATGCGCACAAAGTCACGTCCCGTTGCCTTGGCGATGGAACGACCCAGCGAGGTCTTGCCCACGCCCGGCGGACCGACAAGACACAGGATCGGGCCACGCAGCTTCTTGGTGCGCGCCTGCACAGCGAGGTGCTCGAGAATGCGCTCCTTGACCTTCTCCAGACCATAATGATCGCTGTCGAGAATGCCCTCGGCACGCCCCAGATCGTTCTTGAGGCGTTTGCGCTTGCCCCAGGGCAGCGCCAGGATCCAGTCGAGATAATTGCGAACAACCGTCGCCTCGGCGGACATCGGGCTCATCTGGCGGAGTTTCTTGAACTCGGCATCGGCCTTGGTGCGCGCTTCCTTGGACAATTTGGCTTCGGACAGACGCTGTTCCAGCTCTGCGAGTTCCTCGCGGCCGTCATCGCCCTCACCCAGCTCACGCTGGATCGCCTTCATCTGTTCATTCAGATAGTATTCGCGCTGCGTCTTTTCCATCTGGCGCTTGACGCGGCTGCGGATCTTTTTCTCGACCTGCAGCACGCCGATCTCGCCTTCCATCAGGCCGAGCACACGTTCGAGACGCGAAGAAACATCCGTCTCTTCAAGCAGGCTCTGCTTCTCCTCGATCTTGACGGCCAGGTGGGCGGAAATCGTATCGGCCAGCTTGCCCGGATCAGTGATCTGAGGCAGCGACGCGAGGGCTTCCGGCGGGACTTTCTTGTTCAGCTTGACGTAGTCATCGAACTTGGCGGCGACCGAGCGCATCAGCGCTTCGTGTTCGCTTTCATCGCCCTGGTCCTCGATGATCGTTTCGCACTCCGCCTCGTAATAGGTCTCGTTGTCGAGGTGCTTGCTGATCTCGACACGCACGCCGCCTTCGACCAGCACCTTGACGGTGCCATCGGGCAGTTTCAGCAATTGCAGGACAGACGCGATCACACCGGTTGAATGAATGGCGTTCGGAGCCGGTTCATCGTCAGACGCATTACGCTGGGTCGCGAGCAGGATCTGCTTGTCCGCCCGCATCACTTCTTCCAGGGCCTTCACGGATTTTTCCCGGCCGACAAACAGCGGCACGATCATGTGCGGGAAAACGACAATGTCGCGAAGCGGCAGAAGCGGAAGGGTTTTCACTGTGGACATGGATACTCCATTCGCGGCTCCAGCCGCGTCGCATTCAATGGGAATTTGACGCGATTCGCGGTGGAACCGGCGGCTAAGACTGTGACAGTTGAGGCTGTCTTCAGATCAACAGGTGGCGATCCGAGAGCCGAACGTCAAGCGCCCTCGGCTGTCTCTTCCTTGCGGTCTGCATAGATGTAGAGAGGTTTACCATTGCCATCAACGACTTCGCCGTTGACCACGACCTCTTCAACACCATCAAGGCCAGGCAGTTCGAACATGGTTTCCAGCAGAATGCCTTCCATGATCGAGCGCAGGCCGCGCGCACCGGTCTTGCGCTGGATCGCACGCTGGGCGATCGCCTTGAGCGCATCTTCGGTAAAGGTCAGGCCAACGCCTTCCATCTCGAACAGGCGCTGATACTGCTTGACCAGAGCGTTTTTCGGCTCGGTCAGGATCTTGATCAGGGCACCCTCGTCCAGATCTTCCAGGGTTGCGATAACCGGCAGACGACCGACAAATTCCGGGATCAGGCCGAAACGGTTGAGGTCATCCGGCTCGACATCACGCAGAATTTCGCCGGTGCCACGATCATCAGGCTCACGCACATCGGCACCAAAGCCGATAGAGGAGCCCTGACCGCGCTGGGAGATCACCTTGTCGAGACCGGCGAAGGCACCGCCCACGACGAACAGGATATTGGTCGTGTCCACCTGCAGGAATTCCTGCTGGGGGTGTTTGCGACCACCTTGCGGCGGCACGGATGCGACCGTGCCTTCCATGATTTTCAGCAGCGCCTGCTGCACGCCCTCACCGGACACATCACGGGTGATGGACGGGTTGTCGGACTTGCGCGAGATCTTGTCGATCTCGTCGATATAGACGATGCCGCGCTGGGCTCGCTCAACATTGTAGTCGGCGGCCTGCAGCAGTTTCAGCACGATATTCTCGACGTCCTCACCAACATAACCGGCTTCGGTCAGAGTGGTGGCGTCCGCCATCGTGAACGGCACATCCAAGATGCGTGCGAGGGTCTGGGCCAGCAGCGTCTTGCCGCAACCCGTCGGGCCAATCAGCAGGATGTTGGACTTGGCCAGCTCGACATCACCGCCATTCTGGGTGGCGTGGTTGAGACGTTTGTAGTGGTTGTGGACGGCAACGGAGAGCACGCGCTTGGCATGTCCCTGCCCGATCACATAGTCGTTCAGGATATCGAAGATCTCCTGCGGAGCCGGGACATTGCCCTTGGACTTGACCAGCGAGGACTTGCTCTCCTCACGGATGATATCCATGCAGAGTTCGACACACTCGTCGCAGATAAAGACGGTCGGTCCCGCAATCAGCTTGCGAACCTCGTGCTGGCTCTTGCCGCAGAAAGAACAATACAGCGTGTTCTTCGCTTCGCCTTCGCCGCCTGTCGTCTTACTCATGACCGCTCCAATTCAACCCGCAAGCACTGGGTCTATACCATGCCTGCTTTCAGTTTCGTTTCGTACAAAATCGCAATCGATCTTTAGCGAAACGTTTCCGCATACTGTTATTCGACCACAGTGTTGTAGCGCAGATCAAGCAGGATCCGCGCCAACAATCACATCTAGTCCTCGGCTGCGTCCTCGCCGCCACGGGTCTGAACGATCTGGTCGATCAGTCCGAATTCCTTGCCCTCTTCCGCCGACATGAAATTGTCGCGGTCCAGTGCAGCCTCGATTTCTTCGTATTTGCGACCGGTGTGCTCGACATAGATCTCGTTCAGACGACGCTTGATCTTCATGATGTCAGCTGCGTGACGCTCGATGTCGGACGCCTGCCCACGGAAACCGCCGGACGGCTGGTGCACCATGATGCGCGCATTCGGCGTGGCAAAACGCATGTCCGTCTCTCCACCGGTCAGCAGCAGCGAGCCCATGGAGGCTGCCATGCCCAGACAGATCGTGGAAACAGGGCTGCGAATGTATTTCATCGTGTCATAGATACCCAACCCGGCCGAAACGACACCGCCCGGCGAGTTGATGTACATGGAGATTTCCTTCTTCGGGTTTTCCGACTCAAGGAAGAGCAGCTGGGCAATGACCAGGCTCGCCATGTGGTCCTCGACCGGTCCGGTCAGGAAGATAATCCGCTCCTTGAGCAGACGGGAAAAGATATCAAAGGAACGCTCGCCCCGGCTGGTCTGCTCGACGACCATGGGAACAAGATTCATCATCACATCCTGGGGATCTCTCATATCGCGCTCCTTGGGGTATCGGCACAGCGGACGCCGCCGATTCATGGGAAGTAGTCAGAACTATCGCGGCGCTCGCCCGACGAGGCAAGGCCATCAACACAGCTCTAGACTGCAAGGTATGACCAAAAACAAAACGCCGGTGCACATATAGGCACCGGCGTTCTGTTTTAAAATGAGACTGTTAGGCCTAGGCGTCTTTTTTAGCAGCCGCCTTCTTGGCCGGAGCCTTTTTCTTCGCAGGTGCCTTTTTCTTGGCTGCCGGCTTCTCGTCCTTGGCGTCGTCCTTCTTGGCTGCTGCTTTCTTGGCCGGAGCCTTTTTCGCAGCTGCCTTCTTGGCCGGAGCTTTTTTCTTGGCCGGCGCCTTTTTCGGAGCTTCCTCCTCCTCGTCAGCGAAGAGTGCTTCGCGAGAGACGGAGACTTCGCTCACGTCAGCCTGCTCGAGGATGTAGTCGACGACCTTCTCCTCATAGATCGGCGCACGCAGCTGAGCGATGGCGTTCGGGTTCTTCTGGTAGAACTCGACAACCTGGCGCTCCTGCCCCGGATAGCGCATGGCTTCCTGGTTGACCGCGCGGGAAAGCTCTTCCTGGGTCACATCAACATTGTTGGCGCGGCCGATTTCCGCCAGCACCAGGCCGAGACGGACACGACGCTCCGCGATACCGCGGTATTCGTCCTTGAGCTGGTCTTCCGACTTGCCCTTGTCTTCGTCTTCAAGGTGATCGTGCTCGATCGCGTGGGAAACCTCGCGCCAGATGTTGGCGAACTCGGCCTCCACCATTTTCGGCGGCAGGTCAAAGCTATGCTCGCTGTCCAGCTGGTCCAGAAGGACGCGCTTGACCTTCATGCGGGACTGTTGGGCGTGCTCGCTTTCGATGTTCTTCTTGAGAACGTCCTTGAGGCTGTCCAGGTCCTCGAGACCGAGGCGCTTGGCGAGCTCGTCGTCAACCTTCGGCTCTTCCGGGGATTCGATATCCTTGACGGTGACTTCAAAGACAGCGGCCTTACCCGCAAGGTGCTGGGCCTGGTACTGCTCCGGGAAGGAAACGTTCAACTCACGCTCCTCGCCTCGCTTGGCACCAACCAGCTGCTCTTCAAAGCCCGGGATGAAGGCGCCGTCGCCGATGGCGACACGGCTGTCTTCGGCGGAGCCACCTTCAAAGGCTTCGCCATCGATCTTGCCGACAAAGTCGATGACAACAACATCACCCTCTTCAGCCTTGGCGTTCTTGCCGCCTTTCTTGGCTGCGTAGGAACGGTTCTTCTCGGACAGCTCACCGAGCGCCTCGTCGACCTGTGCGTCGGCGACTTCAGCGACCGGACGCTCGACTTTCAACTTGGACGGATCGGCCGGCTCGAATTCCGGCATGATTTCCAGGCTGATCTCGAAGGTGAAGTCGGAACCACCGGCAACAGCCTTGGCGTCAGACTTGACGTCGATCTCCGGCTGGGAGGCCGGGCGGATCTTGCGCTCGTCCAGGGCTTTCTGGGTGGTTTCCGGCACCAGCTCGTTGAGCAGATCGCCCATGATGGATTCGCCGAACATCTTGCGGATGTGCTTGGACGGAACTTTGCCCGGGCGGAAGCCCTTCAGGCGTACTTCCGGACGGATTTCTTCGATTTTTGCATCCAGGCGAGCTTGCAGATCATCAGCCGCGAAAACGACTTCATAAGTGCGGCTCAAGCCTTCTGATGCTTTCTCGATGACGTTCATGGGTTGGACCTTGGTGTTCTGACTAGTGCGGAGACCGCGTTGAAATTCGAGCGCGCGTTATGTCACGTGGTTTTGGCATGCGCAACGGTGCGACGCTGTAGCGTGTGTATTGAAGCTGTATTGATCTGTGAAAAGCGGTTCTTCCCGACCGCCCCACCCTGCGATTCAGCCAGGATGGCTTCCAACTCGTGAAACCTACAGGCAGTGAGTGGTGCGGATGAGAGGACTCGAACCTCCACGCCTCGCGGCACCAGAACCTAAATCTGGCGCGTCTACCAGTTTCGCCACATCCGCATCGGTCATTCTCGGACCGGGCGCGGGTGATGACATGGGCCTGCTCCGGACGCAAGCCCCCGCACACTGGGGCAAGTCATCAATCGCATATTAATCAAACTGTCGCATACAGTTATTCGTACAGGGGTGGGAAAGTGCTTGTCGGCGATGTCTATTGATCTGAACACTATTCTAAAGGCGGTCCTCGCGGAGAAGAAAAAGGTCGATATCGGCCAGTTTCAACTTCTCAATCTTGATCGCATCAAAGACGCATCCGGCGATGACTGGCCGGCCATGAAGAAAAAGATTTTCGACGCCGCCTCCCATTTCATCGAGAAGCGCCTGTCGATCAAACACATCCTGGTTCCGTGCGAAGAAGGTTTCCTGATCATCTTCGCGGAACACGCCGACAATATCGCTGAAGAAGTCGAGAAGATCACCGAAGATATGATCGCCTTCTTCCTGGGCCATCCGGATCTGCCTGACCTGGAAGTCGCCAGCGACGCCCAGTCGGTATCGCCAGGCGAGCTCGCTCATATAGCGACATCATCAAAGCCGCCCGCGCCAGCGAAGGCACCAGACATCCCGTCCATGGACTCCCTGCCCCCGCTCCAAGAGCTGGGTCCCGGGGCGGAAAATGCTCAAGCCTGCTTCCGACCGATCTGGGACGCTGAGCGCCAAGCCATAACCGCCAATTACTGTTTTTCCAAGGTTCATGTCGAAGGCCGCCTCATCGAAGGGCGCCGCGCCATCGAGACCCGGATGAGTGATGTCGAACATCTCACGCTCGACCTGGTCGCCGCGCGTTCTGCCTTCCAGGCCTTTCTCGCATTCTTCAAGAAGAAGAAACGCAACACATTTGCCATCTCGATCCACGAGACGACTCTCTTGAATGCGGAAAACCGCACCCGATTCCTGGAATGCCTGGCCGGCGTTCCGGAAGTGGCTCGCAAGAGTTTCTGGTTGCGCCTGGAGGCCGCAGACATTCCCCACGGCAACGCCTTTCCGGCTCTGGAGGAGTTCGCCGATCAGGGCTTCAGCCTGATGCTGGACCAACCATTTGGCCAAGCTGAGCTGTCCTCCTTTGAAGAGCGCGGCGTCAATGTCTTCTCGGCCCGCGCCCTGCGCCCCGCCAATTTCGAAAGCGAGGGCATGCTTGATCATGACTCCGCTGCCCTGAACAATGCTGTCCGGGCGGCGGGCGCCATGTCTGCCCCATTCCTGCTGGATGATGTGCGTGATCTAAAGACTTTGAAACAGGCCATGGCCTGCGGTGTTCGCATGTTGTGCGGGCCGGGCCTGGTGCCAGAAGCCGCACGCCCGTCGCCGCTGCGTCCCCTGTCGATCGTCGATCTCTGCCGCATTGCCAAGGCGGCCTGACCTTCCCGTTTGTCCGGAAACTCGGCTCGCTCTAGTCTCGCCTTGAGAGATTGAGGCAAGCCATGGATTGGGAACAGAGATTCCAGGAAAACTCCACGCCCTGGGAGCGGTCAAGACTGCACCCGGTCATTTCTGACTGGGCCAGCGCAGGCGTATTCCAACCGGGTTCCCGCGTGCTCATTCCGGGATGCGGACGTTCACCGGAACTCGTTCATCTCACCTCGTTAGGCCTGAAAGTCACTGGTTTCGACCTCTCGGAAACAGCTATCGGCTGGCAGCGCGAAAGGCTCGAGGAACGCGGGCTGGATGCCGAACTGATCGCAGGCGACGCTTTCACCTGGGCGCCCAGCCACCCCATCGACCTGATCTATGAACAGACATTTCTCTGCGCCATCCCGCCAGCCTTGCGCGAAACCTATGAGGCCTGCGCTTATCGCTGGCTGAAACCGGGCGGAGGCTTCCTGGCCCTGTTCATGCAGAAAACCGAGCGTGGCGGGCCACCCTATGCCTGCTCTCTGGAAGCGATGCACACGCTGTTCCCGGCTAATCGATGGGACTGGCCGGAAAACGAGAGCTTCACGCCCTATCCTCACCCCAACCTCAACGACAAACCTGAGCTCGCAGGCGTATTGAGACGGCGCTAGGCCCGCTCTTCGTCGGATGTTTTCGGTTCTTCAGTCGAAGCCACCGGCTTGCGTTGCTTGCCATGTTTCGCGGTCATCGGCGCAAAGGTGAGAACTGCGCCTGCGGTCAGAAGGCCTGCGATGACATTCGCGGCTGCAAAACCGCAGATCAGACCCAGCGGTGAATCAAATACCTGGGCACCGATGATCACACCGGGGATCACCAATCCGATCGCTCGGCCAGCAGTGATCACCAGGGCATGCCCGGGACGGCCAAGCCCATTGAAACCGGCACTCGCCGCGATGGTGATGCCATAACCGGCGACAGTCAGCGGGACGATCTGCCAATAGGTGCGCGCAATGGACTGCCCCTCCTCGCTGGGAAGGAAGGCGGCGGCCAACGGACCAGCGACAACCCACAACAACGCCGCGATCGCAAAACTCCAGATGATGCAGAATACAAACGAGGACCGGAATGCCTCGCGCACACGATCAAGATTATTGGCTCCGCCATTTTGGCCGGTGACAGCCCCGATGCAGGCTGACAGGGCAAACAACGGGACGATGGCGAAAGCCTCAACGCGCCCCGCAACGCCAAGACCGCCTACGGCAGCATCACCAAAGCGCGCCATTCCCAGGCCGGACATGGCAATGGTCAGGGCCAGCGGGTTGAAGACATTGGAAATACAGGCCGGGATACCGACTCGCGCAATATCCGCCCAGTTGTGCAGGACTTCACCAAAACCCGGCCAGCTGAAATCGATCAGCTTTTCCTTGAACACCAGGTAGGCGGAAACCATCAGGAAAGTCGCGCCGTTGGCGACGACCGTTGCCAGTGCAGCGCCGGACACGCCCCAGCCCAGCCCCGGGAACCAGCCGAAGACATCATCGAGAATGAAAATCGGGTCGAGGATCATGTTGATGAAAGCGGCTGCGATCATCATCAGGCTGGGCACGGTCGCATTGCCGAGTGCGCGCAGGATGTTGCTGGCCACCATTGGGCCGACGATCAGGAGGATGCCTGCGAACCAGACCGTCATGTAGTCGACCACATGTGGCATCATGCTTTCGCTGGCACCAAGCGCCGCGAAAATCTCTTCGACAAAAACGATCCCAAGAATGGACACCAGGCCCACCGAGATAATCGACAGACTCAGGGCGTCAGTGGAAATGCGTGGAATTGAGGTGCCGTCCTTGCGCCCGGCTGCCCGGGAGACAGCCGAGACCGCTCCGGCGCCCAGGCCGATGGAAACGGACATAACCAGCATGGTCACCGGGAAACTCATCTGTACGGCGGCCTGTTGCGCCGTACCCAGGGTTCCCACCCAGAAGGTATCGATAATGCCGACGAGCATCATGGCCAGAATGCCGAAACTCATCGGCATGACCATGCGTACAAGGTGCCCGAACACCGAGCCCTGGGTCAGATCATTCGCCTGACGTCCCGCCATGGCCAGTCCTTTCAAACACACAAGAGCGCACTAGATAGGCCGCCACATCCTCACATGCACCCCTCGTTTTCGTGAACACGGCGAATGACCGTTATGCATCGACTGTATTGAGGTCGTAGGCCGCAATGCCCGCGAGGTTGACAATATCGGACACCGACGAACCCAGACGCGCGATCTGAACAGGTTTTTCGAGCCCCACGAGCATCGGGCCGATGACGGTCGCCCCACCCGCGGATTTCAGCAATCGCAGTGCGATCGATGCGGAATGGACTGCCGGCATGATCAGCACATTTGCCGGCTGGGTCAGACGCGAGAACGGGTAAAGCCGATGATGGTCCGGGTCCAGCGCCACATCGGCCGCCATTTCGCCCTCGTACTCAAAATCCACGCCCATCTCGTCCAGTATGCGCACGGCTTGCTGGATCTTCTCGGTGCGCTCGCCCGGAGGATTGCCGAAACTGGAATACGACAGGAACGCCAGATGCGGTGTCAGACGCAGGCGCTTGGCAGCATTGGCCGTCGCTATGGCGATTTCAGCCAGTCCCTGAGCATCGGGAAACTCGTCGACAGTGACATCACTCATCAGGATGGTGCGTCCCGGAGTAATCGCGGCAGCGATGCCAACCACCCGACCGCCCTCGGCCGGGCCGAGCACGAGTTTCACATCCTTCATCACACCGTTGGAGTGGCGGGTAACGCCTGTCACCATCCCGTCGGCCTGCCCCATTTTGAGCATGCAGGCAGCGAAAACATTGCGATCATTGTTAACTCGACGCTGCACGTCCCGGCGGAGATAGCCCTTGCGCTGAAGACGGGTGTAAAGGAAATCGGCATAGTCCTGATTATGCTCGGAAAGCCGCGCATTGCAGATCTCCAGCGCGTCATCGGGCAGGCCAAGCTCGCGCATATTCTTCCGGGCAATTTCCTCTCGCGCGATCAGGATCGCCTTGCCAAGCCCCTGGTTCTCGAACGCATGCGCCGCTCGGATCACCGCCGGCTCCTCGCCCTCGGCAAAGACGATTCGCTTTTCTTCCTTGCGAATGGAAGCGGTAATGCGCTGCTGCATTGAAGCTGTCGGATCGAGACGGCGCGCCAGCTGCTGCTTGTAGGCCTCGATATCAGCGATCGGACGCCGCGCGACGCCACTGTTGACGGCGGCCTCGGCGACAAAGGGCGGGATCCAGTAGATCAGGCGCGGATCAAACGGGGTCGGAATGATGTAGTCGCGACCGTATTGGAGACGGTCAACCTTGTAGGCATTGGCCACTTCATCAGGAACATCCTCGCGCGCCAGGGCCGCCAGGGCCCGCGCGGCGGCGACCTTCATGTCCTCATTGATCTCGGTCGCACGGACATCCAGAGCGCCGCGGAAGATATAGGGGAAGCCCAGAACGTTATTCACCTGGTTGGGGTAGTCGGAACGTCCCGTAGCCATGATCACGTCATCACGCACCTCGGACACTTCTTCAGGAGTAATCTCCGGTGTCGGGTTGGCCATGGCGAATATGATTGGTCGAGGCGCCAGCGAGGCTACAGTGTCCTTTGTGAACACCCCCGCAGCCGACAGCCCCAGCAGGCAGTCCGCGCCCTCGGCAGCCTCTGCCAGGGTGCGTTTATCCGTCTCGATGGCGTGTTTAGCGAGGCGGTCGTGACAGCCGGGACGACCTTCATAAACCACGCCCTCGATATCGACGACGATGGTGTTTTCATCCTTCACTCCGAGGTGTTTGATCAGCTCGAGCACGGAAAGGCCCGCAGCCCCGGCACCACAAAGGACAACTTTCAGGTCCTCGATTTTTCGCCCGGTTATGTCGCACGCATTGATAAGCCCCGCAGCCGCGATGATCGCCGTGCCGTGCTGGTCGTCATGCATGACGGGGATATCGAGTTCCTCGCGCAGACGGCGCTCGATCTCGAAACATTCCGGCGCCTTGATGTCCTCAAGATTGATGCCGCCGAAACTGTTCCCGAACCCCTTCACACAATCGATGAACTTGTCAGGATCGGTGTATTCCACCTCGACATCAAACGCGTCCAGATCAGCAAATCGCTTGAACAGAACCGCCTTGCCTTCCATCACAGGCTTGGACGCCGCGGCGCCCAGATCACCTAGCCCGAGGATCGCTGTACCGTTGGAGACGACGGCGACCATATTGCCCTTGGAGGTATAGTCATATGCCGCATCTGGATCGGCGGCGATCGCTCTTACGGGTGCTGCCACGCCCGGTGAATAGGCCAGGGCGAGATCACGCTGCGTCGCCATCGGCTTGGTCGCCGCGAGTCCGATCTTGCCGGGGGTGGGTTTCATGTGAAAGCGCAGCGCTTCTGCGTCGAGAGCACTGGCAGTATTGGACGGATGGTCAGCGGGCATGCATGTCTCGCATCAAAGGTGGGACCGCAAACATGAACCGCTCCGCTGGTTCCGCCAAGTCCCCTTCTGTTCACACCCGATTTGCGAGACGCTCATAAACCTCGGCCCGCCGTGCAGACGCTTCGAGTCGGCGCAGCGTCTCAGCAACCGAGCCCGACAAATCTTCCGCGACCAGACCTTGCCCGCAGCGCCATCCGGCATCGCCATGGATCCAGGCGCCAGCACACGCAGCTGTAAAACTGTCAACGCCCTGGGCAATCAATCCCGCGATCAATCCCGCCAGCACATCCCCGCTGCCCGCCGTTGCCAGCACGGGGGAAGCATGTGTGTTCACCACCGGGGTCTGCCCCGGCGCGGCGATAACCGTGTCCGCACCCTTGAGCAGGACGACACAACCCGCTTTCTCCGCCGCCTCGCGGACGATTTCGATCTTGTTCTCTGGTCCGAGCGCGATCCCCGGGAAAAGGCGCCGAAACTCGCCGAAGTGCGGCGTCAGAACGTCTTCCGCTCGCAGGGCTGCAAACAACGCATCCTCATGCCCCTCGAAACTGCTCAACGCATCCGCATCCAGCACCATCTTGGTGTCACCGCCCAGTGCTGCCAGCACCTGGTCACGTGTCGTCGGACCGGTCCCATAAGCCGGCCCCATCACGGCAGACGTGGCTCGTAATGCGGACAGGTCGTCCCCTGCTTGAACCTCCGCCTCGCGCAACATGATCGCCGTCAGATGCTCCGCGTTTTCGGCCATGGCATTTTTCGGAGAAACCACTGTGACCAGGCCTGCCCCTGTTCGCAATCCAGCCATGGCGGCCAGGCGCGCGGCGCCTGTAGAGCCAGCAGGTCCGGAAAAAACTGCGAGGCGACCGCGCTGGTGTTTGTGGGTGTCTGCCCCGGAACACGGTAGACGCTGTCGCCAGGTCTCAGAGACATTCCAGTAAGCGACCGGCGTTATCTCGGCCTGCCATCCATTGGGGATACCGATATCCGCGAGCACCACCTCGCCGCATAGATCAGCTCCAGGCTGCAGGAAATGGGCTGGTTTGCAACGGTGAAAGGTGACACTCAGATCCGCGTGGAAAACAGGCCCCTCCAACGCACTCATATCACCGGACAACCCCGAAGGAAGGTCAATGGCCACGCGAATGGCGTCAGCCGTATTACTCGCCCGCACAAGATCCGCGGCCGGCCCATCAAGTGGGCGCGTCAAGCCGGCCCCGAACATTGCGTCTACAATGAGGGCCTGATCCTCGGTCCGAGCCCGGGATGCAAGCCGGGTGTCCCCGCTCCATTGCTGATAGGCCCAGAGCGCATCGTCTTTCAGCGCCTTCGGCTCGACCAGGCTGGCGAGCGTCACCGGCCAGCCCTGGTCCCGAAGGTATCGCGCGACGACATAACCATCGCCGCCGTTTTTCCCGGGGCCACACAGAATCAGGGTCGGGCGCGGAGCCCAGCGCTGACAGATCGCCTTTGCGACTGCCCGACCGGCATTCTCCATCAAAACCGTGCCCGCCACGCCATGTTCAATCGCATAGTGGTCGCAGCGGCCGATATCCGCGGTGGACAGGATCGCCTTCTGCATCATTGCCTCAATTCGTAGCAGCACTGCTTCATGATCGAGCAGTTTCCCGTTCATCGCATATCACACCTTGCCGACTGCTTGTCTCGACCGGTGCCACCGATAGGTTCGGCTCAAGTCCAAGGAGACGGTCATGAAAAAGATCGAAGCGATTATCAAACCGTTCAAGCTCGACGATGTGAAGGAAGCCCTTCAGGAAGTCGGCGTGCAAGGCCTGACCGTTCTCGAGGCCAAGGGATTCGGCCGCCAGAAAGGTCACACGGAACTTTATCGCGGCGCTGAATACGTCGTGGACTTCCTTCCCAAGATCAAGATTGAACTGGTTCTGCCCGCGGATCGTGTCGACGCTGCCGTCGAAGCCATCCAGAATGCGGCCCAGACCGGTCGTATCGGCGACGGCAAGATCTTTGTCAGCCCCGTCGAAAGTGTCATCCGCATCCGTACCGGTGAGACCGGTCGCGACGCCCTCTAGCATTCAAACCCGACAAACCACGGAGACCGGCTCATGTCCGAGGCCATCATCAAGAAACTGCATGACGAGGAGATCAACTATGTTGACCTCCGTTTCACCGATCCGCGCGGCAAGCTGCAGCACGTGACCTTCGACAAGTCCCAGGTTGACGAGGACTTCTTCGAAGACGGCATCATGTTTGACGGTTCCTCCATCGGTGGCTGGAAAGCGATCAATGAGTCCGACATGGTGCTCAAACCGGACACCTCCTACACGACGATCGACCCGTTCTACCAGCAGCCGACGATGGTCATGTTCTGTGACATTCTCGAGCCGGGTTCGGGCGAAAGCTATAATCGCGACCCGCGCACGACCGCCAAGAAAGCCGAGGCTTTCCTGAAGTCCTCCGGCATTGGCGACGCGGCCTATCTCGGCCCGGAAGCGGAATTTTTCGTTTTTGACGATGTTCGCATCTCCACCGAACAGCACCACACCTCCTACAAGCTCGACAGCGAGGAAGGCCCCTACAACTCCAACCGCAAGTATGAGGGCGGCAATATGGGCCACCGCCCGGGTCCAAAGGGCGGCTATTTCCCGGTCAATCCGGTCGACAGCGGCCAGGACATGCGCACCGAGATGCTCGAAGTGATGACTGAGCTGGGCCTCGAGCCGGAAAAGCATCACCACGAGGTGGCTCCGGCGCAGCACGAGCTCGGCATGAAGTTCTCGACCCTCACCACGATGGCCGACCGCATGCAGCTCTATAAGTACACGGTCCATATGGTTGCCCATGCCTATGGCAAGACGGCCACCTTCATGCCCAAGCCGGTCTGGAACGACAATGGCACCGGCATGCACGTGCACCAGTCCATCTGGAAGGACGGCAAGCCGCTCTTCGCCGGCGACCGGTATGCTGACCTGTCTGACAACTGCCTCTACTATATCGGTGGCATCATCAAACACGCCCGCGCGATCAATGCTTTCGCCAACGCTTCGACCAATTCCTACAAGCGCCTGGTCCCGGGCTTCGAGGCACCGGTCCTGCTGGCCTATTCCGCCCGCAACCGTTCTGCGTCCATCCGTATCCCGTATGTCAGCTCGCCGAATGGCAAGCGCCTGGAGACGCGTTTCCCGGACCCCGCCGGCAACCCGTATCTGACCTTCACCTCGCTCTTGATGGCCGGTCTCGACGGCATCGAGAATCGTATCGATCCGGGCGATCCGATGGACAAGGACCTCTACGACCTGCCGCCGGAAGAGCTCAAGGACATCCCAACGGTCTGCCGCTCGCTGCGTGAGGCTCTGGAATCACTCGACGCCGATCGCGACTTCCTCAAGAAGGGCGGTGTCATGGATGACGACCAGATCGACGCCTATATCGATCTCAAGATGGAAGAAGTCGAACGCTTCGAGATGCACCCGCACCCGGTCGAATTCGACATGTATTATTCCTGCTGATCCGGCGATCCGCACGAAGATTGAAGAAGCGGTCGGGCCCAAGCCCGGCCGCTTTTTTGTTTCGACACACATGAATGGTCGACGAGCGCTATTCCATTCGCTACAAATCCACCCGAGTTAACTTATTCCCGTCATGGGTCGTTCTTCTAGGAGTCGGTATGCGTCGCCGTTTTATGTTTGCAAGCGCCCTTGCCACGCTAACAGTTTGCGCTCCCGCAGCGTTCGCCCAGACGACCGTCTCAGACGAACGTACGACTCCGATCGCGACGTCGACGGCTGGCTCAGGTGGTGGTGCTGACAGCATTGTCATCTCAAACACCGGTCGCGTAACGCTGACTTCTCCGGCGACTCCGGCTGTCACGATGGACAGCGACAATGATGTGACCATCGACGGCGATGTCACCGTGACGTCAGATGATGATGGCGGAGTGGGCGTCAATCTGCTCGGCGGTGTCTCGGGAGATCTGCGCATCGGTGGCGACATTACCGTCACAGCGGAAAACCTGCCCGGCGATGACGACAATGACGGCGATGTCGACGGAGATATCGGCGCGGGCAGTCATCGTGTCGGTGTCCTGGTAGACGGTACCGGTGCCTATGTCGGCGACGTTTTCCTTGAAACGGGCGGGACCATCTCTGTTCGCGGAAATGAATCGGCCGGCCTGCGCACTCTCACCGAAATGACGGGCAATATCGATATTGCCGGCAGTATCGGAACAGTCGGCGACAATTCATACGGTGTCGACATTGCAGCGGCTTTAACCGGCGATTTCAATGTCAGCGGCAACGTCGCAACGTCCGGCGAGGGCTCAACGGCCATCCGGATCGGCGGCGATATCACGGGCGGTTTCTACTTCAACGGCACATCCAGCACGACCGGTTTCCGGTTCGCCGGACGCCCGGTCACGGATACCCAGCTCACCAATATTTCGAACGACGACAATCCCGGTGAGGACACCGCGCAATCCGGAGCGACTATTCTGGTAGAAGCGAGCGTCAGCGGCGGCATTCTCTTTGATGCTCCGACTGATGACAATTCCACGACCAGTGCCAGCGCAATCTCCATCCGCGGCAGTGCGCCTGCTGTCCAGATCTCGGCAACCAGCGGTGACATCATCATTGGCGAATCGCAGCAGCCGGCAATTCCCGACGATCCGGACACGACCGACACAGACGAGAGCGTTGCCGCTATTCCTCTCGGTTTCTCCTTCGTCAATCGCGGCGCGATTACCTCGCGCGGCGAGCTCGATGACATGGACGCATTCGGTGTGCGGGTCGGCGGTACGGATAATGGTGCTGGTGGCTTCCACACCGCTACACTGACCCATGGCATGTCCAACACCGGCACCGTCACAGCCGCGGCACATTCCAACACCGTTGGCGCGTCTGCCTACGCCTATGACATTACGTCCGGCGCGCTCATTCCGGTCTTTTCCAACAGCGGCAATATCAGCGGCCAGGCTACAACCGTGGCTCAGGGCACCGCTTTCGCTGATTCCTACGCGATTTACATCCACAGCGACGCTGTGATGAACGCGCTGGTGAACTCCGGTAACATCCTGTCATCCGGTATCGGAGGCGGCAGCGCCTTTGCTGTCGTTGACCGCTCGGGTACGCTGACGAACATCACCAACAGTGGCACGATCCAGTCGGCGCGCACGGCACCATCATCCTATTTTGACGATAATGGCGACCTGATCTCTCCGGATGACGTGGACAATTACGACGTTGTTGCCATCGATGTGTCCAACAACACCACCGGGGTGACCTATCATCAGTTCTGGGTCCGCGACGTTGTCGAGGACGACCCGGACACCGATGCCGATGAGTCACTGAACGCTATTCTCGTTACCCAGGCCATCATTGCCACCACGGGCGATATCCTGCTGGGCTCGGGCGATGATGTCATCCGCATTGATGCTGGCGATGTACGCGGCATGATCGCCTTTGGCGATGGCAGCGACATGTTTGTGCTCGACGGTTCTGACGTCCGCGACGAGATCACTAATCTTGTTACCGCTGGTGGGATTGATGCCCTCTCCACCGATGAATTGTACGACGCTCTGCCGAGCTTTGTAGGTGCAGTTACGGACGCGGACGGCACGCTGGACATCGACATGCAGTGGGCCAGCCTTGAGCTGACCCAGGCTGGCGAGCTTCAGATTGGCGACGCGCGCTTCGGCGATGGCGCTTTGCTGCGGTTCGAGATCGACGCTGACGCCGCAGCCCCGCGCACCATCACAGCCTCCGGCGATGTGAATTTCGAGGCGGGATCCCGCCTGTCCATCACCCTCTCCAACCTGATCGGAGAATCCGGTGACTATGTCGTCCTCTCGGCAGCAAATCTGGACATTGACGAAGGCATCGCGACACTCGCCGATGCACCAAACCCGTTCCTCTACGACACCACACTGGCTCTGGACGAAAACAATTCCAACGCCATCATCCTGTCCCTGCGCCGCAAATCGGCGGAAGAGCTGGGCATGAATGACAACCAGGCTGCGGCCTATGGCGCAGCTTTCGCTGGCTGGCAGGCCAATGACGAGTTGGGTGCGGCAATTGCTTCACTGATCACCGAAGCCGAATTCTATCAGGCCTATAACCAGCTGCTGCCGGAATATGCGTCGAGCGCAATCCAGTTTGCGATGGCGGCGAATGACAGCTCGCTCGGTGCGCTGGCAACACGCCTCGAAGCTGCACGCCGCAGCCCGGACAACACCGGCGGCCTCTGGCTGCAGGAATTCGGCTATTTCGCGGATCGTGCGGGCACGGCGTTCGGACCTGGCTATCGCGGTCACGGTCTTGGTATGGCCATAGGCTTTGACCGGCCGTTCGGCCCCTTCTACGCGGTGGGTATCAACGCTGTGGGTGCCGCCAGTGAGGTGGAAGAGGTTGAGGGTTTTGACAATCCGATGTCTGCCATCACCAGCCAGATTGGTGTCTATGCCGCGGCCCAGACTGGTGATGTCTACATCGACATCTACGCCGGTGGCGGTATCGACAAGTTCGAGCACAACCGGCAGGTCGTTATCGGCAGCTTCTCCGCTGAACCAATCGCGGAATGGGATGGTTATCACCTCACCGGTTCGGCCCGCATCGGATACGACGTCCAGTTCGGGCGCTATTTCTTCCGTCCGTCAGCCTCGATCGACTATCTTAGCCTGACCGAGAACTCCTACAATGAGAGCGGCGGCGGTGCCGGTATCGACCTGATGGTCGGAGACCGTGATTCCACGAGCTTTACAGGTACTGCCCTGCTCTCGATGGGCGCGCGCTTCGAGGGTGATGACAACTGGTGGTCACCGACCCTGCGTCTGGGATATCGCAGTGAGTTGGACAGTTCCAACACGGACACCTTCGCTGCGCTCTGTGTCTCTGATTGCTCGGGTACGCCGACCTATAGTGATCGCTTCACCCTGCGGTCTCAGCAGATGCCAGGCAGTGGCTTCATCTTCGGGTTCGGTATCGCGGCAGGTTCGGATTACTCCACCTTCTCGCTCGACTATGATGCTGATGTCCGCGACGACTTCATCCGTCACACGGCACGTTTCGTGATCCGCCTGGTCTTCTAAATCGACACCAGGGCAACTTACGGTTAACCCGCTTCAACGAGGCTTGCGCGATGATCCGCGCAAGCCTCGTTTCGTTTCTGGCACTGACTGCCCTTTCCGCCTGTGGTCACGCACCACCGGACCAGGTCAATGACGCCTGTCTGATCCTTGAGGACAATCGCTCCTGGTGGCGTGCCTTGCAGCGCACCGAAGAGCGTTGGGGCACCCCGCCCGGCGTCCAGCTGGCCATTCTGAAACGCGAGTCCAGTTTCAACGCCCACGCAAGACCGGCGCGCAACCGTCTGCTCGGCATTATCCCCGGGCGGAGGCCCTCATCAGCCTATGGGTATGCACAGGCACTTGATGACACCTGGGATTGGTACCGCCGCGACACCGGCCGGCGCGGTGCGGACCGCGATGACTTCTCCGATGCCGTGGATTTTGTTGGCTGGTATTCCGCGAAAAGCCGTCAGCTTTCCGGCATCCAGCCCTATCAGGCCCGGGAGCTCTACCTGTCCTATCACGAGGGACATGGTGGCTATAATCGCGGCACTTATCGTCGCCACGACTGGCTGATGCGCGCTGCGGATCAGGTCGCGGCCGACGCCCAACGTTACGAAAACCAGATTTCCCGCTGCGAAAGACGGCTGTCACGGCGTTTCGGACTGTTTTGAAATTGCCCTTTGGCGCGCGACTCGTGCAATCTGGGCACATGTCGACGTCAAATTCTCAGACCGATCTGTTTGGTTCATCGCCCGCCCCGCAACCCGAGTCCGCTCCGGCTCCGGGATATTCCGCTGCCCATATCGAGGTCCTGGAAGGCCTTGAAGCCGTCAGACGGCGCCCGGGCATGTATATCGGCGGTACGGATGAACGCGCCTATCACCATCTGTTCGCGGAAATCCTCGACAACTCGATGGACGAGGCTGTAGCAGGATGGGCGGACCGGATCGAGGTCGCCATTGACGCTGAAGGCTATATTACCGTCACCGATAATGGCCGGGGCATCCCCGTCGACCCGCACCCGAAATACGAGAACAAGTCCGCCTTGGAGGTTGTGATGACTGTCCTGCACGCCGGCGGCAAGTTCTCGGACAAGGCCTACAAGACATCCGGTGGCCTGCATGGCGTGGGTATTTCTGTCGTGAATGCCCTGTCGCAGACCGTCGAGGTCGAAGTCGCGCGTGAAAAAACCTTGTGGCGTCAGACCTATAGTCGCGGCCTGCCGCAAGGCCCGCTGGAAAAGGTCGGCTCTGCACCGAACCGCCGCGGTACCAAGATCCGCTTCATGCCGGACACCGAGATCTTTGGCGACAAGCTCAAGATCAAGCCATCGCGCGTCTATGCCATGGCCCGTGCCAAGGCGTTTTTGCGCCGCGGCGTAAAGATCCAGTGGCGCTGTGCACCGGAACTCGTCGAGGGCACTGACACGCCTGCTGAAGCCCTGCTCTGCTTTCCCGGTGGTCTGGCGGATCGCCTCGCAGAAATCGTCCAGGGCCGCGCCCTGGTCACTGCAGAGAGTTTTGTTGGCAAGGTTGAGCGCGACGACGGCACGGGGGGGGTCGAATGGGCCATCGCCTGGTCCAATAACGGCTTCGGAGCCGAGGCCGATGGTTTCTGCCAGTCTTTCTGTAACACTGTCCCGACCCCGCAGGGCGGTTCCCACGAGCAAGGATTGCGCGCGGCGTTGACCAAGGGCCTGCGCGCCTATGCCGAACACGCCAACGCCAAGAAGGCCTCGCTGATAACCGCCGAGGATGTACTTGGTGGCGCAGGAGCCCTCGTCTCTGTCTTCATCGGGGACCCTGAATTCCAGGGCCAGACCAAGGAACGCCTGGCTACTCCCGAAGCAGCCAAGCTGGTTGAGACTGCCGTCCGCGACCAGTTTGATCACTGGCTCGCCGGTTCGCCCAAGGAAGCGACCAAATTGGTCGAATGGGCGATCGAACGCGCCGAGGACCGCGTCCGCCGCCGCAAGGAAAAGGCCGTCAAACGCCAGACGGCATCGCGCAAACTGCGCCTTCCCGGCAAGCTTGCTGACTGTTCTCGCTCTGATGCGGATGGAACTGAATTATTCCTGGTCGAGGGCGACTCGGCTGGTGGATCAGCCAAGCAGGCTCGCAATCGCGAGACCCAGGCCATTCTACCCCTGCGCGGCAAGATTCTGAACGTGGCCTCGGCCGCCGCGGACAAGATTGCCGCCAACCAGGAAATCAACGACCTGCTGCAAGCGCTGGGTTGCCTGAGCGGAAGCCGCTTCAACCTGGAAGATTTGCGCTACGAGCGTGTTGTCATCATGACTGACGCCGACGTCGATGGAGCTCATATCGCAGCGTTGCTGATCACCTTCTTCTATCGCTCCATGCCGGAGCTGATCCATTCCGGCCGCCTCTTCCTGGCGCAACCGCCGCTCTATCGCGTAACCCAGGGCTCGACGACGTTTTATGCGAGGGACGACGCCCACAAGGACCAGATCATCGCCGAGGAATTCAAGGGCAGTTCCAAGGTCGATATCGGACGCTTCAAGGGTCTTGGCGAGATGACCCCGTCACAGCTGAAACAGACCACGATGGATCCCAATGTGCGCACCATGGCACGGGTCGTGATCGACGAGGAAAACCTCCCGACACTGGAAGGCCTGGTCGAAACGCTGATGGGCAAGAAGCCGGAATTGCGCTTCGCATATATCCAGGAACACGCGCCGGAAATCAGTGGGTTGGATATCTAGCGCTGCATTGATACTGCAGGCCCGTAACAAGCTACGACACGAACACCACAAGCAGCGCGGGTGGCTGGTCGCGTGCGCAATCCCGCCTGCCCGCTTAAGAATGCAACGACGGCACCGTACCGCTACAGCATCATTGCGGACCGGAAGACATTTCGCTGAACTCAGCGAAGGCTAGCGAACTGAAATTGACGCTCCCCTCCTGATTGCGTTCAATGCGCGGGCACTCGCGACTCAGGGAACATCAAGAGGGTACATCATGACATCTAACTTTCTGAAGGCATCGGTGGGTCTCGCCGCCGTGTTATGCCTTGCTGCATGCAGCGATGGCGGATCTGCGAGCTCCGGCTCGGGCGGGACAGATACTGCGGATGACGGAGAGGTTGTTCGCATCAACCTCGATCCGTATCCGTCCACCTATCAACCGATGTCCAGCGGCACGACACTGATCCAGAACGCCACGATCTTCGATGGTCTGGGTGGCCAGGTTGACGACGGAGATGTCCTGATTGAAGACGGCCGCATCGCCGCGGTTGGACAAGATCTCGATGTGCCGGATGGCGCAACCGTAATTGACGCAGCCGGACGATATGTAACGCCGGGTGTGATCGACATCCACTCGCACCTTGGTGTCTACCCCTCTCCGGGCGTTGGCGCCCATTCCGACGGCAATGAAGCGACCCAGCCGGTCACCGCGGAAGTCTGGGCTGAGCATTCCGTCTGGCCGCAGGATCCTGGATTTGAAGCCGCCCTCGCGGGTGGTGTCACCACGCTGCATGTCCTGCCAGGCTCCGCCAACCTCTTCGGTGGTCGCGGCGTGACCTTGCGCAATGTCTCCGGCCGCACTGTCCAGGAAATGAAATTCCCTGACGCGCCCTACACGCTGAAAATGGCCTGCGGTGAGAATCCATCGCGCGTCTATGGCAATCGCGGCTCCTCGCCAGCGACCGATATGGGCAACATGGCCGGTTATCGCGCAGCATGGCAGCGCGCTTCCGACTATCGCGATGACTGGCAGGAATACTGGGATGCTGCGGAAGCGGGCGAAGACGCCTCACCACCGCGTCGCGATCTGGAACTGGACACGATGATGGGTGTCCTGGAAGGCGAAGTCCTGGTGCAGATGCACTGTTATCGCGCCGACCAGATGGCTCAGATCATGGATCTGGCCCGTGAGTTCGACTACCAGGTCACGACCTTCCACCACGCGGTCGAGGCCTACAAGATCCCGGATCTCCTGGCCGAAAACGGCGCCTGTGTTGCCGTTTGGGCAGACTGGGGTGGTTTCAAGATGGAAGCCTATGACAGCATTCGCGAGAACCTCGCCCTGTCCCATGCCAATGGTGCCTGCGCCATGATCCATTCCGACAGTTCCGGCGGCATCCAGCGCCTGAACCAGGAAATCGCGAAGGCCCTGGCCGATGGCCGCCGTGCCGGCATCGAGATCTCCGAAGCGGAAGCCTGGACCTGGGTCGCCAATAACCCGGCAACAGCGCTGGGCATTGCCGATCAGACCGGTTCCCTGCAGCCGGGCCTGCGTGGTGATGTCGTTCTCTGGTCAGGAAACCCGTTCAGCGTCTATACGCGCGCTGACCAGGTCTGGATCGACGGGGCGATGGCCTATAACCGCGCCGAGGAAAACACCCAACCGGTTCGGGACTTCATGCTCGGCCAGCCTGGTGAAGGAGACCAGTAATGAAACGACTTCTTTCTGCTCTCGCCGTTACGGCGCTGACGGCAACGTCTGCCCTGGCCCAGACCTATGCGGTCACCAATGGACGTGTCGTCACCAATACCGATGCCGGTATTATTGAAGGCGGTACCGTTGTCATCCGCGATGGCGATATCCTCGCCGTCGGTGCAAATGTCACCGTCCCGGCCGGCGCAACAGTCATCGATGCGGATGGTGGCTGGGTCACCCCGGGCATTTTTGCACCCTATACGCAGCTTGGCCTGATCGAGGTGGCGCTGGAAAGCTCGACCAATGACGCCGGTGCCGGTGACAGTGAATACTCCGTCGCCCTGGATGTTGCGGACAGCTTCAACCCGGCCGGCACGCATATTCCGTCAACGCGGATAGAGGGTGTCACCCGGGCCGCGCTCTACCCGTCCACAGGGTTCAACCTCTTTGGCGGTCACGGCGCTCTTGTCTCGATGTCCGGTGCAGCCGACAGCCTCTTTGAGACCGGCAGCTTCGTCTATGCAGATCTTTCCCAAAGCGGCGCCGGCACCGCGGGTGGATCACGTTCTGCGGCATGGACCTTCCTGGAAGCAGCCTTTGGAGACGCCGCCGGTTTCATGGGACGTTTCAGTGCGCATCATCACGGTGACGCCCTTGATCGATATGATGCCGCGGCCCTGGTCCCCGTCGTTCGAGGACAATTGCCGTTAGTGATCAATGTTGATCGCGCCGCAGACATTCGCCGGGCAATCCGTTTCCGCAATGAACATCCGCCCGTCCGGATGATCATCCAGGGCGGTGCGGAAGCGTGGATGGTGGCCGATGAACTGGCCGCCGCCGGCATTCCGGTACTGATTGACCCAATCCGTAACCTCCCGGGTTCATTCGACAGTCTCGGCTCCACCCTCGCGGCCGCTTCGCGCCTGCATGATGCCGGTGTCACGGTCGCCTATACGACGGAAACCGCGGATGGGTATTTCAATGCCCGCCTGCTCGCTCAGCATGCCGGCAATGCCGTTGCCCACGGTGTATCCTGGGATGATGCCTTCGCGGCCATCACCCTGGTTCCGGCCCAGATCTATGGAGTGGACACGCGTTATGGCGCCCTCGCCTCGGGTTACGCCGGCGATGTCGTGGTGTGGGACGGCGACCCGCTGGAAGTGATGTCGGCACCAACACACGTGCTGATCGATGGCCAGGAAACGGACATGGAAAGCCGGCAGACGATGCTCCGTGACCGTTACATGGATATCACGGACGAGACGCCATTTGCCTATCGGCGCTAGCGTTTCAGCCTTGTTGCGTTGACAGGGCGCGACTTGTCCGTATTTTGCCGCACAAACGTGGCCGCGCCCTACGGCGCGGCCACTCTCGTTGTAAGAGCACCAAGGACGCCATGACGTTCGACGATCTCGGGCTCAGCCCGAAACTCCTCGAGGCAGTTTCTGCCGCCGGTTACACCGAGCCGACCCCGATCCAGGCCGGCGCTATTCCACATGCTATCCAGGGCAAGGACGTGCTGGGTATTGCCCAGACCGGTACTGGCAAGACGGCATCCTTCACCCTGCCGCTGATCGAAAAGCTCTCGCGTGGCCGGGCCAAGGCTCGCATGCCGCGATCACTGATCATCACGCCGACGCGCGAACTGGCAGCCCAGGTCGCCGAAAATTTCGAGACCTATTCAGTTGGCCAGAAACTCAACATGGCGCTGTTGATCGGTGGTGTTGCCTTTGGTCCCCAGGAAGAGATCCTGAACAAGGGCGCCGATGTCCTGATCGCGACCCCGGGGCGCCTGCTCGACCATTTCGGGCGCGGGAAACTCCTGCTGACCGGCGTGCAGATGCTCATCGTCGATGAAGCAGACCGCATGCTGGACATGGGATTCATCCCTGACCTGGAAAAGATCTTCTCGCTGACCCCGCCGCGCCGACAGACCCTGTTTTTCTCGGCGACCATGCCCAAGGAAATCCAGTCACTTGTTGACCGTTTTCTCAGGGACCCCGAGCGTGTCGAAGTTGCGCGCCCGGCAACAACCAGCGCGAATATCGAACAATTCCTAGTGCGCATTCCAACCTCCACGCCCAAGGCCAAACGAACTGCCCTGCGCGTGTCGATGGATCGCGAGAATGTGCGCAATGGTATCATCTTCTCGAACCGCAAGCGTGATGTGGATATCGTCGCTCGCAGCCTTCAGAAACACGGTTTCTCGGCGGCGCCGATCCACGGCGATCTGGACCAGTCGGAACGCATGGCCACGCTGGCGAACTTCAAGTCCGGCGAGCTGAAATTCCTGGTCGCATCAGACGTTGCCGCACGCGGTCTCGACATTCCCGATGTCAGCCATGTGTTCAACTATGACGTCCCGCACCACGCGGATGATTATGTCCACCGTATCGGCCGGACCGGTCGTGCTGGTCGCCAGGGAGAGTCGGTCACGATCGTCACCCCGGCAGATGACAAGTCTCTTTCAGCAGTCACCAAGCTGACCAAGAAAGAGATTCCGAATCTGGAGCTTCCGGGCCTGGAAGCAGCGCTGGAAGAGGCCGACGACCGCAAGCCGCGCCGTAATTCCAAGAGCCGCAAGAGCACGGCTGACAATAAGGAAAAGCCGAGCAAGCCTGCTGAAAAGAAGGTCGAAAAGGCCCCGGAGCAGGACAAACCGAAAGAGCGTAAACGCTCTCGTCGCGACGACAATGATCGCAATCGCACCCCGATTGTCGGTTTCGGTGATCATTTTCCGGATTTCATGCGCTAAATCACTGCGCGCCTGCAACTTATCCAATGAAATCTGCGACTGCGTGCTTCCGCGCGGAAAAGCTCATACCGTATGAGCGATTTTTACCCAATCTTACACTTTCTCTCCTAGCTTTCGCCGCATGAGTGATGTGCGGGCATCCTCTGGAGTAAGGAAGGATTGACGGTGAACGGTCGACTTTTAGGCAATGAGGGACGGGATCACGCGCAAAAAGCGCTGAACCTCATGGAACAGTTCAATGTTCCCCCAACCCCGGAAAACTATGCAGTCTGGGTATCCTTCGCGACTGACAGCAATCCTGAGCTCTGTAATTCGATCAAGGCCCGTATCGAATCGGAGGAAGAGTTCACAGACACTGTCAGCGCTGATCTCTTCGAACAATATTTCCAGTGGAAAGCCATCCAGGACGCAATACTCGAAAGCGGCGGCGCCATGTCCCGCGAACTTGGCGCTGTGAAACAGAGCCTTGAAGCTGCCGAGCGCGATACCGCTGCTTACGGCCAGGCCCTGGAAGGTGCATCCACTGAACTCAAGGGTCTGCCGGATAATGACGGCATGAAGGTTCTTGTTGAATCACTCGTCTCCGCAACCGCCAAGATGCAGCGTCGCAGCCAGGATCTCGAAAAGCGCCTGCAGGAAACCTCCAACGAGGTCACCCAGCTGCGTTCGAACCTGGAAAAGGTCCGCGAGGAAGCGATGACCGATGCCCTCACCGGCATCGCCAATCGCAAGCGTTTCGACGAGGTCCTGCGCAAGGCCCGTCGCGATTCAGACACGGCCAAGAAGCCGCTGAGCCTAGTTCTTTGTGATATCGACTTCTTCAAGCGCTTCAATGACACATGGGGTCACCAGACCGGTGATCAGATCATCCGCTTTGTTGCCGGCTGCCTGACCCGTCATTCCGCCGACAGCCATCTTGTGGCGCGTTATGGCGGTGAGGAATTTGGCATTGTGATGCAGGGAACCTCTCCGGTTGAAGCCGCTCAGGTTGCTGAAAAGATACGACGAACAGTCGAAAGCAAGAAACTCCTTCGCAAATCGACCAATGAAGACCTTGGCAATATCACCGTATCGCTGGGCATCGCCAACTACACGGGCAATGAGTCCGTTGAAGAGCTCATCGAGCGAGCCGACAGCAATCTCTACCGGTCCAAGACGGAAGGCCGAAACCGCCTGACCGAGGACCAGCCGGAAAACAACGCCAACGCGGCCTGATGCTCCTAAAAAACCGAATTGAAACCGCCCGTGGACTAAGCGTCTGCGGGCGGTTTTGTCTGCGCGAAGGAGGGGCGTGCGGCCCAGGCGTCGTGGAGCCCCGTCAGTTTCGGATGCCCGTTCCGCCAATCACTCTCCGGGTAGCGAAAATCCAGATAGCTGACTGCGACGGCGATCGTCAGCGCGCCCATCGTGTCCAGCTCCAGTCCGCGATTGGCCTCTGCCTCCAGCACATCCAGCGTCCGGCTGATGCCCGCTTCGCGACGACCGATCCAGTAGTCGGAGTAGATTGCCTCGTCACGGACCATCTCCACACGACGGCCGACCGCGAGGTCCAGCAGCCCGCTGGCCAAAGCTTCGATGCGCTGGTCTTCCCAGTCATAACGCCAGGGATATTCCGCTTCCTCGTGCAGCATTTCGCCGATCAGAGTGCTTTCCGGATAGCCCTTGCCGTCACGGATGAGGCACGGAACCCGACCCAGCGGATTAGCCCTGAGCAGGATCTCGCTATCCTCGAACGGATGTGCGTCAATCTCCTCGACTTTGCTCTCCAGTCCCAGCTCCCGCACCAGAACTCGACATTTTCGGGCATAGGGTGAGGTGTGCGAGACGAGGAGTTGCATCAGGACTAGGCCTCTTTCACGGGGATTATGGTGACGCTCTCGCCGCAACCACATGCGTCGGTCTGATTTGGATTGTTGAAAACAAACTTGGAATGCAACGCCGTGGTCTCGTAATCGATCTCAGTGCCGAGGAGGAAAAGAAGCGCCTTGGATTCAAGAACGATTTCGACGCCTTTGTCCGCGACACGTTCGTCAAGGGCTTCCGGCGCCTCGACATACTCCATCACGTATTCCATGCCCGCACAGCCGCCATTTTTCACACCGACACGCAGGAACCCCTTCTCGCGATCGGACATGATGGATTTGACACGCGCGGCTGCGGCATCGGTTAGGCTGACAGCCTTGGGACGTTCACGCAGAGTCATTCAAGCCTCCTAGAACATGTTGAGCGCGAGACGCGCTTCGTCAGACATGCGAGCGGGCGTCCATGGCGGATCGAAAGTGAGTTCGACCATCGCTTTGGCAACGCCGTCCACCTTCTCAACGGCCTCCTGCACCCAACCGGGCATCTCGCCGGCAACAGGACACCCCGGAGCCGTCAAAGACATCAAAACCTTGAGCGAGCGGTCATCTTCCAGATCCACCTTGTAGATCAGGCCCAGCTCGTAGATATCGACGGGAATCTCCGGATCGAACACCGTCTTGAGTGCTTCAACGATATCGTCCGTGATACGCGCCAGCTCATCAGCCGGGATCGCGCTGGCTTCCGCAGAGGGCAACTCGGCGGACGCTTCCGCGATGACGTCCTCTTTCGGGGCCGTACCGGACAGGTCGATCACATCTCTGGCAGTATTCTCGGTCATCATGGTCACCTAGATGAGAAACTCACGAGCCTTCTTCAAGGCCTCGACAAAGGCATCGGCTTCTTCGACGGTGTTGTACACAGCAAAACTCGCCCGGCCAGTGGAACTGACACCCATGCGCTGCATCAGCGGCTGGGCGCAATGATGGCCGGCGCGGATCGCGATCCCGTACTTGTCCACAATTTGCGCGATATCGTGGGCGTGTGCGCCCTCAAGCGTGAAGGAGATGATCGCGCCCTTGTCCTGCGCCGTTCCGATGATCCGCAAACCATCGATATCAGCAAGGCCGGCCATGGCGCGGTCGAGCAGCGCACGTTCGTGTTCCAGGATAGCCTGGCGGTCATAACGTTCCAGCCAGCGAATGGCGGCGCCCAGGCCAATGGCATCGGCAATCGGCGGCGTACCCGCTTCGAACTTGTGCGGCACGTCAGCGAAAGTCACACGGTCCTTGTAGACGTCAGCAATCATCTCGCCGCCACCGTGATAGGGTGGCAAACGGTCCAGCCAGTCGCCCTTGGCGTAAAACGCGCCGATACCGGACGGACCGTAGAGCTTGTGTCCGGTGAAGACGAAGAAATCGCAATCGAGTTTCTGCACATCCACCGGCAGGTGAACAGCGGACTGGGAGCCGTCGATCATCACCGGGACATCAGCAGCGCGGGCAATGTCCATCACGCGTGCGACATCCGTCACCGTGCCCATGACATTGGACATGTGGGTGATGGTGATCAGCGCCGTCATCGGCCCCACCAATTGCGCCAGGTGCGCATAGTCGATCGAACCGTCATCCGTGACGTCGACCCATTTCAGCTCCAGACCAATACGATCCGCCAATAAGCGCCAGGGCACGATATTGGAATGGTGCTCGGCCTCGGAGAGGATGATCTCGTCCCCCGTTTTCAACATCTGGCCGAAACTGGCAGCCAGCAGGTTGATGGCTTCTGTCGTGCCGCGCGTGAAGACGATCTGGTTCGTGCTCGGCGCGTTGAGGAAACGACGCACATCCTCGCGTGCCGCCTCGAACGCCTCGGTGGTTTCGTTGGCAAGCGTGTGCAGGCCGCGATGCACATTGGCGTATTGCGCGCGATAAACGCCCGCCACGCTTTCGATGACAAATTCGGGTTTCTGTGCCGACGCCGCACTGTCGAGATAGACCAGCGGCTTCTCATTCACCTGGCGATGCAGGATCGGGAATTCGGCGCGAATAGCTTCGATATCGAGTGGAAGCTTGACCGGTGTCTGAGCCGTCATGCGATCGCTCCCAATCGTTGCCGCAAGAGGCCGGAAACCTCTTCGCGAAGCGCTTCATCCGAAATAATATCAATGGGTTCTGCGAGGAAGCTCTCAATCAACATCGCCCGCGCCTTCACCTCAGACAGTCCACGCTGGCGCATGTAGAAGAGCGCCGTCTCGTCGATAGCGCCCAGCGCATTACCGTGTGCGCACTGAACATCATCGGCATAGATTTCCAGCTCCGGCTTGGCGTCGATCTCGGCACGCTCATCCAGCATCAGCGCCCGGTGGGTCATCTGCGCATCGGTCTGCTGCGCTGCTTGCTCGACCTTGAACTTGCCCTGGAAAACGCCCTGCGCATGCGCCATTGCCGCGCCCTTGACCAGCTGACGCGTCACCCCGCCCGGACCGGAATGGGTCACCGTGGAGGTAAAGTCCGCGTGACGACCTTCCTCAAGAAGATAGACACCGCCCAGATGCACCTCAGCGCCCTCACCAGCATGGGTGATGTGCGTTTCGTGACGGGAGAGTTTGGAGCCGAACGACAGGGTGGCCTGCCTGTAGGTCGCATTCTTTCCGACACGGATACGGCTGCGCACAACAGGCACAGCGTCCATCGGCACATCGCTCCGGATCACACGCTCCAGCGTCGCGCCATCGCCAAGCGAAATCTCCAGACGGATATTCGGGAAAGCGTCGGCTGCAATGGTATGGACTTCGTTCAGAGTCACCGACGCGCCAGCAGCAATCTCGATTTCCAGACTGCCCACAGATACGCCAGCGTCTGCCTCAATCGTCAACGCGGTGTCCGCGTCCAGAGTGATAGCGGCAGGCGCGGGTTTCCCGTTCAGCAGGATGCGCGTTTCACCGGCCTGGTCGATGCCCTGGCTGGCCCGGCGCAGATCCGACCATTTCCAGGCTTCCGCACGTTTGGTGGGCAGGCCATGCTCGATCACTGCCTGGCGTGCAGCCGCCCGCCAGTCCTCGGCGCCGTCGAGAAGGTCGATCAGGGCCTGTTCGGCCGGTGTTCGGGAGATGACGCCCATCAGGCCACCTCGCCCAGGTATTTGTCATAACCATCCGCTTCCAGCTCCAGCGCCAGTTCGGGGCCGCCGGACTTGATGATGCGGCCATCAGCCATGATGTGCACAACATCCGGTTTGATATGGTCCAGCAGACGCTGGTAGTGCGTGATCACCAGCATGCCGCGATCTTCCGCGCGCAGCGTGTTGACGCCCTCGGCCACCGTCTTCAGCGCATCGATATCCAGACCACTGTCAGTCTCGTCGAGAATGAGGAATTTCGGCTCCAGAATCATGGCCTGGAGAATTTCCATGCGTTTTTTCTCGCCGCCGGAAAAACCGACATTGACCGGGCGTTTCAGCATGTCCATCGACACACCGATCCGCTTGGCCTGGGCTCGGGCGAATTTCATGAATTCCGGGGCCGACATCTCCTCTTCGCCGCGCGCCGTGCGCTGGGCGTTGAGGGCCTCCTTGAGGAAGGTCAGGGTCGGCACGCCCGGGATTTCAACCGGATACTGGAAGGACAGGTAGAGCCCCGCCGCGGCGCGCTCTTCCGGTTCCAGCTCGGCCAGGTCCTCGCCACGAAACGCCATCTCGCCATCGGTGACCTCATAGCCGTCACGACCGGTTAGCACATAGGACAGGGTCGACTTGCCCGACCCGTTCGGCCCCATGATCGCATGCACTTCACCGGCAGGCACTTCGAGGGAGAGGCCCTTCAGGATCGGCTTTTCCGCACCATCCTGGGTTTCGACACGGCAGTGGAGATTATTGATCTTAAGCATTGTTATTCTCGTGTTTCTCGGCAGGGCCGGAAAAGGCAAATATGAAAGCGACGCTGAGCAACAAGGTGGGAATAATGGCGACCGCACGCGTATCCCATTCTCGGCCGCCGTCGAGAAAGCTCTCGCCGACCAGGGCAGGAAGCAAGAACACCTCCGCCAGCAGGAGCCCCGCGATGACGCCTAACGCAATCCAGCCTTCGCGGCGAGCAGGCCAGATTGCCATCTTCCATCCGGCGTCACGGCGCAATCCGGGCATGGAGATACCGATCCAGCGATAACTGAGATTGCGATGAAACCGGGGTTTCATTCTTCGCCCTCCCAGTAATCCACTTCCTGGGCGTAGGCACGGTGACGGAAGAGGACGCCATCGCCCTGCCCGCTCTCATCACCCCAGGTGATGGCGCCGACCTTGTTACTGTCCGGGTATTCCACGACATCGGTTTTCTGCATGGTCGAAAAGCAGTCATAACGCAGCTCACCGGTCCCGGTATTGATGATCTGGTGCGCGCGATCTCGACCACCCGCCGGCGCGGCGATGACATCACCGGCCTTGGTCGGGTGAACGTCATCGCCAAAACGATACTCGCCCTTACCCGCCAGGATGATCATGGCTTCCTCGATCACATGATGATTGTGACAGGGAAAGGCGCGCTTGCCCGGCGGCACGACCGTCAACATCGCGCCAAGCTGCTCCATACCGATGACGGGTCCAATACGACCCAGCTGGGCTTCAAACTTTTCGCCATGAGCCAGTGTGTCGAGCTGAAGCTTGTCGAGACTTACAGCGGGAGGAAGACGTTTCATCATTCGGCTCCATCCATACCTGCTTCGCAGGCCGCGATGATCGTGTCGATCGGAAGAAGAACCATCATTCCCCTCCCATGTCCCGGATCGTACTCCCAACTTCTTCCTCTCTTTGGGTCAGGTCCTGTGTACAATCAGCAAGGACCTCGTCCGCCACCAGCAAAGACCGCCCGAAGGCGGAACCAAGGCGAAGGTGGCAAACCCCCATTCCATGATCTTTGTCGATCTCGTAAACGAGGTGCAGACCGTCCTCGTCCAGCAGCCAGGTCGTGTACACATAGACTGCCGCTGAACTGCGAGCCGTGTCAGTCAACAACCCGCCGGGTGCCTCCGCGGCCTTGATGCCGAAACCTCCGCCCTGCCCGGCATAGGTAAACCAACCATCAGCGTCACGCTGGTAGACTGCATAGGTGCAATTGACCATGCCGCAGAACAAGGTGGCGATCATCTCCTCATCACCGTCCAGATCGAGATCGGAGAAGCGCGGCGCTCCCCAGAGCGCACTATCCGTATAGGTCGACGTTTGCTGGCGGCGCCCATCGCTCATTTGCTGCGATAGCACAAGATTGCCGCCGTCCATGGTCCAGGTCAGCGTCTCCCCTTGATCGAGTGCGGTCTGGCAGGAATACCACTCACCCGGCGTGAACCGTTCCGGGCATTCCGGTATCGCCTGCAAGTTGCTGCCGGCCATGGCCGAAACAAGTCCAATAACAGTAATCATCCTACACTCCCTTCAAGCGAGACTTTGAGCAGGTTCTGGGCTTCAACGGCAAATTCCATCGGCAGTTCCTGCAACACTTCTCGGACAAAGCCATTGACCAGGAGCGCCGTGGCCGCTTCCTCGTCCAGTCCGCGCTGACGAGCGTAGAAGAGCTGGTCTTCGGAGAGCTTGGTCGTCGTCGCCTCGTGTTCGAGTACCGCCCTGGGCGTTTTGCATTCGACATAGGGCACTGTGTGGGCGCCACACTGATCACCGATCAAGAGGCTGTCACACTGGGTGAAATTACGCGCGCCTTCCGCCTTGCCATGCACCGACACCAGACCGCGATAGGTCTGGTCCGAGCGACCGGCAGAAATGCCCTTGGAAATGATGCGACTGGTCGAGCCCTTGCCCAGATGGATCATCTTGGTGCCGGTATCGGCCTGTTGATGCCCGTTGGTGACTGCGATCGAGTAGAACTCACCACGCGAGTTTTCGCCGCGCAGGACACAGGACGGATACTTCCAGGTTATGGCGGAGCCGGTCTCGACCTGGGTCCAGGAGATCTTCGAGTTTTTACCGCGACAATCACCGCGCTTGGTGACGAAGTTATATACCCCGCCGTTGCCGTTTTCATCGCCCGGCCACCAGTTCTGGACCGTGGAATACTTGATCTCGGCATCATCCAGCGCGACCAGTTCCACGACCGCGGCGTGCAGCTGGTTTTCATCGCGCATGGGTGCCGTACAGCCTTCCAGATAGGAGACATAGGCGCCCTTGTCGGCAATGATCAGCGTGCGCTCGAACTGGCCCGTGCCTTCTGCATTCATGCGGAAATAGGTCGACAGCTCCATCGGACAGCGAACGCCGGGCGGCACATAGACAAAGGAGCCGTCCGAAAAGACAGCCGAATTCAGAGTCGCGAAGAAATTGTCGGTCGTGGGCACAACCGAGCCCAGGTATTTCTTCACCAGTTCGGGATGATCGCGCAGCGCTTCGGAGATCGAACAGAAGATCACACCGGCCTTGGCCAGTTCTTCCTTGAAGGTCGTCACAACCGATACACTGTCGAACACCGCATCGACCGCGACCTTGGGCGTTTCACGCGCCTCGGCCGCTGTGGCCGCAGCCCCCTTCACACCGAGCAGGACTTCCTGCTCCTTGAGCGGAATGCCCAGCTTTTCGAAATCCTTGAGGATCTCTTCAGGCACATCGTCAATGGACTCGTATTTCGCGCCAGCCTTGGGCGCAGCGTAATAGTGGATGTCCTGGTAATCGATCGGCGGGTACTCGACCTTGGCCCAGCTCGGGTCGCGCATCTGTTTCCAGCGCTCGAACGCGTCCAGACGCCATTCCAGCATCCATTCCGGCTCGTTCTTCTGCTCCGAAATATAGCGAACGATGTCCTCGTTCAGCCCTTTCGGCGCGAGCTCGGTCTCGACGTCCGTCGTGAAACCGTACTTGTACTTGTCGGCTTCGAGCTGCTTGACGTCTTCAATGGTTTCCTTGGTCGCCGCCATGGTCAGGCCGTTTCCTTGATCTGTTTCGATGCGCGTGCCCAGGCCTCGGTCCAGGCCTTGATCGCCGCATCCACGTCTTCATCTGTTGTCGACCAGCCCAGGCTGATCCGGATCACGCCTTCGGACAATGCGTCATCAAGGCCCAGGGCGGTGCCCATTTTTGACGCCTTGGCCTTGCCGGAAGAACATGCCGCGCCGGCCGAGATCGAAATACCGGCAAGATCCATGGCCATGACCTGGGTTTCCCCGCGCCAGCCCGGCACTGCCAGTCCGATCGTGTTGGGCAGGCGTTCCGCACCCTCACCCAGAACAACAACATCCGGATTGGCCTCGCGTATAGCCGCGATCATGCGGTCGCGCGAGCCTGCCAGGGCAGCAAATTCTGCAAGCTTGGCATGCGCCTGTTCCAGCGCCAGTCCAAGCGCCGCATTACCGGCCACATTCAGCGTGCCTGAACGACGGCCCTGTTCCTGGCCACCACCGTGGTTATGCCGGGTCACAGGTGCGTCACACGACGCAATCAGCGCCCCGACGCCCTGGGGGCCGCCAAATTTGTGCGCAGCAATCGCCATATAATCCGCACCAAGCGCGGCAAAATCGACCGGGATCTTGCCGGCGGACTGAACCGCATCGACGATGACAAGCCCGTCCTTTTTCTTGATAAGCGCAATTGCCTCGGCGACCGGCTGGATCGTGCCGATCTCGTTGTTGGCCAACATGACCGACAGAACCGGACGTCCATCAGCTTCAGACCAGCTGGCCATGCGCTGTTCCAGCCAGGCCAGATCGATTACGCCATGCGCCGTCACGGGCAGGATATCGACCGGCAGGCCGGACACTTTGGCGCTTTCAACAATGGCAGGGTGTTCGATGTCAGAGATGATGACGCGCTTCACACCGGGTGCACGGGCCGCACTAGCCATGGCCAGGTTGAGCGCTTCCGTTCCGCCGCCCGTGAAAATCACATCCTCGGCTCGAGCGCACAGCGCTTTGCCGACCTGGCGTCGTGCCTTGTCGACATGACGGCGCGCAGCCTGGCCATGCTGATGCACCGCCGAGGCATTGCCGACGCAGCCCATGAGCTCGCTCATGAGTTCGATCACGTCAGGTCGGACCTGCGTGGTGGCGTTGTGATCCAGATAGACGCGCATGTTTACTCGGCAGCGGCCGAATGACCTCGGTCGCCCTGTCCGATGGCTCCTGTTGCGGCACCCAGCAGGCGACGCTCCAGCACATCTTCCAGCGTCACAGAGCTCAGGAAGAGATAGATGTGGCGGGATAGCTCGTCCCAGAGATCATGGGTGACACATCGGCGGCCATCCGCCAGACAGCCCTTGGCGTCGGAACACCGGGTGACGCGCAGCGGTTCGTCCACTGCCATGATGATATCCGAAACACGGATTTCGGATGCTTCACGGCTCAGGCGATAGCCGCCGCCCGGCCCGCGGACCGAGGCAACCACCTCGGCGCGACGCAGCTTGGCGAACAATTGTTCAAGATAGGAAAGCGAGATGGACTGGCGCGACGCGATATCGCTCAGCGTGACCGGCCCCTGCTCAGCAGCTCCTGCAAGATCGGCCATCGCCATGACGGCGTAGCGGCCCTTTGTGCTCAGCTTCATGTATCTACCTCCTTAAACGCTCGCATCTTTCGGCATGATCATGCTAAGACGCGCAGCTTCGGGGTGGGCGACAGGCGCCGTTTGGCGACTGAAACCTAATACCCGAGCTGTGTAGTCAGGTATATGTGCCCTTTCGCTCGTGCTTTCAATGGTCGAATTGCCGCATGCCTGCAGAAAAGACATTGGACGAGCTAGGAAGGTACCCCCTGAATGCCCGACGTAATCATCCCCGGCCCGGCCGGCCGACTGGAAGGGCGCTACAGCCCGAGTGAAGATGAAACCGCACCGATCGCGCTGATTCTCCACGCCCACCCGCTCGGCGGCGGCAGCATGGATAACGACATCGTCGATATGATGTACGACACCTTCCGCAAGCGGAATTTCGCCACGCTGCGCTTCAATTTCCGCGGTGTGGGCCGCTCCCAGGGCAGTTATGACCAGGGTCTCGGTGAGCTGTCAGACGCTGCGACGGTACTCGACTGGGTGCAGGGTTATAATTCCGGCGCGCGTTTCTGCTGGGTGGCCGGCCACTCTTTCGGTGCGTGGATCGGCATGCAGCTTCTGATGCGCCGTCCGGAAATCGCGGGCTTTATCTCCGTGGCCCCGCCGACCAACATGTATGACTTCACCTTCCTGGCGCCCTGCCCAGCCTCCGGCATCATCGTCAATGGCGGTGCCGACAAGATCGTCCCGGCTGACGATGTCGAGCGGGTGATGTCCAAGATCCGTGTCCAGAAAGGTATCGAGATCCGCCGCGAGCTGATCCCGGATGCCAATCACCTGTTCACCGAACATGCCGAACCGCTGGACATCATGCTCAACGACTATCTCGACGAACGCCTGCCGATCGTCGAGAAAGAGCGCTCCGAGCGCACGATTACGGGCAAGCGGTAAACATCGCGACGACCCGACAAAGAAAAGCTCCGGTCGATGCCGGGGCTTTTTTTTCTGAGCTCAACTCGCCCTTCTTCCACCACACACAGGCTCCGAGGCACCTGTTGTCGATGGCAAGCTTGTCGGCAAACCGCGCTCAAAACGGGCGGCCAGCCAGGCGAAAGCCTCTGCCTCGATATAGTCCCCACGCCAGCCGACCGCTTCGACCGGCTCAACCTGCACCCGGGGAAGTTCCTCTTCGAGCATGCCCATCAGAGTTGCATTGTGACGCCCGCCCCCTGTGACCAGGACACGAGACGGTTCACCCAGCATGCGGACTGCATCAGCGACCGTGCGCGCCGTGAACCGGGTCAGCGTGGCCGCGCCATCCTCCAGGGACAGGCCGCGTACCGGAGCTAACGAGAAATCCCAACGATCAAGGGATTTCGGAGCGGCTTTCGGGAAAAACTCGTGAGACATCAGTTGTGCCAGGACATCCAGATCAACGGCGCCCGCACAGGCCAGCTTGCCGCCTTCATCATGGGACTTGTCGGTCAGCTCCTGGCACCAGGCATCTATCAAGCCATTGGCCGGACCGGTGTCAAAGGCGATCGGGTCCTGACCGTCTTCCAACCAAGTCACATTGGCCACTCCTCCCAGATTGAGCACGGCAATATCACCCAGCCCGGCCTTGTTGGCGAGCGCCCGGTGATAGAGCGGTGCGAGCGGGGCGCCCTGCCCGCCCATTTGCATGTCGGCAGAGCGGAAATCATAGACCACCGGCATGCCTAGCGCCTGTGCGAGAGCCTCCCCATCACCGATCTGCAGGGTCTGGCCGGCTTGCCCGTCCTTGGGCGCCTTGTGCAATACAGTCTGACCGTGAAACCCGACCAGCTCGACCGGCGGCGCGGAAAGCGACTCGCTTTCCAGCACAGCGCGAACGGCCGCGATATGGGTCCGGGTGAGAACGTCTTCTGCAGCCGTGAAATCAGGCTGATCACCCTCGAAACCCCAATCCAGTGCCCTGTCGACCGCATCCTGAAGAATGCTCCGGTCTTCGGCCGTATAGCTGATCTCGGTACCCGCGCCATAGGCCCGGATATCCTCACCGTCTGTCTCAATCAGGGCAGCATCAACACCGTCCAGCGAGGTCCCGCTCATGAGACCGATCACACGCTTCATGCCATCTCCCTCTTTTCTCCCATCGAATTGCGACCTAGAAGCGATCTATCAGGAGAGCTTTCATGAGTGAATACAAGTCCGAACTTGTCCGCAACCTGGTGCAACGCGGATACCATTTTCAGTCGACCGATCTGAACACGCTCGATGAGCGTGCGACAAGTGGTGTGGTGACGGGCTATATCGGCTTTGACGCGACCGCATCGAGCCTGCATGTCGGCTCTCTCGTCCAGATCATGATGCTGCGCCAGATGCAGAAGGCCGGTCACAAGCCGATCATCCTGCTGGGCGGCGGCACGACCAAGATCGGCGACCCGTCCGGCAAGGACAAGTCGCGCTCGATGCTGACCGAAGACCAGATCGGCGAGAACAAGGCGGGTATTCTCAAACCGTTCAAGAAACTCCTCGCCATCGGCGATGGCCCGACCGATGCGATTGTCGTGGACAATGATGAATGGCTGTCAGAGTTCGGATACTTGGAATTCCTGCGCGAATTCGGCCCGCACTTCACCATCAACCGGATGATGACGTTTGAGTCGGTCAAGCAGCGCCTCGATCGCGAACAACCGCTGACCTTCCTGGAATTCAACTACATGCTGTTGCAGGCGGTCGACTTTCTGGAATTGAACAAGCGCTATGGCTGCTCACTGCAGCTGGGGGGTGGTGACCAGTGGGGCAATATCATCAATGGTGTTGAGCTGTGCCGCCGGATCGCCGGCAATGAAGTCAGTGCCTTCACCACACCGCTGATCACGACCGCGTCCGGCGCCAAGATGGGAAAGACCGCCGATGGCGCCGTCTGGCTCAATGACGACATGCTGTCCTCGTACGAATACTGGCAGTTCTGGCGCAATACCGAGGATGCCGATGTCGGCCGTTTCCTGCGCCTGTTCACTGATCTGCCGCTGGCCGAGATCGCACAGCTTGAAGCCCTGGAGGGCGCAGCGATCAATGATGCCAAGGTGCGTCTCGCCAATGAGGCGACCACGATGCTGCATGGCGCCGACGCAGCGCGAGAAGCCGAGGCGACGGCGAAGGCGACGTTTGCGGCCGGCGGTGCGGGTGACGCGCTGCCAACTGTTGAGATCGCCGGTCTGACCGATGGTGATGTGACGCTGGCGTCACTGTTTGTCGAGGCCGGTCTGGCTGCCTCAAACGGCGAAATGAAGCGCCACATCAAAGCCGGTGCGGCCAAGGTGAACGGTCAGCCCCTGACTGATATCCAGGCCAAGGCTACAGCTGATCTCGTGCAGGATGGCGCGATCAAACTCTCTGTTGGCAAGAAGCGCCACGCACTGGCCAAGCCCGCCTAGCGCTCGCTCGGCTCTTCGCTTTCAGGAATACCGGAGACGGGGTCGGCAACGACGCCCCCGTCTCCCGGTTCTTCCACCACCCGCAATCGTTCGAGAACCTCCGGCGGCAACACTGACGGGATGGCCGGCTCACCATCCTCGCCCCGGTTCGCAGCGGCACGCTCCGCTGCTGTGCCCTCGAACATGCGGCGGAAGACACCGGGCGCCAGAACGGAAAGCGGATTTGCGAACACTGTCAGGCTGTCGAACGGCCCCTCGACTGAATAGGTTATCCCGACCACGCCTTCTCCCGGCCGGGAAATCAGCAATTCACCGATAACCGGGAGGTTTCCAAAGAAGGAATTGACCGCATAGGAGGGCGCCAGATTACCGTCAATCGCCGCGCTGCGTCCTTCAAAGTCAATCGAGCCTGTTGCCGTCACGCCCAGCGAACTGCCCGTCGCCTGACTTTCGCCGATGGTGAACAGGCCGTCCTCGAACATGACATCACCTGTTATGCGCTCGAAACGGATACCATCCCCATTGAGCAAAGCGCCCAGCCCTTCAAATGAACCCGCAGCCAAGATGCGGGCGAGAACCGGAACCCGAACAAGGGTGATGTCATCGATTTCCACCCGGGCCGTCAGCGGGCCATCCACGCCCAGGGGCGGAGCTTCGCCGAGTACGGACATTCGACCACCCACCACACCCTCAGAGAAACCGATGAAGGACGAGAGACGTTCAATCGACTGGGTTTCCACACGGAATTCCCGGATGCCGCCCTCTTCCGGAGCGCCAAAGCTGGCGAAAAACGGCCCGGCGCTGGAGCGGCCGGAAACAGCTACAGCACGGATGCCATCCTCTTCGCTGCGCCAGATGAGACTGAAATCTTCCAGCACTTCATCCTCTTCAATCGCCATCCGTGCCACATCAAACGTCACGGACAGCGGAAGGGAAAAAGCGTCCGCCGTGTCGCTCTCGTCTGCGGTCGATTGCTCCGGTGCCACCGGCTCACGATTGTTCCAGATCTCCAGGATTTCACGAGCATCGAGATAATCGCCGGACAGTCTTGCAGTAAAGGGTTGCCCCGGCTCAGGAGGGGCGGCGAGACGCCCGCGCAGACTGATAAAATCGTTCACCTCGACATGGTCAAGATTGAGCTCGACCAGACGTCCTCCGGGAGACAGCTGCGCATCGGCACCAATCTCCACACCTTCCGTCTGGATGATGATTTCCTCAAAGACGTAATTCCGCGCGTCGTTGCGGGACAAGGTGAAACCGGCAAGCCCCTCGACCCCGATCTCCTTGAACCAGACACCATCCGGCGCTTCGATCCAGGCTTCCGTCAGGTCGGCATCCACATCGATCGACTGGATATCCAGCCCGTTGGAAATCGCGCGGGCTTCGACACCAACAAATCCATCAAGATACCGGCGCGCCGGAATGCCGAATTCATCGAGCGCCCGCGCGCCCAGGCGGGCCTCAACCTCGAATGTGGTAGAAGGCTGACCGTCGGGCATTGTGAAGTCTTCCACCCAGTTCACGCTAACGGGCGTATCGACCCAGAAAGCATCTCCGCTGGCGGTCAGGCGGTTCTGGTCCGCGGTGATCGATACCGTGCCCTGGCTGAGCGCTAGAGGTGTCTCAGGAATGGCCAGGGCAACGCCGGTAAGATCGCCCGTGATCACAAAGGGGATGTCCTCTGCCGGAACGTCAGAGAGCATGGGGCGCTGGATCTGGAACGTGATCTCGCCCTCACCGCCCACGGCCTGTGGATCGATGCCGTACTCGGTCGGGAAGCCCAGAGGCTCCTCGTCGATCAACGCGAGAATATCCGTGGCCGTGCCATATCCCCGTCCTGAATAGGTCGCGATGGCGCCTTTCGGATTGAGCCGGGGGATGTCTACATGGCCCTCGTGGATGATGATGTCGCCGACCCGACCCGCCGTCAGGCTGGCTTCGAAGGCATTGCCGTAAAGCGTTGCGCTGCCAACTGCTTCCGTGATCGGCGTCATGGTCGAAATATAGCGGATGATACCGTCTTCGACGTCAAAGGATAGATTGAGCCGGTCATTGGCCAGCGCACCGCTGGCAATCGATTCAGCGTCAATATTCATGTCCAGGCGCGAGTTATAAAACCGGCCACCGAGAATGCCCTCCTCGATCCAGTCTCGAGCACCGTCGGCGAGATCCACCGGCCAGTAGGACAGCACCGCCTCGGCCGTTACATCGCCAAGCACCGGTCCGGAGAGCACGATATTGGGCAGCCAGCGTCCGTCCGCGACCTGGCTGAGACTGGCGTAGCCGGTCAGTTCGGCGCGAATCCTGTCGAGCTGGACATTGAGGGCCTCGTAATCGATCCGGCGCTCATTGAGGTCGGCACGGCCCGATACATCCAGCCCGCCCCAACGCGGCGGACGCTCGAAGATCTCGCCCAGATCGACAAACCCCTCACCGGCGCTGAATTCATACCGCCAGCGCATGGGCAAGGCCCCCGCATAGGCGTCCAGGTCATAGATCCGCCCGGAAAGTTCCCCGGCAAAGACATCAGAGACAATCCGCCCGCGGTCCAGCGAAAGCGACCCGACCTGGGGATCGAAGACCAGCGACAGCTCAGCTCCTTCAAATCCATGCTCCTCGCCCTGGGACAGGATGACACCTTCCCCGATATCAAGCTCCAACGAGGCTGTCTGGATACCGGTCTCGAGACGCGCATCCATGATCAGGTCCAGCGAGAGCGGGGCATCCAGTGCCCGCAAGGCGGAAAAAGGCCCCTGGGTCGGAGCGACCGAGGCCAGGTAGAGCTGATCCACATCAACTTCCAGCAAGAGCGAGGTCAGCCGGGCCCCGGCCTGCATACGGATATTGAGATCGGCGAATCCGGAGGCGGTCGCGATCTGTCCCTGCAGGATGGATACAATCCGGAACTCGTCCCGAGCGAGTTCAACACGCGCATTGTTGACCAGCCAGGCTACGCCACTGATCTGGTCGATAATGCGCACCGTCGCGTCACGAACTTCCACATTGCGGATACGTCCGAGCGGACTGTCACTGGCTTCCGGGTCCTGCAGCAGAAGGAAGAGCGAGGCGCTGTCATCGCCCCCGCGTTCCGGCTGACGTGCCGAAGCAGCCACACGGTCAACTCCGCCCAGGCCAGCGCCCACGGCGCCATCTGCCCGTCGCACAATAGATACGGAACCCCCGTGAACACGCAATTGCGTCGGCTCGATCCGCCCGAAGATCATCGGCTGGATGGCCAGCCCCGCTTCGATCAGCGGCGCCCGGGCGATGACTTCGCCGTCCGCCTGGGCCACCGCCACATCGCGGGCAGTGACAATAATGGCGCCTTCACTCGACTCATACCGCGCTTCCAGATCGCCAAGCGCGACCACATCACCCTCGAACATCTGGGCGATCTGGGCCTGCACATCCTCGCGCAGGAAGCCGAGATCGACCGGCCCTGAGGACAGGCGCCAGAAGATGAACCCCAGGCCAAAAATCACCATCATCAGAAGCACGGCAACGGCTTCCAGAATGTAGATCAGGGTCCATTTCGCAGAACGGCGCAGCATTATTCACGCCCCATCGCAGTCGAATGGCTGGACGTGCAGGCGCACAAGGGCAATTTATCGCTGCAGCAACCGCAATCCATGCGACTGGGGAGAAATGACATGAGCGAACTCAAAACAGGCGACCTGGCTCCGAATTTCAACATGCCGACCGATGGTGGCGCTTCCGTAGAGCTTTCTACCCTGAAAGGCAAAAATGTCGTCCTCTACTTTTATCCCAAGGACGATACGCCGGGTTGCACCACCGAGGCCATCGACTTCAGCACGCTGATCGCAGATTTCGACGCCGCCAATACAGTAATCATCGGCGTGTCCAAGGATACTGTCGCCAAACATTACAAGTTCAAGGCCAAACACGAACTCAAGGTCACTCTGGGCTCCGATGAGGATGGCGAAGTGCTCGAAGCCTATGGTGTCTGGGTTCTCAAGAAGCTCTATGGCCGCGAATACATGGGTATTGAACGCGCAACCTTCCTCATTGATGCCAATGGTAAGGTCGCGCAGATCTGGCGCAAGGTGAAAGTGAAGGGCCACGCCGAGGCCGTTCTTGACGCTGTCCGTGCCCTTTGATGACGCCGGCCGACATCCAGCAAGCCTGCTTGAGCGTACTCGACACCGCACAGCCGACCGCGAAGGCCGCCCGGGCGCGTGAGGTCGCGGCGCTCTGGCGGGATGGCAAGCTGACGCTGCCAGATGTCTGGCAGTGTATTCCAAACACGCACCGCCCGGCCCGGCCGCAAAACCCCGAACTTGTTCCACCGGGACAGGTTCCCAGGCGACGTCTCAATGGGCCCGCCGGCCGGATCGCCCTGATGCACGCCATCGCCCACATCGAGTTCAACGCCATAGACCTCGCCTTCGACCTGGTCGCCCGGTTTGGTGGCGAGCCCGTATTTGATGACGCTCGACGCCGCGCCCTGATCGATGACTGGATCCGTGTCGGGGATGACGAGGCCCGGCATTTTGTCATGGTCCAGGACCGGTTGGAGGAGCTCGGCGCCTGTTATGGCGACCACGTCGCCCATAACGGGCTCTGGGATGCCGCCATTTCCACGTCACATGACCTCGCGGCGCGCCTCGCCGTAGCACCATTGGTGCTGGAAGCGCGCGGTCTGGACGTGACCCCCGGCATGATTGACCGGCTGGTCTCTGCCGGCGACCAGAGCAGCGCCGATGTCCTGAAAGTGATTTACGAGGAAGAAATCGCTCACGTTGCAGCCGGTGCGAAGTGGTTTCACGCGCTTTGCACCGCCGACAAGCTCGATCCTCAAACGCGATACCAGAGCCTTGTAAAACAGCACTTTAAAGGTGGCCTAAAGCTGCCATTTAACTTCAATGCGCGTAAAACTGCGGGTTTGCCCGAAGAATACTACCTACCATTGGCGCAATAGGGCCCAAGATTTGCATCACGGGCTGTTGAATTTTCTTCCAGTTTTGTGTCACATGCCTGCGGGGCGTATGGGGCAAGCGTAAAAGAGCGGCTCACAAGCATGTTCGCAGGCGTTAAAGAAGCGATTTGGGGTACAGCGCAGCGCTGGTTTCCAGATCGACAAATTTATCACCGCAGTGATGGTCAGGTTCGTTATTTCGCGATTTCGACCACGCTACAGGTGTCGGCGCTTTTTGCCGCAACCGTGCTCGCCGGGTGGCTTTGTTTCACGACGGTTTCCGTTGCCTTCCACGGCCGCGCCATTGCCGCCAAGGAATCCCAGATTGAAGAAGAACGGGTCCAGGCCAACCGCCTGATTGCCGAGGCACAGGCGAGTGAAGCCACCGCGATCTCGCTGGTGGAGTCGCAATCGGCCGAGTTCGACCGCACCGCTGTTGAATTCCAGCTTCGCCACGAGACCTTGCGTCAGCTCGTTGAATTTGCGGAGCAATTGTCCGGCAGCGTCATGGAGCCCTCTCCCGAGCTGGATGATGGCCGCGTCCTGATGGCGGCGACGCCTGCCGACCCGACACCGCGCGAGTCGCGCGACAGCCTGGTCTCCCTGTCCTCGCTTTCGGAAAACCCGGAAGACCAGATCAATTATCTCATGGGCGAGCAGGATCTCGTTCTGGCCCAGGCCGAGGACGCGACCGAGACGCGCCTTGAAAACCTGCGCGCCGTTCTGCGCCTGACCGGACTGGATATCGAGGAAGTCGTGGCGTCCGGCCGTGACACCGACGAACAAGGCGGCCCCTACGAGCCGATTTTCGTCGACCACTCCTTTGGACCCGACCTCGAGATCAATCGGGACTTTTCCTCGCGTATCAACCGTATTGCAGCGCGCATGCTTGAAGTGAACGAGTTGGAACGCTTCTCTCTGGAAGCGCCGTTCGGTGAACCGATCGCGGTTCCCCATCGTCGCACCTCGCCGTTTGGCATGCGCATGGACCCGTTCCATGGGCGCCCCACCCAGCACCCGGGCATGGACTTCGGCGCCTATCGCCGCGCTCCGATTATCGCGACCGGACCGGGCGAAGTCGTTTACGCGGGCTGGAGAGGTGGTTATGGTCGTACCGTGGAGATCGACCACGGGTATGGCTTCCGTACCCGATACGCGCATCTCCACGAAATCGCAGTGCGCCGGGGTGATACCGTCGAGCGAGGACAACAGATCGGGGGCATGGGGTCCACGGGTCGTAGCACAGCTACGCACTTGCACTATGAAATCTGGTTCAATGGATCGAGAATTGATCCGGACCGACTACTGAGAGCGGGACGTTATGTTCAATAAGAGTAACAAAGACACCTCCAACTCCGATCCGATGCATCAACCAGCTGCAGCGCCAAAAAGGAATGCCATGAAATCGAAAGCTCCATCCATTCTCTCCGGTGACCTGGTTCTGACCGGTTCCATCGTTTCCGAAGGCGAAGTCCAGCTGGACGGCACCGTCGACGGCGACATCCGCGCAGGCTCCCTGATCATCGGTGAAGAAGCGAATGTGAATGGCGAAGTCATGGCCGAGACGGTTGTCATCCGTGGCCGCGTGACCGGTTCAGTTCACGCCCGCCAGGTACAGCTTGCCTCCACCGCACGCATCGAAGGCGATATCGTGCATGCTGCCCTCTCCGTAGAGAGCGGCGCATTCTTCGATGGCCACTGCCGCCATGCCTCTGATCCGCTGAGCGAGAAATCCGGCGGTGGCGCACCCGCTTCTGCCCCCAAGGCCGCGAACAAGTCCGCCGACATCCCGCCGGCTCCGGGTAAGTCCTCGTCTTCCGTGACGTCTCTTGAGCCACCGCTGGCGAGCAAGTCCTCAGCTTAGCTGAACCAGGACGAGTTTGACTTCTAAAAAACGGCGGAGCGAAAGCTCCGCCGTTTTTTGTTTGTGTCGCACTAGTCAGTGCTTTTCCGAAGGAGAATGTCCGGCAGCTGGCCACCGCCGAGCATCCACCCCTCTTCCATCATTTGTAACGCCAGATTGGATTGGGTGTTCCCGTAAATGCCATCCGTAAAGCGCGTCAATGTATAGGCTCTGCCGGAAGGGGACGTAGCGAGCACATCCTCACCGTCGACCTGAATATGCCACGCGGCGTCGCCAAGGAGGAATGAAACGAAACGCCCGGTATGTCTGCGTGTCACTGGCAGCGCGGAATTCGCCCTGACCGGTGCAAGCTGGCCGAGAGACTTTTGCTGCATCCACAGGAGCAGCTGCCCTTCATGCAGCGTAACACGTGCCCATGGCACATCCGGGCTAACAAAGCTGTCTTCCGCAACTGGTTGCAGGTTCAACTGAAAGCCATCAAAGAAACGCAGGGCCAGATCACCCGCTTCATTAATCTCCATGTCGGCGACTTGTACCCGGCCGTTCACCTCTCCAAACCACTGCCCAACAAGTTGCGCGGCAAGTTCGGCGTTTGGGCCTGTCACTCTCGGAGGCTCGTCCTGAAGAGGCCGCTCATGCGTGAAACGCTCGAACATCTCATCGCGTATCGCATGCGTGATGCGCTCGGCCCCGCCACGCCCGTGATAGATGTCTGACGCGATGAGAACGATGACCACACTACGCGCTGCAGGATAGTACATGACGTAAGTGCTGGTCGCTCCACTGGTTCCGCCGTGTTCGAAAATGGTGCCATGCCCCTCGCCGGAAACATTCAGGCCAGCACCATAACTTGTCGGCATGCCGTCACTATAGAGCCCCTCCATGCGCAACCCGTCCATGGCGCCTCCGCCTGCCAAGACGACTTGCGACCAGGTCATCATGTCCGAAAGCGAAGAATACAGCCCGCCTGCGCCGACCAGGCTCTGCACAGCGTCAACCGTGTCGAGATTGCGATAACCTCCGTCGACTTGCCGATAACCGAAGGCTCGATTCTCCCGGCTGTATTTGGGGCCATACGGGAAATAGGTTCCCGTCATGCCGAGTGGCCCGAACGTTGTTTCTGACAGGTATTCAGGCAGTGACCAGCCACTGACGCGCTCCACGATCATGCTGAGCAAATCATAGTTATTGTTATTGTATGCCCAGAAACTGCCCGGCTCGTTGGGCTGTGGCAGGCGAGCATACATATCCAGCAATCCCTCGCGCCGGCCACCGGCGAACACCCCCAAACGCCTCGCAGACGGCGAAGCCAGTCCCGAAATCTGCACCATGAGATCGCGAACCGTCACGCCGCGATCTGGTAACTCCGTTAGATAACTGGAAATGGACGCGTCAAGCTCGATATGGCCCTCCGCCTCAAGGGAAAGGATGGCATAGGCCGTGAAGTGTTTGGTCAGCGATGCGAGATTAAACCCGCTCTCCGCGTCGGCCGGAATGGCGTTCTCGATATCCGCCATGCCGTGGACGGCTCGATGGACCCACTCGCCCTGCCACATGACGGCGACCGCCGCGGCCGGCGTCGTCGCGCTGTCGGTCTCTTCGAAATAGGCATCGATATACGACCAATCATGCTCTGCCTGAACCGTGGCGGCGGAAGCTAGTCCAGCCAGCAAAACCGGCGAGAGCAGAATGAGAAACAGACGAGTAAGCATATTGAAGACCTCAAGCAACCATCGGAGTAGGAGTGTGAAACATGGCCGCGAAAACCATTCGCGGCCGCTTCACCTTCTGTCCCGCTGATAGGCCTGTGATCCACTCCAATCTTGTCCCGAAACTGTTAAATCGTGTCTCGACAGATAGCCCCGGTTTAGGCTTACAAATCTGGTCAAACCGCCTCTGCCAGCATGGCAAAGGAGACTTTCATGAATTTGTTGAGCGGCGTGGCCTCATCGCTCCAGTCGTCCTCGTAGAAGTCGCGCAACACAAAACCGGACCGCAGGAGGCCTCCGATCAGGCCGTCCAGCGTGTGGGAGAACTCAAGATGTTCCTGTGCGGCGATTCGCTTGTCGAGGCCCTGCTTGTCGAGATGTCGGGTGTCATCAAACGGCAACTGGAATTTCACGACCGGTTCGGCACCGGCCTCGATGGCGTCGTGATCGAACATGTAGAAAGCCGGGTTCATCACGCCAGTAAGCAGACGACCGCCCGGCTTGAGGACCCTGCGAACCTCCTGCCACACGCGCTCGACATCGGGCACGAAAATCGTGGAGACCGGATTGAAAACGAGATCGAAACTCTGCGGATCAAAGCGCGAGAGATCCATCATGTCGCCCTGCTCGAACAGCACAGATAACCCGTCACGTCGAGCAACCTCACGGTCGCGAGCAAGCTGTTCGTCCGAATTGTCAAAACTGGTCACCTGTCCGCCGGCCGCGGCCAGTACAGGAACCTGTTGGCCGCCTCCGGATGCCAGTCCAAGCACACGTGCACCCGCCAGCTCGCCAAACCAGTTACGCGGAACGATGCGGTTGGGTGTGAGGATTACCTCTACCTCGCCCCGGCGTGCCCGCTCGATAGTTTCCAAATCAACGGGCTGGCTCCACTCACCTTCTCCGGACGCTGATTCCCTGTTCCAAGCCGTTCGGTTCTGTGCCACGACATCGACCATCGAAATCCTCTGAAGCTGTTTCTTTATAGAGACTTACCTTCCCCGGCAGCGCGCGTCATCCCTTTTCGTCGCTCCGGCTATTGTAGACGTGTTTGATTTTTAAACTTGTCTGTGTTACATCCTACTCAACACGTAACGGAGCAATCAAATGACCTCTTCCCCGACCAACCGTCTGCACGGCCTCGACGCCGTTCGCGGTTTCGCACTCTTGCTGGGCGTGTTCCTGCACGCCGGCATGTCATTCATCCCGAGTGACTTCCCCATGTGGATCACCCATGACGCCAACAGCAGCGCCGCCTTTGGCCTGACTTTCTATGTGCCCCACATCTTCCGCATGCTGCTCTTCTTTATCCTCGCCGGCTTTTTCGCTCGCCTCGCCTGGCAAAAACGTGGTGCGATCGGATTTGCCTTTGATCGCTTCAAACGCGTGTTTGCTCCCCTCGCCACGTTCTGGTTCCCGATCCTGATGTTGATCGTCACGGTCATTGTCTGGGGCGCGATCAAGGCCAATGGGGGCGAAGCCCCGGAAGCGCCGGAAGATCCGCCGCTGACGGCAGAAAACTTTCCCCTGACCCATCTCTGGTTCCTCTACCTGCTGAGCATTTTCTATGTTGGCGCAATCATCATCCGTCTGCTTGTCGCGGTCGTTGATCCGTCCGGGAAAATGCGTGCTGCGGGTGGCAAGCTCGTCGAGTTTATCGGTCACACGCCGCTCCTGCCGCTCCTGCTGGCGATCCCGGCAAGCCTGGCCTTCATGAATACCGAGATGTGGTATAGCTGGTTCGGCATCCCGACGCCGGATATCGGTCTTTACCCGAACATGATCGCACTGACCGCCTATGGCACCGGTTTCGCCTTTGGCTGGATCCTGCACGGTCAGAGCGGGCTGCTCGACACATTCCGCAAGTTTTGGTGGGCCTATATGGCGGTTGCCATCGCCCTGACAGTCGCCTGCCTGCAGATGATCGGCCTGGCTCCCAGCTTCATGCCGGCTGATGACAGCCTGCAGAGCTGGGCCTATGCCGGAGCCTATTCGTTGGCCGGCTGGTGCTTCAGCTTTGCCTTCATCGGCCTGGGCCTCGCCCTGTTTGCCAATGAAAGCCCGGCGCGCCGCTATGTCGCTGATGCTTCCTACTGGATCTACATCTGGCACCTGCCGATCGTCATGGCTCTGCAGGTCTGGCTCAATGATGTCGAGATGCTGGGCGTCGTGAAATACCTGCTGATCAACGCCATCACCCTGGCGGTCACGATCAGCACTTACCATCTGCTGGTCCGCGGCACGTGGATCGGTGCCTGGCTCAATGGTCGCCGCTACGGCAAGAAAGCGGAAGCCAAGGCTGCCGCCAAAGCCGCCAAACTGGAGACCGCATCGGCAAACGCCTGAATCAGGTCATACCCTCACAAGGAGGCGCCAATCCCGGCGCCTCCTTCCTGCATGGAAAGGTAAGCCATGGCTGATGATATCGAGACAGTTCGCGACGACCTGGCTTTCATGCGCGCGCTTGCGGACGCACCGGACAAGCCCAACAAGGCCATGGGCCAATCCTTCCTCGCAGCGGGCATTATCTATGGTTTCCAGGGTCTGGTGCAGTGGGCAACGGCCATCGGCATCATCGGTCTGTCCGGATTGGGATATCTCGCCTTCGTCATCGGCTGCACCGTGGCTTTCTTCGCTGTCCTCGGCGTGATCATCTGGAAAAACCGGGGCCAGAGCTCCAACACCGCAGTCCGTCGGGCCTATGAAGCGGCCTTCCAGGGCGCAGGCGTGGCGAATATATGTCTGGTCATCGTCTTCATCGTCGCCAATATCCGCACGGGTGATGGCGGCGTCTGGTATTTCTACACACCCTTTATCTATGCTTTGCAGGGCGTTGCCTGGTATCTCGCCTTTCGGATGCGAAAGCGCGCCTGGCTCGGCCTTGTCGCGCTGGGCTGGTATGTCGGCGCCATTGCGCTGGGTTTGACCGCGCATTCTCCAACCTATGTCCTGGTGATCGCGCTTTCCCTCATCTTGCTGCTGGCCGGACCTGGACTGGTCATGATGCGGGTGGCCGACAAACAGTCGGAGACGGCGGACTAGTCATGGCGTCCAAGGGTATCGGCCAGATTGATGAAGTGATCCACGGGCGCTTGCGCCTGGGTATCATGACCTATCTGACCAATGCAGAAGTGGCTGATTTTACCGAGCTCGCCAGCGCGCTTGAAGCCACGCGCGGGAATCTCTCTGTGCATCTGAGAAAGCTTGAAGACGCGGGTTATATCGAGATCGAAAAAAGCTTCCTCGACCGCAAACCGCTCACCCGCGCCCGCATCACCAAGACCGGACGCATAGCCTTCAAGGCCTATGTGAAAGCCATTGCAGATCTGCTGGGAGATGGAGGCTGAGCGAACCGAATCCTCCCCTCCTGGGAGGTGGCTCTGCCGTAGCTCAAGCGCAGGCGGAAGGACCGGAGCGCGTCAGCGCGGAGATTAGCTCGCTATCGCTCGCCCCCTTCGACCTCGCCTACGCCAAGGCTTCGGCGAGCCCACTTCCCCATGAATGGGGAAGATTATCCGCGCCAACTCAGGCCTCTTCCTCTTCACCGCCAACACGCGCTGCCAGGGCAGCGGCCATGAACTGGTCCAGATCACCATCAAGAACACCGCCCGTATTGGACGTTTCCACATTGGTGCGCAGATCCTTGACCATCTGATAGGGCTGCAGGACATAGGAGCGGATCTGGTGGCCCCAACCGATCTCGGTCTTGGCATCAGCCTCGGCCTGCGCCGCAGCCTCGCGTTCAGCCAGCTGGATCTCATAAACCCGGGCGCGCAACATATCCCAGGCCTGGGCCCGGTTCTTGTGCTGGGAGCGCTCATTCTGGCACTGCACCACGATGGGTCGCTCCTGGCCTGGCATGTCATAGGTCAGGCGAACCGCCGAGTCCGTCGTATTGACGTGCTGACCACCCGCACCGGAGGCGCGATAGGTATCCGTGCGAACCTTGCCTTCCTCGATATCGACCTCGATCTGGTCGTCGATAAGTGGATAAGCGCCAACGCTTGCGAAACTGGTATGGCGACGGGCACTGGAATCAAACGGCGAGATCCGGACCAGACGGTGGACGCCGGTCTCGGTCTTCAGCCAGCCATAGGCATTCTCGCCCTTGATCAGCAGGGTGGCAGATTTGAGCCCCGCCTCCTCGCCGGCCTGTTCCTCAATGACCTCGACCTTGAAACCACGAGCATTGGCCCAGCGTGTATACATGCGGGTCATCATGGACGCCCAGTCTTGGCTCTCCGTGCCGCCGGCACCGGAGTGGATTTCCAGATAGCTGTCATTGCCATCAGCCTCACCGGACAACAGCGCTTCCAGCTCGGCGCGCTTCATCTTGTCCTGCAGGGTCTTCAGGCTCTCGACGGCATCTTCGACGATGCTCTCATCGTCTTCCATCGCGGCCAGCTCGACCAGTTCGAGTGTATCAGACAGCTCGACCTCGGCTTCCTGGATGACCGTCATGGCATCGTCCAGCCGGTTGCGTTCACGCATCAGGGACTGAGCCTTCTGACTGTCATTCCAGAAGTCCGGTGCTTCGGACATGGCGGTAAGTTCGTCTAGGCGTTTCTGGGCTGTATCCCAGTCAAAGACGCCTCCTCAGCAAGCCTACGGCCTGCTGGATTTCATCGGACAGGGTCTGGATGTCTGCGCGCATGGATCGACTCGGCTTGGCATCATGGACGTGAACGGACAGGGATAAAGAGGCTCGCCGGAGGAAACAAGCCGGGCGCTACACGTCAGTACAGCCCGCCCAGCTCCTCATCGAGCTCCTCTTCTTCCTCTTCCTCGTCACCCTCCTCGAGCCCCGCATCCTGCGGACGGTCACTGACGGAGGAACGGGCGAAGGACAGACCGCTTTCCTCGTCCACGCTCTGGCGCGAGGGCTCGGTGCCAGGACGGAAAGCTTCCAGGATCACACCGGACTGGCCGAGAATACCGGGCTCGCCGGTCAGACGGTCGATCGGCACCAGGCGCACGCCTTCTGGAACGCGGAAAGGTGCGACCGGATAATCACCGATCACCTGGCTGAAGAAATCGCGTGCAATCGGCGCGGCAACACGGCCTCCCGCCTCGCCACTGCCCAGCTGATAGGGCGTGTCAAAGCCGACATAGACGCCGACAATCAGGTCCGGTGAGAAACCGACAAACCAGGCATCGCGGAAATCATTGGTCGTGCCGGTTTTGCCCCCCATCGGGCGGCCCAGGGACCGCAGCGCCGTGCCCGTACCGCGCTGTACAGCGCCTTCCAGCATATGCACGACCTGATAGGCCGTCACCGGGTCAACGACCTCGGTTCGCGTTTCCTCGAACCAGGGCTCGAGCAATTCCTGCGTCCATTCCTCAACGTCACAGGTATCGCAATCGAGCTGTTCATGGGCGAAGATCGTGGACCCTGTCCGGTCCTGAACCCGGTCGAGAATGGTCGGTTCGACCCGGCGCCCGCCATTGACCAGCGTGGCATAGGCGGACACGAGGCGGTGCAGCGTCGTCTCACCCGCACCCAGCGACATGGCGAGAACCGGAGACAGCTCGTCATAAATTCCAAAGCGCTGACCATAATCGGATATCGGGCGCATGCCCATTTCCTGGGCCAGGCGAACCGTCATCACGTTACGCGACAGTTCCAGCCCGAGGCGCAGCGTCGACATGCCGTAATAACGCTCGGCATAGTTGGAGGGCATGTAGAAACGCTCATCCGGACCACCCGTCGCAATAAACGGCGCGTCCAGGATCAGGCTGGCGGGCGTATATCCATTGTCCAACGCTGCGGCATAGGCAAACGGCTTGAACGAAGATCCGGGCTGGCGCCGGGCCTGGGTCGCACGATTGAACTGGCTGTGCTGGAAGCTGTAGCCGCCCATCATCGCCAGGACACGGCCTGTATGCGGGTCCATCGCCATGATCGCACCGTTGATGGCCGGGATCTGGCGAAGGCCGAACTGGCCTTCTGAATAGTCTTCCTGGTCAGCAATCGATTCCACCAGGATCACATCACCGGCATCAAGCACCTCGGACGGTGTGGAAACAACAGGACCCAGCTCGCCGTCTGGCAGGGTTTCACGTCCCCATTCCAGAGCGGTCATGGGAATGGATCCACGCGCCCCGTCAGCAAAGCCGATCTCGGCAGCTTCATCCGTCAGCGACAGAACAACTGCGCCGATCCAGCCGGCGTCGAGATCGCGCGGCAGGGTGAACTCCTCGAGGCGTGTCTCCCAGCCGTCTTCCAGCTCGATCTGGCCCAGCTCGCCGCGATAGCCGTGGCGACGGTCATAGGTCTCCAGACCCTCTCGCAGAGCCTGGCGTGCGGCCAGCTGCATGGTTGTGTCCAGCGTCGTCCGGATCGAGAGCCCACCATGATAGAGCTCGTCATCGCCGTACATGGAGAAAACCTGGCGACGAACATTCTCGACGAAATACTCGGCTGCCAGATAATCATCACCGCTCAGACGCTCCGCGATCTGCAGCGGCTGCTGGGCCGCTTCGCGCGCTTCCTCTTCGGTGACGTAGCCATTGGCGGCCATGCGGGAAAGCACCCAGTTGCGCCGGTCAATCGTGCGTTCGGGATGGCGGATCGGGTGGAAACGGGCCGGGCCGTTCACGACCGCAGCCAGCAGTGCGGCCTCGTCCAGGGTCAGCTCGTCCAGGGACTTGTCAAAATAGTTTAGCGCGGCCGCCGCAGCCCCGTAGGCGCGCTGACCGAAATAGATCTCGTTGAGATAGAGCTCTAGGATCTGGTCCTTGGTAAAAGCACGTTCGATCCGCCGGGCCAGCACCATCTCCTGCACCTTGCGTTCAAGGCGCTGAGCCGAGGAAAGCAGGAAGTTCTTGGCCACCTGCTGGGTGATGGTCGAGGCGCCTTCCAGGCGTTCTCCAAGGATCACATGGCGCACATTGGCAAAGGCAGCACGGATAATGCCGCGAAAATCCAGCCCGCCATGTTCATAGAAATTCTTGTCCTCGGCCGAGATGAAGGCCTGGACCAGGCTCTGGGGAATGTTCTCGATCGGCACGAAGACGCGGTGCTCACGCGCATATTCCGCGATTAGGCGCCCATCACCGGCATGCACCCGGCTCATTACCGGCGGTTCGTATTCCGCCAATTGTTGATAGTCGGGCAGGTCCGCTGTGACACGTACCACATAGACAACCGCCACAATGGCGCCGACGAGGGCCGTGCCCAGTGCGACGATCCCGCCCCACATGGCAGTCCGCAACACATTACGCAGAGTGAAAATCTTCATTACGCTCTCAAGGCCCCACATTCCCCGGTGTCACGTCAGATCACGACATCAGGGCCTTATTATGACGGGTACAGCCCCCGGATGGAAGCGTTCTAGCGTGCCCGGATAGGGGTGTTTGCAGCCTCGGGGTATTCGCCCATGTCACCACGAGTGGCGAAATAGTCGTCGATACCTCTGGTCACAGCCTCCATCTGGCGGCGGCGGTGGGAGGCAGAATTGAGATTGCGCTCGTCAGTGGAGTTCGACAGGAAACCCATTTCCAGCAGCACGGCAGGCACCCGGCTGTCGAGAAGAACGTAGAAATTCTCCTGACGGTGCGGGTTGTTCAGCAACGGGCCGGAATCACCGAGATGCTCCAGCAGAACCTCGGCAAAGGCAGAGGACTGGTTGCGCTTCTCGCGCAGTTCCAACGAGACGAGGATGTTGTTCACATCGGCTTCTTCAGAATGATCCGCGCTCTGGAGCGCCCGGTTCCTGGCCCGGTTTTCAGCCCGGTCATTCAACGTATAAACCGCGGCACCGCGTGCATTGCGATTGGTTGGTACAGAGTCCGCGTGAATGGACAGGAAAAGGTCGGCACGCACATCGGCAGCCACCTGGACCCGCTGTTGCAGGGACAGAAAGACATCAGTGTCTCGCGTCAAATAGACTTCATATCGTCCGGTGGCCTCGAGCTGGCGGCGCAACTCGCGCGCAGCGGCCAGGGTCACGTCACGCTCATGCGTGCCGCCACGACCAGTCGCGCCCGGGTCGTGCCCTCCATGACCGGCATCGACGACAATAACACGACGGTCACGGGCTGGCGGAACATAGGCAGCCTCGACCCGCTCGGCGATCAGCGTATCAATCGTGCTGGCCACCGTCTGAACCCCGGAAGAATCACGGAAGGCCTGTTCACTGGTCCGGGCGAGATCAACGACAATGCGATAATTATTGCTGCTTGGCGCAGGTTCGAGCGAAAACTGGCTGTCGATCATCGCGGGATGGTCAAGCTCGAAGACGATGCGTGATGACGAGGCGGAATTGTTGAAGAAGCGGAAACCGTCCACAAGACCGGTTCCAACGCCCTCACCTGCCTCAAGCCCCGGCACCTGCCAGGACGAGACCGGAAGGTCGACAACGAGACGCGTGGACACACCATCCAGCGTATATGCGCGGAACTCCCCCGGCTGCGAGGTTTCAACAACCACGCGCGTACGCGCCTCGTCTCCACCGAAACGAACCGCACGGACTTCCTGTTCTGCCAGAGCTGCAGCACCCGAGACCAAGCTGGTCGCAAACGCCGCCAAAATCGCCAGTAAACGCATACACACACCATCGCATACGCCGTGATTCTGTCCACGGCTTTTATTGGACCTTAAACGATGGAACTTGACGTTTGGTTGATGAAAATACTCAACATCCCAAGTTTTTCCTACCGCGTGAAAGGCTTCCATTCCCGTCGCGAATGTTGCATCTTGAGCCCGCTGCGGCGACCGGAAGCATTCAACCCGAAGTTCGCCCGGCGCGATGAGGCCTCCTCCGGCGCCCTGTTTTCGGGCCTGCCGAAGCGAGCGCCGACCCGCTGAACACTGTCGCATGTCCATATCGGAGATGCGGCCCCGACCACCGCAGGCCAGCCGGCGTCCGCCGCATCGGGTCTGCCAAAGGAAACGCGAAGATGCGCGAGCAACGCCTGCATCATTTCCAAATCTCGACAGGCCGAGACTCGCTTTCCAGCACCCCGCCACAACTGTCTCCTGTTGCCGCCGAAAGCGGCCGGGCCGGACTGTATGTGCGCGCAGGAGAAACCCTTAATGTCAAAGAAAATGCTGATCGATGCAGGTCATCCCGAGGAGACCCGCGTCGTCGTAGTCGATGGACCCAAAGTCGAGGAATTTGATTTCGAAGCCGCTGCGAAGCGGCCGATACGCGGCAACATCTATCTGGCCAAGGTCACGCGAGTAGAACCCTCGCTGCAGGCCGCCTTCGTCGAATACGGCGGAAACCGTCACGGTTTCCTCGCCTTCAACGAGATCCATCCGGATTACTACCAGATCCCCTACGAGGATCGCCTCGCCCTGGCCGAGGAAGAAGCCTCTGTCGTCGCCGATGAGGATGACGAGGAGGAGGACGCCAGCGAAACGCCCAAGGCCCAGGCCGAGGACGCATCCGACGCGGACAAGTCCAACGAAAACACCAGTGACGGCGATGACGCGAACGAAGACGGTGACGACACGTCTGCAGAGACGATCGAGACCGACAGCGATGACGTCGAGGACGATATCGACGAGCAGAAGGCTGCGCGCATGCGCCGCCAACTCTATCGTCGCTACAAGATCCAGGAGGTCATCAAACGCCGCCAGGTGCTGCTGGTCCAGGTCGCCAAGGAAGAACGTGGCAACAAGGGCGCGGCCCTGACCACCTACCTTTCCCTGGCCGGTCGTTATTGTGTGCTGATGCCAAACACCCCGCGTGGTGGCGGCATTTCCCGCAAGATCTCCAATGCAGCTGACCGCAAGCGTCTGAAATCTGTCGTCGGCGAGCTGGATCTGCCGAAAGGTGTCGGCCTGATCATCCGTACGGCAGGCGCCAAGCGGACCAAGGTCGAGATTCGCCGCGACGCCGACTATCTGATGCGCCTGTGGAGTAATATCCGTGAGGCGACGCTCAAGGCTGTGGCCCCTTCCCTGATTTACGAAGAAGGCAATCTGGTCAAACGCGCCATTCGCGATCTCTACGACAAGGAAATCGATTCCGTCCTGGTCGAAGGCGAAGCGGCCTACAAGGAAGCCAAGGGCTTCATGCGCATGCTCATGCCGAGTCATGCCAAGAAGGTCCAGCATTACAAGGAGCCGGTTCCGCTCTTCCTGCGCCATCAGGTCGAGAATCAGCTCGAGGCCATCTACTCGCCGATCGCACCTCTCAAATCCGGCGGCTATCTGGTCATCAACCCGACCGAGGCGCTGGTCTCGATCGACGTCAACTCGGGACGCGCCACGCGTGAGCGCAATATCGAGGCAACTGCCCTGAAGACCAATCTGGAAGCGGCAACCGAAGCCGCACGCCAGATGCGCCTGCGTGACCTGGCGGGCCTGATCGTCATCGACTTCATCGACATGGATGAATCGAAGAATAATCGTGCCGTCGAAAAGCGCATGAAGGACGTGCTCAAACGCGATCGTGCGCGATTGCAGATGGGCCGCATCTCACAGTTCGGCCTGATGGAGATCTCCCGCCAGCGGCGCCGCACCAGTCTGATCGAGGGCTCGACGACGGAATGTCCGCATTGTAGCGGAACCGGCCTGCTGAGGTCTGCGGAGTCCAGTGCCCTGGTCGCGCTGCGCGGTCTGGAACAGGAAGGCACTCGCGGTCGCGCGAAAACAATCCGGATCACCGTCCCGACATCTGTCGCGCTGTATCTGCTCAACGAAAAGCGTGACCACCTGCTCTCGATCGAGGAACGCTTCGAGATGCGCATCATGGTAGCGGCCAATGATCAGCTCATTGCACCTACCTTCAACATCGAACTCCTGGACACGCGTGAGCCGGGTCAGGAGCTGAAGATCGAACTGGCCCCGCTCTCTGTCGAATCAATCGACGAGATCGAGGCTGACGAGCCGGAAGTCCAGGAAGAGGAAGAGCGTGAAGGTGGCGGTCGCCGCCGCCGGCGTCGCCGTCGTCGCCGTGGTGGCAAGGGCGAAGACAACGCGTCTGCTGAAACAAGCTCTGATGAGAACGAGGATACATCGTCCGACGCCGAGGCGGATACCGATGATGATGACGAGGACAAGCCGAAACGCCGCCGCCGTCGTGGTCGTCGCGGTGGCCGAGGTCGTCGCCGGGGCGAGAACGCCAGTGCGGAGGCTGATGGCGAAACGACCGAGGAGGCCGAGGCATCCGTGGACGGCGAAGCCGTAGCCGAAGCGGAAGCTCCGGCTGCTGAAGCCGAAACCGACACTGAAGCTGAAGCTGAAGCGCGGGCGGCCGAGGACGAGAAGCCCAAACGCAAGCGCCGCCCGCGTCGCAAGAAGGCAGATGCTGAGGTCGAGAGCGAAGCCGCAACTGATGAGGCGGCTGCTGAACCGGCCGAAGCCTCCGCTGAAGACACGGAGACCGCCGCCGAGGACGCTAAGGTAGAAAAGCCCAAGCGTACACGTCGCCCGCGCCGCAAGAAGGCTGACGCCGACGCAGAATCTGCGGCAAGCGAGGACAAGGCTGAAACGCCAGCCGAGCCCGAAGCAGATGCCAAGGCCGAGGAAGAAAAGCCGAAACCAAAGCGTCGCACGCGCCGCAAGAAGGCAGAACCGGAAGCTGAAACTGCGGAAGACGCCAAAACGGCTGAGCCCGCTGCGGAAAAGGCTGAAGAAAAAGCTGAACCGGAAGCGACGGAAAAGCCCAAGCGCCGCCGTACCAGAAAGAAGGCTGCTGACGCGCCCGCCGCTGAGGACGCTCCCAAAGCCGCAGAGCCGGAGCCCGTCGCAGCCGAACCTGTTGCTGCAGCAGAGCCGGCTGTTGAAACCCCTGCCGAGGCGGCAGACGACAAGTCGGACAAGCCCAAGCGCAAGGGCTGGTGGAACCGCACCGGTCTGTTCGGCAACTGATCAGATCCTGTTCACCCGGCTCTCGACATGGTGAGAGCCGGGTGAACGCCTGACGCTGGCGCTTTGGGGAAGCGCTGCTAAGATATTGCTGCGGGGGCTGTGTAGTGGAGGTAGGATGAAAATCCTCAAAGCCATCGCCGTAGCGTTTACTCTTGCCACGGCAACAAGTGTTGAAGCCTTGGGTCAATCGCTGATCCGGGATACCGAGATCGAGCAGGTCCTGCGCGAATATACCGATCCGATTCTGGTTGCGGCAGGATTGCTGCCAGCAGATGTTGATCTCTATCTGGTCGCGGACCCGACCCTGAACGCCTTTGTAACGGGCGGTCAGAATATTTTCCTGCATACCGGCATCATCGTCGAAGCAGGCACACCCAACCAGCTCAAGGGCGTCATCGCTCACGAGACCGGCCATATCGCCGGCGCCCATCTGGCACGGTCCGGCGATGCCATGCAGGCTGCTGCAGTACCGGTTTATGTGTCAATGGGACTGGGCTTGCTCGCTGCACTCGCTGGCGAAGGCGGTGCCGGTGCCACGCTGATGGCTTCAAGCCAGCAATTCGGCGCGCTGTCCTTCCTCACTTACAGCCGCGGCCAGGAAGCTTCGGCTGATCAGGCTGCTCTCGGCTATCTGGAGGAGACCGGCCAGTCCGGCCAGGGCCTCGTCGAATTCTTTGACCGCTTTCGCTACCAGGAAGTGATGTCGAACGCGCGCCGCTTCCCCTATTTCCGGTCCCACCCGCTGTCCAGCCACCGTATCGACGCGCTGCGCGAGAATGTGGAACAGTCCGAATTTTTCACGGTTCAGGATTCCCCCGAGGACATCGCCTATCTGCGCCGCATCCAGGCCAAGATCTATGGCTTCCTGGTCGAGCCGGAATTTGTTTTCTATCGCTATCCGGAAACCGACCAGTCCCTGCCGGCGCGTTATGCCCGTGCTGTGGCCTATTACCATGACGCCCGCCTGGACGAAGCGCGCGAAGAGATCGAGAGCCTGATCGCAGAAGAGCCGGAAAACCCCTATTTCCATGAACTTTACGGCCAGATGCTGTTCGAAAGCGGTCGCGCCGAGGAAAGCATCCAGTATCACGCCCGCTCGGTAGAGCTGTTGCCGACCGCGCCCTTGCTGCGCGTAAATCTCGCCATCTCTCAGATCGCCACGGAAGACCCGCAATTGCTGGAGGACGCCCGCCGAAACCTGCGCATCGCACTGGATATCGAGCCGGACAATGCCTTTGCCTGGTATCAGCTTTCCATCGTGCATGAACGCAGCGGAGAAACCGCGCTGGCCCAGCTGGCTGTCGCCGAACAGGCCTTTGCGGTTGGCAATTCCGGCCGCGCCCGCCAGTTCGCAATGCGTGCCCGGGCAAATCTGGAACAAGGCACACCCGCCTGGTTCCGCGCCACCGAGATCGAGGCGGTCTCCATACCGACCCGCGAGGAAATCCGCCGCCAGCGCCGCAGAAACTAGGCAAGCAGCAGATGGACCCTGCAGAACCGGACACGCCTGATGGCCTGACCGTGCGCTCGCATGGCGCGCTCTCCGAGATCCCTCGCGAGGCGTGGGACCGGCTGGCAAATCCGGCGGGGCAGGAATTCGATCCTTTCCTGAGCTGGGATTTCCTGCAGGCCCTGGAGGAAAGCGGCAGTGTCTCGCCGGAGGCCGGCTGGTATCCACGTCACCTGGCGCTGGAAAATGCCGCGGGCGAACTGATCGGTGTCCTGCCGCTCTATCTCAAGGCGCACAGCCAGGGCGAATATGTCTTCGACCACGCCTGGGCCGATGCCTGGGAACGTGCTGGCGGGCAGTATTACCCCAAAATGCAGACGGCGGTTCCCTTTACCCCGGTGACAGGACGACGCCTTCTGGCTGCCGACGATGCCACCCGCCGCACACTCGCCTCCGCCGCGGTCCAGGCAGCATCCCAGTGGAATATCGCCAGCTGGCATATCACCTTCCCGGACGAGAAAAGCTGGCAGGAAATGGCGGCCATGGGCCTGTTACAGCGCGTCGACCGGCAATACATCTGGCACAATCAGGATTATGCCAGTTACGCCGACTTCCTGGACGCGCTCTCTTCCCGCAAACGCAAGGCCCTGCGCAAGGAACGCGAAGCCGCCCAGACCGGGCTCGAAATTGAACAACTCACTGGTGATGACCTGCGCCCGGAACACTGGGATGTGTTTTTCGCCTGTTACCAGGAAACCGGGTCGCGCAAATGGGGTTATCCCTATCTCAACCGCGCCTTTTTCGATCTCCTGCACCAGCGCATGCGCGACCGTGTTCTGCTGGTCATGGCCAAACAGGACGGGCGCTATATCGCCTCGGCACTGAACCTGATCGGCTCCAACGCGCTCTATGGTCGCTATTGGGGGCGCTTGGCGGACCATCCCTATCTGCATTTCGAACTCTGCTACCACCAGGCCATTGATGCGGCGATCGCATTGAAGCTCGATCGTGTCGAGGCAGGTGCCCAGGGCGAACACAAGCTCGCGCGCGGCTATCTCCCCTCACCGGTCTACTCAGCGCATTACATTGCCGATGAAGGTTTTCGCGGCGCAGTTTCCGACTTCCTGGACCAGGAACGGCCAGCCGTGATGCGCGATATCGAGCTCCAGCGAACAGACAGCCCGTTCAAAGAGACGATCTGACAACCCGCAAGCCCTTGGATCTGAGCCGGTTTCCGACTAGGAATTGGCCCTAGCAAGGGGGATGGAATGAATACGGCACATCTGGTCAGACGAGCGCTGGCGCTGGTTTTTCTCGGCGCCATCATCATTGGCGGCATCGGCTTTTATTTCGCCCTCAAGGCGCGCGCCCTGGACGAGGCTGCGGCGGAAACCCGTGTGCTGCTGTCAGCTGCCAGCGCGGTACGCGAATACACGGTCAGCAATATCCGCCCACAATTAGAGCAACTGGACGAGACGACCTTCCGTCCGGAAACCGTGCCCTCCTTTGCCGCCCAGACGATTTTCCGCCAGGTGTCCGATCACGACACGTCCTACACCTATCGCGAGGTCGCGCTGAACCCGACCAATCCAGCCGACCTGCCCGTGCCCTTCGAAACCGCGCTGATCAACCGTTTCCGCAATGAGGACGGGCTTGCAGAGCTCTCCGGCACCTGGGACCTGGATGGCCGCGCTCTCTTCTATCTTGCCCGGCCGATTACCATCACATCGCAGGCCTGCCTCTCCTGTCACTCCACCCCGGACCAGGCGCCACCGGCGATGCTGGCGCAATACGGGTCGAGCAATGGCTTTGGCTGGCAGCTGGGCGAGACGGTCGGCATCCAGATCATCACGGTTCCCATCGAGGCGGAAATGCGCGGAGCCTATGAGCTGGTACTGATGATGAGTGCCGGTCTGGTGCTGATCTTCATACTCGCCTACGCCCTGCTTTCGACCACCATCCATCGCCACCTGGTCCAGCCGCTGCAGGACCTGACCCGCGCGGCCGATGACGCCTCGGTTGGCGCTGATTCCGGTGCCGGTGTTCCCGAAGCCGGCTCCAATGAATTGCGCGAGCTCGCCCGCTCGATCAATCGCCTGCGCATGAGCCTGCGCAAGGCACTGCGTGATGACAACGACCAGGACGCGAACTGATGTTCGGTTTTGCCTTCCTTGTCCTCATCACCCTGATCGCCTGGCTGGTGCATTTCTGGACCGCCGGACATCACCTCTTCGGGACGAGTTTCATCCCGGACGCCCTGCACTATGTCGCGGTCGGGCTGAGCGCTGCCGTCGCGGCGCTGGGTTCCAGCTGGCTGATCCTGCAACAGGGCCTGAAACACGCGCTGGGTATCGAGCCGACCGGCGCGCAGCGGGTTATCGTCTATGGCCTGGCGACCTTTATCGCCAGTGCGGTCGCGCTGAAATTCCTCGGTCAGAACATCACGGCCATTCTGACGACCTCGGCCATCATCACAGCAATCGTCGGCTTTGCCCTGCAACCGACGCTGGGCGGGCTTTTCTCCGGCGTTGCACTGCAGCTGGACCGCCATCTCGAGCCGGGCAGCGGCATTGTCTATGAGGGCCATGACACGACGATCGAGTCGATGAACTGGCGGTCGGTGATCGGCCGTCGCCGCGATCATACCAAGGTGATCATTCCCAACGCGAAACTGGCCAGCGAAACGATCAAGGTCTACCCCGAAGATCGCGCGACGCGGCACGACACCTATATCTACGCCCCGGTCTCGATCCCGCCGCAGCGCGTGTCAAAACTGGTGCGCGAACTGGTCTCGGACCTGACCTATGTCGAGGCGATCCGGCCCGTCTATGTCGCCCCGATCGAACAGATGCCGGACATCGCCGCGCTCAAATACCGGGTGCGTTATCGCATCGCCTATTATTTCGAGATCCCCGAGGTCGAGGGCGAAGTCATCCGCCGCATCTGGTATGGCTTCCAGCGCCACGACATCCCCCTGCCTGTTTCCCGCCTCTACAGCGAGGAATTGCGTGACCGCCAGACCGGACCGCTGGGTTTCCCGGAAGGTTATGACCTGGCCGATGCCGTGCGCGATGCCCTTTATTCTGACGACCAGACCGTGGATGAAGACCGCGTCGTGGCGGTCAAGGACCAGCTGGAGGATGAAGGCCGGGTCCTGCTCTACGGGCCGGGCGAGCGCATCATCATTCCCGACGCCTGGAAAGGCCGCAAATACCTGCTCGCCGCCGGGGCGCTCAACCAGGACGATCCGGATTTTGCCGACCGGCGCAAATATGGCGGCTGGCCCGAAGAAGGCGCACGCCGGCTGTTTGTGCATCAACTCGCTGATACCGCCCAGCTACAGGATCTCTCCGACCTGCTCGCCAGCTATATCGGGCCCTATGGGGAGCGTGCCGTGAAAAAGGCCTCGCTGTCGGCCAGCGACTATGTCGAGCTGTGCCAGATCTGTGCCGGTGAAATCGAGGATGAGGCCTGCCGCCGCGATTTCCTGGCCAAGGTCCTGCCGCGCCATGCCGACAGCCGCAAGCCGGGCCTGGTCTTCACCGCCGCGCGCGATTTTGCCGGGCATTATGTCTCCGAACCGCATTTGCGTGCGGTCGACGAAGCGGTGATTATCGCTATCCCCGACAGTCTCACTGACCAGTTCACGCCTACACAAGAGGAAAGCCCATGAGCATCGACGGCCAGTATGATCCGGAGAATATCTTCGCCAAGATCCTGCGCGGCGAGATGCCCTGTGTGAAAGTCTATGAGGACGAACAAGTGCTCGCCTTCATGGATATTTTCCCGCAAGCGCCCGGCCATGTCCTCGTCGTACCGCGCGAACCGGCGCGCAATCTGCTGGAACTGACCGACGGCGCACTCCAGGGCGCCATGCTGCGCGTCAAGCGCATCGCCCTGGCGGTCAAAAAGGCCCTCAATCCCGACGGCATCGTGATGACCCAGTTCTCCGGCGCCCCGGCTGGTCAGACCGTGTTCCACGTCCATTTCCACATCATCCCGCGCAAGGAAGGCGAAGCCCTGGGCGCGCATGGCGGTGGCCAGGCGGATATGGCGGAGCTGCAGGTCCAGGCGGAGAAAATCGCTGCGGCGATCGAGATGCCTTAGGAGAAGGTATCAAGCCGCCTCATCCTGACGAAAGTCAGGGCCAATGGCTCAGCATGAACGGTTTTTGTTAGGTCCCGAAGCGTTGGGGGCACGGCCGCTAATTGTGGGTGTCCCTGTTTTATCTCGACGCTTTTTTTCAATGACTACTGTTCGTAGTCGTATGCCGAAATCTGGATAGGCCCAACAAGAGAAACAGACTCGTCAGACATTTGTTTTACCTTCTCGGCTTCGACAAAGAACACAGCCTTGATTTTTTCAAAGTCGAACGCCCTCCACACACCGGCGTCCTCAACCCGGAAAGGTAATAGCGAGTTCATTCTGCCTGGATCAAAACGGCCACTCGGGCAAGAATCGAGTCCGTAAAGCTCAAACCCCTCCGGATCAACACTTACAAAACCAATGTTTTGTTTGTACTTACTCCACCCTTCCGGGTGCTCTTCATCGTAATCGAAATAGCTCCGCAATTCGACTGCGTCAAAAACGGTTGAGTATCCAAGGTAGATGTTTCTCACCGGTTCCAAGCCTCATTCATTGGTCGCTGACAAACCGGGACAGACACATTTTCGGACTGAAAACTCGCGCGCATTCGCCTGCCGAACGAACGGATGGGCAGAGATAATGTGTCTGTCTCCAACTATTCACAGATATACTTCGAACAGTCGTGCAAGCATGCCATCCTCATCAATACTCATAGATGGCGATTTGAGCTTTTCTAATAACTCAATGATTTTGATGCGCCGACCCCGCCTCAGCAACTCATAGTTATCGCGGTCCAGCAGTTTGATAGACCGGTCACAATTTGTGTTATCATCTAGTCGAACAAGTACACCGCTTGGAACACCATCAAGATCATCCGCCTCGTAAACCGGTCGCTCAATCGTTCCTTCAGTCACCCGGATTGGGATACGCCCCGAATTGACATTCGCCCACCATTCGGATGAAGCGTACAACCCATAGATCGGGTCGATACCAAGCGGGGACAAAGTGTTTGTTGATAACGCATGCGAACGTCTGATTGCTGCGTCATTGTAGATCTCACGGTCTTTATCAAGTCGATAGACAAGCTTCATGCTGGACACCTAACATCATCGCCTCTTGCGACCGGACACTTCGGTATAGGATCTGACCTCCTCGAAGTGAACACTTCGACCATTAAATTTATCCCGGAAGTAAATGGGGACAGACACATTTTTAGGCCGAAAACGCGTGCCCCTTCGCCTGCGTGGCGAGTGAAAAATGTCTATGTCCCAGTTTATTCCGGGATGAGCTGGTATTAATCCCCCAAAGCCCCCAAAAACACCTCCCCGAAATCCTTCAGCTTTTTCGGGCCGACGCCGTTTACGCTGCCCATTTCGTCGAGATTGCGCGGTTGCAGGTGGCACATGTCGATGAGGGTCGCGTCGGAGAAGATCACATAAGCCGGGACATTGCGCTCTGCCGCCAGCTCGCGGCGCACGGCCTTGAGGCGGGACAGGAGATCGGGGTCCACATCGGCTGCTGCGGCGGCGATGGCGGCCTTGGTGCGGCGGGTCTCTTTCTTCACGACGATTTCGCGGATCTCGACACTGGCCTTGCCGCGCAGAACGGCGTCGCCCGTTTCAGTCAGGCGCAGACCGCCATAACCGCCGATATCCAGTTCCAGATGGCCTGAGGCCAGCATCTGGCGGGTCAGGCCCTGCCAGAAAGCCTTGGGCCGGTCCTGGCCGACACCAAAGGTGGGCAATTGATCGTGGCCGCGGGCGAGGACTTTCTCTGATGCCGAGCCGCGCAGGATGTCGGTGATATGGCCCACGCCAAACACCTGGCCGGTGCGGGCAATAGCCGAAAAGAGCATCTGCGCCTCGCGCGTGCCATCGATCAGCGTCGGCGGATCAAGGCAGATATCGCAATTACCGCAAGCCTTACCGCCCGTCTCCCCGAAATAGGCGAGAAGCGCCAGGCGGCGGCACTGGGTGGCCTCGCAATAGGCCAGGAGTGCGTCCAGGCGTTTGTGCTCCTGGCGTTTGTGGCGTTCATCCTCACCGTCCTGGTCAATGAATTGCCGCCGCATGCGCGCATCACCC